>Ga0255761_10000013_pt1 | contig 194730 bp, 168 predicted proteins | sample 071ome_29_FD_179961 | JGI IMG/M metagenome (GOLD analysis project Ga0255761, IMG submission 179961) | Coastal salt marsh microbial communities from the Groves Creek Marsh, Skidaway Island, Georgia - 071407BT metaG (version 2) | ecosystem: Environmental > Aquatic > Marine > Intertidal zone >... | reverse complement strand
TAAGCATATATGAGATACGCGCCTGATCGTAAACACGAAGCTTAATTGAACCACTTATAGCTTTTGCTTATTATAGCAATAAAGATTTTAAATGTCCAATATAAAAATTGCAGTATTTGGAGGTGGTTGTTTCTGGTGTACAGAAGCAGTTTTTTCTCGTCTCAAAGGAGTAATCAGGGTTCTGCCGGGATACACCGGAGGGAAAATTAAAAACCCCAGTTACAGAGAGGTGTGTTCTGGACTGACTGGCCATAATGAGGTTGTCGAAATCCAGTTTGATACAGATCAGATCAGCTACAGCCAATTGCTGGAGGTTTTTTTCAGTACCCATGACCCCACGACCCTGAACAGGCAGGGCAATGATGTAGGTAGCCAATACAGGTCAGGCATCTATTATACAGACGAAGAACAAAAAATAGAAGCCACTGATTTCATACAAAAGGAGCTGGCTTCGTTGTGGCGCGATCCGGTGGTTACCGAAGTCATGCCCCTCGAAGTTTTTTACCCCGCAGAGGAATACCATCATAATTATTTTGCAAGAAATCCAGAACAAGGCTATTGTCAGATTATTATTAAGCCAAAACTTACCAAACTTCGAACTATCTACAGCAAACTTTTGAAAAATGAGCACTAACAAATACAATAAACTAAGTCCGGAAGAGGAGCGCGTTATCGAGTATAAAGGCACCGAAATGCCATTTACGGGTGAATATAATGATCATTATGCCCAAGGTAGATATCTGTGCAAACGGTGTAATGCACCCCTTTATAAATCAGAGTATAAGTTCAAGTCAGGATGTGGGTGGCCTTCATTTGATGATGAAATTGAAGGTGCTGTAAAAAAGCTGCCGGATGCGGATGGACGCAGGACAGAAATTATATGTAATAACTGCGGAGGTCATCTGGGGCATGTATTCACAGGTGAGGGATTTACAGAAAAAAATACAAGGCATTGCGTAAATTCTATTTCTCTGCGTTTTGAAGCTGAATAATCTTGTTGAAATGACTGGCAGGCCAGTTTTTATGTATTTCGATTATAGTAGAATTGGTCCATTCTTCTGCTTTGCGGCATAATTCATCTCCATCTTTCGCATCAATGCTGTCACCAATGATAAGTTTGGCCCGGGTTCTCCAATAACCGAATTGCAGAAAAAAATGCTGAATCATGTTCCTGTTATGCCATACGTCTTTTGAATCCCTGTACTCGAGGCATACCGGCACCAGGGGTATGCCCATTTTCTTTATTTCCCTGAATGTGCCCTGACGGTAGGGCAATGTTCCCAATTCTTTATTGACTGTTCCTTCAGGGTATACCAGCACATTATGACCTGAAGCCAGAGTTTCTTTCATCTTTACCCTTACAGCGGCACGACTGTCTTTATTTTGCCTTTTGACATAAAGTATACCAGTAAGTTCGGCACCGGTAGAGATAAGAGGGTAATCAGCGACTTCAGCTTTCGCTATGATGTAGGCATCAAGAAACTGACAAAGAATCAGCGGGTCTGACAGTGATCTGTGGTTTGAAACATACAAGGCATTGTGGAGGCTGGCCTCACCTTGCACCTCTGAGCGGATACCGAGAATGAAATTGGTGTACCTCAGGTACAATCGCCTGAGTACAAAAGCTCTTTCGTATGTATGTTTGAAAAATAATTTACTGGCAATCAAATACCCAAAAATCATTAAGCCCATTGGAATGATCAGTAAGAGGGCGCGGGTGAATGCCAGTATATATCGGGGTAGTTTAAGCATTTTAATGTCGTCTAAAATAAGAAGAATATGTATTTGCTCTTAGCGGGCATTTAATATTCTTGGATGATCTTTTAAAACATTTTCAATATCATGTGCTTAGTGAAAATTGGATCGTATCTTGAACCGCTTTATAGTCATAATAGGAACCTGTATGTCGGACTAAGAATGTATTTTATCGAAGATTCAAAGATTTGTATAAATGTGGCTGTAAATTTGCTTTACACAGACAGAACCCTTCCATGGTTTTAAATATGTTTGAATTACTTTTTTTTATTGCTGTATGAGACAATTCTTCAAATTTATATTCGCCTCTTGCCTTGGAACATTTCTGGCAATAGGCCTGGTCTTTTTCCTCTTTTTTGCTATAGCGAATAGCTTCTCTGCAAAAGACAGCGGGATTGGAAAAAACGGTGTGCTGCTTTTAGACTTTGAAGCGCCAATGCCTGAAAGGACTGATAATATCATGACTGGGCAATTTACATTTGAACCGATCAATGCTATTGGCGTCCATCATATTAAAGACTTGATTAAGAAGGCTGAAACGGATGATGATATAAAAGGAATAGTTTTCAAAGCATCACTCAATACATCTGGTGGCCCTGTAACACATTCTATAATCAGGGAAGCCTTAAGGTCTTTCAGGGATTCTACAGACAAATTCGTTTACAGCTATGCAGATTTCTACACAAACAATACATACCTTCTTGCTGCAGCATCGGATTCTATTTTTATAAATCCAAATGGTATCATCGACATCAATGGTTATGGTGCTTTACTGCCATTTTTTACAGACATGCTTGACAGGATAGGTGTAAAAATGAATGTGTTTTATGCCGGCAACTATAAAAGCGCTACCGAGCCTTTTCGAAGAAATGGAATGAGTCCTGAAAACAGGGAGCAAACAAGAGAGTTCCTGGCAGACAATTTTGATCTCTACATGGATGAGGTCAGCAGAGAGCGCAATATTAATGAGTCTGCATTCCGTAGTCTCATCAATGAATTGGATTTTGATAATGTCGATGAAGCCATTGAATTAGGCATTATTGACAGACAAATGTATTGGAATGAGTTTGAAGATCTCCTTAAAGAGAAGATGGGGCTTTCAGAAAAGGCTGATGTCAACTATGTCAAACTACCTGAATACAAATCCAAAAGATATATCAGTAGTGGCCGCTCAAAAAATAAGATAGCCCTCGTTTATGCTGAAGGTGAGATTATGTATGACAGCAATGAGAGGGGTGTAATCAGTGAAGTCAAGTATCAGAAAATATTTGATAAGATTCTAAAAGATACCAGTTACAAGGCGCTTGTTCTCAGGGTCAATTCACCTGGAGGTTCCGCTTTCTCTTCGAATGTTATTTGGCGAGCGATAGAAGAGATTAAGGCAAAAGGAATTCCGGTTATTGCTTCCATGGGGGATTACGCTGCCTCAGGAGGATATTATATAGCAGCAGGTGCTGATACCATTGTAGCGAATCCGAAAACACTGACCGGATCCATTGGGGTCTTTTCCATCTTTCCTGATGTGTCAAGGATGTTTAATGAAAAGCTGGGGATTCAGTTTGATACCGTCAAAACCAGCCCGCATGCCCTTGTAGCAACGCCATTTTACAAACTCAACAGCACTGAGAAAAATAGTTTGCAGACCTGGACCGACGCGCTTTACAGGAAATTTCTGGCTATAGTCGCAGAGGGTAGGGGTATGACGATAGAAGCAGTGGATGAAGTAGCCCAGGGCCGGGTGTGGACAGGCCAAAGAGCCCTGGAAAAAGGCCTGGTGGATGTCTTGGGTGATCTTGATGATGCTATAGATATAGCTGCCCAAAAGGCAGGTGTGAGTGAAGATTATAAGATCGTCGACTTTCCTGATATCAAAAAAGAGCCTTGGGAGCAAATTCTCGAGGATTTGGCAACCAGCAGTGAGGCACAACTGCGCATACCTTCTATTGAATCAGAGCTCCTGGAGAACTTCAATAATCTCAGGGATCTGGTCAAATACAGGGAACCTATGGCTAAGCTCCCCTATGTAATCAAGTAGGCATTTTCTTTACTAAGCGAAAAATGCAATCACTAGGCTAGGCTAAGGCTTATCAGCCGACTTCCTCTCCCAGGAATGGATTGTATGCTAATGAGTAACTTGCATACAGTTTGAAGCTGTAGGCGTTTTTCATTAAATTAGTCTATGTCCAAGAAAATTCCTCTGTTTCCGCTTAGCCTTGTAGCTTTCCCTGGCGAAGAGCTCAATTTGCACATTTTTGAGAAAAGATACAGGCAGCTGGTTAAAGACTGTATGGCTAATGAACTCAGCTTTGGCATTGTGCCGGTATTGGACAAAAAATTATCAGATATCGGCACGGAGATGGAAATCCTTGAGATTTCACACATATATGGTGATGGCAAAATGGATATCAGGACAAAAGCCGGAAAAGCCTTCCACCTGCTGGAGTTCCAGGAAAAAATTGAAGATAAATTATATCCAGGCGGAGAAGTGGAACTGCTCTCTGATATTGATGATTCAAATTTGCTTCTGCTCGGAAAGGTCTTTGACCATATCAAAAAGCTGTATAAGTCAATGAAGATGCCCATAAGCCTTCCTGTAGCCGATTATGGATACAGGATATACAGCATTGCACATAAAATTGGTTTAAATACCAGCCAGGAAATCGAGTTATTGAGAACCCGATCAGAGGTGGAGCGCCTTGAGTATGTGCTCGACCATCTTAAATCGTTGATACCGATTGTCGGCCAGATGGAAGAAATGAGAAATAAGGTTAAAATGAACGGACATTTTAAAGACGCCCTGCCACCTGATTTCGAGTTATAGATCAGTCGTAGACTTGTAAACCTAAAAAGATTATATGGGATGCCATGACGCCGGAAAGATTCCCAGTATTTGAAAGTGCATAATCGATTTACACACGACCCATAGCCAGGCCTATGCCTATGTTGGCTTGAAACCCAAGAATTCTCTGCGTCGCACTGCTTTCATTCAATGTTCTTTAAATATTGCCTACATCCAGTCTGAAAAAGACAAGTTTTTCATAGCCAAGCTCCGGTCCGAAACTCGGATCAAGCGAGATGCGGTCACCGCTGAAGACCCAGGCTTCAGTACCGTCACTGGTAAATCTTAATATATTATTTAAATATTAAATGTGTAAATTAATCAATATCAGATGATTTATTCTTAATGCAGCAATTTATGGACCGATTTTAAATCAAGGGCTTTACTGTATTATCAATAGCCCTCTTTGTGGAATAGCGGACAAAAATTTCTATTTTGGAATCAAATAGTAGATATGTTTAAACGCGTTTTGGCAGTTGTTCTGGGCTTTGTAACGGGCTTTGTCCTGGTTACCCTGATTCATTCGATAAGTGCGCGGATGTATCCTCCTCCAGAGGAGCTTATCACCCAGGACATGGAAGCCTTGAAAGCTTATTTTTCATCTCTGCCTACGAAAGCGCGTAATATTATTCTGGCGGCTCATGCTATCGGTAGTTTTGGCGCGGCCTACATTACTTCAAAATTTGCGGATAGCTATAAATTCCATCTGGGCATGTTGGTAGGTCTTATCATGCTGGTAGCGGGGGCAAGCTATAATCTTGCAAGCTATAGTCCTGTATGGGCCTTTGTGGCGGATATCATAAGCTCCTTGTGTTTTGCTTACCTGGGAGCCAAGTGGGGATCAATTAGTCGGCAAACAGCTTAAAGAGAAATTCCTGGTAAATGCCCAGCTCGTCCGTTCGTCTGGCATCCACACCCTTAGATTGCTTATCCATCTCGTGGAGCAGTCCGAAAGCTCTTTTTATTTGTCCAAAATTGTAATTACTGGCTGCTGATTTATATTCCTTGGCAAAATAGGGATTGACTTTTATTCTCTGGGCAAAGCTGCGGTCATCGGTTTTCAGATATTTTCTGGCGAGAAACAAACTGGAGAAGTAATTGAAGAGGCTCGCTACATTCATTTGTATGGGGTGGGCTTTCTTATTATTGGCAAAGTACTTCACAATGGAATAGGCCTTGGGTTTATTTCGACTTCCTATAGCTTTCTGCAGTTCGAAAATGTTGTAATCCTTGCTGATGCCCACAAATTTCTGAATGTGATCTGATGTGACCGAGGTTCCTTCCTCAAGATTGAGTCTTAGTTTTTTTACTTCATTCGAAATTTTGGGCAGCTCATTTCCCAGGTGTTCGGCCATGATGGCTGCAATTTTTGGACTAACAACGAGGCCTGCATCTTTGGCCAGGTTGATAATTGTTCCCGGGACCTGACTGTCATACAATTTCTTTGACTCCAGAATAACAGCATTTTTCTTGAGTGCATCCCACAGGCTCTTCTTCCTTTTGTCAAACTTTTTATGCTTGTATGAGATCACGAGCACAGTTTGTTGAGAAGGATTTTTAATATAGTCGATCAATTTGTCAAAACCATTCATCGATTGTGCTTCCTTAAGGATTACCACCCTGTATGAAGCCATCATGGGGAATTGCATGGACTGGTCAATGACCTGCTTGAAATCGGTTTCTTTACCGTACAGGACGACCTGATTAAATGATTTTTCAGCCTCATCAAGCATATTTTCTTCAATATAATCACTGACCAGGTCAATAAAATACTCTTCGTCACCATGTAAAAAATATATAGGCGCTATTCTGCCGGCATTTAATTCGGTGAGTATATCGGAATGTGTCATAACTGTATTAAAGCCAAAATTACAAAGGCTTTATATATATCAGAAATGTATATATAATTTAATGCAATATTAGCGATAGTCTTTATGTATTTCAAATAAGATTGGGAAGGCCTAATGATTTGAGTATATTTCAAAAAAATCTGTGTTGAATTGCATATATGCTATTTCAGCGGGTCACGAAAAAACCCTTGAGATTGCCGAGAGTATTCTTAAAGAGGGAGGCAATGCTTTTGATGCGGCTATTGCAGCGCATCTGGCTATGTATCTGACAGAGCCCTGTATGGCCTCTGCTGGTGCGGGAGGGTTTGCCCTATGCCACCATGTGGAACATGGAACCATGATGCTTGATTTTTTCACGCAGACACCGCTTTCGAGTCGTATGGATTTTGATCCTGATTTCAGGAGCATTCTTGTAAATTTTGGTAACGAATCAGAGGAGTTTCACATCGGACTGGCTTCAATGGCTACTCCGGGTTCTGTTGATGGTATGTTTAAATTGTATGAACGCTTTGCCAGCATGCCTTTTGAAGATATCATTGCCCCTGTTCAGGACCTTGCAAGGATTGGCTTAGCCATTAATAAATTCCAAAGTATAGATATCGGTTTACTTGAAGATATTTTTGCCTCTGATCCCTCAGTTAACGACATCTTCTTTAACTCAGGGCAAATACTTCGGGAAGGTGACCATTTTATTTTACCCCACTTTTCTGACTTTCTGGATCTCCTGCGCTACGAGGGAAGAGATGGCTTTTATCTGGATTATCCGGCCAGGCAGATTGAAAAAGTATGTAAGGAAAACGGTGGTTTTCTGAGCAGGAAGGATTTTGAATCCTATACATCAAGATGGGTTAAAGTCCTGGAGATCCCTTTCAAAGGCTTTAATGTTATCCTTCCAAATTTACCATGTGTTGGAGGCTTGACAATGGCATTACTTTTAAAAACCTACCAGGAAAAAGGGGAAGACTGGCTGAGGGCTATTTATGATTTTAAAGCCTGTAATTATAATTTTACCCAGCTTGCCCAAGCTTTTTCTCATACATTCCCTGGACAATTGAAGCCTACAGATTCTGATTCCAATTTTAACAGGGGTACTTCACACTTTAATATCATGGACAAGTATGGTAATGCCATAGCTCTTACTTGTACATTGGGAGAGGGGAGTGGCTATTTTATCCCTGGTACAGACATGCAAATGAATAATATGTTGGGAGAAGCTTTCCTGGTTCCACAGGGATTTCATAAGTGGACACCAGATACACGGCTCAATTCAATGATGACACCAACCATGGTGAAAGATAAGAACAGACGGCTGAGGTTTATTTGTGGTTCTGGTGGAGCGGGCAGGATTCCTTATATGATATCTCAGATGATTCACTCCAGTGTCATTCGTGATATGAAGCTCGAGGATGCTATGATGGACCCACGGATTTATCTCTATGCCAATGCTGTTCAATACGAGACGGGATATAAGGGTAATATAGAGATCGGGTTAGCGCACAAAGAGTGGAAGGATCTTTCTTTATTCTTCGGCGGTGTGCATGCCATCAAAATAAACGAGGATAACAGTGTAGAAGCTGAAGGTGATCCCAGGAGGTTCGGAGCGGCCTCCATTGGATATGAATAGTCGAATTATTTATCCTGATACCTTCTCATGGCTGATAATATCTTCAATGATAGCATCAAACATTTCAAAATGCATATCTTTTGTTATTCGACCTTCCGTTTTGAATTTGTGATTGGCTGACAGTTTCACAATAACAATATCATTGACAGGATCTACATAGACGTATTGGTTGTAAATGCCTGACATAGCGAAAGCCTTATGATTATTGTTTGGCACCCACCATTGGTAACCATAGCCATGATCATTGCTCGAAAGTGGGTTTTCACCTGGTTTAAGGTGAGGCAAATCTGTATTTAAAGAGGCTTCCACCCAATCCGGGGATACGATCTGATGGCCGTTAAAGAATCCATTGTGCTTATAACACAAACCCAATTTGGAAAAATCTCTCAAGGTGGCATTCAATCCACCCAGAGCCATCTCCATACTGTCATTGTCAATAATCCATTGGCCATCGTATTCCATGCCCATGGGTTCCCACAGGTATTCCTGGGTGAGTTGTGTTAAGCTTTTACCGGTCAGGTCGACGAGTAGAAATGCCAGCATTTCGGTGTCTATGCTTACATAGTGATTAAACGTACCTGGCTTTTTTCCTTTTTTCAGAGATTTGGCAAAATTACGGATAGGTGATCCCATGGCAAAACCACGTCCAAAGCGGTTTATATCTGAAAAGAAGTCACCATAATCTTCATCGAAAGTGACACCCGAACTCATGTGAAGCAGGTTACGTATGCTTACGCCTTCATAGGCCGTACCCTTAAAGTCTTCCAGGTATTTGTCGATAGGGTCATCGAGTTCAAAAAGACCTTTTTCATAAAAAATACCAATCAGTGTTGCGGTAAATGATTTGGCCATAGACCAGGAAATATGACTTTCTGTTTCATCAAGGCCAAGAAAATAATCCTCATAGATTATTGTATCGTTCTTTATAATCAATAAGCCCTCGGTATAGGTGTCTTTCAAATAGGTGTTGATGTCTATGATCCTGTCATTGAATTCAAAACTTCCTCCAGGGACATACTCCTTATTGTAGGCAAAGCGGTAGGGCTTTGTAGATTTTGTAAGTCCCATAGTAGGGTATGTGTCTTCCATATCCTGGAAATTCTGGGCGATGACGCCTTCATCAAAAAGGCTGATAGTGTGCACCAGACGGAAAATTTTTCCTCGATTGTAGAATGCAGTCAGCATCAGAAGGATTACCAATAAAAAGAGCAGCTTTAATATCAATTTTGCCATAGGAAGGACTTGAGTGTATAAATATAGCCATTGCCTGGCAAAGAAATTTGTGGCTATTTCAATCTTTTAGTGAAAGATATCATGGCATCGTTTTGGTTCGGGAACCATTGCTTAGCTTTTCTGCACCGGGAACATCTGGCTTGTAGGTAAAAGGTCTGAATCTATTTGACCGACACGATGTAAGTCTGGCCCTGTTGTCTTTGAACCCCATAGGAATGGACGATCATAAATAAATTCACCGGATTTGGAGAATTCGCTGTAGCGTTCAGTCTCTGATCTGAAGGGTCTGATCATTTGGGAGTGGCATCCAAGACAGCCTTCACGAATATAGATGTCCTATAACGATGTTGTAGAAGATTAGACAATTGAATGTGTAGATACCCCTGGTGCAAGGCTGGGGGTATTTTTTTCTTGACTAAAGAGATTCGATGGCACTTATTTTTATTCTTCTTTATCCCTTTTTAAGTGAAAAAATGTAATTTCGATTCGTTTTTCAAAGGGGCCTTAGCTCCCGCCAGAATAAGAATCTGTCGGGCGCAGCAGCTTGCAGCTTCGCTAAGGCATGGACATAAAAAAGAATCATTGGGTCATTGAGACAAAGAATCATTGACTCATTATTATGGGGCCTTAGCTCAGCTGGCTAGAGCGCTTGGCTGGCAGCCAAGAGGTCACGAGTTCGAATCTCGTAGGCTCCACTTAAATAAATGAATTGTTGCATCAATGCTTAAATGAAAAGTATTGGAGCAATGCAAAGATTCATTCAGACCTTTCCATTGGAAAGGTTTTTTTATTTCAGGGAACTTTTTCAGCCTCAGTAATCGTTTATTGGTTGTTACTGCTGGGGTAATGTCTCAATGTGTATTGAGAATCTTCAATTATCTATTACAGATATCGAGAATAACCGGGATTTTATCCGGATGCAATTATCAAGGCGAATGTATAGGAAAAAGCATTCAACTTGCCCATTACATATCGATCACTAAAGATCTGATTTCAAGAGTATTACTTGATTGCTCTGGCAGGATTGCTTACAAAGCAACACAAATAGTATGAACAGGAAGAAGAAATATGTCACCTCCAAGGCAGCTGTGCGTGATGATAAAAAGCTCGTGCGCCGATTTTTATCATTATCCCGAAGACGTCTTATGCGCAGTGAGCGCCTGTCTTCCAGTCATAAAATTGACGATCTGAATAAATTTAATAACGCACTTAAACCCCTCTTGGAAGTATGAATAATGTAGCTGTAAGAGTCATCTCCTGTGGTCCAAAATGGACACATATCCGGTACGTATCCTCAAATGCGAAATCCCGGATTGCCACAAAAAAGCTTGTTAATGATTTCAAAAATAATACACTGGATATTGTCAATGACGCAGCTATCCAGGATTATTTGTGATAGCTTAAACATTTCTAGTTTTTATAATCATTGTAATGCTCTAAGATTGTAGCCCTGACAAAGGATGATTTATATCATTACCCCGTATGATATAGGTCATATATATTGCTTATTCATCATTTGATCTTTGCTCAAATGAATGAAACGCATGGTGCAGGTGTCCTTGGTTGGTATTCGAACCAATAGTTATGAATGTATAAGATTGTGTTTGCTTAAGTACAATAAGATGTACCCAAGCAAAATGAAGTTGATCGAAATGAACGATCCTGAGCTGATCATAGCAAAGTCCTATGAGTCAATACCTATGGTTCTTGTTTGAAAAATCAAGGTATATTTTTCAGGAGATAATCTGGAAGACGGATTGAATCGATTACGTGAAGCATTAGAAGAAAGATTGGTTCTTACCAAGGAGCATAACTGCGAGAATTGTGGAAATTGCAAATGTCCTGCAGACACAATTTCTTTCGAAACCCTAACTGATTCTGCTGAACTTGGAAAGGCACTTTAACAGCGCGCCATTTTTTTCTTCTTGCCCAGATATCCTTTATCCAACACTTTTTTAATGTAATCGGGAGCATAAGGAACCTTGCAAGCTGTTCCATTTATATCAATTTCCAGTTTGCCAATTTTATTGGCAACAGTAGTTGCTTTAGCATTTAGAGCCTCGACAAAACAGCCCGCTGCGATGACAAAACCATTCATGGTGTATTTTACCCTCCCGGGAGCCTGTCCGATCCTGCCAGGAATACTATCCAATAAGTCATTGAATGTATCCATATCCAGATCCTCATCATTGGCAATCGAGAGAGCTGAAGACAAGGCTGACCAACCCGCAGAAGCTATGCCTTCATGATCAGATTTGATCCATTTCAATCCCGCCTCTAAACCAAGGCCGCTGTCGGCAGCTAGCCAGGGTACCGTATATTCAGATAAGGTCTGCCAATTCGAATGTTGGATCCAATCATCAAGCATAAGCATATCAACACTTTTTTCATCGGCTAAAAGTCCGGCAAGATACATCGCATCCGGAATCCCGGAGGCATACAACTCCAGAGCAAGCTCCTGGTTTTTCTTGACTTTCTTCTGGATCTTTTTCATGTCACCGACCTTGACCCCAAGGGTATTTTGCGGGGCTCCATGTTTGATTAGTATATTCCTTGTCTGCTCAGAAGCATAGGATTTCAATTCATTGAGGACTTGGTCTTTTGTCATAATGCTTAGTTTTATCAATGTTCATGAGAGCCATTGGGCGGCAGGCCACAGCTTTCCCGATCCAGCTCTGTTTCTATGGTATAAAACTTAAAGGGGTATTCTGAAAGTATATGTTTGATATTTTCCTTCACTTCAAGCAATTCAGACATGCTGTTAATTCTTCCAAGTTTTACATGAGTTGTGAATACATGATGCTGTCCTTCAAAAGACCATACACGGGTGTGATGAACGGAATCGACGGAGTCAAGGGCAATGATTTTTTCTTCTATAATTGCAGGATCAACATCTTCAGGGATTCTTTGTAAAAAGATAAATAGGGTTTCTTTAAGACTCTTGAGGACATTCCACAGGATGTAGAGGGTAATCAATAAAGAAAGCGCAGGATCCAAATACGGTAAATCTTTGAATAACAGGATTATGGATCCGATCAAAATAGCTGTCCATCCCAAAACATCTTCAATGAGATGCCAGCTGATCAATCTCTCATTTATAGATTTTCCGCTGCTCACTTTCCATGCAGCGTATGAATTAACAGCAATCCCAACTAGGGCAAAGAAAAACATACCCTTTGCATCTGTACTTTGTGGTTCAAACATACGACCCACTGCTTCGCTGATCACATAGATAGATCCTGTAATCAGTACAAGTGCATTGATGAGGGCACCCAATAAGGAGAAACGCGCATATCCAAAACTGTACTTACTGTCGGGTTTTTGTTCAGACTTTTTTTGAAGATACCATGCAGTTCCCAGCGAAAGGCTGTCACCCAGATCATGGACTGCATCTGAAATAATAGCTATGCTGTTGACATACAGCCCTCCGAATATTTCAAATACTGTAAAAGTAAGATTAAGGAAAAAAGCGAGTTTTAGATTCCCAGTAGCATGATGATGGTGATGATGGCCACTCATGGTTTTAATAACTTGAATCTAAAATAATATTATTGAAACAGAATTCAGATAAGAAACTAGATGCAGTCAGAAAAATCTAAATTAAGCTCGCAAAAAGGCTTTAAATAGAATCAACTTAGGAATTTTGCTCTATTTTATCTTTTACAATCTATTCAATATTAATTTTTACTAAAAAATAAATCATGTTGAATACTCAATTACCGGGTTTATACATCCTGGAAGATGAAGTAAAGGGAAGGGGTGTGTATTGCTCAGAAGACATCCTGGAAGGAAGCACCATTGAGCTTTGTCCTGTAATCATATTGCCACCTCAGGATACACAGATGATCCATGCAACGGCATTGCATGATTATTATTTCATATGGGACAGGGATATTAAATCTTCATGCATTGCCCTGGGGTACGGATCCCTGTATAACCATTCTGACAATGCCAATGCTGAATTCCTGAATGACTATGAGAGCAATATGATCAGGATCCTGGCAATAGCAGACATACCTGCCCACCAGGAAATCTGCATCAATTACATCTCAAAGGATGAAGAGGAATTCACTTTATGGTTTGAAAACAAGTGAGTTATTCTATAATTCTTTCCGAAACCGATATGGCGGATATGTTAAACACACCAAGCACTGTATCATCTCCCGTTTCATGGATTATATTTCCACGTGTATTGGCCAGCGGTTCTGCAAAAATGGTATTGGAACTGTTTTGTAATTGGTCCCTCATGATTTCAAGAAATGCAAAAGCGCTGTTTGAAATACTGTGCACCTCGACCCTGATCTCATCTCCCGGCTCATAGGGAGTAGGTATGCCATCATCATCTACTTCATTGATCAGGTCGCGTATAGGGTATATGAAGACAAAGCCATCCACTTCGCCCCCTGAGTCGAAACCTGCGTCGTAGGCTATATTTAATTCAAAGGGTCTGTTCAGGTATTGGCCATTTTTAAAAGTTTTGATCCAATACGTATCACCAAGGCCCACGAAATCTCTTGCAAATACCTGGCAGTAGATGCCATCATTGGTAAAGGCTTCATTTACTCTGAATTCCTGGGTCAAAGAATCTATTTGAGGCACCCTAAAAATAGAAGTGCTAGAGCTATAGCGTTCATTTCCGATTTCGATATTAAGTGTAAAAGTTTCACCTACAGGGCCCAAGCTTTCTCCCTGTGCCAACTCAAGAGCATAGTTGCCATCCGACTCATGCTCAAAGACAAAAACATCTCCTGAACCGGACATTACCGACACCTGTGCATTCTCAAGGCCTGGTGTGAACTCGGCCTGAAAGTAAGGAATTGTTTCGCTTAATCGAATGACTTGCCTGTTTGAAATATTATCAAGCCATGCATCAACAACCAATTGGGGTTCTGCACTGTCAAGTTCTACATCAATGGGGTCCTCGCATGCTGTTGCAAGGGTAATAAGCGCGAATAATAAAAATATATTGTAATGTTTCATTTTAGTTGAATTTAAAATTGTAAGAAACGGAAGGAATGAAGTTGCCTATCACGGAGAGTTTTACCGCTTCTGTGTTGACTGGTGTGGTCATGGATGGCCTGCCTTTTTCCGGTCTAAAAAAGATAGAAAATGGATTTCGTCTATTGTAAAGGTTATAAACAGAAAAGACCCATTCGCCATACCATTTCTTACCAGTTTTTTCTTTGCCCTTCAAGGTTGCACCAACATCCAATCGATGGTATACGGGGATGCGAACATTATTGCGCATTTCATTGGTGTTGTGAGGGACGACATAGCCCTGCTGTTCAAACCTGGACGTTGGGAAAGTAATGGGCGTCCCGGATATTAGAGTGAAAGTGGAACTTAAGCTCCATCTTTTATTAATTTCATAAAAGCCGTTGAATGAAAAATTATGGGTCTGATCGAATCGTGAAGGATACCATTCTCCGTTGTTGATGCCTTCAAGCTTTCTTTCTGTTCTGGCTATGGTATAACTCAACCATCCGGTTATTCGACCCTTATTTTTTTTCATTAAAAGTTCAAGACCGTATGCTCTTCCTTCACCTTCAAGCAGGTCACCTTCAAGATAGGGGTTAAGGATTAGGTCAGCCGCATCGATGTAATCCACCAGGCGATCCATGGTTTTATGATATATTTCAGTCGAAAACTCATAGCTATTGTTCCTGAAATTTTTAAAATAACCCAGAGCAAGCTGATCTGCCAATTGTGGTCTGATATTATTGCTTGCCGGCATCCAGACGTCCACCGGTGTCGAAGCTGTTGTATTGGATATAAGCTGAATGTATTGTGCCATCCTGTTGTAGCTGGCTTTTAAAGAGCTTGAAGCATCCAGTTGATATTTGATAGAGAATCGTGGCTCCAGATTATCATACCTTTGTATTGATTCCCATTGGTCGTATGTTTCAGCGCCAATGACAGGTCTGCGCATACCCAGCTCTGCATCTCCAAATGTGTATGCCGTGCCTTTTCCAGTGTAGTCAAAATGCGACCACCTTATACCATAATTAACTTTGATCTTGTTTCCAATATCCTGTTCATTTTCAATATAAAGTGCCGACTCAATAGCGTATTTGTTGCTGAGTCCGAAATCTCTGACTTCGCCTTCACTTACACCGACTGCATCTCCGGGTTCAAACTTGTAGGCAATAGCCTGGCCACCAAATCGAACCAGATTCTTTGGATTGATGTAATAACTGAATTCAGGTTTGAGGCTGTAGTTGACAATACGAGCATTCCAGTCAAAACGATTTTGTGGATCGCTGGAAAAATTGATCTGGTAGTCATAATCACTGTAGTAAAACGTCAGGTTGGCAAATAACCTGTCATTAAAGAGGTGGTTCCATCTGAGCGTACCTGTTGAGTTTCCCCAGTTAAAGCCTGCTTGTTCGCCAAAGAGAAAATTATCCCGTCCGATATATCCTGAGAGAAATAAGCGGTCCTTTTCGCCAATCTTGTAATTGGTCTTAAGTGTAATGTCATAGAAGTTAAGCCCGGAACCTGAACCCTCGCTCAAAAATGGTTGAGCCAGTACGTCTATATAGGACCTTCGTGCAGCAATTATGAATGATGCTTTGTCCTTGACAATCGGCGCCTCAACAGAAAGTCTGGAAAAAATAAAACCTATACCACCGTTTATTTCAAGGTTCTTGCTGTTGCCCTCCTTCATTCTGACATCCAATATGGATGATAGTCGCCCTCCATAGCGCGAAGGAACCCCTCCCTTATAGAGTTTGACATCTTTAACAGCATCCGGGTTGAAAACTGAGAAAAACCCAAACAGGTGAGAAGAATTGAATACAGGAGCTTCGTCCAGCAATACCAGGTTCTGGTCAATGCTGCCTCCACGAACATTAAAACCGGATGCCCCTTCACCGACGGAACTAACACCCGGCAGCAATTGCAGGGACCTGATGATTTCAACTTCACCAAGGAGTGTTGGCATCTTTTTTATCGTCGAAACGTCCAGTTTGTTGGTGCTCATTTCGACATCCGAGACATTCTTGTCTTCTGAATCAGCCAGGATAACGACCTCTTCGAGTTGAGTGGCTTCTTCAAAAAGCTCTATGTCATAGCTTGTGTTTTCTAATAACTCCAATTCGATCCTTGTGCTTTCGAAGCCCAAATAGGCGTACTCAATAACATACTTACCAGAGGGGATGGTTATGGAGTAAAAGCCATACGCATTACTGGATGCTCCGATACCCAACTCAGTAATGTAGGTAGTGGCGCCAATCAGCGATTCACCACTAGTTCCATCAAGGATGTAGCCGTTAAGTGTAACGTCGTTTTGGGCCTGTACCTGGCCGATAAATGCAGACATCAAAAATGCCAACAGAAGTTGTTTCATAGTATTAAGTCTTGGATGGATAACGTCCTTAATTGGAAATTGATCACGGTTTTGTCCTCTTTTATTAGGACGTGCAAATCTATCTAGTTGTTATGCCTGCGCTGGCACTTATAGACCAGCGCGCTCTATAAATCGATGCAAATAAACTTTGGCGGGAAGAGTGCCGCGAGAGAAATAATAATGGCCTTGCAAAGGATCATATGTACAAGGCCATTGTTTATTATTGGTGATACAAAGTATTATGCACAAGTGTTGTTCCGCATGTTGCACAAGCTACTGCGCTTCCAGCACCTCCTGCACACCCGCTAGAACAGGTGTAGTGCCATACGCCAGCAGCATTTTGAGCCGGCTCTGGGGTCTGGGCTGCTGATGTCGTAATATTCGGACTACCAGTCGCAGTAGCCGTTGTAGTTGCTGTTGTCTGACCGGATTGATTGTGGAAAGCCTGGTTGTGCGTGTAAGCCGTTCCACATACAGGACATGTACCTGCAGCGTCTCCACCACCACATCCATTTGGACAGGTATAGTGGTATACAGTTCCGGTTACGCCTGCATTACTGACTGCTGTCGAGTTTACAGCAGGGGTAGCTGTTTGTCCTGGGAGCGATGGCTGAGCGGAGGGATCCAGCATTGGTTCCGGTCTGTCAGGAGAACCCTTGCAAGCATAAAGAAGTACAAATGTAAATACTAGTAGTAAAGTAGATAGTCTCATTGGAAAATTTTAATTTTTATAAAGATAGGATAAATATTAATGAAGCCTGTAATTATCGCTGTTTCACCACTTCAAGACCACCTTTCCTATGGATTTTCTTGACTCGACAAATGCATGGGCATCTGCAATATCCTCTGCTGCGAATATCTTGGACACTTTCGCCTTGATAATGCCTTTTTCGGCGTAGTTTATCACCTCATCCAAGACTTCTTTAAAGAGTCCGGGCTGATTGTCGGCTACCCTCAGCATATTTACAGCTATAATCGAGCGGGAACCCATGAGCAGCTGTATGGGAGAGAAGAAACCGAAGCCAAGGGCTGCTGTGAGCGCTCTGATTTTATTAGAGCCGGATAATTGAGAGGCGGCTCCGTAGGTGATCATATCTCCACATGGTGCCAGAAGTTTCATAGATTGTTTGAATACGTTTCCGCCAATACTGTCAAAAGCAGCATGAATCTTCCGTACTCCGGCTATCTTTATAGTTTCTTCGTAAAAGCTCTTATTTCTATAGCCGATAGGGTGGTGGACACCCAGTTCCTCCAGGTAGGCAAGTTTTGATTGGCTCGCAGTACCATAGATTGTACAACCGTGGTGTTTCGCCAATTGAACCAGAATGGAGCCAACACCCCCGGCAGCGGCGTGAATGAGTACATTATAGTCCTTTCTAAGCCTTGTTTTATATTCGGCACAAAACAAGGCCGTGCAAGCCTGTGTGGCATAGGCTGTTGACTCTGCTTCGTCAATGGAATCAGGGATTTTTGCAACGCCATCTGCCATGGTGCAGACATATTCAGCATAACCACCAAATCGGGTGAGTGCTGTAACTTTATCTCCTGCCTGTACTTCGGTAACATCAGAACCTACTTCTTCAATAGTCCCCATGACATCGTAACCTATGACAGACGGGTTAGCTGGCGCATCGGGGTAAAGCCCTCTGCGAGCCAGTATATCAGCAAAATTGATCCCCGAGTAATGTACTTTTATAAGAACCTCATGGGCTTCAGGTCGAGGAATATCTTTTTCCGCTATGCGAAAGGCTTTATGTGCGTCGCCGGTCTTGTAGAGTTCTAGAGTTTTCATTTTGCGAAGAGATTTTCAAGATTTTTAAAGGCCTTGAATTCGAGAGCATTGCCACAGGGATCGAGAAAAAACATAGTAGCCTGCTCGCCGGGTAATCCTTTGAATCTGATATAGGGTTCGATGATAAATGTGATGCCAAGTTCCTTGAGACGAGACGCTAAATCTTCCCATTGCTGCCATTCCAGGACGACTCCAAAATGGGGGATAGGCACATCGTGACCATCTACCGGATTATGATGTAAAGTAGCGCCTCCTTGTTTTTCTTTATAGTGGATCACCAATTGATGGCCATAAAAATCAAAATCAACCCAATGGGTGTCGCAACGTCCTTCAGGGCATTGAAGTGTGTCACGATAGAATTGTCGAGCTTTTTCGACGTCATCAACTGGAATGGCCAAATGAAATGGCGACAGTATTTTTTGATTGGACATAGATCACATCTTAATGATCTTGAAGGTATGAATTTTGGAATCTTTATAAAGCATTAGAAAATAAATTCCTTTTTCCAGGAATGACAAGTTTTCATGTCCCAGTAATTTAGTGGTGCTTCTTAGTATTTTTTTACCATTCAGATCGATCATACGGACAGGGTATTCTTCTATCTGGTCTTGGAAATCTATATGATCCGAGAAGGGATTTGGAGTAAGTACCGGGATTGTATTGTATGTATCTTTAGTTCCATTGATAAGCAATTCTATATGATATTCTGACACAGGTGTGCGGCATTCTTCTAAGACGGGCATGAACTGCCAGTCAAAATAGTAGCCATACACTGTTGTGCCCACAATGCTTCGTTTTACACTTATCAGATTAATAGCTTCATAGGGGAATTGAGCTTCCCCGGTATAGCTTAGAAAGCCTGGTGAAGGATTCTGGTAGTTGTCCAGATTAAAGAATTCATCTGTTTGAATCATGTACTCACCTTCTTGAAGGAGGAGATTGAAAGGAATGGTATTGATACCTTGCAGGCAATAAATGGAATCACTGAAAACAGAACTGTTGGTGTTGAATTCGATGATATGGAATATTCTCCAGCCTTCATTAGCGGCATTTATTTTGACCGAGTTAAAAAGTACGGGTGATTCAAGCTGGAATATTGTTGATAGATCCAAGAGCAGATTTGCTTCAGCAAGATGTTCCATCTCTCGATCGATGCTTAGGCCTATGGTGTACTGTGGTGGCATTTGATCTATTCTCCGAGAAAAATAGAAACTGGTATCGATCCTCAGGCTATCTGTTCTAAAGTTATTGCCAACTGCAATCGTATCTCTTCCTTCCTTGTCAGAAAACCAGATTACTTCGCTTCCTGCCTGGTTTAATACCAATGGCATGGGTTCTGAAATAAGGGTGTCTTTGTTTTCAATCAAATCCTGAGGATCTGATAGCTTCAGAAATAAACTATCAGAATAGATGGTGTAACATTTGTTGGTATCAATAGCATAATAGTATCCGGACATATCCAGTGGGATCGTGGATGCTGTCTGACCTGATCCCCATTGTAATATGTTGCCATAGCGTTCAGAAATATAAAAGTTGTTTGTTGCACATATTTCAGCTGTTCCACTTATATCCAGCTGTGCTTTTTCGGGAGCTTTGAGACTATCAATATGAATCCACTGAGAAGGAATTTTGCAGTTGTCGCTGACAACTCTGTAAGCCATAACTGATTGAGCTGTGTCAATAGATATGCTGTCGGATACCAGGCCATTACTCCAGTTTAAGCGTAATGCATTTTCAGAATGCAACGGGATTTTATCATTATCACAATCCAATTGTTTGCGATCAGCATAGATCGTAGGTATTTTTTCGCAACAGCTGTTCTCAATGGCCAGATAAAATTGATCCGCCTCAAGGTTGTAATATTTGTCCTCCAGTCCTGATGGCCAGTGGATCACTAAAGAATCAGTCTTAGTATAATCATTCAAGCCGAAGTGTAATGACAAACTATGCGTAACGGTATAGCCGTTGCCACTTTGAAGTATTCTACATTGTTTGCCCCAAGGGCCAAATAACTCTACACGTGCTCCTATGCCATTTATATTAGAGTCATCACCTTGCAGATAGATCTTAATGAAGTGATTTTCATTGCCCAGGTTTAGCCAGAGCTTGTCTTCTGCTATCCCCTGAGGATTGAATATGTTATATGAGGCCAATACATCTGTAAAGCCATCACGGTTGGCATCCGACAGTGCAAAACTTCTGATGTCATTGAAGCCAAAGGGATTTCTTAAAGCTTCAAAGCCCTGGCCTTGATTATTGATAAGGATAAGGTCATTTGAACCGCCTATGACGATATCAACATAGGAGTCATTATTCAGGTCATGGAAGGCAGATTGATACACTTCAGTAATCAAATCCTCACCAGATGCCAGTAGCTTTATTTCTGTAAAATATCCATCCCCGTTATTTTCAAAAAGCATACATGGTGCTCCGTGGTTTCCCACAAAAAGGTCCATGTCTCCATCATTATCGAAGTCACCAAAGTTACCCGTCCAACTTTGGGTCCCTGCAGCTACACCTCTCTCAGCAGCGGCTTCTCTGAACGTGCCATTGTCATTGATGAATAACATATTGATCCGTCGTGGATCGGCAGGATCGTTAACACCTATCCTGCATTTCGCTAGATAGAGGTCAAGGTCACCGTCCATATCAATGTCGCTCCATTCACTGGCATAATTGCCTGAATTATCTGACGCTGGGTTGGTACGCATATCAATCAGGCTTCTGTTTCTGACCAATGAGCCTGTGCCGTCATTGATGAAAATGGCATTCAAACCATCATCATTGCATACAAATAGGTCCAGCCACCCATCATTATCTATATCCACGAGGTTTGAAGTCTGGGCAAAAAAATCTGTTTCATTGATTTTAGAGACTTCATATTTACTTTCTGTCAGAGACCTTGACCAGATGCTTAAGCCATTATAAACACCAGATGTAATAATGTCATTGAAGCCATCCCTGTTGAGATCTCCTACGCTGATCGTCCAGGGAACCCCGTCGTTTATCCTGTAGTTGCTTCGAAGGTATTCTGCCCCATTGTCTGAATTATGGTATATGCATAGGGTATTGTCGGAATCCAGGCCAACAATTTCTTCGCGATAATCATTGTCAAGATCAGCGAAGGCCTTGCATAATTGTCCCCGGTTTGGTTCTTCTATAAGATTTTGTGACTCTACGAAGAGCAATAAATCGCTTTGCTGGGCCCGAACAGATAAAGAATTACTTGTCAGGGATAGCAAAGTATATAGAAAGACGATTTTTATTCTGTGCTTCACAGGAGTATAGAATCAATAAATTTCAAAATTTCTTTTTTGACGGTTCCAGCGTTGATCCAAATATTAAGATGCCCCATTTGTGTTTCTGAATAAATGGAAAGCAATTCTTCAGGAATATTCTCTCTACTGAAACGAATGTTTTCTTCAAATGGTGCCAGTCCGTCATCTTCTCCATGGATATGCAGTACTGGAATAGTTAGCTCTTTCCAATCATTTTTTATACTAGCCAACTCCTCTGCGTGTGTCATTTTTTCATCTGTTGCTACATCTACAAATTCGGGCATCAAAGCTCTGGTTAATTTCCAATTTGCTATCTGGCTATACCATTCCATGGGCCTAGAATCTGGATCATTGATTGGGGCACACATTATAATACCGTTAATTTTGTCAGGATGATCGGCTGCTAGTTTGCCCGCAACTGGGCAGCCATAGGAATGGCTTACGATAAAGGCTCTCCTAAATTCTAGTGTACTTAAAATTGAGAATGCCGCTTCGGATTGAATTTTAAGATCTATCACAGCCTTGCCTGCACAGGAGCCGCCATAGCCTGGCCTGTCCATTGAGACCATTTTAAAATTTTTTCTAAGATCCTGATCCGCCAGGTATTCCTTAAAATTATCGAGATTGCCGGGTGCACCATGGATGAAGAAGAGTAAGTCAGCAGAATCCGAGTCGAGTCCTGTCTGAATGTAGCGCAGTTGGCAATCGTTCCACTTTTGATAATGGATTGTCATAGGCACACGGAGCTTGTCAAAAAAGGCTTGCAGGGCATATTCTTTTCCTACAAATAAACCTGAGAAGACATTAATAGCAATGATAAAGATTAGCAGTAGTACGGTGATACCAACTAGGGACCATTTGATGAATGGTCCTATAAACCGATGAAAAGAAGCATCAAAATTGGACATAGCTGACTATATCAGCCAAGATAATTAATTACAGGCTTTGACAAGTCCAAAGAAGATTGCAAGCCAGACAAGACCTTTTATAAAAAAGAAAAGAAAGCCGGCAAGACCCAAACTCTTCAGCCAGGTTTTCATTCCTTTTTTATTCTCTGTGTTTTCAGGTGTTGATTTGTCTGCTTGTTCTTCCATAACTGTTGAGGATTACATTTAATCAACCCAGTCAGCTACAAAAAGGTTTGTATCTCTGGTTCCATTGTTGTTCCTATTGGAAGCAAAAACAAGTTTCGAACCATCATATGAGAACATTGGAAATGAATCGAACTGACTGTCAAATGTGATTTTTTCAAGTCCTGACCCATCGATATTGATCATGTACAGGTTGAAAGGGAAGCCCCTTTTTGATTCGTGGTTGGAAGAAAAAATTATTTTTTCCCCTGAAGGGTGGAAGAAAGGTGCCCAATTGGCATTGCCTAGTTGTGTGATCTGTGTCAGATCAGAGCCATCTACATTGCAAACGTAGAGTTCCATTTGTGTTGGTTGTACCAGGCCTTGTGCCAGTAGATCCTTGTATTCTTTGATTTCCTCATCTGTTTTTGGACGACTGGCCCTGAAAATTAGTTTTGTTCCATCCGGAGAGAAGAAAGCGCCTCCATCGTAGCCCAGCTGATCGGTGACTTGCCTGACATCAGACCCATCAATATTCATGGTATACAACTCAAGGTCTCCTGTTCTCATGGATGTAAATACAATTTTGGTACCGTCAGGACTGAGGGTCGCCTCAGCATCATAGCCTGGTGTATCTGTGAGCTGCTGAAGAATATTTCCTTCCAGGTCTGCTGTGAAAATGTCAAAGCTTTCGTAGATGGGCCACACGTATTTGCCATCCTCTCGTCTTTCAGGTACGGGAGGGCAATCATCGCCACCCAAATGCGTAGAAGCATATACGATAGACTCATTACCGGGCATGAAATAAGAACATGTCGTTCTGCCTTTACCTGTGGAAAGGAGTGGCGGCTTTTGATCGAAATCAGTTGCATTGAATGGGTTCATGTAGAATATTTGATCACACTCAGTACCCCATTTATCATAATTTGCCTGAAAGACAAGCAAGCTGTCATTGAAGCTCCAGTAGGCTTCTGCATTATCACCGCCAAAAGTGATTTGCCTTACATTTTTTAAATGTTTCTCGCCAGGGTAGGTCAAAGTTGTGCTGTCAAGGCTGATTTCTGTATTTTCAGGCGCTGAATGTGGGTTGTATTGTTCTTTTTTATCAGATTTACAGGCTGAAACTGTGATAAACAGCCCCAGGATAAATATGCCATATAGTTGTTTCATAATTATAAAATAGACGTGGAATGAAATATTTAAAAAGCACAAAAATATTAATCTTATCAATAATAGTCCTTTTTGTTTCTTGCAAGAGTACAAAAATCGCTTTTGATGAGGATAAATACATGCAGGCTATCAAAGCAGATATCATGTATTTATCTTCTGATGAAATGGAAGGACGCGAGGTTGGAACGGAAGGCGAGCGAAAAGCAGCTGCCTTTATTTCCAATAGATTTGGACAGCTCGGATTGAAGCCAGCTTTTGAGAACGGTTATTATCAGTTTTTTCAAAAGAGAAAGAAGAGCAACCCCCATGCTGATCCAAGTCCCGATGATCCTGTGATTGAAGGTCGCAATGTGGGCGCTTACAAGGATAATGGTTCTGACTATACGATCATCATTGGAGCGCATTACGATCACCTGGGTTATGGGCCTGAAGGATCACTATATTCGGGACCACCAGCTATACATAATGGGGCAGATGACAATGCGTCTGGTGTTGCCACTATGATGGCACTGGCAGAGATTTTGGCTACAAAAGAGATGGAGAACAATTTTCTTTTTCTAGCCTTTTCAGGAGAAGAGAAGGGCTTGTGGGGATCCAACTTCTTCGTGGATAATAACCCTTTGTCCAACGAAGAGGTCAATTTTATGATCAATCTTGATATGGTCGGACGCCTTAATGATGAAAATAAATTGGCGGTATATGGTACAGGGACCAGCCCGATCTGGAATGAAACACTGACCGGGATAAAATCAGACTTTAATTTTACCATGTCTGAATCCGGCGTAGGACCATCGGACCACACTTCTTTTTATCTCGAGGATATCCCGGTACTAGCATTTTTTACCGGTCAGCATGAAGATTATCATAAACCCAGCGATGATTGGGATAAACTCAATTACGATGGGATCATGGATATACTGGATTATCTGACAGACCTCATCGCAGAACTTGATGACGATGGCAAACTGGCATTTACCAAAACAAAAGATGAGCAAGAGGAAGCACCCGACTTTAAGGTGACACTCGGTGTCATTCCTGATTACCTGTATGATGGCAAAGGTATGCGCATTGACGGTGTCCGGGAAGGAAGACCGGCAGAAAATGCAGGATTGATAAAAGGAGATGTGGTTATGAAAATGGGTGGCCTTGAAATCGTGGATATGATGAGCTATATGAAAGCATTGGGTGCATTCAGCCCTGGACAGACGGTAAAGGTCACAGTATTAAGAGAGGGTGAAATGATTGAAAAAGATGTAAGCTTTTAAACAAGACAATTGAAAGAAAAGAACGCATATATACTTGGTACAGAGCTGAGCGAGCTGCACAGACTGGGGTATCAGCACCAGGTTTGGTCTTCTGAAGCTCGAAAGGCCTGGGAAATTGCTGAATTCAGCTATGGTCAAACCATCCTTGACCTGGGTTGCGGCCCAGGATTCTGTACCGTAGAGCTGGGATATATTGTTGGTGATGAAGGCAAAGTTATCGCTGTTGATAAATCAAAAGCCTTTCTTGATTATCTTGACAAGCTTAATGAGTCCTATGCTCTGAATATCGAAACCTGCAACACTGACTTTACAAATCTTGGGCTGGAAGACGATTGTCTTGATGGCATATACAGCCGATGGGCCCTGGCCTGGATTAAAAATCCTGAAGAGACAGTTCAGAGGTTGGCTGAATCGATGCGCAGCGGTGCTGTTTTTGTGGCCCAGGAGTATTTTGACTGGTCAACATTCCAGGCTGTGCCGCACAGACCGGCATTGGAGAAAGGTATAAAAAGCATTTTACGCAGCTTTAAAGAGCAGGAAGGCGATATTGACGTAGGACGCGATTTGTCGAAGATATTTTACGAGGCCGGACTAGAAATTATAAGCACTCGACCATTGACAAAATATGCCTTGCCGGGTGATTTGAATTGGTACTGGCCAAAAACATTTTTAAATATCTACATGCCCAAATTGGAACAAGCAGGATATATGACGAAGTCAGAAATTGAGGACGCTCTTGATGCCTTTGAAGGCCTGGAATATCATAATGATACGGTAATATTTTGTCCGTCAATGATAGAGGTCATAGCTGTTAAGCCCTGATAAATTATTCGTCAAGGCCCAGGGTGCCTCGCCATTCTGCATCACTAACACCATTGAGCTTCCAATAAGGCTCTTTAATGTGTGTTTTCAATATAGCTTTGCTGCTTCGCATTTCGCCTGTGAAAGGAGAGGGGTAGCTATCGGTCCAACCATGGATAATATGTGGTGCGCCAGATTTATACACAATTGTCAGATTTCTTTGCAATTCAGGATACTCTATACCAAGGTATTTTAAATCAGTGCCATTAAAATCTCCCCCGGAATATTCTCCAACTGAAACAACAGCCGAATAAGCTCTGAGGGGTAAATGAAGAAATCGTGAAACCACCTGTGACGGAATGAGCTGCATATTTCCTAGAGGCAAGTCCTCGGGATTAATACGAATCAAGGTAAAAAACTCTTCTTCCAGCAAGGCATTTTTGATTCGTGTATTCTGGTCAGCTTCTTTCTCAAAGTATGAATGCAGTATTGATTTATAGTTGACTCCCTTTTTATTGAATTGAGCGTATGTTGATCCACACCATTCCTGTGAAGACGCGCTGAGTTTAATAGACTTACCGTGCCTATCTCTGTCAAAAGGTGTAAAGATGCTTGTTGACATATTGTATTGATAAATCCCAGTATTGAATTGCCTTATTTCTATGCGTTTTAGAACGCGTGCAGAATGGTTCCTTTTATTTGATTCGTTCTTGACCTGTTTATCAATCAAAAAGTCTTCCGGCACCATGACTTGTACCAACTCACCCTGCCGCAATTCGCCATATCTGTATTGCATTAAATCATAGCTGGCTATCTCTGCCTTGCCATCTGACCAATAGTTATTGCTGCTGGTTTTTGGCTCAGGGTCTATTTCAGATTGAGAATACAGTAAACAGATAGAGACGGGTATCATAAGAAAAAGGTAGGGGAGAAGTTTCATAAATCTCTTTTCCACAACTAACGCTACAGAATGATTCATGTTTAATTACATGTGCATGGTAAAAGAAACAAACAAAGAAGATCCGTGCTTCTTTAATAAGCATTGGCTAGACCTGGGGTATGTCACCGTCAAACGGGATTTCTACTCCGGTAATAAAGTATGAATCGGTTGAATCAAGGAATAAAGCCTTAATTGCTATTTCTCGATATTGTCCGAATCGTCGCAATGGAATTTGCGAACTGACCCGGGAAGCGAAGCCTTCGATTTTTTTAACACTTAAATTTGTTTATTACAAATTGGTGTTTTAATAGCCCCTGGACTGGATTATACGGGATCCTTTTTCAATAATATCTTTCTAACTGTATTTGTAGCCCTTATATATTAAACTACTTGAGCGTTTATTGGTTTTAATTAATGATCCAACGCAACGATGATTTATGGATTTTACGATAAAAAGATTTGAGGAGCTCAGCCACATAATGCACGAACGCCGTTCTGTGTTCCCTTCCAGTTTTACAGGCGAATTTGTAAACGATGAGATATTGGTCCGCATTCTGGATAATGCCAATCAATCACCGAGCCACAGGCATACAGAACCATGGCGTTTTCATGTTGTCAGCGGCAATGCTAAAAAGCGCTTTGCGCGATTTATGCAGGACAGCTATAAGATTCATTTTGAGGGTGAGAACTTCAACCTGATGAAATATAATAAGATAGCCAAGAAGATAGACTTGACCAGTCACATTATCATGATATCAATGCATCGCGATGAGCATGCTGCAGTTCCAGAATGGGAAGAGATCGCAGCCGTTTCATGCAGTGTCCAGAATATATATCTGTCCTTAACCGCTGCCGGTTTGGGCGGCTATTGGAGTACACCTGCATATTTTATCAGGGAATCCCGATCTTTTTTCAAGATGCATGAAAGTGAGCAGTGTCTTGGCTTATTCTACGTGGGAGTTCCGAAGGAAGATCTGCCACCGCGTATGGAAAAAAGACCTGTTGGCGAAAAGGTGAAATTCTACAGGAACTAGACAGTATTTATGGGTCTACGTCGATTGAAAAGCGGATCGATTTTTTGCCCTGCAATTCCAATAATTTGTCACGCTCTTCAAGGATAAGCTTTTTGACCTGGATAACCACATTCTTATCCTTTTCCATTTTAATGGTTATCTGCTGCTGGTAAAACCCTCGCAAACGAGCGATACCCGGGACTGTCGGACCGACTAATCTGTTGCCAATGTGTGCTCTCAATTTATTTGCAAAAAGAACGGCTGCATCCTCGGCTGCCTTGAATTGTTTGTGCCGTATTGTGATCCGAATCATTCTGAAAAAGGGAGGGTAGAGGAAATGCTTACGTTCACTCAGCTCCCTTCTGTAAAATTGAGCATAGTTATAATTTCTCGTTTCCACGATTACGGGGTGCAGGGGATTGAATGTTTGTATCATAACCGTTCCTTTCTTTTCTTTCCTCCCGGCTCTTCCGGCGACTTGTGTAATAAGCTGAAATGCGCGTTCATTGGCTGTGAAGTCAGGGAAGAATAACAAGCTGTCTGCATTCAGGATGCCTACAACGCTGATATTATCGAAGTCAAGCCCTTTGGTGATCATTTGCGTACCCACCAATATATCTATCTCCCCGGCTCTGAAATCATTGAGAATTTTTTCATAGGCGCTTTTGGTTTTGGCGGTATCGTAATCCATTCTTCTGACACTGGCCTGGGGAAACTGGCCCTTAATCTCCTGTTCTATCTTCTCAGTACCAAAACCCAATTTATTCAGATCTCTGCTTCCACACTGAGGACACTCTTCTGGCAGTTTATGCCTGTAGCCACAATAGTGGCAGCGCAGTTCGTTGAAGACCTGGTGCAGCGTCAGGCTTACATCGCAATTAGGGCAGCCCGCATGAAAGTCGCATGTCCTGCATTGAAGTGTCGGCGCATAGCCCCGGCGGTTCTGGAACAGGAGAACCTGTTCCCCTTTGTTAAGGGAGTTTTTTATGGCATCTTTCAGGTCGTTGCTGAAAATGGATGCCATCAATCCCTTTTTGTATTTCTCCCTGAGATCTATAATTTTCATTTCTGGTAAAACGGCTTCTCCATGTCGTTCAAGCAATTTTACCAGACCGTATTTTCCGTTTTTGGCATTGAGGTAAGTAGACAGAGAAGGTGTTGCACTGCCCATCAGGACCTTGGCACCCGTAAGTGTCGAAAGGTATAGTGCAGCGTCCCTGGCATTATATCTTGGTGCCGGGTCACTTTGCTTGTACGAGGCATCATGCTCCTCATCGATAATGATCAGGCCCAGGTTTGAGAAAGGGAGAAACAGACTGGATCTCGCTCCCAGGATCAGGGACTTACCATTGAGGCTTGCGTTCCACAGTTCAACGCGTTCGTTGTTATTCATCTTGCTGTGGTAAACACCGATATCTCCCTCAAAGACATGTGTCAGGCGTTCTACGATTTGTGTTGTCAGTGCGATTTCAGGCAGCAGGTATAGCACCTGCATACCTTTTTCTATGTATTCTTTGATCAGTTCTATGTACAAGCGTGTCTTACCACTTCCAGTAACTCCAAATAGAAGAACATGATCCAGTGATTCAAAATGCGATTTTATTTCTCTAAAAGCTTTTTCCTGGTAGGGATTCAGAGGTGCGTTTTGCTGAGCAGAAATATCCTGTGTGCCAATCCGGCTTACCTCTCTTTCTTCAACAATGAAAATCCCTTTCTTATGCAAAGCTTTAATAATCGAATTGTCGATGTCAGCGATTCTGTATATCAATGATTTTGGAACCCATTGTTCTTTGCGCGATAAATCTATATACGCCAATAAAGCCCGAGTTTGTTTTTCGGAACGGCTGCAGAGATCCAGGGCTTCGGATAATTTGTTTTTATCATCAAGGTATTCCTGGGTCAAACTGACAAACTCTTCCGTCTTGGCTTTGAAGCTCTGTTTCAATTCTTCCTTGATATACAAGATGCCTTTATCCAGCAGCGATTTTATAACGGGATAAACCGTCTTTTGATCAAGGATGTCCTGAACCTGGCTGATACTCAGTTCTTCCTGTATAGAAATTGCCTCGGCGAGGATAAATTCTTTTTCATTGAGATCAATCTTATAGCTGTCGGTTTCCTTGCGAACGATGAGTTTTGTTTCACTGTTTAATTTAAGTCCTGCCGGCATAGCCACATGCATGACTTCACCGATTGTGGACATATAGTATGAAGCCATCCATTTCCAGAATCTGTATTGCGTCTGAGTTACAATAGGGAGCTCATCAATGACACTCCGGATGTCTCTGAGCTTTTGCAGAACATCCGGCTTGTCAATTTCACCAATCACCAGGGCGGAGTAAAGCTTGTTCCTTAATGGAACTTCGACACGGATACCGAACTGTATTTTGTCCCAGAGATCTTCGGGAACCTTGTAGCTGTATACCCTTGGTACAGCCAGGGGTAAAATGACTGATATGTATTTCTGATTTTCCAGGCGGGCAAATTACTAAAAGAAAATATATTGCGCCTCCCTGTAGGTATTGGCATGTGCCTCTATGATATCCGAAATTTTATGGGAGTAGCCGCCACCCATCGATATAACCAGGGGTACTTTATTCCGCTTGCATTCTGTCATCACAATTCGATCTCTTTCCTTACAACCAGCCAGGCTGACGGCCAGGCGTCCCAGTTTATCAGATTCTAGGATATCAACACCGGCCTGGTAAAAAACAATATCAGGCTCCTGTTCATGTATCAGTTTGGGAATATGCGTGTAAAGGTGGGCGAGGTAGGCGGCATCATTAATTTTATCGGGAACACCGATATCCAGATCTGACACTTCTTTACGCAGGGGATAATTATTGGCACCATGCATGCTGAATGTAAATACGCGATCGTCATTCATAAAAATATGTGCATTGCCATTTCCCTGGTGTACATCAAGATCGATAAACAGTATTTTATTGATCTGCTTTCTTTTTAAAAGAAGTTTTGAGGCAATGGCCATATCATTGAATACACAAAAACCTTCTCCTTTATGCGCATAAGCATGATGCGTGCCACCAGCAATATTCATGGCTATTCCATAGTTTAGAGCAAAGAGAGCGCAATCATAGGTGCCCCGGGCAATAACTTTACCACGGTCAACCAAATCCTTTCGAACAGGAAAACCGATATTACGCTCTTCCTTACGACTTAACTCAAGCTTATTGAGCTTTTCTAGATATTCAGGTGTATGGGTCAGAAGGATTTCCTCTTCCTGCAGTGCTTCTGGCGTGAAGAAGTTGCTTTCACGCACAGTGCCTTCATAAATCAACTGCTCCGGCAAGAGCTCATATTTTTCCATAGGAAAGCGATGACCCTCAGGCAGCTGGTATTTATATATTTCTGAATAGGCAATTTTGAGCATGCTCCCTTTCCAGTTTGGAAATTCGAAATGATCTATCAGTTTTTCCTGAGGAAACCCGCAATCGTTTCTTTTGAAAACTTGGAAAGTACCAATTCGCCACTCATTTCAGCTCTTCGTTCTAGTAGGTTGTTCCAATCCTGAGTGCCTTGCCAGAATACTTCCTTGAGTTGTTGAAGGGCAGCCGGGTTCATAGATAAAAGGGTATTGCAAAACTCCTGAAGAGCTTTATCCAGTTCTTCAACAGTGTCAAAGACCTCCTGGTACAATCCTTTTTGTTTGGCCCAGTATGCATCCTGCCATGAAGTCGCATCGAGGGCCATCTGACTGAAAGCGGCCAGTCCTACTTTTCGCTCCACGGCAGGGCCTATAACAAAAGGGCCAATACCTACAGCCAGCTCGCTCAGTTTTACGGATGCGAATTTAGTTGCCAGGCAGTAATCGGCAGAGGAAGCCAGACCGACGCCACCGCCTACGGCTTTACCCTGGACTCTTACTATTACTATTTTTCCGCAGGTTCTCATTGCATTGATGACTTTGGCAAAACCCATAAAAAACCGTTTCCCGCTATCCTTATCCTGTATGGCTGCCAGTTCGTCAAAACTGGCACCGGCGCAAAAGCTTCTGTCACCAGCAGATTTCAATAGAATCAGCTTTACATCTTCTCTACTGCCATACTCGAGAATGGTGTCAGAAAGTTGCCTGAGAAGATTGGAAGGCAGAGAATTGTGTGAAGGGTGATAAAACTCAATGCGTGCCAATCCGTTATCAAACTGGGCTTTGACGTGTCCTTGTTGGGTTTTGTCCATTATCTTAAATATTTATTCATTGATACAGTAATGTAATGCCAAAGGTCTAATTTAGTTTACGAATAGAGAAGAATGGCCGATCAGAATTTTGTCGATTATGTAAAGATATGCTGCCGATCAGGAGCTGGTGGAGCAGGTTCCGTGCACTTCTACCGTGATAATAAAACGGCGAAGGGTGGTCCTGATGGTGGTGATGGTGGTCGGGGAGGTCATATCATGCTCAGGGGTAATAAGCAGATGTGGACGCTTTTGCATCTGAAGTATTCTAAGCATGTGATAGCTGAGCATGGAGTACCCGGTTCTGGTCAGAATAAAACAGGAGCCCAGGGACGAGATATCATTCTTGAAGTGCCTTTGGGTACTGTAGCCAAAGATGCCGAGACGGGTGAAGAACATTTTGAAATAACAGAAGATGGCGAGACACGTATACTCCTGGAAGGAGGGCGTGGCGGATTAGGCAATACACACTTCAAGTCCAGTACGCGTCAGACACCGCGATATGCTCAGCCCGGTGAGGATGGAAAGGAGGAGTGGAAAATACTGGAGCTGAAAATTCTCGCTGATGTCGGTCTTGTCGGATTTCCGAATGCAGGCAAGTCCACACTGCTTTCAGTTATGTCAGCGGCCAAACCCAAGATTGCGGATTATGCTTTTACCACGCTTGTCCCTAACCTGGGTATAGTCAGCTATAGAGACCACAGATCATTTGTGATGGCAGATATTCCCGGCATCATTGAAGGGGCTGCTGAAGGCAAAGGTTTGGGTTCACGTTTCCTACGGCATATAGAACGGAATGCTTTGTTGCTTTTTATGGTGTCGGCGGAGGCAGGCATTGTGAATGAGGAGTACAGGATTCTCCTGAATGAACTTGAAAAACACAATCCGGAATTGATGGATAAACCAAGGTTGCTTGCTATCACCAAGTCCGATGTTCTGGATGATGAATTGGCTGCCCTCATAGAAAAAGAGCTTGAGCTCGATATCCCCTATATCTTTATTTCTTCAGTAACGGGAATGGGGATACAAGAACTTAAAGATCTCATCTGGAAAGAAATTGAATCCCATTGTATGGCATAGTATCAGCGCAGCTTTATGTGCTTGATGACCCTGAAATGTCCTGTAGTATTGTCGATAAATTTAAAGTAATCAGCACCCGAAGTCATATCTGTAATATGTATAGCCTGGTCATCGGCCAGTTCCCTGAATTGCCTGACGAGATGCCCCGACGCATTATGCATCAGGATAGTATAGGATTGCTCTTCTAAGTTTTCTAATATAGATGTTTTCGATTGAAGGCATAGGATACATTATTGTGTCATCCAGATTAGAATCCAGGGATAAGCTTCACCTGTGCTTAGCTGATCGAGTTCGTGTAATGGTCATAGGAATAATCTCGTTCAGTATGTGGAAAAGCGGATTAAGGAAATAATAATAAAAGGATGACTATAACACCTAAATAGTTTAGATGACTCATAGTACATACTTTATTAGGTCATGAGACTGAGTTCAACTTTTTTCTCTAATTCAGCAACTGTATCTTTAAACAGCGAGTCTGTATCGATCAAATCACGCACAGTATTGATGGAATAAATTACGGTGCTGTGGTCCTTTCCGCCGAAATTGTCGCCTATTGTCTTAAGCGAACTTTTGGTGTAATTCTTTGCCAGGTACATCGATAATTGCCTGGCGATTACTACCTGACGCTTCCGCGTTTTACTGCTCAGAGTCTCGATAGGAACGTCAAAATGTTCTGCAACAAGTCGGGCAATGTTCTCTACAGTTATGCCTTTATTGATTTGCGTGACAAACTTTTGAATGATTTCCTTTGCCAGTTCGATATCAATTTCCCTGTTGTTCAGATTTGATTGTGCGAGTAGAGAGATCATCACGCCTTCAAGTTCTCTGATGTTATTCTTTATATTGAAGCATATGTATTCTTTTACATTGGAAGGGACCTGTTTGACGTCGCTTCCCATTTTGTGTTCCAGGATGGCGAGTCGTGTTTCAAAATCCGGAGACTTAAGGTCGGCCGTCAAGCCCCATTTGAAGCGATTGATCAGCCGTTCCTTAATGCCTTCGAGGTCTTTGGGAGGCCTGTCCGATGTTAATATTATTTGTTTACCTGTTTGTTGCAACTGGTTAAAAATATTAAAGAAGATGTCCTGCGTTTTATCTCTTCCGGACAGGAATTGTATATCGTCAACAATGAGTGTATCTATGAGCTGGTAGTAATTGAGTAAATCCTCCATGGTACCATTTTTAATGGCCGCCACAATTTGATTGGTAAAGGATTCTGTTGTCAGATACAAAACATTATTGTCTGGAAAATTCTTTATGATCTCATTACCTATAGCATGTGCGAGGTGGGTCTTGCCCAGCCCTACATTTCCATAAATGACAAGTGGGTTGAAAGCAGTTCCCCCAGGCTTTTTACTGATGGATAATCCTGCAGATCGGCCAAGTCGGTTGCAATCGCCTTCTATATAATTGTCAAAGGTGTATTTGGTAATGAGATGACTCTCAATTTTTGTTTTCTTAAGTCCTGGGATTACAAATGGGTTTTTAATGTCTTTTGAACTGAATGAGCGTTCCTGTGGTGCGGTCGCTGCTGTATTTTCAACCAGTATTTTGTATTCAAGCCTACCTTTAGGTCCCAGTATCTGGTATATAGTTTTTTTGAGTGTGCCCAGATAGTTCTCTTCTATGTAGTCATAGAAGAATCTGTTAGGCACCTGGATAGTCAAAACGTTATTATTGAATCGAATAGACTTAATCGGTTTGAACCATGTATTAAAACTTTTATCTGAGAGATTTGACTTTATAATTGAGAGACAACTTTCCCAAATTGACGCATGCGTATGATTCATCAAGCTACTGTTTTAAAAGCTAACTGTAAATAATTTGATCTACCGATTAAGTCTCCAGTCTTTGGAATGGCTTTAAATAATTTTAAAACGATTTCCTGGATGTATCGATTTAGGAGTGAACAAAGATTGGAAAAAAATACTGTCGATCAAAAGAAGGAAATAGGTTTTTTTCAAAAAAAAATTTTCCAAGCTAAAAAGATCGCAAATTTTGTATATTATATTTATTTTATATACAAAATAAACTGTAATTCAGCTATTTACATATAAATAAATCCACTATTTATAATTAATTAATATACAATGGAGCTAAGAAATGAGGCTGTTTTTGCAGCTGACACATCGCCTCTTTTTGTTCTTTTCAAAGTAGATGTCCAGACGGCCTAAAAGTATGCCTCCCCAACCAGCTTGACTGATAATGACTTCTTCGCCTTTCATGTTTCTCCTGATATCAGCTTTGCGCATGAAGGTGTGCGTATGTCCACCAAGAATCAAATCAATGTCTGAAGTGTTTTGTGCTAAGTGTATATCAGAAACTCTGGAGTCTCCATAAGCATATCCAAGATGTGAGAGACAAACAATGAAGTCACAGTTCTTTTCTTTCTTTAGAAATTCAGCTTTCTTTTGGGCGGCATTTATAGGATCAAGGTATTGCACACCCTTTGACAGATTTTCGGGCACCAGGCCTCTAAGTTTTATTCCTGTTCCTACAATACCAATTCGTATCCCTGCTTTATCCATGATCAGATGATCATTGATTTTTCCATTCAACAGCGAATCATCAAAATTGTAATTGCTTACAACGAAAGGAAAATTTGCATGCTTAAGTTGTTTATCAAATCCTTCAACACCGGCATCAAAGTCGTGATTACCCATTGTGGCAGCATCATACTTCATCTTGCTCATCAGCTTCAGTTCGAGTTCACCGCCAAACATGTTGAAATATGGCGTACCCTGGAATATATCTCCACAATCGAAAAGAAGTACATGATCTTCTGCAGACCTGATATTATTAATCATAACAGCACGCCGTTCTGCTCCACCTAATCCCTGGTTTCTTCCGCCGTCCATCGGAAATGGATCTATCCTGCTGTGCACATCATTAGTGTGCAGGATGGTCAGCTTTACAATATCGGGATCATCGGAAAAGGCTGAAAGTGGGAATGAGGAGTTTGCCAGAAGGAAACTACCCGTAATGCTTTGAGAGATAAATTTTCTTCTGTTCATATCAGTGTATTCTCTTTGTATTGTCGATTGTAATTTTTTCGTTGTTTTCGAGAAGTATATACAGGTAGTCTATTATGGCATCACGTATATAGACATTACTATTGAACTGCTTGCATTCGCCAAGGTATTCCTGACCTCCCCATCCATTCCCGATATAATCTGGCATAGCAACTTTATAGATCCTGTCTTTGTCTATAGCCTTTCCTCCAATCTTGATGTCAACAGCTCTGTCGTTTTCTATTCTGAATTCAATACCTCTGCTTAATGGCCAGCCATTGCTGTCCGCTATATCATCCAAAAACCTTTGTAGCATGTTCGCATCAAGTTCAAGTACTACCAGTAGGTTGTCGAAAGGCATCAATTGAAAAATATCAGATTTGGTTATTTCTCCTTTACCTAGAAAAGGCAATCTGAGGCCACCGTAGTTTTGAATAGCAAAATCGACTTCTCCCGGATAATATCTTTGTGACATATCAAGCAGGGCATCGCAGAACCAGTTGCCCATATTGGAATTAGGTCTGTCTTTTTTCAAGTCTTCTGGAAGCTCACCCAGAACCATATTCATTCTGGCTTCGAGTTCTTCTCTATAGGGATCGATCATAGCATTGACGTCTTCGTCGGATCCTAGATCGTCTACAGACTGTTCTGCACGGAGGTATTCTATATTGGCATCCGCCAGGTGAGGGTAGGAAGATTTACAGCCTACCAAAAACAGGCCTATAAGGATGAGTATGTTCTTGATCTTATACATTTAAAATGATTTTGGCTTCTTCCTTCACAGCTTGTATCGCGAGCTGTATAGGCTTGGTTTTAAGTTGACTGTATTCGCCGAGAATCTGATTAGCCAATTCCTGAGAGTTACCTGCTGGGTTTAAACTATCGGCCTGAAGCTCTATAAATGCTATCATATCATTTTTTGCAAGCTGGATGATCTCCCAGAGTTTAGGACTTGTATACAATTGCTGAGCAATGTTGTGTTCGTATTCTTTCTGTACTGAGATCATCATCACATTCTTCAATTCATCGTTTCGCATGGCTGAGGTTCTCAATCGAGCTATAAGGTTTGGGACCTGGATTCTGTCAAGAAATAACAGTAATCTTTCATAGGCTTGTAGTTTTAGGGCGATCGCATCTTTTGAATATCGTGATTTAAGATCCAGAGCCTTTAATTGATATTGGCTGTCGAGCATTCTTTTTAACAAGAAATAGCTGCATGCCAACACGATAAGTGCGGGTATTATGTATTTTAAGATTTCCAAAAAGCTTTCCATCGGCTGTACTTTGGTTTCAAAATTAAGATTTAAAGAAAGCGAAAGGATACCCCGGATATAAAAAATTGTGTGAAATAAACTTTAATCATAAGGAAGGCGTTAAGCAATACGAAGCAAAAAACAGAGACAATTTCTATTTTTACACAAAAAATTCATGTAAATGCAGGATTCAGCGACACATACAAGCCCGGTTAGTTTGACTGATGGTGCTATTACGCAATTAAAGAGATTGATGTCTGAAAAAGAAGTTCCCGCGGACTATGGCTTAAGGATTGGAGTCAAAGGAGGAGGATGTTCAGGTTTCAGTTATATACTTGGCTTTGATCAAAAGACTGAGAAGGATGATGAATTCGAGATAAAGGGAATCCGTGTTTTTATGGAAAAAGCTCATGGACTTTATCTGCTGGGTATGGAAATAGACTGGCTGGAAGGATTGAACAACAGAGGTTTTATATTTAATAATCCCAATGCCACGGATACCTGTGGCTGCGGAACCAGCTTTTCTGCCTAGGCATTAAGGTCAAGAAACAAAAAAGCCCTTATCCATTGGACAAGGGCTTTTGTATTTAGTTGGGTACTGATGTTTACATATTTCTTATGATTTCATCTCCAAATTCAGAGCACTTCAATAGGGTAGCGCCCTTCATAAGTCTCTCAAAGTCGTAAGTGACTCTTTTAGCCTTTATAGCTCCTTTCAGTCCTTTCTCAATAATTCTTCCGACTTTCTTCCATCCCATATATTCGAACATCATCACACCGGAAAGAATGACAGAGCTTGGATTTACCTTGTCCAGGCCGGCATATTTTGGAGCTGTACCGTGGGTAGCTTCAAAAACAGCAATTCCAGTCTGGTAGTTGATGTTGGCTCCTGGAGCTATACCTATACCACCTACGGCTGCAGCCAAGGCATCAGATACATAGTCACCATTCAAGTTGAGTGTTGCGATCACATCATATTCAGCAGGTCTCAACAGTATTTGCTGAAGGAAGGCATCTGCAATGACATCCTTGATGATGATCTCTCTTCCTTTGTGCTTGATGACATGCCATGGACCACCGTCAAGAGGCTCTGCTCCAAATTCATTTCTTGCCAATGCATAACCCCATTCCTTGAATTTACCCTCGGTAAATTTCATAATGTTTCCTTTGTGAACAAGGGTTACGGATTTCCTGCTTTTATTATTTATAGCTTCATTGATGGCAGCTCTAACCAATCTTTCAGTGCCTTCCAATGAAACCGGCTTTACACCCAGGGAAGAACTGTCCGGAAAACGGATCTGGCTGACACCCATTTCGTTGATTAGGAAATTTTTCAGTTTATCATTTTCTTCTGTTCCATTCAGGTATTCTATACCGGCATAGATATCTTCTGTATTTTCTCTGAAGATGACCATGTCGACTTCTCCAGGTTTTTTGACAGGAGAAGGAACACCCCTGTACCATTTGACAGGTCGAACACAAGCAAACAGGTCAAGGCGCTGCCTGATAGCAACATTAAGTGAGCGAATACCGCCACCTACCGGCGTTGTAAGAGGTCCTTTGATAGCCACAAGATATTCCTTGATGGCATCAGTTGTCTCATGAGGCAGCCAGTTGCCATCACTTCTGGCATTTGCCTTTTCTCCCGCATATATTTCTTTCCAATGTACCTTGCGGTCTCCACCATATGCTTTTTCAACAGCAGCATCAAAGACGCGTACTGCTGCAGCCCAGATATCAGGACCTATGCCGTCTCCTTCAATAAATGGAATAATAGGGTCCTTTGGAACTGAAATGTTGCCCCTGTTGGTCAATGTTATTTTTGATCCGCTCATGTTAAGTGTTTAATTAGGCCAGCAAATCTATAAAAAAGCAGTCAGCCAAGGAAAACTTATGTAAAAATTGAAGCTTTACTACAGCATGGATTCTTTATCAATCAGTTGAGACATAAAAATCATATTGGCAAATATTTTACTTCCTGCCAACCAATATGCTCTGAAATTTGGATTATCAACACTGGCAATTATCCGTCCTTCGCCATAGGAAGAACATATCAGAGATGCCGACCCGGGAGCAAGATTCATGTTCCTGTCTGACATGTATCCACTTAATCTGGGTTCCCTGGCGTATCTTATCGGTGTGGAAGATTGCTTGGCGACGCTATAAAATTGAGTACCTTTTTTAAATACAGGGAGCTGACTCTGATTGTAGCCAAAAAGCAATGGGTGTGACTGATCGATATCGGCATTCAGGATGCAACCGCCGATGGCATTGGCACCACTGTCAGGATTATAAACTTTTGAACTGTTTTCATTGTCTCCAAAGGGTTCTTCAAGCTCGGTCTCGACAATATTATCAAGCATCCTGTATTTTATCAACCAAGATACAGAGCGTCGAAAAGCAAGCAAGGTACCCCCTTCACGGATCCAGTTTTTTAGTTTGTAATCTTCTCTTTCAAGGTCTTCATACTGCCCATCAGCCAAAATCACAATGTCATATCTGGATAGATTTGTTCTCGGAAGTTCAGATTTATCTATCAAACTGATTTTCATATCCCATCGTCTGTCAAGAAGGTACCAGCAGTCACCGGCTTCATAGGCATTAACACCTTCACCCACAATAATGGCTATGGATTTCTGTTCCAGAACCTCTAGTTCATTGCTACCGATGGATTCTCCTGCCAGAGCAAGTCCAGAGCGGATTTGGGATAGTTCGATTTTATATTTAAATGAAAGTGCCTGCACACGTTCAAATACCCTGGTATTTTCTTCTCCATCATCGCTGAAAGGGATGATAATGGTGCCTTCCGGAAATTCTTTTTCTCCTTCACTGGTACTGTAAGTGTTTGCTTTTTTTACAATACGGACAGGGAATCCTTCTTCAAGTATCTTGCTGAGGGCGGCAGGAGCCATATAAGCGTTCCAATCCAGGGCGAGTGCAACAGTAGCCTGATCTAATATGTCCGTTTTGTTTTCCGCATCGGCATGATTTCCCAATTCGCTCAGCAAAGTCATATCAGGATTGGTCTTGGATTCAGCATAATTCATATTAAAGGCAAGGGGTAGGGTCCATGCAGATACATCATAGAAAATACTATCCGGAAAGCTGGTCACTTTTTCAAAAATGGTTTTAATCAAACGGGCTTGGTATTGTTTTTTAGGCACTATATATGAACTGGCGGCATCAAAGACTTTTGAACCGATGCGTGTTTCTTCACTGGAAGTATATACTTTGATGTCATGCCGATGAAGCAGATCTACGAAAAAGTCTTTTTTGAATTCATCCTTCTCCTGGAATATGAAAAAACCTTCAGAACGCTCTGAGTTGTACATATCCTTGAAGAAATCTCTTTTATATGTCAAAATATCAAGCCTCTTTTCCAGTGCTGCTTGCTGGGTAGAAAGTGATGTTACGAATTGATTTCTTATAGTAAATGGGAAAGAAAGTAATCCATTGAGAGTTTCTCTGAGATGTCCTCTACTACTGGCCTGTTCAAATAGAATGCCTATGCATCCATTTATATCTGGATAGGTAGAGCCTTTTCCGTAGTAATAGTCATCATAACGCTCTTTAGAGAAATACATACTGCCAATCGAGTCAAGAAATGAAGCGTGGTAGTTTCCGATTTCTTCGGTCAATCGCTGGTTGATTTTCGGGGTGTTGGGATTGGTACGGCTGGGAACGCCCGGTTGAAAGAAAAAGGTGGAGTTACTGCCCATCTCATGATGATCGGTCAAGATATCTGGTTTCCACTCATGGAAGGTTTTGATACGACCCTTTGAAGATGGGTGGATATTAAATAACCAGTCCCTGTTGAGGTCAAACCAGTAATGGTTGGTTCTTCCTCCCGGCCACACCTCGTTGAACTCCCTGTCTAGGGGATCTGTATTGAGTCGGGAATGCCTGTTGCTGTTGGCCCAGGTGGAGAATCTTTGCAGACCATCCGGGTTATAACAGGGGTCAAGCAATATGATGGTATTTTCAAGCAGTTTTTTGAGCTTTTCCGATTCTCCTGCAAGCAGGTAATAGGCTACCAGGCAGGCAGCGTTAGCGCCACTACTCTCATTTCCATGGATACTGTAGCCCTGATATAGAACCAGGGGCATCTCTTCGAGATCGATAGTGTCTGAAAACTCCGGCTGAGTGAGTAGCCTGTGATGATCCCGGATGTTTTTAAGATTTTGCATGTTTTCATCGCCTGTGATAATAAGGTATACAAGCGGCTTATTTTCATGGGTACGTGCATATTCTACGAGTCGGCAGTTATTGCTGGATGCACATAGTTTTTCCATATAATTCATAAGCTGGCCATGAGTGATATGCCACTCGCCGATTTCGAAATTGAGAATGGAATTTGGAGTAGGTATATCTTCCTTGTAATTGATCTCCGGTAGGTAATAGTCAAGACCAAGCTGTCCAAAAGCCGACCAGGGGTTTGCAAAAAACAAAATAAGTATAAGTACTTTCACGGTTGTATTAATCATCAGATGTATTTGAATCAGGCCTAAATTATTTAAAATATGAGCTTATCCCATTTATTGGTAGCAATAGTTCTGTTTCTCCTGATTGTCAATGTGATATTCAGGCTTAAGATATTGAGGAAATATAATAAGCTTAACAACAAGCAGATTAACATAGAACCGGGCCTATTGTTTGATCGCAAAAAGATGAAGGCTTATGCCGAAAAGCACTATCCCGAATATGCTGAAGAGATTGAAGATTTTCGAAAATCGCTCAATGCGCTTATACAATTGGGAATTTGGGGCTTGCTTATTATAGTTGTGGTTTTTTTATTGATTAAGTATGTTGCCTGATTGGTATTAAAATGAAAATGAAGAGTTGTATATATATAATATGTGTCAGCTTACTGAGCTCTTGTAGCCTGTTTGATGCAGATAAGCCGGAGCCTATGTATTTTAATATGGATGAGGTTCAACTTCAGACTACGGTCCTGCAAGGGGAGAATACACATAAAATCAGAGATGTGTCTGTATACGCAGATGGATTTTCAATAGGCCTTTATCCCTTGCCTGCCAATATTCCGGTCTTGTCAGAAAGGGAAGAAGTGGAGCTTTTTATATTTGGCGTCATTAGAAATAATGGCATAGCTTCAAACCCCATCGAATACCCGTTTTATGATCCTGTAATTATTGTCAGGGATTTTGAAGCGTTTTCTGACAATACTATCGATCTGAATTTCCGATACAGTGATCAGACCAGGATTATCCAGCTTGGCGACTTTGAAACCAGCAATACATTTAATGTCAATGTTGACAATAATCCTGATATTACATTTATCAGGTCGGCGGAAACGCCTTATGGAAATTTTTGCGGCAAGATCACGATTACTGCAGACCATCCAAGTTTTGAAAAAACGACTTTTACAAAAATTGAGAGAGGGGATATAGCCGGGTCACCTGTCTTTTTGGAACTAGACTACAGAAATGATATTCCCTTCGCCATAGGTCTGCTGCGTATAGAGCCGGGAGGATTCTTTGTCCCCAATTATAAATTGATATTGACCGAGCAAAATGAATGGAATAAAGTCTATCTTGAACTGACAGACGAGCTGAACGATACCCAGTTTGATCAGTTCACCATCCTGATTGGATCTAACCAGTCCAGCACAGGATTCGGATCTATTTGGATAGATAATGTGAGGCTTGTATATAAATAGTAAAGAGTTTTGATGAGAAGGGATAAGCTACCCGCACTGGTGATATACAGAGTCCTTGACTGGACTATGGCTGCTTTTGCCTGGTTGTTCTTTTTTATCTATAGAAAAAGAATGGAAGAGCCAGGTATTGTCATGGATCAAATTCTTGATGACAATAAATTATGGCTGGGGCTCGCAATCATACCTCTGGTCTGGATTATCTATTATTCCGTCTTTGATAAGTACAAGGATGTCTACCGGTATTCCCGTCTGGCTACTTTGAGGCGCACCTTTGTTCTCTCGCTTACGGGATGTCTCTTCATCTTCTTTACAATTATGCTGGATGATACTTCCTGGATGTATAAATCCTATTTCCAGCCTTTTGCCCGTTTGTTTGTCCTTCATTTTGGAATGACGGCTTTTGCCAGGATGGCCTTTCTGAGCTTCACGAAATTCAGGATAAATAAAGGACAGGTCAGCTATAATACGCTCTTGATAGGCGGTGATGAAAACGCTGTGCATCTTTATGAAGACATTGTAAAAGAACCTGCACAACTGGGACATAAATTCATAGGATTCCTGGATGCAAATGCTAAAGCCAGCACCACAGGCATTGAGAAGTATATGCCTAAACTGGGAGAATTGGAAAATTTGCAAGCAGTCCTGAGTCAACAGGAAATTGAAGAAGTGATCATTGCTATTGAAAGTTCGGATCATAAAAAGATGAATGGCATTCTTAATGTTCTGTATGATCACAGGGATCGTGTACGAGTCAAGATAATCCCCGACATGTACGATATTATGGTCGGCATGGTCAAGATGAGTCACGTTTATGGCGCTGTTCTGATGGAAATAGACCAGGAACTGATGCCAAAACATGAGCGCATCATCAAGCGATTGATGGATATTATAGTGTCGACGGTTATGCTTATTCTTTTAATTCCCCTTTACTTGATCATCGCTTTGAAGGTATGGCGATCTTCAAAGGGCCCATTGTTTTTTAAGCAAGAAAGGGTAGGGAGGGACTCGAAGTTTTTTAACATCTATAAGTTCAGATCCATGGTTGATAACGCAGAGGCTGGTGGTCCCCAATTGTCTTCTGATGATGATCCCCGAGTGACACCATGGGGTCGCGTTATGCGTAAATACCGTCTGGATGAGTTGCCCCAGTTTTACAATGTGCTTAAGGGTGATATGAGTCTTGTAGGACCTCGACCGGAAAGGCAGTATTTTATCGACAAGATTCTGACGGAGGAACCTTTGTACAAACATCTGCTTAAGGTAAGACCTGGGATAACATCTTGGGGTCAGGTCAAGTACGGATATGCCTCCAGTGTAAAGCAGATGCTTCAACGGATGAAGTTCGACCTTCTCTACATAGAAAATATGTCGCTGGGTCTGGACTTTAAAATCCTTTTTTACACGCTTCTGATACTGATACAAGGCAAGGGTAAATGAGTGACCTCAGGAAATACGGTTTGATAGGCGCTTCTTTGGTACATAGCTTCTCTCCGGGATATTTTAAAAGAAAGTTTGAACGGGAACATATTGATTATGCAGAGTACAAAGCCTATGAGTTAGAATCCATACAGGAATTTCCAGCACTTATAGAAAAAGGAGTTGACGGCTTAAACGTGACTATACCTTATAAAAAAGAAGTCATTCCCTTTTTGGATGCCTTGCATGTATCGGCACTTGAGGCCGGAGCGGCCAATGTCATTAAATCTGTAAATGGCAAACTCATAGGTTACAATACGGATGTTTTTGGTTTTGCCAAAAGCCTGGTTCCATTCATGAAATCCATGGCTTTGAGAAATGCACTTATTCTAGGTACGGGAGGTGCAGCCCAGGCTGTTGCGGTGGCATTCGATAAGATGGATGTTCTGTATGAATTTGTAAGCCGTTCTGGAAAGCACTTGAGATATACCGACCTGGATGAAGAAAAGATGGCTCACGTAGATATTATAGTGAACACAACACCATTAGGATTGTATCCCGAATTAGATGTTTTTCCTGCTATTCCATATGGATTATTGAATGAAGAAAAGCTTGTATATGATCTCATTTATAATCCTGAAAAAACAGTATTTTTGGTTAAGGCCGAAGCGCATTCGGCCATCATAAAAAATGGTATGGAAATGCTAATTAACCAGGCTGAAAAGACTTGGCAAATTTGGCAACAAGACATTGACCTAGAAACGCATTTTGAATGGATGTAGTACCCGGCCAAAAGCTGAATTTTAAGAATACCGAAATAGCTTTCAGCTATAAATCCGATGCTGAGTTAAACCAGCTGAAATGGCTTTTTTCTCTCATGAATAATACGAAGTTGGTAGCCTTGGGCTCAGCGTTGACGCCATTGGCATTGAAGCTTCACCTTCCTTTTGTCAGGCGTGCCATGAAAGCTACTATTTTCAAACAATTTGTTGGTGGTGAAAGCCTGCTGGATACTCAAAAAACCATAGACCTGCTCTACAGGTACAATACCCTTACTATCCTGGACTATGGAGCGGAATCAAAAAGTTCTGAAGCTGAACTGGACAAGGTGATGGAAGAAAGCATAAGGGCTATTGAAATGGCGGCAGCGAATAATTCAGTCCCTGTAGTCAGTACCAAGATGACAGGCCTGGCTGACGATGCACTGCTGATCAAGAAGCAGGCGGGAAATACATTGAGCGCTGATGAAGAACAACGATGGGCAAAAGTGGTTTCACGATTGGACAGGATTTGCAAGAGGGCCCATGAATTGAAAGTGGGTGTCATGGTGGATGCTGAAGAAATCTGGATGCAGGATACCATTGATGATCTCGTTAACCAGATGATGGAGGAGTACAACAAATCACAGGTCATCGTTTATAATACCTTCCAGTTGTACAGAAAAGATAAACTGGATTATCTCAAATCCTCCTATGACCATGCAAGGGCAAAGGGCTACATGCTGGGTGCTAAACTCGTGAGAGGAGCCTACATGGAAAAGGAGAGGGAGCGTGCTGCAGCTAATGGCGAAGAATGCTTAATCAATCCGGATAAAGAACATACTGACAGGGATTATTGTAATGCGATCAGGTATTGTGTAGATAATTATCAAAACATAGCATCGGTATGTGCCTCACACAATGCGCAAAGCAATCTTTTGCAGGCCCAGCTGATAGAAGAACTGCAGATCGATCGCAAGCATCCCCATCTTAATTTTTGCCAACTCCTGGGTATGAGTGACAATCTGACCTTCAACCTGGCGGAGGCTGGGTATAATGTAGCAAAGTACGTTCCCTATGGTCCTATTGATGAGGTAGTGCCTTACCTGATACGCAGAGCAGAGGAAAACTCATCTGTCACCGGTGACATGAGCAGGGAACTGAAGTTGATTGTAGATGAAATACAGCGCCGCAAGATCTAGTCGAAAAATTGATTCATTCTTATCATGACCAACGAGCAGGCATTGAAGGCTTTAATATCTGCTTCATCTGCTTTTTTCATTAACCGCGGATTTTCGGCCCCTGGGTTGAAAATAATCCTCTTTGGTTGCAGGGAGAGTATGTAGTCTTCAAGGGCTTCCTGGTTTGAGGCGTTCATATAGAGGCTGATGGTATGGATATGTGATAGGGCTGTTTTTCCTTTATTAATAAGGACGTCAGCTACCTTTTCTTATCGCAGGCCAATAGCTTTGACCTTATGATCTTTTGATCTCAGCTCGTGGATTAATCTGTTTGAAGCGCGATGCTCTTTGAGTGAAGCACCTATTACCAGGGTAATGTACTTGTCCATCATCATTAATTCAAAGAATTAAGTAAATTCAAATCCATTTTGTTTACAATTAAAATGCAGAAAATGAAAAAGCTTCTGATAATCATGGCTTTAGCGCTCGGTTTTATGTGGTCTTGCACTACGGATTCTCGAAATTCGGATACAAATCAATATACACATCTCGATGTGAATTTTGATGCCGTTTTTGGCAAGGATAGTTTAAATCCATTGTTACAAAAATACATTCCATTTACCTTGTCAACAGATATATCCCTTTTGAGTGAAAGTGAAAAAGCTTTGGTGCTGAAGCTTGTCGACGCAGCCCGCTATATGGATGACATGTTCTGGTATGACGCTTATGGGGATAAAGATGCTTTGCTGTCAAGCATTGAAGATGAACAACTAAGGACATTTGCAAAAATTAATTATGGACCTTGGGACAGACTGGATAACAATGCGGTATTCATAGAAGGTCATGATGAAAAAGCTCCCGGTAGTAATTATTATCCAAAGGATATGACAAAGGAAGAGTTTGAAGCGGCGAAACTTGAAGGAAAAGAGGGATTATACAGTTTTATACGCAGAGATGATTCTGGTGCCTTAGTAAACATTCCTTTTCATGAACACTTTAAGATGGAAAATGAAGAAGTGGCCAAGCTGCTACGGGAGGCTGCCGAATTATCTGATAATGAAGCTCTTGCAAAATATCTGATTCTGCGTGCTGAAGCCTTGTTGACCGATCAGTACCAGGCCAGCGACATGGCCTGGCTGGATATGAAAGACAATCACATAGACGTGGTGATAGGACCTATTGAGACCTATGAAGATCAACTCTACGGTTTTAAGGCAGCCCATGAAGCCTATGTCTTGGTTAAGGATATGGAGTGGAGTCGACGCCTTGAGAAATATGCACAATTCCTGCCTGATCTTCAAAGAGGATTACCTGTTCCTGACAACTATAAGCAGGAAGAGCCGGGACGTGATACCGAATTGAATGCTTATGATGTAATCTATTATTCGGGTGATTGTAATGCCGGCAGCAAGACGATTGCTATAAACCTTCCTAATGATGAACAGGTGCAATTGGAAAAGGGTACGCGGAGGCTTCAGTTAAAGAATGCGATGCGAGCGAAATTTGACAAAATTCTGCTGCCTATTTCGCAGTCACTGATTGACCCTGATCAAAGGAAGCACATCACCTTTGATGCCTTTTTCGGGAATACTATGTTTCATGAAGTGGCTCATGGATTGGGTATTAAAAACACGATAGATGGTAAATCAACTGTCCGCAGAGCGTTAAAAGAATATGCTTCAGCATTGGAGGAAGGCAAAGCTGATATGCTGGGCTTGTACATGATCACTCAACTGCATGAAAGGGGAGAGATAGAAGGGGATCTAATGGACTACTATGTTACTTTCATGGCTGGCATATTCAGGTCTGTTCGATTTGGTGCTTCTTCGGCCCATGGAAAAGCCAATATGATACGCTTCAATTACTTTGATGAAATGGGTGCTTTTACCCGTGATAAAGAGACTGGATATTATAGTGTCAATTCGGGAAAATTGATTGAAGCTATGAACAGTTTGTCTGAACTTATTTTGACTCTCCAGGGGGATGGTGACTATGATGCAGTAGCTAAATTGGTCAAAGAAAAAGGTCTCATAAAGGCTCAGTTAAAGGCAGATCTTGATAAGCTGGCAGAGCAGGGAATTCCTGTTGATGTTGTTTTCAACCAGGGGCCATCATATCTCTTTGGATCATAGACTGAAGAGTAATTAGTTTAGGTTTAATTTTTGTTCCGAATCCATGCAAATTATGCAGATATGGAATTCTTGATTTTGTCTGGAGAACGGTCAAATTGACCGCTTTGACATTTACAAAAAAGCAAGATTCTTACCTAAAATCGATGACAAGGTAATCTTTGAGAAGATTACAAGGACAGAGTAATGATATAGAAGATTATAAGGTATCTCATTAGGGGGCATTTGAAGGAGAGTTTCCTTATTTTTTTAACTGATCCGTCCCCAGTCTTTTTTACCTGGATTGAGATACATAAGTCGACTGAGCAGGACCTGGTTGCCATCGCCTTGAAGTCCTGGGTCTTCTTCTAGAATACGCAAGGCCAGTTGTCGACTCGTGTGAAGTATGTTTTGATCACTGACCACATTAAAAAGCTTGAATTCTTTGATGCCACTTTGGCGCGTTCCTTCTATATCACCCGGTCCTCTCAATTTGAGATCCACTTCCGCGATCTTGAATCCATCGTTTGATTCGACCATTGTATTAATGCGTGTTCTGGCTTCCTTGCTCAGCTTGTATGACGACATCAGTATGCAATAGGACTGCTCGGCACCACGGCCTACACGTCCCCTGAGCTGATGCAGCTGGGACAGTCCAAAGCGTTCTGTGTTTTCAATAACCATAACAGAAGCATTAGGTACATTGACGCCTACTTCAATCACAGTTGTTGCTACCATAATGTGCGTAGTGCCCTCAGCAAAGCGCTGCATCTCCTGGTCTTTGTCATGAGGTTTCATGCGACCATGTACGATACTGATTTTAAACTTTGGAGGAGGGAAGTGGTTGAGCAGTCTCTCGTAACCCTGCTGTAAATCTGCCAGATCCAGTTTTTCAGATTCCTCGATCAATGGATAGACTATATATATCTGACGCCCCTTTTCAATTTCACGATGCAGGAATTCAATTATCTGGGCCCGATGCCTTTCTGTTTTATGGATGGTATGAATTTTCTTCCTTCCTGGAGGTAATTCATCTATGATCGACACGTCAAGATCTCCATATATTGTCATCGCCAGTGTTCTTGGAATTGGAGTGGCTGTCATGACCAGGATATGAGGGGGCCTGTTTTCTTTCGATTTGTTCCAAAGTCGGGAGCGTTGCATCACACCGAACCGGTGTTGTTCATCTATTATGGCCAATCCCAGGTTTTTAAATTCTACAGGATTCTCCAATACGGCGTGTGTTCCTATTAGGATGTCAATAGTTCCAAGCTTCAAATGATGGAGAATTTCCTTGCGAGTTTTACCTTTTACACTGCCTGACAGAAAAGCGGCTCTCACGCCCAATCCCTTCAGAGATTCAGTAATTGAATTAAAGTGTTGCTGTGCTAGAATTTCTGTAGGCGCCATGAGTACCGACTGGTAATCATTGTCTTTGGCAATAAGCATGCACATCAAGCCGACCATTGTTTTTCCGCTGCCTACATCACCCTGTAACAGCCTGTTCATCTGCATAGCTGAACCCAGGTCTGCCCGTATTTCTTTGATAACCCTTTTTTGCGCATTTGTCAGCTCGAAGGGTAGTTTTTCACTGTAAAATTTATTGAGATAAGTCCCTACTTTTTCAAATCTATGGCCTTTGTACTTAAGGCTTCGCTGGGACTTGTTAAAAAGCATTTTAAGTTGGAAGTAAAACACTTCTTCAAACTTTATTCTTCTTCGGGCTTCTTCAAGTTTTAATGCATCAGGCGGAAAATGAATCCAGAGCACTGATTGAAGACGTGAGCATAGTCTCAGCTTTTTGATCAGGTAGGTTGGGAGCGTTTCCGGTAAATTACTATCACTCAGCCTGGAAAGGATGATCTTAATGACCTTTCTTCTGGCTTTGCTGTCAAAGTTCAGTTTATTAAGCCTTTCGGTACCGGAGTAGACCGGTTCAAAATAGTTTTTGAGCTCATTCGATCCGGCTGATTCCATCTCGGGATGGGCTATCGTCAGTTTTCCCCTGTAGCTGTTGGCTTTGCCATAAACCATGTACTCTTTTCCTATCTCAAGATACTTTTCAATGTATTTGATGCCTTTAAACCAGCTCAATTCAATAAAACCTGACCCGTCCTTTAATGTAGCGGTCAGTATATTAGTTCTTGAGGCCTTTATCAGTTTTTTGGATAAAAGCACTCCCTTGAGCTGTACCGGAAAATCCGTAGCTACATCCTTAATGGCAGTAACTACGCTTTTATCGATATATCTAAATGGATAATTAATCAGCAGATCGTATACGGTAGCCAAACCAAGGTCTTCCTTAAGGACTTCTGCTCTTAATGGTCCGATACCTTTTATATAGGTGATATCTTGTTCAAGAAATTCTGACATGGCTGATTACAAAACTAAGCTATTCGAATAGAACGATTTCTCTATCCTTTCGTTTATTATTTGCTTATAATACAGGATATCTGCAATATTATCCTCAAATTTAACAGGCTTACAAACCATTCTATCATGATGCATTCGAAGAGACAGAAACAAACGGCGGAGGTAATAAGAAGACATTTTGGACAGGTATTGCTGCAGGAAGGATCATACATTTATGGTGATGCATTTGTAACAGTGACAAAGGTCTATGTAACGCCGGACATCAGTCTGGCCAAAATATACCTAAGTGTCTACAATGCAAACAACAAGCAGGCCATTATCGATAAGGTAAATGAGCATGCCAGCCAACTGAAAAAAAACCTGGCTCACCGCATCCGAAAGCATGTCAGGCGTATACCGGAAATAGACTTTTACATCGATGAAACATTGGATGAAATCTACAGGGTCAATAAGCTTTTGGAAATCACACGTAAAAAAGACGAGGAGGTCAGGAATCAAAATGAAGATTCCTGAATAATACTTGATTACATATTATAATCTTTATGATTTAAATGGTAAAAATGTACTTAGTTTTCTATTTTTGCCTTTTAAATCAGTTACAAGATTAATTACATGCCTGTAGATGTATTATTGGGCCTTCAGTGGGGTGACGAAGGAAAAGGTAAAATCGTCGATTACATAGCCCGAGATTATGATATCATAGCCCGATTCCAGGGTGGACCCAATGCCGGACATACCATAATTATTAACGGTCACAAACATGTTCTTCACACCATACCCTCCGGTGTGTTTCGGGATGATGTTTTGAATGTCATCGGCAACGGTGTCGTTATTGATCCAATCGTATTATCCAGGGAGTTGAAGGCTCTCAAGGACCTCGGCCTGGACATTTCGAATATTCTACTGGCTAAAAAAGCGCACCTCATCCTTCCGACACACCGATACCTGGATGCCGCTTCTGAAGCATCCAAGGGAAAAGAAAAAATAGGTTCAACCCTCAGAGGGATTGGTCCTACCTATATGGATAAAACAGGAAGAAACGGATTGAGAATTGGAGATATAGAAAGCGAGGATTTCAAAAACCGATACGAACGGTTAAAGCAAAAGCACCTTGAACTGGGTAAGATATACCCCAAAATAGATTTTGATTTTGCAGAAGAGGAAAGAAAGTGGTTTGATAGTCTTGAAGACCTCAAAAAGCTTAAAACCATCAACTGTTCTTTCTTTATCAACGATGCCCTGAATGCTGGTAAAAAAATTCTGGCAGAAGGTGCTCAGGGATCCATGTTGGACATCGACTACGGTACCTATCCTTTTGTGACCTCTTCCAATACTTTATCATCAGGAGTGTGCGTGGGCCTTGGTGTTGCCCCTAACCGCATTGGAAAAGTATTCGGAATCAGCAAATCCTATTGCACACGTGTCGGTTCAGGACCTTTTCCTACGGAGTTGAATGACGAAACCGGTGAGAAATTGCGTAAAGTAGGCCATGAGTTTGGAGCAACCACAGGTAGACCGCGCCGTACGGGATGGATTGATCTCGTACAATTAAAATATACCATCCAGCTGAATGGTGTCGACCATTTATGTATTACCAAGATGGATTGTCTCAATGATTTTGGAGAAATATGTCTCGGGACTGATTACAAAGTCAATGGTCACATGACCCGCGAATTGCCTTATCGATTGGATGAGAAAGGTATTGACGTGGAATACACTACAATGAATGGCTGGAATTGCGATATCAACAGTCTTAGGAATTATAATGAGCTTCCGGAGGAAGCCAAAGAGTACATCCGATTTCTGGAATCTTACCTGGAAGTCCCTGTTACCATGATCAGTAACGGTCCGGAACGCGAAAGCCTGGTGGTGCGCAATTAAATCTCTGCGGCTATATAGTATTGATATTCCAGGCTGGTATCGTCAGTCATTATATTTTGATAACCGGCTTCATAGAGCTCTTCTTCGATTATATGCAAAAGCACTCTTTCTTCATAGGGTGGGGCATCTACAAAACTAGGGATGCGTTTGGTCTTGTAATCAACAATAACAATTTTCCCGCCTGCGCGCAGCTTGCTCTTTAGGGCTTTAAGGTAGTTGATACGATCAGGTAGATAGGCTATGGTATTGACAATGAGGATATAGTCTGTTTCTTCATCATCCAGTTTAGGATCATTGATATCAGCCAGCCTTATGTCCAGCTTGGATGCCTTTTTTTCTGCCAGAGCGTCTTTTAGAATATTGAGCATTCTCACAGCTTCCTTGTCGATATCTATTGCTATGAGTTTTCCTATATCTGTTTGTCCCAAGATTTTAAATACAAAATACCCGAGGGCACCAGAACCGATATCTGCCAGTGTCTTAGCTTCTAAGTCTCCTAAAGATTGTATTACAAATGAAGGTTTTTGCCAGTTGCTTCTGTCGTCATCCTGAACGGTTTTAGTGCTGCCTGCATTCGAATCGACAATGCTGTCTGCAGGTGAAGCAGAAGGTCTGGGCTGTTTATCCTGCCCGCTTTGGCAGGACATAAGCATTAATATGAGAATGAGGGAGCGGATTATCACTGAAAGATCTTTACTCTAAGATAATAATTGAAATTCACTTGACAATTTGACCGTGTATACAGAAGATTTTAAAATTCACAAGGTATTCAGGAATTCTTCGAATATGTTCCGTATTTGCCTGTTACCGGCTGAGAAGCCATTGGCCATAAGGCAATATGCATACAGCTTACCATTTTTTGATTTTATATATCCGGAGTAGGACTGAACAGATGACATACTGCCGGTTTTAAGCCATATGGACTTTTTATCCTTCCTCGTCGTAAACAAATTTTCAGCTGTTCCCTTATCACCGGGTTGGGCCATAAGTTTCAGGATTTGTGATTCTCCTTGCAAGGCGATCATTTCCTTCAGGAAGCCAGTCATCAGCGATGAAGAAATATAGTTCTGCCTTGAAAGTCCACATGCATCAACAGCCCTGTATTCAGATACAGACAAATCAAGTCTTTTAAGCATGTCTTCAATACGTTTGATACCTTGTTCGTATTTCCCATTCCTTGAACGGTCGGTAGCCAGGGCCCATAGCAAAGCTTCGGTATACAGGTTATTACTTTCAAGGTTTGACATGTAAACTATACGTTCAAGACTGGGAGAATTCAGTGTAAGGATATTTTTCAGATCCTTATTGGAGTTATCAGAAGATAGCTGAATATTTCCACTTGTAATTCCAGCTTCCTCAAGTTGAGCTTTCAACCTGGACATAAAAAAAAGGCCAGGATTTGGGATAGCTGCCTTGATGCGAAAGTCTTTGCGTCCGGAAGCTAAAGACCCTTTTATCTTTAATTTATAGATATCAGGCCCTCCAAAAACATAGGCCTGGTCACCGGTATGTGTACCTGCCACAAGCACTTCCGATTGAATGCTCAGATTATCAATCACAGGATTATAGGATACCAGTTTGGCTTTCTTTCCGATCTTGTCGCGCGTATCAAAATGAATGTAAAACAAGTTATTATGAATATTCAGGCCCCAGGCGCCCGCACCATAATAGTTAGCTACATCATTCCATTGCCAACTGTCCCTGCTGCCGGCATCAGAGACTATACTGTCATCAAGGATCAATCTGCCTTCTATGCAGTTGATACCTGCCGACTTGATTCTGTCCACCAAATTTTCCAGAAGTTTGTCCAAAGGAGCTACGCCTTTGAAATCAACTGAGCCAAGTGTCGGGTCAGCACCTCCCATGACAATGAGATCACCACTGAGCTCCCCGGAGTAATCAATGGATCCCGTGTAATAGATCTGAGTCTTAAATCTGTGGTCCTTTCCCAGGAGATGTAAAGCTGAAAAATTACTTATGAGCTTTAACGATGAGGCAGGAATGAGCATTTTATTCCCATTATAGGATACGACTTCTTCTCCGCTCGAAACTTCTCTGACGGATACGCCTAGCAGTGCTTTTTCAAGGGCTTCTTCAGAAAGCATCCTGCGTAAAGCCGATTCGACCATATATGCTGTTCTTTGGGAAAACAACAATACCGGTATCAAGCAGAGAATCAATAATATGCTACTCTTCATATTCATATCCGATGTGGAACAGGGCATCACCCTGATTAACTACGCTGGCGTTATTATGACCTATAATGTAACCTGATCTGTGACTTATGACATCAATCGATTTTTGACCGTATGGGTCATGGATGTTACCCAGCTTTTCTCCTTTTTCAACTTTTTGTCCTGAGGATTTAATCCATATAAATATACCCGAGTAGTTGGCTCGCACCCATGAGGTTTTCTTTATAATGCGAGTGTTTTCTTTTTTTTGTCCCGCCTTATCATATTCGAACATGCCTAAGTGCTGGAGACAATTTTTCAGTCCCTTCAAGCCTATATGAATCGAAAGGCCATCTAGACGCACTGATTCGCCACCTTCATAGACAAGTGTCGGGATTTTCATTTCCCGCGTGGTCTTTCGAAGCGATCGGGCGATCATGCCGCTCTGGATTATAAATGGCGGATTGAAAATCCGGGCTAAAGCTTCTGCATCCTGGTCATTCCTGGAAAATCGTATCTGTGGAAAGTTGTATCGGGAGTCCCCGCCCGTATGAAAGTCAAATACAAGATCGACATGAGGGAGGATATGTTTAGTGAGTGTTCGGGCTATACGTGATGCCAGCGATCCATTAAAAGTACCCGGAAAGCTGCGGTTGACATCCTTCCCGTCTGGAACATAACGATCAAAGTTGATGAAGCCAAAAACATTAAGCAAAGGGATAATGATCAGACTTCCCTTTTTGAGGGCATTAAAGTTTTCGTGAAACAGGAAATTCCTCACTATTTCGACACCATTGATTTCATCTCCATGTACACCAGCAAGGATCAGAACGGTAGGGCCATCCTCATGGCTTCTGAACACATGTGCTTCAATATCAATTTCAGTATCGGAGGGAATGCGACCAACTTTGAGTTCTACAATACCACTTTCACCCCGTTTGAAGTTTCGTTTGTTAATGCTTATAAGCTCACTCATAAGGTACTATCTTCAGTCTGTATGTTTCTTTCTATAAAATTAATTATCCGGCCTGCTATATCATTGCCTGTTGTACTTTCAATGCCTTCAAGACCTGGAGAGGCATTGACTTCCAGGACGAGTGGCCCGCGATTAGAACGGAGCATATCGACACCTGCGACCTTAAGTCCGAGTATTTGTACAGCCCTGATGGCAATTGCGGCCTCTTCTTCCGTGATTTCTTCGACGGTGGAACTTCCTCCGCGGTGAAGGTTAGATCTGAACTCACCCGACTGGGCTTGACGTTTCATACATCCAACAATCTCATCATCAACTATAAATATCCTGATATCTGCACCTTTAGATTCTGCAATGTATTCCTGAATCATCGATTTTTGATTGGATCGTGTAAAGGCTTCCAGGATGTTTTCGGCCTGGATACCTTTATTAGCTAATAAAACACCAACACCATGGGTACTGTTGATCAGTTTAATAACAACCTTATCCCCTTCAAATTCATTGAGTAAGGCTGAATAGGCATAACTGTTGTTTGAAACAATCGACTTTGGCAGATGGATACCGTGTGAAGCCAGTATTTGTGAGCATATCAGCTTATTTCGTGCTTTGATCAAAGCTTCACTTCTCAAAGTGCTAAAGATCTTGAGGTATTCGAATTGCCTGATTACCGCAGCGCCATAGCTGGTCCATGAAGCGCCAATACGTGGTATAATGGCATCGATATCCTTCAGGACCTGTCCGTGATAATTTATATTGAGAATACCTTCATTGATGACCAGATCACAGTTGACATAGTCAATGATCCGGACATAGTGATGCCTTAGTCGTGCAGCACGCGCCAGACTTTGTGTAGAATACAAACCCTGGTTCCTGGAAAGTATGACAATGTTCATATGGTCAAGATGATGGATTTATACTGATACCAGCAGGCAATAGACTTTATTAATGTTCCCAAGGTATTTAATCCTGCTCAAATTTGTAAATTTAGGACTATTCAAATACCAGATAATGACTGAACTGCCTAAGAATGATTCCCGAGTAATTAACGGATGGGCAATGTTTGACTGGGCTAACTCAGCTTATTCACTCGTTATATCGACAGCTGTTTTTCCTCCTTTTTTTGCTTCGATAGCGCCTGACTTTCTCAATGTTTTCGGGATAAGTATAAACAGTAATTCGCTTTATTCCTACTCTGTATCACTGGCCTTTGTACTGATGGCCTTGCTGATACCACTACTTTCGGGTATTGCCGATTATAGTGGCAAAAGGAAGTTTTTCCTGAAATTATTTACTGTCATAGGCTCTATTTCATGCATGGTATTATTCTTCTTCAACGATGCCGGGGATGTGGCCCTGGGTCTCTCAGCCTTTATCCTGGGAACGATCGGTTTTGGTGTCGGTATTGTATTCTATAATGCCTATCTCCCAGAGATAGCTACCGAAGACCGCTTTGATGCTGTCAGTGCCAGGGGCTACGCTTTTGGATATATTGGTTCCGTTATACTGTTGGCAATCATATTACTGATGATCAGCTTTTACAGTCAGATAGGGTTGAGTTCTTCCTCAATGGCTATACGGATAGGTTTTGTGCTGGTCGGAATATGGTGGATAGGCTTTGCATTTTTAACATTTAGGGTACTACCATCCGACAGCAAGCAGGCCTTTGACCGGACTCTCTTCAAGGAAGGTTTTAAAGAGCTCCAAAAAGTAGGACGAGCGATAAAAGCCGAAAGCAATACCATCACCTTCCTGTCATCTTATTTTTTCTTTATTGCCGGAGTAAATGTTATTATTTATCTGGCATCGATATTTGCTAAGGAGGATTTAAATTTTGGAAGTAGTGAGCTGATCGTATTGATTCTGTTGCTTCAGTTTCTTGCGACCATAGGAGCCTATTTTTTTGCATTCCTGTCAGATAAAAAGGGGAATAAGCTCTCATTGATGATCCAGATTTTTATATGGATATTTATTTGTTTGTTGGCTTATTTTACTCAAAGCAAATTCTACTTCTATATCCTTGCCGGATTTGTAGGTTTGGTATTTGGAGGAATCCAGTCGCTTTCAAGATCAAGCTATTCCAAGTTTATTGAAGATGATGACATTCCGCTGACATCCTATTACAGCTTTTATGATGTACTTACAAAACTGGCTGTGGTTTTTGGAACTTTGATGTTTGGACTGGTCAATCAGTTGACGGGAAGTATGCGTTACTCCATACTTGTCTTATCTGTATTTTTTATTGTGGGCGCTTTGATTCTGGCAAAAGTGAACTTTCAAAAGAAGATACAACTTGAAGAAGAGCTTTATTTCTGAAATTCGTAGCATCCAATATCCACTTTGCCACTTTCCCGAATCTGGCCAAGGATATCTGTATCAATAAATGGAAGGTCTTTTCCTGCATCAATAGCTATTGACATGGTGTCCAATTCAAAATTGTAGGCATCAACATTCCTGAAAAGTGTATCCGAAGGAACCGTGTTTTTACAATTACTGCAGTTATCAAAGAAATTAGGGAAAGCATCCGCATTCAGTAATTCATCTACTCGGACGATGCAATGATCAAAATTGTATTTAAAGATTGAAGGGTTCGATCCATCAGTAGCATCAAACAGGGAAACTTCGTCCCTGTCGTTGCCCGTAAAGATACAATTGGAAAAACCGCAATCCAGAGCATTGATAAGGAAAGAACTGCAGTCACCAGTGAAGCACTTTATATTATTGGCTTCTACAGCTACATCCTGGTTGTCATAGTTGGCAACTGTACAATAATTAAAACTGTAGCTGCCTCCAAAATTCAAACTGATACCTGCACCGGCATTTTGGTAAAACAGACAGTTTTCAGCATAAATACTGGCATGGGATGCACTGATGCCGCTTCCGCCAGTAAAGGCAAAAACAGATGATTCGATTCTTACACTTGCCGCTGAATCGACCGAAAGACCAACTATAGAGTTCTCTATACGCGTGTGGCTCAGATTGTTACCCTTGGTATTCTTGCTTAGGAGTATTCCAGACCATTGTCCCTGGACTTCATCAAATTCATTTTCGAGTCTGTCGGTTTTAAATAGGACAGGTTCATCCACAGTTCCTTGAGAAATCAAGTGGCCGTTCTGAAGGAATACAAAGAGACCGTCATTGAAAACGCCCAGCTCATTTATGGCTACACCCCCATGGACGTAAACTTCTGTACCTGGCGGTAAAACCAGGTCGCAGCTGTCGATGACCAGAACGCCATAGAGTACATATGGTTTGGGATCATCCCAGACCCAGTCTCCAAATTGACAGCTGACATAGCTGACTCTGCCGGCACTTTCACGGTTAGGTATATAATTGGCGTTTTGTCCCCATGCTTCAAGCATGACATCAAAGGTATTGACACCGGCGCTTATCTTTATATGGCGCTCGATAAAGAACGGGCTGATAGAAACAGGATTATCGGGGTCAATGGTAAGTTCCACGAATATGTAGATGCTGTCATTGGCTTCGACTCGTATGTTTTCAATATCATTTTGGGCAAAACCGTCAATATTTAATCTGAAAAAACCATCAGGATCTTGCAGTGAAATCCTGTCGATGATGACAGCCTTGTCTTCCAGGTTAAAAACTTTGAATGATCGTGTAGCAGAACCTCTTTCGGTAAATACAGTGTCGAAGCTTAAAGTATCCATAGAAAAGTCGAGCATGATATCTGGATTGTCACTTACAGAATCGTCCTGGCAAGAACTCATAAAGTGGACTATAGATAATATGATCGCAAAGAAAAATATGTGTATGCCGTATTTACTCATATATTGATTTGAATCTTGGGTCCTGCAGTTAGTTCGCCCAAAAATAGGGTAATATTCCATTATTGTCCGATAATGTCATCCAAACAGGACTCAAAAAACTAGTTTTGTGTAGACCATGCATGATAGATTAAAAATAGATGTCATTATCCCTGCTTATAACGAAGAAAAGTCTATTGGCAGTGTCATAAACGATATACCATCAGATTTGGTTAGGGAAGTGATTGTATGCAATAACAACAGTACCGATAATACTCGGGATGTTGCCATTGAATATGGTGCGTTTGTCCTGGATGAAAACAGGAAAGGTTACGGCTCAGCGTGCCTCAAAGGCATGGATTACATCGCACAGAAAGACATAAAACCGGATATTGTCGTGTTTCTGGATGGGGATTATTCGGATCACCCTGACGAAATGCCTGCACTTATACAGCCTATTCTAGAGCAGGATATGGATATGGTGATCGGTTCACGAGCTTTGGGCACTCTTGAACGTGGTGCCATGCAACCGCAGCAGATATTCGGAAATTGGCTGGCAACCAACTTTATAAGACTTTTGTACGGCTATGAATTTACAGACCTTGGCCCTTTCAGGGCTATAAAATATGAAAGCCTGTTATCTTTGGAAATGGCTGATCCCGATTTTGGATGGACGGTTGAAATGCAGGTAAAAGCAGCAAAGCAAAAAATGAAATGCACAGAAGTACCGGTTAAATACAGGAGGCGCATTGGTGTGTCCAAAGTCTCAGGCACACTTAAAGGAACAGTACTTGCCGGCCATAAGATATTGTGGACTATATTCAAATTATTGTGAGCATGGAGATTATAGGGTATATTGTATTTGCTGTCTATATCGTATGTCTCGTATACATCACGGTTTATTGTCTCTTACAGTTTCATCTATTGCTGCATTACACACGCGGTAAGCTGAAGGATAGAAAAAGCCATAGTACGAGCCTTGAATTAAACGGAAACAAGCCTTTTGTAACCATTCAGTTACCCGTATTCAATGAATATTTTGTTGTCGAGAGGCTTATAGATAATATTTGTAAGCTTGATTATCCCAAAGATTGCATGGAAATCCATGTTCTGGATGACAGTACCGATGAAACTCTCGAAATATCAAAGGCTAAGGTAGAAGAGTACAGGCAAAAAGGTTTTGATATCAAATTGATTCACCGCAGCAAGCGCCAAGGGTATAAGGCTGGAGCCTTGAAGGAAGCCATGCAATATGCCAAAGGAGATTTTATCGCCATTTTTGATGCGGACTTCCTTCCGGAGAGGGACTTTCTGCTTAGCACTTTGCCGTATTTTGAAGATAGAAATGTAGGTATCGTTCAGACGCGCTGGGGACACATCAATCAGAACTATTCTATCATAACAAAGTTGCAGGCCTTTCAACTTAATGTACACTTCACAATAGAACAACAGGGCCGTGAGTACGCAGATTACCTGCTTCAGTTCAATGGGACGGCCGGGGTATGGAGACACAGCACGATCGATGATGCCGGAGGATGGGAAGCGGATACCTTGACCGAAGACCTCGACCTCAGCTACAGGGCACAATTGAAGAATTGGAAGATTGTATACCTTGAAGAAGTCACCTCACCTGCAGAGCTTCCATCTGAAATGCTGGGCTTGAAGTCTCAACAATACCGATGGATGAAGGGTGGAGCTGAGACCGCCAAAAAATTGCTTCCAAAGGTATGGACAAGTCCTCTGTCTTTTGTACAAAAGTTGCACGCATCCACCCATTTATTGGCAAGCACAGTGTTTCTCTTTGTTTTTCTGCTGGGGGTATTCAGCGTGCCTTTATTGTATTTTATAAATCCCTTGCAGATTGACATGCGCATCATGACCTTTTTCCTGATCAGTCTGTTCGCTATAATGGCAGTGTATTACGTGGCGAATGTAGAAGCTGCCTGGGACGATCAGAATAAATTCAAGTCGATAATCAAATTTATTTTCATATTCCCTGTTTTCCTTTCCTTGTCAATGGGCCTGTCTCTGCATAATGCGATTGCGGTTATACAGGGTTTGAAAGGAAAGAAGAGTTCTTTTGTCAGGACTCCAAAGTTTAATATCCGATCGGTTGGTGATAGCCTTGTGAAAAGTAAGTACAGGTCAGCCAAGATCAGTCCTTTAACTCTTCTTGAAGGATTACTCGCTTTATATTTCTTCTTTGCTGTCGTTTATGGTATTACCCAAAGAGACTGTTCTCTTTTACTATTCCATGTGCTTTTATTTTTTGGATATGCCACCATTTTTTATTTTTCAGTCAAACATCTGAATTATAAAACGGCAAATCATTAAAATAAGCCTATACGCAGCTATACTGTTTATAGCGGTTCTGGTCCTTGGATTTTACAGCTCCCAGGATGATTTTATAGTAATTATAAGTGGGTTCACAGCAGCATTCCTGGCTTATGGCTTGATTTTGAATGAATGCAAAAGCCATCCGTTGAAATCTTCATCGCTGGTCGCACTGGCCTTTATCATAAGATGTATTCTTGTATTCAGTTTTCCTCAATTATCTGACGATATATACCGATTTGTCTGGGATGGTCTGCTTATTTCTGAAGGCATACATCCTCTGAGCTATACACCGGAACAGCTCATGGAGGCTTTTCCTGATCTGGGATGGTCTGGCTTGTATGAAAATCTGAATTCACAACAGTATTACACGGTTTATCCACCATTCAGCCAATTGGTATTTTATTTGTCTGCACTTCCCGGCGTTGACCAGATGGCGGTTTCGAATATTATCATTAAGCTAAGCTTGCTTGCATCGGAGTGGGGGATATATTTTTTAGCGAGCAGGATGCTTCAAATGTATGGACTTGCCAGGTGGTATGTGTTCATATATCTTCTTAATCCTCTGGTAATGGTCGAGATCATGGGCAACGCACACTTTGAAAGCTTCTGTGTGTTGAGCTTTTTGGCCTCTGTGTATTTCCTGTCTCAAAAAAGGCATCTGGTTTCATCAGCATCTTTTGCTTCTTCTATAGCCTTCAAAATGTTTCCATTGATGTTCATCCCTCTGTTGTGGAAATATTGGAAAGAAAAAAAGCAGTTTTTTAGATATGTTTTTGCTACGGCATTATGCAGTCTTTTATTCTTTGCCCCTTTCTTGCTTGGTTTGGATTTGATGCATTTTTTTTCGAGCCTGGATCTGTATTTCCAAAAATTTGAATTCAATGCCAGCATTTATTTTGTAATGAGGCAAGCCGGTTTCTGGCTGACCGGCTACAATCAAATTCAGATCATTGGACCATTCCTTGCAGTCATGGTAATTCTCTTCATCGCTTATCAGAGCTGGCGTAATGCACCAACAACACCCATTGAACTATTGCATCTCAGTGCGCAGGTATTCAGCTTTTATATACTTATGGCTACTACCGTGCATCCCTGGTACCTGTGTTTTCTAGTAGGTATTACCATGTTCAGGCCGAGACTTTATATTATAGTATGGTCATACTGCTCTGTATTCAGCTATGTCTTGTATTCGGAAGCTATGGATGGAAGCTATTATTTCTGGGTGAGTCTGGAGTATCTTATTGTAGCATCTGCCTTTTTGTGGGAGCGAAAGCACTTGAAATCGGGTCATAAAAAAAACCTTGCCGAATGACAAGGTTTTTTTATTATTTGAATCTTTCAGATGATATTAATATTCCCAAAGATCGTGTTCGAAATTAAAGAGTTCAGCTTTAATCTTTTCTGACTCCATAAGTCGATCAATGCCTTCTCTGTCATAACCATAATACAAGTCCTCTATCCTGAGATCAAGTGTATTTGACCTTTTCATGATATAGCTGGCAAAATACCTTTGCTCGAAAATATCATACCAGTTGAGTGGGGCTATGTCGTTGTAGTCGTTTTGAATCCGGTGACGGGCAAAATGCTCTCTGGCCTCAGGATAGTAGATCCAGAAAAGAGGCAGGGAGTATTTTAGCTCACCAGTAGTAGGATCGTAATTATCGAGGATAGGAGAGATGCCAAGAATTCTCGAATCCATAACTGACAGTTCTTTGTCGAAATACCAGATTTCTTTGATTCTAAATTGCTTGATATCATTCCAGTTCACATCGTTACGAACCACTGTGATTTTTTCTTCATAGGTGTCGTAGTCAAAAACCGTCGTTGTATCGATCCTGTAAAGGGTTTTTTCGATCTCATCGATGGTCATTGGCTCCCTGAAGAACTCATCTTTGAATACCGCCACGTCGCCATTTTCAGCAAGTTCTTTCAAAATATTGAAAAACGGTGCTTTAGGACTTCTGAATGGGATATTCATTTTTTCCCTGACGTCTACAATTCGCCATATCTTTCTTTCCCATACAGCATCAGCTTCCCTTACAACATCATACTCCAATATCGGAGCTTCATTGATGAGTTCCCTTTTGACAATTCCGTCAATGTATATTTCCTCTAGGGGAGTACCTGACTCTGTGATGATCTGTGTGTCATCCTGCTGAGCTGTAAGGCTGAATCCGAGGCCCAGGAAAAGGAGAAAAAATAAATTCTTTTTTAACATCATCTATAGATTTAATCTCTTAATTAATCTTGAACACCATTGTTCCGATATCCCTTGGTGCAGGGTCTCCCGGGCAACGGCATTTGATATTTTCATAGAAGTAGGTGTCTGTTGGCTTGGCTCTGTCAACTATGGATTTTGTCTCTCCAGAGTAACGTCCACCTCTGTTATCAGAAACCTGAGGGTCCTGTCTTTTTGGTACCCGTACAAGTCTGAAACCAACAATTTCGCAACGTGCATCAAAGTCAAAGTTTTCAAGTACCGGGAATACACCGGGCTGGATCTTGAATTCTCCTGAACCCATCAGGCCACCTCGACTCTGAGATAGTTTCGGAACTGGATCCGGTATTCTTTTGACTCTGAAATCTTTTGAAGCCTGCAGCCCAGGGGCTGTTACATTGACTTTAGCGAATTCACCAAGTTTTGTTGGCCTTTTCACGTTTACGACGAATCCTCCGTTAGGATCAGCTTTGATGGCTCCTTCACCAGCACCACTCATACTTACGTTGATCTGGTTTGACGGTACACCGGCAGCTGATACTTCAACCGGGTTATCAACACCGATGTAAAAAACGTTCATCTTGGTAGCTGATACAGTTACAGATCTTTCTCCTACTTCGTATTCAAATTCTTTTTTGAATGATTCGGTTTCTCCTGTTACTGGATTGGTAAGAGTAGCGGTAGCTGTATATCGGCGAGGACCAATGCTGGAGGCGGTCTCAACGAATTGCGCTTTACCTTCGTCATCCAGTGACAGATTTCTTCCGTTTACAGCAATTGTAATTCCAGTTTTGGAGTCACCACCTGCTGCAGCTGTGAGGAAGAGGTCTGCTTTGTATTGCTCTCCTTTGATAACGTAAGAACGTTCTGGAGCAGATACCACGGTATATTTATCAAAAGTGAGGTCAGCTGTCGTACCTACCTTATTAGCTAGGTAATTCAAAGCAGCTGCTTCAGTTGATTTGATATCATTGATATACTTCGTGAAAATTGGAATCACAGCCTGAAGAGGCATATGGTCAAAGTTCATATGAGACCAGCTTTTCTTTTTCTTCTTTTGCCATGTTTCGTTGTCAATTTGAACAGAAACATTCTGAGAGAATGCGGCTTGATCTTCTTCATCGATGAGACTCATAATTTCATCTCGGTACATTTCGAGCTTGGCTTTTACTTCTTCTCCAATTCCTGGAGTTCCGTCTGATTTTGTTACCAATGTTCTCGTAGTAATATCGTAATCTTTTGCGGCTTTAAGCTCATCTGTGAGTACACCCGGATTTTCTCTGTCTTCAAGATATCCGCCTGTTTCTTCAATCATACCGTCAACAATACTTTGAAGATATTCAGACATTTCATCCGACTTCTGCAAAATCGGATCTACACGCTCAGCGTAAGTCGCTAGTGATTCTCTTTTTTTCGCACCGTCTCTGATGGCCTGTGGCAATGCTGCGTTGGCTTCATCAAGTGATTTGTTTGATTTAACCAAACCCTTGTCAACCAATTTAAAGGCGTTGAAAACCTCGGCAGATACGTTCAACGCCAAAAGCGCCGTAAGTACCAGATACATGATGTTGATCATGAGCTGACGGGGTTCCTTTGGAATAGACATATATTAAATTTTACGCGTTAATTAAAAGGTTTGATTATTATTCCTCTATTCCTTTTCTGAAAGCACCCAGAACGTTACCATATACAGAGTTAAGAGAGGTAAGGTTTCTGTTCAAAGAAGCAACCTGCTCTTTGTACATTTTTGTATCCTCAACAGTCTCGGTCAATACACCCATAGCATCGTTCATCTTGGTGTAAAAGTTATTCATAGTCTCCATCTGAGCCTGAGTTTCAGAAAAGTCAACTTCCTGAAGAGCTTTCAGGCTTCCCAGACTTTTAGACATTCCCTGTAATTCATCAAGCATGCCACCCAAACGGCTTTCCACTGCATCCGCATCAAGAGGTCTCATTGGCTTAGAGGTAGGTCCAGCTGTTAGAGGTGTAAGATTTGCGTTGTAGTTATCTAGTCCAGGGTAAAGTTTTTCCCAGTAATAATCTTTTTCAGGAGGCAATACACCAAGCATGAGGAAAAGGAATGCTTCTGTACATAGACCAGCTGTGATCAAAATGTTACCAAGGGGGTGAGAAAGAATTTTAGCGAGTGCTCCCATCATTACAACTGCGGCACCAACTCCGATAATCAGGTTCTTTAGGTATTTAAATCCTTTAGATTTGTAAAAAGCCATTAGTTAGAATTTTTAAAATTAGGTTAATAACTGATTAAATAAATATTAATGGTTGTTCTAATAAAGCGTATTAGAAATCATTGATGGATCTGCCAAGGAAGGTAAGAGCACATCTGAAGCCTATGTAAGACTTGGATGTATCCTGATATTCCCAGTTACGCGTGCCGGTCTGGCAGTAGTAAGAAATATCCTTCCATGATCCGCCCCTGATTACTTTTCTTTTATATGCTTCAGGATCATCGTCCTTGGCATCGTACTTAACATCCGGGTTAAGATCGTGTACATGTGAATAAGCGTTTGGATGATACTGGGTTTCTGTCCACTCAGACACGTTTCCTGACATGTTGTAAAGACCGTAGTCATTAGGGAAGTAAGCGTCTGCTTTTACAGTGTAAAATCCACCATCCTCTGGATAATTACCTCTTCCAGGCTTGAAGTTGGCGAGAAGACAACCCTTAGCATTTCTGATATAATAACCACCCCAAGGGTATGGAGCGATCTCACGGCCACCTCTGGCGGCCCATTCCCATTCTGTTTCCGTAGGAAGTCTGAATTCCTCAGTATTAGGCTGGTCTCCTTTGAAAGAATTCCAGATATGGGTTCTCCAGTGTGAAAATGCCTTGGCCTGCTTCCAGTTAACACCGACAACCGGATAGTCATCAAATGCCGGGTGCCAGAAGTAGTTACGAGTGAAAGGCTCATTGTATGAATATGCAAAATCCCTTATCCAAACCAATGTATCTGGATAAACGGATACTGTTTCCTCTTTAAGCAGGTTGGAACGTACTATGTCCGGATTATGAGCTGCTTTTTGCCAGTCTATCCACTTGTAGGTGTATTGCAACTGACGCGTATCAAGGGCACGCTCGAAATCATTGATTTTCATATCGCCCTGGTAATACATATCATCCAGCTCTTCTGAACTGTAATCCAACTCGTATTCCCAGTCTATTCTTTCATTACCGTACTCATCCTCATAGATATCATCCATGATAAGGTGAGCAAGTGAGTCTCTTACCCAGTATACATACTGTCTGTACTCATTATTTGTGATTTCTGTGTCATCCATAAAGAAACCAGAAATCGATACGGTTTTTTGACGCTGTATATAAGTTTGGAAAACATCCTGGTCACTTTGTCCGATGGTGAGGGTACCAGAAGGCACATATACCATTCCAAATGGATTTATACCATTCCATGCCGGTCTGTCGGGAACGCCCAGCAATTGTCCTGAATCATCTCTTCCGCACGAGCTTAACAAAAGAACCATTAAGCAAAAGGAAAACAGTGCTTTTCTTTTCATGTTTATTAACTGATTTTGCAATTCAAAGTATTTCGCCTCCAATAAGGATTGGTAAAAATAAACTTTGTTGTCTATTTACAAAAAAAATTGCTACCTATTAAATATTGCCTGTCTCCTGCACACAATGCAGGAAATTATTAAACGTGAAGGTAGTTTATTGTATTTTATAAAGTCATAATTTTTTCAAAAAAAATCGACGACTTTTAGTTATTCAATATAATGTAAATCATTACAAACTTTCTAAAGAATTATAAATCTCTTGGGTTGTAAATAATTTCCGGTGGCAAGCCTATGCCAATAAGCTTATTCAGATTGTAATTAATAAGAATCTCATGGGATCCCTGATTAAAATCTGAAAGGCCTCCCAGGCTTACATCATAGCTGTATGACAGGGTATAATGTTCGTTGAGCCTGACGCCACCTAAGAATATAGCAGAATCAAAGGAATTTTCGTTAAATCCCCTTATGGATAGACCTCCAAAAACATTGCCACTTTTCACAATTACAGACATATCCGTTTGCCATTGCTGAAGGTTAGTTTTCATATATAAAGAAGCTTGAATTTCTAAGTCATTGACAAAGAAAGGTATGGCTCCGTAAGCATTAATTTGGCGTGAGCTGATAAAATTTATGCCTTCAATATCTTTGGCGTTGGCAAATAAGTTACGTACGGAAAGACCCAGGTCAAAGAAGTCTGTTTTGGTAAAGAAAGCCAGACTCCAGTTTAAATGTGAACCTGCCTGCGAATCAATAAACAGAATAGGGTCTTCGTGGCTGAATCCACCTTGGTAAATACCATCAGGTGTACGTATGACTCCACCGTCTATACCCAATTGCCTTAATCCCAGTGAGCCACCAAATGATACAATACCTCTTCCGAAACTGCGTACCCTGTTGTAGGACAGTTGCATCTCTGTAATGCGTAGTCCTCCGCTTTTGTCTGTTGAAAGACTGAATCCGGCCCCACCATTTAAAAGGTAAACAGGAAGATGAGCGTTGAAATACACCGAATTGGGTTGGCCGTCAAGGCCGGCCCATTGCGTGCGGTAATTGAAATTGGCACTGAGTGATCGGTCGAAGCCGCCATAGGCCACATTGTGCCTGTAAATGTCTACCATATATAAGGTGTGCTGTGCATTATTCTGTGCCTCGGCCGTGAGGCCTGACACCATAATGATTACACTCAAAAGCCATTTACTCATAAATTTTGTCTTAGCACCAATGCTTATCTACTAAGATAAGCTTATAAGTTATATACGCAAATTCGCCGAAGCTCAGTCCGGGAGGATAATACGCATTTTGTCTTGCAGGGGTAAAACACGGGATGGAAGTTTTTGTTCCCAAGCTCGTGTAGGCCCCATTATATGACTTATGTGGGTAAGGTAGGCCTTCTCCGGATTTATCTTTTCGATGCAGTCAAGGGCCTCTTGCAATGTGAAGTGCGAATAATGTTTGGTTTCTCTGAGGGCATTGATGATTAATACTTTGACGCCATACAGTTTGTCGATTTCTGATTGTTCCAGCATAGAAGCATCTGTGATGTAAGCAAAATCATTGAATTTGAATCCCAGAATGGGAAGCTTGCCGTGGATAACCCGGATTGGCGTGACATCAATATCTCCCAGTCGAAAGGCTTCTGTAGAGATTTCATGAAGACTTATATCTGGCACACCCGGGTACTTCTCTGCCGCAAAGGCATAGTCAAAGCGCTTTTTAATTTCACCCAGCACCCGTTTTTCGGCAAGCAGAGGCAATTGCTTTTTTTGAATGAAATTGACGGCCCTAAGATCATCTATTCCAATTACATGGTCATTATGCTCGTGCGTGAAGAGGACGTAGTCGATGCTGCTTAGCTCGTTTTCCAGGTATTGCGCTCTGAAGTCAGGTCCAACATCCACCTGGATCTTTACTTTTTCAGTTCTGACAAAGACAGAGCTCCTCAGGCGCTTGTCCCGTGGGTCATTAGATACGCATGCCTCGCATGTGCATCCTATAATCGGGATACCCTGTGAAGTACCGGAACCTAGAATTACTATTTCCACCTGGATAAGCTTGTTCTACGAAGCTAACAAATCTTACCGCTGTCTTGTTTCTTTTTTTAGCTGGCTTCCGTTTCAGTTTCAGGCCTTTTTTGCAGTATTTCAGTGAAATCCTGGAAACTTTCAGGAATAGGATCTAGGCCGTAGGTGATGTCATTGAGGATATCCATCAGGTTTTCTATACGACCCTTGATGTCGAAGAACTTATTGATAACCACTATCTTCTTTTGGTGTATAATGCAGTAACCCGATTGAAACTGTCCCTTTTCGTATCGTATTGTGTAATCCAGGTCTTTGAAAAGCTGCTCGATTTTTAGGAGCGTTGACTTATTATATTTTATCTTCATCCTCTCATTATCTGAGCCAAATATAAAAGATTTTCATATATATGAAGAGTTTTAATATCATTCTTATCCTGTTCCTTTTTGAAATTTTTATGGCTCTGCCAGGGGAAACGTATTCACAGAACAGGTTCAAGGCCGGTATTGCTGCAGGAATGACGGCTTCACAGCTGGGTGGAGACAGTCTTTCAGGCTATGATCAACTGGGTTTCAGCTTTGGCGCGAGGCTGTCTTATGGCCTTGGGAAGAAGTATGATCTGACCATGGAGCTTTTATATTCTCAGCGAGGAAGCCGGGAGAGTATTGGCTTTTCCAATTCCGGTCTACAGGCCACATCTCTCAACTATCTTGAAATTCCGGTTTATTTTACCATCAATGACTGGCTCATGGAATCAGGCAATTATTATAAGGTAGGGCTCTTTGGTGGATTGACCTATGCCTATCTGATATCTGTCAATACCTCCAATCCAATACTGTCCGGACGCGAGTCAGAATTCCAGGATCATGATATTGCAGCAAGGGTAGGGGTCTATTATGCTTTCACGAAAAATATTACATTTAGAACTTTTTATACAGACTCCTTCGTCAAACTCATTGAAGGAGATTTATTCAATACAGATGGCCTTGATAGTTTCTTTTGGACTTTCAGGCTGGAATACAATTTTTAGCACTATGAAGAATCAGATTTTGCTTGCTATCGGTCTCATGATTATGTCTTTATTTGCTTGTAAAAGCGACAACAACCCGGGCGATGCCGCTAAACAGTCAGCTCCTGCCCAAGCGGTTTATCCTGTCTTGCCAGCTGAGCTGTACCAGAAGCTTTACAACGAAGCAGACTATCTTGATTTTATATTTCATAATTTCCCATTCTCCATGAGTCAGAAAGAAAAACCAAGCATACAACTTAATGTCAGTTACATTGATAAGGCAACCGTTATGTCAATTCCACAGAATTGCAAACCGATAGCGCGGCAGTTCTATCAGATCGAAGGCGAAATCATCCTGGAAGCGGATGTGTATTATGGTGCGGATTGCAATTTTTATGTATTTCATGAGAATGGTAAGGCCAGTTATGCCAATATGATGAGTCAGAATGGGGTTGGCTTTTTTCAGAATATAATACAGCAGGCCATGAATGCCGCCAAACAAATTGGAGGATAGATTAGCAATAATAGACCTGGGCAGTAATACCTTTCATCTGCTCATTGTAGAAAAACAAAATGAAGCACCCGGATTCAGGGAGCTTTATAGGGAAAGACAATTCTTATATATTTCTTCGGATGGACTGTCCAGAATTCCTGAAGTCAAGCTGAATGCTGCTTTGGATTGTTTGAGACAGTATAGGGAAGTAATCGATCAATTCAATTGTCAAGGCGTTACTGCAGTAGGTACTGCAATGCTTCGCTCCGCATCAAATGGTCGTCAATTGATGGACAGGATATACGAGGAAACCGGTATTGAACTTAAGCTTATAAGTGGCGAAAGGGAGGCTCAACTGATTTACGAGGGAAACCGTCTTTTGCAGCTGCAGAGCCCCAGGCCAAGCCTTATCATGGATATTGGCGGCGGATCGGTGGAGTTTATCATCCAGTCTGCCGGCTCGAAAGATATACTTGAATTCCAGTCTCACAATATTGGTATTTCTGTTCTCCGCAAGTCTTTCGAATTGGGAGATCCCGTCTCAGAATATGAACGGAAGCTGTTGTTCGAAAGTCTTGATAACACACTGGACGAATTGGTCTATATCTGCAATGAACTGAATACCGGTCTTCTCATCGGGTCTTCGGGTCCTTTTGAGATCCTTGAAAGTATGATGGGTCATAAGTCATCACCCAGAGGCAATGTTTATGATGTCAATTCTGTATTGCCGATAAAAAGTCGAATCCTTCAATCCGATAAATCGCAAAGGACTCGCCTGCCAGGCATGCCCGCACATAGAGCAGATCTGGCCAAGGAATCGTTCCTACTGATAGATTATGTTTTGAGTAAAGTAACAGGGCTTCAAGAACTTGTTGTATCGCCTTATGCTCTGAAAGAAGGACTGATCAGTGAATATTTTAAGTTTAATTAAATAAATATTTTAATCCTCTTTTGCACGATCGCAAGCCCCATCGCATTTGCCATATAGATTGAGTGAATGATGCGTAACCTTGAAGTTTAGGAGCTCACCCATCATGTCCTTGATGTTCTGGATTCTGGGATCGCAAAACTCCAATACTTTGCCGCAGTCTATACACAATAGGTGGTCGTGTTGCTTGAAGCCATAAGACTTTTCGTATTGAGTCAGGTTTTTGCCAAACTGGTGTTTGGTCACCAGATCACAGTTGACAAGCAGTTCCAGAGTGTTGTAGACAGTAGCGCGTGATACCCTGTAGTTTTGATTTTTCATGTGTATGTAGAGGGCTTCGGCATCAAAGTGGTCGTTTCTGCGATAGATTTCCTCCAGTATGGTATAGCGCTCAGGCGTTTTTCTGTATTGATTGTGTTCCAGGTAACGGGTGAAAATAGCTTTTACCTCCTCGATTACCTTTTCCAGATGTTTTTCTGATACCTCCATGTCATTGCTTAATTACTCTAGTAACATTGGTAACGCCTTCAAGTTTATTAATGGCATTCATTACTACATTGAGCTGATCCTTGTTTTTTACGAATATGCTCACTTTTCCTTCGAAATATCCCTGGTTTCCAGCGATGCTGAATGATCGTATGTTAATACCCAGGTTGTTTGATAATTCAGAGGTGATCTTCTGAATAACGCCGGGTCCGGAATCCACACCTGTAATGGAAAGGTCTACGATAAAATTACTTCCCGATCTGCCTCCCCATTCAGCCTTAAGTACCCTGTAGCCATAATTGGCCAGAAGGTGGGTGGCATTCTTACAGGTTACCCTGTGTATTTTCAAACCTTTTCCTGATGTAAGGTAGCCGAATATATCATCACCCTGGACAGGGCTGCAGCAGCGAGCCAAAGAAAATTCATATTGATCTATGGGTTCTCCATCAACTAGAATGTTCGATTCTGATTCTTTTTGGGCTTTTTTCTTGCCTTTTACCTTGGTATCGGAAAGGGCTGGTATGCCTTCTGATTGGATAATCTCCTCTTCCTTGGGTTCTACGAGCTTATTATTCTCTATGTCAAAGCTTTTGATGTCAGGCATTTTGATATCTCCTGAAGCAATGGCAAAGTAATAATCCGGTCTGTTTTTGAAACCATTGTTTTTAACAAGGAAGTCTATATTGTCTTCAAAATCCAGTTTCGCATTTTTAAGTTTGCGTATCAGTGCCTCTTTACCCAATTCACCTTTCTGACGCTTTTCTTCCTTCATTGCCGAGCGAATCCTAGAACGGGCTTTACCAGTCACGGTAAGCTTAAGCCAATGTTCAGAAGGTTTTTGATTCTTATTGGTCGTTACCTGAATTTGGTCACCATTTTTGAGAACATGCCCCATGGGTACCAATTTGTTATTCACTTTTATAGCAGTAGCGTGATATCCTACGTCTGAGTGGATATCGAAGGCAAAATCAAGAGCTGTAGCACCCTCTGGCAGGATTCGCATGTCACCATTAGGTGTAAATATAAATACTTCTTTATGGAAGAGGTTCGATTTAAAGTCATTGAGGAACTCAAGGGCATCAGAATGTTGCGTATCCAATAAGGCTCTTACATTATCCAGCCACTTGTCGTACACATTGTTATTGTTTTTGACGCCTTTGTATTTCCAGTGTGCAGCAAAGCCTCTTTCAGCGATATCGTCCATGCGTTCGGATCTGATTTGTACCTCTACATATCTGCCGTTTGGTCCGATTACAGTCGTGTGCAGTGATTCGTAGCCATTACCCTTTGGCGTCGTAATCCAGTCCTTGAGCCTTTCCGGAATTGGATTATAGACATCTGTTATGATTGAATAGATTTGCCAGCAAATACTTTTCTCCTTATCGGTTGGAACATCGACAATGATTCGTATTGCGAAGAGGTCATATATTTCTTCAAACGGAACTTGCTTTTTCTGTAGCTTAGAATAAATGGACGAAATAGCCTTTGAACGACCCAAGACCCTGTAATCGACATCAAGTTCATTGAGCTTGTTGCTCAAAGGCTTGATGAACTCCTTAATGTATTTGTTTCTTTCAGATTCAGACGCCTGAAGCTTCTCGGTGATTTCATTATATTGCTCCGGATCATTTATTTTCATTATGATGTCATTGAACTCTGTCCTGATATTATAGAGGCCAAGACGATGTGCCAGGGGACTATAAATGTAGCTGGTTTCAGCAGCAATCCTGATTTGTTTTTCCCGAGGCATAGAACCAATGGTCCTTAGGTTGTGGAGACGATCTGCCATTTTAATGAGTACCACGCGCACATCATAAACAAGGCTGGATAATACTTTTTTGAAATTCTCGGCCTGTTTGTTTTCTATGTTGTAGGTGCCATCCAGTTTTGTAAGTCCGTCAACAATTTTTGTGATTTTAGCACCAAACACATCCCCGACTTCTTCAAGGCTTGTGTCTGTGTCTTCAACAACATCATGCAGAAGGGCACTGATTATTGATGTAGCGCCCAGTCCGATTTCTTCAAAGCAAATCCTGGCTACCTCGATAGGGTGGAAGACATAAGGCTCGCCCGATTTTCGTCTTTGATAATTATGTGCTTTCAGTATGAGATTGTAGGCCTTATCAAGATTATTAAGGTCTTCCTCGGTGCACTTTGGGCGTACCTTCTTTATGAGGGAATGAAACTCCTTGTCAATCTCTTTGTATTCAGTTTCGGATATGGCTTTTCCTTTAGGCATAGCTAAGTATTAAAATTACACATTCCATACCAAATAAACTATAACTAAGTAGCCGCGCACAGATAGTGTTTTCTGGCCTCTTTCCGATCAATGCCATCAAATGGGGTTTAAATTATCTTCGGCCAGCGCTGCGTAATGTTTTGCTTCAAATCGCGGCGTACAAATACAAAGGAAAATGAGATCTTTATCACCTGTATTTTTGATTCTTTGAGGCTGATCTCTTTTGATGTGCAGTACGTCTCCTTTTTGCAGTTCAAACTTTTGTGAACGATCCAGCTCAGCAGTGCCGTGCCCCTGAAGAATATAATAGAATTCATCACCATCCAGGCTGTGTAACTCAGTTGTTAATCCCACTTTCAAACGCGCCTGTGCTATAGAGATATGAGGCAAGTCGGCTTTATTAAGAATTTCAATAATAGAGCATCTTTCGTCGGTATTGAACTCTTTGTTGATATCTGTAATGTATTTCATTGGAAAAGCTCTTATGTGTCTGTGGAGGTCTTGGTGTTTTTTGATCTAATTATCACGAATGATAGAATAAAGAAGGGTAGAGCAGAGAGTATCTTTTTGAAATTCATATCCAACAAGCCAATAAACAGAATCATCAGATATAACAAGCTCATAAGTACAATAGCAATAACCGACAGTTTTTTGCCTTTATTCTTTTTAATGATATCAAATAGCAATAATAATTGGCCCGCTACAGGTAAAAGGATGAAAGGATGCAATAAGGACAAGGGATCTTCAGGTACCTTTTTGAGTACCTCCCATTCCGATTGAACAATGAAGCTGCTCTGATCTGTTCCCCATTCCAGATAACCAATAAAGGTGCTGATAAGCAAAAGTATTTTTAATTGACTATTCTTCATGTAATAAGATTAAAATGCCTGTGTCAATAAAATTGACACAGGCATAAATATACATGGACACTAACTATACATCAAACATCCTGGCCCTTCATCATTTTGTTCCAGTAAAGGTATGGGAGAATGTATTTCTTTAAAATCCAGAGTCTCCAGCTCTCCTTGGATGAGTCAAAGACTAGCATCTGTTTGAGTTTTGGGTCCGGCGTGAAATTATTGTCGTAGTCGAATTCAGCTAAAGTCATTTTCCCATATCCTGTAACAAGTGGGCATGAAGAGTAACCGGTGTATTTCTTGTCGGTAATCACATTTTCCTTCATCATTTTATCGATGTTGGCAACTACTACAGGTACCTGCTTCCTTATGGCTGCTCCTGTTTTCGCTGTAGGCAAACCTGCTACATCTCCAAGGCCAAATACATTCTTGTATTTGTTGGACTGCATGCTGTGCTTGTCGACATCCATCCATCCGCTTTCCAAAGCAAAGGGAGAGTTTTTGATGAAATCTGGAGCCGCTTGTGGTGGCGCCAGGTGGAGCATGTCAAAATGAATTCCTTTTCTATTATTCGCTTCAGTGATTTCCACATTTTCATTCTTGTTGTAATAGCTTTCATGCGCTTTCATTTCATACCATGCTATTTGTTTCTCTGCGTCTATTTCAACCAGCTTGTAGCCGAAGTTGAGCATGATGTTATTTCTGTCAACTACCTTGGTCAGGGTCTCCGCAATATTTTTAAGTCCAAAGATTACAGTGCCGGGTGTGGCAAGAACAATATTGGTTTTGTCCGCAATACCTTTTCTTCTGAAAGCGTCAGCAGCAAGGTACATGATTTTTTGTGGTGCACCACCACACTTGATTGGAGTATCTGGTTGGGTAAACAAAGCCGTACCACCTTTGAAGTTCTTAATAACTTCCCAAGTATGCCTGGGGTCTGTATAGTTAGAGCATACCACAGCTTTATCAATGGATTCCTCTAATCCTGGCACCAGGCTATAATCCATTTTAAGACCTGGAGCAACAACCAGATAATCGTAGCTGTAGACATCACCATTTCTTGTTTTCACACGATTTGACTCCGGTTCAAATGTTTCTGCATAGTCCCTGATCCAGTCGACCCCTTTTGGAATAAGAGATTTCATGGGTCGGGCTGTGTCTTCAAAGCTAAAGGTATTTGCTCCTACCAGTGTCCATGCAGGCTGGTAGTAGTGGGTGTCGGAAGGCTCGATAAGTGCTATACTTATGCCGGGATTCTTCTTCTTTAACTGAGATACTGTCATAATTCCGGCTGTTCCCCCGCCAATGATTACGACATCATAATTATTTTTCATTTTATAGTTGTAAGGTTAATCGCTATTTTGCTACAATATAGATTGCTTCTTTAAACCAGAGGGTGACTGTGGTTACATAGTTGGCTGATATTGATCATAACAGAAGATGCGCCTCAAGGGGGAAATTAAAATCATTTCAAGCGCTGTCTTGAACTTGGTTCTCGCAATTCAGTTGCTATCATTAATGACTTTCCTGATGCGCCTGGATAATGATGCCACATTTTCCATGAGTAGTCATTTAGCTGAGATACGGAGTATTGATCAATTCCAGCCAATGTCGACGACCGATTTACTTTTCTTAAGGAATTTATCCGGAACGTGCTTTTGAATGGAGCTTTTTAGACTTTGTATGAGGGATTCTTTGATAAAGTTATTATGCACCACAAGGCTGACTTCCCGAACCGGTTCTGGTTCAGAGAATCGCCTAAGGTGCACGGAATTCAATTCGTGGATTACCGATAGTTCCGGAACGAGGGTGTAGCCTACACCTTTCTTTACGAGCGCTTTCAGACCTTCAATGGATCCGCTTTGATAATCGAAGCCCAGGTTTGAATCGTACTTGGCTTGTTTGCATATGGATAATGCCTGGTCCCTGAAACAATGCCCTTCGTCAAGCACCAATACCTCGCTCGGATCAAGATCTTCAGTCAGCATCAGCTTTTGTTCGAGGAACCGATGATGTCTGGGCAGATATAGCAGGAAGGGTTCGTAGAAGAGGGGGATTTCACGTATGCCTGCCTCATTGATAGGCGTCACAATGATCCCGATATCGATCATGCCGTTTTCCAGTTGAAATATGATTTGTGCTGTTTGCAGCTCCTGGAGTTTCAAATGTATCTTCGGATTGTTACTGCTGTAGTCGGGTAGGAATCTTGGCAGGAGATAGGGTGCAAGAGTAGGAATTATGCCGACGGTGATATCACCTTCTAGGGTTTCTTTTTCATGGTTTACAAATTCTTTGAGCTGATTGGTTTCCCGCAGGATCTGACGGGCCCGTAGTATGATTTGCTGACCGATAGGCGTGGGTTGGAGGGGCTTCTTGTCGCGGTCAAAAATCCTGATGCCAATTTCTTCCTCAAGCTTTTTGACCTGCATCGTGAGGTTGGGCTGGGATATAAAACAAGACTCTGCAGCAGTGACATAATGCCTGTGTTCATCAAGGGCAACAATATACTCCAGCTGCTGTAATGTCATATAAATAGTATTTATACAAGTATAAAAATTATTTATTTGATTGATATTATAATTAATTACATTTTTGCATCATATTATTTCGAATAAAAAAACCCTACGCAATGGATAGTAAAACATACTCAAGCGACGCCTCTTATAATGTGAACAATGGGGAGAGCAAATGCCCCTTCATGAATGGTTCACTTAAAAGAGGTGCGGGCGCTGGTACTTCAAACAGAGACTGGTGGCCTGATGCTCTCAATCTAGATATTTTAAGACAACATTCCAGCAAGTCAGATCCAATGGATCCGGACTTTGAATATGCTTCAGAATTCAAGAAACTGGATCTGGAAGCAGTCAAGCAGGATTTAAGAGACTTGATGACAGATTCCAAGGACTGGTGGCCTGCCGACTACGGACACTATGGACCTTTCTTTATCAGAATGGCATGGCACAGTGCCGGAACCTATCGTGTTGCTGATGGACGCGGAGGTGGCGGAACAGGCGCTCAAAGATTTGCACCTCTCAACAGCTGGCCTGATAACGCTAACCTTGACAAAGCCAGACTTTTGCTTTGGCCGATCAAACAGAAGTACGGAAAGAAAATATCATGGGCTGACCTTATGATCCTGACTGGCAACGTGGCTTTGGAATCCATGGGCTTCAAGACCTTCGGTTTCGGTGGTGGCCGTGCTGACATCTGGGAAGCTGAAAAAGATATCTACTGGGGTTCAGAGACCGAGTGGCTTGGAGATAAAAGATATGAAGGTGACAGAGAATTGGAAAACCCGCTTGGAGCAGTCCAGATGGGATTGATTTATGTAAACCCTGAAGGTCCTAATGGAAATCCTGACCCTGTAGCTGCTGCCAAAGATATTCGTGAGACATTCGGAAGGATGGCTATGAACGATGAAGAGACTGTTGCTCTTATTGCTGGTGGTCACACCTTCGGTAAGACTCACGGCGCAGCAGAACCTGAAAAATATGTTGGAAGGGAGCCGGCAGGCGCCACTATGGAAGAAATGAGTAAAGGATGGGCCAATAGTTTTGGCTCAGGCCATGGTAAAAACACAATCACCTCTGGACTCGAAGGTGCCTGGACGACGACGCCAACGAAATGGAGTAACAACTACTTCGAAAACCTTTTCGGATTCGAGTGGGAACTGACAAAGAGTCCAGCAGGCGCTTACCAATGGAAGCCTAAAGGTGATGCAGGGGCAGGTACAGTTCCAGACGCTCATGATCCAAATAAAACGCATGCACCATTCATGTTGACAACGGATTTGTCACTAAGGATGGATCCTGCATACGAGAAGATATCACGAAGATTTTATGAGAATCCGGATGAGTTTGCTGATGCTTTCGCAAGGGCTTGGTTCAAATTGACGCACAGGGACATGGGTCCTAAAAACAGATACCTTGGTCCTGAAGTGCCATCTGAAGATTTGATCTGGCAGGATCCTATTCCTGAAGTCCATCATTCTTTGGTGAATAACAACGATGTTTCTGTTCTTAAAGACAGAATTCTTGATGCCGGTTTGTCAGTGTCTGAGCTCGTTGCTACGGCATGGGCTTCAGCATCTACCTACAGGGATTCTGACAAGAGGGGAGGAGCCAATGGTGCTCGCATCAGATTGGCACCTCAGAAATTCTGGGAATCCAATAATCCAAGCCAATTGAGCAAGGTTCTTGACCAACTGGAAAAAATTCAGCAGGAATTCAATGGTTCTCAATCATCTGACAAGTCGATTTCCTTGGCAGACCTTATTGTTCTGGCAGGATGCGCAGCGGTAGAGAAAGCAGCTAAGGATGCGGGGTATGATATTACTGTACCGTTCACGCCAGGCAGGATGGATGCGTCGAAGGAGCAAACAGATGTTGAATCATTTGGATACCTTGAGCCAATGGCTGATGGATTCAGAAATTACAAGAAAGCTAAATATGAGGCGCGTGCTGAAGAACTGCTTGTAGACAAAGCACAACTTCTAAATTTGACAGCTCCGGAAATGACTGCTCTGGTGGGCGGAATGAGAGTTTTGGATACAAATTGGGATGGTTCAAAACATGGTGTCCTTACTTCAAGACCAGGTCAACTGACCAATGACTTTTTTGTGAATATCCTTGATCTGGGAATAAAGTGGAAATCAACTACTGATGCCCAAGATATGTTTGAAGGCTCCGACAGGGCAACTGGACATACCAAATGGACAGGTACAAGGGCAGATCTTGTTTTCGGTTCCAATTCTGAATTGAGAGCAATTGCTGAGGTCTACGCTTGTGAGGATGGTAAGGAAAAGTTTGTTAATGACTTTATTGCCGCATGGAACAAGGTTATGAATCTTGACCGTTTCGATCTTTAGTAACCGACGATAAGTCTAGATAGAGTTCAATAGTTAAGGCGGCTCCCAGGAGCCGCCTTTTTTTATGATTTTTTAGAAATATCGGTTTCCTGAGTCATTAATCCTGCCATACTCTTGGTTTTTTTAATATTCAGAGCTTAAACATTCTTATTCCCGGCATCTGAAATTGGATTTGAAAACAGTGGCCTGAACCTGATCTCCCATGAAGACAATTTGTAATATGTCATTGTACTCTGATTCGTCAATTTGAGGAAATGCGTCTGCTTGTTGTAATAATGCGTTAGCAAGGCTTGGGGTGCTGTTGCTGTGGCCAATAACCAGAGCATTTTTTCCGGTCTGCTTTAGTATCTTTGCAAAGGACTCCGTTTGCTTTGGATCAAATATTTGAATCTTGGTGTTTTTTGAATCGGCAACAGGCTGTGCTGTCGAAATTGTGCGGCTGTAATTACTGCTATAGACATCATGTATATCAACCTGTTCGAAGAAGTACGCCAGACTTTCTGCTCTCTGACGCCCACAATCAGTCAATTCCGGATTGCGGTCGCTTTTATCTTCCAAGCTTTTTTCAGCATGCCTGACCAGATAAATTGTAAAGGATTCCTGGGCTAATAGGCTTTCTGAACAAGGGATTGTCAAGCAAAATAATATGGCTGTAATAAGCATGTTTCTAAGATTCATGGAATTCATTCTCTTGTTTTAGTCTAAAAAATGAGCGCAATTGTCTTTAAGCAGGGGAATGCCTGTTAAAGAATACGCATCAAATTAATATTTTTAGTGCGCCGAATTACCAAGAACAAAATCGGTAAATAATTTAAAATTACAGTACAATGAAGAAATATACTCTTTTATTATTGGTGCTGAACTCATCGCTTATGCTTGTTGCGCAAAATGGTGGTGGAGAAGCGAAAGAGATAAGTGTAACGGATGTCATCATTAAACACGGTATTGATAACAGTGAAGTCATGGAGATTGCTTCGTGGCTGACGGATGTCTATGGGCCACGTCTTACGGGTTCGCCTATGTTGGATAAAGCTACTGAATGGTCTGTTGAGACTCTTAAGGATTGGGGCATGAGCAATGTTCACCTGGATGAATGGGGTCCTTTCGGGCGAGGCTGGCAAATGGATCATTTTGAGATGCATGCAGAAGCACCGTCATACTGGCCAGTCATTGCTTATCCAAAGGCCTGGTCACCTTCAGTGAAAGGAAGCGGTGAGGTTATTTACCTCGACATCAAGGATTCCCTGGATATTGAAAAGTACAGGGGTAAGCTTTCCGGCAAGTTTGTACTCATGGATACCATTAGAAATGTTGAGCAGCCTTTCGAAGCCAAAGGACAGAGGCATGATATGGAAAGCCTGTTCAATCTGGCGACAGCAGCCAAGCCAACGCCAAGGCCACGACGTGGCAACTGGAACAGGGACGGCTTTAACCTCAACAGAGCGATCTGGCAAATGATTGAAGAAGAAATGCCTCTCGCTGTTTTGGATAGGTCCTACAAAGGAGATTTGGGAACGGTGTTCGTATCAGGAGCGCGTACCGGAAAAGGAAGTGCACGCGATGATGATAAAGTCGTCGTACCCCAGGCTACCTTATCTGTAGAACATTACAATAGAATATTCCGAATGATGAATAAGGGCATCGATGTGACGCTAAGCATAGACCTTGAAGCTCAATACACCAATGAAGATGGTATGGAGCATAATGTGATCGCTGAAATACCAGGTACAGACCTGGCTGATGAAGTGGTCATTTTTGGAGCACACCTCGATTCATGGCATACAGGCACAGGCGCTACAGATAATGGTGCCGGTTCATCGGTGATGATGGAAGTAGCCAGAATACTTTTGAAGACAATAGAAGAAACCGGTGAAAAACCAAGAAGGACATTAAGATTGGCTCTTTGGACAGGAGAGGAGCAGGGGCTTTATGGCTCCCGTAAGTACGTAGGCGAGCATTACGCTGATTTTGGCGATTCAGGATGGACGCCTCAGGAGATATATCCTTCTAGTGAGAAAGTCTCCGCCTACTATAACCTGGACAATGGTACGGGAAAAGTTAGAGGTGTTTATCTGCAAGGCAATGCTGAAGTGGGGCCTATATTCAGGGATTGGCTCAAGCCTTTTGAAGATATGGATGCTCAAACAATTACTTTAAGCAATACAGGAGGTACAGATCACCTTCCTTTTGATGGTGTAGGCATTCCTGCATTCCAGTTTATTCAGGATCCAATGGCCTATTTCTCAAGGACGCACCACAGTAATATGGACAACTGGGATCATCTGTCAGCCGAAGATCTTAGCCAGGCATCTACGATAATCGCATCGTTCGTTTGGAATACCTCGCAAAGGGATGAACGCTTGCCTAGAAAGCCTTCAGCTGAGGGTGGTGTAGATTGATTTTAAGCAAGAAAGTAGATAGTACAAAGCAGAAAGATCAATAGATGAAGCTGTCTTGTTCTATCTGCTTCCTATTGAACTCGATAGGAAGACCTGCTGCGGCAGTAAATTATCATAAAATTCCCTCCTTTTACATCTTGCTGCATTAAAAAAATCATTTATCTTTGCGCCTCGATTATTTAAATTGCGGGTGTGGTGAAATTGGTAGACACGCTAGACTTAGGATCTAGTGCTTCACGGCGTGGGGGTTCGAGTCCCTCCACCCGCACTTTTTAAAGCTCCACTTCAATATATTTTCCATGAAAGTAGAAAGAAAAGATCTGGATGCTCTCACCGCAGAGCTCACTCTTACTATTGAAAAAAATGATTACCTTCCTGAGTACGAAAAGAAACTCAAAGAGTACCAGAAGAAAGCTCAGCTTAAGGGGTTTAGGAAAGGTAAAACTCCCTTCAGTATTGTTAAAAAAATGTATGGTGCTGCTACCATGCAGGAATCCGTTTCTCAGGTCCTTGGTGAAAAGCTAAATGAAATAATAACCGGTGATGAATACAACATCATAGGAGAACCGCTTTTCCTTGATGAGGGAATTATGCCTGAAATTGATCATAATATGCCTGCTGATTATTCATACAGGTTCGAAATAGGCCTGGAGCCTGAATTTGATGTTAAAGGTGCCGGCGAATCAGATAAATACACACGAATAATCCCGAAAATTGATAAAAAGCTTATAGACGAGGAGGTTGATACGGCGAGGAAGAGACTGGGTACTCAAAAAGAAGTCGATGGAAAAATAGAAGAAGGTGATATAGTATACCTGAATATCCAGGAAAAAGATGGCAAGAAGATCAAAGAAGGTGGCCACAGTTCTGAGTTTTCTGCACCTTTCGACAGCCTGACCAAAGAGTATCAGAAAAAACTAAAGGGCAAAAAGCCGGGTGTTAAACTGGATGTTAAAATCTTTGAGTTTGAAGAAAACATGGGCCGGGAGAGTGTAATAAAGTACCTTCTTCAAATCGACGAGTCCAAAGAAGATGCTGTTGTGCCTGAATCAGAAGTTTATGAGGCGGAGGTTTTGAAAATAACGCGCACAGAGCAAGCAGAGATGAACCAGGATTTCTTTGATCAGTATTTTGGCAAGGATCAGGTCAGTAATGAAGATGAAGCACGCGAAAAGATAGAAGAAGTACTCAAAGAGCATTTTGACAGGGAAGCCACCAATCTTGTCAACAGGGAAATGATGCACAAACTGGTTGAACTTAACAAATTTGACCTTCCGGCTGAATTTCTAAAGAAATGGATCACACGTGAACAGGAAATGACGGATGAGCAGCTCGACACATTCCTAGAAGAGTTAAAATGGCGTGTTATTAAGAAGAAATTGGTTAAGCAGCATGAAATCAAAGTGGAGGAGAATGAAATCCTTGAACATTTCGTACAGATGATTCGTAATTATTCTCCGTATATTGATGAGGCAAGCTTGAAAAACACTGTTTTTTCATTGATGAAAAACCGCGAACAGGTCAATAAGGCCGTGGAAGCCGTAAGCAGTGGCAAGTTATTTGATGTTCTAAGAGGTATAGTGGAGATAAAAGACAAAGAAGTTGCACGGGACGCCTTCAATAAGAGGGTAAAAGAAATTAATGAAATGGCTGGGTAAAACCAGTCAGGCATTTTAGTGTTATCTATTAAAAAAGAAAATATGTCATTTACGAATGAATTCAAGAAATATGCTACCAAGCACCTGAATCTGAATGCCGCTGCGGTTGATCATCATGTTGATGGTATCAATTCAGTGCCTGGCATCTATGGATTTACCCCGCAGGTTATAGAGGAAAGGCAGATGAATATTGTCGGTATGGATGTATTCTCCAGGCTTATGATGGACAGGATTATATTCCTGGGGGTTCCTATCAATGATTATGTGGCAAACGTAGTGCAGGCGCAGCTTCTGTTTTTGGAATCAACGGATCCTAAAAGAGATGTGCAGATGTTTATCAACAGCCCGGGAGGGTCTGTCATTGCCGGTCTGGGTATATACGATACCATGCAATATGTGACTCCTGACGTATCAACTATTTGTACAGGTTTGGCCGCTTCAATGGGAGCCGTTTTGCTTATGGCAGGCAAGAAAGGTAAGAGAACCTGTTTGCAGCACAGCCGTGTTATGATTCACCAGCCATCAGGTGGTATGCAGGGGCAATTCTCTGATATGGAGATCACCTACAACCTGATCAGGGATATGCGTAAAGAACTGTACGAGATTATGTCTCAGACAACAGGTCAGGATTTCAAGACGATCGAGAAGGATAGTGACAGGGATAACTGGATGACTGCCGACGAAGCCAAGGAATATGGCATAGTTGATGAAGTATTATCAAAAGATAATCCAAGAAAAGACAAATAATAGCCTTGGCGACGCAAAAAAATAAAGGACAGAAATGCTCCTTCTGCGGAAGGGATAAGAAGGATACTTTGCTTCTCATTGCCGGGGTAGAGGGGCATATCTGTGAAGCTTGCGTTGAACAGGCTTATGAAATTGTAGATGAAGAGCTGGGATCGAAGGACAAGAAGAAAAGCAACTATAATTTCAAATTGCCTTCAGATGTTACACCTCACAAAATCAAAGTTTTTCTCGATGCCTATATCATAGGGCAGGATGAAGCCAAGAAGTATCTTTCCGTAAGTGTCTACAATCATTACAAGAGACTTAATCAGAAGACGACTGACGAGGTAGAGATTGAAAAATCAAATATCTTATTTGTTGGCCAGACCGGTACCGGGAAGACCTTGTTGGCAAAAACGATTGCCCGTTTTCTCAATGTCCCATTTTCGATCGTTGACGCAACGGTATTTACCGAAGCGGGTTACGTAGGTGAGGACGTAGAAAGTATGTTGAGCCGACTGCTTCAATCTGCCAATTACAATGTGGAAGCAGCGGAAAAAGGCATCGTGTACATAGATGAGATTGATAAGATAGCACGCAAACGTGATAATCCTTCTATTACCAGAGATGTATCCGGGGAAGGCGTTCAACAGGCCTTGCTAAAAATGCTTGAAGGTACAGAAGTTAATGTACCGCCCTACGGAGGACGCAAGCACCCGGAACAGAAAATGATTACCGTCAATACAAGGAATATCCTGTTTATTATGGGAGGTGCTTTTGATGGTATCAATAAAATCATTGCCAAGCGTCTCAATACGCAGGTTATAGGTTTCAATAAAGCAGCCCAGGAAGTAACCATGGATGAAAACATCTTGAGATATGTCTCTCACCAGGATCTGAAAGCCTATGGCCTTATACCTGAGTTGATTGGAAGGATGCCTGTTTTAACCTATCTTAATCCGCTGGATAAATCTACTTTGGTACGAATTCTCACTGAACCAAAGAATGCTTTGATAAAGCAATATGAAAAACTCTTTGCTCTTGAGGATATCCAACTTACTATCAAGGAAGATGCTATAGAGTTCATCGCGGAAAAAGCCCTGGAATTTGAGCTGGGTGCCAGAGGTTTGAGATCAATTCTTGAGGCTATACTTACCGAAGCCATGTTTGAACTTCCATCACAAGAAGATGTCAAGGAATTTGTAGTTGACAGAGAATATTCCGCCAAGCAAATTAAGGGTTCTGCCATATCTAAATTGAGAAGAGCCTAGGCTCTGTATTAATCCTTATTGGTATAAAGGAAATCTGCTCATGAACATGTTTACATGGGATTTGATCTCATGCAGCCGTCCTTCATCTTCTGGATGAGTGATGACTTCATCGATCCAGTCTACAATCTGGAGACAGTCTTTTTCAGTGCATCCACGGGTAGTAATGGCAGCCGTACCAATACGGATACCTGAAGTAATAAACGGGCTTTTGTCATCAAAAGGGACCATGTTTTTATTGACCGTAATATCAGCTTTAACCAGGGCCTGCTCAGCCAGTTTGCCCGTTACATTCTTATTCCTGAGATCCAGCAGCATAAGGTGATTGTCGGTGCCACCGGATGATAGATTATAACCTTTATCCTTAAGGGCCTGAGCCATGGTTTTGGCGTTGCAGATGACCTGTTTGGTATAATCTCTGAAAGCGTCTGTGCTGGCTTCTTCAAAGGCGACCGCCTTGGCAGCAATGACATGTTCCAGTGGTCCTCCCTGCATGCCCGGAAATACGCCACTGTTGAGCAAGGAAGACATCATGATAGGCTGAGCTTTCTTGGTTTTTCTTCCCCATGGGTTTTCAAAATCTTTTCCCATTAACATCAAGCCACCACGAGGGCCCCGTAAGGTCTTGTGAGTCGTTGAGGAAATAATATGACAGTGGGGAACAGGATCCGCCAGTTGACCTCCGGCAATAAGTCCTGCAGGGTGGGCAATATCACCCAGAAGCAGGGCACCAACACTGTCGGCGATTTCTCTGAATCGTCGATAATCCCAGTCCCTCGGATATGCTGATGCGCCGCAAACTATGAGTTTCGGTTTGTGTAGATCTGCCAGTTGTGCCACTTTATCCATATCGATAAGTCCGGTATCTTGTTCAACGCCATAAAACACAGGCTTGAAATGCTTACCTGAAAAGTTGACTGGTGAACCATGGGAAAGGTGGCCTCCATGGCTGAGTTCAAAGCCAAGAATGGTGTCTCCCGGCTGAAGCACAGCTAGAAATATAGCTGCATTAGCCTGGGCTCCTGAATGGGGCTGCACATTGGCATATTCCGCTTTGAAAAGACGCTTCAGTCTCTCTATAGCGAGTTGCTCGATTTCATCAATAATTTCACAACCGCCGTAGTATCTTTTACCGGGATATCCTTCCGCATATTTGTTGGTAAGGCAGCTTCCAGTAACCTTCATGACAGCTTTGCTCGTAAAATTTTCAGACGCTATAAGCTCGAGGCCTTGTCGTTGTCTGTCCAGTTCTTTTTGGATGAGTGTGTCGATGCGTATGTCTCCCATGGTATATTGTTGGATAGACCGCAAATATGCAAATAATTGATTATATATTCTGAGTGCTGAAGTCCTTAAATATCAGTCTTGGGATAACAATAGAAATACTTGGTCAGTGTGTTTGAATTGAGTTTAATATCCATAAGCTCAGAAATGGGAATAACCTCATTCTGCTTGCTCAGGATTTTGATTTCATTGCTTTTAATATTGTAGGCGCTGTTGCTCTCTTTTCCATAAATTAAAAGGGCATGACTCTGCTCATCATCGAGATTGAAATGATTCTTTAGTTTCAATCGTGTGCTTTCCAGGCTTGCTTCATCAATCTTACTGTCCTGGAGGGTGATGCCAAGCAGTTTTCTGTTTATAATAGCGTCTGATAAGATTCGGATGACTGGATCCACTGATTCATTTCCCCTTTTCAGTTCACTGTAAATATCAATATCGTCAAGTCGCGTAAAACTATCCAGATAATGTGGGTCATGGGTCAGATCATTAGCCAGTATCTGGTGTAGCCTGGAATCACTCGTCTGTATCCTGGCTTCCTGCAGCAAGGTTTTGGTACGCCTGACAAAACTTTTAAGCATCTGCTCGGCACAAACGGAGGCCTTGTGAAGGTACACTTGCCAATACATGATATGACGCGCTACAAGGAATTTTTCAACAGAATAAAGTCCTTTCTCTTCAACAACCAGTTGGTCGTCGGCTACATTGAGCATAGCGATGATACGCTTGTATCCGATAACCCCTTCAGCTACACCGGAATAATAACTGTCCCGCGTGAGGTAATCCATCCTGTCCATATCGAGTTGGCTCGAAACCAGTTGAGTCAGGTATTTTTTGTTATAATCTCCCTTGAAGATTTTAATGGCAAGATCCAGCTGGTTGGAGAATTCCTTGTTCAGAACCTCCATTATATCAAGCGATATGGCTTCGTGATTTTTCCCGATGATGACGTTTTCAAGCGCATGGGAAAAAGGTCCATGACCGACATCATGAAGGAGTATAGCTATGCAGGTGGCCAGGTATTCTTGATCAGAAATATCAACACCCTTATACCTTAGTGTCTTAATGGATTCTGTCATCAGGTGAACAGCACCGAGTGCATGGGCAAAACGGGAGTGCATGGCTCCCGGGTATACATAGTTGGACAGCCCCATCTGGGATATCCTTCTCAATCGTTGAAAATAGGGGTGATCAATGATGTCATAGATCAGGTCAAACTGGAACTTGACAAAACCATAAATCGGGTCATTGATGATTTTTCTTTTACTCATTGCATCATAAAGGTAATATATCACTTTTGGAATGCGTTCGATAAAGCGATATTTGATGCGAGTACAAAGTACCATGTACAAAGTACCATGTACATAGTACCATGTACAAAGTACTATGTAAAAAGAATTAAGTACAAAGCATAAGGTACCAAGTACGATTAACTTGCACTGAATAGATACATTGCAACATTAACACACAGTTTTATGATAAAAATTCTCTGGGCTGACGACGAAATTGATATGTTGAAACCACAGCTTTTCTTTCTTGAAAAGAAAGGCTATGAAGTTATTCAGGTTACCAATGGCTATGATGCTCTTGAAATGCTGGATGAGCATAGGGATGTAGAATGCATATTCCTGGATGAATCCATGCCGGGGATAACAGGCCTCGAAACGCTGGAGAAGATCAGGGCGAAGAATAAGTCTGTCCCGATAGTAATGATCACGAAGAATGAAGCAGAAGACCTTATGGAGCAAGCTATCGGTTCACAGATCAATGATTACCTGATCAAGCCTGTTAATCCAAACCAGATATTGATGTCTCTAAAAAGGTTGATTGATAATAAGCGGCTGGTCAGTGAAAAAACAGCTTCTGACTACCAGCAGGAATTCAGAAATATTGCCATGCAGATACAGGGAGGCCTAGATCGGGAAGAGTGGAATGAGCTGTATAAGAAGATCATCAACTGGGAAATGAAGCTTGACCAGTCTGACAACGAGTCACTTAAAGGAATCCTTGAAATGCAGAAGAAGGAAGCTAACAGCAGCTTTTCAAAATACCTGTCCCAGTATTACCTGGAATGGTTGAAGGCGGAAGATGGTCCAGTTTTTTCACACCAGCTGTTCAAAAAATACCTATTTCCCCGGCTGAGCACAGAGATGCCGAATGTGGTTGTGTTGTTTGATAATCTGCGTTACGATCAATGGAAGATTCTTGAACCCATCCTGAATGGAAGCTTCAGGGTAACAGAAGAAAATATTTTTTACAGCATTCTGCCAACAGCAACACAGTATTCTCGTAATGCCATATTTGCGGGTATGATGCCTTCGGATATCGAAAAGAATTACAGGGATAGATGGCTTAATGACAATGAGAAAGGCGGGAAAAACCAACATGAGGATTTCTTCCTCGGAAAGCAGTTGCAAAGACTGCTTAAAAGAGATATAAAGTGGGAGTATGTCAAGATTCGAAACATCAATGATGCGCGGTCATTACAGGACAATATGCATAATTATCTCAATAATGACCTAACCGTTATCGTCTATAATTTTATCGATATGCTGTCTCACGCGCGCACAGAGATGGAAGTTCTTAAGGAGTTGGCGGCCGATGAAAAGGCCTATCGATCATTGACGCGATCGTGGTTCCTGAACTCTCCGATATGGTCGGCTCTCCAGGGCGTCAGGGATAAGCCTATGAAGTTGTTCATTACAACGGACCATGGAACAATCCGGGTCAATCAAGCTTCAAAAGTTGTAGCCGACAGGGAAACATCAACCAACCTGAGATATAAAGTAGGCAAGAATATGAGGTTTGAGGCTGGAGATGTGCTGGAAGCTGAAGATCCGCATCAATTTGGTCTGCCCAAACCTAATATCAGCAGCCGGTTCATCTTTGCCAAAGAGGATTATTTCTTCCTTTACCCCAATAATTATGCGCACTATAATCGCATTTATACCGATACCTTCCAGCATGGAGGTATTTCCATGGAAGAGGTGATTTGTCCATTTATAGAACTGGAAAACAAGTAATCTGTCGATTAATCTGAGTCAGAATGATATTTCTTTTGGGCTCTTTTTGAAACAAAGATGCTGATTTCATACAGGATCAATACAGGTATGCCTATCAGGATTTGAGTGACGACCTCTGGAGGGGTAATGATAGCAGCAAATAAAAGAATGATCACGATGGCATGCCTGCGGTATTTCCGCATGAAATCTGGTGTCAATAATCCAATTCTTGATAGAAAATATACGACCACTGGCAATTCGAATATAATACCTGCCGGAACGGTAAACATGGTCATATAGTTGACATACGAAGAAAGGCTGGAACTGCTTATAACATCTATCGAAGAAATATTGTAGCCTGCCAGGAATTTGATCGCAAATGGAGAAATCACAAAATATCCAAAGAAAACACCCAATAAAAACAGGCTTGAGCAGATGAAAACCATGCCACGCGCTGCTTTCTGTTCATTTTTGTAGAGGCCGGGCTTGATAAAACGCCATAATTCCCAGAATATATAGGGAAAGCTGATGACAATACCCAGCCAGAACGATATCTTCAGGTGGGTGAAAAATTTTTCGCCGAATTCTCTGGGAATTATCTGAAAATCAGGAGGTTGAAAGCAAATAAAATCTGCGATACTGCAAAAGATTTGGTAGGTGATAAAGCTTTCACGCTTGGGGGCAAAAATGATTTTGTCGAAAACGAATTCCTTGAAAATGAATACGATTATAGCAAAGAAAACCACAGACACCAATGAGCGAATGATGTGCCACCGCAATTCTTCCAAGTGATCCAGAAATGACATTTCCTTCTCTTGACGCTCTTGTATTTCCTGAGTCATAATTAGGGCAGCAAAGTTATGTGCTTCACGCCTAATAATCCCAATTTTTTTATCGAAGATTTGAACTACTTCTCCCTGGAGTATTTGAATGCTTCATGCAATTCAAGTACTTTTACTTCGGAAAAAAGACAAGCCCTTGGCAGTATTTACTCTTATCTCCATAGTATCCCTGGCCGTATTGCTGATTGCATCAGATTGGTTTATAGATGCCGCTGAGAAAATAGGCTTGTCACTGGGTGTTTCTCCCTTCATCATAGGTGTTACTATAGTGGCTTTTGGTACGTCGCTTCCGGAACTCGCCACATCTATAGCTTCTATATATATGGGAAGCTCCGAAATTGTTGTCGGTAATGTCGTAGGTTCTAATATTGCCAATATTTTACTTGTTTTGGGCGTCACTTCTTTTCTGGGTAAGAAGGATATAAAGCTGAATTTCAATATTTGGAAAATCGATATGCCTCTGTTGTTTGCCTCAGCGCTCTTATTGCTCTTCGCCCTGCGCGATCAGCAGCTAGACCTCCTCGAAGCTTTGGTGTTTTTAGTTGCGCTGGGGGGATTTCTTTTCAATAGTGTCAAAGATTCAAAGCTTGAGAGTATGACACAAACTCCCGTCAGGGGAGGAGACGTCATAAAACTGATTATCGGAGCCGTAATGGTTTATTTCGGTGCTGATTACACCATTTACGGGATTACAGAAATAGCCGAGCAGACCAGCATAGCTCCTGAATTCTTTTCACTCTCTTTCATAGCTATTGGAACTTCACTGCCCGAACTGGTGGTCAGCATAGCTGCCGCACGAAGAGGCAAACACGCTATTGCAGTTGGTAATGTATTGGGCTCTAACATATTCAACACCTACGCTGTTATGGCCATTCCTAGTTTGATGGGAGAGCTGATTGTTCCCGAATCCATCCTGACTCTCGGTCTACCATTTATGCTGGGGGCCACACTCTTATTTGGCCTGATTACAATATCAAGTCGCATTGCCCGGTGGGAAGGCTTTATGCTCCTTTTCTTATATATATTTTACCTGTCAGAATTGTATAAGACGATATAAAGTATAATCCTTTATCTCAGAATTCTGGATTTTAGTATCAACTTTAGCAGACACGGTTTAATATGCCCGAAAACAGGAGATTATATCTTCTCATAATCTTGATGTACGCCTTTTTTCAAGCCTGTAAGCAGGATATATATTCTATAAGTGGGCTGTTTTTGATGCGCCGGGCTTTGATCTATATATCCTTAAATGGACAGATGGTTTGAGCAAGGATATGGTGCCAATTGATGATCGCTTGAGGGTTGTTTTAAATAGTGTCACATACGCATATAAGGGAACCTCTAGCGCAATCAGGTGGGAGCATACATTGGAAATCCTGAATTGCGAGTAGTACATATGGAAGAACCGGATTCCCTGGTACGAAGCTATCCAAACCCAACAAATGGGCAATTGTATTTTTACGGACTAGGTGAAAACCCCCATTTTTTCATTTTGGATTTGAAAGGCGAATTAATCATGAAAATAATTCCAAAAACAAGAATTGAATCCTTAGATTTGAATGCCCTTCCAGATGTAGTACACGTGACGTGTGTTCTTGAAAGGAATCAAATCAGCACTATCAAGTTTGTTAAAATATAATTGGATTACTCAATCTCTTTTATTGTCCGCTTGCAGTAATGTGCAAGCGGATATTTTTTTTATCATATTTGCGTTTCTTCTATTGGAAAAAAGATCTTAATGAAGCAACTCATCTGGATAGTGTTATTTTTAGGAGTACAGGTTCAGGCTCAGGTAGACCCTGTGGCCCATTTCAGCTTTGATAATTGTGATGTAGTCGACGCCATGGGTGGCTTTGCAGATGGTGACATTCGAATTCAAGTCGATTGTGACTGTGGGGTAGGGAGAAATTCCAATGCCTTATATTTTGACGGCACGCCTGATACTATTATCATGGATCAGGCAATCAAGGATTTATTCGTCAATGACTTTTCCATCTCATTTTATCTGTGGATGGACAATACAAATGACATCACATCTATCATGTCTGTTCAGGGGGATTGTTCGAGTGCCAGGGATTCTGCTTTTTTCATCAGGTATTTTCCAGCCACAAATGAAGTTGTGGTCAATCTGAGCAAGAATTTTGGTGAGATTATTGAACTGCGGGGAGAACTACCCGAAGACAATTGCTGGAACCATATCTTGTTCACCCGTGAGGGGCAAGTATATTCCTTGTACCTCAATGGAATATTTGTGGAACGGTTTACATTTTTTGATGAAGTCGTCCTGGGTCAGGATTTTCCATTCTGGCTGGGTGTGTCACCCTGTACCGGAGTCAACGAACAATTTCTGGGGGGTAGAATTGATGAACTGAAATTTTTTAATTCAGCATTAAAGTCAGAAACAGAATTGCTGTCGGTGCAGGAGTTTCCTGACCGTATTTTGAGTTCTGACACGACAATATTTGAAGGAAGTTCCTACATGCTTAGAACTTCGCCCAGCTGTGCCGATAATGTCAGTTGGAATCCGGTCAATATGCTGAGTGACCCTGGTTCTCCAACCCCAATTGTATCCCCGGAAACAACGACAATATACACGATATCATTTGATCACGGTACTTGTATAAGCCGTGACCGCATTACAATAAGTGTCATCTCTGATGAAGAGATTCAGTGCGGAAATATACTTTTGCCTTCAGCTTTTACGCCGAACAATGATGGTGTCAACGAAGAATACGGTATTAGCAATGCCTTTATCATTGAGGACTTGAAGCGTTTTGAAATATTCAATAGGTGGGGTGCCAAATTATATGAGACAACCGATAAGCAAGCCAGCTGGAATGGCATTTATGATGGACAGATGATGACACCAGGCGTCTATGTATACAAGATATCATACACCTGCCAGGGTGAGGAATACAATAAGACGGGAAGCTTTAATATATTGAAGTAAACTCTCTTTTATCGGACCAGGGTTATTTCTCCCCGGTAAGTCAAAACAACTCCGTCGATGAATCTGACTTCTGCCGTATAGACATATACACCTTGTTCTACTTTGTTATTGCCGCCATCACCTTTGCGTCCATCCCAACCATCTTCACTTGATGTAGGTGCAGCGATGTTTTCTTTTTCGAACATAAGATTGCCCCAGCGGTCAAATATTCTGAAACTGAGGACCTGCTCAACACCGGTACCTGTCAATATCATGAACTTATTGTCGGGCGGTAAATTTTCAGGATTGAAAATATTTGGCAGATAGACATTTCGTTCGGCTTTGATTTCAATATTAAGCTCATCTGCTGCTGTACAACCATTGCTGTCTGTTGCAATAACTTGAACAGTGGACGGCCCAAAGGCAGTAATGCTTGCAGAGGAACACTCTGGATTCGAGCATTCAAATTCAGCATCGGTGAACCACTCGTAGCTGATTGCTGGAATACCTCCGGTGACATCAACCGAGATAGGTGTGCTGTTATCGCCCAGGTCAAGTTGAATATCATCTCCCAGGTCCACTTCAAAATTGGGGGGTGCTGCTACAGATACGGATAATTCAGTTGAGCATCCGGCAGAATCAAACACAAGAAGTGTATAATTGCCGGCGCTAACCATTACACAGGAATCTATGGGTAAGCGTGATCCGAAATTGATACTGTATGTATAATTCTGACCGGTCCCACCACTTACGGATTCTACGCCGATACATACCTGGTCTCCCGGGCATAGAGGCAAACCAGGATCCAGGGCCTCAGCTATTATTGGTGTGCTTGCTTCAAACTCATACTGGGTTTCTGTAGTACATCCGCAGTCATCAGTAACTGTAATGGTGTAAATACCCGCGCTGAGCTTATTGGCAGTCGGTCCTGAAGATACATTAGGAGTCCAGCTGTACGCATAGTTGCCACATCCACCTTCAGCAATTACTGTTAAAGCCCCTGTATCATCGTTTCCGCAACTTATCAGAGATATAGCACTGCTGTCGATCCGCGCAGTTAATTCCTCACGAGCATCAATACTGATATCTATGGTGGTTTCGCAATTATTAGCGTCACTTATACTAATCGTATAGTCTCCGGCACATAGGTCATTTCGTATGTCTCCATTGAAGCCGTCGTTCCACATATAGTTGTACCCGCCATTGCCTCCTGTTGCCACAAGGAATACACTCGCATCACATTCTCCGGCACAATTTTCCTGGCCTATGATGCTGGCATCTTCCATAAGCATGATGGGCTCGGGTTCATCAATTGTAAATACTATGGTATCGGATGTGCACAAACCGTCAAAGGCGTATACTTGATTTTGTCCGGCTGACAATTGATTGGCATCATCACTCAAGCCTGTCCCGTTGTCCGCAGGATTCGTCCAGAAAAAATTAAGGTTGGAAGCACCTAAAGGATTATTGATCACGCTGGCAATGGCTGTTCCGTCAGCCAAGCCTGAACAGCTGGCATCAGTAATATTGCTGAGTTCAATTTCAAGCCTTTCGGTGACCCTTAGATCCACAAATGTATCTTTTGAACAACCGTTGGCATCTGTGAGGGTCACATTATATATGCCAGGAGCAAGTCCGATCAAAGTACAGTTCTGTGCATTGAGATCTGGATCTCCCCATTCACATGTTCCGGTAAGTCCATCAAAACCCGGAAAGCTTATGGAGCCATTATCTAAGCCGACTGCACAATCAGGTGGCGTAGCATCAATGGTGACTTCCAGATCTCTGGCTATTGTTATCAAAGTAATGCTGGTGTCTCGAGAACATCCCCGGGCATCAATAAAACTTATGGTATAATCCCCGGCATTCAAATCCATTGCTACATTTCCAGATAAACCCGGTTCAGACCATTCTATGTCAATGGGGAGGTTGGCGCCATCAACATTGCTTATAGTAATTGAACCCAGATCGCCGCCACATTCAGGGTTTAATATGTCCAGATCAAAACTGATATTGCTTATGCCATCACCCAACACATAGCTTGTATCGGTCATACAGCCATTGGCATCTGTAACGGTGATATTATATGTCCCTTCCGCTAGCATGGTGGCTTCACAACTTGTTACCCCTGCAATATCCCAGGAACAGGTGTAGGGTCCTGTACCACCTGAAAAATTGGTCAGGTTGATACGGCCATCAGACTCTCCAGGACAAGATGGTATATAACCGGTAATATCGAAACTTATAGATATGTTGTTGCTGCTTACTTCAACAAATGTGTCTTTTGTACAGCCCTCTGAGTCTGTTATCGTCAGGTTATAAATTCCTGCCATCAGGCCGGTTGGATTACATGAATCGAGGCCTGGAATATCCCAGCTGCATTCATAAGGCGGAACACCTCCTGTAATGTTTGTTATTTCGATGGAAGCATCTGAAGATTCAGGGCAACCGGCTATTGTACTTGTAATCTCAAGACTCAAGCCTGCACCTGGAATAATTTCAATAGTATCACTGGCCATACAGTCATTATCCAAGGAAGAGACATTCACTATGTAGCTGCCCGGGCTGTTGAAATTAAGCTGTTGCATGTCATCCAGGAAATTGCCGTTAATGTCCGTCCATTCGAAGATGTGATTCGAGGAATTGGTATTAAGGATGTTCACATCCAGCTGACCGGTACCGGTGCCATCGCATTCCAATCCATTGAGTACAAACGCTTCAATTTCTAGAAAGTCTCCCGATAATACATCAACAAAGGTATCAATGCTGCATCCCAGATCGTCGACTATCATCACATTGTATCGACCCGCCATAACACCAGCTAATATGCTGCTGTTATTACCTGGAGCTGCTTCCCAATCATAAGTATAAGGTTGCATGCCTCCTGTGACATTAAGGGTAGCAGAGCCATCCTCAGTGTTACAGCTCGCCTGTACCCCTATCGTTTCAACGCTGAGCAATTCATCAGGCTCATTGATGAAGAAAATAGTGTCCTTTTGACAGCCGGAAGTGTCCTGGACAACAACCGAATATCGACCAGCGCATAGCTCTTCGTCAAAAAATAATGAACTGCCATTGCTGGCCCCGGCTGTAACAAAATCGTTGTTCTGATCTCTTACCAGAAAAGTATATCGTCCGGGCGTCAATACATTTAAAGTTGTAGAACCATTGCAATCTCCCTTGCAACTGATGTCCACGACATTGTTTAATTCAATCTCTATTTCCTGGTTGGTTGGAATGGTAATATTTTCCTCTATACTGCATCCGTTAGCATCTGATACTCTGAGACGGTATTGGTTGGTGATGTTATTGAATGCATTATCCTCGAAAGGTGTTACCGTAAGAAAGCTTTGCTGTATTTGACCGTTATAATTATATTCATTTCCGTTGATAGGTGTTCCTCCAGATGCCACAGCACTTATGGCGCCATCATCGGAACCAAAGCAGGAGGCTGGGGTAAGGTCGAGAGCCAGTTCCAGGGGTGGAGTGAAGAGCGTAAAGTCTTCAACAGTTTCACAACCATTCCCATCTGTAATGGTGACACTGTAATCCCCGTTAAACAGCCTTTCAAGTGTTGAGGCATTGACATCCTGAAACGTTATACCGTTGGACCAGGCTACGTCAAACAATTCGCCTGAAATGCCGCTCACAATATTATCTATACTGATAGAACCATTGGAAATATTTGAACAAATAGGATCCGTTACTACAGGCGGATCGAAACTCACTGGGTCAATAGCTTCAATGATCAGAGGCCGTGTAATTGTGGTTCCAGCAGCGTCCGTTATCCTGAGAGTAAAGGTAAGAGACGGCATGTTGTTTAATTCTATGCGATCAAAGTCATTGAAAATGGTATCTGTCAGGATGATGATATTATTTCGCTCAATGGCATAGACGTAGGGTAGGTTGCCGCCGCAGGCACTGAAACTGACGGATGCCATATTACTGGTAGAGTTGCAAATGCCGAGGTTTGAAATGCTCAGCGCATCGCACTCAATTTCAAAGCAGTCACTATTCAATCCATTAATTGTTACAACTTCACTTTGGCATCGCTCATTTTCACTGACCTGATAATTGACTTCAGTATCAGGGAAAAGGGGAGCGAGGGCATTGGTTATGGATATGGGTGTACAGTCCGAGGCTTCCGGGCCTGCTCTGAAACAGATGGTAAACATATTTGTACCGTCAGGGATACTTAGACCTGTTGTGGCAAAATTGAACCATACAAGGGGTAGTAAACCATTGTCTATCTCAAGCAGATTGGGGAGGATAGGGTCGATCAGCGCTGCCTGGTTGTCAGTGAATGATACGAAAGTGAGTTCGGTAGGATCAAAAACCAGGGTAAACTGGAAAGTATTGATAGAGGTGAAGAACTCTGCATTGAATTCAACACAAAACTCATCACCGGGAGTTATCTGGGAAGGTAAGATGCTAGTTGTGAGGTTAAGCGGATTGCTTATACCGATTTCTTCACAAGGTGTGTCTTGAGAAGAAAGTTCTATCATGCTCATCACACAAAGGAAGCTCAAAAAGTAAGCTTTCGCACTGCTGAATTTTTTCATCTGGGTACTAGCTATGTTCTGCCGACAAGAGGTTCCTGGGACCAATTGTGAATATATATGAATCAGAATTCCGTCCTTACAAAAAGACGGAATGTTCTGTGTGCAAATATAACCGAAACTTGTAATATGTTATCTCAAACTTCGGGTTTAAATAACGGTTTAATGAATATCTTTATTTGAGAACGGAAAGCTTTAATGGAATACCCTAATTATTCAAGGGTGCAGAGAGTAAATAAAAAAAGTCCAATTGCTGGCAATCGGACTTTCATTGGTTTTCGGGATGCGACCCATTTGGACCTATTATCAATATACAGTTGTTTCCAGGCCGTTTTCTGATTTTAGTTTTTTCTTGAAAGCTTCAGCATCTTCAAGAGTGGGGAATGCCCCCATCAGAACTTTATATTGCGTTGTATTTTCAATGTACTGGTTCATGATTACAACAGGCTCTTCAAAGTTTTCTTGCAATTCTTTAACTTTAAAATGGGCATCCTTGTAGTCAAAATAATTACCGACAAGCAGTTTGTAATTACTTCTGAAGTTTTCACCCAAGCTGTATTGCTCATATAAATGCTCAAGACTTGGCCCTCGGGATTGTCCAAAAGGGCTTTGATTATATGAATGCTTAACCACAACTTTGTTTTGTGGGTTATCATGAAAGCTCAACATACTGATCATGCTTTCGGAGCTGAGGGTTTTTTCAATTCTTTCTATCATGCGCCCTTGGGAATTGAATATCAGGATTGTAGGAAGGATATTGACCTCATATTGATGTTTCAAGTCATGACCTTCACCTGATTCAATGTCCAGTTTCAAGGCTACATAGTTATTGTTAAGCTGACTGATAACGCCTTCATTCCTGAATGTAGTCTTATCCATCCACTTGCATGGGGTACACCAGTCTGCGTAAAACTCGACAAAGAACAGCTTCCCTTCACTTCCAGCCTTGTTTTTAGCATGCTCAAAACTGCCCGCAAAGAATTTAACCTTATTGCTAGGGTCGTTATGTGGGAGACTGTGGGCACTTAGTGAACTCAGAGAAATAGACAGAAGGCATACTATACTGAGCAGCTTATTCATATTGAAATATTTTTGTATTCGTAATAATCTGATTTAAATACTATTAGCATTATACAAAAGCTGTTCCAAAGCATTTTAAAGGCCACCGAAAAAGCCAAAATTTTAATACATTAAACTTTTTGTAATTTTTAAAAATCTGATAAGCAATTCATTACCTAGAAGTAATTTTTTTAATCTCTTAGCTTTACAAGCTATAAAATGGCCTACTTTTCAGTAGAATTTCGTTTATTTGCCATCCGACTCAATTAATAAGCTGATGGGAAAGAAATACGCGGCAATAACTGGTGTAAGTGGTTACGTACCCGAGGATGTTCTAACCAATAAAGACCTGGAAAAAATGGTCGAAACCAATGACGAGTGGATTGTCAGCAGGACTGGTATCAAACAACGTCATATTCTTAAAGAACCCGGTAAGGCGACCAGCGATATGTGCCTGGAAGCAGCCAAGCAACTGCTGGAAAAAACAAATACACGTCCCGAAGAAATAGAACTTGTTATTGTGGGTACGGTCACAGCCGATTTTGTTTTCCCTGATACAGCCAATATACTGGCCAGCAAGTTGGGGGCTGTGAATGCTTACGGCTTTGATGTCAATGCTGCGTGTTCGGGATTTCTTTTTTCATTGATAACTGCAAGCAAATTTATAGAAGCCGGCACACATAAGAAAATACTGGTGTGCGGAGCAGACAAGATGTCTTCAATTTTAAACTATGAAGATCGAACCACCTGCATCCTTTTTGGCGATGGGGCTGGAGCAGTACTTCTTGAACCATCCGATAAGCCTGGTATCACGGATGCCATATTGAAAGGCGATGGTTCAGGTGCTGAATACCTGCATATGAAAGCGGGAGGATCTTTGAACCCGGCAACTATTGAAACCGTCCAGAATAAAGAACATGCCGTCTACCAGGAAGGAAGGGTTGTATTTAAATACGCCGTGAAAGGCATGGCTGATACCATTGCCCAGGTGATGGAGCGCAATGGTCTGAGCAATGATGATATAGATTGGTTGATACCGCACCAAGCCAATAAGAGGATTATATATTCAGTAGCGGATCAACTCGATTTTCCGCATGAGAAGGTCCTTGTAAATATCGAAAACTATGGAAACACAACAGCAGCAACCATACCTTTGGTGCTGAGAGATTTTGAAGATAAATTCAAGAAAGGAGATAAGATTATGCTGACCGCCTTCGGGGGAGGATTTACCTGGGGATCGGTGTTGATCGAATGGTCTTATTAATGCGTTTAATATAGAAATCATTAATTCAAAAAAATGGGAAGTACATCTGATATCAGAAACGGATTATGTATCAATTACAACCATGATATATACAAAGTTGTAGAGTTTCTTCACGTTAAGCCCGGGAAAGGACCGGCTTTTGTGAGAACGAAGATCAAATCATTAACAACGGGTAAGGTGCTTGATAATACCTGGCCTTCAGGACATAAAATTGATATTGTCCGTGTGGAAAGAAGGACATACCAATTCCTTTACAAGGATGGTAACGACTTCCATTTTATGAATAACGAAACATTTGAGCAAATCATGCTTGATGGAGAAATGATAGAAAATGGGGACCTTCTGAAGGATGGTGAGAACGTAGAGATCCTTTTCCATGCAGAAGAGGAAAGACCATTGACCATTGACCTTCCGCAGTATGTTCAACTTGAGGTTAGCTATACTGAACCTGGGGAGAGAGGTAATACAGCGACTAACGTGACAAAGCCCGCTACGGTGGAAACAGGGGCAGAGGTAAAGGTGCCGATCTTCATCAATGAGGGTGATATTATTAAAATTGATTCAAAAACACGATCTTATCAGGAAAGAATAAAGTAGACATTATGACTTATAAAGAAATCCAGGACTTATTGAAATTCATCTCCAAATCGGAGATCGCAGAGGTTAAGATAAAAGAGGGTGAGTTTGAACTCATTGTACGCAATAAGAACTACACTAAAAAGGCTGTATCGGCGCCCGCTCCGATTGTATCTACACCTGTTGTACAGAGCGTACCTGCATCAGCACCAGTCGAGATTCCTGCTGCAGCTCCTGAAGCCAGACCTGCGGCACCGGCTCCTAAAACGGAAGAGCCTGCTGCAGCTCCCGAATCTATAGAAGGACTTCTGGAGGTTAAATCACCAATCGTAGGTACTTTCTACAGGTCTTCATCTCCGGATAAGCCGGTATATGTGTCTGTAGGAGATACGATTGCCCAGGGAGATGTTGTCTGCATTGTAGAAGCTATGAAGCTCTTCAATGAAATCGAGAGTGAAGTGGCCGGTAAGGTCGTTAAAGTGCTTGTCGATGATGCAAGTCCTGTTGAATACGACCAGGTTCTGTTCCTTGTAGATCCTAAGGGATAATGAGTTTTTATTGGGTTTGTTCTAAAATCGAATCATGTTTGAGAAGATATTAATTGCCAACAGAGGTGAAATAGCCTTGCGTATATTAAGAACCTGCAAGGAAATGGGAATCAAGACGGTTGCTGTGTATTCAACAGCCGATAAGGACAGCTTGCATGTCAGGTTTGCAGACGAAGCGGTATGCATCGGACCTCCAAGCTCTGCCGAGTCCTACCTGAGTATTCCCAGAATCATGGCTGCTGTGGAGATTACCAACGCCGATGCTGTTCATCCTGGATACGGCTTCCTGGCAGAGAATGCCAATTTTGCTGAAGTCTGCACAGAATATGGTGTGAAGTTTATCGGGCCATCTGCCGATATGATTCGAAAGATGGGTGATAAAATTACGGCCAAGGAAACCATGATTGCTGCAAAGGTTCCTGTCGTACCAGGCTCTGACGGGCAACTAAAATCTGTCAAGGAAGGCCTCAAGATTGCAAAAGATATCGGTTACCCGGTGATGCTTAAAGCCTCTGCCGGTGGTGGTGGTAAAGGTATGCGTATCGTCAAAAGCGAAGAGGAGTTTGAATCCCAGCTTCAGAAAGCCCAGCAAGAAGCCGCTGCCGCCTTTGGTAATGACGCCATGTACCTTGAAAAGTTTGTCGAAGAACCCCGACATGTTGAAATTCAGATTATCGGCGATCAGCACGGAAAAGTGATTCACCTGTCAGAAAGGGATTGTTCGATTCAAAGACGGCACCAGAAACTGCTTGAAGAATCACCGTCACCTTTCCTTGACCAGAAACTCAGAGATAAAATGGGTAAGGCGGCTATCAAGGCCGGTAAAGCCATTGACTATGAAGGCGTTGGAACGGTTGAATTTCTTGTGGACAAGTACAAGAATTTTTACTTTATGGAAATGAATACACGGATACAGGTTGAGCACCCTGTAACAGAGGAAGTGATCAACAGGGATTTGATTAAAGAACAGATAAAGGTTGCAGCTGGTGAAAAACTATTAGGCAAAAGTTACTATCCGGAAATGCATTCAATAGAGTGCCGGATCAATGCGGAAGACCCCTACAAGGATTTCAGACCTAACCCGGGTTTGATTACCTCGTTCCACAGTCCTAAAGGACAAGGCGTCAGAGTGGATACACATGTATATGCGGGATATGCCGTCCCACCATATTATGATTCAATGATTGCTAAATTGATATGTAAAGCAGAAACAAGGGAAGAGTGCATCAAAAAAATGGCGCGTGCTCTTGATGAATTCATAATTGAAGGTATCAAAACAACGGTCCCCTTCCATCAGCAACTCATGAAAGACGAGCGGTTCCTGAGAGGGGATGTGACCACAAAGTTTATTGAAGATTTCGAACTGAAATAATTTAGTCACGGCATTTTGCGTTCAAAATCGCAGTTGCCAGATCCAATGCGTGATTTCAGAAAACTCTACCGACTTCTTTATCCCTACAGGGGCAAAGTACTTTTGAGTACGCTCAGCCACCTTTTGATGGCCCTGTTCACCATTGTATCTATTCCCCTCATCATACCTTTATTCCATTTTCTTTTTTCTACAAGGCCGGAACAATCGGAAAGGCCAGACAGTATTTTCGATATCATTGATTGGCTTCAGTACTATTTCCTGGAAATCATTGATAACTATGGTGCTGATAAAGCTCTTTTACTTACATGCCTGTTTATAGCGCTTACCATCTTTCTGAAAAACCTGTTCCGATACCTCGCCTTATATATTATGGTGCCGGTTCGTTCTTCAGTAGCAAGGGATCTCAGGACAAAACTGTATGATAGTTACCTGGACTTGAGCTATGACCAGGAAAAGAACAACAGCAGGGGTGATCTCATTACAAGGATGAGTAATGATGTGCAGGAGATTGAATGGAATATGCTGCGGTTTATTGACACAATGATAAAGTCGCCCATAATCGTGGTGGGAGCTGTATTCCTGATGCTCAGTATAAGTGTTACTCTAAGTTTTTTTGTGCTTGTACTCATGGTTTTCACAGCTCTTGTAATAGGCACATTATCCAAAACACTCAAAAGGCAATCATCGCAACTGCAATCACAGCTGTCCATGATCACCAAAACGACGGACGAAAGCCTGGATGGTACATTGCTGATTAAGATCTATAGGGTTGGCCAATTCTGGCGTGATTCTTTTTCATCCCGTAATGAATCGTATCGTCAGAAATTTGATCGGGTTACAAGAAGGCAGGAACTCTCTTCTCCCATGTCAGAATTTTTAGGCGTGACCGTTGTAGTAGCATTATTATGGTTTGGTGCGCGTATGGTGATGAATACTGATTTGCGTGCGGAAACATTTTTTGCCTTTGTATTGGCCTTTTATCATGTCATTGAGCCTTTAAAGTCATTCAGTACAGCGTATTATTATTTAAGGCGGGGTTCGGCCTCTCTGGAGCGTATAGATGAGCTGACGGACTTGCATAACGATTCTTTATCTGTGGATGGTAAAGAGGATTTTGTATTCAATAATACAATTGAGTTTAATGCTGTCAGCTATGCTTATGGTGAAAGCCGTGTTCTAAATAAACTCGACCTTAAAATTCAGAAAGGACAGAAAGTGGCCCTGGTCGGTGCCTCTGGTGCTGGAAAGTCTACGATAATTAGATTGTTGCTTAAAATGATAAAAGCTCATGGTGGTACTATAAGCTTTGATGGACGCCGGATTGATGAGATTAGAAAGGAGTCGCTATACAAAAGCATAGGCTATGTTTCTCAGCAATCATTCATCTTCAACGATACAGTAAGAAATAATATCACTATGGGGAGATCAAATATCCCTGATTCCCTGATATGGGATTGCCTCAAAATGGCTCGAGCAGATGGCTTTGTTAAGGCCATGGGTAAAGGACTGGATAGCTTGATCAGTGAGAGAGGCTCGGATTTGAGCGGTGGCGAAAAACAACGACTTACTATTGCACGAGCCCTGGTCGAGAATCCAGATATTCTGATACTCGATGAACCAACATCCTCATTGGACCCTGAATCAGAAAGGGTGCTCAGTGAAGCAGTGATAAATATTTTAAAGGATCGAACCGCCCTGATAATTGCGCATCGATTGTCCACCATTCAGTCTGTCGATAATATATTTGTTATCGATAATGGTAAAATTGTAGACTCCGGCACGCATGATGAATTGTCATCACGTGAAGGAATATATGCTCAATACGTTAACATTCAGAATATTGCATAGGATCTTATATACGATTTCATTGGCTGGACTATATGTATGCTTGCAGGGTCTGACCATGACCTTATCTGCGCAAGATGAGCCCAGCTATTCCTTGACTGATACGATTTACCGGTATGGAACAAGTCTTGATAGTGATATCAGGAATTTTGCCGCCATCAAATTGCCTTATTTCCAATTTGCCTGTGTAGATCGATTGGCCATTAAGCAGTCCAATCGACACAATACCGATTTCGAGTTATCTGCAGGCCTTTACAAAGAGTTTTATCAACTGGGAAAGCGAACCCTGCTTTTCTCAGGCATGCAGGGTCCGGATATATTCCAACCACGATCCCGGCAAATGATGGTTTTTAATGAACCCTGGCCGCTTGTAAGCTACTACATAAAGGAAGACTTTTACAAAAGCACTTCCAATGAATTTGTGAGTGTGCTCAGTCTTGAAGACATGGAAAGTGATCTCAAGAGTTGGGCTAGAGGAGAGGGTATAGAGAAGTTACGATTAACCGGCACCATATCAACAACACATAGTTATAAAAGGGCTGATCGATTTGATGACCTGGATACGCTGATGCAGGGTTTTGTGACTGAGACAGAAGCGGTTTATTCTGTAGATCAAATTGAAATATACACCTCGCAATGGCAGAACAAACAGCTTGATGAGGAAAAGGTACTACAGGATAACTTCGGGGATATTCGGTATAGGTTTCAGAGTTTTTTTCCATACGATTCCATGGTAGAAATGGCGCGATTGGTTTTTGAGCCAAAGCCTTATTTTTATTTCCACAGCAGTCGACAGCTTGGACGTCACAATGACTGTAAGTATCTGGAGGAAAGTATTCACATTTACCCGAACCCAACCTTTGGAGACTTAAAAGCAAAATTCACCAATGCATCAAAAGGTGTTTACAATTTTACCATCAGCAATATCATTGGAAAAAAAATATGGTCTGGCCAGCTCGTTATAATGCGATCTAATCAGGAATTACCGGTCAAATTACCTTATCTCCCTAAAGGGGTGTATCTGTATAATATAAGGAATCCTGAGAACAAACTTGTCCAGTCCAGACGGCTTATCATCGTTGAACCCTAGCATATTAGATCAGTCGCTGGTTCTTAGCTGAATCATCTGAAAGCTTTCAACCCAGGCTGTCCAAGTAGCCTGCATGATGAGAGTGTCCTTATTGAGGGTAATGATCCAATGGCTGTCATCATCAGGTCCTGCATCGCTATCGAGGAATAGATGCTCAGTTTAGAGTACTTAGTACTAAGTACAAGCAAGACGACGCACATGTGTTTATTAATCCCTTGTTTATGGGCTTAGTCCGGCCAAAGACCTAACTACATTTTCAAAGCGCTTTTACCCGACATTTTAAAAAGGAATGCTGAGAGAACAAATAAAGAAGCAAAAAAGCCACTCATCAGAAAGACCTTGAATACGCCGGGAGACCAGGAGATACTAGCTGGCGGCCAGATGATGTAGGCAATGCAAGGCACTGCTATTGTACTCAGAGCACCCAGCATCATGGTTTTATACATGGCCAGGGCATTCATTTTTGATGCAGCAGCTCCTATGACTATGACAAGAAAAACCACGGCATATAGCATATTGGCATCCTGGGACTCATGGCCAATGATGCCAACGGCTGCATTGACCCAAAAAAGTAAAAACATTCCGAGCAAGGCTATACCGATAGCTATCCTGTAGCTGCTTAGTTGTGACTTGTGTGCAGCTAACTCGTAAACAGCAGCTATACCTGATAGAATCAAGGCCATTAAGATAAAGTCGGCTGTACTCCAGTTAACTTCTTCAGTAATTTGCATAGCAATAAATGGGATACTTAGAATGAGCACTATTCCCAGTGCTATGAAAACATGTCTTTTGTTGATGATGCTGGTATTCATACTTTCTGTTTTTTTGATTATCTCTGTTGGCTCTTAAGCAATTGCTCCAATGCATTGAGATGTTCGGTGAAGGCTGTTTTCCCTTTTTGGGTAGCCCTATAATTGGTTAAAGGTTTTCTATCCTGGAATATCTTATCGAATGTGATATATCCTTTGTTCTCCAGGTTTTTAAGATGGCTGGCCAGGTTTCCATCTGTCAGGCCAAGCAATTCCTTCAGGCTCGTAAAGTCCAGGTTTTCATTTACCATGAGTGCAGACATCAAAGCAAGGCGAATCCTGTTTTCAAAGGCTTTGTCCAGTTTGTTGAGCAGGTTTTTCATACGCTGTATTTGCGATGGATAAGCAACCCATACACTATATGTGCAAAACCAAATCCTATAGCCCAGAATGCCAGGCTGTATTCGATCAAGGCAAATGCAAAAAGTCCCAGCAGTATTTCAAGAACTCCTAATTGCTGAATCTCTTTAAGCGTAAACTTGCTGGCATTCACCAATCCAAGGCCGTAAAATATCAAGCTGATAGGTGCCAAAAAGCTTATGAAACCATGGGCGAGGAGGATTAGACACATCAAACCACCGGTTACCAGGGGAATAGCTAGATTAATCACGAGCGTTTTGCTTTGCTTGTTCCAGGCTTTTTGATTCATGGTTTTTGTTTTCCTCACGGTCAGTAAAACAGCTAGGCTGATCGCAAGGAACAGGGTAGAGCAGGCAATGCCAAGCAGCACAGGTATATCGAGCTCTTCCAGCTTTGATGGCATATAACCCAGGGGTTCCAGCTTTTTGTAGAAAAGGGAATGGGCAAAATAAAGACCTAAAAGTGCTATCAAGCCCGCAAGGATGCCAGATATACCACTCAGGGATATGAATCGCGTAGAACGGTTCATGATGTCTTTGATCTCCTTAAGATCTTCCAGATATTCTTTTGACATTACAAAGTACTTTGAATTACAAAGTAAATAAATTTCTTTGATAAAGTCTATATCAGCAGAAATAAAATCATGTACTTGGTACAAGGTTCGGATCCACAAATGCATAAACAAAAAAGCCCCGCTATTTTACATAGCAGGACTTTCCTTATCTGTGGTTTAGGCTTACATCATGCCACCCATGCCACCACCTGGAGGCATCATAGGAGCAGGATTGTCTTCCTTAACATCGTTAATCACACATTCTGTAGTCAATACCATTCCTGAAATGGAACCAGCATTTTCTACGGCAACTCTAGTTACTTTAGTAGGATCTATAACACCAGCTTTTCTGAGGTCTTCATATACATCAGTCCTTGCGTTATATCCATAAGTACCTTTGTTGTTTAATACATTCTGAAGAACAACAGAACCGTCCACACCTGCGTTTTCGGCGATTCCTCTGATCGGAGCCTCAAGAGCTTTTCTTACGATCTGGATACCCATATTCTCATCTTCATTCGCACCTTCCAGTTTGTCAAGAGCTTTGATAGTTCTCACAAGAGCAACACCACCACCAGTTACGATACCTTCTTCAACTGCTGCTCTTGTAGCATGCAATGCATCGTCTACTCTGTCTTTCTTCTCTTTCATTTCCACTTCTGTGGTAGCACCAACATATAGGACAGCTACACCACCCGAAAGCTTGGCCAGTCTTTCCTGTAGTTTTTCTCTGTCATAATCAGATGTTGTGGTTTCAATTTGCTGCTTGATTTGGTTGATTCTGCCTTGGATGGCTTTCTTGGTACCATCACCGTTGACGATAGTTGTGTTGTCTTTGTCCACTGTGATTTTGTCACAAGAACCAAGGTGAGCCAGTTCAACGTTTTCAAGTTTGTATCCTTTTTCTTCAGAGATTACAGTACCTCCCGTAAGGATAGCAATATCTTCAAGCATGGCCTTTCTTCTGTCACCAAAGCCAGGTGCTTTAACGGCAACAACTTTCAATCCGCCTCTCAACCTGTTGACTACAAGTACTCCCAGAGCCTGAGAATCTACATCTTCAGCGATGATCAATAGGGGCTTGCCAGCTTGTGACGCTTTTTCAAGAACTGGTATGATCTCTTGTACATTACTGATCTTTTTATCATGGATCAGAATTAAAGGTTGATCGTATTCAGTAACCATGTTTTCACTATTGGTTACAAAGTATGGAGACAAGTAGCCTCTGTCAAATTGCATACCCATTACCTCTTCTACATAGGTGTCGGTACCTTTTGCTTCTTCAACAGTGATCACACCGTCTTTCGAAACTCTTCTCATAGCGTCGGCTATAAGCTTGCCTATTTCAGTATCATTATTGGCAGAAATAGATCCAACCTGCTCAATTTTATCGAAGTCGTTTCCGACAACATTACTTTGCTTCTTCAATGAGGCGACAACGTTTTCAACAGCTTTGTCGATACCTCTTTTCAAGTCCATCGGGTTAGCCCCTGCCGCAACATATTTCATTCCGGCACTTACCATACCTTGTGCTAGGATGGTGGCTGTTGTTGTTCCATCACCGGCAGCATCGTTGGTCTTGGAAGCTACTTCCTTAACCATTTGTGCACCCATGTTTTCAATAGGGTCATCCAATTCAATTTCTTTGGCTACTGTGACACCATCTTTGGTGATAGCAGGTGCGCCGAAGCTTTTTTCAATGACTACATTTCTACCCTTTGGTCCAAGCGTTACTTTGACCGCATTAGCTAGGGCATCAATTCCGTTTTTTAGTTTCATACGAGCATCTGACTCGAATGTTATTTCCTTTGCCATTTTTAATTCTTTTGTTTTTACTTAATGATTATTGGATTGTGTTCTTAAAGGATAACCAGGATGTCATCCTCTCTCATGATGAGGTAATCTTGACCCTCATAATTCATTTCTTGTCCGGCGTATTTGCCGTAAAGGACCTTGTCTCCTTTTTTTACTGTCATTTTGTTACCATCCTTACCTGGACCAACTGCAACGACTTTTCCCATCTGGGGTTTCTCTTTAGCTGTATCAGGTAGTATAATACCACCTGGAGTCTTTGTTTCTGCTTCAGCAGGTTTTACAACAACTCTATCGTTAATAGGCTTCATGAATCAATTGTATTTTATAATTAAAAAATGCGTTTATCTGTACACTGCGATATGATCATGAAGTATGCCAAGGGCATAAATCTGACATTTTTGCTTGCGTTAGGATTAATTTTGTCAGACTTTGATCAGGCCAATTGACAAATTGTCAATGCAGAAGCATAAAATTGCTTATTGAGAGCTGATAAGTTCTGAACCGCCGGCAGTATTGGTTACGATAATGGCAGTAATGATCGCCAAAACGAACATGGCTATTGCCAGTCCCCAAGTCAGTTTTTCGATGAAGTCTGTTGACCTGGCAGCACCAAACATTTGGTTAGCTCCCTGACCTCCAAAAGTAGAGTCAATTCCTCCTCCTTTAGGGTTTTGGATCAGAATCACAGCCATAAGGAGAAAACAATTTAGGGCGATCAACAATGTAAGTACCGTTACCATCAGATTTTATCTTTTAATTTTGAAATTTGAGCCGCAAAGAAACTACTTTTTTCGGGATTTTTCAAGCGTAGTTTTTCATACATTTCGATAGCCTTTGAGATATAGCCTTGCCTTTCGTATAGCTCCGCCAGGCTTAAGCTTGCGATGTTATCTTTGTCACTGATGCTGTCCTCGATCATTAGCTTGATATGACCCTTGTTTTTCTTTGTTTTCTGTTTTTTGAGGCCCTTCTTGAATTTCGATCTGAGTTCTGCGTCAGCTTCCGGTATGGATTTCTCTTCAGCTGGATTTTCAGGCTTATTGCTCCCGGGTTCTTCATTGAGGCTGTTTAACCATAAAGTGAAATCATCAAGCTCTGAGGAGAGGATCTTCAAGCTATCTTTTTTGCTCAATCCCTCTTTTTTTTGCTTTTTCGTTTTCTTCTTTTTCTTCTTTTTAGCCTTGGCTTTCTTTTTGAGTTTTGGTACTGCTGTATCCTTTGCAGTTTTTGATGTAAATTTTTTCTTCTTGAGAGTTGACTGTTTTTTCCGTTTATTCTTTTTGTCCTCGAGTTCAATTTCAGATATCTCTACGATTTCTGTACCCGGGTTCTGATCTGCCTCAGCAGGATTGCTCCAATCAAATCGCATCAGAGTATACTGTGATGAAATGCTTTGACTGTTGGACAGCTTTTGAACAGGCAAAGAGTAGGGGGCCTCTTCAAGAAGCTCCTTGACTTCTTGAGCCTCTACAGGCTTTTTGGACTTCAATATTTTGAAAAGATTTCTGTCGCTCATCGATAATTACCAGTTTGTAAAACTATCATTAAAAATCCTTTCTACAATATCTTCTATGATCAAGGCAATCAGATTATCCTGCAAACTCTGAAAGTCGGCATTGCTGTCGAAGTCTTCAAAGTCGGTGTAATTCTTAGACCAATTATCTTCAGGGTCTATATTGCTGGTATAATTCACACGGACACCTATTTCAAGTCTGTTAAGACTGGTTGTATTGTTTTCATCCGGAGCGACATAGCGGATATTGTAATTGATGACAGAACCACTGAATTCAATGTCTGGCGTATTGTTGTCATTAACCAGCCTGGATTCTTCCCGGATTTTTTCCCTGAGCTGCTCAGTGAACAATTGGTTGATGTCGATGGGAGCATCTGCAGAACTCAGACTGAAGTTGTCTACATAAAAAGTGTTTATATCAGGTGGTATCGAAATCCCTTTAAAATTGTAGCATCCCGACAGGCTAATACACATTAGCGGAATAATCAGTCTTATGCCTTTATATGGCAATGTCATATTCTTTTATTTTCCGGTACAATGTTCTTTCGGAAATCCCCAATTCATCCGCAGCATCTTTGCGTCTCCCCTTATGTTTTTTGAGAGCCTTTAAAATCAATTCCTTGGTTTTTTCCTCCAATGAAAGGCTTTCCTCTACTTCTTCGGCTTTGCTATACTGAGTTTGATTGTTGATTAATACAGGAGAATCATCATATTTCTCATAATCCTCATCCGGCTTTGATTCAAAAACTGTGCGCTCTCTTGGCGCAGATTCAAGAGATTCACCAAAGTCCGGGAAACTTCTTGACGGTAAAGAAGGCATTTCTAGGTTATTGCGTTGCACCAGTTCAAAAACCAAACGCTTCAGGTCATTGATGTCGTTTTTCATTTCAAAAAGAAACTTGTACAGAATCTCGCGCTCTTCAAAGTTCTCTTTTGTAAAGGCATCACTCTTGGCTGGTAGATTTCTGGTAGCCAATTGGGGTGCAAGTTCAAGGAGTCGCTCGATATCGATCACTGGATTTTCGGATAGCACACACAACTGCTCGACCAGATTGCGCAATTCTCGAATGTTACCAGGCCAGCGGTAGTTGCTTAGCAGGGCTTTGGCCGTTTCATCAAGCCTTAGAATCTCAGTTCTGTATTTATCAGCAAAGTCTGATGCAAACTTTCTGAATAGGATAGGAATGTCCTCCCGTCTTTCATGAAGGGCCGGCACTCGGATAGGAACAGTATTCAGCCTGTAGTATAGGTCTTCGCGGAATTTACCCGCTTTCACCTTTTCCGTAAGGTCAACATTGGTGGCAGCAATGATGCGCACATCTGTTTTCTGCACCTTGGAAGACCCTACTTTAATGTACTCACCACTTTCCAGTATCCGCAGCAGAAAAGCTTGCGTATCCAGGGGCATGTCACCGATCTCGTCTAGGAAGATGGTACCCTGGTTTACTGTTTCGAAATATCCTTTCCTTTCACTTGTAGCACCCGTGAAAGACCCTTTTTCATGACCAAACAACTCCGAGTTGATGGTGCCTTCAGGAATAGCTCCTGTATTGATTGCTATAAAGGTATTGTGCTTGCGGGACGAGTATTCATGGATAATCTTAGAAATAACCTCTTTGCCAACACCACTTTCACCTGTTATCAATACGGTAAGATCGGTCGGAGCAACCCTTAAGGCCGTGCCAAGAGCCCTCTCCAACTGTTCGGAGTGACCTACAATGCCATATCTCTGCTTTACCGATTGAATATTCATTTATCCTGCTTTTACAATTTCACCAATCAGAGTACTGCTGGTTACTTCCTTGATCTTCACATCAACATAATCTCCTTTTTTAAGATTTTCTGTTTTTGGAAATACCACCACTTTAAACTGGCTTGTTCGTCCTTTAAAATCTTTGTCAGATCTCTTGGAGTCTCCTTCGATGAGTACTTTGAAAGTTTTTCCGATATCTGCCTTGTTGTGATCATGAGCTACTTGCATTTGAATGGCTATGACCTCGTTAAGTCTTCTTTTCTTGACTTCCAAAGGCACATCATCCTCATATTTTCTTGCAGCCATTGTTCCGGGTCTTTCCGAATAATAGAACATATAGGAAAGGGAGTATTTTGACTTACGGATTACATCCAGGGTGTCCTGGTGCTCTTCCTCTGTTTCACTGCAAAACCCGCAGATTATATCTGATGAGATGGTACAGTCAGGTACAATCTCATAAATCCTTTTGACTTTAGCATCATACCATTCCCTGTCATAGGTTCTGTTCATCAATTCAAGTATGCGGCTGTTGCCGGATTGGACCGGCAAGTGTATATATTTGCAGATGTTCTCATAGTCTCTGATGGCATACAGAACTTCATCAGTAATATCCTTGGGGTGTGAGGTAGAAAACCGGATTCTTAAATCCGGGTGTACACCAGCCACCATAACGAGTAAATCGGCAAAACTTACGGTTTTCCCTGTATCGGGATTCTCCCATTTGTAAGAATCAACATTTTGACCAAGAAGAGTCACATCCCGGTAACCCTGGTCATATAAATCTTGTGCCTCAGCCACGATGGAAAAAGCATCTCTTGATCGTTCCCTACCTCTTGTAAATGGGACCACACAGAATGAACACATATTGTCACAACCCCGCATAATGGAAATGAAACCGCAGATTCCATTTGTGTCGAGTCTTAATGGCGAAATATCAGCATAGGTTTCTTCTCTTGACAAGAGCACGTTTACTCCGCGTTCTCCATCCTCTGCACCATGAATCAATTTGGGTAGGTCACGGTAGGCGTCAGGCCCCACAACGATATCTACCAGTTTTTCCTGGTCCAGCAGTTTTTTCTTTAATCTTTCTGCCATACATCCAAGAACACCGACGAGGGTTCCGGGCTTTTCCTCCTTGACCTTATTGAATACACTCAACCGTTTTCGGACTGTATCTTCCGCTTTCTCTCTGATCGAGCAGGTATTAACCAAAATCAGATCAGCTTCTTCAAGTTGCGAAGTGGATCCATATCCCTCTTGGGCAAGTATAGATGCTACAATTTCAGAATCACTGAAATTCATCGCACAGCCATAACTTTCGATATAGAATTTTTTATTTGAATCATCATTGGAATAGGTCTCCAATACCGAACCTTGTTTGTTGGGGTCAACGGTTTTGGCAATATTTTCCAGTGTCGGGTTGTTATCGTACATAATGCTCTTTCTAAATAACGCTCAAAATTAAGATAAAACCAAAAGTATTGTGACAAATTGGCAGTTTTGCTTTTAAAAAAAGGTATTTTGTGAGATGGATTGCGATTTAAGCTTTAATTAATAAAATCAGGCAGCTTTCTTGTTAACCAAAACCGTGACAATTGCGTCGTTGAATTGATTGGATAAAACAAATACGCTTTAGAATGACAAAGATCAGCCTACTCATTTTAGGTTTTTTAATGGCCACTACAGCTTTTACCCAAGACCTGGAAAGCGAACTGGGGTTCCTTTATGTGAAAGCAGAATATTTGTTGGAGACAAACAGGTATGAAGAAGCCATAACTGAATTGAATAAAATCATACAGCAGGATGCTTCATACGAAGAGGCATTATTATTGAGAGCCAATGCAAAATTTACAATCGGGGCCTTTGCGGGAGCCAAAAATGATCTCATAAGATCATTCGAACTGCATGGTGTCACTCCTGAAGCCATTCTTTTGCTGGGACAGACTCAAAAGAACATGGGGAATGATGAAGCAGCCAATGTTACATTGACCACGGCTTCGAGGTTGCTTGAAGAGGAAAATGCAAGACGCAGCAGTCCTACAAAGAAAATGCCGCAGAAAAAAGAAGAGCCAACAAATGAGACCGAGGCTGCTAGTACGGATGATAAACAGGCTGAAGATAGAAATGCGCAGCAAGAGCCTCAAAAGGAAGAGGATCAACCGGCTGCAGAAGAGGAAGAGAAGAATACAGGTGAACGTATAAAAGAAGGCCTTGATGGCTTGGATAAGAAAGTCAGTGATATCATGGAGGATATTCTTGGTAAGGACGAGAAGGCTGAAGAAACCGAAGATACCGGGGCTGCAGAATCGCAACCCAAAGGGGAGGTTTATGTTCCCGATATGAGCGTGAATGAAATATATATTGACGAAGACCTGACCATATTGATTCAGGATGGTCTGGGTGGCAGAAAAATACAAGAGCAGCCCAATGTCCTGATATTGTCTGAGACTTCCGGTGAAGTAGCGGTTGACGTATGTGTCAATGAAAATGGAAAAGTGACCTCGGCAGTCTTCAATAAAGACCGTTCTACACTGGCTATCCAGAGCCTTATTTCCCTGGCGGTAAGAAAGTCCCGTGAATTCTTGTTTGAAGCCAGCAATAGAAAAGAGATTTGTGGTTCCATAATTTTTAGAATAACAGGCAGGACCTGATCACCAATAATCAAATTATGACAGAACGCTTATCCCAATATATAGTCTTATTTCTATTATTCCTGTCTTTTGCTCCTTCTGCTTCAGCACAATTCGGCATTGGCATGACCTTCTCCAATGACCTTTATAACCGTTATGATAACCCGACAGATGGCATCGCGCATAATGCTAATGGCAGCATTATTCTGAATCTTGGCTTGGGACCAAAAATATGGGTAGGAGGCGAATCATTTTCTTTGTCCCTGGAATCCCAGGCCGTTATTGGATTTTTTGGCCTATCCATACCTGACACTAAAGGATTAGGCAATGTTGCTTTTCCGATGATGGCCAAGCTAAATTTTGCGGGCGTTTCTGGCCTGAATAAAGAAGGCCGATTCGGACTTAATATCGGGGGCGGCCTGCAATACAATAAAACGGAATTATATTACCTGGGTAGCGATTACAAGGACAGAGGCGTAGATAGAGCGTTCTTCAAAACCTATGTGGTCCAGCTGGGTTATGGCTTTGGTATGACCGGTTTCGCTGCTACATTCTATGTGCGATATGGTTTCAATCCTGATCTGGACGGGGCCAACTCGCTGAATATAGGCTTGCAATATGATTTCAATTTTACCAAGCTAAAAAAAATAGACGATCCCAACAGTCGTCTTTAAGACCTGAAAATATGAGAATCATAAATGATCTCTCTTCCAAAGATTATAACAGTTTCGGCATTGATGTTCCCATACCTTGCCTGATAGAAATCCAGGATAAAGCAGACTATAACTATCTCGATATTAAAGGACCATTCAGAATTCTGGGTGGCGGGAGTAATATCCTCATTTCGGGAACCCTGGAGGAAAAAATAATCTATGTTAATAATAAAGGGATAGAGATTCTTATTGACCATGAGGATCATTGTCTGGTAGAGTTTGCTGCCGGAGAACTTTGGCATGATGCGGTTATGTGGGCCCTTGACAAGGGTTTGGGAGGTATTGAAAACCTGTCGCTTATTCCTGGTAAATGTGGAGCTGCGCCAATGCAGAATATTGGTGCCTATGGAGTTGAAATCAAGGATGTGCTCCACTCCGTAAAATCTTTCGATCTGCAAAACAAGCTGGAACTGACATTCCATAACTCAGAGTGTGGATTTGGATACCGTAGCAGTCATTTTAAAACCAAGTGGAGAGACTCTTATATCATCACCTCTATAATTCTGAAATTGAGCAAGAATGGGTATCATACAATAAATACGGAATACGGAGCTATCCAGGCACAATTGGAAGCTATGAATTGTTCTGATAACCCCTCGATCAGGGATGTGAGTGACGCTGTCATTGCCATCCGAAGTTCAAAACTTCCTGATCCCAGGGAAATTGGCAACGCCGGATCCTTCTTTAAAAATCCAGTCATTCCGCAATCGCATTTTGAGACATTAAAAGACCGATATCCCGACATAGTATCATATCCTGCTGATGGGGGAATTAAACTTGCTGCAGGATGGCTTATCGACCAATGCGGTCTAAAAGGCTATACGGAAAATTCTGGTGCAGCAGTTCATGATCGGCAAGCTTTGGTGCTCGTCAGGCAAGGTAATGCTAAAGGTGATGATATCCTTTTGCTGGCACAAAAAGTAAAAAATTCTGTATTTGAAAAATTTGGGATTAAACTCGAAGAAGAGGTTAATATATGGGCTTAGTATTTGGGCTTGCTTGGATCAATACGGTCCGCCCATGCTAATATGCCGCCTTCAAGATTGTATAGATTATCATAGTTTAATTGAGCTTCCAGGGCAGCAATAACCTGTCCGCTGCGGGCTCCTGATCTGCACATTACTACCACCTTTTTATCCTCTGGAATTTTGTCTGTATTATCAAAAACCTGCGATACAGGAATCAATTCAGCACCTATATTTACAAACTCATATTCATGTGGTTCTCTCACATCAATAAGCTTGAACTCTTCGCCCTGGTCCATCATTTTTTTTAATTCTTCAACGCTGACTGATTTCATGATTTGTTATTTTGTGGCAAAGCTAAATCATTTGCTGTCAAGTACAAAGTACTATGTACCAAGTACCAAGTACCAAGTACCATGTACTTTGTACTTTATACTTTATACTTTATACTTTATACTTTGTACTTGTTACCTGCTGCATTAAAAAGATATTGAATACTTTTTCTAAAAAGATATGCATTGAAAAGACAGTCCCTGATATATCGAATACTCATCTCCCTGACTATCTACTTTGGATTGCTGTATTATGGAGGAGATATCGGCAGGACTATTCTTTATCCTATACGGCTTCTTGTGACATTCCTACATGAGTTGGGTCATGCCATAGCAGCTATTCTCACAGGTGGAAATGTGGATAAGCTACAAATCAATCCTGATGGGAGTGGATGGACAAGATCGGCAGGAGGAATACGCAGCCTTGTTATCATGGGCGGATATATCGGCAGTGCTGTATTTGGAAATATGCTGTTTTACATGGGGGCGAAATGGCATAAAGCAGTGAAGCCCGTTCTTTATGTCCTTGCAGGAAGTATGCTTTTTACAGCTGTCCTATGGTTCAATTCACTATTCACAAGCCTGGTTCTGATTCTTTTCAGCATTTTTCTTATTTGGATGACGGGTAAAAAGAATATGGCAAGAGAACTGCTTATGTTCTTGGGGCTCATTTGTACTATCTATATTATCCAGGATTTTAATATTGGACCGGGATCTGATCTTAAAGCTTACGCGAAGGAAATGATAATTTTCCCTGTTTCAGTTTGGAAGTACATTTGGTTGGCTATTGTGCTGCTCCTTTTTATTTTTAACCTGAAAACACTTTTGAAAACTTCTTAAGACTTCTTTCTCCAATGAATGCAATAAAAGAGACGCATTTTGAATTTCCAGGACAAGTAGGCTTTTACAAAGGCAAGGTCAGGGATGTTTACTTTTTCGAAGACAGAATTCTCGTTGTTGCGTCTGACAGGATTTCTGCATTTGACCACATTTTACCCCGTGCGATTCCATACAAAGGACAAATACTCAATCAGATAGCACAGTATTTTTTAGAGGCATGCAGGGACATTTGTCCTATTTGGCTGGATTCCTGTCCTGATCCCAATGTCAGCCTGGGTAAAAAAGCAGAGCCCATTAAATTGGAAATGGTAGTGAGAGGATACCTCGCTGGTCATGCCTGGCGCGAGTACAGGGATGGCAAACGTATTCTTTGTGGTGTGCCTATGCCTGAAGGTATGAAAGAAAACGACCGCTTTCCTCAGCCTATAATAACGCCTGCCACAAAAGCAGAAGAAGGGCATGATGAAGATATAAGTGAATCGGATATACTTTCTAAAGGCATTGTTGACCTAAATACATGGCAGACATTATGTGATTACAGTTTAAAGCTTTTTCAGAGAGGTTCCGAAATGGCTAAGGAAAAAGGTCTCATTTTGGTTGATACCAAATACGAGTTTGGAATCTACAATGATGAGGTCATTCTCATAGACGAAATTCATACACCGGACAGTTCTCGTTACTTTATCCTGGAAGGCTATATGCAGCGCCAGGAGAAAGGGGAGAAGCAAAAGCAACTCTCTAAAGAGTTTGTACGAGAATGGCTCATGGAACAGGGTTTTCAAGGTAAAGATGGGCAGCTTATGCCGGATATGCCGGATGCTTTTGTTGAGACTGTCAGTCATAGATATATGGAATTGTACGAGAAAATTACAGCTAAGGCCTTTGTAAAATCCGGCTATGATGCTGTAATTGAACGTATTGAAAACAATGTACTAAATGCTCTTAAGGAAATATAGTGTTTTATTCTTTTTACCATTCCTACTTATAGCATGTGATATGTCTAAAACCAAACTGGCCCAATACTTCAACAAAACCTATAATGTTCTAGGTGAGGAGATCGAGTTGTGTTGTAGCGATCCTGTTACAGGTTTTTACCGGAATGGATTCTGTGCAACCGGACCGGATGATTTTGGTACACATATCGTATGTGCACGCGTGACTGATGAGTTTCTACAGTTTTCCAAGAGTCGCAGCAATGATTTGACAAGAGCTATACCATTAAGAAACTTTCCCGGACTTAAGGATGGCGACAAATGGTGTCTCTGTATTTTGAGGTGGATGGAAGCTCTTGAGGCCGGTGTGGCGCCTCCCATTTACCTTAAAGGCACGCATAAGATGGCGCTGGATTATCTTGACCTGGAAACTCTGACGCGCTATGCTTTGGATAGCGATTAAACTTTTCGTTAATCCGCCTCAGGAAAAAGCCATTTTACATCCTATAATATGCTTCTAAGAATTTTTCATGCTGTTATTTATTTTATATATTTTTGTCATGTGAAACCGCTTCTTTACATACTTATATTTCATTTTTCCGCAGGTTCTCTTATGCCCTTGAACGATTTCAGACAACTGACAAGCCTGTCTTTCATGTTAGGACACTACCAGCTTCATGTTGAAGAAGCGAAGTCAGAAGGTATGGATTTTGATCTGGTAGACTTTGCTTACTTGCATTATATTTCTCCTGATTCTCATACACATGATTTCCCGGTAAATCATGAGGACTTGCCCCTTAAGAACATTGCTTCTTCATTTCAAGTTTTCAACCCGGGTCTGGTGGTCCTGAGCTTTTTTATTCCCGACGATCCGGTAGACAATATCTATTCCTTTTTCGACATTAAAGGACGACTTACTGGAAGCTTCGTTTTTCATCCTCCTTCCGTATTATAGGATACTGGCAGTTAGGGAAGTTCTGCCGCGAAAGCGATTCCATGCAATAGTACGTTAGGGGTAACAGTTATTATAAGCAACGAACATTGCTGATCAGACCTATTTAACTTTCCTTTTCTAATAATATTTCTAGCAACATCGGCTTCTATGAGGCAAACATGGCATTCAGTATATCTGGGAAGTATGGCAACAATCGTAATCCTTGCTACCATTTATCTGGCATACACCGGATATGATTATTACCAATTACCACTCGAGGAAAGGTTTTACCATGAGAGACATGATTGGTTCAAGCCTAGTGGGGTATATGGTCACGGCCTGGGAATAGTGGGTACATTTATGATGGTGTTTGGCGTAGGAATCTATATAGCCAGGAAGCGTTACAATTTTATGTCACGTTTTCTAAAGCTAAAGTATCTCCTTGAGTTTCATATTTTCCTTTGTGTTCTTGGTCCGATATTAATTATTTTTCATACAGCCTTCAAGTTTGGAGGACTTGTCTCAATAGCCTTTTGGTGTATGGTAGCTGTAGTAGCCAGTGGTGTCATTGGTCGTTACATCTACATTCAGATCCCACGGAATATTCAGGGAAGGGCTCTCAGTATCAACGAACTCAAACTGGCCAGAGTAGAGCTGTCCCGCAAGATCAAGAATGCCCCCGGCATGGATGGTGACAGTTATGATAATATAAGCAGCAAAACCAAGAGTCTCCTTGAGCATAAAAGTTCTGCATTCAACTCTTTTTCGGTATTGGCAGATATGAAACTGAAAGCTGAAATAAAAGATATTTTGAAATCCAAAGGGATTACCAAATCCCAAAGCAGGGGAATACTGCAAAATATAAAGGAAGAAATCACCCTTGGTAAAAGGATGTCGCGGCTTAAACAGATGCAGAAAATATTCAAATACTGGCATGTTGCCCACCTGCCTTTTGCGCTGATCATGCTCATCATCGTTGTTGTGCATGTCATTACAGCTTTATTGTTTGGCTATAAATGGATATTTTGATGGTTTTGATGATAGAACAATTGCTGACATATGGAGCAGTGCTGATTGTAAGCGCTGGCATAATCATCTATTACCTTAGGATGAAGAAAAAACATTCAGCAGCTGTCCTTGCAAAAGTAGAATCAGCCAAGGCAGAAGGCTTGTTTGAACCTGTATCATTACATCCGTACATTGACCTCAATACATGTATTGGAAGTGGTGCCTGCATTACCGCTTGTCCTGAAAAGGATATCCTGGGTGTGGTTGACGGAAAGGCAACCGTCGTCAATGCTACAAATTGTATAGGTCACGGTGCCTGCTTTCACGCCTGTCCCGTCGAAGCTATTTCATTGAGGATAGGAACCGAAACCCGCGGGGTTGATTTACCACATGTAAATCAAAGCTTTGAAACGAACATTAAGGGTATTTATATAGCGGGAGAACTCGGGGGAATGGGATTGATTAAGAACAGCGTCGAGCAGGGTAAACAAGCTGTAGATAATATCGCGCCATCGATTAAAAAGTCTGATAATGGCATGTATGACCTCTTGATAATTGGTGCGGGTCCTGCAGGTATATCCGCTTCGCTGGCAGCGCAAAAACATGGATTGAAGAGCATGACCTTTGAACAGGATACCCTTGGAGGGACAGTATATACTTTTCCAAGGGCAAAAATAGTTATGACAGCTCCTATGGATTTACCCCTCTATGGAAAAGTCAAACTCTTTGATACCTCAAAAGATGAGTTGCTCAGTATCTGGCAGGAAGCGATTTCTAACAATGCCCTGGATATTAAGGAGTCCACCAAGGTTGAAAACATTGTCCCTCTCGAAGATGGAACTTTCAAATTGCTAACGGCAGAAGGTGAATCATTCAAGACTCAAACGGTTTTGATTGCTATCGGGCGAAGAGGAACACCGCGAAAACTTGGTCTGCCCGGCGAAGGTTCTCCCAAGGTTGCTTACCGCCTGATAGAATCTGAACGTATTAAGGATAAAAAAGTGATTGTGGTAGGAGGAGGTGATTCTGCCATAGAATCGGCTATGCTTCTCATGGAACAAAACGACGTGATTCTGTCGTATCGAAAAGACAAGTTTTCAAGAATCAAACCCAAGAACAGAGAAAAAATAAATGAGGCTATAGAGTCAGGAAAAATCCATGCAGCCTTCAATTCAAACCTTGTGGAAATTAAGGACGATAAGGTCATGCTCAACTATTCCGATACCGGCGAAACGATAGAAGTAGATAATGATCTTGTGTACATTTTTGCCGGTGGAGAGTTGCCTACAGAATTTTTGCAGAATGCCGGTATCGAGATTACAAAACGATTTGGTTATATTATTAAGAAACATGGCAAATAAAATGTGATTAGACAATTAGCTAAATACAGTCTTATAATTTTGATGGCAACGTTTCCATCCTGGTCAGCATTTGCCCAATTGTCACCTGGGCCGCTCACAGAGTCCCATTCAGAGCTGGAAGGTATGGCCAACTGCACGCAATGTCATGATATAGGTAAAAAAGTACCGGATGCCAAATGTCTGAGTTGTCATGAAGAAATCCAGAGTCTTATGACGGCTGACAGGGGCTACCATGCTTCCGATGATGTGATATCGGGTGAGTGTATTGATTGTCACAGTGAGCACCATGGAAGAAAATTTGACATGGTCCGCTTTGATACTGAGAATTTTGATCACGATCTTACAGGCTATGAACTGCTGGGTCAGCATGGACGAATTGATTGCCGCGATTGCCATAAGCCCGATTTTATCGCTGACACTGATATCCGGATGCGAAAAAAGACCTGGCTTGGTATGGATACTGAGTGTCTGGCATGTCATGTTGACTATCACCAGGAAACCCTGGGGCAGGATTGTACATCTTGTCATGATTTTGAAGCATTCCGACCTGCTCCACTATTTGATCATGACGAGACAGAATATACACTTGAAGGACAACATACGGATGTAGAATGCATTTCCTGCCATGCCATCGAGACCCGAAATGGAAAAGAATTCCAGATCTTTAAAGGGCTATCATTTGGTGACTGTGTCAGTTGTCATGATGATCCTCACTGGAATATGCCTGGTAAATGCCGGACATGCCATGACGTAAACGGTTTTGAGGTTTTTATGGGAAAGTCTTTGTTTAATCACGAATTAACGGCCTTTAGCCTCAAAGACAGTCACAGCTCACTGGATTGTTTTGAATGCCATTCACAGGGTTTGGAAGCGAGTTCTATATTCCGTGATTTGAAAGGGACATTGGAAACCGATTGTATGTCATGTCATGATGATGTACACGAAGGTAAATTTGGTTTGGATTGTGCTCGCTGTCACAACACAATAAGTTTCATGGATTTAAATGCAGATATAGATTTTGATCATAGCCTTACCGATTATAATCTTGAGGGACTGCATGCCAATGTGGAGTGTAAATCCTGCCATAAAAGCAGTTTTACAGATCCTATTGATTTCAGTTACTGTCGCAATTGCCACGAGGATTATCACAATGGTCAATTTGTACAATCAGACGGCCAGATTCAGGATTGCGGTGAATGTCATTCGGTGTATGAGGATTTCACATTTACAAGCTATGGATTGGACGATCATGCACAGTCAGCATTCCCCTTGGAAGGGGCTCATGTTGCGACGCCTTGTTTCGCATGTCATCTTGATGAGGCTTCAGAAGAATGGAATTTCAGGCATATTGGCCAGCATTGTGTGGATTGCCACGAAGATATTCATGAAGGTTATATTTCAGATGAATATTATCCAGATAGGGATTGTTTGCACTGTCATAATTCAGACTCCTGGGCAACTGTCAGTTTTGACCATGATTTAACGGACTGGCCTCTTGAAGACAAACATGCTGGTCTTGATTGCAGAAGCTGTCATATTGAGGAAAAAGGAGAGCTTTTTATTCAAAGATTTAGTAACTTGAATAAAGAGTGTTACAGCTGCCATGAAAATGTACATGGTGATCAGTTTGAAGAGGATGGTGTGACAGATTGTAAGCGCTGTCATTCAACGGCAGGGTGGGAGCCGGAAAACTTTGATCATTCGATAACAAGGTTTCCACTGGAAGGGAAACATGCTGAATTGGAATGTCAGGCATGCCATAACACGAGAGTCAATAATAAAACAGTTTTCAAAATTGAAAGATTCGAATGCATAGATTGCCATTCATAGTGCTTCTTTGCCTGTGGGCTTTGGCAGTCTCTGCACAGAATCCCCACGGTGAAGAATTCAAGGTAGATTGTGCTGTTTGTCACAATCCAGAGGGATGGGCTATAGCCATGGATACTTTTCACTTTAATCATGATACAACCGCTTTCCCACTTAGTGGCCAGCATATAATTACAGATTGTGTTGCTTGCCACTCTGACCTAAAGTTTGAGGGAACAGCTATGGAATGTATCAACTGCCATTTGGATATGCACAGCATGACAGTAGGCAATGATTGCGCCCGCTGTCACAGTTCACAAAATTGGCTCGTCGATAACATACCTGAGTTACATGAGTCAAATGGATTCCCACTATTAGGGGCTCACGGAGGGCTTTTCTGCATAGACTGTCACCAGTCTGATACGCAACTGGCCTTTAATCGATTGGGTAATGAATGTGTTAACTGCCATCTGGAAGATTATGAGGATACCATGGATCCCAATCATGAGGAAGCCGGGTATTCAAAAGATTGTTTTGAATGCCATAGCAGCAACTCATTTGGATGGGAAGCTGATGTTTTAGATCATAGTTTTTTTCCTTTGACCCTTGGTCACGATACAAGGGATTGTAAAAAATGCCATCTCAGTAATGATCTGACTGATATTTCTCCGGATTGTATTTCATGCCATCTTGAGGATTTTCAAATGACCACACAGCCGGACCACGAAGTCCTGGGCTTTGATAATGATTGTGTTGTGTGCCATACAACTGAACCAGGTTGGCAGCCTGCTGAGTTTCTGGATCATGATACCCGTTATTTTCCAATTTATTCGGGGGCACATCAGGGAGAATGGGATGCCTGTATCGATTGCCATATCAATGAAAATGACTTTTCTGTTTTCAGTTGTACAGTTTGCCACGAAAGAGGAGAAACGGATGGTGAGCATGACGAAGTACAGGGATATGTCTATGAAGACAGGGCTTGTTTCGCATGCCACCCGGATGGTAGTGAGGATGGCAGCTTTAATCATGATAATACCAACTTTCCACTAACAGGTGCTCATATTGGGGTCGATTGTTTGGATTGCCATACCGATGGATTTTCGGGAACTTCCACCGATTGTTTCAGCTGTCATGAACAGGATTTTCTCGCGTCTGTTAATCCGGACCACCAGGAGTTGAATCTTTCCAATGATTGCATCAATTGCCATACCACGGAACCTGAGTGGATGCCGGCCAGCTTTGATATACACGATGATTTTTATACTTTGAATGGTGCCCATGCCCAGATAAGAGATGATTGTGCTGCATGCCATAATGGAGATTTCACCAACACGCCAAATACCTGTATTGGATGCCATCTTGAGGAATATAACGATGCCATGGATCCCAATCACAGCCAGGCCGGGTTTGGTGCAGATTGTACCCAGTGTCATACAGAAGATGCCTGGACTCCTTCAAACTTTGATCATGACGCCCAGTATTTTCCTATCTACTCCGGAAAACATGAAGGGGAGTGGGTTGAATGTATTGATTGCCACACGAATCCCGATAATTATGCAGAATTCACTTGCATAAATTGTCACACTAATCCGGAAACAGATAACCAGCATGAGTTGGTTGCCGGATATATATATGAGGATGATGCCTGTCTGGCTTGTCACCCGGCAGGGGATGCCGACATGGCATTTGATCACAACATGACAGCATTCCCATTAACAGGATCACATATAGGCATAGATTGCTTTTTATGCCATACAGATGGATTTGTTGGGACTTCAACAGATTGTTTTAGTTGCCATGAGCAAGACTTCATGGCTTCAATGAATCCTGATCATCAGCAGTTAAATCTTTCGAACGATTGTATTAACTGTCACACTACAGAACCCGACTGGATGCCGGCCAGCTTTGATATTCATGATGAGTTTTATGCTTTGATGGGGGCACACGCCATGATAGCCAACGATTGTGCGGCTTGCCATAATGGCGATTATAATAATACACCAAATACATGTATTGCATGTCATAGTGAAGATTACAATATGGCTAGGGATCCGGATCATGCACAAGCAGGTTTCAGTACAGATTGTACCCAGTGTCATACAGAAGAAAGCTGGGTGCCTTCCACCTTTGATCATGATGGTCAATTTTTCCCTATCTATTCCGGAAAACATGAAGGGGAATGGATGGAATGTATGGATTGTCATACTGCGCCGGGTGATTTTAGCATTTTTACCTGTATCAACTGCCATATCAACCCGGAGACTGACGAAGAACATGAGGGAGTTCCTGGCTATATCTATAATGATAATGCCTGTCTCGGCTGTCATCCTTCGGGAGATGCCGACATGGCTTTCGATCACAATATGACCGCATTCCCATTAACGGGAGCTCACCTTGGAATAGATTGTTTGCTTTGCCATGCGGATGCCTATGCGGGTACACCTACGGATTGTTTCAGCTGCCACGAAGCGGATGCCTTGGCCAGCCTGAATCCGAATCACAATGCGTTAAACCTTGGCACAGATTGCGTGGCCTGTCATACAACGGATCCTGGCTGGATGCCTGCTTCATTTGATATACATGACCAGTTTTATACATTAAGCGGTGCTCACGCTTTGATAGCTAATGATTGTGTGATGTGTCATAACGGTGATTATATAAATACGCCTAACGATTGTGTGGGTTGTCACCTTGATGCGTATAATGCTACGACTAATCCAAATCATATGCAGACACAGTTTGGTACAGATTGCTTCAATTGCCATACAGAAGATTCCTGGGTGCCGTCTACCTTTGATCACGATGCACAATACTTCCCAATCAATAGTGGGCCGCATATGGGTACCTGGACAGAGTGTGTTGAGTGTCATATCGATCCTGCAAACTATGCCATCTTTACATGTGTTGCGTGTCACTTAAATCCTGAAACAGACCTGGCCCATGTCATGGTGGGTGGCTACCTGTATGAAAACAATGCATGCCTGGCTTGCCATCCAACCGGTGAAGCTATGGGAGCCTTTGACCATAATATGACGGGATTCCCTCTTACAGGTGGTCATATTGGTGTGGACTGTATCGATTGTCATATAAATGGATTTATCGATACGCCAACGGACTGTTTTGCTTGCCACGAGATGGATTATACAGCTTCTGTCAATCCGAGTCATACAGCCCTGGGTATTCCTACTGCTTGTGAAAGCTGTCATACAACAGACCCGGGATGGGCACCGGCCTTATTTGAGATTCATGATCAGTTTTATCCTCTGACAGGTGAGCATCTTGTAATTGAGAATGAATGTATTTTATGTCATAATGGTGATTATGTCAATACGCCAAACACGTGCGATGGCTGTCATATGGATGATTACACGGCATCAGTCAACCCGAATCATATAGAACTTATGATTCCGACAGATTGTGTCAATTGTCATACTACAGAGCCGGACTGGATGCCAGCGAGCTTTGACATTCATGATGACTATTATGAACTGCAGGGTGCCCATGCATTGATTGCTGATGATTGTGTAGCATGTCACAATGGTGATTATGTGAATACACCTAATACCTGTGTTGGGTGCCATTTGGATGATTATAATAACACAACGAATCCGGACCATAGTTTGGCCCAGTTTTCAACGGATTGTGAAACCTGCCATACCCAGGATGCCTGGATGCCATCTACTTTTGATCATGATGCCCAATATTTTCCGATCTATACAGGAACACATATGGGAGAGTGGACGCTGTGCCAGGACTGTCATACCAATCCTTCCAATTATGCAGAATTCACCTGTATTTCATGCCATATGAATCCGGAGACAGATGATGATCATGTTGGTATTGGTGGATATATATATGAAGATAATGCCTGCCTGGCCTGTCACCCTACAGGTGAATCGATGGGCGCCATTGATCACAATACCACAGCATTCCCGCTTACAGGTGCACATATTGGAGTCAATTGTATAGACTGTCACATGAATGGCTACGCAGGAACACCTACTAATTGTGACGCATGCCATATGTCGGATTATAACAATTCAACAAACCCGGATCACCAGGATTTGAACCTACCGATAACATGTGATTATTGTCACACAACGGATCCTGGCTGGATGCCTGCTACATTTGACATCCATGATCAGTTTTACCCATTAACAGGAGCACACCTGGATGTGGCCATGGACTGCGCAGTATGCCACAATGGTGATTATGTCAATACGCCAAATACGTGCGAAGGCTGTCATATGCCGGACTATAATGCTTCTGTCAATCCGGACCATCCGGATTTGAATATCCCTACTACATGTGATGATTGTCATACGACTGATCCGGGCTGGGAACCGGCTACCTTTGATATTCATGATGACTATTATCCTTTGACAGGGGCACACATGGACATCGCTTCAGATTGTGTGTTATGCCACAATGGTGATTACGTCAATACACCTAATACCTGTGATGGTTGTCATATGCCTGATTATAATAATTCTACGAATCCGGATCACCAGGATTTGAACCTACCGATAACATGTGATGATTGCCATACGACTGATCCTGGCTGGATGCCTGCTACATTCGATATTCATGATGATTATTATCCTTTGAATGGAGCACATGCAGATATAGCATCTGAATGTGTTTTATGCCATAATGGGGATTATACCAATACTCCTAATACCTGTATTGGCTGTCACCAGGCTGATTATGACGGAACTACCGAGCCTGATCATAATCAAAACAATCTATCAACAGACTGTCTGGATTGCCACAACGAAGATGCCTGGGTTCCAACAGATTTTGATCATGATGACTTCTGGCCTCTGAATGGAGCGCATTTCGATATACGCAATGATTGCTTTGCCTGTCACATGGGCGATTACACCAATACACCTACCGACTGCATAGCCTGTCACCAGGAGGATTATGACGGTACAACGAATCCGGATCACGCGGCAGCGATGTTTCCAACGGATTGCCTTGATTGTCATACAGAGGATGCCTGGGTTCCAGCTGACTTTGACCATGATGCGATGTATTTTCCGATATACAGCGGAAAACATGAAGATGAATGGACCTTGTGTACGGAATGCCATATCAACCCTAATGACTATGCGATTTTCTCATGCATTGACTGCCATGAGCACAATGACCAGGCTGAAGTGGATGATGATCATGATGGAGTAGCTGGTTATGTGTATGACAGTCCGGCCTGCTATTCTTGTCATCCAAATGGGGAAGAATAGCATGAAAAGCCTGATTCAAAATATAATTGTTATTGGTTTTGTTTTCTGGGCAGGAGTTCTTCACGCTCAATCGGATGTTTCCAAAGGAACAGTTAGTTTTTTAACTTCCTCGAATGTCTATGTCAGATTTGTTTCAACCGAAAATATAGAGACTGGCGATACACTGACAGTCAATGTGGAGGGGCAATTCAAGGCATGCCTGGTGGTGGAACAGAAATCTTCCAGTTCTTGTGTTTGCAGAAAGCTTGAAGAATGTAAATTGGTCAAGGGCTCCGAAGTGTTTCATAGAAAAATGCAGGACTTAACTCTTCCTGTTTTAGATATCGAAGAAAATGAAGATCCATCAGTCCAGGAACAAGAGGTTTTTGATACGGACTCTCTGGCACTTCGATTACAGGAATACACCCAAGGAGCTGAAGAAGATATCCAAAGTATTAATGCTCGTATTTCTGCCAGTTCATACAGTAGCCTGGATCCTGAATATGAAGACAGGCACCGTTCTATGTTGCGGATGTCATTCAACGCGCATCGAATAAATAATTCAAAATTTTCAGTGGAATCCTACCTCAATTACAGGCAGAACTTTGATGAAAACTCATCCAACTCTTCTCTGGGTAACAGGTTTTTAAGGGTGTACAATTTGAACGTAAATTACCAGGCAGATTCCAGTTTCCTGATCAGCATGGGTAGAAAGATAAACAGGAAAATGTCCTCTGTGGGAGCCATTGATGGTTTACAACTAGATAAGAGTTTTGGTAAAATGTATGCGGGGGCTATACTTGGCTTCAGGCCTGATATTGTAGAGTTCGATTTTAATCCGAATCTTTTAGAATATGGTTTTTACCTGGGTTCAGATATCAACAGTAAGAGTGCCTGGGGGCAATTTACTCTTGGGTTTTTGGAACAACGCAATGGTTCAGCCATTGACCGGCGATACAGCTATTTGCAATACTCAAGTACACTGTACAGGAATTTGAGCTTATTTGCATCGGCCGAGTTGGATTTGTACTCCTTTGATAATAGTGTAAAATCATATAGTCCTGATCTTACCAATATTTTTGTTTCCGCACGATATCGCTTTAGCCGTCGATTATCGTTCAGTGTCTCCTACGATTCAAGAAAAAGAATCATTTTCTATGAAACCCTGAGGACAGATTTGGAGCGATTGCTTGCAGATGATGAGGCGCGACAAGGTATAAGGGCAAGAATAAGTTTCAGGCCGATCAATTTGATATATGCTGGAATAAGTTATGCTAAGAGGTTCCAGAGCAGTACTCAGAATAAATCCGATAATACAAATGCCTTTTTAAGCATTACGAGGATGCCAGGCATAGGAGGGCGATTGAGTTTCAATTATAATCTTAATAAATCCAACTATCTGGAATCTCAAATTATGGCTGCCCGACACTCCAGATCCTTGGTACGGGGTAAATTGGACTTGGATATGTACTACCGCCATGTGAGCTATAACTACTTTAATACAGAAACACAATTCAAACAGTATTATATTGGTGCAGGTTTGTCATGGAATGTGTCCAGGGATCTAGCATTCAATCTATTGGTTGAACAATCCCAGGTAGGTGACAGGCAAAGATACCGTGTGAATACTAAATTGATAAAGAGATTTCGTTCCAAATAAAGAACTTGTTTACATATGAATCTAATTAAAGGCCTAGGCTTATTTTTTTTGATATTTCTTTTGGCCTGTAATAAAGGCCCCAAGCTTATTGAATCTTCAGCATCTTCAAGCAATGGAGAGAATAATACAGGTATTTTTACAGGAAGTCCCAGTATTCAAACCGAATCCTCCAAGACTGAAGCAACCGGATTTTCTCAAAATTTGCACCAGGTAAAAGTGCTTGAAGTTTTGCCTACAGATAAATATGTATACCTCCGGGTTGAGGAAGAAGGAGAAGACGAATACTGGATAGCTACCCGTAAACAGGATGTCAGTGTAGACCAAAATTACTTTTACAGGGGAGGGCTTTTGAAAACCCAGTTTGAAAGCAAGGAATACAACAGAGTTTTTGACAGAGTCTATCTTGTTTCAAATATTGTACCCGTCAATCATTCGCAAACCACCTCACAAGCTAATAATTCAGTGAGTGAGCCTCAGAATACCGCGTCGGAATCAAAAACGGGAGGCGGTGCTCCTGTGTCTATGGTTACGGAAGAAGCACGTAAGGCATCAGTTAGCATTTCCGAATTGGTGAATAACAGTGCTTCATATGAAGGAAAAATGGTTGTTTTGTCAGGCACTGTGACAAAAGTGAATCCTAATATTATGGGACGAAACTGGATTCATCTTAAAGACGGCAGCATGGATGAATACGATCTCGTTATCACATCATCCATTGCGATCCCTGAAGGTCATGAAGTGAGTCTGAAAGGAACGGTAACTCTGAACCGCGACTTCGGAGCCGGTTACAGCTACGATATTCTTCTTGAGAATGCAGAATTGTTCAGATAGCCTATGAAGGATAGAATTTGGAAAATATTTGATGCGCTTTTCAATACAAGGGCAGCAGGGGTTTATATTTTGCTTTTTGCAGCTGCTATTGCGGTAGCTACGTTTATTGAAAATGATTTTGGCACCAATTCAGCTCAGAAGGTCATTTTTAAATCCTGGTGGTTCGAATTGCTGTTGGTCCTGTTTTCTGTTTGCCTGGTATTTAACATTATGCGTTACAGGATGATAGAGAATAAACGGTGGGCCCTTTTTACATTCCACTTTTCAATGATAATAATTCTTATCGGTGCCGGAGTTACGCGTTACTTTGGTTTTGAAGGAATGATGCATATCCGGGAAGGTGATGCAAGTAACAGTTTCCTTTCAGCTGAAAGTTTTCTCCAGTTTGAAGTACAAGAAGCACAAAAGAACTACATCTTTTATGAGCCTGTTTTATTTTCCAGCCTTGGCGGCAATACATTTGATGAAGAATATCTTTTGGGCAATGATTTGATTGAAGTCAAACTCCTAGAATTTGTTCCCAACCCAAAGCAAGAGCTGGTAGAGTCAGATGACGGAGTACCCATGATAAAAGTTGTATTTGGAAGCGCTAACGGCAGAGAAGAGTATTACCTTGTATATGGAGATACTAAACGTATCAATAATGTGTTATTCAACTTTGGCGAAAGCACCCTAGCTTCAGCATTTAATATTCGTTTCAAGGATAGCACACTTAGTTTTGAAAGTAGCGATACCTGGATGCAAACTGTTATGGCTACGCAACAGAGAGACACTCTAGTACCTGATGAGGGACCGCATTTGTTGAGACTCAGAGCCCTGTATTCAAACGGAAAAGACAGCTTTGTATTTGGTGATTTCAATGCTTCTGCCAGGGTCGAGCTTGTAAGTGAAAGTCCGAAAATTAAAAACGAAAGCCTCGAAGCATTGCGTTTAGAGATTACAGTAAACGGTCAACAGGAAGATGCTATCATCTATGGAAGAAAAGGTATGCAAGGGAGACCGGCAATACTTAATTTCAGGGATCTGAGTTTAGCAGTGAGATATGGAGCCCGTGAAAGGACTTTACCATTCAGTGTTAAATTACATGATTTTCAGATGGAGCGCTATCCGGGCACTAACAGTGCTGCATCTTACGCCAGTGAGGTTCAGTTGATTGATGCAAGAAAGGATCTGAGATTCGATTATCGCATATTTATGAATAATATTCTGAACTATGGGGGCTATCGATTCTTTCAGTCTTCATTTGACCGTGATGAGCGAGGCACCTATCTCAGCGTCAATCATGATTTTTGGGGAACATGGATTTCATACCTGGGGTATTTTTTATTAACCCTGGGCCTCATCATGTCATTTTTTAGTAAGAAAAGTCGCTTCTACCAGGTAAGTAAAAAGCTTAAGAACAGGGGATTGGCGTCATTTCTTTTTCTCCTTGCAATTACAGTACCTCATGAGGGCTTATTGGGTCAAAAAAGAATAGATCAAAATATTGTAGCCATAGATGCCGATCATGCGCGATTGTTTTCTACCGTGGTTGTCCAGGACCATAAAGGCAGGATGAAACCCCTGCATACCTTAAACAGGGAAGTTTTGAGGAAGATTTCTAGATCTGAAACATATGCCGGACTGAATGCCGATCAGATCGTTCTGAGTATGTATGCAGACAGACAAAGCTGGTTGGATGTACCCCTGATTAAATCAAGTCGATCTCCAATGATTCAGGATCTTCTTGGCTCTGACGCAGCAAAAGTGGCCTACAAGGACTTTTTCAATATGGATGGGTCCTATAAGTTGAGAGACCAGGTTAGAAATGCTTACGCTATGCAGACAGCGGATCGTACAAGCTATGAAAAAGACCTTATGAAAATCGATGAGCGTCTGAATATTCTGAGCATGATTTTTTCAGATCGTATTTTCAAGATTATCCCAGTACCTGGAGATCCCAATAATACCTGGGTGTCCAGTCACATCAATGAACATGGCCAGGAAGCTGTTGATCAACCGGTCGCACCCATATTTTTTGAATCCTATCAAAAAGCACTTCATGATGCATTGCACTCGGGAGACTATGGTTTGGCTGACAAGATAATACATGAGTTGAAAGATTATCAAAGACAACACGGGGAGGCTGTGATTCCTTCAAAAGCAAAAATCAATCTTGAAATACTCTTAAACAATATGAATGTTTTTGGTCGTCTTTCAAGTTTTTACATTTTGCTTGGATTGGGATTTCTGGTACTTCTGTTTATAAATGTTTTCAATGTTGACATCGATTTAAGCAAGGTGTATAAAGTCTTGTTTGCGCTGGTTATTTCTGGATTTGTATTTCATACTGCCGGTCTGGGTATTCGATGGTATATTTCGGGAAGGGCACCCTGGAGTAATGGCTATGAATCCATGATATACATTGCTTTTACTAGTGCCTTGGCGGGACTTATATTCACCAGGAAATCCTATGGTGGTTTGGCCGCAACAATGGTTTTGGCAGGTACAATCCTTCTTGTTGCCAAGCTGAGCTACCTCGACCCCGAAATTACACCTCTTGTTCCCGTCTTACGATCCTATTGGCTGACCATACATGTATCTCTTATCGCAGGAAGCTATGGTTTCCTAATGCTAGGAGCATTGATAGGCTTGATCAACCTCATCTTGTTTATGTTTCTTTCCGAAGGAAATAAACTACGCATCAAATCTGTGGTTCAGGAGATGTCCTATATAAGTGAAATCACTTTAATCGGAGGATTGGTAATGATAAGTATTGGAACCTATCTGGGTGGCGTGTGGGCCAATGAATCCTGGGGTCGTTACTGGGGTTGGGATGCAAAGGAGACCTGGGCGCTGGTTACCATTCTGGTTTATGCCTTTATTCTCCATATGCGTATTATTCCAAAGCTTAACGGTTTGTATATATATAACATAGCGAAACTGTTTGGATGGGCTTCAGTTATTATGACCTACTTTGGTGTAAACTACTACCTATCGGGCCTTCATTCTTATGCGGCAGGAGATCCAATCCCGATTCCTACCTGGGTGTACATCTCTGTGGCCAGTGCAACAATCATTTCTATCCTGGCCTATATACAGTACCGACGATTTGGCCTTAGTAAGCTCTGATTAGGCTTTTGCCATCAAAATCTGAAATGGCTCCAGAGATGATGTACCACGAACAATAATATTTGCTCCAGGCAGAGGTAATCCATTATTGTCAAGGACAGCACCCCTTACAGCTGATTGAGCAAAGGATAAAACACTAAATAATAGTTTAATAAGTTCAATAAAAGATTTCACAATGTGAGTCACTTTTTAAAAGAGTGGTTGCCAACATTATTGACTTAATCTCTGGAGTGAAAATGTATATTCTTTATCATTTTTTAAGATAAGGAATCAAAAAAAGCTCAAAATTTATCTTTATATTTAGACTTTATCACTAAAACAAGACGATAATGAAAAAACTATTTTTATATACACTTGTACTTGCTTTTGCAAGTTGCGCTATGCCTGCAGAAGAAGCAGAAGTAAAGGGCGTTGGATTCTTTACACCAATTCCAGGGGAATCTTTTATTGCGGGTTCAGATGAGATCACAGATGTTTGGAACAAGTATTTGGAGGCACACAATAATGGAGACATCGAGGCGATCAAGTCGATGAGTGCGGATTCAATTTATGTATCGGGACCTGACGGAACTGTACTTCGTACCAAAGAAGAGCAAGCTGCTTTACTTGAGGCTTGGTTTGCTGCGGCAAATCCGAAGTGGGAGGCTTATTGGGCGATGCCTTACAAGTCCGTACCCAGTGGTGCAGACTGGATCATTGCAGGGCACAGGGTTACGGAAACCATTGATGGAGAAGAGAAAGTGACTCTACAAATGATTGATGGTGAAATTAAAGATGGTATAGTCGAGCGGTTTTTTGTGTATGCTGCTACGCCACCAGCTCAAGAGGAACCTTCTGCGGAACAATAAATCTTCACTTTAGAAGTAAAACCAATTTGTTTGAAAAACTACTTATACTATCTGCTGTGTCCATCATGGCTTGCAGTAGTGATAAGAGTTCTGAAGACAGTCCATTGCCAACATATACTATTGAAGGTAAATGGCTTATAGAAGGGACTGTTCCAGCTGAAAATACAATGTATCTCTATGAAGATGGGCTGCGTTATACTTACTATTGTGTAGGAGGTGATTGTAATGCATTATATAACTCATATGAAGCTAATGATGGAAATCATATACCAACAATCAATCCTTACACATTTGAAAATAATGTTCTGATTGTTGATTTACATTTTGGCAATGAATTAATAACTCCTGTTGCTTTTGAATGTGATGGTAGTGAAGCATATTTTGAAACGCCTGAGTATAGTTTATTTAGATTAAATTCTGACTGTAATTAAACCACTGGCATATCTGTCTTCTTCTTTTAGTGCAGCTACCCCTAATCCTCTTAAATGGCTTAATCCAACATTGATTTCAATTTAACTTACAAATAGAGTCAGTTCTGTTGCATCTTTGAATAATAGGGGGAACCTATTTGCTATCTTCGTCGTTAAGTTATTTCCGAAAGGGACAAAAGTTATTTGACAAATGGGGCCGAACGGTATTGACAGGAAAGAATTCGTGTCAGTAAGCATGCCGGAGAACTGATCATTTACTCCGTCCAAATAATGATCGAACTATAATTGGCGAAAATAGATTCGCACTAGCAGCCTAATTTTAGAAATTAGATGCTTTTTGGGCCGCACACTTGATGCTACTATATAGTGAGCCGCCTATCAAACAAACCGTAGCTTAGGTGTCTAGAGTGCTTCGATTGGATACTGAAAATTAAGAAGATAAGCGCTTAGCGGGTTGCTTGTACACCTTCTAAGTGACGAAAATCAAAGAATAAGCTAAGCATGTAGAAAGCTTTCAGGTGCTTTGTCTGGACCAGGGTTCGAATCCCTGCGGCTCCACTTTAACACTTCCAAATATTTATAGATAGATTGAAAATCAGATAGTTACAAAAATATGTTTCAAATTGTCTTAGTTTCGAGGTGCTCAATTCGGTGCCCCTTGATTTTCTGAAAACTATGGGTATGTTTCATTTAACTAAAAAGCCCATTTCTCTTTTATACTGATGGTAAAATTCCAAGAAAATGATCCTAGTCTTGAATCCCAATGGAGGGCTTTAATACTTTTTGGTAAAAATTCTGCTACATATAAGTTTGCATTTGCAAAAAGTCTATTAGAGCTTGTAGATCAAGAAACCACTAGGATTTCTCTCAAAGACCTTGCTGTACCATTTTCTAGAAACATTACTGAGCATCTAAAGAAGTCTGATAAACAAGGAAATTCGAGTTCTAGCAAGTTTTTGGATTATTGCCGGGAATTCAATAACTCAAGAATATCAGAATCTGAGCTTATTGACCAAACAGTTAGACTAGGATTTGTAAACGTTGTTGATGCTTTTCAAAACATAAATAGAGGTGTAATTCCCGATATATTTTATGAGAAGGATTATTCTAGGGACGGGAAAGAACTAGTAATTACTGATAACCTACTAAAGTTGAAAGAAAGCTATCATTATAACAGTTTTGAACATGAGGTTGAAGGAAGATGGAATCTAGTTGAGACAGCATGGAATATGAATATTAACCCAAGTCTTCTCGAGGTTAAGTATGATTCCTTATCATCTTTTTTATATGTAGAACATGGTATCATGCGGAGAACTGATATTACATCTGTTCGTGATGCCCTTAATGGCTACCAAAAAGGAAAATGCTTCTATAGCTTTCAAGATATAAGCATAAATCCAGGAGCTGATAATGTATGTCATGTGGATCATTTTCTACCACATATCAATAAAATTGAGCACATTAGCAATGAAGCAAATATAAATGGGGTATGGAATCTAGTGCTATGTGATAGATACATAAACCTTAGCAAGAGTTGTAGGGTCCCAGACATTAAATTCTTGGAACGACTTTACAATAGGAATGAATTCTACATAGAAAGTAAACACCCTTTGGCAGAAACAATTATCAATCAAACTGGGAATACTACTCAGAAGAGGAGAAGTTTTTTGCAGGCGCAATATGATATCGCAAAATCTTCGACTATATTAACATGGACACCAGAGATTGAATTACCAGCAACTTTTTGATGAGTGCTTTTAAGGACATAGAAAAATCCAGAATTCTTTACAGTTCAAACTATTTCATGCTTATATGGGATGCATACCCTGTATCACCAGGTCACATGCTTATTGTTTCCATTAATGAAAAGATTGATTACTTCGAATTATCAGATCATGAAAAGAATGACCTAACTAAGATGATTGATAAGGCGCAAACAATCATTAATGAAAAATATTCACCAGATGGGTTCAATATTGGAATGAATTGTGGAACAAGCGCAGGACAAACAGTTATGCACTTTCATTGTCATGTAATACCAAGGTATGATGGTGATGTGGAAGATCCTAGAGGTGGCATTAGACACTGCATTCCTGGAAAAGGGTACTATTAATAATGCAAAGTTTCAGTATTCTACCGGTTGCAAGCTTATCATTCGTAATTCTGCTTAACTTAATCTGATCATCCCGGAATTTTCCAATCCATAACAAGAATATTTCTTTGACCAGGAAAATCCGGCTTATTACATCTTCCTTGAGTACATTTGTAGAAATTAGTTGACATGAATATTGTCATTGCAGGATCGGGAGAGGTAGGTTTTCACCTTGCGCAACTGTTAGTCAACGACGGTCAAAGTGTCACCTTGATTGACAGTGATGATGAAATTCTCAGTCATGCTGCAGATCAACTGGACGTTCGTATTATAAGAGGTGATGTAACTTCCACACGCATTCTTGAAAATGCCGGATTGGCTTTAGCCAAATTGTTTATTGCTGTTACAACCTCTCAATCCACCAACCTCCTTGCTTGTATCCTGGCCAAGAAGATGGGGGTACAGAAGACTGTTGCCCGAATCTCGAATCCGGAATTCCTGGATAATGATCAAAAGACCTATTTCAAAGGCATTGGTGTTGATCACTTATTGTCGCCGCGTTGGCTGGCCGCCAAAGAGGTATTACGCCTGATCAAAAGAGTGTCTGCAACAGATATTTTCGAATTTGAAGAAGGCAAGATTTCAATCATCGGGTTTACCGCTGATCAGAGTTCACCCATAGCGCATAAAACATTTGAAGAATTCTATAACCAGTATTCCGACCAGCATTTCAGGGTATTTGCCGTTCTGAGAGGACATCAAACCTTTATTCCTCAAAAGACGGACAGGATAATGCCATCGGATCATATTTACCTGTCAACCGACCTGAAGGACTTCCAAGAGGTTAACAGCTTTGTAGGAAAGACTCTTAAGAAGGTCAGAAATATAATGATTATTGGGGACACAGCCGTAGCCAAAGATACTGCTAAAATCCTGGATGACAATTTTGATGTTAAAGTAGTGATCAAGAGTGAACGCGTTTGCAAAATATTCATACGTGACCTGAAGGATGCGGCCATCATTAAGGGAGATCCGAGCAAAACGGATGTACTTGTCGAGGAAGGTCTTGAGCATATGGATGCTTTTATTGCCATGACCGATAATTCAGAAACTAACATTCTGACTAGTTTAATGGCGGAAGAACTGGGTGTCTATAAAACAATCGCATTGGTTGATAATCCGGCTTATACACACCTGTCACAGAAGATTGGTATCGATACCATAATAGATAAAAAGCTTCTTGCTGCCAATAATATTTTCCGGTATGTGCGAAAAGGAAAAATCGAGGCTATTGCTTCATTTCATGGTGTGGATGCAGAGATCATCGAATACATTGTGCACGAGGATAATAAGCTTGTCCGAAAAGCACTTGGCGAGATCAACTTTCCTGAAGGAGCGATTATAGCTGGTGTTATTCGCGGTTCTAAAGGTGTCATTCCGGATGCATCTCTTCAATTGCAGATTGATGACAAAGTGATTGTATTTATGTTGCCTGTAGCTATTAAAAAGGTGGAATCCCTCTTCAAATGACCTATATCAATTACCGGATTGTTATAAAGGTTATAGGCCTGCTGATATTCATCATGGGTATATTTCTGATGATACCCAGCTTGACAGCTGCCTTTTATGAAGATATAGTCTTACTCCCTTTTGTCAAGTCTTCAGCTTTGTGTTTGACGGCAGGTGTGATTTTGTATATGATAAAAGTCCCTGTCAAGGATATCCGCAAGAGAGAAGGGTACCTGATCGTAGCCTTAGGATGGATCATTCTTTGTTTACTTGGGTCAATGCCTTACCTGTTCGAAGAAGGACTCGATGTGAGTTTAACAGATGCCATTTTTGAAAGTACTTCTGGTCTGACAACGACAGGGGCTACGATATTTGATGATATTGAAAGTATTAACCCGGCTATACTTTTATGGCGATCGATGACACAATGGATTGGGGGTATGGGTATCATTGTTTTTACAATAGCTATATTTCCAATTCTCGGTATAGGTGGTGTAGAGTTGTTTGTTGCGGAAGCTCCTGGTCCTACGGCCAGTAAAATACATCCACAGATAAAAGAGGTAGCAAAAAGGCTTTGGTATATATACCTGGGATTGACAGCCAGTCTTATCTTTATCCTGCATTACCTGAGCGGCTTACCGGCCTTTGATGCCATCAACCACGCATTGACTACTATGTCAACAGGAGGTTTTTCTACCAAAAATGCCAGCATAGCACATTACAACTCGGCCTGGGTGGAGTATCCCATAATGTTATTTATGGTACTGGCAGGGACGAACTATACCATTCTCTATTTTCTTTTTAAGGGGAAGTTTCAAAAGTTATGGTCCAGCGATGAACTCAAATTTTACCTCTTGGTGCTGTTTATGTGTATCCTTACCGGAAGCATGGTCCTATTTGGACTTGACTATTACGGCTTGGAAGAGAGTTTTCGAAAAGCTGGATTCCAGGTTATATCCTTACTTACGACTACCGGGTATGTGACAGCTGACTATACTTCATGGACACCCGGTCTTGAATTGATGTTTTTCTTTTTATTGTTTACAGGAGCCTGTGCGGGCAGTACAAGTGGTGGAATAAAAATGATCAGGCACCTTGTTTTTTTCAAGACTTCCCTGATTGAACTGAAGCGTATACTGCACCCTCGTGGATTTATGAGGTTAAAGATTGATGGCGAGGTTCCTCAATCAAGGATTACCATGCACATACTGGTATTCCTTTTGTTCTATCTAATTATATTCGCTATTGGTGTTCTTCTGATCAGCTTTAGCTTACCTGAAATTGCAGATCCATTCAAGACAGCTGTAGGAGCTGTAGCAACGAGTCTTGGTAACGTAGGGCCTTCAATTGGCTCACTGGGCCCGGTTGATAATTTTGCTGATCTTAACCAGATGACCAAGGTTATCTTGTCTTTACTTATGGTGATTGGACGATTGGAGTTGTTTACCGTCATAATAATATTCACACCTTACTTCTGGAGAGTGAAGTAATGCTCTATTTTATAATCTGGTAGGCTGCGAATGCAAATACGTAGGCGATTAATGTAAATACAAAAAACTGCATGAAGGCAAATTTCCAATGTCCCGTCTCCTTTCTCACTACAGCAAGCGTACTCATGCATTGCAGGGCAAAAACATAAAACAAGAGAAGCGATACATTCGTCGCCGTATTATAGCGGGGAAGACCCGTTTTGATATTTACCTCTTTTTTAAGTCTCTCGATAACAGGTTGCTCATCTTCCGATCCGACGCTGTAGATAGTGCTTAAGGTGCCTACAAACACCTCTCGGGCAGCAAATGAGCTGATGAGTGCTATGCCGATTTTCCAGTCATAGCCAAGAGGCTTGATTGCGGGTTCGACAATTTTACCCAGATATCCGGCGTAGGAGTATTCAAGTCTGACAGCATCCATGCTGATGTCAGTATTACTTGATAATTGCTGGTATTCCTGATACTTGGTTTGAAAGAACGCTTCATTCTTTGGGCTATTGGTGGCGAGGAACCACAAGACTATCGAAATGGTAAAAATAACCTTACCGGCTTCTACAACGAATGACCTGGTTTTCAGGTACATATTGTAAAATACATTACGCCAGTTTGGACTTCGGTAATTTGGCATTTCAAGTGTCCAGAGGCCTGTCGATTTGTATTGGCTTTTACGGCTTACAATATATGCTATGATCAGCGTTGAAGCTAAACCCAGCAGGTAGAGCATCAGCAATATAAGACCCCGAAGTCCAAAGACGCCAATATCTTCTTCCGTCACCAATACAGCTATCAGGATAGTGTATACAGGAAGCCGCGCAGAACAAGTCATCAATGGTGCTGCAAAAATTACAGATAAGCGCTCCCGCTGATCGTCGATGGTACGCGTACTCATGATCGCTGGGATGGCACAGGCCCAGGAAGACATCAGGGGAATAACGCTCTTTCCACTTAAACCAAACCTTTGAAGAAATGCATCCGATATATTGGATATTCTCGACAGGTAACCTGTATTTTCAAGGATACCCAGGAGAAAAAATAAAATGGCAATTTGTGGGATGAATATCATGACACCTGCCAATCCGGGTAGAATACCATCCGAGATAAGATCGCTAAACCAGCTAGACTGGATTTTGTCATTCACAAGCCCGGACAGCCATGCGAACAGCTGATCAATCCAGTCCATAGGGTAGGTGGAAAAACTGAATACAGCCTGGAAAACCAGGAACATGATAGCGAGGAAAATAATTATACCCCAAAATGGATGCAGTAATATCTTGTCAAGTTGACTTGTTCGTTTCCTCAGTTTGTCATTGATCTCATCATAGATAAGAATGCCGCCGGATAAAATTTTGCTGACCAACATTTCACGTTGAGCGAAATCTTTTTCTATCATGGCCAGTTTATCCTCCGTCAGCTCTTGTTCATTTGTCAGGAGGTTGCTTACATATTTATTGGAGAGTACATCCTGGCTAAACACATCATAACTGCTTCTGCAAAAACTGTTTGGCACTTTAAAGCCATTGGACTGTATAAGCTGTTTGATAGTGTCAAGACCGGTTCCTTTCTTTGAATTCATAAGACAGACGGGGCAACCCAACCTGGCCTCAAGCGCTTTTATATCAATGCTTGAATTGCTGTTCTTAAGCTCGTCCATAAAGTTGATAACCAAGATCATGGGTATCTGCAGATCAGCAACTTCAGAAAAAAGTACAAGATTATCCCTAAGATGATTGGCATTGCACACCAAGACTGCAGGCGTCTCGTCATGGATCAAATTGAGAATGTAGGATTGACTAATCTGTTCTTCGGCGGTATCTGCCCATAATGAATTCAATCCCGGGAGATCTGTAATCTCTATTTTGTTAAGGTAACCCGACTTTTTCTCCACTGTGACACCTGAGTAATTGCCTACCTTTTGATTGAGTCCTGTCAGAAGATTGAACAGACTGCTTTTGCCCGAATTAGGTTTCCCGACCAAGGCAATCTTATTCATACTATTGAATATTTTATAACCTCAATATTTTTGGCATCCAATTTTCTGATACAGAATGATTTGCCCTGAATGTTTATATTGACTAGTGAAGAAAAAGAAGGACTATATTCCATTTTGACGATTGTGCCTAAGCTTATGCCATAGGTAAGCAGTTTTTTACGGGCATTGAATCCAAGCCTTATAGCTGTCACGACAGCTTTTTCACCATATTTTAATTTCGTTAAGTGCACAACTCCAAAGTGGGATAACAAAGCTAGCTCTTATTTTGATCAAATCGAGAAAATATATTTTGTAGAAAAGCTCTGAAATTGAATTTGTACTAAGCGATTCGTCTTGTATACTGCTCTATTCATCTTTTTATAATTTTGTAAAAACCAAGACCTGTTATCTTGGTTATCCATTTGTATGCTGCATTTTGTGTGACACGCAAATTAGAAACCTAATCAAATAAAATTAACATGCACAGATATTTGACTGAAGAGCACCAGCTTTTCAGAGAAGGCCTTAGGACTTTCTTACAAAAAGAAGTGGTACCCCACATTGAACGCTGGGAGGCGGAAGGAAAAATTGATCGCGGGATCTGGGAGAAATTCGGAGAGATGGGTTATTTCGGCCTGGATTACCCGGAGCAATATGGGGGCTTGGCACTTGATAAATTCTACACCTTGATCTGGCTCGAAGAAATGCAACGCATCAACTCGGGTGGATTCGCAGCTGCCATGTGGGCTCACGCATATCTGGCCATGCAGCATCTCAATGCGGAAGGGGATGAAAGGATTAAAGAAGAATACCTGGCACCAAGTATACTCGGAAAAAAAATAGGATGTCTGTGCATAACTGAATCCTTTGCAGGATCGGATGTGGCTGGCATGAAAACAACAGCTGTAAAGCGTGGCGATAGCTATATCATAAATGGATCAAAGACGTTCATCACAAATGGGGTTTATAGTGATTACCTGGTCGTCTCTGCAAAAACAGATCCTGCTGTCGGCTCAAGGGGTATAAGTATTTTTGTCATGGACAGGGATACCCCGGGTATTTCAGCCAATAAACTGGACAAACTTGGATGGCGAGCCTCCGACACAGGTGAGATTGCATTTGATAATGTTGAAATTCCAGCATCAAATCTATTGGGAGAAGAGAATAAAGGATTTCCATACCTTATGCAACATCTGGCACTTGAACGTCTCATTATGGGTATAAACGCCCATGCCCGAGCTGAATATGCCATAGAATATACATTGCAATATATGTCTGAAAGAATAGCCTTTGGGAAATCTCTTGATCAATTCCAGGCTTTGAGACACCGTATGGCAGAAATGGCTACCGAAGTTGAAATAGTAAAAAGCTTTAATTACGAGGTCACCAAAAAACTGGATGAGGCTAGCTATCCTGTTAAAGAGGCAACGATGTCCAAGCTGCAATCCACCAAGGTGGCGGACGAAGTTATTTATGATTGCCTGCAATTCCTGGGTGGTTATGGTTATATGGAGGAATATCCGCTAGCACGGATGATGAGAGACAGCAGGTTGGGGCCGATCGGAGGAGGCACTTCTCAAATACTGAAAGAGGTTATTGCCAAAATCCTGATTGAGAAAAAATCCTACAAGCCTTCATTTTAATAAAGCGACTGTATTTTGAGGAAACTGTTACAGCATATTCTCAGTCCTGTTTTTCTGGCTGCTTTCGGTCTCATCCTCATTGTGTTCCACCCTTTTCAATGGATCGCCTGGAATCTTTTTGGTGATATGGCACACAGGCGTGTGGTGTATTTAATGAATTATTCTTTATCAAGGATCTTATATATACTGGGTCATCGGGTTCGATTCTACAATAATCCCAGTATACCTGATGGAAGACCCCTTATCATTGTAGCTAATCATAACAGCCTTCATGATATCCCGACGATGTATTGGTATATGAGAAAATACCATCCCGTTTTTGTTTCAAAATTGTCCCTCGCCAAAGGCTTGCCCAGCGTATCCTATAATTTAAGGAAGAGTGGCGCAGCATTGATCGATAGGGGGGATCGCCGCCAGGCTTTGAAAGAAATTATGCGTTTGGGTACATTGATCAATGATCGAAACTTCAGTGCTGTTATTTTTCCTGAAGGGACACGGAAGGGTAAGGAACTCAAGGCATTCAAACCAGGAGGGGTAGCCGCTCTCCTCAAAAAAGCACCCGGCGCACTTATTGTTCCCGTTGCGATAAAAGGTACAATGGATATCAATCTGCACAAAAAATACCCGCTCAATATATTTAGGAGGCTCGAATGGCATGTTCTCGATGGCATTGAGTCATCAGGCCGCCATGTTGATGATCTGATGCACGAGGCAAGGGAAGCCATCAAAAATTGTCTTGAGTCAGAATAGGAGGCTGGTATCTGCTTCTGTAATTTCGAATCGTCCTTTTTCATCTTTTACCAGCTGCCCCAGGACAGTATCCTTATCGTGTTCAAAAAAGAGGTAACAATCCGGATCAAGTGCTTTTTCATAAAAGCGTTTGCGGTCATTCAAAGTCTCCAGCGGTCTGATATCATAGGACATAACATACGGCATCCTGACATGATGTGCCGAAGGCAGTAGGTCGGCTGTAAAAACCAGTTTTTTGCCATCCGGCAGGTGAATGGTAGGTACCATCATGGCTTCAGTATGACCATAATAAAAGTCCACCGTGATGTCCTCCATGAATTCTATGCCGTCTTCAAGGTCAATAAACTGCATGAGACCCATCTCATTCAGGGGTTCGAAGTTTTCAGCAAGGAAAGAAGCCTTCTCTCTTGCATTGGGATCAGCTGCCCAGTCGTAATGCAGTTTATTACTCCAATAAGTAGCATTTGGAAAAGCGGGCTCTATTTCTCCTTTTTGATTTTTCAGAAGCGAGCCTCCCACGTGATCAAAGTGGAAATGGGTATGAAATACGTCGGTTATGTCTGATGGATCATAGCCGGCTTGCCGTATGCTCGATATCAGTGTATCATCACCATGCGGTTCGAAGTAGGACCTGAATTTATCATCCTGCTTGTCACCCATTCCGGTATCGAAGACAATTATTCTGCCCTTATGTTCCACCAAGAGGCATCTCATTGACCAGGTACACATATTATTATCATCCGGTGGATTGAGATGCTTCCAAATCTGTTTTGGAACGACGCCAAACATGGCACCTCCATCCAGTTTGAAATATCCCGTTTCTATTATTTTTAGTTTCATAAAATCAAAGTATAAAATTATCCTGATTTTAAAGCATATTTAATTGCATTCCATTGGCTGATTTCTAGACTTTATTTTTCTATTAAATACTATCTTAGCGCCGTTTTAATATTTTCCACACCAAATGAACTTACAATGATAATAGGGGTTCCAAAAGAAATCAAAAATAATGAGAACAGGGTAGCCTTGACACCTGCTGGTGTTAGCGCATTCGTAAATAGAGGTCATAAGGTATATGTCCAGAGTACCGCCGGCAATGGCAGCGGTTTCAGTGATGCACAATACCGTGAAGCAGGGGCTAAAATCAAAAAGGATATAGAGTCTACCTACGCTGTTGCTGAAATGATTATGAAGGTCAAGGAACCGATCAAAGCCGAATATAAATTGATCAAAGAAGATCAGCTTGTATTCACTTATTTTCATTTTGCTTCTTACAAGCCATTGACTTCAGCCATGATAAAAAGCAAGTCGGTTTGTTTGGCTTATGAAACGGTAGAGTTGCCTGACCGGTCATTGCCATTATTGGTCCCTATGTCGGAGGTGGCCGGCAGGATGTCAGTACAGGAAGGAGCCAAGTATCTGGAAAAACCGATGAAAGGTAGAGGCATTCTCCTGGGTGGTGTTCCTGGCGTTCCTCCAGCCAAAGTCATGATCATCGGTGGAGGAATTGTTGGAACAGAAGCGGCCCGTATGGCTTCTGGGCTGGGAGCTGATGTGACCATCCTTGATATCAACCTAGACCGAATGAGATATCTGGAAGATGTCATGCCAGCTAACGTGACCACAGTATATTCCAATGAATACAATATCAGAGAATTAGCCTCAAAAGCTGATCTTATCATAGGTGCTGTTCTGATTCCTGGTGCCAAAGCGCCTAAGTTGATTACCCGCGAAATGTTGAAGGACATGAAACCGGGTACTGTCATGGTGGACGTTGCTGTGGATCAGGGAGGCTGTATTGAAACCTGTAAGCCTACAACACATGCCAGACCAATTTATATCATCGATGATGTTATCCATTACTGTGTTGCCAATATGCCGGGTGCAGTGCCGTACACTTCAACACTTGCTTTGACAAATGCTACCTTGAGTTATGCCATCAAATTGGCTGATAAGGGTTGGAAGAAAGCCTGCGAAGAAGATGCAGCTCTCAGAAAAGGTCTCAATATTGTAAACGCTAAGGTTGTGTATAAAGGCGTTGCTGATGCTTTCAACCTGAAATACACTCCTTTGGATGCCATAATATAGCAGAAATAATCTGACTTGCAACAACGATATACATTACTAGGTCCCTTTAAACAGGTTCTGCCCATGGCGGACCTGCCCCTGAGAGGTCCTATTCGTAATGAACAATCTGATGCTTTATCTCAGGCAGGTGTTTTGATCAAGGATGATCGTGTTTCCAGGGTAGGAAGCTATTCAGAACTTTCCAAAATCGCCCGCGAAATTGGTGCTTCCAGGATAGAATATGGCTCTAATCATATTTGTATACCTGCCTTTATTGATGCTCATACGCATATATGTTTTGCTGGTTCCAGAGTAAGGGATTACGCTATGAGAAATGAAGGTTTGTCTTATCTTGACATAGCCCGGGCCGGCGGTGGTATTTGGGATACAGTCAGCAAGACTAGGAATGCAACACAAGCCGAATTGAAAGATGGCATCATGGGCAGACTTAAAGTGCTGGCTTCATCTGGTGTTGCAACAGTGGAAGTAAAAAGTGGCTATGGCCTGAATGTTGAGGAGGAATTGAAAATGCTGCAAGCTATTCATAGCGCTTCCCGGGATTCTGGGCTGGATATCATTTCAACATGCCTGGCAGCTCATATCAAACCTAAGGATTTTGAGGACAGTCACAAAGATTACCTGGATTATGTATTAAGGGAACTGTTGCCAGATGTGAAAGATAGAGGACTCGCACAGCGCGTCGATGCCTTTGTTGAAGAGGAGGCTTTTTCGAGAGACATCACTTTTGATTATCTGTCATCAGCACAAAAGCTTGGTTTTGATTTGACAGTACATGCAGACCAGTTTACAACCGGGGGTAGTGCCCTTGCTGTTGAGTTGAATGCCAGAAGCGCGGATCATCTGGAGGCATCTGGAGACAATGAAATCGAGCTGCTCGCCAGGAGTAATACCGTTGCTGTCGCTTTGCCAGGCGCCTCCATTGGTTTGGGTTGTGCCTTTGCACCCGCTCGCCAATTATTGGATAAAGGAGCTATTCTGGCAATAGCTTCAGACTGGAATCCGGGCTCTGCTCCTATGGGCGATTTGTTGGTTCAAGCGAGTGTTTTGGCTACCTTTGAAAAGCTGGGCAACCTTGAGGTTATTGCAGGTATGACTTACCGTGCTGCAGCCGCTCTTGGCCTTAATGACCGGGGACGCTTGTCAGATGGTATGAAAGCAGACCTGTTGGTCTATGACACCGCAGACTACAATGAAATCCTATATCACCAGGGTACTATGAAGCCTCTTGAATTATGGAAGTCAGGTCAGCTATACTATAAAAAGAAACTATGATTGGAACAGATATGTCATTTGCAGAATCTTTACAGCAAGGAATTCCTTCAAAGCTGCCTCCCAAGAAGGAATATCCGGATAATGTTAACAGGGCACCTAAAAGAAAAGATATCCTCTCGCCCACTGAAAAGAAATTGGCCCTTGCCAATGCCTTGCGCTATTTTCCTTCTGAATGGCATCATGAATTGGCCGTAGAGTTTTTGGACGAACTCAAACGCTTTGGACGCATATATATGTATCGTTTTAAGCCTGATTATGAGATGTATGCCAGGCCAATCGACAGTTATCCTGCGGAATGTCGTGATGCAGCAGCCATCATGTTAATGATCCAGAACAACCTTGACCCCAGAGTAGCACAGCATCCATGGGAATTGATCACATACGGTGGTAACGGCAGTGTCTTTCAGAACTGGGCACAATACCTTCTTACGATGAAGTATCTAGCAGAAATGGATACCGGTCAAACCCTCCACATGTATTCTGGACATCCTATGGGCTTGTTTCCTTCGTCACCGGATGCACCCCGTGTTATTGTGACTAACGGTATGATGATACCTAATTACTCTTCCAAGGATGACTGGGAACGCTATAATGCGCTGGGTGTCACGCAGTACGGGCAAATGACTGCAGGGTCTTATATGTATATAGGACCACAAGGTATTGTCCATGGTACCACCATAACGGTCATGAATGCCTTCAGGAAAAAACTACAACCAGGTGAAACTTCGAAAGGGAAAATATTTCTGACGGCTGGCCTTGGAGGCATGTCAGGCGCCCAGCCCAAAGCCGGCAATATTGCTGGTTGCATCACTGTATGTGCTGAGGTAAATCCCAAAGCTGCCTACAAAAGACATCAGCAGGGCTGGGTCGATGAAATAACTGAAGATTTAGGCAAACTCATGCAAAGGGTCAAGAGTGCGGTTCAAAATAATGAAATAGTCTCTATTGCCTATGTAGGTAATGTGGTTGAATTATGGGAGACTTTCTACGAAGAAAATATATTTATTCACCTGGGTTCAGATCAGACCTCACTGCATAATCCATGGTCCGGCGGCTATTATCCGATAGGCCTCAGCTTCGAAGAATCAAATGCCATGATGCGCTCAAATCCGGAAGCATTCAAAGGACATGTGCAGGCCAGTTTGAGACGGCAGGCAAATGCAATAAACAAGCACGCTGAGCGTGGCACCTATTTCTTCGACTATGGTAATGCCTTCTTGCTTGAAGCTTCGAGAGCGGGAGCTGATATTTTGAGGGAGGGTAGTAAAGACTTCAGATACCCATCCTATGTACAGGATATTCTTGGCCCAATGTGTTTTGATTATGGCTTTGGTCCTTTCAGATGGGTTTGTACATCAGGCAAGGAAGAAGATCTGGAAATGACAGACCGAATTGCTCTGGAAGTAATGAACGCGATAATGGCAAAGGCGCCTGCCGAGATAAAACAGCAGATGCAGGACAATATTGACTGGATTGAAAACGCGCTTGAGAACAAACTGGTCGTTGGTTCGCAGGCGCGTATACTTTATGCAGATTCTGAAGGCCGGGTGAAAATAGCACTTGCTTTTAACCGTGCCATAAGGGAAGGAAGAGTCTCAGCGCCAATAGTATTAGGAAGAGATCACCATGACGTGAGCGGCACCGATTCGCCCTTCAGGGAGACCAGTAACATTTATGATGGCAGCCGTTTTACGGCAGATATGGCGGTACATAATGTTATAGGAGATGCTTTCAGAGGTGCTACCTGGGTTAGCCTGCATAATGGCGGTGGCGTTGGATGGGGTGAAGTGATTAACGGCGGCTTCGGGATGGTACTTGATGGATCTGAAAATATGGATAAGCGTATCAGTAATATGTTATTTTATGATGTCAATAACGGTATAGCCAGACGATCTTGGGCTCGAAATAAAGAAGCTGAATTTGCCATTAAAAGAGAGATGGAGCGCAGTCCGGGACTGAAGGTGACGCTGGCTGAGCATGTTGATGAGAAATTATTGAACACATTGGATTACTAGATATGAAGTGCCTGTTATTAAGCTTTTTGTTTTTGCTGATTGTGTCATGTAAGGAAGATAAATCCACTTCTGTTGACCCTGTGATACCTAATGACCCCGTTACAGAAGATGAAATGTATATCACTCAGGAATATATAGACAGCTTGAAGCTCAACAGGCAACAAAGGCTGATTGACTTGAGGCGAGACCTGGCCTTTGAATGTGTGGATATTATGGAGGGGAAGTTTATACGCTTCAAAATTAAGGTATATCCTGACGGGACATTTGACGAAACACAAGTGCTGGAGGATACCGATATCGAAGTAAATTTTGATGTTGTTCGAAAATGCGTAAACGACTATTTCGCCAAGAATAAAAAGCTCAAGCTGGGAGAGCTTAAAGATCTGCCTTCATCCGGTAAAAACACCAATAAGCATCCCCACGTCTATACGCTCTTGATTTATTAGGGATTATAGATCCTTTGTCCTCTAAGCTATAAAATGAAAAGAATCAATATTAGGAATCTCTGATATTTCTTACTTTCATAACCAATGGACAATCTTATTCAAAAGCTGGAGAATGTAAATGAGCAGGCGGGCAGGTTCTTTGCCTGGTCAACAAGCCTCCTGGTAGCATTGATATGCATCGATGTGATTATGAGGTATCTCTTTAACCATACCTTGATATGGATTATTGAATTGGAAAGCTATTTTTTTGCCTTATGCATTCTGATGGCTTCGGGCTATGCTTTCAAACACGACAGACATGTCCGCGTGGATCTTTTTTATTCAGAATACAGCGAGAAAAAGAAAGCCTGGGTTAATCTCATGGGAGGTGTTTTTCTTTTGCTTCCTTGGTGTCTGATATCCTGCTATGTTTGTTTCTACTATTTTCTGAAGTCTTACAGGATAGGAGAGTCTTCACCTCAACCGGGCGGACTACCTGCTATATATGTATTAAAGTTTATCCTGTTTGCAGGTTTTTTATTGCTTTTGGTTCAGGCTGTAACGAGTATACTTAAATCAATTGCTGTCATCAGGTCAGATCATACTTGATTCTTGGGACTATTGGCCGTCATATTATTCATTCTGATTTTTATACTCATCCTGAGAGGTTACCCCGTTGCTTTTACCCTGGCAGGAGTTTCTGTATTGTTCGCGCTGGTCATTTGTATTCTCTTTCCGGATGTCATGCGCTTTGCTGACTTCAAGTTGCTGCCATCGCGCTTCATGGGGACAATCAATAATTACGTTTTAATGGCCGTCCCTCTATTTATCTTTATGGGCATCATGCTTGAAAAGTCTGGTCTGGCAGAATCACTATTGGAAACCATGGCCTTCCTGTTCGGACAATTCAAAGGGGGACTGGCGATATCCGTGATCATAGTAGGGACACTATTGGCTGCATCAACAGGTATTGTAGGTGCTACAGTTGTGACGATGGGTTTAATCAGTTTGCCAACAATGCTTAAGAGGGGTTATAAAGAAGAGCTGGCTACTGGAGTCGTTGCTTCATCAGGAACCTTGGGACAGATTATCCCGCCTTCAGTAGTACTTGTGCTATTGGCAGATACGATAAGCAGCAGTTCAAGTTCAGGCATACAGGTTGATGTAGGCACTATGTTCCAGGCAGCTATCATACCGGGAATATTATTGGTAGGCGCCTATATTTTATATGTTGTCATTATCAGCAGGCTGAAGCCGGAGTGGGCGCCGCCCATGCCTCCGGAAGAGGTGAAGCAATTCAGGTCCAGCGGGTTTTCACTAAAGTTATTCAAAGCATTTCTGCTTCCTATTTTGCTGATTATCGCTGTATTGGGTTCCATCCTGGCGGGTATAGCGTCTCCCACTGAAGCCGCAGCGGTAGGAGCATTCGGCGCTACTTTATTGACCCTGATCCAGGGCCGATTCAATCTCACTGTATTAAGGACAGTTATGCAGGATACCATGCACCTGACGGCAATGGTGTTTTTTATTCTGCTGGGAGCCACAACTTTTACACTCGTATTCAGGACATTGGGAGGGGACGATTACCTTGTAGAACTTATAACTTCCGCCAAGCTGGGTCCAATGGTCTTCCTGGCTCTGGTTATGCTTGTCCTGTTTGTTGCCGGATTTTTTATTGATTTCATAGAAATCATATTCATCATAGTGCCAGTGGTAACGCCTGTATTCAACATTCTTGAAGTAGACATGCTTTGGGTCGGCATACTGATGGCGCTTAATCTTCAAAGCTCCTTTTTGACACCACCTTTCGGATTCTCCCTCTTCTACCTGAAAGGGGTGGCACCTGATACAGTCGGTACAAAGCATTTATACAGGGGGATAGTGCCGTTTGTACTTATTCAATTACTTCTCATTGCATCTATAATATTTTTTCCTGGCCTCATATATCTCATTTTCTGAGTAAGCATCTTTAAATTATGAAACGAAAACAATTTATAAAGAGAACAATAAAGGGTAGCCTGGGTATGGTGGCAGGCAGTACTCTCTTGAGTTCGTGTTCAGAACCCGTCGAGCAAGGCATCGCAACCCCAGCTGTAAATTTTAATCAAAGTTTCAAGTGGCGGATGGTTTCTGTGTGGCCCAAGAACTTTCCAGTTTTTGGGGAGGCGGATAACAAATTTATAGAGTGGGTGGAGCTTATGTCAGGAGGGCGTCTTCAAATTAAGTTATTTGCAAAGGGCGAACTGGTGCCGGCACTGGAGACATTTGATACTGTTCAGGATGGTACTGCTGACATAGGCAGTGGATGTGCCTATTACTGGCAAGGGAAAACCCCAGCATCAGCTTTTTTTGCTACTTCTCCTTTTGGTATGAATGCGCAACAGCACCAGTCATGGCTTCAAGCAGGTGGTGGTTTGGAATTGTGGCGGGAAGCTTACAGACCCTTTAACCTTCTTCCATTTGTATCCGGAAATACAGGCGTGCAAATGGGAGGCTGGTTCAATAAAACCATTGACAGTGTCAGTGATTTGAGAGGTCTTAAAATGCGTATTCCCGGTATTGGTGCCAAAGCACTTGAAAAAGCGGGTGGAGCTGCGATGAATGTTCCGGGTGGCGAAATTTATACGAATTTGGAGCGGGGAGTTATCGATGCCACAGAATGGGTTGGACCTTTTCACGATTATAAAATGGGTTTCCCCAAAGTGGCTAAATATTATTATACCCCGGGATGGCACGAGCCCGGCACTCAGTTGGAATACTTCGTAAATATAAAGGCTTTTGAAAAATTGCCTTCTGATTTGCAGGCTATTGTCGAAGCCGGAGCGGCCAGGGTGCAGGCCTGGATGTTATCCGAACTTGATGTGAAGAATGCAGAATACTTGCAAAAGATTGCTGACGGATCGACAGAAATTAGAACCTTTCCTATGGAGGTGCTCAGAGAACTTAAATCGTATACGATTGAAGCGATAGCAGAACTGGTAGAGAAGGATGAACTGGCAAAGAAAGTGTCAAACAGTTATTTCAACTTTAAGAATCGTTTGAAATCCTGGACAGATATAACTGAAAAAGTCTATTATAACACCATACAGGAAATCTGATGGAAAACATTGATGATGTTGTATTGAGTTTCAGCGAAGACTCACTTTTTATATTGAATGTAGTTCTTGCATTCATAATGTTTGGCATTTCCCTGGATTTAAAATTTGCATCATTTAGGAATGTTTTGTCGAAGCCGATAAGTCTGACATTGGGATTGCTGTGCCAACTGGGCCTTCTTCCTCTTATGACATTTGGCCTCATCCTGTTGTTCAAGCCATTGCCCAGTATGGCTCTGGGTATGATAATGGTTGCTTCCTGTCCTGGTGGCAATATATCCAACTTTATGAGTTCGCTTGCAGGAGCAAATGTTGAGTTATCTATAGTGATGACCGTATTCAGCAGCATAGGTGCACTTTTCTTTACCCCATTCAATCTCAATCTATATGGAATGGCCTATGCTCCCACTAGAGAAATATTGGTCGCAGTTGAATTGGACTGGCTCAAAATAGTCAGTACCATCATGCTCATCATAGTGATACCTATTATTCTCGGTAAAGCAATAAGTCATTATTTCCCTGTAAGGGCAGAACGCATCAAAAAGCCAATAAGGAAATTATCAATGCTCGCATTCCTGATAATTGTAGCTTTTGCACTTGTCAATAACGGTGTTTATTTCAGGCGTTATATCGGATTGGTGTTCCTTCTTGTCTTGGTCCATAATGCTTCAGCTTTCAGCCTCGGGTTTCTTGTGTCGAAATCTTTTTCGAGGCCTTCCAGAGACATCAGGTCCATCACGATCGAAACGGGTATACAGAATTCAGGCCTCGGCTTGATTCTTATCTTTAGTTTCTTCTCCGGATTGGGAGGAATGGCTGTTGTGGCAGCCTGGTGGGGCATATGGCACATTATTTCAGGATTTATGGTTTCATTTATTTTTTCGAGGATATGATTCAAGGATTCTATTATAGCGGGGTAAAAATATTGGCCAATATGGCTATTCGCCTTTTTTATCATCCAATAGAAATCAATGGCAGGGAGAATATTCCAATCGATTCGGGTAGGCTGATTTTTACGCCTAACCACCAATCCGCTTTCCTTGATGCTATTTTGGTAGCCATATTTTCCAGCAGGCCTATTTATTTTTTAACCCGGGCAGATGTGTTCGTTTTTCCATTCAAGTATTTTTTGCAGTCTCTTAATATGATGCCGGTGTACAGGCGCAGGGATGGCTACAAAACCCTGTCGAAAAATGAAGCAGTCTTTGAAACATGCAGCCGCTTACTTCAGGACGATAAGCCTATCCTTTTGTTTCCAGAGGCTTCCCAGGAATTGGTGCATTACCTGAGGCCTTTATCCAGAGGTTTGTCACGCATTGCTATCAAGGCTCAAAAAGATGATGAGAGACCTTTGTACATTATACCGGTAGGTATCAATTTTTTTCATCAGCTTAAAGGAGGTTGCAAGCTGATTTTGAACTTTGGAAAACCTATTGTTGTCAAACAGATCATGAATCAGGATGAGACGGAACATAAGCAGTTGAATATGATCAGGGATGCCTGTTCTGTAGGTATAAAAGAGATGTTGTTGATCCCGGAAAATTCGGAAGCTTACGAAAATCACCAGACTTATCTCAACAGAAACTATAACAGACTTTCTTTTGCAGAACTTAGAAAGCATATAGCATCAGGGCAGAAAGGAGAATTATATCCTATTAATTTGTGGTACCTTGCCTTAGTATCAATTCTGTCAATTCCTAATCTGGCTTTTCATGTATTCAGCTGGTTGGTGGTTTACCTCTTTGTACCTGACAAAACCTTCCAGGCATCTATTAAGCTAAGTTTGATCATGTTTATCTATCCTGTTTTTCTCTTGGTTTGCTATCTATGGATATGTTCTGTTTTTGGCTGCTCTTGGGCTATTCTGGCTGTATCAGGCATTTTATTGGCATTCTATCTTCGAATGCGATTTATGAAATATGTCATTTAATAATTTCTAATTAACTACAGAAAAATATTCTTATTGAAATTAAAAAAGTGAAATATTTAGTTAATATCTAACAATTTTGTTCTTTTTTTGATATGGGAATATAATTCTAAACTCTCCCTAAAATTCGAACTTAAAAAATGTGAATTGATTTTATAACAATCATATTTTTCTTTTTTTTTAATTATGCTTTAATGAATTATTAATTTTTTTTCTAAATTGAGCTAACTTTTTGTCTTTTTGACACTAAGTGTACTATCGAAAACATTTTTTTGTAAACAAACCAATATTACGGTATGAAAAAACTCATTACTAGTAAATTACTTTCGGTTTTGGTTTTGGCTCTATTTTCAGTTCTTGCGATCAACGCTCAAACTGTTACTGGTGTTATGACTGACGCTGACTCGGGCGAACCCTTGATAGGGGCTAACGTCCTTGTAAAAGGTACAACGGTCGGTACGATCACAGATATCGACGGTTCTTATTCACTTAGCCTACCAGATGGAGCAACCACCCTCGTATTTTCTTATGCAGGATTCCAAGATCAGGAGGTTGATATTGCCGGGCAATCTACTATAAACGTAGCGCTTAGCCCAGGTGCATTACTTGATGAAGTTGTCGTGATTGGTTACGGAACAGTAAAAAAGCGTGACGTGACCGGTTCTGTGGCATCTCTCAAAGAAGAGGACTTCAACAAGGGTATTATTGTTTCTACTGATCAACTTCTTCAGGGAAGGGTACCAGGTGTAAACGTAGTTCAGAACTCTGGTCGTCCAGGTGGTGAAGCCACGGTAAAGATCAGGGGTAACAACTCGATAAGAGCTGGTGCAGATCCATTGTACGTTGTAGATGGATTTCCTCTGGATGGAAGAAGTGCAAGAGCAGGTCTTCTTTCCAATGATTTGGGATCAATTCCTAATTCAAACCCACTAAACTTCCTCAACCCAAGTGACATCGCGTCAATTGAAATCCTGAAAGATGCATCTTCTGCTGCCATTTATGGTGCAAGGGGTGCCAATGGTGTTATCCTTGTGACGACCAAAAAAGGTCGTTCTACGGAGCCTACTATTGACTTCAACGCATCTTTTGGTGCCAGTTCAATTGTAAAAAAATACGATGTATTGTCTGCTGATCAGTATAGAGCAGCTCTCAATGATTATGGTATCACCTCGGGTGGTGATGGTAATGCCAGCGTAGATGCATTTGATGAGATTCTTCGTACTGGTATGACACAGAGTTTCTCTTTCTCTATAGGTGGAGGTTCTGAAAATGGTAACTACAGACTTTCATTGGGTTATCTAGACCAGGAAGGTATCATTGAAGATTCTGGTATCAAGAGATATAACATGACCTACAATGCCAACTATGAATTCCTAGATGGTAAAGTTGGTATGGATGTATTTTCTGTTGCTTCTCATTCTGAAGAGGCTATTGCTCCGATATCAACAAATGCTGGATTTACCGGTAACCTTGTTGGTCAGGCGCTTCAGTGGAACCCAACAATTCCTCTTACATCAAATGGTGACTTTACTACCAATTCCAATAACAGCACGAGTGCAACTGTAGGTGCGACAACAATTAATCCACTGCAGTTATTGGCTGCTCATGATGAGGATGCAAATACAACTACAATACTTGGAAGTATTTCTCCATACATCAACCTTACGGATAATCTACAATATCGTTACCGGTTTGGTTTGAATTACGGTGTTGGTAATACAAGAGGTAATATCAGAGGTTTTGTAAACGTACAAGGTATTGAGGATAGAGGTTTTGCCGCTGTCTCTCAAGCTACTTTGTTCTCTCAATTACACTCGCATACTTTGAGTTACAATACTGAATTAACTCCTGAGATTTCTATGAATGCACTAGCAGGTTATGAGTATCAGGAATTTGATTTCAAAGGATATGCAGCTGGTGGATTTGGATATACTGTTCTTGATTTTGATAATACCAATGCTTTGCAGAACACTTCTGAAGATACAAGAGGTATGTTCTCATTTGCTGATCCAATCAGTGAGATTCAGTCTTATTTTGGTCGTGTTAACTTTAATATGTCTGACAAGTATTTATTTACAGCTACTGTTAGAGCTGATGGATCCTCTAAATTTGGTGAAAACAACAGATATGGTGTCTTCCCTTCAGCCGCTTTTGCATGGAACCTACATAATGAAGACTTCCTTGCTGATGGTGGTTTCAACGAATTGAAGCTTAGATTGGGATGGGGACAGACAGGTAACCAGGAATTCCCGGCAGGTGCTGCACAGGAAAGATATCAACTGGTAACTGGTGGTGCACAGCAGGAAAATGTTGCAAACCCTGACCTAAGATGGGAGACTTCAACAACTCTTAATGTTGGTTTGGACTTTGCCTTGTTTGATTTTGCTCTTTCCGGTACTATCGAGTACTTCCAGAGAACGTCAACAGATATACTTCTTGACCCGTTCGTATCTGAGCCAGGTCCTGCTGTAAGAGCATGGCAGAATATCGATGGCGAGGTATACAACAGTGGTGTTGAAATAGGACTTAATGCTTTCCTTGTTGATCAAACAGATCTACAATTCAGCATTGGAGCAAACGCTGCTTTCTTAAGCAATGAATTCAGAAACCCAACAGGTGCTGATATTATTGTAGGTGAATTATTTGGACAAGGATCTTCTGGAGCTACAGTACAGGTAATGAGAGATGGTCTTCCATTGAATACTTTCTACACGAGAGAATTCATTGAAATAGGAGATGATGGAAATAGTGTTTATACAGATGGTGGTAATACACTTGTTGAATTGGGTGATCCAAATGCTAACTTGATTCTAGGTCTTACGACAAACCTTAGGGCAGGTGATTTCAGCTTTGTTACAAACTGGAATGGTGCTTTCGGTCACCAGTTATTCAATAACACTAAGATGTCTGTTATTCCTATTGGTAACCTTGGTAACAGAAACGTAGATGCTAATTTGATTGGTACACCACAAGAAAGTGTGGCTAACCCGATCACTGCGTCTTCAAGATATATTGAGGATGGTGACTTCATCAAATTGTCAAATGCTACAGTTGCGTATAGAATTGGAGATATTGAACATTTCAAAAACATCAATGTTTCACTGACGGGACAGAATCTATTTGTTATAACTGATTATACTGGATTCGACCCTGAGGTAAACACAGTTAACCTCAGAAATGGAATTCCTTCAAATGGTATCGAATATATTCCGTATCCTGCAGCAAGATCCATCATCTTGGGTGTATCTGCTTCATTTTAAAATTCAATCAAACAGAATATCATGAAAAAATATTTGTTTTTATTTTTACTCATAGGAGTTTTCTCTTGTACAGATCTTGAAGAGGAATTGAGAGAAGACTTGACTGCAGAACAAGCAGCTGAGCTTGTAGATCCTGCAGCGCTTTTGAGTGCAGCCTATGAATCTATGCGATTGCCTTACCAGGATCAATCGAGATTTTGGGCAGCACAAGAACATACTGGTGATAGTGCACTTGGACCAACCCGAGGACCTGACTGGGATGATAATGGTGTTTGGAGAGTCCTACACAATCACTCATGGGACGATACCCACAGTTTCTTGACATCCACTTTTGGTGAACTTCTCCAGGTAGTGTATGCGACAACCAATATACTCAACCCTGCCTTCAATGCGACTGCACAACAAGTTGCTGAAGCCAAGCTTTTGAGGGCTTATGTTATGTATTCAGTGCTTGATGGTTGGGGTCAAGTCCCTTTCAGAGATGCAGGAACAAGTCTATTGGATAATGCTAATGTATTACAAGCTTCAGATGCTGTAAACTTGATAGTATCAGATCTCGATGAAATAATCGGTGATCTTCCTGATGGTCCTGCAAATGTAGCTAATAAAGATGCTGCAAGAGCTTTGAAAATGAAGGTACTGTTAAATAAAGGTATGTTTACAAGTCGTGAAAATCCTACCTTTGATAATGGTGATATGACTCAGGTTAGCTCTATTGCTGATGAACTGATAAACAGTGGTAAGTACTCTTTGGCTGACAACTACTTCGATAACTTTGCACCTAATAATGATGTAATCTCAACTGAGAACATTTGGACAGCAGAGAACAGAGGTGGTGTTTCTTCAGGAAACGTAAGATCTCGATGGTTCTGCGGATTGCACTATAATCAGAATCCTTCTGGATGGAATGGTTTTGCAACTCTTGGAAGTTTCTATGACAGCTTTGAAGATGGTGATTCAAGAAAAGGTGGCGCATACGCTGGCATGACAGATGTTTCAGGTATCAATACAGGTTTCTTGATCGGCCAGCAGGTTGATGGTGATGGTAACCCTCTTCAGGATAGAAAAGGTAATCCTCTTTCTTTCACTAAAGAAGTTGCTCTTCAGGAAAGTGGTGACAATCTGGAGGTTACAGGTATTCGTGTTATGAAGTATGTTATCGACTACAACAGCGGTGATAATGCTGACAACGATTATGTATATCTCAGATATGCTGACGTTCTTCTTATGAAAGCTGAGGCTGAATTAAGAATGGGTAATGCTAGTGGTGCTTTGAGTATAGTGAATGATATTAGAAATTCAAGAGGAGCTTCTGAATTGAGCTCAATCGATCTTGATGGCCTATTGGCTGAAAGAGGAAGAGAATTGTACTGGGAAGGTCACAGAAGGACTGATTTGATTAGATACGGCAAATTCCTGGATGAATGGGAAAACAAGCCTGCTTCTGATTCAAAATACCTGCTTTTCCCGATTCCTGCTCAATCATTGGCAGCGAATCCAAACCTGGTACAGAACCCAGGCTATTAATCTATAAGACATAGTTAAAATGAAGGGGTCTCTTACAGAGATCCCTTTTTTTATTTCTATCTTATTATTTACTTAGGGTTATAAATGTATTGAATGATAATGGAAAGGAATAAAGGGCTACGAATCAGTGCATCTTTTTGCCTTGTTTTCTGCTTTTTATTAATGACTTTCTCTTGTTCGGAGGAAGAAAAGGCAACATATTTCAGATTGCTAAGCAGCAGTGAAACCGGTGTTGATTTTTCGAATGAGCTCGATGTCAATATCGACCTCAATATCCTTGGCTATATGTACTACTACAATGGAGGTGGACTTGCTATAGCGGATTTAAATAATGACGGATGGAATGATCTGATCTTCTCTTCTAATATGGAAGAGGAAAAGGTCTATCTCAACCTGGGAGACTTAAAATTTAAAGATATTTCATCAGAGGCAGGGATCGATGGTGGCGAAAATTCCTGGACAAATGGGGTAGCCCTAGCCGATGTGAATGGCGATGGACTGCTTGATATTTATCTTTCGCAGGTAGGTTCTTACCGGCACCTTGATTGCACTAATAAACTGTACATATGTCAAGGGCTCAGCAAAGATGGCATTCCTTCATATAAAGAGGAGGCGAATAAATACGGTTTGGACTTTAAGGGCTTTTCTACGCAAGCTGGTTTTTTTGATTATGACCTTGATGGAGACCTTGATATGTTCCTGATGAACCACAGCCTCCATCATAATGGTACATTTGGAAAACGTGAGTTGTTCGTCAACAGTTTTGATACCTTGAGTGGCGATCGTCTCTTCAGAAACGATGGATCCTTTTTTACAGATGTGAGCAAAGAAGCTGGCATTAATTCAAGTGTCATTGGATATGGCCTGGGGCTGGCATTCTCAGATATCAATCTGGATGGTCTTCCAGACATATATGTAGGGAACGATTTTCATGAAAACGACTACCTGTATATCAATCAGGGCGATGGTACGTTCAAAGATGAACTCAATGACCGTATGATGCATACCAGCCGATTTTCAATGGGTGTTGATATAGCTGATGTGAATGACGACCAGTATCCAGACATCTTATCATTGGATATGCTGCCTGAAGATCCGGTCTTGCTGAAGAGCTCAGAAGGCGAAGATGCACTCGATATATTCAGATTCAAACTGAGGTATGGTTATAATTATCAATATGCCAAAAATGCCCTTCAGGTCAATACGGGAAACAAGACCTTCAGTGATGCCGCAATGATGGCAGGGGTACATGCCACGGACTGGTCATGGACTCCACTCATTTTCGATATGGACATGGACGGTAAAAGAGATATTTTCATAACCAATGGTATTCCCAAACGTATGAATGATATCGATTATATCGATTTTATTTCGAATAGTGATGTTCAATATAAGATACAGTTTGACCAATTGACAGAAGAAGACCTGGAGGTGATCAATAAAATACCGGAAATCAAAATTTTTAACAAACTCTATATGAATAGAGGAGCCCTGGAATTTGATGACGTTTCTTCGGGTATAGAGAACAACAGAATAAGTTATTCTAATTCGGCCGCATATTCTGATTTGGATCAGGATGGCGATTTTGATATTGTCTGTAATAATATCAATGATGAAGCTTTTATTTATGAAAATACTTCTAGTGTCAGCGGTATTAAAATCAGCTTAGAAGGTGCGTCGAAGAACATAAATGCCATCGGGAGTAAACTGGTCGTATTTAAACAGGGAACAATCAATGTACATGAGAACTTTTCAACCAGGGGATTCCAGGCCTGTGCTATAAATGATTTTATATTATCAAAAGCTGAAACCAGGGATAGTATTTTATTAATATGGCCGGATAATAGCTATCAAAATATTGGTTCTGTTTCTTCCGACACAGTTATAGCATACAACGCCGGACTTCCAGAATTCGATTACAGGCGACTTGCTGAGAATCCTGCATTTAGCATTGATGAAATTTCTGAGGAATATGGTCTCTCATTTAATCATGTAGAAAACCCATTTATTGAGTTTAATAGAGAATCTCTCATTCCGCATTCCAATTCAACCGAAGGGCCAGCTTTGGTAGTAAAAGATTTTAATAATGATGGATTTGAAGATGTGTTTATAGGTTCTTCAAAGCGCAAACGCCATGCTTTCTTTCTACAAAACGGTGAGGGTAAATTCACTGAGTATCATCTCATGGATCTTGACTCTACCTATGAGGAAGTCGATGCGTACAGTTATGATTTTAACGAGAACGGAATACCTGATTTGGTTTTGGCAACAGGTGGTAATGAATTTGCCTATACAAATGATTATACAAGTCAGCTTATCATTTTTGACCCCGTGTCTGATTCACCTGAGATTCAGAAACTCCCATTAAATCTAACAGCTTCTTGTGTTGATGCTGCTGACTTTGATGGTGATGGTGATTTAGATCTCTTTTTTGGAGCGCGAGCAAGAGTTAGTAGTTATGGTGCCGATGTGATTTCTAGCATTCTTATAAATGAAGGAAAGGGCCGGTTTGACCTTTACCCGGAAGACTACATACCAGGGATACGGGAGCTTGGAATGGTCAAAGATGCAAAGTGGACTGATTTCGATGATGATGGCGATGTTGACCTTTTGGTAGCCGAAGAGTGGGGTGGGATTCATCTCTTTGAAAACGATAAAGCCGAATTTTCGCATTCAGAAATAATTACACTAAAAGGATGGTGGAATCGATTGGCTGTTTATGATTTTGATGGTGATGGCGATTTAGATATCGCAGCCGGTAATATTGCTTTAAATTCAAGACTCAAGGCGAGTGAAAAGGAGCCGGTACGTATGTACTATAATGACTTTGATGGAAACGGTTCAAAGGAGCAGATAGTAAGTTATTATCTGCAAGGAAGGGAGATTCCATTCAGTAACTTTAAAGAAATAAAGAACCAGATTCCGACTGTTAAAAAAGAGTTCCTTTTTGCTAATGACTTTGCCAAAGCAGAGATCTCAGATCTCTTTGGAAAAGATAAAATCGAAACTTCTCAAGTATATGAAATGAACTACATGCATAATGTTGTTTTTGAGAACCTCGGCGATAATAATTTTGAGGCACATCCGCTTCCAAGAGATATGCAGCTTTCTCCCATTTACAGTATTCATTTGGAAGACTTTAATGGTGATGGACTGATGGATATGTATACGGCTGGGAACTACTATGACTGCAATATTCAAATGGGACGTTATGATGGCGACTACGGTACTCTTGCAATTAATAAAGGCGGGTGCGAATTTGAAAAGCTATCAGTTACCGGTCATAATGTAAAAGACCAGGTCAGGCATATAAGAAGTATAAATCTTGCGGATGGTACAAAAGCACTGGTATTGGGAAAGAACAATGCTAAATCTGAATTAATAAAAATACTGCCCAGATGACATCACTCTATTCCAGGATCCTTCTTTTTTTAGCAGGAGCGATATTATTCTCTGCATGTTTAGAAAACGAGCCTCAGCCTGAAACGAAGAGATTATTCAGGCTTAAGGATAATGCCACTATAGGAATAGATTTCATTAATAAGGTCAGCAATTCAAAGGACTTCAACATCTTTAATTACCGTAATTTTTACAACGGTGGGGGAGTAGCTATTGGTGATATTAATAACGACGGTCTTGCCGATGTGTTCTTGAGTTCCAATATGGGGGAAAACAAACTTTATTTGAATCAAGGGGATTGGAAGTTTGAAGATATTAGTAAGCAAGCTGGAATAGAAGAAGCATCTAATTGGAGTACCGGTGTGGTAATGGTTGATATAAATGCAGATGGCCTTTTGGATATTTATATTTGCAACGCAGGTTATAAAGAAGGATTATCTCAGGCTAATGCCATGTATATCAATCAGGGTGACCTAAGCTTTAAAGAACTGGGTGCTGAATTAGGATTGGCGGAAGAGGGCTATACAACCCATGCTGCCTTTTTTGATTATGACCTTGATGGTGATCTTGATGTGTACTTACTGAATAACAGTTTTATACCGGTTAATACGCTGAATTATAATAATAAACGGGATTTGCGAGCTGAAGACTGGGATGTCAAAGACTTCCTTAAGGGTGGAGGTGACAAATTACTGAGAAATGAAAACGGAAGATTTGTAGATGTCTCAGAAGACATGGGCATATACGGAAGTTTGATTGGCTTTGGATTAGGCGTAACCATAGGGGACATCAACAATGATAACTATCCCGACATATATGTATCCAATGACTTTTTCGAAAGGGATTACCTGTATGTAAACAAGGAGGGTAAATTCTTTGAAGAGGAGCTTGAAAAGAGAATAGACCATCTTTCGCATTCGTCTATGGGAGCAGATATGGCAGATATCAATAATGATGGACTACCTGAAATATTTGTTACCGACATGCTTCCAGATGATGAATACCGGCTTAAAACGACGAGCACATTCGACAATATTAACCTCAGACGATTGAAGCTTAGCAAAGGGTTTTACAATCAATTCATGCACAATACTTTGCAGCTTAATTCAGGAGAAGGACAATTTAGTGAGATATCATATTATGCAGGAGTAGCAGCTTCTGACTGGAGCTGGGGTGCTTTGATGATGGATGCAGACAATGACGGCTTCAATGACATCTTTGTATGTAATGGCATTTACCATGATGTTATAGACCAGGACTTTATCGACTTTTTTGCCAATGAAGTTTTGCAGGAGATGGCACTCTCTGGACAAAAAGAAGAATTGGATTCTGTCATTAATCATATGCCATCAGTTCCAATAAAGAACAAGGTTTTCAGGAATTCCGGATCCTTGTACTTTGATGATGTCACTGACAGCTGGGGTTTTGATGCCCCCAGTTTTTCAAATGGTGCAGCATATGGTGATCTCGATAATGATGGTGATTATGATCTTGTCATTAATAATGTGAACCAAGATGTCTTTGTATACGAGAACAATTCTGAATCAGAGTCTATTAGTTTTAAACTTGAGGGAAAGGGTAACAATACACTGGCTATAGGTTCGCGCGTTTATGTGTATTCTGGTGGTAATCAGATGATGAAAGAATTGATACCTTCTCGCGGCTTTCAGTCATCAGTGGATTATACCTTGATATTTGGCCTGGGTACGAATAGCGGACCATTGGACTCTGTATGGGTTAAATGGCCAGATGGTCAATATTCGCGCATTGAAGAATATTCCCTTGATTCAATTAATATTATCAAGGAAAGTGAATTGAAGAAATATTCCATAAAGCAGACCTCAAAAGGTTCACCTGTATTTCAGATAACAGCCAATGACTTTATAGCTCATAAGGAAGATGAATTTATTGACTTTTATTTTGAAAGAAATATTCCAAATCAATTGTCCAAGGAAGGTCCATGCAGCGCCATTGCTGATGTGAATGGGGACGGTTACATGGATGTTTATATTGGAGGAGCTGATGGTCAATCAGGCAGATTGTATGTATACAGCAATGGTCGTTACAGATCTTCACAAGATGTGTATTTTGATAAGTTTAAAGCCTTGGAAGAAACAGCGGCATGTTTTTTTGATGCTGACGGTGACGGGGATTTGGACCTGGCTATTGGTGCTGGTGGAAATAATGTCCAATACAACAGTAGGGCATTTACTGATCGCTTATTTATAAATGATGATGGCGTCTTTGAACTTAAGTTTAATGCTTTACCTCCCAACCCAGTAAATACTTCGGTTATAGCACCCTTTGATTTTGATAAAGACGGAGATCTTGATCTGTTTATTGGGAACAGGAGCATACCGGGTTTATACGGTTTGAGTCCAGGGAGTCGTATCCTTAGAAATAACGGATACGGTCAGTTTGTTGACGTGACAGAAACCTTGGTTCCTGAATTATTACTTGCTGGAATGATTACAGATGCGGCTGTCAGTGATATACTGGAAAACCCGGGAGATGAATTATTGATCGTAGGGGAATGGATGTCTCCAAAGTTGTTGGCATTCAATGGTCAAAGTTTTGATGTTATTGAAAGCAACATGGATACCCTGGCAGGACTATGGCAGAGTGTTAAAACAGCCGACCTCGATAATGATGGGGATATGGATCTTGTGCTGGGAAATATTGGTGAAAACTTTTATCTAAAAGCCAATATGGAAGAACCGCTTCGCATGTGGATTAATGATTACGATGGGAATAATTCTGTTGAAAAAATTATAACCAGAACTGTAGATGGCCGGGATATGCCTGTTGTCATGAAAAGAGATATTACCGATCAGTTAGCAAGTTTAAAGAAGCAAAACCTCAAACATTCTGAATATGCTAGCAAATCCATCCATGATCTTTTTGACCCCGAGGTTCTCAGGAAATCTACTGTCAAACAGGTGAATTACATGAAGAGCATTTGCGCCATGAATAAAGGGGCTGGACAGTTTGATTTTGTAGAATTGCCGCTTGAAGTGCAGTTGTCTTGTGTCAATGAAATAATTTTAAGCGATTATAATGAAGATGGTTTGACAGACCTGATCATTGCTGGTAATAATCATTATTTTTTACCCCAGTTTTCAATGTTGGATGCTTGCAAAGGGAAGCTTCTGAAAAATACTGGACAGGCCAATTTTGAAATGGTGCCAAATGCCATTTCCGGATTTAATATGCGGGGAGTGGTCAGGTCTATGCAATGGCTTGAAGTCGACAGTCAGAAGTATGTTCTGGTGTTGATGAATAATGCCGAACCGCAAGTTTATAAAATGAATTAAAGAATAATGATTAGAGTACTAATAGTATGTTTTTGGGTTATTCTTGCTGATGCCATGCAGGCGCAACCCAATGATCTAAACACTTGGATTGTAGTGGCTGATGATATTGATCCCTCCGAGTACTATGGTGTCACTTCTGGTAATGGTATGATAGGCCTTGTATCCTCTCATGAACCGCTTAAAGTCAGTGATGTCATCCTTAATGGCGTCTATGACTACTATCAGCGAGGCCGTGTATCGAATATTTTAAAGGGTTTCAACCAGGTCAATATGAATCTGGATATTGATGGTCACCGTATGCATTCAGGAAATACGTCTGATTACCGGCAGACCCTGAATATGAGATATGCCGAGCTAAAGACTGAATTCAGCTTTGGTGACAAGGCAGAGCTAAGCAGTACACTGATGGCGTTAAGGCATTTGCCTTATTCAACAGTGCAGATTATTGAGATAAAGGCCAGAAAAGATATTGAGATCTCTCCCATGTCAGTGATAGAAGCTCCTGATCATCTTAATGAAGTCAGGAATCTTTATGCCGAAATAGACAGGCCTCATGTTATTATTCCCTTGATGAGTTCTGTCGCAAAGAGTCCTTCAGGGCGAGTCGAACTGGCGGCATCAAACAGCATCATTTTTGAAGAAGGGCATGGCCATGAGCCGCGATTGATTCATGAAGATTGGGATTATAATATGCACCTCTTAAAGTTCAGAAAAAAACTTAAAGCGGGAGAGACCTATCGCTTTGCCGTTGTCAGTTCGACATGTGCTTCTGTTCAATATGAAGACCCGCATAACGAGGCTGAACGTCTAACCATATATGCTGCATTGGAAGGTGTGGACAGACTCCTTGAAAGGCATAGAAAAGCATGGGATCAAATATGGGAAAGTAATATCACGGTAGAAGGAGATGCTGAGCTCACGCGTGATATACGGTTTGCATTATACCACCTGTATGCTTTTGCCAGAGAAGGCACAGCCTTCAGTTTATCCCCTATGGGCTTGTCTGGTTTGGGATATAACGGGCATGTATTCTGGGACACAGAGTTATGGATGTATCCTCCATTACTTATTATGCAGCCTGGAATGGCCAGGTCTCTGCTTGAATACAGGTTCGAGAGGTTGGATGCCGCAAAACAAAATGCTTTTGCGCATGGATATAAGGGTGCTATGTTTCCCTGGGAATCAGCCGCTGATGGTTCAGAAGACACACCGGTTTGGGCCTTGACAGGACCATTTGAACAACACATATCGGGATGTATTGCCTGGGCATTCTGGAAGTATTACCAATTGACCGGAGATAAGCATTTTCTTGCTGAGAGAGCCTATCCTGTATTGAGTGAGATTGCAACATTCTGGGCTAGCCGGGTTGAAAGGGAAGGCCCCGGAGATTATCATATTAAGAATGTTGTAGCGGCTGATGAATGGGCTGAAAATATAGATGATAATGCTTTCACAAATGCAGTGGCTATTCTCTCATTGCAGTATGCTGCACAGGCGGCCGAAATCCTCGGTCTTGAAGTGGATCCTGATTGGATCCATGTAGCTGATAATATACCAATCCTGAAATTTGAGGATGGTGTTATCAGAGAGCATACCAGTTATGAAGGGGAAGAGATAAAACAAGCTGATGTCAACTTATTATCCTATCCATTGGAGTTTGTAACTAGTAATGATCAAATTCAGATAGATCTTGAGTATTATACGCCGAGGCTCAGTTCAAAAGGTCCGGCGATGGGGGCAGCGATCATATCTATATTGAATAACCGTTTGGGACGCATTGAGAAAGCAGAGGAAGTTTTTCTTAATTCATATCGATTGAATGAAGTGCCTCCATTTGGAGTGTTGGCTGAAACAGCCGGTGGAACAAACCCCTACTTTGCGACAGGGGCAGGGGGTATGTTGCAAGCTGTCATATCTGGATTTGGCGGTCTTGTTGTGAGGGACGAAGGCTTGATCCAGTTGAAGTCTTCAATCCCAAAATCATGGAAAAAACTTGTAATATCAGGAGCTGGACCGGATGAAGCTACCTATATAATTGAGAGATAATTGAAGCGCCTGGACATATACCGATGCCTTGCAAGTATAATACTGTTACCGGGTTTGATTTTTTGTGTTGTTGATACGTCATATGCTCAGAACAGGTTTGAGTGTACTACCGACCTTTGGATGCTGGAAGAAGGTACCGAGCGTTTGGTCACCATGCGTATTAACCCTGCGAATAGTTCCATTCAGATTCAAAGTTTCATAGATGATACAGGCGGATTGATTGATGCTATAGCATTTAATAGGGAAGACGGACTTCTTTATGGACTGAATGCTGAATCCTGGGAATTGTATACGATTGATCCGGCAGGCGAGATAGATTTTCAGGTCACCTTGTCCTTGACTGCCGGCTTGAGATATGAAACACTCGTTTTTGATAAAGATGGCAAATTGGTAACAGTCGGATCATCAAATGAATTGGATCGGTCAATAGCGATTGTTGACCTCAGAGATAATTACAAAGTGGAAACCATCAATATAACAGGGGCTATTTATGCCAGTGACTATACCATTGATCCTGTAAGTGGTTTACTATACGGATACAATCAGCTTGATGAAAATATTTTCTCCTTCGATGTCGAGAGTTTAAAGCTAGAGGGCGTCGCGGCTCCTGTAGGCCAGGGCAATGCCTTTCAAGGGGTTTATTTTGATTCGTTTGGTGATTTATATGCCTTCGGTTCTACGGCATTTGGTGTAGCATCTGCATTATTTAAAATAGATCGTATTCAGCAAAAGGAAATCAGATTGTCAACAGGGCCTGAAAGTTATATCCGCGATTTTGCCAATTGTCCATATCGTTCAGATATTCGATTTGGAGTGAATCCTAAATTCAGTTTTCCGTGCAATATTGTCGAATACGATTGCAATATATCCAATAGCAGTGGCATGGTGCTGGATGATCTCGATCTTAAAGCCTATTTCCCTTCAGGGCTAAGAATTGATAGAGTACAGGAAGGAAATGTCGATGGTAATTTTAGTGTTAGCAGTTATCAGATAGATATAAAAAACCTGAAGCTTGAGCAGGGAGGCGCTCAATTTAAAGCCTTCGTGGAAGTGGAAGATGTTTTTGAAGGATTTTATGAATCCTGGCTTGAAATGAAAGGCTTGCCTGTTTTTTTGGGAGTCGATGTTAAATCCGATAATCCCGTCACAATTATCCCAAATGATAAAACAAAATTGGAAATCAAGAGGATCGATGCTGACAGCATTTTTGTCAGTGCATTCTTTTGTCGCGACCAGGAAGCGGAATTGGATGCTTCCATTTATGGTAGCAATGTCCAGTGGGAGAATGGTTCTACCCAAGCATTACTACAGGTTGATGAATCAGGCATTTACACATTGGAAGCTCAAGGCGGTTGCAGTACGACCACTGTAGTCTTTGAGGTTACTATTGCCTCATGCCCTTATAATATTGAGATGAATCATATTATAAATCCTGATACGATATACCCATGCAGTGAGTCCTATTTTTATTTTATTATTCATAATGAAACCGGTAATGAATATGCAGAGATAGATTTCATAGACACATTGCCGGAAGGGTTTCGGTTTGTTGATTTTGCGAAGAACCCCTACCGGGGTAATTTGAATCTGAGTCTGGATGAGAGAGCCATTCATATTGAAAATATGATTATTCCTGATGGATTGGACACCTTGATTATTCAAGCATATATAGCCGATGTTGATCCAGCTACCTACAGAAACCAGGCACGTATTAGAAACTTCCCTACAGATTTAGGCAATTTCAGGCTCTCTGATTTTCCAAATACGCCTCAGCTTGATAGTACTGATGTGGTAGTTTTAGGAGTAGATTCAGATTCAACTCTTGTTGATCGTGTTCTGTGTAAAGGAGAAAGTATCATATTGGATGGTAGGCCTTACGGAACAGAATTTTTATGGTTTAATGGTACTGATGAGGCAGAATTTGAAGTGGATAAAGAAGGATTATTTGAATTGCAGGTTTTTAGCGGCTGCGAGGTCTCATACGTATTTTTTGATGTAAACTATGGTCCTGATATCGATATAGAAATCAGTACAATAAATTATGAAGTCCACCTTGGAGACAGTTTACAATTTTTCCCGCATATATATTCGGAAAACGGCATCAGTGAGCTGGAGTGGTATGATCCACAGGACAGTACGATTTCCTGTCAAATTTGTCTTGAGCCCTTTGTTAGGCCATATTTTGATAACATATATACCTTACGAGCCTCGAATGGTCAATGCCGTGATTCTATAGATTTATTTGTAAAAGTTGACAAGACGCGTAAAATATATGCGCCAAATATTTTTAATCCAAACGATTCCGGCATAAATGGACTGTTCTTCCTTCAATCGCCTGACTTCGCTTTTGTAGAGCAAATCAGAATCGTTGACAGGTGGGGTAATGAAGCATTTGAAGAATCGTCTTTTATAATGGAAGCTGAAAATGGTTCCTGGGATGGTTGGAGTGGCAACTCCTGGGCGGAGGCCGGAGTCTATATGTGGCAAGCCAGTATACGCTTTCTGGATAATGAGATTGAAGTGTTTTCAGGCGCAATCACATTACTGGATTAAGTTTAATTGGATTTTATTAAGTGAATCGTTTATTTATAACTCTTAAATAATTTATGCTCGTGCAAAAAAAGTGGTGGAAAGAGGAAGTTATTTATCAGATTTATCCAAGATCTTTCCAGGATTCTAACGGAGATGGAATAGGTGATATACCTGGTATTATTTCAAGGCTTGACTACTTGAAAGATCTTGGTGTTGATATCATATGGCTTGGACCTGTTTACAAGACACCCAATGATGATAATGGATACGATATCAGCAACTATTATGAAATAGAGCCGGAGTTCGGTACGATGGACGACTTTGATCATTTTCTCAAAGGCTTGAAAGAAAGAGGAATGCGTTTGGTTATGGATATTGTGCTTAATCACAGCTCAGATGAACATGAGTGGTTTGAGCAATCGAGAGAGTCGAAAGACAACGCTTTCAGGGATTATTATATCTGGAAAGAAGGCAATGATGGACTCCCTCCGAATAATTGGTTGTCTTTTTTTGGCGGTTCTGCATGGGAGTATGACCAGCAAACTGATGAGTATTACCTGCATCTTTTTACAAAAAAACAACCTGACCTTAACTGGGAGAATCCGGAATTAAGAAGAAAGCTATACGATATCATGCTTTTCTGGCTTGATAAAGGTATTGATGGTTTCAGGATGGATGTGATTTCTCTCATTTCAAAACGACAGGATTTTGCCTATGCAAATTTTAAAAGTTTCGGGCAGCTGGTTGAAACGACCTATGCTAACGGTCCCAGGGTACATGAATTCATCCAGGAAATGTATGCTAAAGTCCTGGCCCGATATGATGTTATGACGGTGGGTGAAGGTCCCGGTATTACAAAAGATGTTGGCCTGGACTACGTAGGTGCTGACAGAGCTGAGTTGAATATGATATTCCACCTGGAACATATGTTCCTTGGCTTCGGCCCCCGCGGACGATTTGATCCTGTACCGTACAACTGGGATGATATTAAAATGATAATCCGGGATTGGGATGATGCAATGGGTGAGCAAGGGTGGATAAGTGTTTTTCTGGATAATCATGATTTCCCACGGATGGTTTCACGATTTGGCAATGATCACACTTTCAGGATCGAAAGTGCCAAAATGCTGGCCATGATGGTACTTACATTGAAAGGAACACCGTGCATTTACCAGGGCAGTGAAATAGCCATGACGAATGTGCAGTTTAACTCGATCGATCAGTTTAGGGATATCGAAACAATCAATTTTTATAAAGAATTCAGCGGTGAAGGCATGTCTGATCAGGAATTTATTGAACTGGCCAATCAGTATGGTCGAGACAATGTCAGAACACCAATGCAATGGGATGCGACAGCACATGGGGGCTTCAGTAGTTCTGATCCGTGGATTGCCGTGAATCCAAATTTCAGGGAAATAAATGTGTTGAATGCAAAGGAGGATCCCGATTCGGTTTATTATTTTTATAAAGCACTACTGGAGATAAGAAAAAAGTCCACTGCGCTTAAATATGGAAAGTGGCAAGAGCTAAATCAAAGTGACAGCAATGTGTATGTTTATACACGCGAAGCTGAAAATGAAAAGCTCTTGATAGTTCTTAACCACAGTGACAATCTTGCAATGTTTGAATATTCAGCTATAGAGCAATGCCAGATTCTATTAAGTAATTACAAAAACAGCGACAGCAGGCAATTGAAGGCCTGGGAGTGCAGATTGTACAGGATATGAGAAAGATTAGTATCAATACAGCCCTTTTATTCATGCTTTGTGGATTTTTATTCATTCAGAGTTGTGGCAATAAGTATGAAGACCAGGCTAGTCTGGAATTAAAGGATTCTGAACTTTTAATAGAGTCTCTGGAGAATCTTACCGATATAATTGTGCACGATATTTTTTCTCCACCAGTTGCCAGCAGGGTATATGTATATCCCTGTGTGGCCGCCTATGAAATTCTGGCCCTCGGAGACAGCAGTTTTAATTCGCTGACGGGTCAGTTGAACGGCCTTGATTCCATCCCTGTACCCGATCAAAGGATATCCTATTCCCTGGCTGCCATCCATGCTTTTAATGAAGTGGGGCAGGTCCTGATCTTTTCCGAAGATAAGATGGAGGCATTTCGATCTGATCTTGAAAAGCATCTTGATACGCTTGATATTCCGGGAAAAGTTAAAGAGAACTCCAGAAGCTATGCCAAGATGGTTTCCAGGCATATTCTTCAGTGGGCGGACAAGGATAACTATAAGGAGTCAAGGTCTATGCCCAAGCATCCCATCATGTCTGGCGAAAGTCATTGGAAACCAACACCCCCTGCCTATATGGAGGGTATTGAGCCTCATTGGCGAGCAATTAGGCCAATGGTAATCCAATCAGCCGATCAATTCAAACCGGCACCTCCTCCTGAATTCAGCATGGAGAAGGGGAGTGATTTTTATAAGGTCACAGAAGAGGTTTATACGGCTGTAAATAATGCAACCGAAGAGCATCGACTCATTGCCAGCTTCTGGGACTGCAACCCTTACGTAATGAATCAGACGGGTCATGTTATGATTGCTACCAAAAAGATCACACCCGGTGGTCACTGGATGGGTATTGCAAGTATTGCGGCTCGAAGTTCAAAGAGTGGTATGATGAAAACCGCAGAGATTATCACTCTGACAGCTGTTGCTTTGTTCGATGGCTTTATCAGTTGTTGGGATGAAAAATACAGGTCGAATCTGATAAGGCCTGAAACCGTCATTAATCAGTATATGGATGCGGACTGGCAACCCATATTGCAGACACCGCCATTTCCGGAACATACCAGTGGTCACAGCGTAATTTCTAATGCTGCTGCGGTTGCTTTAACTGCTGTTTTGGGCGATGGGTTTCATTTTGTCGATGATGTTGAAGTTAAGTATGGCTTACCATTGAGAGAATTCAGCTCATTTGAGGAGGCCTCCTCTGAGGCGGCAATAAGTCGACTCTACGGTGGAATCCATTACATGCCGGCTATTGAAGACGGGGTACGACAGGGAAAGGCAGTGGGCCACTATATAGTTTCAAATATTGAAACATATACGCTTTAAATCAGCTAAATCAACTAATACAAAGGATCATGGATTTTAAGCTACACACCATTGACATATCGATCATTTTAATTTACCTGATCGGTGTGATCATGCTTGGTTTTTACTTCAGCAAGAAGCACGAGAATGCAGAAGATTACTTTCTGGCAGGGCGTAACTTGACTTGGCCAATTATAGGCTTTTCTCTCTTTGCATCCAATATGTCAAGTAATAGTCTTGTGGGATTGGCAGGTTCAGGATTTAAAGACGGGTTTTCAGTTTTTTCCTATGAGTGGATGGCGGTCCTTGTGCTCATCATTTTTGCAGTGTTCTTCCTCCCTTTCTATTTGCAAAATAAAATTTTTACTATTCCAGAATACCTCGAAAGGAGGTTTTCATACAGTGTCAGGGCTTACGCCTCCGTAATTGCTATTATACTCAATATTCTTGTAGATATTGCTGCAACTCTGTATGCAGGAGGCATAGTGATTAATCTCATTTTTCCGCAGTTTGCGTTATGGCAAATCATTGTCATACTGGCTTTGATAGCGGGATTGTACACCATAACAGGTGGATTGAGTTCGGTTATGTACACGGATGCGGTCCAGGCCGTTATCCTGATTCTGGGGTCTGCGCTGATAAGCTGGTTTGCCTTCCAGGCAGCAGGTGGTTGGGAGCCTGTACGGGCTGTAACCGAAAGTGCCCATTTTCATATACTAAAACCAGCCGATGATCCTGGTTTGCCCTGGCCATCTGTCTTTACAGGGGTCTTGCTTATAGGTTTTTATTTCTGGGGCACCAATCAATATATAACGCAGCGCACACTGGCTTCACGTGATACGCGGCAAGGACAATGGGGTGCCATTTTCGCAGGTTTCCTAAAGTTGTTCATCTTGTTCATTATGATATTCCCTGGTGCCTTTGCAAGGGTGCTTTATCCGGATATGCAGGAGATGGATTTGATCTATCCAACGATGCTACTTGATTTACTACCTACGGGCTTATTGGGTATTGTCCTGGCTGGCTTGATTGCTGCCATGATGTCCAGTCTGGATTCAGGTCTTAACTCTGTTTCGACACTGCTGACGATGGACTTTATAACCAAATTCAAGCCGGATTGGGATTCAAAAAAATTAATGAAGGTGGGGCGTATCATTACGGCTATCGTCATGATAATTGCTATAGTCTGGGCACCGCAAATCGGTAAATTTGAGAAGCTTTGGGATTATCTGCAAATGACTCTGGCCTGGTTCAGCCCTCCAATAGTGGCATTGTTCGTCATGGGACTTTTTACCAAACGAGCCAATAATACAGGTGCTTTGGCAGGTATTGCCGTAGGAGCCACCATGACTGTTGGAGTGATACTTAACCAGGCTCTTTCGATCGACATGGATCTTGGCAATTTCCTTTATATAGCCTTTTACCACTTTATAATTTGTTGTGTTTTCATCTTTATATTCAGCAAATTTGGTGAACATAAAGAGGAGGCAGAACTTGCAAAAGTGGTATGGACCCGAGATCAGTTTGATAGAGAGACTGCTGAACTGAGCAGCATGCCATGGTATAAAAATTACCGTTACCAGGCACTGGCACTTATCCTGGCTGTAGCTATAATATTGCTGCGATATTCAGGCCTTTTCATCAACTAATCTATGTGCATGGTGTTGATTTATAGCTAGGTAACTGCAGTTACATAGTTTCAGTTTTTCGCTGGTATTTTTATAAGATAATATTTGTTATGAAAGAATACTTGGACATTTTTATCAATGGTTATAAATCCTATGGCTCTTATTTGTGGTATGAAATCACACACCCTTCAATCCACAATTATTTTTATTGGCTTATTGCAGTTTCACTGTTTTTCTTCTTCCTTGAAATTGTAATTCCATGGAGAAAAAAGCAGCCTGTTTTCCGCAAGGATTTCTGGCTTGATGCATTTTATATGTTTTTTAATTTCTTTCTTTTCTCACTGATTATATATAATGCGGCATCCGATGTTGTTGTCAATCTTTTTAACAATGGTATTAAATCACTGACTGGTGGTTTTGATTTGCAGGCCAATAATCCGATGAATTCGTTTCCGATGTGGGCTATTCTTTTAATCGGTTTTGTTGTTAGGGATTTTATACAGTGGTGGGTTCACCGCCTTTTGCATAGGGTAGACTGGTTATGGAATTTCCATAAGGTGCATCATTCTGTTGAAGAGATGGGGTTTGCAGCGCATTTACGATTCCATTGGATGGAAAATATAGTCTATCGCAGTTTGGAGTATATTCCTCTTGCTCTGTTGGGCATAGGACTTTATGATTTTTTTGTCATACACATATTTACTCTGGCCTGGGGACATTATAACCACTCGAATATATCTATAAGTGGAAAAATTACCGGAGGTATCGTAGGACTCATCATAGCTATCGTGATGACCAATGGACTCCTGGATATAAATATTCTGAATGATGCAAGCTTTGTTGTAAAAGCGGTCAGCTTCGCAGGACTCTTTGCTCTTGGCATATTTGGCCTGGGCCCTGTCATGAAGAAGCTATTCAACAGTCCGGAAATGCATATATGGCATCATGCCTATGATCTTCCCAAAGGAAGAGAATACGGCATTAATTTTGGCCTCACACTCGCCATTTGGGATTATGTTTTCAAGACAGCGGAAATCCCGCACAATGGAAAGGATATTCGTTTGGGTTTTCCGCATATCGAGGAGTTTCCGCACAATTTTTCAGGCCAGTTAACTTATGGTCTGAAGTCTGAATCATGATTCGGCTTTGTCCTTGCCAATACATTACAGGGATGATGACATTGTCATTATAGATAAACCTTCGGGCCTCCTGGTCCATAGGTCTGATATTGCCAGGGATGCCCGGGAGTTTGCTGTGCAGCTCCTTAGGAATCAGCTCGGCACGCATGTCTATCCAGTTCATCGGCTCGACAGAAAGACATCAGGCTTATTGATGTTCTGTTTACGAAAAGAAGTGCTCGACACCTACTATAGTTTATTCAGAGATCGCCTAGTGAAAAAGTATTATCACGCCATTGTCAGAGGGTATACAGAAGATGCCGGGCTTATTGATTACGACCTTAAAGCGGATGATGGAAGAGTACATGAAGCCATTACACATTACAGGACGCTGGAAAGATATGAAATAGATGAACCGTCTGGAGCATTCATGACTTCCAGATATAGTCTGGTTGAACTCAGACCGGAGACAGGCAGAATGCATCAATTAAGACGTCATATGGCGCATATTTTGCATCCTATCATAGGAGACAGACCGCATGGCTGTAACAAGCAGAACAGGATTTGGAAACATAAATGGGGAATGGGCACAATGCTTCTGCATGCCAATAAAATGGAGTTCAAACATCCAGTAAGTCATCAGGATGTAAGCCTCACTGTAGGATACCCGGAAGCTTTTAAATTCAGTTTTAAGCTCTTCGCCCTGCGAAAGAGCTCATGAAGTGTCAGTAGACGTAAACCAACTCGAGGTATTCAGCATTTCTGGACCAATCGAGTCCCAAACAAAGGGTATTGCCAGAGAAGCCGCCCAGGATGCAAAGCAGATTGCAATTGGCATCGTATATGAAGGCCTGGGAGTCGCTGTAGCAAGATCCTTCATTGAAGCAAAATACATCCTGACCATCAAAAGCCCAGATGGTAAGATCACCGAAACCCGGACATGCCGCTTGGCCGAAAATAGGAATTTCCTGGTCGATGCAAGCAGGAATAAAAACAGCTTCGCGATCACTGCAAGAGACCAGAGCTAATAACGCGAGTATCGATAGAAGTTTATTCATGGGACATGCAATTTCTGTCAACATATTTAAAATTTGATAAACATGCAGAGACTTAAGAAGACATTAATAGTATAGCCCGTACTTTTTAATTCTTCTTAACGCTTGCACTGGTGTGGTCAGAAATGATGCGCCACTGGTCTTGATGACGCTCCCATACAAGACTGAAATATCCTGAAGCTTCGTCATCGTCATATCGCAGGATGTATTGACCCAGAACGAGGTAGTTGCTTTCACCAAGAGCTTTAAACTCAATGACTTTGAATTCAAGGTTCCCCATGCTTTCCTTGTCTTGGTAAGCCATCTTATATCTGTCCAGAATTTGATTCCATCCATAATTGACGCCTTTGGATGACACAAAACTGGTGTTGTCGTCTTTTTTGTAAAATTCCATGAATCCGGGAATGTCACCCTTATTCCAGAGCTTCTGTTGCTGACTTAACAGAGCTGATATTTCAGGGTTTATCTGGGAATAAACCGAGGTATTCATGCTGCATATTAGAAAGACAATAAGACTTAATATATAGATGCCGGGCAAAAAATTCTTGAGGTATAATCTTATACGCCACATATTCAATGTATTATATATTATTAATTTAGTAATATTTATAAATATTTTTCAGTAAATATGAACTAAATGTTAACTTTTTTCGTTTCAAATGACAGTGAGCGGTGAATCGCGCATATCATGTATTGTATTTCACTAAAATGTACGAAAAGTATTTCATAGGCATTCAAACGGATTCCCTCTCTCTATTTATTAACTAAATGATCTAAGATGGCAAGACCACGAACGAAGAAATTTGAATTTGGTAAGGGTATTTATTACTTCAATATTAAAAAAGGATATAATAACAATATCACCATCAAAAGGATAGATAAGAAAAAAGCGGTAGATGCCTACAGGAATTATCTGAAGACGCAACCGGAAAATTGTGATTGGTTAGGAAAATGGGATGGTAAGAAGTTTGTTGAGGATAATTTTGAAAAAATTGCTGAATCGGTTTAAAAAATTTTTTTCGAGGAAAAAGAAAAGGCGACCACATGTGTCGCCTTTTCTTTTTTGATATCATCACAATTGCTGCTTTGGCAAAATGATTACCTTTGCCGTGAACCCTAAGCAATAATCAAAATGAATAGAAATTTAGCCCTCGAATTTGTTCGTGTAACAGAATTGGCAGCCATCGCTTCTGCGCGGTGGATGGGACGCGGAGACGAGAAGTCAGCTGACCAGGCGGCTGTAGATGCCATGAGAAAAATGCTGGATACGGTATCATGCGAAGCGACCGTAGTTATTGGTGAAGGCGAGCGCGATGAAGCTCCTATGCTGTATATCGGTGAAAAGGTTGGTGCTGGCGAAGGTCCTCAGCTGGAAATTGCTTTAGATCCCCTGGAGGGAACAACCATATGTGCCAATGGAGGTCATAATGCGATTTCAGTAATGGCCATTGGTCAGAAGGATAAACTCCTGCATGCACCGGATATCTACATGAAAAAAATTGCCGTAGGCCCGCAGGGCGTTGGTGCAATCGATATCAATGATACACCAACAAACAACCTTAAACGACTGGCGCAAAGAAAGTTGTGCAGTCTATCTGACCTTACCGTCATAATCCTTGACAGACCGCGTCACGAAGATCTGATCAGAGAGGTGCGTGAAACAGGCGCCCGTATTCATCTGATTGGTGACGGTGATGTCTCCGCTGCTATAGCTACAGCTCTACCGGATACAGGTATTGATATGCTGTTAGGTATTGGAGGCGCCCCTGAAGGTGTGATAGCCGCTGCGGCTATGCGTTGTATAAAAGGTGATTTTCAAGGTGTACTAGTGCCTAGAAATGATGAGGATGTGGAAAGAGCAAAGAAAATGGGTATCGAAGACATCGACAAAGTCTTTACTATGAATGAACTGGCGAGTGGTCCGGTTATGTTTGTGGCGACTGGTGTTACCGATGGCTCCTTGCTTAAAGGCGTACAATTCAAGTCATGGGGTGCTGTCACGCATTCTTTGGTTATGCGATCCAAGTCAGGAACGATTCGGACCATCGAAGCCCAGCATCATTTCGATCGTAAACCAGTATATTAATCAGATTATACCAAAGGAAAGCTTATCATCCAGGGAGTACTTACCGGGCCCCAGGATGTATATGCTTATAAATGCAAACAAAAAAAGCATGGCCGGCTCTTTGGAAGGGCCATCTGTTGATTGCATAAACCAGGCATGGCCGGCATGCGAATAGAATGCAGCTATGGCCATGGTAATGATTACAGGGATACAGAACAGCCGTGTTTTAAAGCCTATTATTATAAAAAGGCAAGCAAAGAATTCTGCGAAGCTGGCTCATACCAGACCCATGACGGCGGGCATTCCAAAAAGGGAAGGGAAGGAGACTTCTCCTCCGGATATCAATTTTATAATCTTAATGTAGCCATGGCTAAAGGCCATAAAAGAACCAAATCCGATCCTTAACAAGAGGCTGGCAAAGTCGGGATGTCTTATGTTCATCACATGATAAGCTTATCCTCCGCAAACGATTTGCAGTTGAGAAATCTGGGAGGCCCAAAGATCTCTTTGCTCATCCACTTCATCATCATCGCAAAAATCTATTATCTCGAGAATGGTCTGTTGGGTAATGTCCGATTTATACATTCTGAATTCAAAGTATTCCTGTGGTTCGTCATCATCTTCCCATTTGAAACGAAGGCGTTCCTCTTCAATGTCATCGATCAGGAAAGCCTCCTGGTCAGCGCCCTCCCAGCTGAAGGTATATACGTCATCTTTTATATCCACTGCATCACAAAACCAGCGTACAAGATTTTCCGGTTGGGTAAGAAACTGGTATAATATGCCCGGTGAAGCTTTAAAAATAAACTCCATCTCTATTTTCACTCGACTCATTCAGCTTTGTTTTTGATATATATGCAGTGATTTGAAAACCGGCAAAATATATATTAAATTATTGTTTTTAAAAATTTTTTAGTTTATTTTTTACTGCAATAGACCAGCATACAGGAAGTCTTCTATTTTGTGGGAGAGGCAAAATTGTATTTGCGTTTGATTGAGGATAATAATACTTTTGCCAATGCAATTTTGGAGTTTTTTCGATTAGAATGATTTAACAATAGCAGATGAGGCAACTTAAAATCACCAAATCCATAACCAACCGCGAAAGCCAATCACTAGAAAAATACTTACAAGAAATAGGCAAGGTTGACTTGCTCACACCGGAAGAAGAAGTAGACTTAGCAAAAAAGATCAAGGAGGGAGACCAGGAAGCGCTCGAAAAACTGACCAAAGCGAATCTCCGATTCGTGGTATCGGTAGCCAAGCAATATCAGAATCAGGGTCTCAGCTTGAGTGACCTTATTAACGAAGGCAACCTCGGTTTGATCAAAGCAGCTCAGCGTTTCGATGAAACAAGAGGATTCAAGTTTATTTCATATGCCGTCTGGTGGATAAGACAGTCAATACTGCAAGCTCTTGCTGAACAATCAAGGATTGTAAGGCTACCACTGAATAAGGTAGGCTCTTTGAATAAAATAAACAGGGCATTCTCAGAACTTGAACAGGAATATGAGAGAGAGCCTTCTTCTGAAGAATTGGCTGACCTGCTGGAAATCAGTTCTGATGAGGTTGAGACTACATTAGGCGTAGCTGCCAGGCATGTATCCATGGATGCGCCATTCGTTGATGGGGAAGACAACTCTTTACTTGATGTCCTTGAGAATGACGGAACCCCCGGTACGGATACCAAACTGGAGTATGCCGAATCTCTGAGAAGGGAAATTGAGAGATCTCTGAATACGCTTACCGAGAGACAATGTGATGTCATCAAACTATACTTTGGGATTGGCATAGAGCATCCTATGTCGCTCGAAGATATTGGAGACAGGTTTGGATTGACTCGTGAGAGAGTCAGACAGATAAAAGATAAAGCTATCAATAAATTGAGGTCTGCCTCAAGGAGCAAATTGCTCAAACATTATTTAGGCTAAAAAATAACAGCCCGGTGAATTTCACCGGGCTGTTTTCTTGGTTTTTATTCCGTAACCAGTCGAAGCGGGCGAAGCTGACTGTTGTGAAGGCTTATGAAAGTCTCTGTCCGCTGGATCCCATTGATCTGTTGTATCTTATCACTTATGATACTTCTAAGATGATCTGTGTCCCTGCAGATTATTTTCGCAAAAATACTGTATACGCCTGTCGTATAGTGCACTTCCAGGATTTCAGGTATTGTTCCAAGGTTGCTTGATACCTCTTCGTAAAACTTACTTTTTTCAAGGTAAATGCCCAGGAATGCAGTGATGTCATATCCCAGTTTGGAATAGTCTACTTTGAGTTGGGAGTTGAGTATAACCTTAGCCTCCATGAGTTTTTTGATCCTTACGTGAACCGTTCCTCCGGAGATAAAAAGCTCTTTGCCAATTTCCGCGTAGGTTTTCTTGGCATCATGCATTAAAATGGAAAGTATTTTTAAATCGATGTCGTCAGGTATAAAGCTCTTTTTCATGTGCTCAATTTCCTAAAATGAATAATTTCAACGAGCGGCAAATATACTCGATTCATAATATTAAGGGAATAATCTCATTAATTCCTGAACAATATTGTCATCAAGGCTTGTTCTTCATGTTGTTTAGAGAGTTGCTTTTGAATTAAAGCTTATTTTTGAACCAGAGAATCGCTTCATGCCTGAAAACTTAAAATCCGGTAAAATAAGAGTTTATGAACCTTTGTTAGTTGCTCTGGCAGCAGCTATAGGACTTATTGCGGGCTACAATATGAATTTTAATAACAATGATTATTCGCTTATTCGGATAGATTATAAACCTCAGACCCTTATCAATCGTGATGGCAGAATTGAGGAAATATTACGTTTTGTCGAAACCAATTATGTAGACAGTCTTGATCAGGACCTTATAGCTATAGACGCTATCAGGCACATACTCCGTCAGCTGGATCCGCATTCGAGTTATATCACTTCAGACGAACTCGTTGATCATAATGAAAAAATGGAAGGCCGGTATAATGGTATCGGAATTGAGACTATAGAGCTGAATGACACATTCTATATTATGCGGGTTATAGAGGATAGCCCTGCTGACCTGGCTGGGATTCGTATTGGTGATGCTATCATTACAATGAATGGGGATACGGTGGTTGGTGACAGGAGCAGCTATACAAAAGTGCGTAACTATTTCCGCGATTTGGATGCCTCTGCATTGCATATGCAACTCATTTCATTAGCTGAATCAGAAGTTCATGAGCTGAGTATAGAACCGGATGAAATAGAGGTGGCATCTGCAGATATTTCATTCGCTTTGGATGAGGAAATAGGATACATTAAACTAAGTCGTTTCAGCGCGAATACCTACGAGCAATTTATGCGTTCTGTTGAATCTATGGCTGTTGAAAACCAGACCTTGAATCTGGTCATAGATCTTCGGGATAATCCAGGGGGCTATTTGCCGGAGGCTGTAAAAATTCTAAGCCAGCTTTTCAAGGAAAAGAACAAGCTTCTCTGCTACACCAAGGGGCTGAATAGAAAGAGGTCCGAATACCATTCAACTGGAAAGAATTTCTATGATATTGGGAAAATAGTGGTTCTCATTAACGAATATTCTGCATCGGGCAGTGAAATATTGGCTGGTGCAATACAGGATTGGGACCGCGGTGTTATAATAGGTCAACCCAGTTTCGGGAAAGGCCTGGTGCAGGAAATATTTCCGCTCAGAAACGGTGGTGCTTTAAGACTGACTGTCGCCAAGTACTATACACCAAGCGGGCGCCTTATTCAGAAGTCCTATGATAACATCAACCAGAATTTTGAGGCGGATACCAATGCTTTTAAGACAATGTTGCTGGAAAGGAATGTAGCTGGTGGGGGAGGTATAGTTCCTGATATTTTTATAGAAGACCCTTACAATGATTTTTGCTATAACTATTCAGAATATATCGACTACTATTTATTGCATAAGATGAAAGAAACAGGGTCAAGCAATTTGGAACCGCAACTGCTCAATTCAAAAGATTTAAACGACTTTGTGGCTGATTATTTTGAAGAAGATGCTGGGGTATTGGAAATGCATTGCAAAATTGACCTTGACGAATATATCCGAGCCCGCTATCAAAGATTAACTGAGGGTCCGTTGGCTTATCAGAAATACCTGGCGGATTCAGATCCCTATATTGCGAGATCCATCGACTTTATAGAAAATAAAAAAACAACCCTCGCTTTACTCACGATGGAAGATTAAATCACCTTGCTGGTTAAAGCTGACCAGCACAGGAGCTTGCATGCTCTGTTGCAAATGGCGTCCGGTCTGAAAAATGTACTTGCACTTGTCAATTATGTCTTCGTCTATATCCTCGTAGCTACATGGAATAAGATTTGCCTTGCTGACTGCCGGTACCGTAAGCAATGGTCTATCAAGCAGGTCTATCAATTCAGATAGCATAGGATCTTTTGTTATCCTGAAAGCCAACTTGCCGGCACTGGGCTTAAGATGCCTAGGAAAAAAATGAGCAGGCCGATAATAAACGCTGAGCGGTTTTTCATGATAAAGCAACAGCGTTTCTATCCTGGGGTGGATATCATGTATATATTTCTTGAGCTGAGAAATGGAGTTCACCATGAGTTCATGATCCGATGGGTTTATGGGATTTTTAATTTTTTGCATGGCCGCATAGGCTTTTTCAGACATGGCATCACAGACCAGGCTCCATATGGTGTCGGTAGCCGAAAGCAGTACTTGCTTATTGTTAATAATGTCTTTTACGGCATATAAATCGTCGAGGTAGTATTTCATATAACAATTGCAGCGGACTGACGTTATTTCAATATGCTTGTTTGTATTCAGATTCTGTTAACTTGGGGTATCAACGATGATATTCTGAATTAAAGTACATTTGAATTGCGAAATAAAATATGTGTCACTGTTAGATGATAAAACCGAATAGAATATTCAAATACTTTTTTGTGCTGACAAGCCTATTGGTGGCCTCTTCGATTGAATTGGAAGCTGCCCATATTGTCGGTGGTGATGTATACTACACTTTTTTGAGATACAATGCAGACAGTACTCGTGTTACTTATCGACTTGAATTCAATATGTACAGGGATAAGTTTGGAGAAGGGGCTCCATTTGATGCTCTGGCCACCTTCGGGATATTCAGAAAAAACCTCAACGGCAGCTGGGTTTATATAGATGATGTTGGCATTCCACCAGGACCGGTCAATGATGTGCCACGCACCGATGACCCCTGTGTCGAGGAACCTACAGATATCGGTGTGGAAGAAACGCAATACAGTTTTGAATATACTTTTGATGTGATAAATACGGCATACATGATTGCCTATCAGAGATGTTGCAGGAACAATTCGATCACCAATATCTTTGACCCGGGCGACACGGGTGCTGTCTTTTCAATAGAGATCTCTGGTGCGGCGATGGCTTCAGCAAACAGCAGTCCACGCTTTAATGAGTTTCCTCCCATATTTATATGTGCCAATCAGCGCTTGGAGTTTGATCATTCAGCTACCGATATTGATGGCGACATCATACGATACAGCTTTTGTGCACCTCTTGCTGCAGGTGGCGTAGTAGATGCTCAAACAGGTGGTATGCTCGGATGTTGTGATTGCGTTATGCCAAACCCCGTAATTTGTGGACCTCCCTTTGATGAAGTCGTTTTTCAGCCGCCCTTCACAAGCCTTCAACCCCTTGCCGGTAATCCCAGTGTGGATATCAATAATGTCACAGGTCTGATAAGGGGTGAGCCGACATTTCAGGGACAATATGTGGTGGGTGTCTGCGCTGAAGAATACCGCAACAATATATTATTGAGCCGTATACGGAGAGATTTTCAGTTCAATGTTGTGGAATGTACACCCCAGGTGGTTGCATCTTTTGATTACGAAGTCATCAATGATAATACTACGAATGATGATTGTCAGACCTTCGAAATCAACTCCTGTGGAGAGAACACCATATTCATAGAAAATGACAGTCGTATACCGTCCAATATCTTTGCATACCACTGGACCTTTTTTACTCCTGACGGTACGGTATTGGATGATGTTAATGGTGGTCCTGAAGTAAGAGACTTGTCAATTACATTCCCTGGAGTAGGGCAGTATCAGGGAGTTATGATCCTGAATGAAGGTACAGAGTGTTCTGATACAGCTTGCTTCTTTGTGAATATATATCCATCCATCGAAGCTGACTTTGAATTTAAGTATGATACCTGTGTAGCGGGTCCTGTCTTGTTTACCGACCTATCCGTCACCGGTGCGGATAGGATCGAAAGCTGGGAATGGGATTTTAATTCGGAGTCAGATTCCGGTTTCCAGAATCCAGCCTATGAATTTGAATCCCCCGGTAATAATATGGTAAGGCTGAGGGTGGAAGACAATAACGAGTGTGTCGATGTGATTGAGAAAACAGTTGACTATTTCCCTGTTCCGCAAGTCATCATCATTGAGCCCACAAGTTTTGTTGGCTGTTCTCCCGCCGAGATATTTTTTAACAATCTGTCTACACCCGTAGATTCAACCTATGATATTGTTTGGGACTTCGGGGATGGCAATTTTGGGGATGCAGTTAGTCCTACGCATAATTATGATGAACCCGGTGTCTATTCCGTGTCTGTTGATATCACTTCACCGGTAGGCTGTACCACAAGCCGATCGTTTGATTCCTGGATACGAATCCTTGAAGGGCCCACCGCTGATTTCAGTTTCAGCCCAGAAGAGCCGAATAATTTTACCGAAACTGTTTCCTTTACAGATCTTTCTCAAAATGCCGGTGCATGGCAATGGGACTTTGACGGCTTAAGTAATTCATTCAACAGGAATCCCAATTTTGCTTTTCCGGATACCGGTTTCTATGAGGTTGTGCTGACGGTATTTCACCCCGTTACAAATTGTCCGGACACCATCAGTAAAATTGTAGAAATCCGTCCTTTGACTACATTGTTTATGCCGAATGCCTTTACACCAAATAATGATGGCGATAATGATGATTTTAAGGGTAAGGGCTATATACAGGCTATTTCAGATTACTCAATGAATATATTTAACCGATGGGGGCAACTGGTTTTTGAATCATCGGATCCGAACATAGGATGGAATGGTTTACTCAATAATACCGGACAGGCATCACCTCAGGGCGTTTATGTCTATAAAGTAAGTTACAGGGATCCTCGAGGGGAGCGCAAGGTTCTGGAAGGCCATCTTACACTTCTGCGCTAGCATGTATACATGACTAAAGTCTTGAAATTCAACATGTTATTAATAAAGCGGGTATTTTTAAAAAACTTGAAAATATTTGTGCATATAAAAGCTAATTGGATTATCTTTGCGGACTAATTTTGAAAAAAGATTACAGCCATGGATTTGATAAACTATGTACACGATCAACTGACTGAAAAAAAGGAATACCCGTCATTCTCTCCCGGGGACAATATTGCTGTTAGTTACAAAATCATTGAAGGCGCCAAAGAAAGGATCCAAACTTTCAAGGGTAATGTTATTCAAATAAATGGCGAGGGTTCTACAAAGACTTTTACCGTAAGGAAAATTTCCAATGGTGTTGGGGTAGAAAGGATATTCCCTTTTGCTTCACCTATCATCGACAGCATAGAAGTGTTGAAGAAAGGTAAGGTCAGAAGAGCTAAACTTTACTACCTACGAAATCTAGTCGGTAAGAAAGCTAAAATAAAAGAAAAGCAGCGCCGATAGTCCTAGACAGGTCTGTAGCTTTTCGCATCTTTTTTATCCAGGTTACTCCAAATAATTTTGTCCAGCAAGCTTGAGGGTAAGACATTTACCATCAGTTTTAATAATAAGGCATTGCGGTGTACCATATACCTGTTCTTCTTTTTTGGTGCACCTAGGATTTTGATGATCAGATCAGTCATTACTTTCAGATCAAGAGCACTCTTTTCTGTGTGCTGAATCATTTTATCAGCCTTTTCAGCAATACTGGCAAAGGCACCTACTTTGAAACGATCGAATGAGCCTTTCGCTTTTCGCCATATTTCTGTTTTTAAAGGTCCTGGTTGTATGCTGATGACATCTATGCCAAGGTATCTTAGTTCCCGCCTGTAAATATCTACCAGGCATTCAAGAGCGTGTTTTGACACACAATAGGCGCCATTGAATGGAGCTGCAAATACACCAGATATTGAACTGATGAATATGATTTTTGGTTTTATCAAACCCCATTGCCTGAGGGATGGAATCAATAGATTTGTGACGCGTCGCGTTGCCATCAGATTAACATCCATTTGTTTTTCAAATTCTGCATCTGTGATAAGATGCATGGGGCCTGGAACGGCAATTCCCGCATTATTTATCAGAGCATACAGAGGTTCTCCTTCCATGTATTGGGCCATTTGTTCAACAGCCTGATCAAATTGAGCATTGTCGGTAATATCGCAGATCAGGATCCTGGCCTTTTCGCCAAATTGTCTTTCTAATTCAAGCTTATCCGCTTCCTTTCGCACCGTGCCGATAACATGATATCCTTCCATGACCAGTTTTTCCAGAAATGCTCTTCCAATACCTGTAGAGACGCCGGTGATAAATACTGTTTTTTTCATTTTCCTGTTTAAATGAATGATATTGATTAGATGGAAGTGTAAATTTAATTATAAACAAAGCTTTCTATTTTTGTTTGTAGATGGAAAGTGCAGTAAATGATGAGAAGCTTGATCATATTGTTTTTAGTTTGGCTAGGTCTGTTTTCATGCAGGAATGACAGCAGTGGATTGGGTCATGTGATGGCTGAAAATCTTGAAGCCACCTGGGTAGTCATGGAAGCATCCAGAAATAACAGGCCCGCCTTATCTCTTGAAAAATCAGAGTTTTACATTCGTGACAGCCTTTTTTCGACCAATTTCCTTCCCGATACAAGTTCTTACCCTTACAGCTATGATGGGGAAAAGATTGTTTTGCTGGACAAGGCTAAAAGTGTGTTTCATGTCTCCAGGAAGGCTCCAGATACCTTGATTTTTAAAACCGAGATCAAAAACTTTGACTTCAAGTTTATCGCAGTTAAGAAAATGGAGGAAAATGATTAGGAAAACATTCTTTACTCTGGCATTGCTTTTTGGACTCGGTCCAGTGTTTGCTTTCGAAGTCAGCCTGACAACAGCTGTATTCAGAACAGATGATTCCTACTATCTTGAAATCTACAGCAAATTTAAATTGTCAGAAATTCAATGGGCGGGCCTGCCTGATACACCGGACAAACTCTTTGCCCGAATAGAGCTGCTTTGTATCATCAAACAGGATGGCAATCCTATATTGGCCGAAAAATACCATATCAACAGTCCGGAAGACTCTGGACCCATGGATTTTTGGGATATGAAGCGCTTTGGCGTCAGTCAAGGCAATTATGAGTTGGAATTGCAATACCTAGACCTCAATAACATAAGTGATACCCTTACAATTTCTAAGCGAATCACAGTGGCCGGAGAAGAAACCTGCCTTAGGTTTTCTGATATTCTGCTGCTTTCAAATGTTAAATCTGAGAGCTCTGATCTACCCTTCACTAAAAGCAGCTTCAGTTATGAGCCGCTTGAATTTGACCTTGTAGACCCAGAGACAGGGAATTTGATATTTTATACAGAATTGTATGGTCTGGCAGAAGACTATGATGATGTCATGCTGATCAAATATTTTATAGAGAATAAGAAAGCCACTGGCCTGGACAAGTATTCGAGAACCGGGTACAAAAAAATCCATTCTGACAGTACCCAATTTCTACTTATAGATTTTCCTATGGCTGATTTTGCAAGTGGCAATTACATTCTCCACCTTGAATTGAATAAGAAAAGCAGGGAGGTCATCTGCAGTGCCAGTAGAAGTTTTTCGGTTTATAATCCCCTTACGGATTACCGGAACAGCATGGGGACAGATGTCAGTTTTGAAAGCTCATTCTTCCAATTCATGACCCGCGACGAACTCAATTACAGTCTAAAGGCTATATTCCCAAGGGTAGGGAATAATATGACCGAAATTCTGAACTATATAGTAGCGAGTGATGAATTGAAACCTAAGAGGTATTTCCTGTACAACTTCTGGTCAGGATTCTCACTGGAAAAAATGCAGCAGGTCTATGAGGAGTATATGGATGTGGCCAGAGCCGTAGATAACAGCTATGCCACCAATGTAGGCTTTGGCTTTGAGTCACACAGAGGGTATTATTTTCTTAAATATGGTAAGCCCGATGATATCGTTTTTGAAGAGGATGAGCCAACGGCACCACCCTACGAAATATGGATTTATAACTACCTGGAAGAGACGCAGCAAACCAATGTGAAATTTCTTTTCTATAATCCAAGCCTTGCTCATAATGATTTTGTTTTACTGCATTCGACCTGCCGCGGAGAACGCAATAATCCAAGGTGGGAACTTGATTTGTATAGTGATGCCTATAATGAACAACCCTCCAATTATATAGATGGGCGAACAATGCCATCTAATTTTCACAGGAATGCCAAGCGATATTTTACCGATTTTTAACCATGAAGGAGATTTCAGATATTACCGTCCAGTTATTACAGGCAAAAATAGAATGGCATAAGCCTAAGTTTAACCTTGAGCATTTCAATCATTTGATCGGCCAATCCGGTTCCGCAGACCTGATCGTGCTGCCCGAAATGTGGAATACCGGATTTACGATGAAAGCCGACTTATATCATAGCCATGCAAATGAAGCTTTAAGACTTATGAAGGAGTGGAGTCTAAAGTATGCCAAGGCTATTGTCGGATCTGTTATCGTCAAGGAGGACGATAAAATATATAACAGACTCTATTTTGTAGCTGAAGGGTCGGTGTTGGCTCATTATGATAAAAGGCATCTTTTTGCGTTTTCCGGTGAAGACAGGAGTTTCACTGCAGGAGATTCCAAGCTTGTAGTGAGTTATAAAGGCTGGCGATTTTGTTTAAATATCTGTTATGACCTGCGTTTTCCGGTATGGGCGCGTAATTATGAAGATTACGATGTTTTGATCTACTCAGCCAACTGGCCGGATGCCCGGATAGATGCATGGCAAAGCCTCTTGAAGGCGAGAGCTATCGAAAATCAATCCTATGTATTGGGATGCAACTGTTACGGGCAGGATGCCTGGCGCAATGCTTACGGTGGCCACAGCTACCTTTATGCATACGACGGTTCTCTCATCTCAGAAGAAAAACGAAATGAGCAGTTATTTACCTGCCGCCTGGAAATAGAAAAACTCAAAGAATTCAGGACGAAATTCCCATTCCTCGCAGAAAGAGATGCTGTAAAGTCCGACTGGAAAACCAACTATTTTACGGATTCGAAGTAGGCTATCAAGCGCTCATAATCATCGTCGCTGAGTTGGGCTTTTTTATGTATCCAGGTATAGGACTTGTAGGGCATTCGGCGCTGCTCCATGACCTCTATGCACTCATTTACTTTTCTTGCTTTACGCTTGTCATCATAACTGTTCCATTTCGAAAAATTGAGTTGCTCCCTTCCGTTTTCAATGTGTCCTTTCAACCACCATCCCAGAGGCTGTATATTAATGTACCACGGATATTCAGTTTCATTTGAATGGCAGTCACGGCAGGCATTTCTGAGCAGTACCCTGACATCTTCTGGAACCGATTTGTCGTTATAAAAATTCTCAGTTTCTACAACCGGAGGCAAGGTTTCATCAATGCCGAAGAGCTGTATGATGATGAATACAGCGATAGCTAAAATTCCCAGAGTTTTTCGCTTATTTAGTTTCATGAGCAATGTTTTTCCAAATGTCTTGATGGAGTTTAAAAAATAGCCGCGCTCTTAGCTATTATAATTACATTTGGCGGATATTTTAACCCGAGCTGCAGCTAGGGTTAA
>Ga0255761_10000011_pt1 | contig 207597 bp, 143 predicted proteins | sample 071ome_29_FD_179961 | JGI IMG/M metagenome (GOLD analysis project Ga0255761, IMG submission 179961) | Coastal salt marsh microbial communities from the Groves Creek Marsh, Skidaway Island, Georgia - 071407BT metaG (version 2) | ecosystem: Environmental > Aquatic > Marine > Intertidal zone >... | reverse complement strand
CACGACCAAATCAGAGTAAAGAAAGTAGTTGCTTTCAAGCCTATGTGGTGGTTGTCTGCAATGAACAATAATCGTAATGATTTGACTGGAAACGTATTGGCGTACGAAGCCATTCATGGAGCAGGAGCTGCAGTTGTTGTTTTGGACCCCGAATCGAATGGTACGGGAGATAAAGAGTATGATGAAGATGATGTAGAATTCTATTCTGGTGATAGAGAGGTATTAGATTCTGAAAAAGAAGAATTACAAGAAACTAACTCGGGACCAGACCTTTACGACCCTGTAGAATCTGAAAATTCAGTTAACACCGATAAAGCACCAAAACCAGTCGGTGCCTATCCTCATGCTAGAAGAGAGGGAGATTTGATCTATCTTTCGGGTGTTGGCCCTAGGCAACCTGGTGATAACTCAATACCCGGAGGCCCAATAAAAGATTCGAATGGTAACCCTTTAAATTACGACATTAAAGCACAAACCCATGCTGTTATCAACAACATCTCGCGAATTCTAGAAGAAGCAGGCTCTTCGATTGAAAACGTAATTGATGTCACATCATTTTTGGTAGATATGGATAGAGATTTTGCAGGATATAATGAGGTTTGGGCAGACACTTTAGGAAAGGTTGGCCCAACTAGAACTACTTTGGCAATTAGTGCCCTTCCGACCCCAATAGCTGTCGAAATGAAGGTCATTGCCAAGGTTTAGGCCTATAACAACGCTTTATTGCTGAATTCTTACACAATGAATAACTAGGAACAATCATTCCCGAAGAATGTTGGTCGGAATCCGGTAAAATCAAGGGGTATGTTTGATGGATTTGAGAAAAACCGCAATTCAACTTTCAAAAGGTGAAATTAAATCCGTTGTTGATGAGGTAAAAACAAAAATTGAACGTTCTCTAAATCTAGTAGGATTAGTGATTATTTCACTCGCCGCGATGATTGGTTCTGGATTATTTGTCCTTCCATCCTTCGCTGCTGATATCATGGGGCCGGGAATCTGGTTAGCATTTCTTTTAGCCGGAGCTGTAGTTCTACCTGGAGCGTATTCTAAATCGGAATTAGGTTCAGCAATGCCATCCAGCGGTGGTTCTTACCTATATTTAGAAAGAACATTTGGTCCCCTAATTGGAACGATAAGCGGATTAGGTCTTTGGGCATCATTTTTGTTAAAATCAGCTTTTGCTCTAATTGGATTCACAGCCTATCTTTATGCAGTTACAACCTATTTTGACACCTCAGTAGATACAATGCTAGTTTCTATGATTGCTTTAGTCATCATAACCGTGTTGAACATTTTCGGAATCAAGAAGATAAAGAAAGTCCAAGCACCTATTCTAGTTATTACTACATCAGTTCTGCTATTGATATGTATAGTACAATTATTTGATTCTTCAATGGATTATTCCATACCCTGGGATGGGGCTGTGAATGCGACAAAGAATGATCCGGTACTGTTGGGTGAAGCTGCTGCACTTGTGGTTGTTGCTTATGCTGGAATAATCAAAGTAGGTGCTATTGGCGGAGAGGTCAAAGACCCCCAGAAAAATCTCCCACTTGGAATCATCATTTCACTGGTCGCTGCAATAATTCTATACACTTTTGTCACTTTCGTGATGATGGCTTCGATACCGGGAGAATGGTGGCTGAATGCAGATGGTTCACCCCGTGAAGACACGGTGTATGCGTTTGTAGACGCCGTATCAGGTACAGAAATTGGTATCTTCATCGCCCTCCTTGCTTTCCTAACTATGATATCTGGTGCGCTTGCTGGTGTCCTTGCCTCATCGAGATTTTTGTTTGCAATGAGCAGAGACAATCTTTTACCTCAAGCGTTGGAAGATGTTAATGCTAAATTCGAAACGCCACATTGGTCGATAATTTTGACTGGGGTGACTATGGCTGCTTGTATCTTGCTATTACCGGTAAAAGATGTCGCAAAACTTGCATCCGGATTCCAGATTATGATTTTCATACTTGTTAACGTAAGCGTAATTATTCTCAGGCGTTCAAGTTTTGCTCATGGCTGGTATAACCCCGAATACAAATCTCCACTCTATCCGTATCTACAAATTTGGGGTATAATTTCTGGAACGTATCTGGTTTACCTGATGGGGGACAAAGCAGTAATTGGAGCGTTTGGTGCTTTCATAATAGGAGGAGTGACATATTACTCATACGGAATTAAACACAGTAAAGTCCGTACCACTCCTTTTGAAACCTTCATGCAAATGATTGCAGAATCTGACCCATCCGAGAAAAAAATCAGAGAAGCCGCTTTCCATGCTGCAGATCTCGGAGGGAAGAATCACCTCACATTGAAAGAGTTCATTTCCGCAATGAAGGCACTCAATTTTGTGTTTACTAATGACGAATACAGAGTTATATTTCACCGGGCCGACAAGGAAGAGAACGGATTCATAGATATAGACCAGTTCTTGGAATCTTGCCAAATAGAGGAAGAATAGTTCAAGAATGCTTGGTCCAGCTTCCATCATCGCCCACAATCCAGGCGGATAATTCCCCTGTTGAGTCAACATACCATCCACTCTTTCCTTGTTCGGTACCAGGAGCCGCTTGCATGACCCCAGTTCTCTTTGCTTCAGCGGTTAGTTTAGAACGGATATCTTCTGGTGATTGATTTTCTAGAGGTTCTTCAGATTCCACTTGTTCCTTCACTGTTTCAATCACATCATCATTTTTATCTTCTTCTCGTTCAGTTTCTTCGAAGTATTCTTCATCGTCCCAATAATCTTCTTTTTGTTTTTCAGGCCTTATTCTTCTTATGAGAATCATCATAATTGCTATGAAAAGAATTACAATAATAGAAACCATAGTTAGTGCAGTATTTGTACTACCCAATCCACCTCCAAACAGAACAGCTCCTACGTCGAAAAATCTCTGAGCGACTAAATCATTCCAATAGATATTGCAAGATTGAGATTGACCTGCTTGTTCGATTTTTAGGATGTATGTGTCTCCTGAAACATGTGTGGCACTACCTGCCGTGCACTGAATTGTAACCTCTGAGTCGGGAACTGGAACCGTGTTTCCTGCTTGGTCCAGGGCAAATATTCGCAAAATAATCTCATCACCTTCATCGGGTGTTTCTAGAGGTAATTCAGCAATCAACCTAACTGGTTCTCCAAAACTTACGTTCACAGTAATGTCATCCGTAGCAGTGCCACTCGATATCCTAAGATTCCAAGAACCTTCTATGCCTCCTTCAACATGCCAATATCCAATTCCTGTGGATGAAGTAGAAACCGTACCTGCAGGGTCGTCAAAGTCGAAGGACACCTCGTCAGCAAGGGCTTGGTTTCCATTAATGTCGAGAGTGAATATTTCAATCTCTACACTTTTTCCACTTTGGATATTTATTGTTTCATTATAATTTGAAAAGATCTGACGTGCAACTCCAGGAATGACTTCAACCTCAGTAATCGCAAAAATACCCTGTGAGGTTGCTCTAATCTCATGAATTCCCAATCTTCCAGGAGCCCATTTATCTCCCGACAACCTGATTTGCATAGTCATGTCCTGCTGGTCAATTTTCCATTCAACCAACACCCCAGTTATTTCATTGCCATATTCATCCTGAAATATTGGGTTCATAATGAGAACTTCGTCAGATGCAATTTGCGTTCCACTCTCGGGCAAAATAATTCTCGCCAGTTGTCCCGATATTATCTCCATGTATTTTTGAACTTCAAATACCTGCTGAGTTTCATTATCGAACCAGGTGGCTGAAACCGAATAATTCCCTACAGGCCCCGGCCGTAGTTCTTGCCAAGTTCCATGGTCTACCGAATTTATGGTCGATGAAATTTCCCAAGCACCATCGACGGGTTTTGAATTGCCAGCGGCGTCGTAAACTGATAATGATGCAATGATTAAATCACCCGATTTGAATATAGGTTCTGAAAACACTATGTCGATATTATTTGCGAATCCTTCGCTTACGGAAACAGACAAAGTTGCAGAATATCCTTGATCAGAAACGCCAATAATCCAGTTCCCTATTTCCGATGGCGTCCATTGTACGCTTTGGCCTACCTTTGCCAAAGTTCCTGAAGGTGTCGTCCAGTTTGATAATGGTAGGTCAATTTCCCCAGAATTTCCAAAAATATCAGTCCTAATAGCGGAAAGACTTACAGCAGAACCAGCTCTTATTTCGCCTGACTCAATTTCAATATCAAGTCCGGTAGCCTGTGCTGGTAGGACTCTAATTTTACCAAAACCAACAGCTCCGAAACTATTGTTTACAGATACATTCCAGAAACCAGGTGTGGTTGCAAAGTATAATCCAGTATTAGAGATACTACCATTTTCTACTTCAAATGTTAATTGTCCTACCTCTGATAACTTCACTTCGTTTCCGTGTGAATCATATGCTGTTAAATTGATATGAATCGAAGAGCCACTTTGTACCGTAAGTCCAAGAGGAATTTGTAACTCTGTAGCATTTCCCGGTTGGACATTGAATATCACCTGTTCTTCGATTTCTTGATACATTATTCTTAGAGTAGTATTGCCAACTTTGTCTGGCGACCAGATTTTGTTTTCATAATCGATTTCTCCATTTTGGATGCGATATACTAAATCAAAATCTAGCGGATTCCCTCCTCTATCTACAAGCGTTGCATTCAAATCTACATTGTCATCTATCCCAACATCAAGTGTCGTGAAACTCGTTTGAATTGCGTATGGCCATCCTTCTGTAACGGAGATATACGTGCTTGAATTAATTTGACCAACAGAAGCTGTAACGGTTACATTTCCTACAAATGAAGGCGTGAAAAAGCCGGATGAATCAATCATTCCTGAACTCGTGCTCCAATTGATTTGCTCGTCGAGTGAGTTACCCATAGAATCCAACACGATTGCTGAAAACTGTATACCTTGATCTGCACTAATACTCCATGGGTGTTCATCTATCGAAATACTGTCCGCATTAGCAGAACTGTTGGGCATTGTAACTGGTAATATCAGCAAAATCATCAAGATGGTTGAGTATCTCTTTTGCACTCTCATCCACCCGTCGAAAAATTTCTACCAATTTCATTGTTTCAGTCAGACCATTCAGCCCAATCACTTGAACCTGGTTCTTGGTAATACCAATTACCATCTTGGTCTTCTGCCCATGCAGTACCGTCATCGTCCATACGCAAATCTGCCATCCAATCCTCTTTTTCAGGTTCTACCGGAGTTGGCGGTGGTCCCGATGGGCCACCTGGAGCAGGGCCTGATGGACCGGGTCCGATTGGCCCTGAAGCCTGCGAAGTATCCTCGGCTTCATCTTCATAATACTCATCGTCATCGTCATCGTCATAATCACTTACGCCAGATCGCATAACCATAACTATGACTACAAGTAGTACGATTACGATTAATATTGCGAGTACACCACCTGCATAATACAAAGTTCCTCCTGCCTCAAAGAATCCCATGAATGTTCCATCAACAGTAATTTTACCTGTTTCTTCCTTATTGTGAACTGATATTGTTACCGTTTGCTCGCCTTCATCAAGAGTAGTTATGGTCCAATTTCCAGTTTGCCCTTCTCTCTCCGCAGTCATCCTTCCTGTTAACTTCACAACGGTTTCAGGTGGTACTGGGATTTGGTTATCCCATCCATCGAAAGTTATGACTTCAATTCTAAAAGATTCTAACTGGGCGACATTGGTTTGAAGGACGGTTAGATTGATCACTGCAACTGTTTGATGCGCCGATACCGTAACAGTCCACTCATTTTGGGCACCGCTTGAAGAGCGATAATTGAATGTGTGGACACCAGCGGTCGTCGCACTGAAATTGTAATTTCCGGCAGTTCCCGATATGGTTGACTGAGGGACAGGTTTGCCATTCTGTGTCCAAATAACGCTCTCTAGGAACTGATTTCCATCCATATCTGTACCAGTTATTGTCAATTCGTACACATCACCAGCCTTTGCCGTGTCTGCAATTACGTCGATTTCAACGGTTGCTGCAGCACCATGGTCGACACTGATATCTATTCTTTCTGAGATATTGTATCCACTTTCAGATATAGCCCATGCTGTAATTACCCATTCCCCAGCAGTGGATGCTTCCCATAGACCACCATTTCCTGTGATAATAGAGGTTATGTTTAGTGGTTCAGTTAGTGTGTCATCATCATTCTTCCACAGTGTGTATGTGATAATTGAAGAATCGATAATGTTTCCATCTCCGTCGGTTAATTGAGGAATAAACGTTAGGTCATCATCTGCATCGATAATCTGGGTTAGACTTGTAGGGGAGAGCAATTCTACTTTGATAAGTTCTCCATGGCTGACTTCTATTGTAACATTAGCTTCCAAGGTTATATTTTCGTCAGTATAGGTCGCAATTACGTTGTAAGCAGATTCAGAAGAGAAGACCGGTGAAAATCTTGTTGTGCTTCCGTACGTCAAATCCATAAGTACTGATTGATCATTGTACATTTCATGTGCGACTGTCCAAGCTACATTTACAGTCCACCTATTTTCATCATAGTCTCTAGCTTTTACCTTGATAGTTAATTCTTCATCTGCTGTCATGAAGATTGGTAATCCGTTGTAATCATCTGAATCGATAACCAAGATTAAGTCAGTTATCGCTCCTTCGGTAACTTGAATTTGGACGGTCGTACTCATTCCAGCGTAACTTGCCGTTATCGACTTAGTACCCCTGCTCTGAGCGTGCCATTCTGCAGGCACGCCAGTGTAAATTGTTCCATCGCTGACCGACCAATTAGATGCTGGCAGTTCAACAGGTAGTCTGTTGCCCATTACGTCAATTCTTGTAGTGTTCAAGTAAACGATATCATCTGCTGTAACTGAGGTTGAAGATGCTACAACTTCCAATGAAGCCATTTCACCATGTTCGACAATGATTGGTATTGAATGTGTAATACCCTTGGTTGATTGCATTGTAATGTTGTATGTTCCTACAGTAGTTGCAAAGTAGGTTCCATTAGATTCGGTGAAGACTCCTCCACCAGCGTTCCATGTTATTCCACCACCATCTGCCAAGTCCAGCACATTTCCGAACTGGTCATGTAGTGTCCATTGGAGAGTACAAGTAGTGCCTGCATTGATGATGGATTCACAACCAGTTGTCATGTAGTAGACTGGCTCTCCTCCTGTAACCGCAACTATGACGTTGTTTGACTGACCCATCCATCCTACGACAATAGTCGTCAATCCTGTAGCGTACGGGTAGAAGGTTGACCCAGTCATAGAGCCGTTATCTGGAGTATAGGAAATTGTTTCACCCGGAACAATATTTCCATGTTGGTCCTCGATATGAGCAAAAATCTCAAACGACTCATCAGCGGTAATTGTAGCACTTGTTTGGTTGACAACAAGAAGTACTGGAGCTCCTGGTGTGACAGTAATTGTAGTAGAACCACAAATGACTCCGAAACATGCTTCTACAGTGTGACTACCAATTGTTTCTGGTGTGAAGAATCCAGTCGAATCGATGGCGCCGTTACTTACCGACCATACCACATCTCCAGCGATGTTCACTCCCAAAGCATCCTGTAGGATATGTGAGAATTGTACTCCTGTATCTGCATCGGTAGTCTGGGAAACTGGTGAAATCAGAACATTGTCAACATCGGTGTAATTCAGTGAAATAGTAGGTTTCAATGATTGAGTTGATTCACTTGAATAGAATTTCACGAAAGATGGATTACCTCCAAAGTTAGAAGCAATCAATACCCATGCGTGATCGCCATTCATCACCATCGCGTCATATCCAATATCTAAATGGATAGATGTCTGTCCAGGTCCGATATATGTTGTAGAGATAGGTGTAGCATCATATTCAACACCTGCCGCCATACCACCTGCAGACCAAGGTACACCGCTTGACGAACTATTCCATGTAGAACTTGATTGTCTCCAAGCGTTAGTTAATAGTCTGTGGACGTTTAGATTAAATCCAGTTTGAGTAGTTGTTTCGACATTCAATTCAATTGACACAGAATGCACGTTTGCAGCAAGAGGAAGAGGGACTTGAGAATTATCAAGGGCAAAGATTCCTCTACACTCAGTTCCTGCTCCTTCACAGTCAGCTCCTACCGAAATTAAGTCTGAACCGTGGTTTGTGTCTGCATTACCGCTTCCAATGTATGAGTCTCTGATGTTGGTGTGACCAAATTCAGATACCTCGTTTCCAGTTTGGAATGTATATGTCCAAGTGTTATCTCCATTATCTGTATGGTCTATTGGATTGCCTAATGCGAAAGTGTTTCTGCTTGAGGATGGCCCAGGGATTGAGTTATTCAATGCTTGAACCCACCATGTGTAAACCGTACCAGTTGTTAGAGTATTATCGAAGGTGAAGGTAGTACCTGAAATTTGGCTTGAACTAGCAGAATTGTAACGATACTGGTTATTTCCATCGGAGATTGTTACAATGTATCCCGTAGCGTCAGTGACTGAATTCCAAGTCAACTGAGGTTTATCCATAGATGTTAGAACCCATTCTGTGTTGTTGTAAAGAACCGCACCGTCTGCAGGATAATTCAATGTTGGTTGCCCAGGTGGAATAATTCCGTCTACATTGTCGACATATTCTAGAGTTAGGTTAGGCCTATTATCGGCACTCTGAGCAGAATTGTCATAGAATGTATGACTTGAACCCGGTGTTCCTACAGCCTTCAGCATAACTGTCAAGGTGGTATTTCCGTTAGCAATGTTGGATTGTGCTAAGGAAGTAATATCCCAAATTTGAGTTGTGCTTTGAGATACGAGCAAAGTCGACCTTGTAATTTCACTGGCTGAACATGAAGGTGAATTATTCCATGTAACCGATGTTTCGGTAAAGGAATTACAAGCGTGTGCACTTACCGTTAATGATGATGTTCCCGTTACGTTTAATCTTTCCAATGAAAGTAGGGCATTTGTTGGAGTCATTGCGGCAGGGAATGGTATTTCCGATAAGTCAAACTCGATTAATATCCTTGATTCGCCAGTTCCAGTATCAGATATTCCCAAAGTTAAGTGATCGGTAGATTCCAAGTTAGTCGTTGCTTGATTTGAATCAATCATTGCGTCTGGAACATTAGGCAGGTTTCCTGAATCAACGAAGATAGCGCCCTGATAAAGGTTGACAGTAACATTTCCATCTCCGTCACTTACACCTAGCGTACCTGGTACTCTGAAGCTATTGACATCAGACCATTTACCTAATCTGTGATCTTGGTCTGCTCTAACTCTCCAATATGTCCAATAATCACCCCAACTTGTGGTGTCTGCAAATGTGAAAGTCTTGTTTTGTTCATCCCAAGTCCCTTGAGTTGAGGTTATGTTGGCTAAATCCATCATTAATGTGTTATTTCCTGTGAAATCTAGAGTTTTGCTCAGTTGTAACCACCAGGTTGTTCCGTTAGAGATTCCATTTGTCCAGTTAAGAGAAACTGAATCAACTCCCATCGGTTGTGAGGAAGAGGTATTCCATAGCGTAGAATCATCGATTGGAGCTAATCCCGTAGAAGCAGTTGGTAGCCACTGGCTTCCAGTTCTCCAAGTTAAGTCAAGGATAGGTCTTCGACTTTCATCAGCAGTGTGGTCGCTACTCGCAAACTCCCAGTCGTCGGTAGTATCAGAAGCAATGTAGAACATCAAATTCACTTTGTCACTACCAGATGAGTGGGCGTGCTGGACTGCATATGTGATATCAAATTCAATTGAGGCATCGTTGTAAGATATCTCTTTTACCTCGAATGGTGTATCGCATTTGCTTGATGACCAACTCGAGCCAGTTCCAGTTGGATTATTGAAAGTGACACTTTCATTCCAGTCATCGTTCATTTCACAGATTGCTACTGTTGCGTTTTCTTGATTTGTAACTCCACCTGACAATTTATACAATGTCATGTACGCTTCTGTGAATTCATAGGTTCCAGGAATAGGTAGACTTGACCAATCAACTTGAATTAAAATTTGACTGTAATGATTTGTTGAGGTTGTAACCGTTGACCTTCCCATGCTCATGGAACTGAAACTTTCGAAAGCGGTATTTGAGGTTCCAGAATCGATAAATGAATCAGTGAATATTGCGGGGTAGAGCATAGATGGCACAATAAGTCCTTCTTGCAGGCTAATTTCTGCGTCTGTGGAATTGATTAAACCTCCAGTTTCCTTAGGGATGTGGAAAATGGTTTCACTTCCTCTTGCCCCTAGTATGTCATCAGTGATCGGTTGAACAAACCAGCGATATGTCTCTGCGTCACTGAGATCAGAACTTGGTGTCCATGAATTATTTGCTAAATCCCATCCATCAGTGCTGAATCTGCTATCATAAACTGTCCAACCTTGTCTGTCATCAGAATAGTCGTTCCAAATGTATAACCTCCAATCATCAATGTTTGAAGAATTGTGATTCCATGTGAATGTTGGAGTTGTATTCGGCAATAAACCGTGAGTTGACAAATTCCAAACAATATCATTACTGGTAGGCAAATAATTACTACCTGCTACAGCGGGTGTGGTCGCAGTTCCGGTTGCCCATGTCATGTTTAACCAAGGCCTTTCTGAACTAGTTCCATCAGTTGATGTAAAGAAAGTCTGTCCTTGACCTAATCCTGAACCAACCATCATCAACGACAAATGTGAATCACCATTTGCAAAGGCCTGTTGAACCATCTCAGTTACATCAAAAGTCATCCAACTTGCTGTAACAGAATCCTGTATGTCGCCCATGTATCCGATATCAGATGCTCCAGTTGCGCCCAATGCTGACCAGTTGTTCACTCCATCATAACTCGAGCCATTTGCACTTTGGTTCCATGCAACTGTTGATGGGTGTATCGATACAGCGTTAGAAGTGCTCGAAGATGTTTGAGAGTACAAGTTCAGTGTTGCGTTCTTAATGTGAGCAAACTGAGGGTTAGGTAGTTCAGTTAATGGAATTTTCATCAAACCAGTCGCAGTGACATTCGAGGAAGAAGTTCCAACGGTTATCGTCGAGGAAGAGAACTGACTTGACGTATTTCCAACTCCAGAGTTTGCGACCCATGAATCGATGAAATTAGGTAAGTTCAGTGATGGCATAGCTTCTCGGTGATGCAATTCAACGGCAGATGTGGTTGAATCGATGGACCAAGTAGTTAGGTCAGGTAGAAGGAAGTTGTATACCGCAGACCAGTTTCCGATTTGATTTGTAACACTGGTCGCTCTAACTCTCCAATACCAAGTTTTTCCTTTTTGTAGGTCATTTTGGACATCAAAAGTCGAGTTATTTACATCAAATCCACTATCTGTCCAACTAGTTGCCATTACCAAGGATTGAGAATCAAATGTTGGACTTGTATCCAATTCAATAGAATAACCTCCTACAGAAGCACCGCTTGTACTGTAGTTCCAACTTAGTTGTGGTTTGGTGTCCGGTGCTGGATTGATTCCAGTTTCTACAGCCCATGAGCCGTTGACAGGAGACGTAGGTGAAGGAGTATCTGGTATTGCATTCGAACCTGGTACGTAGATGAATGATATTTCAGGCCTCATCGAATCAATTTGATTATTACCATAGAAGTATGCATCTCTGTTTCCACCGGTCCCATATCCAATCATTGCAAAAATCAGATTTACATCTCTGCCCTCTCTCATTGCATTTTGAACAGCGAGAGTGACATCGAATTCTACCCAATCACCTGCTGAATATGAATTTCCTAAGGTGACGGTGTCTAGTAGACTGCTTCTCTCCCATCCCTTTGCTCCTGATGTTCCCCACGCGTTTACGCCATCGAACTTAGCCCATGATGCGGTATCTTCCGTCCAATTGTGTTGTCTGCTTTCCCATACCCCTAGAGCAGGAGAACCTGATGGGTCAAATGCTAATTTGAATTTGTAAGTAGCCGTTTTCACAGCATACCCTGATGGAAGTAGGTGTGAATTTAGGTCACACCCCATCAAGTATGATGTTTCTGCTGGGAGTGTATTGTAGGAAATCAACATTTCATTTTCATCATTATAGTTCCCGTTTGGGTCCCCGCTATCGATGTAAGTGTCTTGACAATTTGGAGCATCGCCAAGATCAGTCGCGTTACCGTGTGTTAAACCAAGCCACCTTTCATCATCAGTTGAATCATATTGTGATTCTAAATTTGATACTAAGAATGATGAACTATTCCACCAAGAGTGGTGATTGTTTGTACTATCGATCTGTGCAACTCTCCAATGATACATTACTCCTTTGTCGAGAGCTTGGTTACTATCTAGGGACCAGTTTCCATCATCTTGAGCAATATCTCCAGTCGCATTGTTGAAGGAATAGATGATGTCACGGAATTCTACATCGCTTGCTAATTCTAGAATCATGTCGCCGGTCCAGGATATATTTGGGTCCCATTCAAGGGTCGGCATTGTGTTTGCAGACAGGTTGTCATTGCTCACATTCCAAACGCCGTGTCCGTCTAATGGCAAGGTTTGAGTCGGGATTAAAGGTGAGCCGGAACTTCCCCAATCGTAAGTTATCTCTAGCGAAGGTATATCACAGGTAGAGGCCTCATTGGAACAAAGCTTTGCAGAGGTTGATGAGGACACATCTTCCATCCATGATGATGCAACAAGCATCAATTCAAGAGATTCAGTAGGTGTGTTAGATGATTGCACATCAGCTGCATAGCTGTCCAACCAGTGCTGAATTGCTACAGTAAGGTTAACTTCGATGGTAGATGATGACTGGCTTCCTGTAAAGTTACCAACTGACATTGATGTGGTTCTACCGCCATCATCCCAAGTTGATGAGCCATCGTATCTTCTCCATGTTACACCGGACTCAGTCCAGTCCGTATTTTCCATAATGTGGAATGATATTTCAGCGTCTCCTTGATAGTCACTTCTTTCGAATGACATCACCGCAGATTGAATTGAGGAATTCAAATGCAATCCTATGTTTTCCATGTTTATTCTTATCAAACCATATTGTTGGGTGGTGGAATGTGAACCAATTTTAATTTCACCATCAGAGCCATAATTTGTGTTTGAATAAGAACCCAGTGAATCGATGTATGAATCCTCTAGAGTGTTTTCGTTAATCATCAAACTAGTATAGTTTAGATCAATAGTAGCAAGTCCATTTGCAAGCGAAACATTGTGCTGAGGGAGGTGGAAGTTGCCGGTTTCCCAATCCCCAATAGTTCCAGAGGAATCGATTGCTCTCATTCGATAATACATGGTCGACCCATTTGTGAAAGAGTTTGTAGATGGAACTTGCATAGAACCATCAGTTGCGCCTATGGTAAATAGGGATGAATTCTCATCGGAGTTGAAATACCAAGCACCTTCTGTTCCTTTGAAACTTTCATATTTCGAAAATTGGACTTGTACATCATCACCAGACAAATTTTCCCATGTTACCTCAGGGGTCAAGTCCGCAGTAAGTACAAATTGAGATTCGTCCATTAGTGGTGTGCCATCGGCTACGAAGTTTGGAGACAGAACTCCACCACTAGTGTGAGATCCGGTTTGGTGGACTATCTCCAGTGATGGTTGGTCTGAGGTTGCCTCGGACATATTACAATCATAGATTGGGCCTATTGCAGTTACAAGCATGTTTATTGTGTTTCTAGAATTTATGACTGCATCTTGTGCGATTTCAGTTACGTTGATTGTGAAGGTTGAGTTTCCATATTCATAGGATGGAACTGACCAAATGTCTCTATCGGTTGAGCCTTCAGCACCGGGTTCGCCCCAAATGTTAGAAGAATCTCTTGAGTCCCATGTAGCGTTTCCTTCATCCCATGTTTCCTTCATTCTAGTTGGATATATCGTGATTCCAGAAACATCATTTGGATCGATTCCACAAGTGATTTCCAACATTGCGGATAAGACAAGGTCACCACTTGGTACAGTATTGTTGAATTCAATGAGTATTCTCGAATCAGTGGATGTGTTGGAGCCAAAACCAACCTCTGCTTCGGAGCCATAGTTCGTGTTTGGAGTATCAGAATCAATCATCGTATCTTTGAAAACGGATACCGATGAGGTTGTTTTCAATATCTTAATATCCTCATCTAAAGCATCTTCTTTCCACTCAGGAATGGCTTCTGGCAATGCTAAATCTGCAAAAATAAACATTATGACCAAAGTCATAGAAATTACGATTTTTCGGGGGTTGGTTGCACTAGATGTCATTTGGCTCAAGTCACCAACAAAGGAGGGGGTATAGTTTCCTTTCGGTTAGCCACCCGTAGGGTGGCTGTTTGAAATTAGAATATATTCGGCCAAAGCGAAGGTTCAAAGTTGTCCAGTTTTGACCTAATGCTGATGAGCGAACTTTGGGTAGAGAGACATCGACCCCAGACGGTTTCGGACATCAAAGGTCAGTCTTCAGTCGTTCAAAGATTGGCTTCTTATGCCAAGGTTTCTGATTTTCCACATTTGCTTTTTGCAGGCCCACCCGGAACTGGAAAAACAACGGCGGCAATGGCTCTAACAAGAGATGTCTTTGGAGAAAATTTCAGAAATAATTTACTTGAGATGAACGCTAGCGATGAACGCAAATTGGAAAGCATACGTTCAAAAGTGAAACAATTCGCTAGAACTTCACCTTATGGTGATGCGAAATTCAAGATTATTTTCTTGGATGAAGCGGATGCCTTAACTCACGATGCACAGGGTGCACTTAGGCGGATAATGGAACAGTATGCACAGACTTGCCGGTTTATTTTGTCCTGCAATTACTCGAGCAAAATCATCGAACCAATACAAAGCAGGTGTGCTGTTTTTAGATTTAGACCTCTTCCCGATTCAGAAGTTATGAATCAGGTAATGGATGTCGCAAAATCCGAAGGAGTTTCTTTAGCAAATGATGCTGCAGAAGCACTGGTGAGAATCTCTCAAGGTGATCTTCGAAAAGCGATTACAGCTTTACAGGTCGCTGCTGCTTTGGAGACTAATGTTTCTCGAGATTTGATTTATGAAACAAGCGCTACCGCACCCCCCGAATCGCTCCACCAATATTTGATGGCTTGCCGACAAGATGGTTTCCACGCAGCGAGGAGGAGATTGAGGGAATTATTGGATAGATATGGCTTAGCAGGTACCGATTTTGTCAATCAACTGCACAGAGAGCTCTTTGGTGCTGACTTCTTATCTGAATTGCAAAAATTAGAACTTACTGAATTAATGGCAGATATTGATTTCCGATTGGTCGAGGGTGGAGGCGAGTCCATTCAGTTAGACGCTTTAACGGCGAGGTTATCCCAATTACTCGGTTAATTCGGGGATCTCCTCAACAACAAGTTTCATTGAAACAGTTCTTGAATTTGTCCAAGGGTCGCCTTCTTCAACGACATTGATATCAACGTCATATGTTCCAACATCTAGTGATTCAGGAATAGCAACAGCAACTGGATAATCGATTGACTTGTGGGTTCTTACATCATCAAGAGCGTTCGAGTCGACTGCTGAAATATTAGTCCAAGAATTAACAAGATTTTCTTCGCTCCAGGTAGCGGTGATAGTGTAAGTTGCACCTGATGATAAAACATTATCAGAAAATGAAAGTACTAAGTAGTGGGCACCAGTGTAATTTTCTAGAATCGTTATTTGATTAGACCTGGATTTTTCAAAATCAAATCCTTCATTATTTTCTGAAATCATTCCCCACCCAGAATCAACTTGTGGAGCAACAATATCTGCAAACGGCGCGTTTGTTAAAATAAAGGTCAATGCCAACCAGGTGAAAATATGAAGAAATGACGCCTTAAACCAGGTTCCCTTAGTGTAATGCTCGACGAATTTTTCTGGAAGAACAGCCCTATGTATCGACGGCAACAGGAAGATACACATCATAGGGAGGAACCACAACAAATCAGGACTATCTTGTGAAGAGGGCATTGCGACATATCTCATCAACAAAGCAGTAGTTGCTCCAAAGGCTAAAACCAGCCACATCGAAACGGTATCTGCCCTTTCTTTGGCCACGTGTTTCACTGGGTCAAAGGACTCTATTCCGAGGTCAGCTCCCGACCTGTTTTTCTTGCGGTCTTTTTGACCAGCACCGCGATTTTTCCTCTCGGTAGCCGCTGCAGCCAGAGCCGTATTGATGTCCACCATCGTACCCTGCGGTGAATTGACAGTGAATGAAGGCTGTGGTTAATTTTAGTAAATCCTAGTAGTATATTCCGCATTCTTCAAAGAGGGGAGGGCGGTGGGCAGGCTACATGCCGGGGTGGCGTAGTTGGTGGCGCGTCGGACTCATAGGGCAGTTCAAAAGAACTAATTGAGACGTACCAAAAACCCCTTCTCATGTCTGAGACATCCGAAGGTCGCGGGTTCAAGCCCCGCTCCCGGCACCACATATCAAAACCGTTTCCGTAAGCCCAAAAAAAACAATAGCATATAACTGATGAGAGGGCCTCTTGCTTCTGATAGCGATGAAGTCTTTGTTAGATGGTATGACAACTTTTAGTGCGAATAAACCAAAAACTGCTGTTGTGATATTCTTTGTTTTCATACTTACACTATCACCGTTTGCAATGTTCATACAATTCGATAATAGTGAAGATGCATTTTTCCCTGATAATGAAACAGTACAACTTCTAAATGAGGTTGAAGATGAATATCAAGCGTCCATAGACTTCATCCGTTTTATTGACAGAATTGAATCGGGAGATCTCTACGAAAGCGAAACTTGGGAAAAGTTGGCAATTTTGGAAGCAATACTTCTCGAGAATAGTGATTTAGATGAATATCAATATCCTCTTTACGGCATTCAACCCAATAACGGAATGGCAAGTACGGCGATACAATGGTTTAGAATTCAAGACAAAGAATCCAATTTACCATGGATAAACAACCTCAGCACTGCAATAAACGCAGTTACAAATTCAACTAACGAAACTCGTAATTCTTCACTTGTGGAACTTGGGAGTTTAATCGAAACGATACCATCTCCATCCGTTATTACATCCCAAGAATTACGAAATTGGACGCCTACAGAACCAGACCTTTGGCTCAAGAGGATTGATGACAACTCGAACATTTCTTCGAAAATAATTTCATTGAATCTTGAGATAGAGGCAATGGTTTCGTCATTAGGAAATGATCCGGGTCTAGGTGCAATTCACGCAGGGCAGATCTCTGCAAAACTAGGAGTTCTCCAAGGTATGCAGAACATAGACTACAAAGCGTTGCTAATCTCTAATTTGCCTGCTGAAGATAAAGAGAACCCGTGGCAATCCGATGGGCCAATTCTAACATCGTTTGTTGTAATTACAGACCCAGAAATTCATGATAAAGAAGTGATTGGGGATGTCCAAGAAGAAATTTCTGTTTGGGCTACTCAATTGCTTGAACAGGCAAAACAAGAAACTGGGGACGACGATGTTTCAGTTTTCTCATTCTCCCAATTAGCGACCGGCCAAAATGCAAACTTGGGAAAGGAATTAGGAATTCTTAACTCCGTTTGTTTACTACTTCTTGGATTCATTTTGTGGACAAAATTCCGTAGTATAAGAGATACAGCAAGTGTACTTACTCTAACTGTATTTGCGATAATTGCAACATATGGTTCTGCAGGACTATTGACTTTGCTGGGACTTAAGATGCCCTTTAATGCTGCAATGAACTCTATTCCGATTCTGTTACTTGCAATTGGTGTGGATTATGGTCTGCACGTTGTTTCAAGGATAAGAGAGGAACTTTTAGATGAAGAGAAAAACAATCCGCAAAACAGAGAAACTCTCAAAGATTTTAGTATTGATGCAAGAAGAGAAGCAATTAGAAAAGGTACACTTTTGACATCTGCCGCCTTGATGGTAGCAATATTCACTGACATCGTGGGTTTCCTTTCGTTTAGGTTTTCTACTCAGGCATTCCTTGTTTCGTTTGGAACAGTAATCGCTATTGGTCTCTTCTACATTTACATCCTGAGTATAACTGTACTACCTGCGTTGATGATGCTCATACCTCCAAAGAAACTCAAATTAGAAAAATCAGGAAAGATAGAAATCGGGCCTGTATCAAAGTGGATTGGATCTCTGACAAAGGCTCCGGTAAAAGTCGTCGCTGTTACGATAATTATCTCCATTCCAATGTTTGTGGGTTTCCAGCAATTGGAGGTTGGTTTTGATACGAGAGACAATTTTGATGACTCTGTTCCAGTCGTTCAAGATTTCTTAGTTATAGCAGATGAATTCCAAAGTAGCCCTGCACCCCTTTATGTTGTAATAAACGGGGATGTGATTTCTTTTGACGGTCACAAATTGTACAATGAAGTAATTTCGCAATTAGGTACAACAGAGGGTGTAAATGGAGTTCCTGTAGGTATTTGGTCGGTGTTAGAGGAATCGAGAATTTCGTATCCTGAGCTAGATTCTCTAATGACGGAGATCGAATCTGACGAATCTGCCTATGGTTCTCTCAAGGATTGGTTATTGTCTTCCGATGGTAGGAATATTTCTAGTGGTAATCTTAATTCAGATGCTTCACAGACGGTTATTTCATTCCAAGCCGCTACGTTAGACTGGCAAGATGCTGTGGATTTCGAGGTCTCTCTTAGTGAAAAATTAGCAGATGTGACGGAAGACAACCAAGGTAATTTCGATGCTAAATTATCTGGAAGATCACTAATTCTTGCTCAGGTAACTGCGGACGTTGCAGACTCAGCTGTGATTTCGACCGCAACGGTTGCAGGTGTGATTTTGTTGATGCTTATCTCCATAAACTCCTTCAGGCAAAAAGACGTTATTCAGGGTGCTGCACGTGGGTTTGTAACTTGGATTCCTCTCATGGCAGTGGTTGTTTGGGTATACGGTATAATGGGTTTAACCGGTTACCAATTGAATTCACAAACGGTAACCATTGGCGCTTTGACTTTAGGTCTTGGAGTTGACTATGCAGTACACTTGACTACTCGATTGGAGGAGGAAGTTGAACACAATCCACATGGTACTCCAGAGGATTGGGTTACAAAATCTAGTGCAACAACCGGAAGAGCGATGTTTGGTGCGGCGCTGACCACCGCTGGTGGTTTTTCTGTACTGAATTTATCATCCTTAGTTCCACTTCAGTTATTCGGACAGGTATTCGTGGTAGCAATCATTCTCGCACTAGTTTCAAGCTTGATGTTATTACCACCACTATATGCGTCATTCCTTAGGAAAGATGCAGAGAAATATTTGGCTTCAATGCCACTAGAATCTGAATAATCAAACCGCTCTTTCTTCCAATAGTTCTAGTGGGATTATCTCAAGGGCTTTGTGATTAGTTGCTTCTAAGTCCACTGGACATGCGACTCCATTATTCAAAGCGTCCAACCATGTTAGTGCGCAAACGCACCATGAATCTCCAGGTTTTAGCCCTGGAAAATTGAAATGTAGAGCAGGGGTCATCAAATCATTACCACGCATTTTTGCGAAATTTAGGAATTCTTCAGTCACAATACAACAAACAGTATGTGATCCACGGTCATTTTCATCTGTATTACAGTGGCCATCTCTATACCACCCAGTTAGAGGCTTACAGGAACATTCCCCAATGTCTTCACCAAGCACATTCTTCTGTGACATAACAATCCGAGGTCGCCTAATTACTTGAAATTGTGTAACTATTCCTCAGATTCTCCTATTCTGTCACCGGACATGTATTCTTTTTCTGGTTGGGTTAATGCTAAGGCTTCAGATTCTGTTTCTGAATCTGTTCTGAATGCTAAAACAAATCCGAATGTAATGCCGGATAGTCCGATTATCCAGAATGAAACCGTAACCCAATCAATCCAGTGGTCAAAGTTTGAGAAATACATTATTGGGTCTTGGTTCGTTACTATATTTGATACCAAAACTTCAGCGGTATCATCATCTAATTCTCCGGAAGTTTTGATCATGAAAACCTTTGTCAAATTATCCATTGTCGGAGGTTCTTGTTGTTCAGTTGTTGGTCTTGTGTCCAAGTAGAAAATCGATTCAGATTGTCCACCGATGATTACCTTGCTAATCGATTCGGCTTTGATTTCAACTTCACTTCCAAAGTAAACAGGAAGCGCTCCAGGAATTGCGTCCAATATGTCGCCGTTGTTGATTAACTTGGCTTGAATTGGCCTTGCCAAAGGGTCCATGCTCGCTTTACACACGTCGACAGGGACTCCTTTGAGTTCTCCGTTAGAACTGCAATCCAGTGGCACTACTCCGTAACCGGATAGATCTACGAGGTCTCCCTCACCGGTAATGAAACTACCAATCGTTTCTCCTTGTAGTTCTGCGGTAATTAATCCATATGTTGCATCTTCCTTTTCTAAGGTTCTCCAGCCGATATATTCGCTATCTCCTACCATTACAGTCTCACCCTTGTCACAGGAATCTGATTCTCCCGTACAAATGGTAAGGATTGCAGGGTCACCAGTTGATTTTCCACCATCAACATATTGTGCTGAACCGAAATATGTTTCGTTTGATTCTAAACTCGTCCAACCTTCAGTCATATTTTCTGAATCACCGGTAGCAAGGTATGCATTGACCGGATCGTGCCATCCAAGTAGCCAATTGTTTACTGGCTGGGTTAGGTACATCGAGGTGCCGAAACTATCCTTAAGGAAACCAGGAACGAAGTTTTTGAACACTACTTCCATCATTAGTAATCTTGCTGCAGCTGCTGCATTCTCATCGATTTGATAAATTTCTGCAACGGTCTGATCATTCCATTCTACTGAATCTGCAAGTTCACCAGTTGAGTAATTAATTGGTAGAGATTTACCACTTAATTCTCCGTACAGGAACATTGTTGCTCCTTCTGCTTTTGTAATTCCATAAGTGCCATATAGCATTCTAGCACTTTCCTCCTGGGTTAAGTCTACAGGGTCCGCTTCTGGGAATCCAAGAATGCCAGAACCCCACATTCCACCAGCGTTTAATGAGTACTCCGTGTATGTGTTATCGATTGGGTTGATCGAACCAAAGCTTTGGTTTACGAATTGTGACGCTGTTAGATATCCTTCTCCTCCGACCAAAATCAATGGCAATGATACATCATTGTTTAACCATGATAAACAGAATTGCTTTATTTCATCATGCTGACTTGAAGTCAAACCATATGTCGCAATTGCTTCATCTTTGGGCATGGATATGAAGGAGTCAAGACCGAACGAAAGGCCTGATTCACTGACAGCTACAATTCCGAGTGGTTCATCTGTTCCATCTCCTAATCCCAGAACATTTCTGGCTACATCATCTGAAATTGAGATTCCCAATAGGGCCTCAAACCTCGTTGACAAATTAACCAAGTCTTCAGAAGTGTTTGTTATGTAATCATCATTCAAAGCTCCGTAATCCATCATTAGACTACCCATCCCTCCAAATAGTGTCCAATCTCTTGCAAGGGTGATTTCTATGTCAGTTGGATGTTCGAATCCCCACAATTCTGCTCTTTGCAGAGTAACAGAATCTTCTGGGTTCGCCTGAATCTCTTCTAAAGTATCTGGCTCTCCCATGGCAGCATATACCAAAGGTCCCATGTAATTGACGAATGCTAAATTTTCTCCAGATGGTCCAGTAGCATTGTAGAACATGTGTTCAATGTCTAAATCTGAGACGAATGAACTTGATTCATTATCTTGAATCCCATTGCCGTTTAAATCCCCTTCCAATGTTTCACCTTCATCGATAACTCCGTTTCCGTTTTCGTCACCGAGTAAATCACCAGTCTCAGAATCTCTCCAAATTTCATCGTATTCAAGAATTCCATCTCCATCATCATTCCAATTTCCAGAAATCCATTGTGGATGTACCCCGCCGGAGCCTAGGTATGTTTGACTCTCATCGTCAGTAAATGCTCCACCATATGCTTCATCGAATGCAGAGAATACTCCGTCAAGGAAGAAAGATTCGGCTGAGTTGTGGAGGAGTGTATCGATAATGTATATTTCGCCAGGTCCTTCGACGGTATTCAATATCGCCATGTGTTCCTCTCTAATTTCTTCAGCTACACCGTGCGCTGCAGAAACCTGCTGGAAATGGATGTCGATTACTCCTGAAACGAATCCAACTTTTGTGATGTCCATAACAGCATTTATTGCGGTACCTGTTGCTCCGACAACTTGTGGATTGAATGCAATATTCAACTGGCTTACATTTGTATCACAGGAAAATGCTGTGTCTTCCGAACATTCATAGGATGTAATCTGACTGTATTTCAATAGTCCATTCTTTATGTCATAATCTTCAACAGTCCTCTTTAAAGTTACATCATAGGTAATTGGGCCAATTCTTTCGTATACCGGTTCTGTACCATTATTTTCAACATCATCGACATTAATAATCGACCATGCATAAAAATCTCTTTGACTAGTTTCTTCTGCCCATTCTTCGTGTACTTCTAAACATAGCACGTCTTTGCATATGTCGTCTTTTACCTTGGTCGCTACTGCCTCATTGACAGCATCAGGAACTGCCCCTGTCGCCATAGGCCCTATGACAGCTAGATTTAGCATTACCAAAACAGCGCCTACGCCGAGCAAAGTTAGGTTCATTGGCTTCAGATTCATGGTTGCCGTGCATAGTGGATAGAATTGAACCTATCGCAAAAAAATGGAGATTATGTTACTCTGTTCCTGAAATACTTCCATCGGATTGTAATTTGTATAATCTGACTGTACTGGTCGCCCCACTCATTGCTTGTGGAGATCCTGAAATTGCTACTATTCGTTCGCCTCGCTTTATGACGCCCTTTGCCGCAAGAATAGAAATAGCGTTCTGCATTGTTTTAGAACCTCTTTCATTTTCTTCCACAATTACCGAATTAACACCAGGAAGAAGATTTATTCTTCTGGCTGCAGATATTCTATCAGTAACGGCAATGATTGGCATATCTGGTCTGTATCCTGACACTAACCTTGGAGCGTTTCCGTGTTTTGTTGCTACCAATATGTGATTTGCACCTACGAGTCTTGCTAGTTCAACACCCGCATGAGCAACGGCTCTTGTTGACTTGAATTTTGAAAGGGCTCCAGGTTTTGCTCCTGAAGAATTCAGTCCCTGCTCTGTAGCATCAACAATTTTTACCATGGTTTCAACAGCTTTTATTGGATGGTTTCCAGATGCAGTTTCACCAGAAAGCATCACTGCAGTCCCTCCGTATCTAATTGCGTTTGATACATCACTAACCTCAGCTCTTGTAGGACGCATATTTTCAGTCATAGTTTCGAGCATTTGTGTGGCGATAATCACAACCATTCCTCGCATTAAGCCTGATTCTATTATCCGTTCTTGCGCAAGTGGAACCTGTTCAAGTGGAATTTCGACGCCTAAATCCCCTCTAGCTACCATTACGGCATCAGCCTCATCTAGAATCGATTGTAGATTTGTAAGTGCTACTGGGTGTTCGATTTTAGCAATAATCGGTGTGTGTTTACCAGCATCTCGAATTGCTTTCCTTGCAGGTTTCAGGTCTTCTGCTGTTCTTACATAAGATACGGCAATCCAGTCTGCCCCGTTATCGAGTGCGTGTTTTAGAGCCAATTCATCCTTTTCTCCAATAGCTGGTAGGTTCACGTTAGTTGAGGGGACGTTAATTCCTTTGCGACTACTTATCTGTCCCCCGTCAATAACTTCACAAATAACTGTTGAGTTGGCTTTTCCAGAAACATCAGATACGATTAGTCTGACGAGCCCGTCTGCGATTAGTACAGGGTCGTCTTTTCTTAGTTCCAGGGATAATCCACCATACTCGACTGGTATTTCGGGTCCGTCGTGGTGCTTTTTTCCACATGTCAGGGTTACAATTTCTCCCTGAGTAAGGTTTCTCGTACCATCGAATTCACCAAGTCTTAGTTTAGGGCCTGGCAAGTCTGCCAAAATACAGGTGGTGCGTTCATCATTTTCTAGTGAACGGATCTGTTGGTATAGTCCAGTCTTATCCTCTGGTGATCCATGGGAATAATTCAATCGAAAAACATCGGCTCCTGATTGGAAAATTTTCTCTAATTGTTCTTGCTTCCAGCAAGCCGGTCCTACCGTTGCAATTACTCTTGTTCTTCTCATTTTTTTCACTTTATACCAGTGCCGTAGGCAATTATTTCGAAAAAGCCACCTCTGTCGGTGTCTGCCTTCCCCATTATCTGTGCGGTTTCAATTCTTACATTGATTACTTCTTGCCAACCTTCTTTCATCGCTTGTTCTCGAAGTCTCTGCAGGGCTTCATTTCTTCCATATTCTAAAACCTTGGAAAATGATTGTAAATTCATTCCAAAAAGAGATTTTATGATTGCAAAGAATGACTGCGCCCAAGATGCGCCCATGGTTACATTGGTAGAAATCATGCCTGAAGATGAAATTTCACTAACTATAAATGGTTTAGACCTCGTGTTGAGAATGTCTTTTCCAGCAAGTTTTATACTAGCAGATTTACGAATTTCTAGTTTCCTGATGCTAGATTTTTGATGAATACCTGAAAATAAAAGTGAATAAATAAATCCAAACATGGGTATAATAAAAAGGAAAAGAAAGAACAACAAACGAATAATCTCGCTGATTACGGCCGGGTCCAAAGACTATCACTCCTGCGACACAATAACTGCAGTTCCGTATGCGAATAGTTCAGCTGCTCCACCAGATACACTACTTGTTGCAAATCTTACATTCACTACTGCGTTTGCTCCCATTGCATTTGCAGCGGTAAGCATTCTTTGAATTGCTTCGTTTCTAGCTTCATTCAGCAATTCTGTATATGCTTTGATTTCCCCACCGACTATATTCTTGAATCCAGCAAGAATATCTTTACCAATGTGTTTAGCTCGTACAGTAGAACCTGTTACTATGCCGATGTGTTGGCTTATTTGAGCTCCTGGGATGGTTTCTGTATTTGAGACTAGCATCTGCATAAATATCTCTGGTTATCGGTGTGATAATAAGTTTGAGTATATACAATCTAAAGCATTGGCTGGTTTCTTAGCCACTCTAAATCAGAGATATACAATTGCCTTATGTCATCTAGCCCGAGAACCAACATTGCTAATCTTTCCAAGCCCATTCCCCAAGCACAGACGGGATCTTTTATTCCAAGTGGCTCAGTTACTTCAGGTCTGAATATCCCCGCACCTCCTAATTCTAGCCACTTGCCACGCCACTTTACTTCAACTTCGAGTGATGGCTCAGTGTAAGGGAAATATGCTGGCCTTACCCTAACCTCTGGATAACCCATTTTCTGATAAAATTTCTTTAGTGTTGAAACCAACATCCCCAAGTTCGCCCCAGGTTCCATGATTATTCCTTCGATTTGGTGGAATTCTGGAAGGTGTGTTCTGTCGATGCTTTCCTTTCGAAATACTCTATCAATTGCAAAAACTCGACAAGGTTCTCTGGGATTTGCAGCAAGGTATTGAATGGTGTTTACTGTTGTATGGGTTCTCAACAACCCACGTTGTGATATCTCTTCGCTAAATGTTCCACCCCACCCAGTGGATTCTGTGTCACCGCCGTGCTCGTGAATATCTTTCCAACTTTCGAGTAACTTAGTGTCGATGGGAACGGATTTTGGGTTATCGAGATAGAAAGTGTCTTGCATTTCTCTAGCGGGGTGATCTTGTGGAATGAATAGAGCATCCATATTCCATCCAGCAGTTTGAACATAATCTTCTACAATCTCGGAAAATCCCATTTCTAAAAATATGGACCTTATCCTCTCAATAAGAGCCTGCATTGGATGACTTTTACCAGTACGTGGAATGGATGCTTTTAATGAAACATCATAGGGCCTGAATTCAGCCTTTTTCCAATCCGATGTCTGCAAGAGTTCCGGTGTAATTTCAGATATTTGCACAATCTCTTCCAAATCAACATCTTCGATGTTTTTTCCTTCTGGAGTGATTTTCCAAGTTCGCGATACAACCTCGACAATCTCTATGAGATTTTTACGTCCTCTGAAGTGGTCAACAAGTTCATTATCGATATCAGGAGATTGTATGAATTCCTTTCTTGCTTGAATTGTTTCTGAGATTGAGTTCCCATCATCGTAAGAAATTTTTCCACCATCAATCGATACACCTAATCCTTTGAGGAGGCCTATCCCTGGGCCGGCTTCATGCTTCTCGAAGTTCTTCGAAATATCTGACATAGTTACTTCATTGGTCCTTTGTATAAATTCCCATAACCGTTCCTCTAACAACCCATTTTCAACAGCCCTTTGTCCCTCTATGCCAAGAATAATATCTCTTTTTGAGCATTCAAATATTTTCACAAACCCATGATTGGATAGCCCATGGCCTGCTGAAACCGCGATGGCTTGGTCATCCCAATCACAAGCGGTGAGAATTTCATCAAGACTCCATTCTTCATCTTTAGTCTTTAATATGCGAAGTAGCCTTTTCTCTGGATTGGTTAACTCCGCCATGATACTTCCAACCCCTAATAATTCTTCAATTAAGCGTGTTAAATCATTCTTGTGAATCCGCATTGAGTAATGCAGTCAAACTGTGTTGTCCTAGATATAAGCAAACAACCCAGAAGAGGTATACTATCGTTGAAAATCCAATCATAAGCAACACTTGAGTTCTGAAAAGGACCATCCACATAACTGAGACATTGGTTACCACCAAAAATATGGTCAGGAAAATGGCAGGGAATAAGTCGAATCCTGCTTTACTCCACGTGTTTACGGTCATCGTGCATGAAATTACGAGAGGAATTGTTACCATTGTAACCATCCAAATTATTGGAGGGTCTGTCCTTGCGCCAAAGAAACCACCATTTACGATAATTTTACTGGGATTGAATTCTATCAATCCCATCGGCGTTAGCAGTGAATAATGTGTCCAAATAATGCATAAAAGAAGGAATGGTATAACAGCTAGGACGGTCAATCTACAAGATTCCAAAAGATTATTTTCATTTTTCTCTTTCAACCATTCTAAATTTTCTTCAACAAAAATAGGAGTGCTCCTTACTATGAGCAAGGTAATTACTGCGGGCCAAACGCCCCATGTAGGGATGATCATGCTCAGGCCAAACAACTCAATCCATTTTGCTCGAAACGGAGATTTTACCGCATATTCGTGCTCTATTCTTTCAAAAATACTTTGAGTGATTGTAAAAATAATCCAAGCGATAATTATTCGGTCATACCAGGAATTACCTAATGAGTGAAGAAAGATAACAATAGAGACAGGGATTGCTAATTTTAAGAATTGTAAATCCGATTCTCCATGAGTTATTTTGTCTGCAATGTAAGAAGCGATAATTCCGAGTATCAAGGCTGCAAGAAGGTTTTCAGTGAAAAAGGTCGAGACGATTTGTTGCCAAAATTTGTAAAAGAAATCTATTCCTGTCAACTCATAAATTGGAATATTTATTATCAATCCGATATAATAACTTACAATGGTCCAAAGAGGTAATAATATTATTATCAAAAACACATAAGAATTAAGCTTATTTTTTGGTGTATTTCCATATTTTCTCAAATACAAAATTAATGCTGTAGCAAATACTAGCAAAACCGGAGAAAGTCTGCTATCTGGTTGCCAGAGTACAGCGGCTAGCATTAGGTAAGGGCTCCAATCTGGAATATTTGGAGTTGAGAAATCTTCTCCTTTACTTTTCAAGAAAGTCAAGTAGAATATACCGCTAGTGACGAGGATAACAGATAATATTCCAACTGATTTTCGTATCCATTTTGTAGTCCAAGTTGTAAATTCAATATCGTAGAACCAAACATAATGAGCCCAAATGAATGCGCAAAATCCAACTGATACAGAAATAATGGCTAGCGAATTATCTTGTTTGAAATCACGAATTGTTTTTGTTTTAAATGCTAAAAATCCTATTCCCAATAGTGGAATGAATGATGCAAAAATGTCCCACGTAGAAGGACTCTGCGTTAATGAGGGGAGTTTATCCCATTCAACGTTAGATTGGGATATTTCTGAAAACGGATAACCATTTTTTTCGAGCCATTCTTGTCGTTTGATTTGAACCTCCCAATTCCATTGTTCTAAGGAATTAGCGTGTTCTTCATCGAAATCAAACATTTCTAATGGAATTCTTGAATCAGCAGAAATTGGGAATGGTAAGTCCAAAAGTGTAAGTGGGATTGAAGCAATATCTCTTTGGTTTATCTCAGTAGTAGCTCCGGTTTTGACTCCCGCTCCGGACATTAATAAGTTAACTTTCATTGCTAAGTCGCCAGTACTTATCGCGTGACCCCCAGATTCAGACATCCCGTGGTCTGCTGTTACCATCAATGTCCATGTGCTAGGAATTGATAATCTGATCGAGTTCAATTGATTGTCGAGGTGCAACATTTTTTGCTTATACTTTTCACTCTCAGTGCCAAACATATGTCCAGCATGGTCGGTTCCACCGAGGTGTGCGACCATCAAATCATGTTCATCATTTGCAATCCAATTTTCAACATTGGCAATAATTTTGTCATCAGCGATATAGATGTCACTAAACCCTGCATCGTAAACAGTTTCGTGAATGAACCGTTCATCTGTGTAAAGATTTGACCAGACATAAAAACCAGTGAATGCCACACTCATATTTCTTTCAAGAGCGTAGTGAAAAGCATCATCCTTTCCATCGTATTGTATTGCCCAATTACGCATAGCGTCAATAGGAGATGCATGAATTCCAGTTGACATTTCTTTTGTACATGGTCCAGTAAGAGTGATTTCGCTTGTTGATACTGTAGCTTTGGCACCATAATCCGTCCATGAGGCAAGAGTTGGCATGTATTCTTTATTATCCATTACGTAGGCTGGTAATCCATCTAACACAATTAACAAAATTCCCTCGGAAACCCTATCATGTTCTTCGGGTGGTTGTAAAGAAATACCCTCAGGATATCCTGGGCCTTGGAGTATGCTTACACCAGTTGTTGCTAATGGTATCAGTAGGGGTATTATGAGGGCGAAAACTGCCATCTTCCTACTTATCATGGACGCACCCAAACTGTGCGCAGTAAAATGGTTTGAAATATATATCCCAAGATTTCGTGTGAATAATGTAAGTTGGAGCCAACGGAGGGACTCGAACCCCCGACCGTCGGATTACAAATCCGAAGCACTACCAGCTATGCTACGTTGGCGCTGACCATGCGAGGCAGGTTCTATTCATGAATGCAACGGCACAACAATATCAGATAACATATTCCGAGAACTATGGCAGAACACTTGTTCATCAATGAATCAGGTTCCGTCAAAAAGGGCAACGACACTATATTTGCATGGTGGGCTAAGTATCAAGATGCGCTTAAATCAGGCAGAGATGCTGTCAATGGAACCATTGGCGCTCTGCTAGAAAATGATGGTAATTTAGCTATCAACAAGATTGTTGATGCGGCAATTCGAGAAGCCCCTGAAAACGAAATTGCTTCATACGCACCTCTTTCTGGATTGCCTGATTTTCTTGACCTGTCGAAGTCTTTAGCTTTAGGTGAAACAAGGGATAAATTCGAAAAATTAGGATTCAGTTTCGGCGCAACCGCAAGCTCTGGAGGAAGTGGGGCGCTATATATGGCGGCGAATAATTTCCTAGAACCAGGTGAAAACGTGTTGTTGAGAAACCGTCATTGGAAGCCATACGGCGGTTTTTTGACCAATAATGGGTTAGGTTCTGTAACTTGGCCACTTCTTCCGAATAATGAAGACTCAGAATTGGAATATTTCGCGAAAAAAGAATTTGCAGAATCACTTCAACAATTATGTCAAAAGCAGAGCAAGGTAATGGTATGGCTAAATGATCCCGCTCACAATCCTACTGGCCTTTCAATGTCAGAAAACGATAGATTTGAATGTCTAAACACGTTTGTGGCCTCTGCTATAAATAACGAAAAAATAGGTCACACCTTACTAATAGATTCAGCATACTCATTGTATGCTGAAGAGGCGTTTGGTTGGGCTGAGACCATTCTTGAAAGTGTTGAATCAGGTTTATTATGGCCTGAAAATTTGTTGATTTGTTTCGCAATTTCACTATCAAAATCTCACACTATTTACGGTCTAAGAACAGGAGCATTGGTTAGCATGCATCCCGATGCCGATTCTATCTCGAGGGTTAATTCAATTATGGGTGTGACCGCAAGACAGACTTGGAGTGCAACCTCAAGGCTAGGTCAATATAGCGTTGTCAAAGTACACAATTCAGAAAAATTGGGTGCTGAGTGGTCAAAAGAACGAGATAGACTTGCTGGATTGCTAAAGTCTAGAAGAGATACATTTGTTTCTGAATGTAAAAAATTAGGCATACCAATCAACCCTACTATGGATGGATTCTTTGCCTGGCTTGAACATGAAAATCCAGAAGATATAGCAGAAAAATGTGCACAACAAGATGTGTATTTGGTGCCGTTAGAAGGCGGTGTAAGAATTGGTTTGTGTGCAATACCTGAAGACAAAATCGCTCGTGTTGCAGAAGCATTATCAGTTGCATTGGGTTGATGTCATGAAAAATAAGAGGGAAAATTTCCTGATATCTGGTATAGTCCTAATAGTTCTAGGCGCTTTATTTTCACTTGGTGTAAATATCGCAATGGGTAGCGTTATGGGTGTAAGCGGGATTTTATGTTTCATAATCGGTATGTCGATTCCAAGCGAAATGGGAATGAGTCCCGAAGCAATAGCAAACTGGCAACCTTCCATGGAAAGGCTCCCTGATGCTGGGCGTTTCATGTATCGAGTAGACGTTACTTTGGATGAACCTAAAAAATCTACAATCTTGTGTGGGCCGTGTGGAAATTTGGTGACCATGGAAGGCGGGAAGCCAAACCATTTCACATGCCCAGCGTGTGAAAGAGAATTGTGGCATGATGAAGAAGAATGAGAGTTCAAGTCAAAAATATCATTTCATGATTCTACGTCGCCCGAGTCATGCCTGCCGAGATTCTAGATGGGAAAGCTTGTGCTTCAGACCTAGAGCAGCGTTTGAAAAATGAAATTTCAACAATGGAAATAAAACCTCATCTTGCGGTTTTAATCGTAGGTGATGACCCGGCAAGTCATGTTTATGTTCGTAATAAAATAAAATCATGTGAAAGGTTAGGTATTAAGTCAACTCACCTAGAATTACCCTCAGAAACTACACAGACTGAACTTGAGTCAAAGATTATTGAAATGAATAACGATGCTTCAATAAATGGTATCTTGATACAGTCTCCTCTCCCCAAACATCTAGATGAAGAAGCACTTACAGATTTAATTGACCCGAAAAAGGATGTCGACGGCTTTCACCCAAGCAATCTTGGCAAAATAGTACAAGGAAGAAAAAACGGTATGGTCCCTTGTACACCTGCGGGAGTTATGGAAATGCTTTCATGGGCAAAGGTAGATTTGACTGGGAAAAGGGCAGTAGTTATCGGTCGCTCATTCAATGTAGGCATGCCTCAAGCATTATTGCTATCTGCAAAAGGTGCGGATGCAACTGTAACTTTGGTTCATTCAAGAACGAAAGATGCGAAGTCAATTTGTAAAGAAGCGGACATAGTTGTTGCAGCAGTCGGTTCTCCTGAAATGGTGAAACCAGATTGGATAAAACCAGGAGCGGTAGTAATCGATGTTGGAATCAACAGAGTTGATGACGACTCAAGAGATAGAGGATGGAGGCTCGCAGGGGATGTAGACCCATCTGTTTCAGATATCGCTTCAATGATGTCACCTGTTCCTGGAGGGGTTGGTCCTATGACGGTCGCAATGCTAATGGCAAATACTGTAATGGCCACGAAAAGCCAACATTGATATTTTGACACTTCAGAGAACTAACATGGACCCGAGACACCCAGTCATCGGACTAATATCCAATTTAGTGGCTTTGATAGCATTTGTCGGATTATTATTCTCTCTTTTACTACCAATTGTTACTCCAAAAGGTTGGAATGCTGAAGAATTTGTTTTGCTCGGAATTGTAATTCTTTCAGTTGGAGTTTCTTATTGGGCAAAAAGAGAACACGAGATACTCGTAGTTCACGCCCCTGGTGATTCCTCCTCTCAATACATGGATTTGGAGGATTTACCTACATTGATTTCATCCAACAACGATGGAAGTCTTGTAAATTCGAATACTGCGGCCGTAATCGAATCAATTGTTGGAGCGCAGACTACGCAATCGAAGTCTTCAGTAGACGGTGCAATCGGTGTTTTATCAACAGGAGATATAGGGCTGACCTCAGCACATGCTGCTTCAGAACACAAAGTACAACATGCAAAAGTCAATGTTAATCAAGAAAATGTTGGACTGCCCTCCTCAGATGTAAAATCGGTTCCTTTGCCTACTTTTTCTGAAGAAAAACCCGCTACGCAAGTTTCGGTCGCGGCAATGATTGATTTAGACGATCTAATGGCTGATGAATCAATTCCCCAAACACCTATTGATTTACCTGAACTTCCCGACTTCTGAGTGAAAACTATGTGGACAGATTCAGTTGATTTACACAGCCATTCCTTCTATAGTGATGGGCTACAATCACCAAAAGAAATGGCGAGAAGAGCACACGCAAACGGGGTGAAAGTATGGTCCTTAACCGACCATGACACCAGTCGAGGTTGGGAAGAAGCCGAAGAAGAGTGTAATAATCTGGGACTTAGATTTGTTCCGGGAGTCGAAATCACCTGCAAGGTTGAAATGCAAAGCGATAGTCTTGACCCTAAATCTTGGCATCTACTATCGTATTTTCCTCATGGAGCTACGACCGAATTTAGAGAATGGTTGGAATTATTGAAAGATGCTAGAGTGCCCAGAATGAAAAATATGATTCAGGCACTTAATGAGATTGGATGCAATGTTACATTTGAAGAAGTTGACAAATTGTCTGCCGAAGCAATTGGTCGACCGCATTTGGCAAGAGTATTGGTTGAGAAGGGTTACGTGGATAGTGTCCAGGAAGCCTTTGACAAATATATCGGAGACCACTGTCCAGCATACAGGGAGAGGCCACTTCCAACAATTTCTGAAGCCGTTCAAAAGGTAAAGGAAAGCAACGGCATAACCTCTCTTGCTCACGCTAAATATTACGGTATTGAGACTTCGGAACTCATTCCAAGATTGAAAGAACTAGGTGTTGATTGTATTGAAGCATTTCACTCATCACACTCCGAATCCTACAAATTTGAGTTGATGATGCAGGGATTACCTGTTACTGTCGGAGGAGATTCTCACGGAACAGAGAATAGGCCAAGTCCAGGCCGAATGGTGGTGCCAATCAATCACCTACACTCTGCTTTTGGTAGAAATCGAATCCCAGATAATTGCTGCCTCAAATAACAGAATTATAGGAATCGCTACTAAGAACAGCGAAAGCGGATCTGGTGGGGAAAAAGCTGCTCCGAGCACAAAAGTTGTGAACCAAATATGTCTTCGATATTGCAAAATATCGTCTCTAGAGATGGCCCCGCTATTTAGTGAGATAAGGGTGAAAAGCGGTGCCTGAAATCCTATTACACAAGCAAAACAAAGACCACCAATGAAACCAATGAAAGAAGATAATCGCCATTCAGTGGACACACCTGCTGCCTGAGCATCTGAAGCGAGATATTCTAGTAACATTGGAGTGAGCAAATACCAAGAATAAGCTAAGCCGGCTAAAACAAGAATTAAACCTCCTATTCCATATTTTATAACTGCAATTGAAGGGTTTGAAATTTTCTTGACCAACTCAGTTTGGATTGCCGCCCCAATTAGTAAGTAGAATACTGCCAAAGAAGCCCCTAAATAAGCACCGAATCTAACCTGTATCATAATGAATTCAACCGGTGTCAAAATTATGATACTTACATCATCTGGTACTAAATCTACACTCAATAACCAATCAACAAGATTGTGAGATAGCGGTATCCCGATCGTTACGCCGATAATAAAGATAACAAAAATCGCTTTAACACGAGAACGGAGGTGGTTTGAAATCATCGAGTACAGGTTTTTGATTTCAGGATTTATTGAGTAATCGCTCATTCTTCCTCACCCCAGGCATGCGATGGTGTTGAATCAAACAGGTTTCTTTCGTTTTTATTTAATCTAGTCAATCTGAAAACTACGAAACCAGTAATCCATAATGATGGGAGAGAAAGTAATAGTGAATCCAAATACCTTTCATCACCGTAGTCATTTAGTACTCTGATTTCGATTACATTTTCAACATTTGAATTTGGATTGTGCAAAATCAATAGATTCCATTCATCAGGTGCATTTACAATTTCATTTACAGAACTACTTGAATTAATTGTTTTGACTTCAAAGTCTTTTTTTATCTTAATCCAATCTATATTTCCATCACCCATATATTCTGGAGAATCTTCTACATTCACAATCGCATACTCTAAATTATTACTGTCATCTAAATTTATTATTTCAGATGTCATCGTTTGACCTTCAACAAGGGGGTTGTATATTTCGAACAGCGTATCACCTCCTCCAAGCCTTAGGGAAACTCTGTCGTCGATGTTATCTTCTTGGTAATTCACAGAGATCATGATCAATGCTAGCAAAAATAGAGTCACAGCCCCTTCAAAAATGGCATGAGTCGTAATTTTTTTCCTATTGACTCCTTTGAAAGTTTTTCCGAAATCGTTTCTTAACCTCGGTTGTAAATAGTGGATGAACAATGCTCCGATCGCTCCCACAAACATTCCAAGTGGAATATCTACAAGCCAATGTATTCCAAGGTAAGCAATAGTAAATATGAACAATATTGTGTTTGCTAAAATGAACAAATGATATCTGTAATGATTCCATTCCTTGATTTGAATTCCCTTCTCTTTACAGTGAAGCCAGTTAAGGAGAAGCATACCAAACGGTATTGCTACGTGAAGTGATGGTACAGCGTTATCCAATGGGTCGTGTGTTGAATAGAATTCTACATACCAGCTGTCATGGTAAAGCAGAGCATCCATCCCTGGTATCCAAGACGATGTAACCTCAACATTGAAGAACAGATAGTAAGGTACTGCAATCGCATAAATTAATAGGTAATTTAACGTCATTTTATCTGTTAAATCTCTCTCTCCAACATATGCAAAATAAACTGTAGTTATGTAAATCAAAAACAGATAAATGAATAGGTAGTGGAAATTCAAAAATTCAGTAAGGTATGAATTCTCAAATGCCTGTTGAATCCATAATGTTGCGTTTCCTTCAATAGTGTAAATTAATTCCGTCCAGTTTCCAGTTTTGATCTTCAAAGGTTCATTTAAATTATCAGTGAGAGCCTTCCACTTGATGATTACAGCATATCCTAAAATGTGAAGATAATACTTCTTTTCGATAATAATTCGATAAGCATCTTTCAGCGGCGTTCGTACTTCCTTGCATCCTAAAGTGAAAAGCCAGCATGTTACAGGAGTGAGGACCAAGATGATTCCCATCATCACTCCGTAAGGACCCATTGAACCCTGTCCCTTTAGAGCCACCTATGATAGTTTTTACTCCCCACTCGCTGAACGGTTCCTTTCATCTTCAGCCTTGGCGACTGCGATACCATCTTCCACATCCACTTTACGTAGTAAAAGAGCCCCTGCTACAATAAGCAGTGATATTGCGAAAATCCCCACTCTTGAATCGAACCAAACCGTCATCAAAGAATAAATCAGAGGTCCAATGAGAGCCGCAACCTTACCAAAGAATCCGAAGAAACCAAAGAATTCAGCAGACCTGGTTTCTGGAACCATTTGGCCGAACATTGAGCGGGCTAAACCTTGAGAGCCACCAAGCAAGGCACCAGCAAAGACACCAAGTAGTAAGAATTGGAAAAATACGGTTATCCCAAGAGGTTGCCACAATATGCTTCTCATCGTCTTCGGAATGAAATCTAATTTGCCATCTCCTAAATTAGTTGGGTGGTTTTCTCCCAATCCAGTTTCGTCTGCAAATTCTCCCCCACTTATGCTGTAAGAAAATCTTGAATCGCTCATTGAATTTTGAAGTGCAATAAGGTCTTCTTCATTTAAATCAACCTCTTTTTCAACAGGTTTGCTATCATCATCAAAAATCCATTTAACTGCATAACCCTGTCTCTTTACATCGCTATTTTGTTCAACTGGAAGGATGTCTTCGAATTGCAATGCCCATTTTTGTTCATCATCGTCAGGCAATGCTGCGATGTTGTTCACGCCTTCTCTGGCTTGTACAACGTAAGTCCCATCCTCATCATTCCAGGTGTATTGTATGTCATATTCAGAATGTTCTTCCAGCTGTAGCGGTGCGAATGATAGAGCGCCAACAATTACAACACACCAGCATATTAATGAGAATTGTAATGCTTTTTTAGTTCCCCATTTTTCTGCGAGTTTTGTAAATCCAATTGCTGCCGGTGCTGCAACGAATTGAATAATCAAAATGGTAAGAATTAATCCAGTTGTGGTCAAACCAAGTACCACAATGCCAAACACACCTGCTAGGGCTGTAACTGAATTTATTCCATCTATGAAACAGAAATATGCTAGCATGTAGAAGAATAGTGTTCTAAAACTTTTGATGTCTTTTAATGTAGTTATGACCTCATTCATCGCCATTTTTGTTGATGCGACTAGACCCATAGGTTCCATTTCATCTTCAATATGTGGTTCCGGAACCATTTTGAAAGTCATCTGGGCGAATCCTAGCCACCATATACCTGATGATGCCATGACGAAGGGAATAACCCATCCACCTTCTAAGGTCAAAACCATTCCAAGGTGAACTACCAACAGCAATCCGCCTCCAAGATAACCTGCTGCAAATGCTTTGTTTGAAATCGAATCCATTTCGGTTTCATCTCCCATGTGCGGTAATAGTGCGTTGTAGAATACTCCTGCTCCATTCAACCCCACGTTGGCAATCATGAACATGATCATCGCCCAAACCCATCCGATAGATACTCCAAGATATGGCGATAGTGCTAGAAGAACACAAGAGATTGAACCAACAAGAGTTAGGGTTCTCAACCACCATATCTTAATCATCCTTCTATCGGCTATTACTCCTAACGATGGCGCACAAATTGCGACTAATAATGCGCCAACCATAACGGCTCCTGAGAACATGGCATCTGCTGTCCATTCAGAACCAAGGAATTTTGTTGAAATTCCGTTTGCTTCAGCGAAAAGATATGCAAACCATGCTGGGAAAACTGCTGTAGTTACCGATGTCTCAAATGCACTCTTACCCCAATCATATGCACAATAACCTCTAACGCGTTGGTCTTCTGCCATAGGCATTGATGATTGTTTTCACTTAAGACCGTTCACCCAATAGAATGAGTTCAGGACATTGTTCAATAAGTGAATTTGGTTCAGCGAACATAATGGAATATACTCAGCCACCAGAGAATACCCATGACTCATTGGTCTATGCAATGAATAACATGGATGGTGTTGAGTTTGATTTGCGTTTGACAGCTGATGAACAATTAGTAATCCACCATGATGATACGGTATCAATTCCAAAAGATCGTCTCGAAGGAAGGCCTAAATTTGTCGAACAATGGGATTTAGATGACCTTGTTGACTTAGGATTTTGTTCTTTTGAAAAATTAATGTCAGAAAAGAGTTGGCTTATCCCTTGGCAAGAGCATTCCAAGGTAGCATGTTTAGAGATTAAGAGGTCTCATCCAAAGATTGACAAAAACCCTACTGAAAGAATGGCAAAGGTAATGAAATTAGCCACAGAGATGGTTGATGAAGCAGACATCCATGAACAAGCTGCTGTATTTTATGCATTTCACAGGCCTATGAATCAGGTAGCAAAAATATCAGGTTCCTCTAGACCTTGGTCGAGATTACTACCAGTAGTTCCTAGAACTGGAAGTAAAAGGACGAAGAGATTTAGAGCAATACCTGAATTTGTAAATTATTCATTCAACAGATTATTGAATGCCCAAAAAAATGCGGGCTCTCCTATGATGCCCTGTGCTGTAGACTACTTTGAAGGATTAAAGAAATACATTCACTTCGGATTACCTGTTGGTCTGAAAGGAAGGCAACTTGATAGATTAAAGAAAATAAAAGGTGATTATCCAATCTATGTTTGGCCAGGGCACCTACATCTAGAAAGAGATTTGCTCGATGCAGGTTTGTCTGTTCTTACTGATTCTGCGGACCACAAACAAAATTTGCCATGTGGTTCTTCCCGCTGGTTGAGACCAGCTACTATGCCATTGACTGACGACCAGTGGCTTGATTTGAAGAATGGCTTGATCCCAGATGATGTGGCGCCGTGGCACGAAATAAGCGATGAACAACTTGGTTGGAATAATGCAAGACTAATAGGTCACAGAGGATGTGGTAAGACATCAAGGCCGGTAATTCAGTCAATATGACGGAGTTCCTGTTGCTCAGCGATGTACTTTGGTCTGTAAATTGGTATTCCTTTTCCATCACGCATAATCAACCTTTCATCAATGATTTGGGCTCCTATTCCAGCTACGCGAGCCCACCCGAAGAATGTAGTGTAATATTCTGGTTTTGTCAAACCAACAAAATTCAACAGGGTTCCACTAGCAATGTCAACATTTGCATTTGGGTTGCTTATTTTTGGATTTTCAGATAGGACTCTTGGTGCGACTTCTCTAAGAGTTCTGATAGTTTTGAAATATTCATCATTTGGGCAAAGTTGCTCACCAAGTGCGAATTGTACTGTAGCGCGTGGGTCTTCCGCACGTAAAACAGCGTGGCCAAAGCCAAACACAGGTCTTTTAGCAGCAAGTTCTCCTCTCACAAAGTTCTCAATTTCCGAAGGATCTGATGTGCCGATTTTCTTTACGAATTCAAAACAAGATTGATTTGCTCTTCCGTGTAAAGGACCTGACAAGGCATTCATTGCTCCGGCCATTGAGGAATATACAGTAGCCTTACCTGAGGCTACGGCCTTACCAGTGAAAGTAGAAAGGTTTCCTCCGCCATGATCCATGTGCAGAACTAAATATGTCGCTAGTATCTTATTCATAGCGGTCCTATCAACACCTTCGATATCTAATGTGTTGGTGAAGCGTTCGACTAAATTCATTGAAAGGTCATCCTCTGGAATATTGTCGATTCTTCCCTCTCTGTATCTGAAGATGAGCCCTAATAGCCTTGGCATTTTAGCGACTAGGTCCAATGCATCATCAGTCCAGTCAGATGATTTTGACATCATTCCCAATGAATGTATTCCAATGGATAACCAGTCCATGGGGTGTCCATCTTTGGGAAGTGTTGCGAGAATTGCATTTATCTCTGAAGGTACATTTCCTCTCGACTGAAGTTCTTTAACAAAGGAAATAGATTGTTCCTGATTTGGTAATTCTTTATTGAACAGTAGATATATTACATCTTCTGGTAGGAAATCCGCTAATTCACTAATGGGGTATCCACAGTAATGTACGCCTTTTTCTGGAGTGACGAATGATGTTCGGCATGTGCCAACAGGTATGCCTCTCAAGCCCGTGTTTAGATGGGCAGAAGTCAAATTGAGTAGATTATCATCTTGACTCATCTGCACACACCGGTGACGGCGTGTTGACTCTTTGGTATAAGGTCGACGCTGGAATTGTTCAGAATCTTATCCTTTAGTGTAAAATATAACACTTAGTGTTGCTAATTAAATGTGACCAAAATTATCAACTAATCTTTAGACCATTTTCTAAAGCCTTTCATTGCTTCTTGGTCTTCTATCACTTTGACTCTTATCTGGTTACCATCAACCACTATGGCTTGTTCATCTTGCAAACCCGGGCAGAAGGTTACGGTTTTATTCCAAGACCTGTCTGAGCGTAAATTTTCAGCCCAAAATGGATATGATTTGCATTGTGAAGGCCTTGCTTGATATACCGTACACTTCTTGTTTTCATCCAAATAAATGCAAATATCTGTTACACTATCAGACTTGAGAATGAATCTTCCATCAATCGTTCTGTCACAGTCTCTATCTAACCATTCTTCAACGTCAAGTCCATGATGTAATGCCAACCTTTCTGCATCTGATGGTTTAAGGTAAACAATTCCTCCAGGCTCATCGCAACATTTTCCACAATCGGGTTTGCATTCAAATTGAATACCTTCCATCCACCATGGAAATGCCATCACGATTCACCAGTTGTTTCTAGTTTCTTTATCGGGGTTTTAATCACGTGCTGGGGAGGTGCTGGAATATTGCCAAGTTGGAACTCAATCTCTCCGATTCTGTCTGCTATCTCAATCAATTCATCAACGTCGGCATTTCTAGATTTTTCGGCCAATGCTGTCAACTCTTGCTCCAATAATGCCAATTGTTGAGAACTCTCGATATGATTATTTTGAACGGATTTGAACATACTTTGGGCTATATTGTCGATAGAACCAACAGTTTCGTCAACTCTTACTTTATCGTATCCAGATAATACATCTTCTTCTTGTAAAAGATACTGATCTCTTTCATCTACTGTGAGTGTATTTGTACTATGTTGAGTTAAACCATCGTCAATTATGTGCTTTGAATTATCAGCGTATTCATTTATCTCGATGTCTGGAACTTCCCACTCATCTGAGAGGTCTGGAAGTTCGGATTTCAATTCGATGCCTCCGATTGCTTTGTCTGAATACAAGTGGTCTAATGTTTCATTGATGACCTTTGAAGCAATATCCTCTAAACTTTGTTTTTCGATAAATTCTTCCACATGAGTCATTTGTTTAGGAGAATTTTCTAAAATTCTTGACACATCTGTTGGAGAAACAATTCGTTCCCCTGATTCTATGGCGAGGGCTATTTTTTCAAAAGCTCCATCAGTTGTTCTCCATTGACGTGAACCGTGTTTTACTATCGTTGCTAACATCGAGTCATCGAGTAGTAAGGCTCTACCGCTTGCCTTCCGTCTGAGATGAGTGATTAATGATGAAGAAGAAGGATCCATTATCCATATCGATGTAGCCGATTTCATAACTTCCCAAAGTCTGCTGGCTTCCCAATGCCTTGGTTCAATTCTTGAACTAGCGACGACTTGCACTCCCATGTTTAATGAAAAATCGATTAGGAGTCCGAGTTCAGTCGCCAATTTACCTTTGGCTAAATGTAAGTCATCGATTGCAATCAATGATGAGTGAGAAACAGCTTCTTGCCATCCATCTGGGAGTGAATTTTCCTTTGTAAGTCTGGAGACAGATAATAGGTGGACATTTCCATCTTGCCTCCTAATCATCGCTTGGGCTGTCGCACTTAGGATGTGAGACTTCCCAGTTCCTTCATTTGATAGAATGAGCAATGGATTAATCATTTTACCTGGATTTTCAACAATTTTTTCACAGGCGCCAGCAGCTCTTTGGTTTTCCTCGAGTACGGAAAATGTTTTCCACGTATTGTGGTTTGACATCCTCAAAATAGGTGGCCATTTTGGTTTAAAGTTAGTATCCCGGATTTCTAACTCTTGAGTATTTATCGAATAACCTCTTTGCGAATCTAAGATATCTGTCCAAATAGGTCTCCCATCTTTCATGAAACCGATTTCATCACCGAATAATTCATCTTCAATTTCTATGATTTCCTTTTCGTCTCTTAATTTGTTCATTCTTTGAGAAGCAATTTTCGCAAGTGTTGTGTCGTTTGTAAATTCGATTTTATTTGGGTCGCTTTCTTGTCTCCCCAATACTTTGTCGGCAATCAGGTCAAAGGTAGGGCGCGTTGAAACTTTAGTTCGAGCAATCAAATTTCCTTTTCTTGTATCCTCTGAATCTTTGACATTTCTCAATTTGTTGAGTTTAGAATTTGCGCTACCTGCAGAATTGTCCTGCTTACCCAAGATATTTCTCGCATTGGCCATTGCGAGTTTCAATTTCTCCTGACGCGTAATACTCATTCTGAATCCTCCTTTGCCCATCCTTTGAGTTTCTTATCAAGATTCAATTTACGCTGTGGGCGACTTGAGGCTTGAGCTCTATTGGTTAGATTCTTTTTGATTTCTATTCCTCTAGCCGCAACAGGACTCATCGCTTGTGAAGTGTTATTTTCGCTCGCTAGTTTAATGGTTTTTTGTGATGATTTGGCTACAGGTAAATCGAGGTCTTTATTCGCTGACTTTTGTTTAACAACCTGCCCTAAAGATGATGGAATAATGGAGGGTATTTCAGGAAGTTTACTTTCTCTTGCCGAGCCTACTGCCGTTTTCGGTATGTCTTTCGGACCGGGTAGCGAAATCTCAATTTCTTTTCCTCTTGCAGCTGATAATCTTGATTTTGAAGATGTGATACTAGAATTGGGGATGTGGTGCTTGGCTTTTCTTCTTTTAACAACTTGAGCTATTCGTGGGCCTTTTGGCTTAGTTTCTATGGACTCAGAAACCACCTCAACGATTTCTTCTGTTTCTTCGATGATTTCTTCAAGAATTTCTTTTTCCTCAATTTCTTCTTGTTCTCCAATTTGTTGAATTGGCTCATCATATATTGTTTCCGGCGTATTCATTTTGATGTATTCTTCCATTTGAGCGATTTCTTCATCCGTCAATGGAGCAAGTAAGGGATGGTCCTCTAAAGATTCTGGGTCTTCATTCCATCTTTGAATGGTCTCAGTTTCCAATATTGGTGCTATTCTGGAGATCTGTGTAAAATCCTGTTTTGTCCATGTACTATTGTAGGTGTGAATAAATAAGCAGTCATCTTCATATCTCATTTTATCAGCAAGGTCTCTTACAAGATTAATTAATTTGTTAGTGCCATGAATTGATGATAGGTACTCTAGGCCATCAAATAACATAACAGCCCTTATGTTAAATTTTAGGAATTCAGACACAACTTCCTCAATTCTTTCAATTTCTGGCAGGATATTTTTCTCGCCTTCTTTTTTGGTAATCCACATTACCGAATCGTTATTTATTCCGATATTAGAAAAATATTCTTTTTTAGAAAGCCTGGACAACACTAACAATGGTCTACCTAACTTTTCCAAATTCGACACTAATTGGAATAATTCATCTGAATCATTCAAGTAAACAGATCCAGGTTTCAATAATTCTTCATCAGTATGGTATTGATATTGAAACCCAATGTTACGACGGGAGAATTCGGTTGACGAAATTTCGTTTTCATCACCAGGGGTTCTTCTTGACCGTGTCCACGTGTTTTGGCGATTTCCGAGTTTTTCCCACCACTTTTGAGTATCATTTTCTGCAATGGATTGAATCTTTGATTCTGGATATATTTCCAGTATCCGTGGGATATCAATTCCAGAAACAACTTGAATTACACAATCTAGTTCTTGACAATCGGCTTCAATGTTCTTTACGGCTTTTGTTCCGTATTGAGGTCGCTTAGATTCATAGAAAGCAGCAACTATTTCCCGATTGTTTATGACTAATTGACCTACCTTTGGAGTGTCGTCTTTTGGGATTCTTTCACAACGGATGTAACCGTTGACAGAATTCTCTATCATGTCGTTAACCAGAGTGGATAGAATAGCGTTACCTCCACGCCTTTCCTCCAGTAAAGTACCCTGTTGTAACTCTACCATATTCACCCCTTCGGGGTTTATGGAATCTTCAACCTTCTTGAATTGTGGGGCTAATCAAAGCGATAAAACGAGGGTTTCATGTCCTTCTTTAATTTCGCGAGACCATGGACGCACCAAAGGGGATGATTGAGTTTTCAAAAACCTCAATCTGCTCAGAGACAATTCGTCCATTCCAGCAACAATTGTATGTTTATGCAAGTATAACGATAATTTCGGTAATTTTTTCAATATATTTTCCATTGGTCTGGATAATCTCAATCGTTTGTGCAATATTTTCATACTCAAAATTAGCAACAATCATTTTTACCAAAAGCGTTCCATTATCGGTAAATCTTAACCATCCTTTCATGGATACAGAATTCGTGTCTAGGTCTGAGATTATGGTAAATTTCAGCGGGAAGTGGATAAATCCGGGCATGCATCTTCTCAAATTAGTAAAGGACCCAATTCATGGTTGGATGATACATAAACAAGATAAAGATCTGTCCATATTATCTTCTTGGGAATCGAAAAAGAGTGAAAAAGTTCTTACAAAACAATTGACAATAATCAATCAGGGAATCTCACTGAATAATGCAATGAATGAATCCAATGATGAATTTGAGGATGCACGCGAAAGGGAAGCACAGGAATCAACACTTTTAGAGAGAAATTGGATGCCCGAAGAAGAAATTGAAATTCAAGGTCCTCTTTCGAAGATTTTTTCATCCGAATAAAGTATATTTTCCCCTCAAAAATCTCCCCTACATTGAAATGTGAATCACCTGAGGGTTTATTCTATGGGCGAGTCCGCCAATGGTTCAATTTTGGCTCAAGTTTTGAACAGCCCAGAAGGGGAAAAACTGGTTGGCACGGGCCTATCAAAAAGGTTCTCTAAGTTACCACTTTGGTTATCTCATCCCTCAAATATTGGTGGCTTCTATGGATTTTTAGTATCTCTTGCACTAATATTTCCATATTCAATGACAGAAGAATTCTGGGTTCCATTGTGGATTTATCACACCAGCCTTCTGGTTTTTTTTACAGGATTTCTAGGCTTTTCTAGTAGAGTCATGAATGCTTATTTTAAGAGGCCCGCAGTCACTCCAAATCGAATGATTTTGTTCCCAATGCCGTTTGTTGGTTTCACTTTGTTAGCATTACTAAATACCGAGTTGTTGGATTCTAATTCACCTACACTGTGGTTATCATGGATACTTCTAATACTGCCTGGCACATTGTATGTGCATCTTTCATGGGCGCCAAGATGGCGTTTATTGTGCATGATTGACGAGGGTGATTACATCATTGAGGAAGATGAATATGAGGATGTTTCCGAAAAAATCGAACAATTGATAGAAGATGATTCTGATTTACAGGAAGTTGTAGAATCATTTGACTCCGAAGAATGATTAAATTAACCCTACCGATTTACCAGCGCCTTCGAAAATTCTCAATACTTCATTCAAGTCATTATTTGATAATCCCGCTGACATTTGTGTTCTTACCCTTGCTTTGTCACGTGCAACCATCGGGAATACAATTGCTCCCGCCATGACTCCTTGTTTCAACATTTCACTGGACAAAGCCTTCGCAGTTGCTGATTCTCCACACATTACAGGTATGATGGGAGTTGTTGACACTCCTGTGTCGAACCCCATCGATTGCATTTCATTTCGGAAATATTCTGTATTCTTCCAAAGTCTTGCGTGGTGTTCAGGCTCTTCCATCAAAACTTCTACTGCTGCTTTTTGAGCGGCAGCGACAGAAGGTGGTTGTGATCCTGATAAAAGCCAAGACCGAGAATGATTTAGTGCGTGTTCTCTTACAATTTCTTTACCCGCAACGATGCCTCCCTGAACGCCTAGTGCTTTGGAGAAGGAACCTACTTCGAAATCAACTCTTCCTTGAAGTTTGAAGTGGTCAACAATTCCTCTTCCACCGTCTCCTAATACGCCTTCTCCATGGCAGTCATCGACAAATACCATTGCGTTGTGTTCTTCTGCGATATTAGTCAACTCATCCAGAGGGCATATGTCCCCATCCATTGAAAATACTCCATCGACAATGATTAATTTTCTATCAGCATCTTTGTTGTCGTTCAGAACCTGCTCTAAAGCAGCCATGTCATTGTGTGGAAAAACACCTCTTCTTGCTTTGGTTAACCTAACACCATCAATAATCGAACCATGATTTAACTCATCTGAAATAATGATGTCATCTTTACCTTGTACCAATGTTGGAATAAGTCCAACATTAGCCGTGTAACCTGCGGAATAGATTAACGATGATTCAACTCCTTTGAATTCAGCTACCTTTTGTTCAGCTTGGAGATGTATGTCCATTGTTCCAGCAATTGCTCTTACAGAACCACTACCTGCGCCATATTTCTTGATTGCATCTATCGATGCCTGCATAACTTTTGGATGAGTTGTTAGATTGAGATAATTATTCGCAGATAGCATGATGGTTTCTTTTCCATCCATAGTACAGCGTGGCGTATTTGCGGATTCCAATGTTGGGGGTTGCCACAATAAAGATTGGTCTTTGAGTTCTTCATATCTTGCGTTCATCCAAGATAGGTCGCCTGCCATGTTTGCCCCACAGGTAATGTGCTAAATGTTGTTTCCCTTTGATGCAGAACAATCATTTGTGAGATGTTTGTCGGCGGGCCATGCGCATTGAGGGAGTAGTGTCCTCAGGTTTGGGCCGTGCTCATATCTTCATGTCTCAGCACCACTATCAAGAGCAATTCAAAACTATAATTGGCAAAAGCGCTTGGCCAGGAACATTGAATGTAAGCGTTCAAGGCGAATCACTGGTCGAATACCAAAAGTTACGCGTTTCTGCTGGATTAGATGAAGGCGAGGAAAGTAATATCCAGGCCCACAGAATCAAAGGATTTGACAGGGACGGTGTCTCTTTTGGCGGAGCAACAGCATTTATGGCAAAAATAATGGTTCCAAACATTTCAGTTGATTGTGCAATTTTGATTCCTGATTTGACGAGACACGATGATGTTGTAGAAGTCATTGCAGATGTATTCTTACGGGAAAATTGTTCAATCGAGGATGGGGATTACGTTAGTATTGTCCTTGAATGAGGTCGAACTGACGAATGAGGATTTCTTTCTGTTGAAGTTTGGCCAATTCTTGCCATCTTTTACTTGACCTATCTGGTGGATTTATTTTAGGTTCCTCAGTATTTACATCAGCAAATTCAGCCCATGAAACGTTCCAAAGAATAAGCCAATCAGGTTCACTTAATCCAAGGTCAATTTCAACATCAGGGTTGTCCCTTGCTTCTATAATTTTAGATTCATCAATATTCTTTGTTAGAACTTGTATCATTGCGCTTGCAATTCTACGAACTTGATTCCATACGAATCCTTTGGCAGATATTTCAAATCCCACAATTCTTCCCGAGTTCATCCAAGGAATGCAATATTCGACTTTACGAATTGTAGTCCTATCTGGTTCTCTTCGACAAAAATTGGACCAATCATGTTGTCCCTCAAATAATGAACATAATCGAGTAAAGAAATCAATCTCCGGCTCAATCCAATCATTCATACATTCCATTCTGTATCTGTATGTTCTTCCGTTTGATGTCCTTGCGCTCCAGTTTTCATCAACTCTCTTCACATCAAAAAGAGAAATTGATGAGGGAATTTGATGACCAACAGCCCTCATAAATCCGCCCGGCCCCATCGCATTCCATCTTTCCTCATCAATATCGATTGAGCCACCATTCAAACGCACATGAACTCCAGAATCTGTTCTACTTGAGAGTGCCATTGGAATTCTCTCATTTGTCCACTTCAGCTTTTTTTTGAATATGTGACAAAATCTACCTTGTACTGTTTCTACGTCTGGTTGAATTTGACTTCCTCTGAAAGTATCTCCGAAGTAGCCATATCTGAAGGCGATTCGCGCCTTCCCCAAACAATCCACCTCACTCTGAACTTAGAGTAGATGCTGCGTCTTCTGCAGAGAAACCAAGTCCACCTACGGCCCAGATTAATGCCTGCTTCAACCATGGTTGAATCATTGGGTTGTCTCTTCCTTGGCCAACTCTTTCAATAGCTTCTACGATCAATCTGCTCGCATCAAATAATGTGTCTTCCACAGGGATTTCAGATAGTTCAGCCATTTTTTCAAGTCGCTGGTACTCTTTAATTGCCATTGGGATTCTGCCACAATCAAGACAGAAATTAGCAAATGATGCAACATACTCGAGATTTTCTTCATCTAGTTGCATTGCCTTCTTGTAAACCTGCATGATTTTCCCAGCTGGAATGTCTTCTTCCATATCCATTGACAACCTCATGAATGCTGATTCAGCCCATCCATAATGTGCGATTGCATTGTCTGGGTTTTCTTTTATTGCTTTGTCAAATAAGTCCAGTGCTGCATTAAAATCTCCATTTGAAAGCGCTATGCCTGCCTCTTGAATTAGGTCGCTCATGACCCTGCCTCACAAAACAGGTTTTTGAAACCTATGTGCAGATTCAGTTTGAAGCAATTTGGTCTTTCAACTCACTAAGAATGCCAGATTGACTATGTCTCTGGTGCATTTCGTTTAGCAGTTGTTCGGTTTCTCTCCACTTGTTTATGCAGTATAGAGAGAATTTTGGGTCAGGCATATCAACTCTTCGAGTCCTCTGATATGTAACAAATGCAAAGAGTTTTTTGAACCAGCCAACTGCTCCAGTAGCCTCTGAAGCAGAACCTGAATCACTACCAGTGCTTCCAACTGAAACAGACATGGCATCCTCGCCGATGCCTAATTGGCTACCAGTGTCACAAATAATTGTGTTAAATCCTAGGAAAGCCCCAAGGAATGTTCTTTGAGTCCTAATTTCGTTGATATTATCGAAAAGGATTCTTCTTCCGTCTCCTGGAATGAATAAGTGTTGAGTAAAAATGACTCTGTGGTTTGTAATTGCATAATGGAAACTCCTCTGATAGAATAATGTAATTCCTATAAACAAAAAAGACCAGAATATTCCAAATAACCAATAGTTGAAGTTGTCGATTGGAATGAAACCTTCATCTATTAAACCAAAGAATACCAAGATTTCATCGAATGCAATTATCATGGGGGTGAAAGTTACCAATAGTAGATACATAGTTGTCCACTTGCCACTTGTTGCACCATTAAACATGCGGTTTATCCAAGTAATTACCAGCATTACCATGACGAATCCAATATTTCCTATTTCAACACTTAATTCGATAAGTGATTGCATAATTCCAGCGATTGCTGATTCATCATTGTCCCAATTCTTTTGAAACATGAAATGAGCGAAGAAAATCAAACCTGCTACTGCATACATTGGAAGGAAAGCAAACGGAGACGGTTTCATGTGTTTAAGGATCTCTTCATCACTGGTTAGCCTGAATCTTTCCCGCAGTTTTGCATTGACTTCAGCTTGGCTTTGAGCTGGATTTGATGATGGGCTATTTGCTTCTGATGGGGCGGTATTTTCGTCCTCCAAACTAATCTCTCCAGAGATGCTTGGTGTTACGTCAGTGATGAATGTATCGGAAAATCAGAGCAAAATCCCCCAAGAATGTTCGGCATTGCCTCTAATCGTGCCCCAATCCTCTCTTGTCCTGATTCCTTGCTCATCATCGACTTCCAATTTATTTACAATAATAGGATACTCGTTGTAAGTTAGATGAGATTTTAGCCCACCCATTGTTGGTTGGTCAAAAGTCCAGTGTGCACGTGTTACAGCTTCTGCTTCAATTCTAATTTCTGTAATTCCGTTCCACATGTGGACGTGAAATATTGGTAATCCATTTTCGTTACATGTTTTGCTTATTCTTACCTGATTGAATTTTTCACTCCTCTTCCTTGAAACATCATGAAATAAACCTCCTTGTGACAGGGATATGTGTGATATGTCACGTTTTTTCCATGGCCTGGAGTCCTTTGCAGTAATAGTTGGAGAAACGTGAGGAACAAACCAATCTATGTATGAACCATCATCAAAATGAAGCATACCCCAATACCAAGGTGGAGATGGAGCTTGGACACATACCTTCTGAAAATATGCTGTACCATTCACACTTTTACCCGCAATCTCTCCGTGACACTTCGTTCCGTGTAGACGTGAGATTCCATAACCCATTCCCATTCCGTACTCGGCTTGCGCTACTTTGAGGCTAGACATCGCTTTGTTCCAGGGTGTCATATTGAGGTCAAAATCGCCGATTTCGGATTCCAATCTAACCCAGAATCTATCTTCATTTGGAGTGAGGCCCATTGAAAATTCCCTTTCGGTGTCAGTGGCAACAATTCCTCCTTTATTATGTGGCCATTTTGGATGATTTTCAGCGAGGACAATTATCCTGGATTCTTCCAAGACCAAAGGTTCTAACATCTCTTGTCCATCATACCACCAAGCAGCTACCATACCATCAATTGCAATCGCACCATTGTCATCAAAACCAGGCCTTCCTTTGGGCATCCAAGGGTATCCATTTACTTCGACAAGGGGGTTATCTTTTGTTGACCAAAGAACCATCAATTGTTTTCCAGCAGGATTTCCATTTTCGTCATCTAGCATGACTAACCACCACCACCAATCCCATGTTAAATGGTGGATTGGAGGTAGGTTTTGCAACTTCCAAAGGCTTGACAAATCACCTTCAAAGCGCTCAATATCGATCACTAATCAACCTCCTTGCCCTTGAATATAGTTTGGCCAATATACCATGCCATTATGCCTTGGAAAATTAGTACCAAGGTTGAGGTTAACATCGAAGCCCAATTAGATAACCCTAAACCTGGATTTGCAGAGAAACCACTCAGTGGTTCCGCTCCCGGTAAGGGCTCATATACAATTTCTCCAGTAAAGAAAATCGGTTCATCATATACGTGTCCACCACCCCAAAGGCCTTTTTCTATCAGAAGGAAGTTATCTGGCCAAAATATCAGTGTTCCAGCATCAACTATCGTTAATCCCCATCCTATTATCGAGAAATAACGGATTGCGGATTCCCCACCGCTAAAGATAGAAATAAATGCCATACCTAATTCCCAAGCAGCAAAAATTAGGGCTAGTATCACTCCATTTTTCCATAGAATTCCAAAGCCACAAAATATGACGCCATAAACTAGTGATACGAGCATTGCTGAGAATGCAATTGACATCCATACACCAAGGTCTGACCACCTGAAGACTCCTTCTGAAGGACCAAAAATACCAGTGACTATACTTAGAAACAAGCACAATCCAATAATGTAAGGCCACGTTATTCCTATATATCCTATCATTCGATAAAGTAAAATCTCTCCTCTTGAAATTGGCTTTGCCAACATGTAGTGTATCGTCCCGTCAGTCATTTCATCACGAATTAATCCTGTTGCCAAGAATAAGGGTAGAAATATTCCAAGAAGATATACGATTCCAAATTTACCTATCCCAAGGATGAATGCACGATGGCTTGCTTCCTTACCATATTTATCCTCATCAGGGTCTTCATCAACTCCATTGTCAGCATCAATCAAGAATGTACTATTTGCAGGATCTAATAGAATCCTGATGTCGCATCCAAAACCGTTACCATTGGTGTCTTTTTGTGATGAAGTGTCTTTAACCTCACAATCACCATCGTCGTCCAAGCCTAAAGAATTCTCGCCTATGGTTATTCCATCCCAGTCAAAATCATCCTCATTTATCCATTTCTCAGGAGGGTCTGGTTCAACCCCAATGGGAAATGAATCCGCAGACATTGGATTAGTTCCGTAGAGGATTTCTTGCCCGTTTGGATATCCGTCACCATCATCATCAAACGAATCCCTGTCGTTGTCAATCGCTTCAAATTCTGAGTTCATTCCGTCTATGTAGAACAAAAGCATCAGCATTATCGTTAGAGTCGCTGAGGCTAAAATTACCCAAGTAGAAATCCTCTGTCGATACTGTCGCATAGTGAATTCTGCGATTGCAGTTGATTTTCTGTCCAATCTAGACCAGATAGTATCCATCTTAGAGGTCATAAGTAACCTCCTGTTAGATAGGTAAGTATTGACTTTAAGTCATCATCGGGATTATCGATTCCTGTAACATTAAATCCACTATTTACAATCAAGTTAGGTAATTGTTTGTGAACATCACCAAGATTATTTGTCTCCAATATCAGTTCTTTATTTTCTACAAAACTCATCCCCGTGATTTGTTCGATTTCAATGACGTGTTTTGCAACATCCCTTGGATTTTCACACTTCAATACAATTTTGTGAGGGTGTTGGTCAAGCATTTCTCTAATGGCGTGTGAATTTCCTAAGGCTAATATTCTACCTCTGTGCAAGATCACAATTTGTTCTGTTATACGTTCTATTTCACCAAGAATATGACTGGAGACCAGTACAGTTCGACCCATGGCGCCCAGTTCCTTGATTACATTCATGATGGTAGTTCGAGCAAGAGGGTCGCACCCTTGCAGTGGCTCATCTAGGATTATCAGTTCAGGGTCATTGACCAAAGCATGAGCAATTTTTACCCTTTGGCGCATACCTTTGGAATATTGACCAATCTGCTTGTGCATTACGTCGTCTAATGATACAAATTTTAGTACCCTTTTTGCTTCTATTTCAGCTTCTTCTCGGGTTAATCCGTGAAGTCGTGCAAAGGTGGTTACAAAATCAAACGCAGTCATCCAATCATGCAATTTTTCATGCTCAGGCACGAAGCCAACCCTCGAGTATGGAGCAGTGTTTTTCCAAGGGTCTTCTCCGAACAATCTAATGGCTCCTGAACTCGGTCTTATTTTACCCATCATTAGTTTGAAGAGAGTGGATTTACCTGCCCCATTCATCCCCAATATTCCGGTTACTCCTCCTGATAATCCGAGGGATATACTCGTTACGGCGTTAATTCTGCCGTATGATTTTGAAACTCTATCAAACATTACAACAGGAGTGGTCTGAACAGGACTCCACTCTTGTGTAACCGCTTTTCCTTCCTGGGTCAAGTCAGGAATCATTCACGTGTCACCTCCATCGAGCTTACCCTATTTGCTAGTAGATAGAGAGCAACACCGTTGATTAAAACAACTGAAATTAAACTCCACGCCCAAGGGTGAGAATAAGTTGGATCTATCCCCAGTAGTTCTTGACTCACATGGCATATAGAATCGAATGGTGAGATAACGTAAAGTATTGAGTTATCGAACAGATTATCGATTATTGCAGCTACTGATTTCGTGCCCATCAATATTGCAATTAATCCGATGGCTGGGAAAAATTTACCTCTTGATATGCTAGAAAGTGAGAGACCGATTGATGTGTAAGTGAATGATAAAATAATTCCAGCCATGAATGCACCTAAGAACATTGGAAATGTATCAATAATCCAGGCCCAACCTCTTCCTTTGACCAGTACATCAGACATGTAGTAAAGGACCAAAGTTCCGTTGATAACCAATAGTAGAATAATTGCTACAGATAAGAATTTCATTGATGCGTAATCGAATCTATTGACTGGTCTTGAAAAATACAACGCACTCGTTCCATGTGTCCTATCTTCAGAAATCATCCCCCCAACAAGAAGTGCTGCAAGAATTGGATAATACAGAATATTTCGCGGAAAGAAACCTAATACATGGCCGTACAAGTTATTTCTATTAACACCCCAGAGGTCATAAAATTCCGTGTCTCCAAGAATGCCAAATAAAATTACCATTGCAATATCTGTCATTGAAGCAATTAGGACGAAAAATATGAACAGTTTAGTGGCAATATTCCAAGGCCTGTGGCCTTTTTTGAAAATGCCGAGTACGTGGTGTCTTAGTATCGTCCAATTTCTCATCCATCTTGGGCTTAATTCTCCTTCCCACGGCTGATATACCTGTTCAAAAATCTGTCCTTTAGATTGAGTAGCAATCTGTGCGTCGCCGCCGTCATCTGAATTTGCAGACCACGCTGTTTGCATCTTTGTTTGACCTGTAACTGGGGTTTGAGCGTCAAAAGAGGCTTCTTTTGATTGAACGGGTTCAAACGGTTCATCAGTCAGATGGAGCCCTCCAATAATTCGTCACTACTTTTTACATCGTGTCCTAGCCTTTCCATTATCACCAAGAATAAATCTTCAAGACTTGCTTCATAATCATGCATTTTTCTTACTTGGCTACCGACTTTTGCTGCAGATTTCAGAATTTGTGTGTAGGTTTCATCGCCAGTATGGCCAATGCGCATTATCCTGCCTTCCCTACGTACTTTCATTCCACAATCCTTGAGATCTTCCTCCATCTTTGACGCCGAACCCCAAACGTGAATTTCCACTTCTTTGTCTATCGCCTTCAAATCTTCAATCCTACCTTGAGCTGCCAATTTTCCTTTGTGTAGAAGCACGATATTATCACAAATTCTCTCAACATCTTCCATCAGGTGCGAGGCCATGAGAACGGACCTTTGACCTGATTCAACTGTTACATTCAGAGTGTTCAACATAAATTCTCTCGATTTTGAATCTAATCCATTACTTGGTTCATCCGCAATAATTAGTTCTGGGTCGTGAATTAGTGCACAAGCTAGTTTTGTAGCTTGTTTCATTCCGGTTGAAAATGTAGAAACTTCCCTGTACCTTTGTTCACCCAATCCCACATATTCCAGTGCCTGATGCGCCCTTTGCAAAGCAACATTGGGATTCATTCCTATTAATTCACCACAGTATTTTACTTGGTAAATCGCTTCCATGTTGGGATTTAGAGCATCATATTCGGGCATGTATCCTATCCGCTGTCGTATTTCTTCACCTTGTGTTCTGATATCTAAACCTAGAACCCTGCCATCACCCGATGTAACTTGGATTAAGCCCAAAATTGTCTTCAAAAATGTAGACTTTCCAGCACCGTTAGGGCCTAGTAGTCCGGTAGCACCCTGTTGTATCCTAATGTCAAGCGCATCAAGAGCGACATGAGTGCCATACATTTTTGTTAGTCCAGAAGATTCGATAATCAAATCTCTGTCCATGTTTTTGACACATTTGAAGAGGCACTTGAACATAACCCATCAAGGGCATCCTTCCCTCGTTTTTACAGCAATTCCCTTCTTGAATGAAGAAATTTCGGAAAGGGTGGTTGAAGACCTTCCGAAACCAATCAAATCACCTTCTTTATCCACTATCAAAATATTCTCGTTTGGGCGTAACCAAGGGTCTGCTCCAAGTACAAATCCATTCATTACATTACGGCCTTGTTTAATGAATGGAACAGCATCATCATTGACAACTATCCATGCAGGTCCTTGACCGGGACTAAAGTTGAAACCTTCATCAGAAAAACCTGATGGAATAACTAAATTTCTTTTTGAATGAAGCAATTTAGCACCATCAGCAGTTAATGAAATTCCCCCTTCAGCCAACCTTGGTGAAAAAAGATGGCGCCCCTCTTTGTCGATCATGTTACGAATTCTTTCGGTTCTGCTCATCGTAAATGTTGCATCATAACAGATTGACTGGGCATCTGAATTATCCAAATTGCATAATACTGTAAGCTTGTCCACCATTTGACCAATCAATCGTTTATTCTGATTTTTATCGACCTCATCGATTCCCAATTTTTTGAACATATTTTCATGAAGATTTTCGGTATTTGAGATATCGAATGTAATGATTTTTCTGTCCTCTATTCCCAACCTTTTGAGCTCTCTCTGAATCCATTGTAAGTCAGGCCGTCTATTCCATAACCAATCTGGACCTTCGACGTGCGCCCACGGGTTCAAATCCTCAAGTCCCCAAGGAAGCAAGCCCACAGGTGTGAGGACAAAAATTTCGTAATCGGTGTTAGCTAGTCTATCAGTCAGATGCCCAATCCTGTCTCTCCATGGAGCGCTAGCGCCATGGAAAATAATCACGTCTCCGGGTTTATTGGATACCCATCGCGCAAATAATCTTCTTCTTGCTAACTCGATTTGAGGTCGATGGTATGTATCTGGTCCCCCCCAGGATTCGGAGCCCGTTCTCGGACTAGTTTGTGAATAAACCAACCAGTCCCAACTGCTTTCCCAATCGCCCCTCTGGTCGCCAATTTCTCTAGATGCTGAAACATCATCAAGAATTAACGGTTCCATGGATGATCTTGCGGGATTTGTTATCAACCACAAAAAAGCCTCTCTGAGTGAAGGATGCTGATGGCTTCTCATTTCTGCTAATTGCCAAATTTTACCATCACGAATCGCTTGCCGACATCTAGATAATTCTTGGAGAGTCACCTCAAGGTTGAATCTTGCTAGGATTTCAGTCCTTTCTTCCTTGTTCAGGCCTCTTACTTCTTGAGGAGATATTCCCACAACCGATGGCATAAGAATCGGCCATTCTTCCAATTCGGCAATTTTTTCGGTACCCCAAGGAGTTAGAAGCCGACCGTCTCTAGCAAATAATGCATAAGCAGCTGAATCGAACAAATCCGCTCCCATCGCTATAAGCATCGGGAAGAGCATAGGGTGACCACAACCAAACATGTGGACGGGCCTATTTGGTGTGAGGTTGGATTTCACAGCAAGCATGATTTTAACCAGATCTTTATAATCGTGGTTTTCCATAATTGGGACGATTCCTCCAATAGGGTGGACAGCAAAGTCGAAATTGCTCATTTCTTTTGCACTTTTTTCTCTTAAATCGGGAAATAATCCGCCTTGGATAGGACCATTCATCATTGTGCCATTAGCCGAATCTATCGATTCTTGTGCTCGCATGAGAGTCTCATCTACTGCGTTTTTAACCTCGGAATATTTCATGTCGGGTCTTGAAAAGACATCTAACATTGTAGCGATATCTACGCCAATTTTATTCTGAAAATCTGCAATTTCCCTAACTCCTACCTCAACATCACCATAGACATAGGATTGGAATGTTCCTGAATCAGTCATAATAACTCCGGGGTATTCTAGAAGTTCATGCACTCCGCGTTCGAGTGCTTTGTTTCTCAATTCCTCATGTTTCCAAATTACGTATGAGTTGGTTATCAGAGCTTCAATCCCATATTTTTCCCACATTTCTTTAGGTTCAATCGTCCTAATATTGGGGTTGATTACCGGCAATAAGCACGGTGTATTGAGTATTCCGTGGTTTGTATGAAGCCTTCCTAGTCGTGATTGCCCATCACGGGTTGTAACCTCGAATTTACCCAAATCTTGCTCGCGACACGGGTTTGGATTAGGACGATTTTTGTTATTCCATTTCACTTTATTAGCCCCCGAGTCAAACAAATTCAACGTTGCCGTGTGCGAGAATAAATTCCCTGCCAAGTTCATCGAACGTGTCGAGTAATTTTGAACTGTATTTGATTGAATTTATCTCATCGTCATTTTCCAAGTCTGACTTAATCCCTTCAAGTGTTCCAGGAGCTGCGCCACAAGATAAGCATGCTCCAGTGAGGTCCAAGACAAAATCGAAACCATTCTCCGATATGTCTTGAGATTCGATATCGATTCCACCGCCATGTCCATCCAAAGCTGCTCTAACGGCACCGAGTCTTGATAGTAATGCTCCTATCATATCCTCAACTTCATGCAATGATGTTGACTTGAGTTTCGATTCGTATCCTACATCTACAGTTTCTGCGATACGTTTCAGTGACTCTTTTTCCATTGCAACAGCCGCTTCCTTGCGATACTGCTCCAATAGGTCATCATCCATGCCTTATCCTCAAAGTAATTATTCAATAAACCTCGTATTTTAGATGGATGCCAAATTTCCCGTGTTACATTGGTTAGTACAGTGTTTCATAAAGGTGAGATGTTAGGGGGTAAACATGGGAGATATGGTTCTTGATATCGCTGACCTTCACGTCAGTGTCGAAGAGACTGAAATCATCAAGGGATTATCTCTACAGATTAAGATCGGAGAAGTACATGCAATTATGGGTAGAAATGGTGCAGGTAAGTCAACTTTGGCTAATGCAATAATGGGTCACCCTGCATATGAGATCACAAAAGGAACAGTTCATTTCAATGGTAAATCAATCGAGGATTTAGAAGTTCACGAAAGAGCTCAGGCTGGGATGTTTTTGTCGTTTCAATACCCCTCCTCAATCCCGGGCGTCCAAGTCGGAACATTCCTTAGAAAGTCAGTTTCAGCAGTCAGAGGTGAAAAGGCTCCATCTGCTAGGGAATTCAGAAAAGAATTACAAGGACACATGGAATCATTAAACATGGATAAATCATTCCTCGGTCGCTCAGTAAATGACGGGTTTAGTGGCGGGGAAAAGAAAAGACTTGAGATACTTCAAATGTTGTTGTTGAATCCTTGCCTGGCTTTACTCGACGAAACAGACTCGGGTCTCGATATCGACGCACTTAAGGTAGTCGCAGATGGCATAAATTCTATCTCTCCAAATGCGGGATGTCTCCTTATCACACACTATCAAAGGCTACTAGACCACGTCAAACCTGACTTTGTGCACGTTATGATTGATGGAAAAATAGTCAAAACCGGTGGAGCCGAACTTGCGACCGAACTTGAGTCGAAAGGGTATGACTGGGTTGAAGCTTGAGGTGATTACATGGTTGACGATTCCGCAAGAGAAGCAGTTGGAGATTACAAATATGGATTCCACGACCCTGAAAACGCAACAATAAGATTTGATAAAGGCCTTTCAGAGCAGGTAGTTATAGACATTTCAGAATTAAAAAACGAGCCTAAATGGATGACTGAAATTAGAGTAAAGGCTTATCGCCGTTTCATGGAAATGCCAATGCCAAAATGGGGAAATTGCGACATGCTAAACCAAATTGATTTTGACGCAGTAACTTATTTCCTAAGGTCATCAGAGGGAACAGAAAAGAGCTGGGATGAGGTGCCTCAAGACATTAAGAATACGTTCGATAGACTAGGTATTCCTGAAGCTGAACAAAAATGGCTTGGTGGAGTTACCGCACAATATGAATCTGAAGCAGTTTATCACTCGATTAGGGAAGATCTCGAAGAGCAAGGAGTTATCTTTCTAGACATGGATTCTGGACTAAAAGAATACCCTGATATTGTCAAGAAATATTTCGCAACTGTAGTTCCAGCGAGCGACAATAAATTTTCAGCACTAAACACGGCAGTTTGGTCAGGTGGCTCTTTCATTTATGTTCCAAAGGGCATTCATGTTGAAATGCCAGTTCAAGCATATTTTAGAATAAATGCCAAAAACATGGGGCAATTCGAAAGAACACTCATAATTGCGGATGAGGGCTCCTCAATTCACTATGTTGAAGGATGTACTGCACCCACTTACTCTACTGAATCTCTACATTCTGCTGTTGTGGAATTAATCGCTATGGATGGGGCAAAAATCCGTTACTCGACCGTACAAAATTGGTCAGCAAACGTCTACAATTTAGTCACAAAAAGGGGAGTTGCACACGCCAACGCTACAATAGAATGGGTTGACGGCAATATTGGTTCAAAATTGACTATGAAATATCCAGCCGTGTTATTGAAAGGTGAAGGGGCTCATGCCGAGGTTATTTCAGTTGCATATGCCGGAAAAGGTCAGCACCAAGATGCAGGTGCTAAAGTTCACCATTTGGCGCCAAATACTACCTCGAATATTCTTTCTAAATCCATCTCCAAAAACGGTGGCAGATCATCTTACAGAGGTATGTTACAGGTGACACCTAAAGCTCATGGTTGTAGGTCAAAGGTTGTTTGTGATGCGTTGATGCTGGATTCGGATAGTCAATCCGATACATATCCAACAATGGAAGTGGGTAACTCAAGCGCTGATTTAGAACATGAAGCTAGTGTTTCGAAAGTAAGCAATGACCAACTGTTCTACTTGATGTCAAGAGGGCACAGCGAGGAAGAAGCCATGGGATTAATCGTCAATGGATTCTTTGAACCTTTCACCAGAGAGTTGCCAATGGAATACGCTGTCGAGTTAAATCGTCTTTTAGAGTTGGAAATGGAGGGCGCAATTGGATGATTCAATATCATGAAATTGCTATACCACCACGTTCTGAGCATCTTTGGCGATACACGCCCTGGCACAGAATTCATCCTACTAAGGTTGAAGAAGTTCCCATTGCTGATGCTATTAAATTTTCAAATGGAGAAGATATTGAGCTTGAAAATAGTGAAGAAATTGCTAGAAATTTCATCCACCAAACTTCAAATGTTTGTAAATTAATCAAACTTTCAGATGAAAAATTAGAACTTGATCTAAGGTGCTCTGGTCATGTTTGTGCAGGTGAGATGAAAATCGAATCCTCTGGCCACTCCACTCTAATCATAAGAATTTCTGGTGACGCTGGATGGACAGGTTTGAGAATATCAGGAAATGTTAATGGCAATCTTTCCTTTGCAATAATAAACGACTTGTCGAGTGACTGTCACCTGTTAAAAGTTGAAGATTGGAATGTTGAAAGAGATTCGGAACTCGAATATGCGGGTATGTCCTCAGGTGGATTCCTTAACAAATCAGACGTTAGAATCAACCTAAATAGACAAGGTGCTTTTGTTAGAGCAGGAATCGCATCTTATGGTCACGGAAGCAGACATGACGACAATCATGTCGAGATATGTCACGATGTTGGTAATACAAACTCATCACTTGTTATCCACTCAGCATGTGATGATTCCTCTCATTCTGTTGGTACTGGACTACTTACAATCGAAGAGAATGCAAACGGAAGTGACGCAGGACAAGTTTTCAGAAATTTATTATTGTCAGAAAAATCAAGAGCCGAATCGATTCCAGAATTAGAAGTTCTGGCTGATGATGTTAAAGCAGCACATGGTGCAGCAAGCGCTCCTATTGATTCATCACAAATTCACTATTTACAATCCAGAGGATTATCTGAATCGGAAGCATCTTCACTTATTGTCGAAGGTTTCCTAATGGACGCATTCAAACATATCAAAAATGAGGATGTCATATCTGTTTTAAGAACACGATTACTTCTCCACTTGGAGTGCCTGATAAAGAGGTGATCATTTGAAAAATGACTTTCCGATTTTATCAAGGCAAGTAAATGGAAGACAATTAGTCTATCTTGATAATGCCGCTACAACTCAAAAACCGCAGTGTGTTATCGATGCGATGAATCATTACTATTCCTCGTCAAATGCAAATGTACATAGGGCTGTTCACACACTTGCTGGTGAAGCGACGGAAGGTTATGAAAAGTGTAGAACACTGTTGAAAAAAAGGTACAATGCTTCGCGTGTTGTGATAACAAGTGGCACTACCGAATCAATCAATTTAGTAGCCCATTCCTGGGGTGAAGCAAATCTTACTGATGGCGACGTAGTTGTTTTGACAGAAATGGAGCACCATAGCGATATTGTGCCTTGGCAATTACTTGCTGAACGTAAAGCGATTGAGTTACGATTTGTTCCTGTTACTGATGGAAAATTGGACATGGATATTTTTGCAGCATCCCTCGACGGCGCAAAACTTGTTTGTGTTGTTCATACCTCAAATGTTTTAGGAATCAGAAACCCCGTTGAAGATATCATTTCATTATCAAAATCAGCTGGCGCTAAAGTCCTCATAGATGCTGCACAAGCAGTCCCTCACGAGGAGATTGATTTCGATAATTCAGGTGCAGACTTTATGGCGTTTAGCGCACACAAAATGTGTGGTCCGACAGGTATCGGTGCATTGTTGGTCAGTGAAGATGCATTTGCTAACATGATACCATTCATGGGAGGTGGCGATATGATTGAGACCGTCTCACTAAAGGGTTCTACTTACCAAATTAATGAGCATAAATTCGAAGCAGGGACACCAAGAATTGCTGAAGGTGTTGGATGGGCGGCTGCGCTAAAATGGATGGAAAATATAGACTTGGAAATGCATCACTCAAGACTCATACAAATAGCTAGGTATGTTAAATCCAAATTAACTGAAAAAGGAATGAAGGTTTACTCTAACCTCGGTGATAGAGATGCCGCAGTTGTATCGTTCACTCACCCATCTATCCATCCTGAAGATTTTGCGAGGCTGCTTGACGCTCAGGGCATTGCTGTTAGAACAGGACATCACTGTGCGCAACCTCTTATGGAGAGATTAGGAGTATCTGGTACCATAAGAGCCTCATTTTACATTTACAATGACAAAAGTGATGCAGAGATTTTCCTTGCTGGAATCGATCGGGTGTTGGAGGCAATGGCATGAAATGGCCTCAATCGATACAGGAAATAATCGATGAATTTAATGAGATAGAGGACCAGTTCGAGAAATTGGAAATTCTGATGGATTTTTCTTCTGAAGTCGATGAATTACCAACGGATGAATGGAATGAAGACACTTTGGTAAAAGGTTGTCAATCTATCGCCCATGTCAAAGTTGACGTATCTGATGGTAAGGTTTGGCTAAAATCAGCAGCTGATGCAAAAATGGTTCAAGGGTTACAAGGCATTTTGACAATCGCCATCAACGGCCATGAAGTTCACAATGTATTACAACTCACACCAGAATTTGCTGAAGAAGCAGGAATTCTAAACAGTTTGACTCCATCACGTTCAAACGGATTTCGAACAATGTTCGATATGATTATTTCAAAAGTTAGGAGTTGTAATTAATGGCTGAAAAAGAAGAGGTAATGAATGCATTAGATGAAGTAGAGGACCCTGAATTGCAGATTTCCATCGTTGAATTGGGACTGGTCTACGATATCAGATTTGAACAAAAAGACGGCAAAGAACACGCAGAAATAGATTTGACACTTACCAGTCCAGGATGTCCTTCAGCTGCTGAAATTATGGCGGCGGCTCACAGAGCCGCACTAAATGCAGTAGAAAGTGTTCACATTAATCTTGTTTGGAGTCCGAGGTGGGATCCAAAAATCCACGCTTCAGATGATGCGAGAATGGACATGGGAATTTGGGATTGAATTTTCACCATGATTCGTAGGCCTTATGTTCTCAACTACGCACCGTCAACCATGCACAGGAAGGCCCCACTAACTTTCCTTCTTGGCATATTGGTTTTACAAATCATGCTCTCATCTACTGTGGCTAAAGAATCATCAGACTCTCAATTTTCTGAACAAGAAGCATGGCCAGATGGGAGTCGAGCATATGATAACATGGTTCAGATGGCAGATTTTGGTTATCGACAAATAGACACACAAGCAAATATCAATGCTAGAAATTGGATTGCATCCGAACTGGAGTCAATGGGTTATTATGTCGAAAGACAGCCTTTCCAGACTCAAGAATGTTCGAATTGTGAAAATATAGTCGTAACAATCAACGGAACATTGGAAGATGATTGGATAGTTGTCGGAGCACACCATGACGCAATTTGTTACTCCCCACCTCCTTTAATCGGGCAAACCTATCCAACATGTACTAGCTCAGGTGCGTACGATGACGGGACGGGTAGTGGTTCCCTCTTAGAATTAGCAAGAACGTTCTCCCAATGGGAAGGTAAACCTAAGCACACTTGGAAATTAGGTTGGTGGGATTATGAGGAATGGCAAGGTTCTTCATCATCCGAAGGAGGTGGAATGGGCAGTCTACATTTTGTAACCGAACACATACCTGACCATGTCAATGTGACCTATGTCAACTTAGACATGTTTGGTCTAAATTGGCCAGTTCCCACTCCATTAGCAAGCCAATTATCTGGGTGTGATGAGGAATATTGGACGCTGTATCTTTTCACATCTCCAGTTGATGACTGGTCGTATTATGAAGATAGAGGATTAGTGGTTTCTGAAAAAATGCGTGAGTATGCAGCATGGTTTCAAAATCACTTGAAGGCGATTAACACAAATTTGTCTCACCCCGAAGAATGGGTTAGCGTAATCGATGACACCAAAGGAAATTCAGATCATTATAATTTCATAATGCATAATCATACAGCAACTTGGATTAGAGGTCAACATCAATACATATTCGAGGAAGGGGATACGTGTGAGCAAACTCCAAAGCATGCCCAATCTGATAATGTAGCAGTCATCAATAACTTAGCAGGTGGTAGAAATAATCTTGAGTCTGGCCTACAAACAGGTTTGGATATTGTCGCCACTCTTGCTAATTGGGACTGGGCTATGGAAGAAAGTAACGAACCTACAAAATTAGCAGAGTCTATGTCAATAGGAGCAGGTTCAATCTCAACAATGATTTTCTTCCCTTGGTTTATGGCTATGTTCATTTTAATCGGTTACATAACTACCAAACGCGACAGATTCCAATTAGGTATGGTCTTCGAGGAATCTGATGATGAGGAATATGTGATATTACGAGGAGAGGATTCAGGGACAACTCTAAGTGATAATTACAGGGCAAGAGTTCTCACTTTGTGTGCACTTTATGTTGCACAAGGAATTCCTTGGGGATTCATCACAGTGACTTTCGTAACCTATCTTGCAGTAGAAGGAGTTGCCGCAAAAGAATTGGCTTTGTTACTAACTTTAGGAACGCTACCCTGGTCTATCAAATTCCTATGGGGGCCGGTGATCGATAGATATCAGTTCAGAGGATTGGGTAAGAGACGGCCTTGGATTCTAATCGCTCAATCTGGAATGATTGTAATGCTAACCTTGATGTTATTAATTCCAAACCCAAGCGGTAATGTACAATTCTTTGCATACATGTTCTTGGTATACAACATCTTTACTTCTCTTCAAGATGTTAGTACAGACGCGTTGGCTGTTGATATCCTGAAATCAAATGAAATTGAAAAAGTAAACAGCTATATGTTCACTTCCAAATCGGTTGGAGGTATAATTGGTGGAGCAGGCTTGGGAACTATCATCAATTTTGTTGGAATAAAAGGTGCGATACTTTTGCAAATACCAATTCTCGTTGGAATAATGCTAGTGCCATTATTCATGACAGAAAGACCCGGTGAAAAGAGATATCCATGGTCAGAGGGTCAGGTCATAGAAGAGGTTGAAACATCGGAAAAGAAGGATTTCAAAGAGATAATTTTTAACGTAAAAACCGCACTATCTCTTAGGTCAACCCAACTTGGTATTATTCTGAGTTTACTTGTTTCAATATCCTTCTTTTTGGTACCTATTTTGCCACAGTTATTTACTAGTGAATTAGGGTGGACCGAGGAAAAATTCAATGCGACCAAGGGTGGAATAATCCTGATAGTTACTATGTTGGGATATGTTGTCGGAGGGCAATTAGGTAAACGATTTGGTGGCAAATTGGTAATGATTTACGCAGCATTAACTACGGCCTTAATTACTGCGTCTTGGGGACTTTCTGCAGATTATTGGAGTAACGGTTTGTTCATGTTGGTGATTTGGTCAGTTAGAACTCTGTTATGGTCTATTGTAATGATCAACGCTTACTCTCTAATGATGAAGATAACCTGGACAGAGGTTGGGGGGACGCAATTCACTGGGTACATGGCAATGATGAATCTATCAGCAATTATTGGCTATCAGCTAACAGATCCTCTAGGTAGTAGATTTGATTATTCTACATTATTTTTAATCGCTGCAGTCTTTGAAACTCTGGTAATATTGGGAACTTTATTCATCGATCCGGATGAAACTAGGACCGTACTCGGTGAAGAACCGCCATTAGATGCAAATATTATTGACTAAATTATCTCTTAATAATAATTGAAAGTAAATCACCATCTTTCAACTGGTGATCTAGTCCTACTCTCTGCCAGTCAAACTTTGCGGAAGGACCCTTCACTCTTGCAAATCTAAATTTTCTGACGAAATCTCGGTGGAGATTATTACAAACATTTTCTACGGTTGAATCGTCTTTTACTATTAGTGGCTCTTCTAAATCTGCATCCTGACCTTGTGGCTTGAGGAAAATTCTCATGAATCCAAGATTGTCGTAAATGAAATCTTTTAGTTCCTCTAAACCTATTTCTTTGAAAGCGGAAATCCTCATGATTGGCCAATCTTGTGGTAGAGCTTTTTCAGCATTACTTATTTCCTCTTCTGATGCGATGTCAATTTTGTTCACAGCAATCACTGATTTTGAGTATACACGACTACCTGCGAGGGTGTCTACAATCATGTCAGCAGTTGTATCTGTACGTAAAGTGACGATTGCCGATGTATAACCAAAAGAGCGAATGATGTCTCCCATTTCATCCGGAGAAAGGTGAGTTTGCTCTACGGTTGTTCTAATATCAATGCCACCTTTGTCAACACGCTTCACAAAAACTGGTGGTTTTGTTTGATTGAGTCTAATTCCAGCGTTTTCTAATTCTCTGTGTAATACTTTGAAATGAGAATCTTGGAACGGGTCTACGATATACAATACCATATCACATGACCTTATAACACCAAGAATTTCTTTACCTCTACCTTTTCCTTCAGCGGCTCCCTTAATCAGTCCAGGTAAATCCAGAATCTGAATTTTGGCACCTCTGTGTTCCATTAGTCCAGGAATGCAAGTCAATGTTGTGAATGCGAAATTTCCTGCCTCAGATTTTGCATCAGTTACTTTCGTAATCAGTGTTGATTTACCGACGGATGGGAATCCAACAAGCGCTACGGAAGCATCACCAGATTTTTTCACTTCAAATCCTTTGGCAGGCCCTGCAGCTTTTGCAGATGCTGCTGCTTTTTCTTCCTTCAATTTCAATTGAGCTATTTTTGCCTTGAGTTTCCCAATGTGAGCATTCGTTGCCTTATTTTTTTGAGTTTTATTTATTTCATCATATAGGGCTTGAATTTGCTCTTTGATTGTAGCCACATCAAGCCCTCCTATTACTAACGGGAAACTGCATATTCTTCAATACTATTGAATAAATCTACACATAATCGCATTCTTGGTTTTTGAAAAACAATCCGAATATATGATGAGTCATGTATGTCTCGCAGGATTTATGGGAATCGAAATGTGCCTCCACTTGGTTGATGGCGATTCCCTTAATCGATTCTTAGAGATGGATTGGGCTGAGTTGACGGAAGGAATGGACAATCAAAAATTCCGAGGTAGCCGACCTAAAAAAGATCCAAAACTACACAGAATTTTTGACATTGATTGTGAATCTGAATTTTTAGACATCGCTGACAATATTTCTGGCGAGGGTCCAACACGTGAGGTACTTTCTAGTAGCAAATCTTACGATGCTCTTCTGAAATTAGTTGAATGGAATAGCATAGGTTATTGGGAAGCTTGGGAAGGAAGATGTTTCATCTACTTGGAAAATGCGATAGGAATGCCAATTGAGCATGTCGAAGATATGTATGAGCTTGAAATATGGGAACAAATAAGTGCTGGTCTAGCAAATTTTAGCGAATCGGAGTACTCCGAAAAGGTCTGCGCAGACTGGATGGAACGAAGGAAATTATTAGGAGAGACATTGGATGAAAAAAAGGACCCCAAAATTATACCCACCTTCGAGGCGCATGACCGAAATTCCAGACTTCTTCATTATGCTGTAAATAAGCAAGGATACGCCAGAGTTTTGGGAAGAGATCACATGCCTGCAGAGAATTGGGGCCATGGAGAATGGAATCTTTTCAATATCCTAAATTCGTGATATTGAAAAATATGTTTGTTTTCGAACGGTCATGGGCGATGAAGAGACCAAATCTGAAACACCTCTGGATGAGGAAGTTAAAGTTGATGAATTATCTGAAGAGCCAGAAGATGTAGACCCGTTGACAGAAGCGCTAAAGCGGGCAGAACACGCTGAGAAAGAAATTTCATATCGGGATGCTGAAATTCAGAATGTAAGAAAGCGTTTGATGGCTGAAAAAGCTGCAGCCATACAGTATGGTGGTCTTGGGCTTGCAAGGAAGATGTTGAATGTACTTTCAGATATTGACAGAGCTCTATCAGCATCTGAAGATGAAGGTTTGAGATTAATCAGAACGAAGATGTGGAATGAACTAAATGCTGATGGAGTGAAGGTTATTGAAACGAAGGGAGAACGATTCGACCCAACAAAAATGGAAGCCATTACCGCTCTGCCTCCATCTGAGGAATTTCCCGCAAATATGGTAATCGATGAATTAGAGGCAGGCTACATGTACAAAGACAGAGTAATTATCCCAGCGAGGGTTGTTGTTGCTTCAGACCAGTAATTATCTATGTTGGTTCAAATTTACAACTCCAACTTCTAATCTGTCGTGTGTAGGATGAACTTCTACCATTAAAACTGGAATTTCCAATAAATCGGCAATATCTTCAGCGGCAGATAAGGGGAATTCGATATGCTGTGTCGACGCGTTGTATCTTATCCAGCCATCATTTAATCCGAGGAAGTTTTTGATTTCATTTACATCTTCAGAAGCATCTTCCAAAGAACAGGGTATGGCGCCAAATAGAATTGTATCATCCTCTGATAGTACTTCATAAGGTCGTAAATTGGCTTCCCCTCTTCTTCTGAATCGATTTCTAAGTTGTCCAGCATCTTTGTAGGAAGCCGTGCAAAATTTGAGATGATAGTCGAGTTCAGATGACGCTTCTTTTAGTCGTAGAGCCAAATTTGCAGAACCTTCTGCTGCTGCCGTAATACCTCCAGCTAAATTGAATCCTCGTACGTCCATATTTTCTTGATTTCCAACCGTGATTTCGAGTTCATTGATATTTAGAAATTGAATATTTGTTCCGTTGATTGATTTAACCAAATCAAATAACTGCGATTCTTTATCAGGTTCCGCTGGCAACTCAATGCCTACGCAAATCCCACCCTCTGATGCAGTATCTATCGCTTCTATGTAGCGATCTAATTTCAAATCTAGAAGATGAAATCTTAATTCATCTAATCCTGCCTTTGCTAATTCTGTTGCCTGTTCCGGCTTTATCGGAATCGAGGTATAACAGTGTATGTGATGGGTTGGCCCAAATTCAGATTTTAATCTTTCAATGGCCTCAACTGTTTTATCAAAATCAAGCATTGGGTCCCCGCCAGTAATCCCCGTGCCAGTAGCATTCATCGCCCTTGCTTCTTCGATAACTTCATCGAAATTATTGCATCTTCTTTCGTTGGCAAACATGTCCGGGGTTTCTCTTCTGTTGTCTGAAAGGGGGCAATAATCACATCCCCAGTGGCACTTTCCAGTGACAAAGAGAACCAGTTTACTTCCCATTTGGCATTGAATGCACCCTTCGGCTTCTCCCACCTCGGGGGTGAATACCTCAGTTGCCATTTGCAGGTGCATGTCTCTCTGTCTAACAACTATCGTATGAAATCACTGATTAAAACTCGTCAAATCTTGATTTTGCAGATAGAATCAGCCAGTTGTGGAATAACAGATTTTGAGTTAGTTCAGGATGAAACGTCAACGCAACTATTTCTCCCTCTTTGATTCCTACAACTTCGTCATTTAACCAAGCGATTGCAAAATTTGCATCATGTGCGAATCTTGGGGCCCTAATGAAAACGCCATGAAAATCATCAACATTTTCAAAATCAATTCTTAGCTTTGATTCAAAACTATTTATTTGTCTGCCAAAAGCGTTTCTTTCGATATCAACAGAGATTAGATTTTTTTGGGATAGGAGAATTGCTCCTGCACATGTTCCGAGTACTGGAATTCCAGATTCTCTAATGTACCACCATAATTTCTCATAAAGGTCTTCAGACCTTCCTGCTATTTTCATGGCTGTTGATTCACCTCCTGGTAGAACAAGTGCGTGTATCCCATCTACATCAGATGATTTTCTCAATTCTCTAATTGAAATTTCAATCCCAAGTTTTTCCGATGATTTTTGCAAGGAATGCATGTGCTCATGACGAGAACCTTGCAACATCGCAACTCCTATCACCAGCATATTTGTGACGCAGGGCCTCTATTTTATCAGACCAACGGTTTAGAGTGTAGTTATTGAACTAGACGCGCTTAGCAGGGTTTGATGCAACACCAAGGTGACTGTTTCTTGGTCCCGGGACCAACTCGTATGTCAAAACAATGTCTTGACGCAATGGCAACCCCTGTTATAACCGCTAGGGGAAGCGAATTTAGAGATGTGATGGCGAAACTGAATAGTGGTCTGAGATATGCGTTCAATCTATCGCCATCTCCGGATGTTAAGAAAAGCCTATCGTGGACTGGGGACGATGGTTACAAAGTAATTGTTGTTTCAGGCTCGGGCACGGCTGCTATGGAGATGGTAATGGCTAACAGATTCAGACCAAATGATAGGGTCCTAGTCCCGACCAACGGAAAATTTGGTGAAAGAGTGGCCGAGATGGGTGCCCGGTTTTGCAATGTAAAGCACCTGAAATATGATTGGGGGAGGGCATTTGATCTAGGAGAGATCGAAGAAATCTTAGCAAGAGGCAATCTTGAGGCGTTGGCAATTTGCCATAACGAGACCTCAGCAGGTATCACCCAGGACGCAGAGTCATTAGCAGAAATGTGTAAAAAATACAATGTAGCATTCATTCTTGACGGAATTACTAGTGTGGGTGGACTTCCAGTTCATCCAGAAAAATGGTCAGCTGAAGCAGTTGTGGTAGGTGCCCAGAAATGTACAGCTGGGCCAAGTGGAATAGCAGCCATAGCCGTAAGCAAGCATTTTGCAGATCGATGTATGGCAATTAGAAATCAGGGTGATTCAAATCCATTGTATTATTTCGACATTATACCTGCTTTGAAGAAAGGAGAAGATGACCAGACTCCATGGACTCCTGCAATAAATCCAGCTATGGGATGGGCTGCCGCTCTTGATTTGTTGAAGGAGGAAGGTTTAGAAGCGCGTTGGGATAGGTGCAAAAAATTGGCGGAAGGTGTTCGCAAATTATTCCTCGAATTAGGATTTGAATTACTAGCAGACGAGTACTCGAGGTCAGATACAGTTACTGCAATCATGTATCCAGAAGGAATAGATGACAGTTGGAGGTCTAAATTGAAAGAAGATTATCAAACGCAAGTCATCGGTGCACAGGACCACCTCAAAAGTAAGATGTTCAGGGTTGGTAGTATGGGCGAGACCACGAAAGAAGAGATGATTGAAGGATGCAAAAGGATGCTAGATTGCTTTAGAGAGTGTGGCCATCATATACCAAATGCCGATGTGGAATCTTATTTCCAGTGAGTAAAATGTACATTGTCTTAGGTCGATTTCAACCTTTTCACAAAGGACACGAGTATCTTATCGAAAAGGCGTTAGAATTAGGTCCAACAACAATTGCCATAGGGTCTAGTGAATCGGTAATCAATTTTGATAATCCATGGACTGCAACTGAAAGACAAGAAATGATATCTTCATGGTTGGGAAACCGTCCAGCAAAATTCGTCATGATTCCCGACATTAATGACCCACCAAACTATGTCGAACATGCAAAGAAGTTTCATGGAGAAGGAATCTTAGTCACCAGTGATATAGCGACAAAAGATTTGTATGAAGAATCTGGCTTTGAGGTTATTTTCGTGAATTTAGAGAACCGCGAATCTTTCGAGGGCTGGAGGGTGCGAACTACTTTGAAAATGTTATCAACTGTATACGAAGACGAAGCACAGAAACATGTAATGTCAGTTTCAATACCTGAATCAGTTGTAAATTGGTTGATTGAAAATGATGCCTTGCATCGTTTGTATTCCATGTCTAAAGATATAGAAAGAGTAGGATGAGTACTCAATCCTTATGATGTTGTTAGTTCACGATATAGCGTGGACATCCTCCAGAAAGCAGGGATGATGGTTGCTGGTATTGGCATCAGTGGCCTTCTCGGAGCGATTAGTGCAGTTTTGTTCTTATACGTTTTAATCGATGCTGCAGTCGCTTCAGCAGATGAAGTTCTTTGGGTATATTTGTCAGGTTTCTTTGGTGTGATAATCGGAGGACTATGCTTCAAAATTGTAATGTGGGCTAGCAGAGGGCAGAAGCCGATTAACTGATGCCTAAAACCTCGCCACTTTCATTAATCTGTTGTGTTACCGTAACCATATGGGTATCAAAGAACGCTACGGCATAGACTTTGGTGTTTTCAAAGACCCAACTACCTGGAAAGCATTTGGAATTGGCTTAATTCTCTTCACAATAATCGGATATTCGGGATTATCGATTTTTGACATAGCATCGTCAAATTATGGAGTTGATAGGGACAACATAAGATTGGCACCAGACTTTGAAGTGGAAACCGTAAATCGTTCAATAGAGGAGGGAGATTTAGTTGACGAAGAGGGCTGGTTCAAACTATCCGATCATCGTGGTAAGGTCATAGTCGTCGATTTTATGGCAATTGATTGTGTTAATTGTCATTACGTACAGGAACATTTGGAAACAAAAATCGACTATTGGGCCGATTTTGATGGGAATTATGAGATTATTGTAATTTCAGTTGGTAGTTGGTATAGTTACGAAACGCTTTCTATGTTAAACGACACATTCGGCGATACGAACTCTGAATCGCACATGCCTTGGGTGGTCGCTACTGGCGCCACGGACTCCGTTTTGAAATCAGAAGTTATTCACTCGGGCGTAAATTCATCCAATGTGTCCTTAGGAAACGGGGCGTACTGCGTCGAGGCATGGGTCAATGATTCTGCGAGAGAGGTGTCCTGCCTTGACATTGGAGTTGATTCCAAAGATAACGACGGTTTAGATTTTGATGTTGAAGGAATAGAAATTGAAATTGAGGAAAATTCATCGATTAACTTCAATCTATCATCTACTTTGGGCGAGAATATTTCTTGGGAAATAATCGAATTTACAAGAGGAGATATGGTTGAAGAATATCAAGCTCAAGCAATCCCTGTAGCCTTAGTTATCGACCATGAAGGATACATTGTAGCAAAGGAGAGTTCCGGGACCCCGACTGGAGGTTGGGGTGATTTCGATGATGCAGTAATAGCTGCAGCAAATGGAAACGCAGAAGATTTGAGATTTTCCTTAGCAGAGGTTGACAGGTCACCCGGTGCAATCTTCGCCATGGGTTTACTACTCGGTGTGTTGGTATATTTTTCCCCCTGCGCCTTCCCTATTCTACCGGGATATATCTCATACTACATCAATTTAGGACAGCGTGAAGATGAACTAATCGAGGCTGGAAAATTGGAGACTAAAATGCCACCTCATTGGATATTAGGTGGATTAGCCGCTTTAGGGCAACTGACGTTTTTTGCACTAATCGGTGTCATAATATTGGGTCTCGGAAGTGTCATCAACCTATCAGGTGCACTACATTTCTTTGCTTTAGCTGTAGCAATTCTTTTGATAGTTCTTGGTGCATTTATGTTAACTGGAGGTACGGCCCACTTACTTGGTTTCGTGCAAAAACTAGTCGACAAATACTCAACTACAGAAATGGATGACAGATTTACTCCCAAGAGAAATATGTACCTATGGGGAATTGGTTATTCAGCAGCCTCAATAGATTGTACGGCAGCAGCCGTCATTCCATTTATTGCTTACTTGGCTGTAATTGGCGGAAGTGCCACATGGACAGGATTAGCCGGAATTATGCTCTCTGTAAGTCTACTTATGATTGCAGTGACAACAGTGGTTGGTATGGGTCAGCAACAGTTCATTACCATTCTTAGAAGGTCCACTGGTCTAATAAAAGCAATTGGAGCGTGGATGATGATGATGGCAGGAATCGCTCTAACAATTTACTTGACACAGCCTGAATTGGTGTCGAGTTTAGTAAATTGAATATTTATATTAATTTAAATACTAACCACAACACGCTAGCCTTATGCAAAAGAGTATTGCTATATTGATGACGTCCCTGCTACTTTTGGCAGGATGTCTAGGAACTGTAGAAGACGTTGTTTCAGAAATCGTACCTGGTTGCGATGATGAATCAGCGCTAAATTATGACGAGTCTGCTGACAATAGCCAGGCTTGTATAACTGAACAAATTCTTATTGAGGCTGTTGAGGATTTCATACTTCTGGTTGAAAATGGACCTTCGATAGGTGATTCCGCCGGAATGATTCAGGCTTACTCTGGTGACATCGAAGATACACAGGCTGACCTTGAAATGACGATGATAGTAACCGGTGATTCGATTTACATGGCTCAAAACATGGATTCAGGAATGATGCAATATTCCTCGGAAATGTGGACCTTCGGAAACGCTGATGGAACCACTACACATTACGGCGATGTACTTGGAGAGAAGTTCCACATGGTTAGCGAAATGTCGATTGACGAAACATTGTATGAAATGTTGACAGACGATGAGACTGAGACCGATGAAGAAGAAGACAGTGAAATGGATGATGTTAGTCCACAAATGTTTGATTGGACTTCTGGTAACTTCGCTTTAGACGAGGTAATTTCTGAAGATGATGATTTGTTCTACCAATTCTCTGCAGATTTGAAAGTCACAGAAATGCCAGAAATGGTGTTCGCTAACACTGTAACTCTGAACAGTGACCTTACCTTTAGGTCGTGGAGTGTAGATGTTGATGACAATATTACAAGCATTACAATCCTAACAATGGATGAAATAAATGAGATTATGACCATGGATTCTGCCGGATTCGAAGAACAAATGCCTCTCCCATTCACTCTTGATGAAGCTTGGGGCGAAGATCTTAGCGATTTATGGGGTGATGAAACAGATACCTCAGGTTCAAGCGCTACCGGAAGAAACGCAACCGAGGGATACTATTTCTCCATGTACGATTGTTTCCAATTCGTGAATGGTGACGCAATGACTAACACATCAGATATGGATGAATTCAACAATACTTGGATGGGATTGGACTTAGACGACAGCATGTGTGGCTCTGAACTAATGGAAAACCACACTTTCACAAACACTTCCCTAACTTTCCCAGAACATTTTGTATTCTTAGATTTCGAAGAAGAAATGATAATGGGGGTTTACCATGATGGAATGACACTAACAGCGTACTTCAATAATTGGTCCGAAATGACCGAAGACTATACTGGAGAATACTGTGATGGAACATATGACTCAACAAATGACACCTGTACATGGGATGTAGCTGAGATAGTCAATGCTGACGGGTCAGCAATCGAAATGTACGACTACGAAGATGAGTCATACTTTACAATGTACTATCAATACAATGAATCCTCTGAAAGTGGAATAATGATGTTCCCAGAAACTTACTACATGTGTGCTGACAATTCAGAATACATCTCTGCAGATTGGGTTGAAGACGGATATGAAGATTGTGAAGATGGTTCAGACGAATCAGGAAATGTTTCAGGAGAAGGTTACTTTGACTTAGTCTATGAGTGCTACGACATTCTTGATGACCAATTTTGGAATGGTACAACAGACTATGAAGAATTTTACAACATATGGGAAGAAACCGATTTGGATGATTCAATGTGTGGTTCAAATGTAGAAGATACAACCGCTCAAGGTACCGGAGAATTTTCATTACCAACACGATTTGTGATGGAAGATGATGGATTTGAGGTATTGGAGCACAACGAGACTCACTTATTTACTGTATATGAAAATTGGACTGAGGAATTCACAGTTGAAACATGTGTGGGATCTTATGATTCCTCAACAGATACTTGCCTTTACCTATTAGGTGAAATTTTTGACTCAGATGAGGATTCATTTTCATTATCAAATCCGGAAATGAATATCACTTTCCTTTATCAAATTAATGAAAACACAGGCAGCGGTCTCATTATGATGATGGTTGATGTATTTGTTTGTGGAAGCGGAGAGACAATTAATTCTGGATATGTTGATGATGGATATGAAGATTGTGAAGATGGTTCAGACGAATCAGGAGACGTTGGAAACGAACCTGAAGGATACTACTTCGATATGTATGATTGTCAAGAATTCGTGAATGGTGCTATGATGGCAAACACATCTGACGTAATGGAATTCTGGAACATGTGGCAAGACTCATTCGATGACTCCTACTGTGGCACAGAAGGGCCAGAAGATTATAACTTCACAGAAACAAATGTAACAATGCCAGAGAATTTTGTCCTTTACGATGCTGATGAAAATATGACTATGTCAATTATGCATGATGGCATGTATGTAACCATGACATGGCATAATTGGTCAGAAGAGACTGGTGACATATATGGAGACTATTGTGACGGTGACTATGATGTAGACAATGATAGTTGCACGTTTTACTTGGCTGAAATAATCGAGGGAGACGATTCTGCCATCTCAATGTACGATTTGGAAACTGGCGAGGAATTCCTAATGCTTTACCAATATAATTCATCAACTCACAGCGGTTTGATGATGTTCCCTGAAGAATACTACATGTGTGCTGACGAATCTGATTATGTAGAGGTTGACTCTGTTAACGACGGATTTGAAGACTGTTATGACGGCTCTGATGAATATGATTACTCAGAGCCAGAAGTTATCATCGACTTATATGAATTGTACGACAATCAAACCTGGGCTGTAGAAGGACTTGAATTCTGGCTATATGACTATGAAGGAATTGTTGATTACTTATCAATATACTTTGATGGGTCCCACATAACAAACATGTCACCTTACGACATGAATTGGGATGCTATGGAAGAAGCATACCAATTTGAGTGGTCGGCTGACGATCTTAGCGAATATTGGGGCCTTGAAGCAGGCGATTGCTATGAGATTTACATCGTTGGGTATGATTACGACGAAAACTATCTTGCAGAGGCATCAACTTACTACTGTCCATCTTCCGAAATTAGTGTTGAGACAGACTTATCAACAACTGGATATTATGATACAGATTGGAATTACTTCGTCGAAGGGTTGGAATTATATGTTTATGGTGACATCTCTGAAATAGGAGGTATGGACATGTACCTCGCTAATCAAGAAGATTCAGGAATCGAGTTACAAGTTAGTGATTTGGTTTACGAATCTGATTATGACGCCCACGTAATGGAATGGGGCCTTGAAGAACTATACTCCTCATTTGTTTTAGTCGATGGAGAATGTTATGATTTCTATGTTGATTTATACGATCAAAACGGTGATTATCTAACAGGTTCCTATGAATATGTCTGTATGCCTAGTGATGACGAAGGCGAAGGCGGAGAAGGGGCAAGTGTAACCTATTTCTTTGTTGGGAATGGATACGAAGGAGCTCCATACGAAGGAGACATCAGCGACTGGGAAGTCCATCTAATGTCTTGTGAATACAACGAAGATGGAGAAGAAGATTGTACTTACTTGGATGGAAATTCACTATCTGACGCTCAACAAGCTGGTTCTGATGGATTGAATGGATTCTTCTTCTTAGACATGGATAATTCAGGAACACTATCCGCTGGAGACGCTGTAGGTATTTCCGATGACCATGAGTATGATGAAGTTAAACTCTATGACACAACAGTAGAGATGTATGCTGAAGAAAACCCAGCCATGCCAGGTTTCACAGCAATCTTCGGAATTGTGTGCCTACTTGGTGCTGCACTTCTCAGAAGGAATGAATGATTGTAGTAAAGAGTGATTTTGGGCGTATGCCCAATTTCATTCCTTACTTAATTGTCAGGAAAGGCATCCTTCCATTCGGATTTGTTTGCGATAGCCATAACTGGAATACACATATATCTCCAGGTAAACATACCGACAATTAATCCAGTAACCAAATCAAAAACAAAGTGTTGTTTGGTTGTCAAAACTGAGATGCATAATGCAATCCAACAAACCCAAAGCAGGATTTCAGACTTGTAGTCGATGACTTGCCACCTTCTCAACAAAAGAACAATCAGTAATGATTGAGCGACATGAAGGCTAGGCCAAGCGTTGAATGGTTTGTCTGTTTTATGCATTAGATCTCCGTAAAAGAAACCCCAAAACCCTTCTCCATTCCTAACATCTAATGGGATATTATCTCTGATGTGAATTTCAGTTGGTATGATTATGAAAATTAAAAAAACAACCCATGTCATTATGAATAAAGCCTGATGAAATGCAAACATTTCTCTGATTCTTTCATTGCTTTCTCTTCCAAAATATGCCGCAGCAGGGTAATATAGATACAGGCTCAGGTACACGAAAAAGCTCCATCCAATGAAGGGAATTTTCTCATCAAGTGATGTTGAAGGGTCAAACGCTGAATGACCTATGTGACCCATTATTTGATTGATAATTGAATATGGTAAGGCCATTGTTAGGATCAAAATTGCAATTATGTACCAGAATAATTTCCTGCTCTCTCTAACCTTCCACAAAGGTTTCCATAACCCCCATGGCTTCATTAGCATGTCTTGCTCGGATTAATCCAAGTTATTGATTAAATCGGAATGGCAAGGGGTTTTTCATTTGTTAAGTGATACAATCCTGTCTGCGAATTTTTCAGCGATGTTGATGTTATGGGTGACTAATATCGCTGGACATTTTCTCATTTTGAGAATTTTGCGGATATCTGAAACGAGTTGGAATGATAGTTCTTCATCAAGGGAACTAAAAGGCTCATCCAACAATAGAATTTCTGGTTTAGCTAGAAGAGCCCTTGCAATAGAGACCCTCTGGCTTTCCCCGCCGGATAGAGAGTCGATGTTCCTTTTTTCGAATCCTTCCAGATTAACCTCTTTCAAAGCAGATTGAATGTTGCCATTCTTATCTCCTAATCTCAAATTATTTTCAACATCGAAGTGTGGATAAAGTACTGGAGTCTGAAAAATTAATCCAACATTTCTGATTTCTGGTGGTAAGTTGGAAATTAATTTTTCATTTACATAAATTTCTCCGGATTCGCTATTATCTAATCCACATATTATTCGAAGTAATGTGGTTTTACCACAACCACTTGGCCCAGTAATAGCAATAATTTCCCCCGGCTCAATTTCCAAAGAAAAATCCTCAAAGAGTATTTTTTCAAATGATTTTGATAAATTTGTAATTTTTAACATCAGAACATCCCTCCAGTATTTGTTTTACGAAATTTTTCTGCTATTGTAAAAGTAATTATTGTAAAAATCATTAGGATTGAAGCAATCGCACACGCCGCAGGAATTGTTAGTGAATTATTGTACGGAACACCCTTTAGTGAATCGATTAATATCGGCAATGTAGTCCATTCTGAGTTCCTGGTGACTACCCAAGATGCTCCAAATTCCCCAAGTGACATTGCTATAACGAAAATGATTGCAATAAATATTGAATGCTTCATCAATGGGAATTCGATTTTGAACAATCTTTCCTTATTGTTCAATCCAAGAACTTTGGCGCATTCAAGATAATCTTGCTTTATGCTACGTCGAGATGAGATTAAGATCCTAACAACGAATGGAGTGGTTATCATTACGTGTGCAAAAACGGGAGTTATCCAAAGCGAGTAGAAAAATTCCGGGTCGATTTTTATCATTCCAATCATTACGCCTAATCCAATCATAACACTCGAGACTGCAAAAGGAATCATCACAAATAAGTCGAGTACTCTGGCCAAGAATCTGTTTTTACTTTCCACCTTAACAATCGTTTGCGATAAAAACCAACCTATTGGTAGGGCGATTAATACGGTGATCGTTGCATATCCCAACGAATTAAAAATTGCATCATTTGCTGAAGCAAGAGAGTAATTGTCGGAAAACGCAAAATTCCATGCAGATGTATTCCAATCATAGTGTGTGCCCGTTTGACTTGTAGTCCTAATTCTGAATGAGGAGATTAAGACGGCTATCAAAGGGAAAACAGCAAATGTAATTGCCGGACCGATTACTAACCAACCTGTTTTATTTTTAGATTTAACAATTTTTTCAAGCGACTGTCTAATCTGCTTCTGTCTTTTTTGTTGAATGGAGGAAACTAACCATAATGCAGATGCTAACAAAATAAATTGAACTAGAGATGCCCCTAAGATAATTTCATTATGGCTTATCATGTATCCCTGAATTCCAGCTGATGAAGCAATACTCGCCATCATACTTTCAAGACTATCATCGCCTATTGTAATCCACCTAACTAATGCAAATGATGTAAATGAAAAAACGAATGTCATACATGACGCTGCAATAACCGAGGGAAATAATAGCGGAGCCCATAGATTTCTTATTCTCTTTAATCGAGTATTTCCTCCTGGTAATAACGTAATCTGGTCGAGATAATTTGGGTCAATATTGGAAAGAACAGGCTCACAGAATCTGATAAATAACGCAGAATTAAACCACGCATGAGCAATAAGCAATGTTGGGAGCCATGTTGATGAGTCATCTCTTAATGAAAGCCCGTTTGACCCGGTAATTTGCAAAAACCCCATTGTTACAATTATCGACGGCATCACGAAAGGCATCGTTAATACAGCCTTGATAACAGATTCAAACCTCCATTCATAGCGACCCAACTGCCATGCTATTGGAATGGCGATAAGAGCTGTAACCACTGTTGACAAAAATGCCTGTTTGATAGTGAACCACAACACGCCTTGCGAGATGTAATTTGCTTCGAGTGAATTAACCCAGTTTGAAGGATTAAACCCAGATACCCAAATCAAACGGTCGAATGCTAAAATTAGTGGAAAGATAACTAGTGTGAGGTAAGAAATTACAATCAGTAGATGTGTCATTCCCCTTTTCATTTTATACATCAACCATTGCAAAATTCCAATCTTCCAACCAACTGCTCATGTTTTGACTAATTTCATGGAAACTAATAATTGCAGGATTGGTAGGATTAAGGCTATTGTTGAGATATCCCATCTCTTCAGGAAGTGTTGTATTATCTAGAACTGAATACATGTAATTTGAAAGTGGCATCTGGGAATTTATTTCATAACTAGTTAGGTATTCAATAAATTTTGATGCAGCCCCTAAATTTCCTCCCTCAATTGCCGCGGCGTATTCGATCTGATGGAACGCGTAATTATCCAAATCTAAAGACGCAGATTTTGTCCAATCTCCGTTGAAATATGACTCAACTCCTGGTGAATGGCAGTATGAAATCACAAAATTAGCATCGCCGACATATCCCTCAATCCATTCACCATATCCTCCTGTGTAGTGTGTTTCATATGCCTCTGACCATCCTGTAGTAACTATAACATCATTTTTGGACATAGCATTCCACCAATCGGTCCAAGTTCTATTCATGTCCGCATCATTATCAAAATAATATGTAGTAGCAGTCATAAATGCTCTACCAGGGCTACTTGTTTCAGGAGATGGGATTGCAACTTTACCAGAAAACTCTGGATTAGTCAAATCCCAAAGTGAAGTTGGAACCGAATAATTCGTTCCATCGATAACTGATTTATCGTAATTTATGCATACATAACCATGGTCGAATGGCATGGCGTATTCAGTTTGATAAACACCCATTACCTCTTCGGAGATGTTGCTTACCTCTGCCTGATGTTTCCACAGTACGTCATAATCTAAGGCGATCGGGAGATATGTATTGTCAAGTCCAATTGCCAAATCTGCAATTTGATTATCCTGATGTTGTAACAAGTGACTAAGGACAGAACCCGCATCGTCTAATTTCAGCAAATTTACTTTGTATCCGCTTTGATTTTCAAATAACTCAATCATTTCCGGCGTTAACCCATAAACGTCATATGTTACAATTGTCAACTCACCATCATCTATCCAATCATATTCAGACTGAACCGGGATTCCTCCATTGTCGATTTTTTGCTCTTCGATTAAACCGGTTAAACAACCAGAAAGTGTAGTAAAAATACACAGGGCTGCAACCAATACCACAAAATTCCTAATTCAATCACTTCCCTGAATTGCAGAAATAATCTTGTGCATGCGGTCAACAAGTTCCAGCGGATTGTGTGCTAAAATGTATAGAGAAGGTTCCCATCCAAAATCACCTTCATCCAAAATAACATCAATTCCTTGGTGTGGAGAAATATCCCCTTTAGATGCAAATGTAAGATTCAGGTCTAAATTTTCGCACACCATTTCAATTATATCTTTGTCTTTCTTTGGATGTATGTTCAAAATCGCTGTCTTTGAAAAATCATATTTCCTCGAATCGAGAAGCATCTTTGATAGGTGTTTTGATGCACCGAAAGAAGGAGTTTCATGATGTCTCAGTTTTCCTGAGACGATGTTTACTCTTCCCGGGAATGCTGCAACTTCTGCAGGTGTTTTTGCGGTTTCCAAGCAACAGGCTATATTCAATCCAACTGCAGGAATCATAGAGGCTAGTTTTTGAACGTCAATTCTTGAAATTGCCCATTCTAACCTTTTGATTAGTGCTGTTTGTTCCTGATCTGAGTCCAAGTCAGTCCCACTTAGCGATTTATCGAATCGCAGAACCTGTCCTGGTGCAAATGCGATTTCCATCACAAATCGTGTTCTACTTGGTTTTGCGTTTGGTCCAAGTTGCTTGAGTGCCATCGAAATCTCATGAGCCCAACCATCTATTGTTGATTCATCGGAGGTTCCCGCCATGGGCGGTAGCTCTCTATGAGCCATACGAGAAACAGTTGACTGTGTTGTCCCTAACATGTCTGCAATATCGGCTTGTGACCAGTCCGAGGATCTTAGATTTCTGGCCAATTGCATATGTAGTCTTTCGAGCCATACCGCTCCATCTTGCCCTAACATATGCCTTCGTAACGGTCAAAGTTATTCAATGTTCTTAGGTAAAAATGCACTTTGCATAGATTTGACTCTAGAGTTTACAAAATTTCGAATAATTATGTTTCTGGAAAAAAGGTACACTGCTTGAAATTTGTAAATCGTGCAGATCTGTTCGTAAAGATTTATCTTTGGAATTGAAAATTTTTACCTCGTTAATCTAAGTGTAAATGTCCTATTTCGGTCGTAAATATTTTCTTCTATGCAAATCGACTCGATGCAAATGCGCTTTAAATAAAAGGCATACTTAATCGATTCTGGGATTAATAATTTATCAATAATCCAATAAAATATCAGAAAAATAGACAAAGTATCCAAACAATTTAATCAAGAGTAACACAATTTGATTCTTACCAATAGTGGCATACAACTATACCACTTGTTATTTCCGATGACATTAGGGGAAAGTATGGAGGCCGAAGAATTCGTACAATCCGTCCTCAAACAGATAACTGATTATTTGAGCGGATCTGATTCGGTAATAGATTCTATACCACCTCAGAGTTTGCAAAAAATAACCGATTTGGCTTTACCGCTTGAGGGAATGGATTATGAGACAATCATTAACGATATTTCTCATTTCTTGAGATATAGTGTTCGAACTGATGCTCCTGGATTTATGAATCCATTGTGGGGTGGCCTAAATCTGACTGCGTTTGTTGGTGAAGTGATTGCAACACTGACCAATAATTCAATGTACACATACGAATTATCTCCTGTAGCTACTTTGATTGAACGTTCTTTAATCACTCGAATGTGTGAAATCGTTGGCTTTCCAGACGGTAATGGGACTCTTACTACTGGAGGTTCAAATGGTAACATGATTGGAATGTTATGTGCAAGGCACAAAGCAAATCCCATGGGGCTTCGAACAGGATTTGATGCAAGAGACCTGGTTTGTTTTGTATCCGCTGAATCGCATTATTCGGTATCGATGGCTGCTACGGTTTTGGGTATAGGGTTGGACAACCTAATTTCAGTACCTTGTGATGAGAACGGAAAAATGCGTCCTGACAAATTGGTTGAAGAAATAAAATTTGCTAAATCCAACGGCCAAACCCCGTTCTGTGTCATTGCTACATCTGGCACAACTGTAAGGGGCTCATTCGACCCACTTGTTCCGATTTCTGAAATTTGTGATGAATTTGCTTTATGGTTACACGTGGATGCCGCTTGGGGGGGAAGTTGTCTCTTTAGTGCCAAGCATAGGAACTTGATGGAAGGTATCGAAAAAGCAGATTCTGTTTGTTGGGATGCTCACAAAATGATGGGTGTTCCGCTTGTTTGTTCAGCGTTCCTCGTGAAGGATGCCTCTATTTTATCACAAATGTATAAATTCACGGAAACAGCTCATTATCTCTTCAAAGAGGAATCGAGAGATTCCGATTTAGGAAGGCTTTCTTTGCAATGTGGAAGAAGGAATGATGGGTTGAAGTTGTTTTTGGCGTGGAGAGAAAAAGGAGATGCTGGCTGGGCAAGGATGGTAGAATCATACATGACTCTCGCAGATTACTTGGAAACTTTAGTCAAATCATCAGATAAATTAGAATTAGTATGTAATCGCGAGTGGACTAATGTTTGTATTCGGTATGTTTCTTCAGACCAAGACCTTAACAAGTTAAATTTACAAATAAGGCAACAATTGACAATCAATGGTAATTACATGGTTTCAAGGTCTGTCGTTGATGAGAAGATAATCCTAAGAGTTGTAATTGCAAATCAAATGGTCACAACAGAAACAATTGATGGATTAATATCAGAAATTACCAGAATTGGAGATGAGATCACAAAAGGAATCCCTCAGAAAAAATAAGATGCTTCTAAGCACACAGTAATAAATTAACATAGCGGGTACAAAGTATGCAAAAAGGTAAACCGCACTGGTGGGAATCTGCGGTTGAGTTCTTATCAAATGATGATGTCCTTGGTCCAGTTATACCCCTATATCCGAATGAATGCTTGAAAGGGCGAGGTGATATTTTCTACACTTTCGTTCGTAGTATAATTGGTCAACAGATTTCTGTGATTGCGGCAGATGCAATATGGGAAAGGTTGGTTGCAAAAGTAGGAAAAATAACTCCTGAAAACGTTCTCAAATTTTCGCAGGAGGAAATCGCCTCTTGTGGACTGACAAGGCCCAAAGCGAGTTACATAATTGGTGTGGCTAACGAGTCAGAAGATTTCTTGGGACAAGATTTTGAATCCATGACTAACACTGAATTGTTCAATCACCTCACAAAATTTAGAGGTATCGGACCATGGACTGCAGAAATGTTGATGATTTTTACATTCTTGCGAAAAGACATTTTCAGCCCCGGTGACGTTGGATTGCTAAATGCGGTTAGAAAATTAGTTCCCAAATTAAAAGAAAAGGATGAGATTACTGAATTTGCAAAAAGATGGTCGCCTTTTCGTACAGCGGCGAGTTGGTACCTCTGGAGAACATTAGACCCTGTGCCAGTCGAGTATTGATTATCTGATAGTGAGTCTTTAATGCCGAGTTCTACTGCGTGAATATATGGGTGATTCACCACCAGTAAGGACTGCATTATTCGATGAACATGTTGCATTAAATGCAAACATTGTTGATTTTCACGGCTTTGAACTACCAATTTGGTATTCAAACATTACAGAAGAACACATAGCATGCAGGACAGAAGCGGGATTGTTTGATGTTTCCCACATGGGCTCATTCAGATTTACTGGGACTGGTGTATTGGCTTGGTTTGAGTCCATAGCAACTCAAAAGTGCACAGCAATTTCTCCAGGTAGGTGCGCCTATACTCACTTCTTAGACAACGATGGTCTACTAATCGATGACATGATATTTGCAGTGGTTTCTGAAACAGAAATTTTAGGCGTTCCAAACGCAAGCATGATTCCAGTCATGTGGAAATGGTTCAATTCTTTACTACCAAAAGACGGCTCGATAACGATCGAGGATTTATCTCCTCAAACAAGTATAATCGCCTTACAAGGTCCAAATTCTAAGCAAATTTGTTCAGATGTATTGGGCGTTGACAATCATGTAGCTCGTTTCAAATGGGCAGAGATTACGCCGAACGAACTTGAAATCTCCGGTTGGATTCAAGGTACCGGTTACACTGGAGAGGCAGGTTATGAAATATTTGTTCCAAATTCAGATGCTCCAAAATTATGGAGAAAATTAGTCGCAAGCGGTGCAACACCAGTGGGGCTTGGAGCAAGAGACACCTTGCGATTAGAGAAAGGCTTCTTATTGTCTGGTGTCGACTTTGCTAATCCTGATTTGGATGATAACCAATTTTTACACAGGGACTCGTGGGAAACAAACGTTCCATTCGGACTTGATACAGAGCATGAATTCATTGGGAAATCGAGAGTAATCTCGCACTCAGATGAAGACGAGAAGTGGTGGGGGATTATCCAGTTAGAGAAAGGTCCACTTCCACGTGGTGGAAAAGAAGTGGAAGACCTAGATGGAAATGTGATTGGAAAGTTGACCAGTGGTGCTCCCGCACCGTCTCTTGGCCGAGCAGGTATCGGTATGGGTTATATCCGTGGCGTCAAACCTGATGATGAGGTAGTAATCGTTGCATCTCCCAAGAAAAAACTCCGAGCAAAAATAGTGCGACCTCCCTTTATTTGAGGATAAAAAGGCGTTGCCTTGATGAGGGTGAATATCTTCGCCTGTTCATGCGAAGAGTGGTTGCTGGAGTTTTAGTAATTATTTTCCTTGTTTCAATAATGCCATCATTCGATACTGATGTAAAAATTGTTGAAGAAGAAACCTTCGTTCTTGAGAACCGATTAATCGATGAGAGCGATATGACATTAGAACAATCAGAGGCATTAAAATCCCTCGCAATGGGGCGAAATGCAAATTCTAACTGGTCTGCTACTGGAGGTTCTATGCAGCAGGATGAAATTTATGAAATGGTCTTTGACCACAACGGAGACATCATTGTTTGTGGCTCCATCTATCAGGTATCACAATTCGGCGCCATAGACGTACAAACTCAAGGAGAAGGAGACATTCTAATCGCCAAATTATCATCATCAGGAAACTGGGAATGGGCGGTATCTGCTGGAACCGCAATCTACTACGACGAATGTAGAGGTGTCGATGTGGATTCTTACGGGAATGTCTATGCAACGGGATATATCAGAGGGGATGTCCAGTTCGGAAATACTCCTCAGGTAAACACAACTGGCTTTGACGGATACATAGCAAGGGTAAATGCGACCACAGGAGAATTCGACAGAGCATTCCGTTTTGGAGGATTCGATGTTGACGTGGGATGGGATTTAGCAATTGACAAATATGACAATTTTTACGTGACTGGTTTCTATCAAAACATAACTGAGTTTGATGCAGTTCAACTAAACTCCGGCAACCCATCTGATGATGCAAAATTCTACATAGCATATTACAACACAACTTCTCTAGGTTGGGAATGGGCTGAAGGATCAGTGGGCACTGGTGATGCAGTGCCTTACCAAATTATCGTCGACCACAATACAAATCATGCGTATGTTGCCGGTTACAACACAGGCATGGAAAACTGGGGTAATTACAGTTTTAGCTCTAGCCCATCCTCTACATATGCTGGGTTCTTACTGAAATACGCTGACAATGGTACCCTTGAATGGGGGCGTACAATATCTGGAAACGGTTGTTTTGGTTCAAGTTGTGGAGTGTACTTCAACAACATTGTCTTAGACCCGACAGGTGGTTTGATTGTTGGTGGTAACTTCTATCAGACGTACAAGAAAACAGCAAATAATGCTGTTTCATCACAGGGAAGTTGGGATGTCCTAATTGCAAAATACGACCTTAATGGTACACAACAATGGACATACCACGCAGGTGGGCAACAAGATGACCGATTACAGGCTCTATCAGTCAACCAGAAAGGACAGGTACAATTCGGTGGTCGCCACGGATTCGATATGAAATTCGATACTTACACACTTGTAAGAAACAACTCGATAGCTCTAAAATTCGACGGGTTCATTGCACAGGTTGACCACAATGCTGACTTCCAATGGGCTCTATCTATCGGGGGGCAAGATAACGATACAGTAGGTGCATTGTTAACCCAAAGCGACGGTTCAATTATTGCAGGAGGTGACTTCAGTGGCACGGTATGGTTTGGCAACATGCCACGTTCAGCAAACGACCAAGACGTATTCGTTTGGAAATTCCAGCACGATAAAGACGGTGATGGGATTACAGATTACGTTGACAATTGTTTGAACATAGCAAATGTTAATCAAAGCAATTTTGATTCTGATTTGAAAGGCGATGCCTGTGATAATGATGATGACAATGATGGATTACACGATGTCTTAGACGACTGTCGTTACGGTTCTTTGAATTGGAATCAATCAAACACTTCCCTTGATTATGATAATGATGGTTGTAAGGACGCTGATGAAGATACTGACGATGACAACGATGGAGTGAGTGACCTAGACGATAACTGCCAGACAGGTGTATTGGGCTGGTCTGGAGATGTAAATTCAACCGACTTGGACGGAGATGGCTGTAGAGACGAAGATGAAGACCTTGACGATGACGGTGACACCGTTCCTGACCTAGAAGACAATTGCCAGTACTTAGTCAATCCAAACCAGGAGGATTATGACTTAGACAACGTGGGTGACCTTTGTGATGGGGATGATGACTCTGATGGAATTAGTGACTCGGCGGATTCATGTCCAATGGGTGAATTAAATTGGACTTCGGAATCCCAAACTGACAGGGATAGTGATGGATGTTACGATGATGCTGAAGAGGATGCTGATGACGATAATGACGGTGTAAACGATACGTTAGATTTGTGTCCAAGAGGTGAAATAGATTGGAATTCAACACAAAATACGGATTGGGATTTTGATGGTTGCAAGAATGACTTAGAAGACAATGACAACGACAATGATGGGGTCACGAATGAAGCAGATGGATGCGAAAAAGGAATCATAAACTGGACAAGAAACACGACCAATGATAACGATGCTGATGGTTGTTTAGATGACAGAGAAGACACTGACGATGACAATGACGGATTCAGCGATTTAATCGATTTCTGTCCATTGGAGGAAGGTTCAGCCACTATTGGAATGAAGGGATGCCCTGATTTCGATGAAGATGGCGTAGCTGACGCAGAGGACGCATTCTTCCAGGATGAAACACAATGGAATGATGGTGACGGGGACGGCTTTGGTGACAATCCATTAGGGAATAATCCAGACGAATGTCCACTATTCTATGGTAACTCTTCCACAGATAGGGTAGGATGTATCGACTCTGATGGTGATGGTTATTCAGACCCAGAGATTTCATGGACGGTTGAAATGGGTGCAGATGCCTTCAGCGACGATATAACACAATGGTCAGATATTGATGGGGACGGCTTTGGAGATAATAATGTCGGATACCAGTTCGATTTCTGTGGTGATGATGAGGGAACCTCAACAATCGATAGATTTGGTTGTCCTGACTTCGACGGAGACGGATATTCAGACCCCGACCCATATTGGAGTGTGAGCAAGTGGGATTCCCTTGGTTATGGTCCTGATATGTTCATATTTGATGCAACTCAATGGTTTGATTCTGATGAAGATGGCTTTGGAGATAATTGGGGTAATTCTGATTGGAATGAATCAAGGGATGAATCATGGCCTGGTGTATTCATAGAAGGCGCTACAAATGCTGACATGTGCCCAGACCAAGTACCTGATGGCAGATTCGACGACGAAGTGAATTATCCAGGTTGTCTATTGACCGAACCTAGCGATGGTGGAAAGACCGATGATACTTCGAATACGAATATTGATGACGCATCAGGTGGAATCGATAACGTGGTAATCTTTGGGGCCATTGGTGGAGTTATCGTAGCCGCACTTGCGGGTACTATTGTTGTATTAATGAAAAAGGGATCAAAACCACCACTGAAAAAGAAGGGTCCTGCCAAAACCGGAATTCCACCTCCTGAGGAAGGGTCTTCTTCCCCAGAGAGCCAAGATTCAGAAGATGAACCTGGAATTAATGATGCAAATACTGTAGAATCTTGGGAAGACTTACCCGGTGGAGATTATTTAGATCCAGATGAAAGCGGTACAAATTGGTTCAGAGCGAATGACGGCACAAATTGGTATCAAAACGCTGATGGTTCTTGGACAAAATGGCAAGACTGAAGGCTATTTGCTACATTTAAGGGGCAGAAAATTACTGGCTTAGTTCTGACGCAAAATAAGTGTTGACAAACCAACATTCATTTTGGGTACGCGATACGCAAGGGTTGGCGGGGAGTGTATGGTCGACCAATTACCTAACCTTGGGCGCGAAAAAGCAATGCTAGAATCACTTGGAATGAACTCAATGGATGATTTGTTTTCGGACATTCCGGAAGCAGTGAGGATGAACACCGAACTACCCCTTCCACCTCCTCAAACAGAAGAAGAAATAATTGCTGATGCGAGAAGATTGCTTGGTGCAAATATCGCACTTGGGGACCGAGTTAGCTTCCTTGGTGCTGGCTTAAATCGTAATTATGTCCCTGCAAGCATATTCCAACTCGTTACGAGGGGGGAATTCCTGACCTCTTACACTCCATATCAGCCAGAGGTAAGTCAGGGTATGTTACAGGCTATGTGGGAATTCCAAACCCTAATTTCAGAATTAGTCGGGCTCGAAGTTTCAAATCTTTCAGTTTATGACGCCTCTACAGCGGCTGCAGAAGCATTAACATGTTCAATTCGTATTCATAATAAGAAGGCTACTCAAAAAGACACTGTCTATATCAGTGAGTTAATCCCACCTTCAAGAGTATCAGTAATCGAAAATTACAGTCAAGGTGGCGGAGTTATAATCAAGAAGATAAAACACAACGAAGATGGAACTCTAAACCTAGATTCCCTTGCTGAAGCCGAAGGTTCTTGCGGTGTATACTTAGAACAGCCAAATCCTTTGGGAATTCTTGACGAGGGATTAACAAAAGTGAAAGAAATAATTGGACCTAATACAGCATTCATTGTAGGTGTGGCTCCGGTAAGTCTTGGATTAGTGGAAGCCCCTGGAAATTATGATGCGGATATTGTAGTGGGGGAAGGACAAGCACTCGGTTCACCTATTACCTACGGTGGTCCACTCTACGGCATTTTCGCCTGTTCCAAAGATTACTTGCGCCAAATGCCCGGTAGAATTGTTGGTAAATCAATAGATGTAGATGGAAATGAAGCATTTTGTTTAACACTTTCAACAAGAGAACAGCATATTAGAAGGCATCGAGCCACATCTAATATCTGTACAAATGAAACACTGATTGCACTAATGGGCGCAATGCACATGTCTTTACTTGGTCCTGAGGGTTTAGAATTACTTGCGGAAAGGAATATGGCTGCATGTCAATTGGCAATTGAGAAGATTAGTCAAATTGATGGAATCAATCTTCCACATCATTCAGTGGACCACTACAATGAATTTGTTATTGAATTACCCGGAAGTGCCTCTGATTGTCTAGATTATCTTGACAATAGAGGGGTTATCGGTGGATTTGACCTCTCAAATTGGTATCCCGATAAAGAAAATTGGATGCTTGTATCCGTAAGTGACCAGACTTCTGCAAAGGATATCGACATGCTGTGCGCCCAAATTTCGATATGGTGTGAATCTCCATCAAAGGAGGTGACTGTATGAGTCATCTCTTCGAACATTTCGGTGCCGAGGGCCAAGGATATTCCCAACCCGCTCCTATAGCTCCTGCAGATTCAATAAAAATCTCAAGCGGGCTCAAAAGAAAGAAGTTGCCAAGATGGCCAAGATTATCAGAACCAGAAATGGTCCGCCATTATACATGGCTATCGAGTAGAAACTTTGGAATTGACACTGGATTTTATCCTTTAGGGTCTTGCACAATGAAGCATAATCCAAGAATCAATGAGGTGATAGCCCAATTACCCGGAATTGCAGATATCCATCCATTACAACCAGATCACCATGTTCAGGGAACGTTGGCTATTTTCTATGAAATGCAGGATATGTTAGCAATCTGTGCAGGAATGGATGCAGTCACCTTACAGCCTGTGGCTGGAGCGCAGGGTGAATTTACTGCAATTAGGTGTATACAGGAATATTTCAGGAAACGTGGCGAGTCGCAAAGAACAAAGGTGATTGTTCCAGACTCAGCACACGGAACCAACCCCGCAAGCGCCAACATGTGTGGTTTCGAAATAATCGAAATCCCTAGTCGTGATGATGGAAGAATAGACCTTGACGCATTAAAAGCCGTAGTCGGTGAAGATACTGCTGCTATGATGATCACAAATCCTAACACACTCGGGATTTTTGAGGCGGACATCGCACAAGCGTCTGAAATTGTTCATTCAGTAGGTGGACAAATGTACTATGATGGAGCGAATTTCAATGCTATCCTAGGAAGGACTTCACCCGGCCTTATGGGCTTCGATGCTGTTCATTACAACCTACACAAAACATTCAGTCAACCCCATGGAGGCGGAGGTCCAGGTTCTGGCCCAATCGGTGTTAAATCTCACCTTGCGGAATTCCTTCCTGGCCCGGTCGCCGATAGAAGGAAGGTATCTGAGGGTGACAAAGTTACACTAATCAATGATATTTGGTGGTACTATTGGAGAACCCCTGAAAATAGCATCGGAAAAGTACAACAATGGCATGGTAATAGTGGTGCTGTTATTCGATGTTGGGCATATTACAGAAGATACGGCAAAGATTTGAGAACCATGTCCGACCATGCAGTTTTGAATGCTAATTATCTTCGTAAGAGAATAATTGATGTCGCAGAGGCCCAAGGAGTCTCCGATTTATTCTGTGATGGGGCTCCAATAGAAGTCGTCAAACACGAGTTTACGATATCCATGGCTCCACTCAAAGAGAAAAACGGCGTAGGAGCAATGGATGTTGCGAAAGGCCTTCTTGACCAAGGATATATGGCTCCAACGGTATATTTCCCTCTAGTAGTTCCAGAGTGTATGATGGTTGAGCCAACAGAAACTGAATCAAAAGAGACCTTAGATGAGTTTGCAGAGAAATTTGTTGAAGTAATTCAAATGGATGCTGAAGTACTTCATGAGGCTCCTGTGACGACTAAAGTTAGAAGAGTGGATGAGGTGTATGCTGCGAGAAATCTTACTCTTTCTTATCCATTTGACGAAGAGTAATCTTACAAATTATTGAAATCGGCTACTCGCTAGGATGTACATGGACTGGCATGAGGTAAAGCTCGATGGCCCAGGTCCGAAGATGCTCTTCCCTATGGCGTGGTCACTCCTACCCCTTGTTGGAGGCTGTCTTCTTATTTACCAAGGCAGAGGCCTGCTCGTACCTGCTATGTTGGCAAGTGGAATTATGATTTCATTAATTGCTGTGTGGATTGGAGCTACAATATCTCCTGGTAGAGTCGATTTCGCAATATTACTAATTTCACCATTTGCTGCATTCGGTTTATTCTTCCAACCTCCTGAGATTGTTCAAGTGATAGTAGCCATATCTGTTTGGACAATAAATTACAGAACCGCTGCAATGTTATCCGCAATATCTGGGAAGGCTTATCGATTAGAATGGGACCCTAAAAAGCCAATTCCAATGATAGAATCTGCAAGGTTTTTCCACACCAAATGGGCGGCAAGGCCACTATTCAGGATTGGTAAAAATATTGTTAGAGGAGTCAAAGAAGGTGACAAAATTTACATTGAATCCGATGAACCCCTGTCTGTTTTTTCTGACGAAGAGTAAATTTCTTTGATTTTTTGATTTGTGTTCCATTTTCACCCTTTATGGTTCCAAATTTGAAAATCCCCATTCGGCACGTTGATGAACTACCGATTTCCGACAATGGGCATGGACGTAACTATACTACTCGGTTCAAAGTCTGACTTGCCAATAGCTGAAAAATGTACGAAAATTTTGGAGATGTTTGATGTCCCATATCAATTAAGGGTCGCAAGCGCTCACAGGTCTCCTGCCTTTGTTGAACAAATCGTAAAAGACGCAGAGGCTGACGGTTGTTCGGTATTTATCGCTATGGCGGGATTAGCAGCAGCGCTTCCCGGTGCTGTCGCATCACTAACAACAAAGCCAGTAATTGGTGTTCCCTGTGGTGGAAAGGTACCATTTGACAGTTTACTGTCCATAGCCCAACTTCCACCAGGCGTACCTTCTGCAACCGTTGGTGTCGACAGGGGTGATAACGCAGGATATCTCGCAACACAGATTTTAGCCCTAAAATTCCCACGGTATGCTGATGCACTAAAACAAAACAAGCTTGATCAAATTGAGAAGGTTAAGCAAATGGATGCTGAAGTAAACGGTAGGGCTTGAGATGTTCGATGCTTCTGCATTCATCGAAGAATCAGCAGAAAAAATGCGTAATGAAATAGATGATATCGCAATTATTGCTTGCAGTGGTGGAGTTGATTCTACTGTCGCAGCAGTGATCGCTAATCAAGCGATTGGTGATAAATTGCATTGTGTATATGTCGATACTGGATTAATGAGGAAAAATGAGACTGAGGAAATCCAAGAAATGCTTGCAGCTCACGGATTGAATCTCACAACAGTCTTTGCTGAAGACAGGTATTTCGAAGCATTGAAAGGAATAACAGACCCTGAACAAAAGCGAAAGATTATCGGGGAATTATTCATTAGAATTTTTGAAGATGAACAGGCAAAGGTTGGCGCCAAGTATCTCGTTCAGGGGACAATTGCTCCAGATTGGATTGAATCGGGTGGAGGAGTCCGTGACACCATCAAAAGCCATCACAATGTGGGTGGCCTTCCCGAAGACATGACTTTGGAAGTAGTCGAGCCACTTCGTGATTTGTACAAAGACGAGGTTAGAGAACTTGCAAGGACGCTTGAGATAAAAGTAGCAGAAAGACAACCATTCCCTGGTCCTGGATTAGCAGTTAGGTGTCTTGGTGAACTTACTCCCGAAAGAGTACAGATTGTTCGTGAGGCATGTGCAATCGTCGAAGAAGAATTAGAATTAGCCGCCGCAGAAGGTAAGATAGAATTGCCCTGGCAATACTTTGCAGCGCTACTTCCAGTTAGATCTGTTGGAGTACATGGCGATGTCAGAGCATACGGAGAAACCGTTGTTGTGAGAGCAGTTCAGTCTCTCGATGGAATGTCTGCAAGATATTCTGTAATTCCTCATGATATTCTTGCAAAGATAAGCACGAGAATTACCAATGCTGTAAAAGGCTCAGTGAACAGAGTAGTTTATGATATCACTCACAAGCCACCAGGTACAATAGAGTGGGAATAATCACAACGGTGTTTTAATTCCCATTGCTCTAATTACGCACCAGCCTGCTCTAGCTTCAAATATTGCGAAAGCACCACCGAATGCCGCACCTCCAGCCATTAACCACCAGATGCTTCCTTCAACAATACCTGCTGCGGTAATAACCGTTAGCGCTAATGCGCCAATCAATGTAAGAATTCCTAATTTGAGTCGTGCTGCTTTTCCTTTTGCGTCTATGTTACACTGCATAATATCACCTAATCTGTTGTTATCTTAGATCTGATTTTCAAATAGTTAATCTTCATCCATAGAGACATCTTTGACATTTTAGATAAGTCGATAGGAGTGGAAAATATGTCTCCTGATCTTCGAATTATGTCATCGAATATCTTTGAGTAAGCGTCTTGCATTATTTTGGGTTGGACCCTTGATTTAGAGTCGAGGAATTCAAACAAGTGCATTGCTGATGTTTGGTGTTGTCTTACCACTTCGAGGTATTCTCTCATGAATGACTTCCAAGACGGATTTTGAGCTAAGTTTGCGTTAGACAAATCTGAGATTTCGATATTGTGTTGTGCAAGAACTTCAATCGGGAGATAGACACGTCCTCTTTCAAGGTCTTCAGAAATATCCCTTAGTACATTGATAAGTTGCATTTGAATTCCCAAATCTATTGCGTGTAATCTTGCTGCTCTATCTTCATAACCGTAAATTTCGATTAGAATTAGACCTACTGCAGATGCTACTTTGTAGCAGTAAGCTCTCAATTCGTCCCACGTATTACATTGAACTGAGAATAAATCATCTTCCATTCCTTCAATGACGGTTTCAAAATCTTGAACCCTGATTGGATATCGAGTGAAGACATCCTGTAGCGCAATGAAAATAGGATGGTCTGTTGAGATAATCTCACCCTTGGATGCTTTGTAAAGATTATTTCTAATGTCAACTAAAGCCATCAACCGTTGTTCATGTACGTCTTCAGGATTTGAGAGTTCTCTTCCAGAGTGTATTTCTTTCAAAGCTTGATTGCGTAGTGCTGTTTGGTTTTTCAAATCCTCTGTAATTTGCACAATGGGTTCGTCATCTCCGTCGACTATATCATCGATCCATCTGCACAATGCATATACACAATGAACTGCTTTTCTCCTTTCATGGTCAAGTGCTGAGAATGAACTGTAGAATGTTGTTGAAGCACTCTTACAAATCTGTTTGCAATGTGCGTAGGAATCATCAATCAATTGGTTATTCATGATATCACCTATGATTGGGTTGGGTTACCCTTGTTGAGTTCGTTAGCCGAAGCAATTGCTGATTTGTTGGATTTTGTTCTTCGCTTTCTGCTGTCAAACCACGTATCGACTCCGTTCCAATCTGGTATTATGCCTAGACTGTCAAGCAGGAGTTTGGAACTGATTCTTGCTGATTCGTATATGACCGGTAATCCACTACCTGGGTGGGTTCCTCCACCAACCAGGTACAGGTTCTTTATCTCGTCAAATTCATTCTTGGGTCTCTTCCATAACATCTGGTCAAGTCCGTGTGCTAAGTTGAACACAGCGCCACGATAACAGTGCTCTCCCCAGTCTTCTGGAGTGATGACTAGTTCCGATGCGATATTTTCACGAAGCCCTTCGAAACCTAATTTCTCTTCGATTTGGTCTACGATTCTGTCTCTGAATGAATCTTTCTCTTTAGACCAGTCAATATTGTCATGTATGTGTGATACAGGTACCAGGGCGTACACTGTTGAGCAACCTTCTGGAGCGAGTTGAGGGTCAGTTACACATGCGTTTTGGACGTAAACAGAAGGGTCGTCCCAAGTTAATCTGTGATGTACTTCTATATCCTCAAGGTTGGAAACATAATCCTTTGAGGCGTAAATTTGGTGGTGAGGGAGGTCGTCGAATGTCTTGTTAACACCGAGATAAAGCATGAATGTTGAACAGGAATATTTCTTGTTATCCAGTTTCTTGTTTGACCACTTCTTTCTAAGATTGTCCGGGAACAACTTAGTCATTCCTTGAGCAAAATCTGCATTCATTACTACCTTGTCAGCGTAAAAGGAACCGTTGTCAGTAACAATTCCTTTAATGGTTTTTTTATCCATAATGACGCTCTTGACTTCTTCGTTCATTCTGAATTCTACACCCATGTCTCTTGCAATCTGGCCCATCCTTTCCGAGACGCTACCTAAACCGCCCATTGGATGGAATATGCCGTATTCGTATTCTAAAAAGGCAAGCATGGTGAATAAACTTGGGCAGTTGAATGGTGACATCCCAAGGTATTTTGTTTGGAAAGACATTGCCAACATCAACCTATCATCGTCGAATAATTTCATCAAATCCTTAGCTACTGAGCGAGTAGGCCTCAAGACTCCAGCAACTCTCATAGCCCTCTTGGAAAGTAAGTCTGTAGGGCCAAACCATGGCTCTTGCAAACATTGCTTTGATTTGTTGAGTTTGTTTAGGTTATCTTGGAGATATTTCAAGAATGCGTCAGCATTTTTCTTTCCTGATAGTGCTTCAATTCTTTCGCACATTTGTTCAGTGTTACTAGTGCAGTCTAGACTTCCCCCTTGTCCAAAGATCAGTCTGTAATTGATGTCAAGTTTCTTTAGTTTCAATTCTTCGTGCGCATCCCTTCCGATTGCTTGGAATATGTCTTCGATTACTTCTGGATAGTGGAAAAATGTTGGGCCGAGGTCGAATTTGTAACCATCTCTCTCGAAAACTTTGTTCCTGCCTCCAACGCTTGCTGAGCGTTCGAAAACGGTGACTCTGACACCCGATTTTGCGAGTAGAAGTGCTGATGCTAGCCCACCGGGCCCTGCTCCAATAATAGCGACTGAAGGTTGTTTTTCGGTGGACATGAGAATCACGGTGCCGTGTTAGCATTTAAAGTTCGGTTTTTATTCAACAGTAATTTTGAATTTGGATTTGACCTTTCTAGAAGGGTGTTAATGTCTATTAGTGTAGCAAATTCATCCAAGTACGGACCCATCGCTGAAATTAAATCAACATCAGGGAAACCTTTCAAAACCATACCATCCATGTACATCAATGACCTGATGATAGGAAACGCTTCATCTCCAAAAGAACATCCAGCTAAGACCGCTGCTTTTACTGTCTTCATCATCTGTTGAGTTAAGGATACTTCGCTTACTGAAGTACCGACAAATCCGTCATATAATTCATTCATAGAGTCGTAATAGGTTTGTAGAGTTTCACCCACTGGTTCAACGTCTGCCATTGTTAACATTGCGTCGAAAGCGTTCTTCAATTCACCTTTGGCTAAGAAAAAGAAAAATCCAAACAGTGCTTTTCTTACGTGTTCTGGTGCTTCACATATTGCTCCTGTGTCGATGAATGTGAAGTTTCCTTTTGAATCCATCATTGCGTTTCCTGGATGAAGGTCTCCATGGAAAACACCCAACCCAAACATGTAGGCGCCGTGTATTCTGAACAATTGCAACATGTCATCCCATTCCATGGAGGATTTGTTGAGGTGTGATTCTAGGGTTGGATATGTAATTTCCTCCATCACCAAAACATTACTATTCGACAAATCTTTCCATATCTTTGGAAAGCGGAGTTTTGGCATTGGGAATGATGCTGAGTAATCCTCCGCAAGTTGTTCCAATCTTTCTTTTCCGTTTATCTCATTCATTAAATCTAACTCTCTCAAGGTGTAATCTTCAATGTGAGACAATAGACCGATAGGATTGCCAACCTTCTTCAATTTTGGATTAAAGAATAGGCCCATTCTTACCCAACGCTTCATTTTCTTAACATCACGGATGAATGTTTTTCGGAAATCTGATTTTATGATTTTGATTACAACTTTAGTTCCGTCCTTCAACTCAGCCCTGTGGATTTGGCCTATGCTTGCGGCAGCAAATGGCTTGTTCTCGATTTTGTTGAAGTTATCTCTAAAATCAGGTGAAGTATGTTTTCGAAGAAGATTGTCAAAGTCTTCCGCTGGCACAGACGGGGCTCTACTGTACAATTGCTGTAGTTGTATACACCTATCAGGGTCAATTAAATCAGGTCGCAAAGCGCAAATTTGTCCTAACTTAACCGCTAGCAGACCCATGGATTGGATCTTGTCAATGTCGACAGGTCTGTTCCCCCTTAGTTCCTTGCTAAACTTGTATAATGTCAACAGACGCATGGCACTAAGGTTGGTGAGTTGATATATATAGTAGCGTTTCAGACTTAATCTTCCAATTCAGTTGATTCTTGATCTTGTTTAACTATCATATAGTTCCATAAATCATGTGAGTCACCGGAACCCTTGGTTCGATTAATGACGATGTCCTCGTCTTTTGAGAACCTGTGTCTTAAAGCGCCCTCGATAATTCCGTCATCCATTTCCCACATAGGGAGCGCATCCGGATCTTCTACTGGCGGGTGGTTTAATCCGACTTTTACGTGGAAGGTTGGGTCGACATCGTACTGCAAGTTACCCAACCCGGCATATTCCCACCAATCCATTATTTCATCGAGAAATTCTATGTCGTTCTCGATTTTTCTAAGTGAAAATGATATCTCATGACCAACTCTATTGCCAATTTGTCTGAGCATTAGAGCCATGTCGATGCCTAATATTTTCAAATTTGACAATTTACCCTCGGATAAACTCTTCCTTGCGTCATTGACCTGTTGGCCAGCTGCGAAAAATGCTTCAGGGTCGAATGGAGTGTCATCTTCTGGAAGTTCATCTGTTATTCCCAAAGCCGATGTGACATTTTTCAAGAAAGACCCTTCACCAATTGTTAACTTAAGAGGGTCGTTGATTTTATTTTCAGTAAATCGAACTACAGCTGTTTCAAATGCAACGGCATTCTCCCAGATGGTGTCGATAAGATTCATGTGAGATTCTGCAAATGCAGCAGATTCAATCACTAAGGCAGCATCATCCTTTCCTCGTCCAACAGGATTGTCTTCGATGTTCAGATATTGAACGACCTCGGATTTATCTTTGACAAATCCAAGCGATTCTAAATCATTTGAATGCTTGACTTCAACACTGTCGTTTAACTCTCGGAAAAACCTTACAGTTTTGCTATCGAGTTGGGTAATTATCTGAACCACTGAACCCCTAGTTGCAGCTGTATTAACCGCTTCGAGAGCATTAGGATTCCTACACAAATGTAAGATTCCGTATTGGCCAAGCATTAGTACTAACCTCTCTTCACATTCATCAGCCATTTTTTTCAATCGGTTATAGATGTGAGAGCGTTCTTTCAAGACAGCGAAACGAGGGTCGTTTGCGCTGGATTGGGGTCTGCTACTTACTGGAGATTTGCTCTTGACATTCTTTGACAAATCTTCATAGCCTTCAGTGAGTCGTGCCAACTGTTGTTTTCGCATTTCTATTATGTGTTTGATTGCTTCTAAGACGTTCATACTGGAAAACAGCATTGGCCGATCTGCCGTGACTGTAACTATTCCCATTTCTTGTAGTCTGGACAAACTATTGTAGGCATCTAATCTTGTTGTCTTCAGTTCTTTTGCCAATTCTGATGCTTTCATCTTTGGATTATTTCCAAGTATCATAATTGAATTGACTTCACGTTCGTTAAGTCCGGATTCATACAACAAATCTTCCCACATTCATTTTCCTCCTGAAACCGATGATAACTCTGCAAGTATCTTAGCTACGTGCCTTCTTGGTCTGAAAAGCCAGTCATATACGTAGTGGACCTTGTTATCTGGGCCAATAACGAAAGATGATTTTGACGGAAATTTACCAAGGTGAAGGGGAATATTGTAAGACTCACCAACCGCTCTGTCAACATCTGCTACAAGAGGGAACGGGAGGTCTCCTATCGATTTCTTGAAATCTTTCAATTTTTCAAAGGAACCAGGCCCTACACCGATAATTTCACATCCTGAGGATTTGAAGAGATCATATTGTTCTTTAAAGTTGAGGCATCCTCTTTTGCACGTTGGAGAATTGTGTCGAGAGTAGAAAAAAATCACTCTCCATTTACCGTGTAGCGTTGTGCTATCAAACATTGAACCATCGTCTGCTTGCAGTGTAAAATCAGGTGCGATTTGGCCAAGTATTGAGGTGGACATAATATCTCCTTAAACTCTTAAGATATGACCCATTCTATTGGCTTTTGTCTTGAGATATTGAATATTGTACTCGCACGTCCCAACAATGATAGGGATTCTTGAAGTGATTTCTATGCCGTTTGCTTCGAGTTGGCTTCTTTTCTCTGGGTTGTTTGTCATCAGGTTAACCTTGTTGAAACCTATCGATTTTAACATCTCGGCAGCGAACTCATATGTTCTTGCATCAGCGGGTAGCCCCAATTCTAAATTTGCGTCGAGAGTGTCGAGTCCTTCGTCCTGAAGTGCGTATGCTTGCATTTTTGCATAGAGTCCGATTCCTCTTCCTTCTTGTCGGAGGTAAACTATGGCCCCACAACCTCTATCTTGGATTTCCATCATTGCAGCCTCCAACTGTGGCCCACAATCGCATTTGAGACTCCCAAATGCGTCTCCAGTTAAACATTCTGAGTGAATCCTAACCAACGGTGTTGCATCTAGGTCTTTTCCGGTGTAAAGTAGCGCGTGTTCTTTTGATGTAATCGGGTCAATGAACGCCTTGATCCTGAAGTTGCCAAACTTGGTTGGCAATTCTGCGTCCGCCTCTACTTTCTTCCTGCTGTTGCTTCTGCTGAGCATGAGCAGCATTAATTGACGGAGGTTATAATATCTCGTTATTTTGCTGAACGGAAAAAAACGGTGGTATATATATCAATGAATTCACGTTCCTACATGGACAGTAAATCTTGCGATTTGGGAGTCGCTGCAAGGGTAATTGATGAATCAAGAATCCTACTCGTGAAAGAAGCATCAGGAAACTATGCCGGAAAGTGGGGACTTCCCAAGGGTTATGTCGAAGCCGATGAAAGCCCCGAGGCGGCTGTCCTCAGGGAGTTGATTGAGGAAACCGGCTCGACTGGCTCGATTATTGGTTTAGCCGCAGTGAGGTCCACTACTAACAATGGAATACCTGCGGTTTTCTTGTGCTACGATGTTAACATCGAAACTAAAAAAGACGGACATGAGAGCAATGAAATAACCGAATACGATTGGTTCTCTCTAAATCAACTCCAATCATTAGAATGGATATCTGAAACCATGCACAACCTCGCAATCGAAGGGCTTAGTGGATTTAGAATGTCGATTCAGCCAAGAAAGCCACTTTCGAAATCTGGCCAATCCTACTACGTTTACAGCATGAATAGACACTCAAAGTTAGTTACATAGGTGTTTGGATGATACCTGAATCAAGACTGGAAACTTTTGGGGAGACCAAAACTCCTGGAGACTGTGTAGTTTACTGGATGATTTCCTCCAGGAGGGCCTTCTACAACCACAGTCTAGAGCATGCTATATCCCTTGCCAAAAAGAAGAAACTACCGCTTGTTGTAGTAGAGCCCTTAGCTATTGGTCACAAGTATGCAAATGATAGAATACACACTTTCGTGATTCAGGGTATGTTATCGAACAAGAAAATATTCGAAGATTCTAACGTCACCTACGTTCCTTATGTGGAAACTAAACCGAATGAAGCAAAGGGTCTACTTTCTAAATGGATGGAATTCGCCGAATGTCTGGTGATTGATGACTATCCGTCATACTATCCTAGAAAAGTTAAGGAACTCGCAATCAAAATGGCCGGTTGTGAAGTTCACGTCGTTGATAGCAACGGATTCATGGCTCATAACCACACTGAAAAGAGTTTTACGACCGCATATTCACTTCGCAGGCACCTCCACAAAACCATTACCGACCACATGGCGGAATTCCCAGAACCCAAACCACTTGAGAAAGCTTCTAATCTAGAAAAATTGGACTATGGAATAGTCCAGAAAATATTCGAGGCCAGTGATACTCCTATTACACCTTATGAATTCCTTTGGCGAGTATGTACGCCAGATAAAATTGGAGAAAATGCACTTTCTGTACTTTCCATAGATCACTCCGTTTACCCAGTTAATCATGTCAAAGGAGGCACTACAGAGGCCGTAAAGAAATGGAATGATTTCCTCCACAATCGATTAGAGAGATATGGAGATAATAGAAATGAACCAGAATTAAACGGGTCTAGTGGTCTTTCGCCCTACCTCCACTTTGGACACATCAGCGCTCACCAAATTTTGAGAGAAATTTTTGAGAAATACAATTGGGACATAATGCACATTACTCCGCCAAATGATGGTAGAAGAAGTGGATGGTGGGGGCTACCCAAGGACGTGGAATCATTCTTAGATCAGGTTATCACATGGAGAGATTTAGGATTCTTACATTGTGCTCAAAACGAAAATCATGATTCATATGAATCACTTCCTGACTGGGCAAAAACCACTCTGAAGGAACATGAACATGACGAGAGGCCATATTTGTATACCCTTGAAGAATTTGAGAATGGTGAGACTCATGATGAATTGTGGAATGCTGCACAGTGCCAATTAAAAAATGACGGAATCATTCACAATTATCTAAGAATGCTGTGGGGTAAGAAAATACTCGAGTGGACTCCTAATGCGCAAATTGCTATGGATTACATGATTGAACTAAATGATAAATGGGGCCTTGACGGAAGGGATCCCAATACCTACACTGGGATAGGCTGGGTCTTAGGTAAATTCGACAGGGGATGGACGGAAAGACCAGTTTATGGAAAAATTAGGTGTATGACGACAGATTCTACGAAACGAAAATTCAAAACTAGAAAGTATGTTGAAACATATTCAAACCCATCATCAAGACAATCTACTTTATTCCAATCTCAACTAGCAAATTCTGTGAAAATAAATTACGAGAAGAGGTGAAAAAATGGCAGTTTTCAATCACAAGGCTAAGTTTAACGCCAACATTGAAGAAATTTGGAACTGGTACGACAGTCCAGGTGCATTCCGTAGAATCATGCCTGAGTGGGAAGGAATCGACCCCATCCAAGCTGGTGGACTAAAAGATGGCGAAGAAACGATCTTCAAGGTGAGCATAGGCCCTATCAAGCGTACCTGGCTTGCACGTCATCATTCTGTAAAACACGGTATCGGTTTTTCTGATAGAATGGTGAAAGGCCCATTTGGAGCATGGAACCATCGACACACTTTTGAAAAAGATGGCGATTCAACCATTGTAAATGATAATGTCGAATATAAATTGCCTTTACATTTCTTGACTGGATGGTCAGCACCATTTAGCGTTAAACCGCGAATGATTCAGATGTTTAAGTATCGAACAGATATAGTGCTTAACGACCTTAACCAAATCAAAAAGACAAGTCACCTACCAAGACAGAGAGTATTAGTTTCTGGATCAACAGGCATGATTGGACTCCAACTGTGTGCCTTTCTCGAGGCGGCAGGTCACAATGTTCATCGTTTAGTTCGACCAACAACAAAATTACCGAAGGATGTCAACAAGGACAAGACTGTAGTTTGGAACGATTTAACAGGTGAAATCATCGAGGGAACATTTGAAGATTTTGACGCTATAATTCACCTAGCAGGTGCTGGAATTGGAGACAAGAGATGGTCCACTAAAAGAAAGAAGTTAATTCGAGACAGTAGAGTAATACCAACTACAAACCTATCGAAGATCTTGGCCGGATTAAAAAATCCTCCAAAGTCGTTTTTATGTGGTTCTGCTGTTGGCTTTTATGGGAATAGAGGAACTGAAGTTTTAGATGAAAATTCCAAAACTGGAGATGACATACTTGCTGAAATCTGTAGAGAATGGGAGGATTCAACCAAACCAGCAAGTTCTGCTGGTATCAGAGTTTCACTATTGCGGACGGGAATCGTAATATCCCCTCTTGGTGGTGCCCTTGCAAAACTATTGCTTCCTGCGAAATTCGGTGCTGGTGGTCCGGTAGGCGGAGGTAAGCAGATGCAATCCTGGATTTCACTCGACGACGAAATTTATGCAATACATCACCTGATGATGGATGAGAATTCGTCTGGACCTTACAATTTGTGTGCACCAACTCCAGTTAATCAAAAGACATTTGCTAAGACCTTGGGTAAAGTTCTAAGAAGACCAGCTTTCGCTCCCCTGCCTGGTTTCGTCATCAAAATTTTATTTGGTGAAATGGGTCAAAAACTCGTTTTAGATGGACAGGATGTACGTCCTAATAGGCTAATTGAATCTGGATTTGAATTCACATTCAGTGATCTTGAATCTTGCTTGCGGAATTGTCTAGGTAAGAAAAAATAAATCCGAATCAAATGATTGGATTTTCTTTAGTATGTTTCCAAAATATTAGATTGTAAACTAAAGAGTAAATTCCCGTTAGTAGCAAAAGATGAATGCCAATCATGGGTCTAAAATTGAAAGACGACCATCCTGTAGTAATTTCAATTCTATCTAAAATGTTAGAATTGTAGTAGTAAAGTGCAGAAAATATCAACATGAGATTACCAGCAATGGAAAAATTCAGATTTACTTTTGATGGGTGTGAACCTTCCGCAAGTGAATAGACATTCAAGTAGAAACTAATTAGGTACATGAACAACGAAATAAAGACAAAAATTCGGAAAGTATAATTCATCGAGAAAATATCAAGATTTTCAAAACAGGGTGTAGAATCCCAAGCACATCTCTCTGAGCCGAAATAAAATACTGCTTCAAACGGGTCCCATGGATCTACGTAAACAGAACCAATTGAAATTACATTGAAACATATCATAATTAAAACTAAGCATCCCCACCAGTTTAGAAGGATGAATTTCAGAGCGGTTTTTTCTTTAGAAAGTAACTTATTGAAGAAATCACCCAAAATACCATGACTTGATTCACTTTCGCTTAACGAAATTGATTCTTGAGTTATCGTTTCAGTTTCTTGATTTGGTTCATTAGTTTGAAATTCTTCATTCAAAGTTTCTGATGTTTCCTGAGAAATTTTTTCAAGTGTTTTAACAATGTCGATTAATTCCCATTCTTCTCCATTCCAGCGGTAGTGCCCATCAGGGCTAATGATGTCGTTATCATCATCGCCCATATTATAATTATCAAATTCTATTATTTATATCCTATATAAAAAAAATCGAAACATGATTTTATCTTCTATTCTTTTAAATGGATGATGTATAGGTTATGATTAGAGGAATTTACATGGAAGCAAATCGTTTTTCCTACATCGAAGGGAGAGGGGAATCGTTATCGGATTCCAAATCTTCTGTTTTTACAAATTATGACCTAGCTCAATTCACAGAATTGGAAATTACGTCTATCAAAAACTCATTTAAGCAACAAGATAAGTTCATTGATACGCCTACCTTTGTATTTCTATCAACGATTTTGGTTGGATTTTTTTGGTTTTTTTACATATCAGCGTATATTTTTGGATTGGTTTTGGCATTATCAATATATTACAGATTTGATAAATTAGCTATAATGCCTGATAGACGGTATCTCAAAGATTCTTTGAAGTGGATAGCATTCATACCCCTAATGAATTTATTAATTATACCATTTGCTTACGACGAGTATAGAAGGCTAATTCATCTGCATTGCTCTGCTGAAGAATTGGATTTCAATTTCGGTAGGAATTGGATTACAGCATTAAATTACGTTCTAGTTATGTCTACTTTTATTGCTTTAATTTTATCTGTAAATTTAGATTGGTATCAAGAAGAGATTGGAGAATCCAACCTTTCGACCATTTTTGGGATTTTATTAATATCTTTTTCAATACTTATTCATTTTGTTATTCAACAGCAGACAGCATCATGGTTTGAACATGGTGAGGAGGTTAGTTCTTCAATTGACTTGTTTGTTTTTACATTGTTTACTGCATTGTTTACATTTTACTACATAATTATGCCAGATTTATTTAATATCGAAAATATGATGCAATCACAATTAACCAGTATTGTATATGCATATTTCCTCTCTGAGACATCGGTTTTAATTTACTTGTACTTCACAAAAAATTTCTCCAGAGTTTATTCAAATAGCAATTTAATGGATTTTAGTCTCAAGTTATTGTTTTTGGTAATTATTCTATTTTTTACGCCATTATATGTTTATGAATGGAAGGGCTACTATACATATCAGGCAAGTTCAGAACTTGATTTTCAAATTTCAGATCTTGAACTGATAATAATTTTAATTCACAGTGCTTTGCTATTGTGTGTTTTAATCGCAATTGCAAATACTCATAGAAATTTAGACTTACAACATCAGAAGTTGCTAGTAGCAAATGGCATGGATACAAAAGACGAGTCAAATAATATCCAAACAGAATCTAACAGCCTAATCAATTCGGCCGTCAACTCTATTTCCACACCACGCATTGAGGCGCCGGAATTGAAGGATTTAAATCCTACAAGAAACGATAACACAAACACCAATCCCATCAAAGATTTGACAGATGGTTTATCGGTGTATGAGAAGCAGGAACTTATTGCAAAAGGCGGAATGGCTAATGTCTATGCGGCAATAAATAAAACAACGAGAAATCAAGTTGTATGGAAAGAAGCCCATGGTGATTTTAATCCACTTAATGTATCGAATATGAAAATCGACGGAGAATGTGAACTTCTCGAATTTTTAGAACATCCACGGCTTCCAAAATACATAGCAAGGGGTTCTGTTTCAGCAGACTTTGGTCAAGAAAAGTTCGTACTCATTGAGGAGTTCATCGAAGGAGGTTCCCTTCAAGAAACAATCGAACAGTGTAGAAAAATGGGTGCTATAATCCCACAAGACAGGATTATAGATCTGCTAGGTAAAACCTGTGAGCCACTAATTTACATGGCCACCCTGGATGAACCAATTTACCACAGAGACTTGAAACCTCATAACATAATCGTTCATCCTGACAGAGGCCCGGTACTGATCGATTTCGGATTGGCAAAAATAGTTTCTACTGGAAGTGACATCAGCGTAACAAGAGGAGGAAGTGGAACCTGGACCGCTCCAGAAAGGGATTCAGGAATTTCAGGTCCTTTCACAGATGTTTACAGTTTGGGTAAGTGTTTGTATTACCTGATAACATACAAAGTTCCTCCAACGATTGTAACCGATAGAGAAAAACAAGAAATGATTCAAAATGGCGCACCAGATTGGTTAGCTGATTTGATGCTGAACGCAGCTTGGCCAGTTCATGACCAAAGAATACAGACCGTGCGTCATTTCAATGAAATATTGCATTCGAAGGGTAATCTTTCATTTGACAGGAGTCAAAGTATATCTTCAGGTGACTTTACCACTTGGTCTTGATAGGCATAATGTCGGAAATCAATTTATGTGATAGAGGGTTAGCATAGATTGAGGGACATGATTCCAGCAGGTCAACAAATGTTCTCTCATCAGACCATTTTGACAAATAACCAAGTTATCAAGCCTTACCCTCTTCAACAGTTTCAGCAGGGAGAAACATCATACATCAAGGATAGTTTAAGAATTGTACACTTACCGGTTAACACTGTAATTTTTGCTTTTATCACCTTCTGGGTTATAGGAAATTTCGGATGGTGGATGATACCATCCTACTTGTTTGGTATGGCGTATTGTATTTCACTTTCAAACAAGATGAATTATCTCGTAAAATTAGGTGTGAGGGGGGATTTTCAAAAATTCCTCTTTGCAATGGCTTTTATTCCTCTAATCAATTTAATGATAATCCCATTTGCAATGGAAGAGCACCGCAGGCTTCTTTTACTGCATGCTTCAGTAGAAGGTATCGAATTTCACTTCAATTCAACTTCCATTAAAATCCTGAATGTTGCTATATTATGGATTTTCATATGGTGGTTAAATTTTACCTTTTTCACACTCAGTTCTACTGATTATAATGCGTATGAATATGCTTACTACTATCCGAATTTTGTGTTTGGTTTTATCACGCTAGGAATTTTTGCTTTTATTGTTGCGTTTGTTTTAATCATTAGACATATAATAACAAAACAGATTTTTACTAGACTTGTTCACAGCAAAGAAAACAACACATTCAAGGGATTATTACAAGGATGGAAAATGTTGATCGTTTACTGTTTATGTATTTTCCCGATTTCTCTTTTGTTTGGCGATGAAATTTTATTAGTATTCGTCTTGGTCGCACTCTTAGCAGTATCTTGTTATCCTTTTATTACCACTAAAAATCAATTAAAGGCCGTAGAATATGGTAACTTTGGTCAACGTTTAATATTGATCATTATGATAGCAAGTGTATCTATGGATATTATTTTCATAGAGAACCTTTGGGTAGATTGTGAACATTATTACACTCCTTACGGGTCTGAAAACGAGAGGTGTAGTTGGTATAGTCTATATGGTGATGATGAATATTATATTACAAATATTGTAATAGGGTTTGGTGTATTGTTCTTTACTTGGATTTTATTTATTGTAAATCATAATAATTTTTACACGGAAATTAAGAAATTAAAAAATCATCAAGACCTAACTAGGCCTAATTTATTCCAATCTAATCAAGTTATTACAACACAAGGACAGCCCATAGCTCAGCAATATCAGTATACTCAGCAAGATTATGGTTCAGTATCCTACCCAAGTTATGTTAACCAAACACAGTCTGTAGCAAGTACTCCATCGACTGCCTATCAACAACAAACGCCAACTAATTTCCAAACCGGTCAGCCGAGTCGTTCTTTGACGGCAAGTGCACAGCAAGACATGAATGATGCCTACAGTTTATTACAATCGGAGGGCGCTATATCAAGCACATCGAATTACTCAGCAGCAAATACTGCACAATACGCTAACACTCAAACAAATTCAGGCAGTAAAATTGGCGCTAATGCAGACCCAAATTTGGTTGTATATACCAGACATGAATTAATTGCTCAAGGAGGTATGGCGGACGTTTACAGAGCAACGCACACTACGACTAGACAGGTAGTTGCATGGAAGGAATCTCACAACCGATTTAATCCGTTCAGCGTATCGAATCAGAAAATGTTGGGTGAATGCGAATTACTAACGCAGTTGGCACATGAGAGGCTACCGAAATACATCACTCATGGATATTCGAATAGTCCAGAAGGTGCACAAACAACCGTTTTGATTCAGGAATTCATTCCCGGTGGTTCATTACAAGAAACGGTTGAACAATGTAAGAAGATGAATGCGACTATACCACTTGAGAGAATTATTGAATTGTTAGATCAATCCTGTGAGCCATTAATCTACATGGCATCGTTGCCAGAACCAATTTATCACAGAGACTTGAAACCTCATAACATAATTGTACATCCTGAACGAGGACCGATTGTAATCGACTTCGGCCTTGCAAAAATAGTTGCTACTGGAAGTGACATCAGCGTAACAAGAGGTGGAAGCGGAACCTGGACCGCTCCAGAAAGAGATTCTGGGGTTTCAGGTCCTTTCACAGATGTTTACAGTTTGGGTAAGTGTTTGTATTACCTTATGACGTACAAAGTTCCTCCTACTATAATTACTGAAATGGAAAAGAATGAGATGATAAGTTTAGGCTCTCCGGTTTGGTTAGCCGATTTGATGATTAGGTCCGCTTGGCCAAGAAACGAACAACGAATTCAAACGGTCTCAGAATTCCAGCAGATTTTAAGAAATCAAGGTGGTCAAATTCAGACAAACCAGTCTTCAGCATCAAGTGACTATACAACTTGGCAATAGGTGATATTTTGGATAATAGAGTTAAGGTCACAACGGCAAATACCTTTGCTGAATCAGTAACCGGACTACGCCCAAAAGATGAAGATTTCATAATTTCAACCTCTTTTGAAAGAGAAGACGGGGTATTGTTTTGCTATAGCCTTCTCGATGGAATGGGAGGTGGGACAAGCGGAGAAAAGGCCAGCGAAAACGCAGGACTCGCCTTTACTGACGTTGTGGAATACATCTCAAGAGGTTTCACCCAAGGTACAATTTTTGAACAAAGAAAACAATCCTGGGATTTATGTGTGCAATTAGCCAACAAATCAGTCGAATATGTTGGCATAGTCGAGGGTGGAAAAAGTGGTTCAACTCTAACATCGCTAATAGTTTTCAAGAGTAAAGATGGTACTGTGGCGTGGTCTGATTTAGTTCACGTTGGAGATTCAAGGATGTATTACTCTACTGCAAACGGATGGAACTTGTTAAGTGAAGACCACTCGATGACGGGAGAAATGGTAAGAGCAGGATATATCAAACTGCACGAAGTTGAATCAACTCACGGAAGTAATGTATTAACAATGTCCCTAGGAAGTGAAAATGAATGCAAACCTCAAATCCAAGAAATTTCTCTAACTAAGGATTGTATCGTCATAATTTGTTGTGATGGAGTTTGGGGCCCACTGCACACCGAAAACGGCCTTGAAGTTCCTTCTTTAGTAGAAGGTATCAACAATATCCCAGTCTTGATGGTTCAGAATGCTCTGGATAGAGGGAGCACAGATAATTGCAGTTTGTTGATTGCAAAATTATGATCAAATGTCTATTGATTCAATTCGTTTTCTTCCTTCGGGATTTGAAATATTTGCTAATATTTCTTCTTTGATTTGTCTGGCTTCATTCAAGTCGCCTCGTTCTACTAATAAGATACACAAATGATAGCCAGCATTGTTTTTCGCCCCCAAATTGACTGCATTATTCCAAACATCCCTGTAGTGGAAAATACCCATATTCATCGCGCCCTGCTGGTCTGATTTACTCGTCAAGCGCTGATATAAGTCGAAATAATGTTCACCAAAAACCAAGTTTGCTTGTTCATCGTGTGGGTCAATTTTCAAAGCCTGTTCGATATTTTCTTTCATTTCGTTAAGTTTTCCACGTCTAGAGTTACACAATCCCAGAAGAGAGAGATATGGGACGCAAGATGAGTTCAAGCCATCGGGTGATAAATCGGCAATTTGCTTTTTTAACTCGACAGCTATTGAATCCAATTCTCTAGCAATGTTGTTTGATTTAGTAGAATTTTTGATTCTTCTTCGGAAATCATTGATTTTTTCCTCTTCGGTCAAATTCTCTTCTTTTGACCCGTAATAAATATTGATTACGCTATCGTTAATCACGTTATCAGAAAGAGAGACTGAACCAGCAGCCTCACTTTCGTTCACACTTTTGGGTCTTCATCACCACTTTTTTCTGATTCAGTTGTATATGCATCAGATGAAGCTTTTACGTCTGATTTTCTCAGTTCAGAAAGTTGTTTTAGCGCCTCGATTGCAACTTGACTATCGTTAGTTGAACTAGCGATATTTGCTAAGGTGTCCAACATTTTGTTGCTCATATCAGATTGGGTTTGCAGTCTATCTTGCTCTCGGTTTGCATCCATTTCCATTCTCTTTCGCTTGTTTTCCTGCACCTGAGCAAACATGTCCATTGCTCTATTTGTCTTGGAATCAAGTTTGTCTTGTTCAAGATCATGTGCAAATTTGACATTATCTTGTGCCATTTGTTGTTGTCGTTCCTGATTAGCAAAATTTTGGTCGATTTCCATTTGTTTTACATCGAGTTGATTTCTTGCAAGTTCAATAGCGTGCAAAGATTCAGCCAGTTGCTCGTCTCTTCTAATCGCATGAAGTTCTGCGGAGTGATTTGCTTGTCTTACTTCTTGGTCACGAATTTGGTTCCACTTGGCCCTGTCAACTTCGATATTTGCTTCAATCTGCGCTAACTCAGCGGCCGCATTTTTCTTTGCGTCCGCAGTTAGTTCAGCAACGTGTAGATTATGCAGTAATTCGAATTTACGAATTTGACTGGAGAGAACTTTGTCAGCGTGCTCTTGCTCGTTTTCTCCCATAAGGTGGTTCTTACGAGCAAGATTTTCTAGGTCAACCTGCATTTTATCCAACCTCTCAGTTTCAGTATCCATCCAGTTAGACCAAGCGGATGAAATGCTAAATCCATAAGATGCCGCAGTATTTCTCAATGCTATTTGCAATGTGGAAGAGATATCCTTGCTAACATTCACATCGGATCTAAGTTGTTCCAAAGTTACAGAATTTAGAATGTCCTGATTGATTTTGGTTGTCGCCTCTTGGATTAAACTACGAGAAATATCTGCCAATGTAACAGTAGTTGTTCCTTTAGCAGCCATTTGAAGTAACTTTGGGCAAGATTCACGGTCGAACATGATTCGAATGAATCCCATTCCTTGTACTTGCTGTCCATCACTTGTCTTCCCATTTAGGGGTAGCATGACATCATGAGGTCCAAGGAATACAAACAAGAAAGAGCGTGAAGGATTCTGTTTGCCAAAGAATCTTGAAATTGCTCCTAATCTTGGGTTGATTTCCATTTCTGTTTGTGTAGCAATTCCTGCTACTCTTCCTCCTTCAAGTACAACACATGCTTCATTTGGTTTCAGAACAATTTTGCTACCATTGGGTACGTGTTTGTCCATCACATATTGTGCAATTACCGCCGGGTTTGTTCGCCATTTATAGTTCATTTTTCTCACTCCAGTATCACATTTCTATGCGAGAAATGATTTCTCGCTCCAGTTAAATTTTGTTTCAAAGAACGAAGATTTTTCTTTACTTCACCCTCATCTGAATCAAACATCAATTCCTGAACTTCGTTTACCTGATTTGTTACCTTGACCAATCTTTCAAGGGTCTCGAGGTCGTGCTCAACAAGCTTCTTTTTTGCCTTGCGATTGAGGTTTGAATTGATAGAGTGAAGTGCTTGTTTGCTGATTGACATTTTTGTATCGTCAATAGATTGGTGGATTATGCTTAGTAAACTCTCGCTAATGTCACGAGCGTCTCGCATTTTTTCTTCATGTGCAGTCGTTTGGATATTCTCAACATGCCTTTTGATTGTCTTTAGTCTACGTTCAATTTCGTTTCTGAAACTTTGGTCATCTTCTATAGCACTCTTAGTGGAATATCCTCCATATGCGCTAAACAAAGTCTTAGCCGCAAGAACTGCCGCCTCGATTGCAATGTCCATGTATTATAGTAAATTACGGTAATATTTAACACCATTCTATATTAAAAAATCTAGATTATATCAATTGATTCCAAGTTGGGTGTAATATATTACGCCGATTATGGGGCTCGAACCCATGACCTTGGGATTAACAGTCCCACGCTCCACCAACTAAGCTAAATCGGCAAGACACCCGAAAAGCAATTCCTATATGATACCATCCATTGTAAAAAGGATTTATTAGGATATAATTTCTATAATTCTGCTTTTGATTTCAGGAACCTTATCAGAAATAATCACGGCACTACGGATTGATTCGAGGAAATCCTCAGAAATTTCATATTCCGAATCAAGTTCCAACAGTATTTCCCCCTGCTCAACAAAATCTCCAATATTTTTGGTGAGTTTACACCCAACCCCGTGGTTAATCTTCTGGGAGGACCCGGTCCTTCCCGCACCTAATTCACAAAGAATCATACCTACCTCATAAGCATCGATTGAGGTCAAAAAACCAGAGGTGCTAGATACAATCTCGGATTTTATTGGGCTTCTTTTCAGAACCGACCAAGGATCAGAAACCAATTTTTCAACCGTATCATGTGTAACTCCTTGTCGGATGCACATTGATTTAAATTCATCAAGTGCCTTTCCATTTTTGATAACCTCCCTGATGTCGTATCCTAGGCTGTTGGCTTGTGAATAAACCAATTCCATCGTGTCATTAGGTCCCTCATTTTTCAAGCATTGAATACACTCTACAATTTCGTGGCTATTTCCCAACATTTTCCCAATTGGATTGTTCATTTCAGTGATTTGAGCAGTCACTTTCATTCCAAGAGAGTTGCCGGTAGCAACCATAGATTTAGCAAGCGCTTTTGCGTCATTATGGTTTTTCATGAATGCGGCTTTGCCACATTTAACGTCGAGGACCAAATTTTCCAGCCCTTCAGCCGCTTTTTTTGAGATAATAGAAGCCGTTATCAAACCTATTTGAGGTACAGTTCCCGTTATATCCCGAATCGAATATAGTATCTTGTCTGCTGGAGCAATCTCTTCAGTTTGTCTGGAAATGAAGCATGGATTTGTTGCCATTTCTTCAAGTAAGAGACCCGTGTTGAATCCCGGGATTGATTCTAACTTATCGATAGTCCCTCCTGTGTGTGCTAAACCTCTTCCTGCTAACATTGGAACTACTGCTCCACAAGCTCTTAGTGCGGGTGCAAGTATGATGCTCATCTTGTCACCTACTCCGCCCGTTGAATGCTTGTCTACACGGTTTGTCTCTGTTGGAAATTTTTCACCTGAGTTAAGCATAGCCAAAGTCAAATTTGTAGTTTCTTTATTTGTTAATCCATTAATTTGACAAGCCATCAAAAAGGCGCCAAGTTGTTCTCTTGGAATAGTTTCTATTTTTTCACAAATAAATATGAAATCCTCATTTGAAAGTTCAATACCATCTCTTTTCTTCTCTATTATGGAAGGCATCGAAAGCATATTCACACCTAAGAAGCCAAACCTATCTCAACGAGTCTCTGGTGAAGATAGTCTCCAGCATTAATCGAATCGTAAAGCACTTCTCCACCCGTTTGAGCGACAAATTCTGGAAGTGGAGTTAGGTCAATTTCGTTTCTTGGATGAACAAACATCGGCATCGAGTATCTATCTGTGTGATTGTCTGGAGGATTTATTACTCTATGAGTTGTAGATTTGAACAATCCATTAGTCAAGTTTTGTAACATGTCTCCACTATCTACGATGATATGGTCGTGATTCCCTTCAACTTCAATCCAGGTCCCATCGTGGTCCATAACTTGTAATCCGTCGGCTGTAGCACCTACCAAGAGGGTTATGAGGTTGATATCTTCGTGTTTTGCGCTTCTTACTGCACCTTCTGGTGCATTATCGCCTAGAGCTGGATAGTGGATTACTCGCAGAATTGTGTTACCGTTTTCCGCCATGGAAGGTAGCCAATTAGCATCTTTACCGAGAAATACAGAAGCGGCTGATAGTAATTCGAGGCTCATCGACTCCATGGCTTGGTAAAGTCCATCAATCGAATCCTCAAATCCAACTGCTTCCTCTGGCCAAATATTTTTTGGGAAATTTTCGTCATCAACTGTTCTTCCAGTTTGCCAAAACTCTTTCAGGTCGGGCGCTGGATTATCTTTAGCATGCTCAACACCGAAAGGAGTGTAACCCCTCTGTCTTGAGATTGTGGATTGTTCATATTTTGATTTGGTTTCTTGAGGCAGACTGAAGAATTCCTCAGCCACATTGTAGGATTTCTGTATTGCTTCAGTGCTTATCCCGTGGCCTGTCAATGCGAAAAATCCAATGTCCTGTAAAGCCTCCCCTAGAGAATTTATGAAGTCGTCACGTCTTTTTCCTCCAGCTCTGTAATCGGATAGATTACAAACGGTAAGTGATCTTGTCATTTTAATCACGAGAATTTAGTTTAGCGATTAATTTCAACATCTCAATGTAAAGCCAGATAAGGGTTATCACTAAGCCAAAAGCGCCGTACCATTCCATATTTTTGGGAGCACCGTGCTTTACTCCGTTTTCGATTACACCGAAATCGAGGATAAGGAATAGGGCTGCAACTCCGGTAAAAACTACGCTAATTCCGATTCCGATAGCACCATTACTGTGGATGAAAGGAATGCTTGCACCCATGAAACTCAACATGAAGTTGAACATGTAAATCATCATGATTGCAAAACCAACAGAGACAACCGCCAAAGTGAATTTCTCAGTTGGCTGAATTATTCTCATTCTGTAAAGAGTCAGCATAGTAATGAAAACACCGATTGTTCCAGCTAATGCTTGTAGAACGACACCGTCACTGCCACCCAAATAGTAATGCTCAACCATAAATGAGAATGCACCAACAAATAATCCTTCCAGTAGGGCATACATACTCATCAAAACCTGTGGTTGAGATGGGCGTGTTAGGATGATAATGAGAGCGAGTATAAATCCACCTACACCGCCACCGATTATCATCATCCCACCGTATGCGGGATTTTGTAGACATAGAGAATATGCGACTAATGCCGATATACCTACAAGGCTAAGTAGTGTCAAGGTTTTACTAATTGTTCCTTCAATTGACATCGTTTCTGTGCCCATTTCTCCACGGAAATAATTTGGATTCAGGGCGGGGTTGCTTTGTCTAAACACCATGTGACTCAGACAGGGATAACAGCACTCCTTTGTGAATCTTATGCGGAATTTTCCTCAATTTGTTGCTGATACCATTCAGATAGTTGTTCCTCGGTCCACCCAGATTCTAGGTAACGCTCAACTTGACTAGTGTCCCATCCTGGGAATTTACTCATATCTATTCCTCCTTGATTTTCTACTTCGTTAGTGCCGTCCAAAACTGGCATTTCATACGACTTAGAATCATCATCTATACCTTCCAAAACGTCAACCTGTGGTGTTGGATTCCTCAATAGAACGAACAGTGCACCTCCACAAATGATTGTGCCAATTACGATTAAAATTATCATGAAGTTTAACCCACTGGAATCATTACTACCTTGGGAATCATCTGAAGATTGTTCCTTATTTTGCTCACTGGAACATCCTTGTGTATCTGTAGCCGTTTCTGGGGGTGTGTTCGGACATTCATCTTCATCATCTGGAATCCCGTCCTCATCTGCATCATTATTGTTTACAGGTTGAGTAATCTGTTCAGGTGAACAGCCATCTGAATTAACTTGGTCGCCAGTTGCAGTATTGGGGCAATCATCTTCAGAATCAACCACTCCGTCGTCATCTTCATCCATGATTTCTCCTTGAATTTCAGGTTTGCAACCAAGTGTTTCACTATCCTTTAACCCATCTAGATCTGCATCCTCAAGCAAGAGAGCATTGCTTGCTGTAACTCCTGTTGTTTGTGACGCCCAAATTACCTCATCCCCATCAAGAATACAATCTCCATCGCTATCGTTCGAGTTTGGATCTGAACCATATGTAAATTCTCCATGGTTAGTAATTCCGTCATTATCATTGTCGAGCCCACTGTCATCCATGGTTCTGTCCAACCCATTTTCTAGCTCCCAATAATCTGGAATTCCATCAATATCCGTATCTGTGTAGGTATCCATTCTATTCCAGTCTTCCCAGAATGACTGTTCGTAAACGGCAGCGATGTTTGCGTTCTCAATTGCGATTCCCATCTCCCTATTTCTTAGAATTGAGTTATCACCCCAGTTGATACTGGAAACTAAGACAATTTCTCCATCGATAATCATACCTTTGTTGTGAAGTTTTCGGACAGTTTCGTTTTCAGACATGAGGACTGCTTCAACATCACCTTGCCAACTGTTTAACTCATTCACTGCTTCTCTTATCCCAGGATTTTCATTTACGTAGTGTTGATTGATTGCCATGCGTATTGTTATACCTCTCTCAGCAGCATCCTCCAAGGATTCGAGGAGGGGGTTTGTTTGCCAACCCCAATACCAGTCCATTTCGAAATATTGCAAGGATAGCAAGATTTCGGATTCTGCGGATTGAATCAATTCCGCAAGTCCTTGTACACAATCATCTGGACAGGTCAACAATTCCCCATTTACAGATTCAAGCATAGGTTGTTTGATGTTTGTTGGTACGTATTCAATTGGAGATTCATATGAACCCGATGCGGGTTGTGTAAATGTGGAATCTTCAACATGGAGTTGGCTTGGGTCTTCATCAAATGTTATCCTTTCAAGGACGATTTGCGCTAAATCAGAACTCTCGATGATTATACCCCAGTCTCGATTGCCACGATTATCTGCTGGCATACTGGAAGATTTCCAATTACCAGAACCGAACCAAACGACTTCATCGTCCACTACTGATACTTTGGAGTGAAGGTACTGGTATGGTGAGGATGAAGATGATGAGAATTGCAGGACATCTACACCGGAATTTTCTAATTCATATGCTATGCCTCTACTTTGAGAAATCTCGCTTTGAGACCACCAATTTTCAGGCTCGTGAATAACTACCGTCACTTCGACCCCTCTAGTCTGTGCTTGAATTAATGCATAAGCGAGGTTAACATGATGCAGTTGGTAAATGTGTACGTGTATGCTTTGTTGAGCATCATTAATCATCGAAACAACATTGTCTAAACCTGCTTCTGGTGCAATCAACGGCGTAACGTTTGCGTTGTCTGAAAATGAGTTAATACCACAGAAGTGTGAAGCCCCTGCAACCGACCACCTAATCTCCCAATCAGCGGATTGGTTTGTGTCAACCAAGTTTCCACAACCATCGCCACGAATATACAGAATTCTATCCACAGTTGTTACAGGTTCACTAATCGCTGGACCGGACCATCCAACAAGGTCAGTTGGTCCGTTGCCATATACGAAAGTGTCAGCAACTACCCCAAGTGGAGAAATCAATTGTATTGTAGAACCACTGTCAGGAAGCCAAACTGGGAAATCCATTACATCCTCTGCATTAACAATTGTTGATTGTTCCATTGCCTTAACAGCACTTGCATCTGGGCTGATGATAACTGAATTCCCTGAATCTATGAATAAGGAATTGAATGTACCATTGAATGATTGTCCACTAGTTGTTGTTTTTGTTACGGTCCAGCCGGTCATTACGGCGGTTCGATTTCCGATGTTTGTTATCTCAAAGAATTCATCATTGGTTGAAGCACTTGATTCTTGGAACATGAATCTACTAAAAACGAGGTCTTCTGGACCTGCGTATGAGGAAATATCAGGTTCCTCATAACCGGGCGTTGGCCAAGGTAATACCTCGCCATCTGAGTCCATTGTTTTACAATCAGTGACAGTCGTCCAAACAACAGAATCAACGACGTTTCCATCAGGGTCCTCGAGGGTTACTGAATCGCCGAGGCCACTGATAAACCAGTTCGGAGCAGTGATTATTTTTCTGTCTGCAGGCTGGATTAGAGTGTTGATTGAATTGTACAATCGGTCAGACCTTGCATGAATTAGATCACCGTCTCCAGAAATTAATCTCCACGCATTCAAATCAATCGCTTGGCCTCCAGTATTATTGACTTCAATCCAATCGTCTAACGGCGTGATAGTGTCGGAAGAACAGTGGGCTAGCACCTCGGTAATTTCTATGCTAACATCTCCAGCGTAAGGAGAAGTTTGCGGGTTCGGCTGATTAGGGGTTGGATAAGGTGCTTGAGTCCAGTCGTTATTCCAATACCAAAGCGATTCTCCTTCTGTTGTTTTGTTGTAAGTTATTGTTGAAACAATTTGATTTGCAGAATTCCTTAGTTCAATTGTATCAGGTGCGGTGTTCTTTAGGTAGAAACTCTGTGTTCCATTTATGGCGACAACGAAAATTTCACCCGGGTTTATTGTCGTACTATCTTTTTCAGGTAGTTGAATTACGTTAATATTGAAATTTCTCGAACCTGATGAAAAGTACCAATTTGCGATATCTACTGATTGAGTACCTGTGTTAATCAATTCAATCCATTCACCATTTGGCCAAACATCGGTATCGTTTCCTATTGCGTCGGGGAATATTTCATTGAATGCTATATCTCCAACAATCGAAGTAGTGCCTGGTTCTGGATTTTCGGGTGTTGGCCAACTCGCTATAACCCAAGGAAGATCTGGATTTTGGGCCTCAATCAAAGAGTTGTTTAATCCAGGGTCAGAATCCCACCATGCTTTGTAAACGACATTCCCAGTAGGGTCTTCCAGCATTAAATGGTTATACTGGTTCCATAATGTCACCAATTCTGAAAATTGAACGAGTCTTCTAGAATCTGCTGCAATAATTGTCCCTGGTTGCGAATTATTCATTACCAGATTTCCAATATTGATATGAGTCAAATTTCCCATTCCGTCTCTTATTTTCCAGTCAGCTAGGTCCCAGTCTGTATTTCCTGTGTTGTGCAATTCCACCCATTCTCCTTCCGGATATGCGAATCCATCTCTAGATGAATTAGCCAATACCTCGGTAATTACAACGTCAGATTGCATGTCAACAATATTTGTCCAAAGGTTAGGGTTTTCAGTTCCGGGTGATGGATAAGAAGTTACGAACCAAGAACCATCTGCGAGTTCTTCTGATGAAAATCCAGCAACGGTATCAGTCCAAGAAATTTGGTCTGTGGTGGAACCATTTGCAATGGTCAATCGCAAACTTTCTGCTCCGTTATTCAAAACACCCCATGCATTGGATGAATTGACTGCAATAACCCTGTATCCTCCAGCTACTATGATATTGGAATTTCCTATTAAGTGTGATTCATTTAGGGGGATATTATTTCCAGCATTATCAACGATTGTCCATCCTGTCAAATCTACATCTGATGTGCCTTCGTTGTGCAGTTCAATCCACTCACCGCCCGGCCATGAAGAATTATCCTCAGAAAAGAATGGGTTTGCCATAACTTCATTGAACAATACTCCAGTGTAAACAGGTCCAGTTGCTTGACTATTTGCCGATCCTGGGGTTGGTGTGTTGGTTGGAATCCAATCGTTCATCGAGTTTGCTGAATCCTCTTCTAAGCTGACGCCAGACGATGTTGAATTCCAAGAGGCTTGGTCTTTGAAGTTGCCAGATGCGTCTGTCATAGTTATGTAATCGAATGAATTTGTCAAGTAGAAATTACCATATCCATTTCTTGCAATTACCATATACTCACCAGGTGAAATTGTCCAGGTCGATGAATTGCCACTTTCAAAGCCGACTATTGTCGTCGAATTGAATTGTAGAATCTTTCCTGCTTTATTTTCGAGTTCCCAATTTAGAATATCAATTGCTGTAGACCCTGAATTATGAATCTCCATCCATTCTCCATTAGGCCATGTTGCATCATCATATCCACTTGGATTCGGTAAAGCCTCGTTTAGGCATACCGAGCCTGAGCAAGCCAATGCCCTCCCAGAAACGCCTGCTTCTATTGGCTCAATCAAGATTGAAACAGGTGCCAATAAGAGTATGACAATTAGTGAAATAGCCCTTGCAGTCATATTAGCATCACTATGTCGGATAAGTGTAGGGTTTTGATGCTTTCTTCTATAAAACCCAGAAACAACTTACTGAATCAAATCAATGCATTCATCCTTATTTGGTCAATAGAGGAATTAATGCGTTAGCCGCCTTTTCACATGCATTCGCCACGTCATCCATTCTCTGAAGAACTCTGTACATGTGCATTGCAGCCAAAGCATCATCATCGCCTGTAGAAAATACATGAGCAGCGGCCTTTGCTTCAACTTCATCTGCTTCGTGCTCCTTCAGGTTGACTTCCTTGATCAATTCCATTATCTTGCGCTTTGCAATTCTGGTTTCTCCACCAAGAGATAAGTCTCTCAAAGACTCAACGGTGTCTTCGTATATTGCGACTGTCGCAGAAACAGCTTCTGCCATCTCAACCAGCATTTCTCTTGCTTCTTTGTTATCGTATAATTTTCTGAAACTCAATTGTTCAGCAACATTCTGAGCATAGTCAGCAATTCTATCCTGCCTCGACAGCATTCTCAAGAAATCATCCATTGAAACAATCAATCTTATGTCGGTATCCTGCATCATATCTCTCAGTTCAGTTTTGATATTGTCTGCATCTAACTCCGCTTCTACTGTAGCCTTGATTTCATCACTTGCATCTTCACCACTGGCGGTTTTGTTGACCGCATCTAACATGTGGGAAACAGTTGCTTCGACCGCAACAGCGTGTTTATGGAATAACTCAAATGGTGTTTCTCCTTTTTCAGAACTTCCAGCATCCGATAATGCTTCCTCGACATGGATTTCCCCACCTCGTGTTCTCCACATGGCAATTCCTACTGCTGCGAAAGCAATCGGTAGCAGGATAATCATTTTGAGATTATCTCCGCCTGAAGCGATGTAGATTGTTGCTGCACCGAATGCCGCTACAGGGACGCTTGCGACCCAGGATGCTGCAATCTTTCCAAATACTCTGAAATCTACTGCCTTTGCTCCACCAGCTAAACCTACGCCGACAACAGCACCAACTAGTGTGTGGGTTGTTGAAACAGGTACTGCCAAGAAAGGCATTGAGAAAACCAAGATTGTCGTTGCAGCACCAAATTCGGCAGCGAATCCACGTGTTGGTGTGATTTCTGTAATCTTCTTTCCAACAGTCTCCATAACTCTCCATCCCCAAGTCATCACACCAATTGCAATACCTGCTGAACCAAGCAGAACTAACCAGAGAGGGATATCGGCTTGTTCCATTAGCATGCCTGAATCATTTGACAATACTTGCCAAACTGCAGCCATAGGTCCAATAGCATTCGAACGGTCGTTAGCTCCGTGTGCAAATGCCACATACGCTGCGGTAATAATCTGTAGCCATACGAAAATTCTCTCCACGCCTTTGAATCCTTTGCTTTCTTCATTGATGTCAATTTTCTTCAAAACCATGTAAAGGCTCAATGAACCTAATGCGCCAATAACTGCAGCTAGAATTAGGGAATTAATTGGGAGCCAAGCTGCCTCTGCAAATGGATCCCATACTCCATTTTCTTTAGCGGGAAGCCACGAAGTCTTGTCTTCTATCCAGCCATTTGATTCAGCTCTTGCAAAGAATCCTTTCAATGCCTTGAATTGCAGTGCTAGGCCTAGAACAAAGAAAGTTGGGAATGCAAGAATAGGAGCTAACCACATCGACCTTTGTTCGGGATTTTCTGCGTCGAGGATGGTCTTTTTGATAATCCAATAAGAAAAGAAGGCGAGAAGTCCACCCATAAGTGGGCTAGCGACCCAACTCATGACCACTTTTTGCACTACTTCCCAATCGATATATTCTGCATTGTGATCGACTTCTAATACCAATCCAACACCAATTATTCCTCCGATAATCGAGTGTGTGGTAGATACTGGAAGACCCATTCTTGTGGCGATAGTTAGCCAAACTGCAGCCGCCATCATAGCAGCAATAAATCCAAACGCAATATCTTGGGAAATCTCTTGAGTTACAGTTGAGAAATCAACCGTTAAGATGCCCTTCCTAACTGTTTTAGTGACAGCATCACCGGCAAAAAATGCTCCAGCGAATTCGAAAACAGCGGCAATAATCACCGCTTGCTTAAGCGTTAGTGCTTTCGAACCAACCGAAGTTCCCATTGCGTTTGCAACATCATTTGCCCCTATGTTCCATGCCATATAAGCACAAACAATCAAAGCCAAGCCGATAACAACCATTGTTACTGGTTCCATATTGTTTCCTCAAAAGAAAACAGTATATCACCTAAAGCCCATGTAATCTATATAGTTGTCAATATTAGAAGATATGAGTACAATGGATTACGGGCCTGGTGATATAGAAGTCCGCAAGGTGCAACTTACTGGTGGAGCAACATATACAGTTAGTCTTCCAAAAACCTGGGTTGACCAGATGAAACTAAAACCTCGTGATGGAATTAGAATCGATTGGAGACCCAGTGGTGCGTTGAGATTAACTCCATTACAACTTCTCCAAAATACCGAAAAAGTTGTGACAATTAACCTAGAAAATATACCGGACGAATCTCTTCATGACCATTTGATGGGCGCCTATCTTGCTGGAGTAAACAATATTAGAGTCGTATACAAAAGTGATATTGATCGTTTGCTCCATAAACAGATTAGAAGGTTCTTGAAGAACACTCGTGGTTTTGAAATGATGAATGAAACAGACCGGCGGATTGATTTGATTAGTTTGATCAGTGCTGCTGAAATGCCTCTAATCTCGAGCATAAACAGAATGTATTCATTACTAACATCAGTAACAAGAGATATTATTTCGATATCTGATGGTCTTGAAATTGAAGTACTCAATGATGTGGATGATAAGGAATCAGAAGTTGATGCTTTACTTTACCTAGTAGAAAGACAAGTTAGCATTGCGCTAAATTCTCATTTAGTAGCTTCAGCACTAAAATTGGCTAGAAATCAAGCAGTTGAGCACTCTAACCTTGCAACTTCATTGGAGAGAATGATGGACCATGCTACCCACATGGCTAAGTTGATAACAACAGCAAATAATGTAAAATTAGATAGGGGAAAATCTCCAATAACTCAGCTAATAGTATGGCAAGAAGCAATCAAGAAATTAATGATAAACATCAGAACCAGAAACTCATTTGAAATCGAAGAAGCACGTCATGAATTGAAAAAGGCCCAAATTCAAATTAGCCAATACGAAGATGAATTAATTGAAGGTAGAAAGATGACAAAGCATGACCTTTTGTTATTCAGACTATCCGAATCTGTTAGAAGATTGTGCGCATATGCAAGAGATTTCGGAGAAGTTTTGCTGAATCTGAAATTACATGATGAGATTATTTCAAAGAATAAATCATGATGTCATTTCTATGATTTTAGTTCCTGCAAATATTGTGTTGAAAATTAAATTTGTAATCAAAGGAATCCAAATGCATCGTATTTTTGAGCAAAGGTGTAGATCATGATTGGTACGATGATTATACCCATAGCATGAGAACGCCTAATCCCGATTCTTGGGGGGATTAGCCCAAGTATTGTTCCAACGATTAAGACAATCATGCCAACCCAACCACACGAGAGCCAGACCAATACTACAATGAAAATAACCACGCCAAGGACCATTGACTGTAGCGGTACCGCTTCATGAAGTTGCAAAATACCTTTGCCTACGTGTTTCATGAGTGGAACTGCGATGATTCCTGCCGCGATTGTAATTGCTATTAGCCTGATAAAATCGGTTGTGGGGTGTAGTCCACTCCACGTATCAATTGGGTACATTTGCTTCAAAGCGAGAGTTGCTCCTGACCTTGACCTTCCTATGATGTACAGGAATCCGAGTACCATAACCGTAACAGCGGTGTTAGTGGCAGACAACAGGGCAATAATTTCGAGGTCTTGCTTAGTGTGAGGGCTCTCCCCTTCTCCTGCGGCTTCCGCTCTTGCCAAAGCAAGTAATTCTTCATCGGTCATTTCCGTGAGTTTTCTAGTCTCCCAATCAAGACCATATCCTTCTTTACCCTGAATTTTAGCAGCGACATTTCGTCCTCCCATAACTAAAACAGTCGCTTGAGCAGCAGTCATCCCCGGTAGAACACCCATTGCAGCACCAGCGCAAGAAGATAGGAAACATGGAACCACTAGTGGCCCAGAAGCAGGCAGCTCCCAATCTTCCTTTTGAGGCGGTATTTCAGAAGTCGTAGCGTAAATGTCAAGCAAATTTGCAATACCAAATAATCCGCCTAGTGCTGGAAGTAGTAATCCTGCGCCTGGCATTCCAACTGGTGAGGTTACTGGAAGGTTGAAGATTCCCCAGCCATACAATCCAGTAAGAAGGAAGAAAGATGTGGCAGCAATGTATCCTGCAAATCTAGAATCATTACCTAACTTACCACCTGATGCTTTTTGAATCCAATCCGGAAAATCTAGTCTGGTGGTTTCTGTTGCAATAAGTAGAATTGAAATCGACAATAAAACGAATGGAAGAGCACTACGCAGATGGTCGTAAAAACCAAGTTCAGGTCCAAAGGCTATTCTTGCAGCAACGATAAGTGGTAGTGACAGGAATAATCCAAGTTGGCTACCCCTAGCTGAATATGCAACACCTCGAGGAGCATTACCAGATAATAGCATCCTATGGCCGGGTAGTAGCGACAGTGCTGTATCTGCGCCGGGCGCTCCAATCAATGCAGAGGGTATGTAGTTCAAGAATGTGTGGACTATTCCTGTTGAAACGATGATTCCCGCTGCGGCCGAAAGTGGGATTCCTATTGCGAGTAGGGCAGGTGATATTCCAAGAAGGATTAATGCTACGTTGTTTACGTGGAAACCTGGAATTAAACCAGTAAGAGAGCCAATGCATACGCCGAGGAATAGTGCAAAAAGCATCCATCCCATTTCAGCGAAAAAGGCATCCATAACAAACACTCTCACAAATCTTCAGCGTCGTCGGCAATCCCATTGCCGTCCATGTCCACTACATCCGCATCACTAAGCACGTAATAGTGGGATAGAGTTACATCATCCGGCATTTCAATCAATCGACCAATCCACTTCAATGTCAGACCTTCGTGATATGAATTCAATCCAATAGACGTTGGGTCTATATCAATCACAATTTTTTGCTCACCGCCTTCTTTTTGCAGGTATGTTGCACCATCAATTTCGACAACATTACCTACGATACTAGTTATCTTATTCAGGTCATAAAATTGTGGAGCACCATCTGCTAAATCATATGGATTGGGTTCTGGAGTATCTCCAGTTAGCACCAAATCATATACAATAAGTTGGAATTCGTTAGAGTTACTATTCCAAGAAATTGAAACATTTGCAACTATTTCTTGTCCGTCTTCTAGCCATCCTGAATGTTGTCCAACTGGGACATAGGCATCCATTTTCGTGAGTGTGTTAGGATACACAGCATCAGCAATGGATATTTTTGTATCTCCATTTTCGCTCATTAAGTATGAGCCAGAAACTACACCTGAAATCAGGTACCTAGTACTATTTTCAACCTCGTCAAAAGTTGATTTTGGATTCATTGAAAGATATCCTAGGATGTTTTCAGCATCCGTTATGTCAAGGAGTTGAATAGATGATGAACTGGTAGAATCTACGCACCAACCGGCATAGGATGTGGACCAAACAAGTCTTCCACCATAAGTCACAACTTCTCCTTGATAATCAGTAAGGTCAGGAGTATTCAATAAACATGCTCTTAGATCTCCATTTGGCTCTATTATTTCATCATCATCAATCATCCCCTCAATAATAATCAAAGCACCAGAATTGTATGACCATGTTTGATAATTAGACCAACCAATTTTTGTCGGAACCGGTTCATGAGTTCGAACAACTCTGATTTCAGGACCTTGAACATGCATTGACCACTGAAGATATTTTTCTGAGTAATCTAATGTTGCGGTGACCTCAACTTTTTGTCCGGATTCTAACCATTGGCCGGGTGCTGAATGAATAATCATGTTCATTTGATATTCTTGCATACCATAGGAGGGGTGGTCCCTCAAAGTGAGTGATGTGAAAGTAGAATCAGGATTAACAGGTTTCGAAATGTATCCGGAAACGGTTACCGTATCACCCATATAATCCTCCGGCGCCTTTGCAATTGCTGAAATTGTGAGTTCAGGCGCTTCTGGAACATCGGCTTCATCCCAAGATACAGCTCCACTTCCGATGGCTTGTATCCATATTTTACCATTGTAAACAATCACGTCACCCGTTACTTTTATTTCTGTTCCAAGCATCGGAATTTCAGCAAAATTATACCACCTTAATTGAGCGACTCCGGTTGAGTCTTCGACCAAAATATTCACTCTATCTTCTCCAGATGAATAAGGGTCTTCAACCCAAGAAACTACACTTCCTTTAATGGATACTACTTCATTTGAATGTTGAACTAAGTCCTCAATGGCAACCAGTTCAGGTTCACGGACCATTGCATATGCATTTAGGGCTGCTACTAATACAATTGATATCGAAAACATCACCCAAAGCCTCTGCCCTCGGAGTTCCGGACTGTCATCAAGCAGTCGGTCAAGAATGCCAGAAACTCCTCCACCAGTGCCGGAACCGTGAACTTCTACATACTCACTATGCTGGATTTTACCATCAGAATTTTCGTCATATTTGTTGAAAACACTGTCAATATCCATTTGTGTTTGGTCTGTTTTAGTAATGCTCTCCTCGGCCGTATCCTTCGGCCCAGTGGCTTCGCTCATGCCACCTCCAAATCCTCTAAATCAATATCACTTTGGTAGGGAAAGGACTTGATATTAGAGACGAAACGGAAGTCCATGAGGGACAGGGTGATTAGAGATGAAATCCATCGCGACATCCTCATTCCAAGTCACATCTCTAAACTGATAGATACCAAGGAATTCCAAAGATTGAGAAATATACAGCAGTTAGCTACTTGTCATTATGTATTTCCAGCAGCAACTCACAACCGGTTCTCTCACAGTCTAGGTGCATACCATTTAGCTGTGAAATTATGCGAGCACTTATCCGAAGTTCAACCCGGCATAATTTCTAATGAAGATGCGGAATTAGTATCTATCGGCGCCTTACTTCACGATATTGGTCATCCACCATTTTCACATTTATTGGAGTCGGATAAGGTATTTGCAACATTTCATTCTCATGAGGATTGGGGAAAAAAGATACTTGAGTCCACAGAAACAGATATCGGTAAGGCTTTGAGAGAAATTTTGGGGGATGACAGGACAGAAAGATTGTTCGCTTTGTATTCGGGAAAATCTGAGTGTAATGGCCAAGAAATCCCTCCATTCCTAAAAGAAATAATCAGTAGTCAATTAGATGTTGATCGGATGGACTACATGATTAGGGACCAGGCAAATACTGGCGCTCAAATAGGTGGTTTTGACTCATCTCGAGTAATTAGAGCACTAAGGGTCAACGAGGATGGACGATTATATGCAAAAAAGTGGGGTCTTCCTGCAATTGAGGCCTATTTGGTAACAAGATATCACATGTACAATCAGGTTTATTTTCACAAGGTGAATCAGTTAACACAAGAATACCTGATACGTGTATTGTCCAGAGCGAGAAAACTCGCAATCGATGGAAAATTAAAACTCACAAATTCGCTATGGAATATGTTATGTAATGATGAATTATCTGTCAAAGATTACGTAAAATTGACTGATGCAGATATCAACTCAGTATTGATGGATTGGTCTGAATCAAATGATGATGAATTAGCTAAATATGCCGACAAGCTCGTCTCACGGAAAGATTACCATAAATCGATAAGAATTTCAGATTTGACCGAAGAAATGAGTTCTATTGTAATTGAGAAAATCAAACCAATTGTGAAAAATTCAGGATATAGCGAAGAAGAAATAATTATTTCGAGTATTAGAAAGAAGGGATACAAGCCATATAGCCAAGGCATAATTTTGGAAGATGGCAGAGATGTTGTCGAACATTCTCCTTTAATTCAAAGTCTAGTCCTCTCATCTGAACTTGCTCTGATTTTCATTCCAGAAGATGTCAGAGATGAATGTGAGCATGTAGCGAGAGAGGTAATCAAACCGTCACAGTCAAGACTACCAACCTGTTGAGTCGGCAAGTCGGACCTGTAGCTTAGTTGGTGGAGCACCCGGCTCATAACCGGGCGGTCGTGGGTTCAAGTCCCTCCGGGTCCACCTTTTTCACTATTCATTTTGCAAAATTGCAAGAATGTTTTTTCTGTCGATTAGACCAAAATTATGAGAATCTTCTGAGGAAGTAGGGTCAGGATTATCCCCTTCAACGAAATACCTGTTGTCAGAGATTCTTTTTACTCTTTTAATACAGATAACATCACGTTTCAGAGGGTGATTAAATACAATAATATCTTCTAGATTTACAATTTGATCTTTCATACTTTCAAATTCTACTACGTCGCCGTCTACGAATGACGGCCACATTGAATCGCCAGATATCTTGACGTCTATGATGCTCTTATCCAAGTAACTTCACGTCCCTTGGCAGCCCAAAACATTCCGTGAATTTCTTCGATTGCGTCCATGAGTTCCTGTGCGTGTTCAGCGGAAACCTCAACCTTGCAGGCTGAACATAGTTTGGCTGCTTTCCAAAATGTGTCGTGCAAGTTTGGATTTGCCTCAAGGTGCTGGGGCTTGAAAAAGTCTGTCCATAGAACAAGAATTTCATCCTTACACTTCTGTGCTTCTTCTTCCTTGATAGCTGCGTATCTTGACATTGTGTTTAGGTATGCTGCCATTGCTGGGCCATCCTCTGTGGACGGGCAGGTTAGTGCCAACATTTTGTTCGTCATCGACTGGACTGCTTCTCCAGCGATTCGTGCGCTTGATGGGTCGTAGACACCACACGGTCCGTCACAGTGTGCTTCTGCGATAATGAGATTTTTATCATCCATATTTTATTCCTCTCAACCCTACCGAAATAGAGATATCATATCAATATGTGGTTTAATCGAAAGACTCACTGATGTCCATTTCGTAAAGGCAAGTCCCCAAAATGGTTATGAGGGTCGAGATTGTGGCTTGGATATAGGTGAAGGTATGAAGGCTTTGAGACGTTCTTTGTTCTTACTTGCGGTATACATGGCTAGCATTCTCGTGATGGCTACTCCTGCACAGGCCCAGTTATCTGTTCCTGCAGTCGATTTGCAGTGTCTATCTCCGAATCCAAGTGGTGCGGTAGACGTACCTGTTTACCCAGGAGCAACCCTGACTGGATTCGCAAACTGTAAGGTTACAAATCCAAACACATACGCTGAAAGAATACAAATTCAAGTTTCGGCTGACGGACTTGTTGTTGCTGCCCCAGGTACTATCTCTCTTGGACCAAACGCAGAATCTGAATTCCAGACTACGGTTAGAGCAGACCAGAGAATGACAATGTCAGGTAGAAATCTAATCGTAACTGCTACAGTGGTTGAAGCAAACGGTGCACCACCACCAAACATCGCTGAATCACAAGTTCAGATGATTATCAACATCCTTCAATTTAGTAGACTTCAGGTAGAAGCTACTGAGCCATTCTTGCAACTATCTCCTAAGACCGATCACAACTTTGAGTTTAAGGTTTACAACCAAGGAAACTGGGCTGATAAGTTCAAGGTCGGAGTTACAGATGCTTCCAGGGACAAACTCGAAGAAAGTGGATTCCAAATTTCAATACCAATGGTTGCTGTTGAAATCGACGGAATGGCAGCACCTCAGAAGGTTAGAGTCATGGTAAGAACTCCTAAGAACCAAGGTTGGACTGACGAATATTACACTCTAGAATTCGAAGCAATTTCAGAATTCTCTTGTAGATATGAAACAGGTGGATGTAATTCCATGTCCCAAATGATCACTATCTACGTTCGTGGTGTATATCTTCCAGGTTTCGAATTGATTCCTTCGTTAGCAATGCTTGGATTCGCAGCGGCAGTTATTGCAAAACGTAGGTCTGACGAAGATGATGATGATGACGAAGCCGAATGGCTCGAGTCTGCACCCGGATTGTAAAATCAACATACCAAATATCACTTAAACTGCCCCGTAAAAGGGTTGTATTGATAACGCATAAGTTATCGTAATGATTTAGCAGTGGTGAGGTTATGAGTGGACTTTTGGATAAAGCAAACGAATACAAAGATTCTGTACATCAAGGCGACAACGTTGGTTCTAAGGTTGTAAATGACCCATCTGCAATTATCAGTGCGTACGAAATGGGCAAGAAATCTGCGGAAAAGGAAACCAAGGTTCAACCAGCTCCAAAACCAGTGAAAAAAGCAGAGCCAGAAAAGAAACCTGTGGAGAATAAAAAAACTCCATCCCCGAAACCAGATAATAATGTAGCAACAGGTGGAGGTGGAACTGTAGACGATGCTGTCAAATGGAGAGATAATGACAAGAAAATAATCATTGGAATGCAAATCGCAGCAGTAATCTTCGTCTTGTTTAGCCTTTTCAAAGTACTACAAGATGGCTGGATATACGCTACCATTACCGACAGATTCCTGTCTTTCCTGATTATTGCAATAGGCTGGGGATTGTATGCAGGTTCCAATAAATTATCAGATAATTTTACCACTCTAAAAGCTGGTTTTTCCGCTATTGCGTTAGTTGTGGTATACATCGCTGCATCGATTGGAACAATGTTTATTGTAGCAGGCGGGGGTGTTACAATAGCAAGCGTAGAGTTAGACGGATCTAACAATGAACTCGATCTCAAATTCTTCGGACCTACTGGAATGGAGTATACAGTAGAAATTGTTGTTGATGGTACTGTTAGTGCAAATCATGAATCTACAATAAATGTTGACAGAGGGAGCCATTCAGTTCCACTTGTTGATTTTTGGATTGGAAACTCAGAAGATATGGCTGAGGATAAACTCCTAACTTATGAAGTCGTAGTTACGTCCGAAGGTGGAGTAGCATCTTTTGATTTTAGTCACCTAATGAACAGGGAGGTTGACACTGGATTCGTAAGAATCAATGAAAAGTTTACGACAGATACGGAAACTGGAGAGAAAACCTACACGGGAATCAACGTTGAGTTGATCATCGGAATGGGAGACCCTGATGCTTCCTTTGGTTTTGATAACAATATGTTCACAGGAGTAGAACCAAAACCTGTTGAATCAGATTGGACAGTTGGTTTGAAAGTCCTCAAAGGTAGTTCAGAGACATATAGTTATGACACTATCACAGCTGAAGAAGGAATAGTTCCAGGATTGGGAGAGTTTTCTTACAGTTGGGTACAAATGCCAGGGACTTATTCAAACGATATTTCAATCCTTGACAGAGATGATTTCTACAGTGGAGATGGTTGCTACATCTTTGAAGTGAAGATAATCAATGATTTAGGAGAGACCTATACCAACTCTGATTCACGAATTGAATTCTTTTGGGATTCTAACGAAGGAAGCCAAGATAGTGAGCCAGCATCTGAATGCTGATTCATTCAATAGTTCCCACATCATCATCAGATTCAGATACATCATCTGAGTCAGTTTCGAAGTCAATTTCATTTTTCGCTCGAGAATATATCATGAATCCCACATAGCACACTACGGCTAAAACAATGCCCATTGCTAGAGGCATAATCATGCTTGAACTATCTTCGTCGGCTTCTTCCCAAGTAACAACGCCACTGCTTGCAGAACTTGCTGATGAGTCCAATACTTCGATTGAGTATAGCTGATATGGAACAAATATACTGCACTCGAGAGTTAACTCTCCTTCTACGGCTGAGTCCCAATTCAAGGGGATTTCAATAGTGTCACCAGCATCAACTGTGTAAGGAACATTTACTCCAACATTAGCTTCAACACCATTAGAGAAGCAGTCAACGAGGAAAGTAGCCGATACATCACCTTGATTTGAAACAGTAGCCATGACTCCTAACCTGCTATTGACACTGTTTTCATCATCGGATTCAACAAGGCTGTCAAAACTTAACAATGGGAGATCTATGTCCAAATCAAAGTGGTTAACACGTGGCAAATCATCAATTGTTTTTGTGTAAATCCCCCAAGGGGTGGATAGAACTAATTCACCAGTAGCACTTTCTTGGTGAATGTCGCCATTTCCATCCTGCCATTCGATGATTCTTACTCGCTCATTGTAACCGATATCAATCACATGGTCTCCATATTTTTCGAAATCACCTGTGGAGTTATCAGTTATCTGAGAAGAGTTAACCCCATCATAGCCTAATCCATACCCTCTGAAAGAGACATGGCTATTTTGAACTCCAATTGTTCTACTGCTGAGTAATCTTATCCAATTGTCAGTTGTCCCGCCTGTGCCGATACTATTCTCCCACGAAATTTCTGCATCATCCCAGACAATGATGTCTTCGTCAGAAATTCCTCCTGAAAGGGATGAGTCGGTAATAATCAACGAACCGTATGCATTGATTGGACCAGTACTCGTTAAATCTGCATTTGTAAATGTACAATTGCCAAAACAATTTATTTCTGCGCCATAGATGCTACCTGTAACTTCTAAATCTCCGTGTACGTCAATTGTCCAAGCTTTATTTCGGTCAGGAATAACGTAAGAAGTGCCGTTCCCAGTTAGTACATCTGGTGTTCTAATCTCTGGAGTACTTCCAGATGGTGATAATTGGATTTCGGATATGGCAATCAACCAAAACCCAGTGTGCGTGAAATTAACTACTACATTATCAACATCCATATCCATTGTATAATTGAAAGTCTCACCTTTCCATTCATATGAATCGTTATTGATTTCGATTGTGATGTTGTAATATACCTCCTCAGCGAAGATAATTCTCATAATTCCCTCAGAGCCTAAGTTTCCGATTGGCACAACCATTTCTGTCTGCGGGTCAATATTCAACTGAGGTGGAGCGTTAGCACTCATCTCTCCACTAATTATCATTGTTGAGCCCTCTTCGACAACAAAATTAGACCCATCTTCAATATTATAATCCCCACTAATTTCAAGAGTAGCCTCGTTTGTTACTGTGTGATTGCCTGAAAGGTTACCATTTGTACTTAGATTCTGATTAGAATCATATTCGGTCGCAGAAACCGAATTCAGGCTAAATAATATCAATATAGACATTAGAACTGCTCTTCGCATGGTTACGGGATTTACTCATAGCAAATGAATGAAACGCTGTTAAGTTCAGTAAGGCACATCTTTCCAGCCGATTTTGTATCCAATCAGATTGAATGACCTATGCAATAATGGAGTGATTACGACCAGTAGAATCATTGGTACGATTAATTCCCTACTACCGTGAGCAGATTCGGTTAAGAATATCTGACCGAATATGAATACTGAAACTGCAAAAGGAAGAGTATCTAATAACGGTGCTTTGCTCGACACATCCCCTTCTCTTTTCATTCCTCTTCTCCTTTTTAAATAAGATCCAGTTGAGTCGCCGATTAGGCTTGTAAATCCTAAGAAGGTTCCCAGCAAAAATGCATTAGCAGCCCAGCCAGTTGAACCATTAACGGGTGAAATGAATATCCAATTTTCTGGTATGCTTACCATCAAGACACAAAGCAATCCGCTGGTTAATGACCCACCAACAAGTCCGTTCCAAGTTTTTCCGTCTCCTAAAATACGATTTCCATCTTTGTGAAATTTACCACCATCTATTGGCCATGGTCCATATCCAGTTTTTGGCAGCCACTTGCCCCACATCATTGCAAAGGTGTTAACCAAAAATCCTGGGAGATAAATCCACAATGTGAATAACATCATCTCGAAGGTATTGAAGTCGCCCATGATTGCTTGGGCACAACTAAGCCTTTGAATTGAATGGAACAAATTCGTTCAGATGGACTTATTTGCCTCGTATAGATGGAAGCGATATGTCAGGATTGTCGGTATTAGTGGTGGGTGGCGGAGGCAGAGAACACGCCATTTGTCTCGGTCTTTCTGCAAGTGAATCAGTATCTGAGATTCATTGCGCTCCAGGAAATGCTGGTACGGCAGACATTGCGACAAACCATAATTTTTCAGAGGTTTCAGACCTAATACATCTTGCCTTTCAGTTAGATGTTGATTTTGTAATCGCTGGTCCGGAGGCGCCTTTGTGTGAGGGTTTAGCCGATCTGCTCGCAAAAATGGATATTCCTTGTTTTGGTCCAGTTGCCAATTTAGCAAGATTGGAAGGTAGCAAATTACACGCAAAGCAAGTGATGGAATTGAACGGGGTCCCAACTGCAAAATTCCACGTACTCGAGAGGGATTCTGATATTGAAAGTGCTCTTGATGAGTTTTCGTCAAACCCTTGGGTCATCAAAAGAGACGTACTCGCCGGAGGTAAAGGTGTAGTTGTAACTGAAAATCGAAATGAAGCAAAGGAATTTATTGAACAATCAATTGATTCTGACGGGCAAGTTCTGTTAGAGGATTTCTTGCCAGGTGAGGAAGCAAGTATGCTGGTTGTTATGGATAGGAGTGGATTTGTTTGCCTTCCCGCTAGTCAAGACCACAAAAGAGAGTTCGAAGGCGATAAAGGTCGTAATACTGGAGGAATGGGAGCTTACGCTCCGGCACCAATATACACTGAAGAAGTGCATATGAAAACGGTTGAAAGAGTTGTTAAACCAATGCACTCTTATCTTTCAAAACAAAGAGTTCCTTACAGAGGCGTACTTTACTGTGGATTGATGATAGATTCTCACGGAGACCCCTATGTCGTAGAATTCAACGTAAGATTTGGAGACCCTGAATGCCAAATAACACTACCACTGATTGATTCAGATTTGGGTGAGATGTTTAAAGCGGCTTCAACAGATTCCTTGTCGGAATTAAATGTCCAATTTTCTAACAATCATGCAATGACTGTTGTTCTTGCGGCTGAAAATTATCCAGGTTCGGTTGAAAAAGGGAGAATAATTGGAAATCTTCCTAAGAATTCAGATAGAGGTTGGGTCAACCATGCAGGTACAAAATACGAGAGTGGTGTATTGGTTTCCAACGGGGGAAGAGTTCTTTCCTGTACAGGAATTGGCTCAAATTTACAAGAAGCAGCAAACATGGCCTATTCTTTAATCGAGCAAATTGAGTTATCCGGCTCACATTATCGGCGAGATATCGGTCACAGGGCCCTAAATAAAAATTGAGAAAACAACCTCGCAGTAACACGTTTTAAATTAAGGCCTACAGGTTGCAGTGGAAATACCCGTAGGGAACGCATAAAAAGGGCCCTTTGGTCGCCACAACGCTACAGCCATAAGGCTGGACAAAAAAACAGAGGGAAATGAATATGTCGACAGAAAACGACAGTAAAATTGGAGCCCCAGAACCTATGCTTGGTTGGCTATTAGCCCCCATAGCGATTTTGTTGGCTCTGTTAGCGGATTATGGACTAGATTTTGGTTTAGTTCTGGATATGAATGAAATGACACCATTTGCTATGATTGCCTTAGGCGCAATATTGGCAATGACACCACGCTACCTGCGTGAGAAAAAAATCATAACATTCCCTACAGCATCTGTTTCCCTCGCTGTATTGATTGTTTCATTGATACTCTCCAATGTTGTTGCAAGCGTTGCAGATTCCAACTTTGTGGCCACGATTTTCTTGGTGACTATGTTTGGTGGATATCTTCTTGATAACAGTGGCAGACATGAGTGGAATACCGTCCTTGTATTCAGCATGGTCGGACTGTGGACTGCTGTTGTTTCAGCAGCAAACTTTGCGGATACACAAACCAATTTGTTGGTAATCGAAGGTGAAGAGTATGTAAGAAATGGAGCATGGCAAGAGGCTGTGGGGTATGTCTTCTTCAGTACATGGAGTATATTCACAGTACTCGGATTACTTGCTGCAGTTCTACTGCGAGGAGTACTAACACCTGCGACCGATGTAGGATGGTTTGGCTACATCAAATCATTTGATGGAAAATGGAACAAAGCTACTCTTCCTCTGCAAATTGCACTTGGAGTATGGGCTTTAACCCACATTCTGACTTTGTACTATTTCGGTACACTGGGTGATCTAAATATTCTTGGAATCTCAGGCTTGGACAATTATCACGGATATATTGGATTCTGGCCTGCTGCACTTACTGGTGTTGTAGCATTGGTCTGTGCTTGGATGGCTGCTGAAAAATGGTACACAAGGACCTTGTTTATAGGTTCGATGTGGTTACTATACATCGTTTCATCATTGTATGAATCGAGTCACTGGGAAAGCGACAGACTTGAAGGAACCTGGGCCGTATGGATTTGGTTTGGAATAACCTTCTTCATCGGCGTTTTGATCTATTGGTTTGCAACCCACGAGCAATACGGTGGATGGAAAAATCGTGAGTCGCACGAACCAAGTCAGGCTAAGGTATTCTGGTCCAATCACTGGGCAGGAATCATGGTTTTCATGGCTTTCATCACGGGCTTAGCAATCAGAATTCAGTGGTATCTCGTGCCCTCAATGAATTCTTCCGGTTTGGAATCATGGGACTTAACTGGAGGTTCTGACCCATGGTACATGAAGAGAGTAGTAGACTACGTAATTGCAGAAAATGCACACTTGATATGGGATGCTGACAGAAACTATCCAGTTGGAGGTATCAATCCAAGACCACCTCTATTCTCATGGTCTATGGCAATGGCTGCAATGCTATTGACCAACCTAGGTTTGTCCTCTGACGAGGCTGTTTGGTATTCAATGCTTGCTCTACCGGCAATTTTCGGTGCATTAATTGTGTTCCCAATGGCTGGTATCGCAAAAGACCACTTCGGTAAAGGTGCTGGCGTTATTGCGGCTTGGTTAATTGCATTCATGCCGACCCACGTTCAAAAATCAACTTGGGCTATGGCTGACCACGATTCGTTTGTTTTGCTGTTCTTGACTGCAGCATTCATGTTTTATCTGCGTGCCATTAAACACGGTGGAGATGAAAGACTATCTCGAACAACAAATGCTTGGCCTTCCGGAATATACAACGCACTTGGCGTTGTAATGAAGGAGAAGAGAACTGCATCCATGAACGCCATAGCCGCAGGTGTCTGTTTTGGTATCGTAGCATTGGGTTGGAAAGGATTCGTATACGGACCTGCAATTATCTTCCTTGCATACGTAGTTCAGGTTGCAATGAACATGTTGAGAAAGAAGGATAGCACCACAATCTCTACAATCAATTTACTATTGCTGGGAACAATCTTCGTCATGATAATCCCGTTCTATGCTCACCCACAGCTGGATCTGGTTTGGAATTCAACAGGATTACAACCGCTATTATTCATAGCTGTTTTCACACTAGCGATAGCTTGGATTACAACTGGATTTAGAGACAAGCCATGGCTACTGGTCCTTGGTTCTCTATTCACTGGTGGTTTCGTCTTTGGTTTGGTACTTTACTTACTGCAATTAGCAGATATGTCCAACGCATGGGAAGTGCTTACCACTGGTTCAGGTTACTTTACTAAGAACAAGATTTTCGGAACAATTGCGGAAGCGAGTGCCCCGAGTAGAGGCCAGTTATTCGCTTCATTCGGACCAATCGTCTTCGTTATTGCAATTGTAATGGGATTCATTGCTTTGTGGGACGGAGTAGTAAAGAAAAATCAGCCTCACCTAATTTTGGGTATGTGGGTTCTCATCGCATCATACATGGCTTGGTCAGCTGGAAGATTCCTCTTCAACGCTGCACCTGCAATGGCTGTTATGGGTGCGTGGGGTATCACGGGACTCTGGAGAGCAAGCGGTGCCGGTGAAATGGCAAAGAAATGGAGAAGAATGGGCATCAGAACCCCTGGAGAGAGAATCACCAACGCAAGAAAAGCAGTTTGGAGAACTCCACAATTCAGTGCAATTGGTCTTGTATTGATGCTTATTTTCTCTCAGCATGCAAGTTATGGATTAGACGCTGCAATGCCGTCGTCAACAGTTCATGAGTCAAACATGGATGAAACAATTTACAACATAGTTCCAGACATCCTAAGGTGGAACGATTTTGGTTTTTCAATACTCGATGATTCAACATACGATGACAATTCGAGATGGTATCTAGGCTCGTTTGGTTCGGGATTCAACGATAGAGGTTGGAATTTGGCTTATGAATGGTTAGCCAATCAGGACGTATATCACGTTGGAGTAACATCGGAATCTGCTTGTGATGATGTCTCAGGAAATTGGGACTCATCAGAAAATATGTGTTTGATGAAGTACTCCGATAAGCCTGCATTCGTATCGTGGTGGGATTATGGTTTCCAAGCTCTTGAAACTGGAGACCACCCATCAGTAGCAGACAACTTCCAGTCTGGTATTCCTGCGGCAGGTAACATGCTTTTGTCAAGAAACCAAGATGACCTCGTTTCGATGTTCATCTGGAGATTGTCAGAAGCAGACATGATCTACAACGTGGGAAGTGACGATAACAGAGTTCACACGAAATCGTTTGTTCAAACAATCGGTAAATACCTCTCAGATGAGCAGGTAGCTGAATTCGTGAAGATTCAAACAAATCTTGAGTCAGATGATGTCATTGAAAGACTATTCGAAGTAACCCACACCAATGGAGATGTCGTTCTTGCTCAAGGCTACAACATCGTCGATGGAATTGTTGACACCAATGGGCCAATGATCTACAAAGTCTACGAAGATGGAGAAATTATTCCGTGTATACCTGATGAAGGGCAAGTAGACATCTGTGTGGGAGACGCGTACTTGAATTTCGCTAATGCTGAATCTGTATTCAACAATAATGTAAGGTCACCTGCTGACACGAAGATGGAAGCATCTCACTACATCGTTGGAGATTATTGGTATACCTCAGACCTAATCGAGGAATTTAACTCTGTAAGTACCGGTATCCACCGAACAAATTCAAAAATCGCTCTAATCACTCAATTGTTAACCTCATCATTGGATCCAGACACACTCCACACAATGTTCGCTGACCTATCTAACAATGCGGTCTATTCTGTTCAAGATTACGAAGGAGCTCCAGGTGATTTGATTACCAGAGACCACGAAATTAGATATTTGGCAGTTGATACAAAACTTTACCCTCGTGGTGGAAGTTACAACTCTGAATACAGTGGCGGAAACCCCACAGGTATTTTCGCACCTGTTTCAATTCTATCAGGTCAGGACTTCTCAACCTTCATGGATGAAGTTTACATGACTTCAAGGGGTCAATTCAATGACGAAATGACCCGAGAGGAGTTCGATGAAGAAATGACAAAGGATATCCTGAATCAACAAGCAGGTCAAGACTTCGACCCGCTACAGTTGGTAGATGTCAGAGTTGACCACAAGCCAGCATTCTTTGATACAATGCTTGCCAGAACCTACGTTGGATATGGTTCTCCGAACCTTGGATTTGCAACAACTGAACAACCTGGACAGCACTGGGGACAATCAGGTACTCCAAATTCAATATTAACCAACGCATTACCAATGCCTGGTGCTATGATGAACCACTTGGTGATTGCAAACTGGTACAATGCTGAAGACCCTAATGACGGCCTTGGTTCTTCAAACACCCTTGTCAAAGTAATGAAGTATTATGCCGGTGCTGAAATTTGCGGACAAGTAACAATGTCAGACAATGGTTTGCCACTATCTGATGTTAGGATACTGTTAGAGAGAGACGCATTCTCTGGAGAAGATGAAACTGATCTTGACAGTGATACATACTGGATTCCAATCGGTAATACCGACACAGATGAGAACGGAAATTGGTGTTTCATAGCGCCTGCTGGTAAAATCAGAGCATCTGCATATGCAGGTGAGTTTGACGATGCAGTTGCTAAGGATAGCTTCCAAGCAAACGAATACTCAAGTGGCCTAGGTGATTTGACGGTTGATGTTAACGAAGACCGTGAAACTAACGCCATAACCGCTCTTCTTGGAAAGGTATCGAACATGACTTGGATGGGTGAAATAACTTACAACATCACAGGTCAGCAAGCTGATAGATTAGCATCTTTCGACGAAACCTTCGATATTGCGGTTGATTCAAGTGGAATATCTGGAACAGTTACTTGGACAGGCAACGAATCATTCGAAGGACAAGCATTAGATGGAATTGATTTCATCCTGAAGAACATTTGGAGTATGACCTCGAACTACACGCTATCAACATCAAGTGGTTCATTCACCACTGAAGACGGCGATTCGAGAATAATCCAAGGAAGCGGTGAAGTATTGTTTACCAACAATGGTTCTTTCGACACACAAGGTAACCCTGCTATCGTTAGAGGTTTCACAGGTAATTTCACAAGAATAGTCGACGATGGAAGGTCGTACACGGCTAGTGCTACATTCAGTGGTGCTGGAACAATTGTTGCAACATCAGTTGATTATGAACATACAATTCCATCTTGTGAGTATTCAAACGAATCCTCTAGCCCTGAACTACCAAGATTCAACGAAACAGTAGAAAACGAAACAGTAACTTCTACTCACGTAATTTGTCTAACAGAAGAAGCGGACACATATTACTTCATGGGAGAAATAAATGCAACTGGAAGGATGACCGCTGAAGGGCCAGTTACGGTAGTTAAGTATCTAGACGGAGAAACCTTCGAAGGTACAGGTCTGTTTGAAGGAATAGGAACTGCAAACGGTACTGGTTTATTCATCGGAGAGGGAACTTTCTCGGGTGACATGGTTGCCCCGGGTTCGTTCTACAAGACTGGAATATTACCCGGTACTTACAACATGATAGCTATCATGCCAAATGGAAAAGAAGTATTGCTACCTGACCCGGTTGAAGTTGGACTGACTCCAACAAACAACCTAGAAATGGTACTACCTGGTTCTATCTTTGCGGATACTCTACTCACTCAATCAACCGATACGGGAGCACCAGAACCACTGCCAAATCAAACGATTGAACTTCTTGATTTAGACATCGATGAAGATGTACCAATTGCAGAAATCATCACTGATGAAGAAGGTAACTTCAGTTATGGTCCTATAGCTGCTGGTGAATACCAATGGAGAGTTGATGTTGATGGAGATGGTTGGTATGAAATGCTGATGAACTTCACAGTCGGCCAAGATTCAGAAAATATTTCACTCGCAGCATTCATCCCACTGAAACAGGATGTAACAATTAACCTGCTTGCAGGAGATTCTGGCCTAGATTTATCCAATAGAACATTGACTTTTACTAATACAGAAAGCACTGATTTACTACCAATTATCGAAACTGCAGTTTCTGACGAGAATGGAATTGTGACGGTTGAATTATTCACTGGAAGTTGGATAGTTTCCGATGAGAATGACGAGGAATATGTTTTGTGGAATGAATTCGATTTAGAATCAGAGGATATGGAGTTCGACTTAACATACTCTGTAAGCGTTTGGATTAATGCTACGCTGTACAGCGTCAGAGCAGAAGGCGAAACGTTATTGGATAATGGAGAAACATTAGAGAATCTAACCAACGTCTATCTGGATGACCCATCTAACGCAACAATAGAGCCTGCAAGCAATGTCAAGATAGAAGCTCGTTCAGGTTCAATTGTCATCGATACAATATCTGATTTCAATGGTAATTACTCGATGCGATTACCAGAGAACATGGTTTTCCACGTCACAGCTGACAGATTCTCCGGATCTTCAACATATGCCGGTGGAATACTTGTAGAAAATGCACCAGACCTCGAAAGTGGTAACATATACCTACTAAATACTGGAAATGTAGAAGGAACAGTGTACATCAGGGAATCTTTGACAAATGGCTCAGGTGCTGTTTGGAGTAATGAAATACCAGGTTCCCAATCGATAGAAATCATAGCAACAAACGACGATGGATTAGAGTGGAGGTCACAACTTGATAACTCTGGCATGTTTACGTTCAATTTGAACAAAGGCAACTGGACTTATACAGTTTCTAATGAATTGATGAATGTCGAACCGGTAGTGAAAAATAATTCTGGATATGAAATGGAACCAGTTGATTTGATTGCAAATCCAGACAATGTATCTGTAACTTTCAGAATATTCTTGGATACTACTGACGGAACATGGGAAAATGGAAGCGCGATAATGCCAGCATTTGACATTGTTACAATGAGTGGCATCGGAATCAATGCTACGGTTACACCAGACGATTATGATTTAGTAACTGGAGAAGTCACTTTGGAATTGTCTGTCGGTCAATATACAATTGAGTTGTCACCAACTCTTCCAACAGATGAAAATGCAACTGACTATTATCTGCAATCAGACTTCATACCAAACCTGAATTTAGGATTGGGTCCATCTGGTGAACCTCTATCAGTACCAATAATTCCTGAATATCTCGTTACAGGGAATGTTACTACTGAAAGTGGAATGGCACTTTCGAACTCAACTGTATGGTTAAGGAATGAAGCCGGTGACGATTTCCATCCTCTCAATACTGATGAAAATGGTTCATTTGCAAAATATGTGCCTGGTGGATTCTGGTATGTTGAGGTGGCGGATTTCACCGCTGACGATAGCGGTGAAACCGAAATCTTCAGAGGAGTATTAGACCTCAATGGAGCTGAGAGAGATATCGTTTGGCAAACACAAACTGCAATGCCGGTTACTATGCAATTACAAGAGATGTTTACAGGTGTTAATGTAACAGCAACCCGAATTACCGCTGTGAGCAACGAAGGCTTAGGTAATGTAAGTCTTGGCCCGTCGGATAACTTTGGAAACATTTCAGAGGTTCTAATGCCAGGTGATTGGACACTACACCTCAACAGAACAGAAACTCTCGAACAGTGGATTTTGGAAGAGGGAGTTTACCTCTCGGACAATCTCGAAAACGGTATTTGGAATGTTGGCGTTGTTGAAGTTAACAAACACGTTTTGATCGGTGGAAAGATATTCTGGGATTTGAATGATGATGACTTACCATCACCTGGGGAGGGTGTTGAAAATGCTACCGTTAACGTCACAGCCGAAAGAGGATGGGAGTGGACATTGCAGACAGACGCAGGCGGTGTTTGGTCAGTCTTCGTTCCAATCAGAGATGATTACGATGTGCAAGCTGAAAAACCCGGATTTGATTCAGCAACATACACGAACGAAACTTCCTCAACATATGCTTATGTTGTTAATGACACGCATGAAAGCAGAGATCTTGAATTAACTGCAGGTCTAGTTTCTGTATCAGGTAATGTAACTGACAGCGTTCCTACAGCCATGAGATTGGAGGGCGCAACCGTCACACTATACCCTGCATCTGGAATCGTTAGAGACCCTGTTGTGATTACTAACTTAGTTTATGAAAACGACATCTTATCCTGGTCTGACGATATAATGCCGGGCAACTGGATTGTGTACGTTGAAGGAACTGACACAGACGACAACGGTGGAGGAATCGCTGTTGGATTACTCGAGGCATCAGTTCAGGAAGGCGCTTCCCTTGACCTTGAAATGCGAAAGGGTGGAAGATTGACATTAACAAGCTCGTGGACTGACATAGAAAACACTGTTCTAACAGCAGGCGATGTTGGTGAAGATGTATTCGTTACGATTTCTCTAGGAGATGAAGTTGAATGGGACATAGCGTTTGATACTAACGGAGAATTGAACATAATTCTACCTTCATGTGAAGGAAGTCAATCTTGTGTCGACCTTGAAAGTGAATTCGAAACAATACAACACGATCTACAATTGACCATGCCTTATTCTTCCGGTATCGTGGTTGATATCGACCAAGACACAGCGATAGACAAGGAAATGCAATTTACAAAGAAGGTTGATTCAGACCTTACTGTAAGCATCGAATCAGTCAACTCTGGTGCCACATATTCCGTAGATGACTTGGGCGACTTAACCGCTACAGAAACTGATTCTAATGGCTATGAGGTCATCGAGTTAACTCTAAACTTAATCTACAATGGTACAGAAATTGAAGATGTTTTCAGCACATCTGGCTCACTTGACCTAACCCAAGATTCAGAATTCTGGTCTGTTGAATTCAAGGATAAAGACGGAAACTGGGTAGATAGCATCAATGTTACAATGGGTATTGGCCAGAATAATTCAGATGAAAATCAGGTATTAACAAACCAGGTTGATGTTAGAATTACTCTACCATTGCAGAACCAGTCAATAACCTATGATGATGGTCACACAGTCAAGATGAGATTTACAGCCGAAGGTGGATTAAGTGAAGAAACAGTAGTTGTGAGAGTACCCCAAATCTACAACATTAGCCTTGAAGACGCACCAGAATCTATCGGTATTGCCGATGGTGGAACTGTTCTTGTTACTTTAAGAGTCGATAACCTTGGTAACGGTGATGATACAGTTTCGGTTACTTCATCAATACCCCAAGTATGTGTAGATGCAGGATGGGATGTCACACCTAAATTGTCTAATCTCACCATCGCTGCTAACAATGACAGGAGTCAGTCATTCACAGTATTTGCACCAACAAATTCGACATTGGATGATTGTAATGTAGCGTTTGAGGCTACAAGTGAAGGTGACTTTGAAGTCCAGACCGCCTCAACTGAGGTTGTAATTGCTGTGGCAGATTTGACTATCTTGACTGAGAGCATTGAGCCAAGAAATGCAGATGCGTTTGCTAATCAGGATGGAATCTTTAGAGTACCAATTGAAAACACAGGATTCTTGTCTACAGGAGATGTAATCGTGTACCTCGAAGCATCTCAAGAAGGCACCGATTACCCAACACAGCAAACCACGATTAGAATCGCTGCACAAGATGTGGAGTGGGCTGAATTCTCATACTCAGACCTACCTCCGGGAACTGCACACCTAAGGGTTCGATTGGATGTCATCGATACACCACTTGATTCAACAGTTGAGCCAGTCGACTTCTCGAGAAAATTCTCTAACGTAGCTGATGGCGAAGAATCCCCGTGGATTACTGTAGTTATATTCATGCTCACAATCTTAGCATTGTATGGTGGATATAAGGTTGCCAGAAAGGGATCTTCTAGTAGATTCTGATTGTAAATTTCTGTTAAAATATGCTTTGACTACCATGTAGTTAGAGACATATCTTCAATAGATATACGATGTATGTTCATCTATGTGGGGGGATGACAATCAACTTGACAACGTTGATTTCATGCCGGAACCTACCGATTTCCGAATAGTTTCTGCTGTTGACCCCTCCACAAATGGGCATCAAGACGGGTGGAGGTCTGAAGTAGTTGGATGGGCTCCATTACCCGTTCATACAGTACCTGCTAGGCGACGTAATACACGGAGGATTGCTAATGCTGGTATTTTTGTTATTCTGACAATTCTTTTTTGGGCACTTCTAAAGTCGGAGTTTTTTTGGCTTGAGATCCCACCTCCAACGTCGGAATGGGCATACGAAGATTCTGGGGCAAGAGACTTACAAGACATTGGACTAACAGGTGATGGAGTTAGATTATGTATGGTTGATACAGGGATTGATGCTAGTCATTCCGATTTTGAAAATTTGGAATTAATTTTCAGAGATTTTACAACAGGTTCCCAAGAACCCGTAGACCGAGGTTCTTTGGCACATGGCACAATGATGGCAGGAATCGTGGCCGCTGATGGTTACATGGTGGGGGCGGCACCAAATGTCGTACTCGGAATGGCAGCTGCTCTCGGGGATGATGGTGAAGGTGGAAACACGGGTAATGAAGAAGTTGTGGCCAATGCAATAGAATGGTGCTGGGAATCATTTGAGGCAGATATTATTTCATTATCGTTAGGAGGTGTCAACGATCCTAATTCTCCAAGGAATGGACCAACTGTTAACGCCGTAAATGTTGCATTAAGCAAGGGAATATTTGTCGTTGCAGCCGCTGGTAATGATGGTGGTGACGGTGATGATGGAAGGGTCACTACACCGTCTAATGTCCCTGGAGTAATCACTGTAGGGGCTTCACAAAAGGATGGAAAGGTTTGGGAAGGCTCCTCTTTGGGTGAAAGCGTTAATTCTGATGGTCAAGAAAGAGAGCATCCCAATTTGAAGCCTGAGATAATCGCACCTGGTGTAGATTTAATATCTACTGGAGATAATAATCAGTATTATACCTCGACAGGAACGAGTGATTCGACAGCTTTAGTCGGTGGAATTTTGGCATTAATTCTTGAATCAGAACCACATCTTAAGAATAAAAATATTGATTGTATTGATGAAGTAAAATATGCCTTGATGAATTCCACAATCACTGATGATGGACTAATTTCTCACAATTCAAAATCAGGATATGGCGTGATAAATGGAATGGGATGGCTAACTGAAATACAGGAGAATGTGACCTGTCAATCTGGTTAAACGTATTACTGCGTGCAAATATCAAAGGAATTTAAAAATGATATTTTATTTCGAATATGATACAATGTTAATTTTTGGAAGAAAAATATATGATATTATAAAGTAATTTTGATACTTTCCAATTGAAATCTGTACCAATGTGTTAAGTTGGTGTTGTGAATCCGGAGATTAGAGGCGATGTTATGTCGGATTTAGCACAGAGGACAAAGAGCATTGGGATTGTTAGCATTTTTATGTTATCACTATTTGTGGCAATGGCAACAACGATTCCACCTGTAACGGCGATAAATGAAACAAGTTCTGGCACCTTAACTGGTACAGAAACTTGGATGGGTGTTCACAATTTAGACGGGGATTTGCTAATCTCTGGGGGCTCGAAACTAATTATCAATGCGGGAACTACAATCAACGTTCCTTACGATAAGAACATCAACATCCAAGGTTCAATTTGCGCTGGAGACTCCTCTTGCGGTGCTACGCAAGCAAGTACAGGTTCTCCGATTAGGTTCATTTGGGGCGATGCTCCAGGTGGAAACCTAACATCTCGATGCTATGTTACGGGACTTTGGAATCCAGATCTGTCCTGTGGTTCAGGAATATACATAGATTCAACAATAGATCAAGCGGCTACTAGAATGAACCACATCGTAATCGATGGAGCATATGGTATACCAGTAGACATAACAGGACAGGGCAATGTAAAGTATGGCGCATTGGTTTTCGATGGCGCATCGCTATCTGTCAGTAATCCAAGTTTTACTGACATCAATACAACAAACGTTCTAGCAATTAACGGCGCATCTCCTACATTGGATGGTGGCACCTTCGAAGTTGGCGTTGATGAGGAAGGTTTCCAAGGAGCTGCAATCCAAGCATACGGAGCTGGTGCAGGACTTGTTGTGATGCAAATATTGAATTCCGCATTTACAGGTGCCGAAACTGACTGTGGCTCCCAAGGCGGTGGAAGGTCTGCAATTTACCTTGAGGATTCATTCGTTAGAATGGATACAATTACAGTATCTCAGAACTCATATGGAGCATTTTTGCGATCTTCAAGCGGATACCTAACAAATTCCTCAATGGACATAAAATGTAACGCAATCGACACAAACTCTCACCTAACAACTGGTACAACAAAATACACTTTCTACATAGAAGATAATTCGATTACAACCGCAGAAGGTGCGGGAATTACAGCGTACGATGAAGCGATTGTAGTTGCTAACAGAAATACAATATCTGGTGCAGCTGAAGGTTCAGGGTTTGGAATTAGGTCGTCGTACGTCACCGCAAATCACAATACGATTGGACCAATAGGCGGTTGGAACGGATTTTGGATATATGGTGAATCAGATGTTTCTGCTGAAAATAATACTATACTTGATACAGGAAAGGAACCGGTTTTGATTGGAGAATACCATCACAAAGATCAGGGTTGGAATGTTCCAAGTCCAACGAAATCAAGGCTTTATTTTGCAAACAACCAGATTTCTAACAATTCAGGTACATGTAGTTCCCAAGCAATGTACGGCGGAGATTTCCCTTGTCCTGCGTTCCATGTCTATATGTCATCTGCAACTTTCATCAACAACATAGTAACAAATAGCATTGGTGATGGATTTAGGATTAAAGGCGGTATCGTTAATGCACAGGGTAACGATATAGTGACTGCAAATGCTTTTGCGGCTAACATTTCTCATTATGATGACAACTACGGTAACAAGTATGGCTCAATCGCTTACTTTAATGACAATACATATTCAGGAGCAACGCAGATTTACAACGTAACCGAATCGCGTGTTTCGATTCAAAGCGAAGTAGTTCCTGACCCAGGAAACAACACATTGTATCCTGTCCAACTTTCATGGCAAGGTGCAGAATGTGACACAGATATTTCAGAGTGTCTTGCAGTTCCATTAACCGCTGATTGGCCTCCTAGAGGAATGCCACTCTCAATGGAATTGAAGGCTAATGCAACCACATTCACGTTTGCTGATGTACAGAATTTTGACCGATCTAAGGTACATGTTCAGAACCAGAATACAGCATGGGGTGTACAAGTAGAGCAAGCGGAATTAGTAAGGTATCAAGTGAAGGCAGATAACTCACAAGTGGGAGAAGCGCTAGTCAAAATCAAAGATGCCACAGGTCGCTCGCTTTACAATTTGACAACCGACGCATATGGTTATACTCCGTGGATTTCATTGCCGTCAGACTTCCACATAGACACCAATTGGGACCATGACGTGACAGACCCAGGAGAAAATTCCTGTGGCGATTACATCGATAATGATGGAGACACACTCAAAGATGGCCAAGACTCAGATTGTCAATCTGGTGGAAGGGAAATGCCAAGCTATTCTGTCGAGGCATCTAAATTTGGAAAAGGTACATCGACCCATGATTTCGATCTAACCGGTATGGTGGATGAAGTTGTTCATCTCTCAAACATGGCTCCTTCAGTAATGGTTTCTCAACATGATGGTACATCCTTTGCAAGAAACGTAGTCCTGTCCGGCTCTGCACACGATGGCTATTCTGGACCATACTTCAGTGATTATGACTCCTATTCTAGTCAATTTGGAGAGGTAAAGAAGGTTGAAATTCAGCCACATGGTAGCCAAGATTGGTATCAAGCTACTGACACTTCAGGTGCAAATGGAGAAGTTACAATGACAAATTGGCCATTTAAGTCCTGGAGTTTTGAATGGGATATGGCAAACCACTTCGAGGATGATGTTACTTTCAGAGTAAGGTCCACAGATGGTATAGATGAATCAACAGTAGTTACTAGAGTTTTCAAATTAAACATCAATCCTCCAACAATTAATCTGGAAACTCCTATTGACGGATCAACTCATGATGGGCAAGAAGTTCTGTTTAGTGGCACTGCATCTGATAGTTACCAAGGGGTTCAGGGTAGCGATATAGCAGACATTTGGTTTTCGGTTGTAGGGCCAAATAACTACTCGGCGAACTACGCCGCTGAAAGTGGAGGTGCACCAACCTGGGCCGACTCTTGGAATTTCTCAGCCCTTCCAAGCGGTGATTATACATTCACTGTTTGGGCAAGTGATTCAAATTACTGTCGCGAGGTAATCGATGTATGCACTCCAGATGTAGTTACTATTACCATCGACAACGACAACAGAATACCTATCGTTCAAATTAGTGACCCACTTCCTATGGACGTCATTAGAGCTGATGAAGAGACATTGGTTAGCGGTGTTGCAAGAGATAACGATGGGCAAGTAACTCGTCTCGAGATTAGTGTAATCGACCTAGCAAGCGGTATTGAGTTAAACAACGGTCCTGACCCTATTACATCATTTGCGTCAAATGGTGCTTGGGCGACCTACTGGGATACTAGCGATCTAGTTCATGATCAACAATACGAACTAAGGGTAAAGGCATACGATGGTATTGATTATTCAAACATCGAAAGCGTTCGAATAATTATCGATAACCCGACAGCAGCAGACAATATTGCGCCTGTATTTGTTAACGAAGATAATTGGCCAGATACAATGACAATATTTTGTGACGAAAAATCCTCAAGTTTCGAAAGGTGTGAGAGTGCAAGTATCAATTTACTTGATTTCTTCAATGATTCAGACGGAATAGGTCCTTCTTCCCAGCACTTCACATGGAATGTTTATGATAGCCCAGCAACAGTTGAAGACGATGATTACTTCGATCATATTCTAATATCTCCAGATGGAGTACTAACCTATAATCCAATGAACTCGAAATATTTGATATCTTCAGAAATTTCTGATTGGTCTTTGGTCAACGTAATAATCGAGGCAAGAGATATCCATGATTCTCTTGCTGTTTCGTACCCAGTGAGCTTTATGGTCAAGGGAGTACAATTTAGTGCTCAAAGAGTAGATTCGGGAATTGTTGTCTTCGAAGACTCTGCTGAATTCAGAGGAACTGGTTTGCCAGGATCTCAAGTTACTGCAAAGAAGGTAAAAGGCGAAATCTATCTTAATGCAACCACGGTAAAACCTGATGGAACATGGGAAATGGAGATCTCTTCATCTCAGCTTGGAGACGATGGTAACTACGACATTTTCTTCCAACAAAGTGATTCTCAAAAAATAGGTATGGGTGACGGTGTTGACATTTCATTGCAATCTGGAGACCCTGAATCAGAAGGAATGTCGACTTGGTTGATTACCGCACTCGTAATCATTGCAGTAATAGTGCTCGCTGGTGTGGGTGCATACTTCTTCATTGAATTTGAAGAAATTGATGATGAAATGGGTCACTCTGAAAATCAAGAACAAGAAAAGGACCCATACGCATGGGCCAAAGCTAAGGTTGCAGCAACCGCACAAGCAACTCCAGCCCCAGCCCCCGCTCCGGTTCCTGTTTCACAGCCACAACATCCAGGATGGATCTGGGACATGAATGCAAACGAATGGAAACCTGATCCAAACCATCAAGCAACTCCACAGGTTGTTCAGAATATTACATACAATATTACTGATAGTGCAATTTCTGGTGATATTGGTTCAACTAAAGAGAATCAATAATTTTGGAATTCAGTGATGAATCGATGATAGATCCGTGAGGGCAGGATAAGATATTTTGAGGGAATTAAATGGTAGCAAGTCCGAAACCAGGTGTGCAAGAGAGGATTTTACTCCACTTGTCTGATTTTTCAGACTTCATGAATTCTGTTGAAGTGCCTTTCTCTCTTTCACAAATGGGAATTGCAAACGCAGTAGCCATTGCAAGGTCCAACGTGCCTCGTGCAATTGCAGGGCTTAAGGACCAAGGATTACTAGTTGAAAGACAAGCGCACGTCCAGGGTGTAAGCCGAAAGAGAAAGGCGTATTTTCTTACAGAGTCTGGAATTTCACTTGCAGATGAAACATGGAAGAGATTGCGTGAGTTCAAACTAAGAGCAATCTTACCTGGTGGCCAAACTATCAATTCAACACTAGGAGAGATTCAGGACCAATTACCATTTTCAATGCGACCGGTAGATGTGATAAGGTATCTCGATGATAACTCGATTTTGGATGTAAGGTCACTTTCTGCTGATTTAGTTGAGCGTGATTTAACAAAGCATGTCGAAAAGCAATTGGTTTCAAGCCTTAGTGATTTACCAAGAATTCGACATTTTTACGGACGTTCAAAGGAATTACAAAACATGGTAAATTTGCTGGATGCTAGACCCACGACCCTCATGGTTCCAGGTATAGCAGGTATTGGTAAAACAACAATGGCCGCCAAGCTTATTGAATCATTTACACATCAGAGGAATTTACTTTACCATCGTTGTCAAGATTGGGATGGTAGTAGAGCATTCTTTGAAGCAATTGCGGATTGGTTATCAAGCCTCGGTGATTCAATGCTGGCTGATTACATTTCAGCAACTCCCGTCCCTCAACCTACAGATGCTGCAAGATTAATTCTAGATGCACTTTCTAATTCACCTGCTCTTATTGTAATAGATGATTATCATAAAGTAAGCGACATATCATTGCACCAAACCATACAGGCAATATCAAGAGGACTGGTTGAATATGAAGGCGAAATCGGTCTTGTACTGTTCTCTAGATCTTTCAAAGAAGTAGTGCCACTCAAAGATGCTGAAGGAAAAATAGTATCGCTTGTTCTACCTCTGGAAGGATTAGACCAAGACTCGACAAGGTCACTATTGACGGCATTTGATAATTTAGAGGAAGAAAAATTACTCTACATACATTCTCTAAGTAGGGGTCACCCTTTGATTCTTGAGTTGATTAACAGAGGTGCATCTGCTGGCGCTTTCCACGAAACCCTTGAAAATTACGTGAACATAGAAATATTTTCGAAATTATCAGGTGAGCAAAAGAGACTTTTGGGTGCATTATCAGTTTACAGGGAACCAATTCCACTTGAAGCAATTACAATACAAGGATTGAGTGTAGATGAATTAGACCAGTTAGTGGAATCAGGTCTCGCCAGACAAGCCGACTCTGATACCTATGACGTCCACGATTTGATTAGAGAATTCCTTCTCCAAAGTTTAGACAATCAATCAAAAGAAGATTTGCACAACAGAGCAGTGTCGTGGTATGAAAAGCAGACCGATAACAGTTCAGTTGCGATGGAGATGATATATCACCTAATCTCATCCTCAAGACATGAAAATGCTGTCGAGATTGTAATTCAAAGAGGTCGAGACTTAATCAAGGAAGGTCACGTTGAATTATTACATCTGCTAGTAGCAATTGAATTAGATTCCATTGCGCCAGAAAGTGCGTGTAAAATTGACAGGCTTAGGGGGGAGGTTCTCTCATTACTTGGAAGGTTTGATGAAGCGGAAGAAGCCTTCAATAAGGCAAAACCACTTGCCGAAAAAGCAGGCTTGGATGACATTATCGCCGACATTCTTTCCAACCTCGCAGATATTGCTCTGAAGAGAGGGGAACCTGATGCTAGCTTAGAAATGCACACAAAGGCCCTGGAACTATTCATTGCGCAAAATAATGCGCTTGGCGCCGCCAGATCATACAATAATATGGGGTATATCCTCAGAAGAAGTGGGGATAAAGAAAAAGCACTTGAAGCATACTCTGAAGTCGAAAAAATCCTGTCCACAAACGACTCCGAAGACTTGATTCCTGCACAAATTGTCCTTGCAAGGTCACTTCTTGACCTTGGTAAAGAAGACAGAGCACGTGACCATGCTCTTTCATCATATGAACGTACAGTTGACGCTGAGGATTCGATTTTACATGCAAGAGCGAGGGCTGTTTTAGGTAGGTTCTATGCGAAAACAGGTGATGCAGACCTAGCATTACATCACTACACAGGTGCCCTCGAGACAATGGGCGAAGCAGGAGACCCACTCGCATTGGTCGAGGTTTCAATTCTGCTTGGTGAAGTTCTTCAAGACAGTGGCAGAATTGATGATGCTTTGGAAAGGTATCGAGAAGCTCTAATCATCTCAGAAGCGAACGATTTGCGTATGCAAATTGGTGAACTATTAGCTAGGCTAGGTGGAGTGGCACCTGACAGGCAACGTAGAATGGAATACTTGCAAAGAGCCCTTTCAGTGTTCAGGGAACTGGGCGCACAAACACGAATGCGTGAAGTGCAAATGATGGTCCATACCGCAGTGATGGGTCGCTAATCAAAAATCAGGTCTTTCTTTAGTGATGTAGGTGACCCCGTCGTCATATACAACCCAGATGTATGTTGCACCGGATAGCGAAATTTCACCATCATAAATTCCCGCACCGGTTCCTGAAATCGATATGACTCTATCTAGGCTATTCTCCGTATGGTCGAGATGTAGACCTTCATCGTCTAAAACAAGTGTAAAAAGTGACTCGTCAGCTTCAGTTAATCTCCACTCAATGATTTCTGCATATCTTGAATTAACATCCTCCCTGCTTGCGGCGTCAGCCCTTTCGACAGCACCTGCGATATCTGCCATATTCAAATCAACAGCAGTGCTGTTCCACCTTTCTCTAGTTGAGGTTTCTAAGCCAAATGCCCAAACACTGAACATTGATAGAAAAATTACACCTAACATGAATGTGAATATGTACCCTAATTCTGTACTTGCTCCAGAATTATCTTTCACCAGTTTTCCTCTCAGGAACCCACCTCCGCAATTTCTACATCGATGCTACTAATCTGCAGATTGAATTGAATCGGTTCCCCAGCAGTGTGCCAAATTGATTCACTAGGCCCGTGACTTGGCACTGGCACCCATCCAGTGTAATCTTTGAGTTGGTCAAACTTACCAGGATTAACGATCCAGTCATTTGAAGACTCAAGGCCTTCGCTAGACCACGAGGCGATAGCATCTCCGTATGGGCCGACCCAACCCCTTCGGACATCATGTGCCGTACAAGATGCCAAACTTTGTCGCATTGTTAATTCCATATTCAAATTCATGTAACCACTTCCTTCGACTGATGTTGAAGTTGGGTGGATAGATGGTACAGTAACACTAAATCGAGGTCCAGGGCCTTGTCTATCTGTAGGTCCCTCGAGTATTGTAGGTTGCATCTCTGGGTGATTGGTAACAATAGCTCCTGCACTCCAAGCGACTTCTAATCCGGTAATTGATGTATCAAATTCATAGGTTAGTCTAGAAATGTGGAATGCCCATGCAGTGGACAAAACTGCGTAATTTGAATTATCTACGCTACCAATAAGTGTGATTTCGATACTTGCAGGGTGGTTTCCAGACTGCCATGATTTTACTATCTGCCCTTCAGGAATTCCATTCATAGTATCCCACGGGAGAGTTGTTGAAATCCAACCAGAGGCTGTTTTGTCTACAGTTATACATCGATTATCTCCATCATCCTCTAAAATTATCATTCCGTTGTCACCGTTCAGGATTTGTTTTTTCATATAATCGCCATGAGTTGATGTTTCATTCGAGATTGAATCTTCGGAATCTTCAATATATTTCATCCCTGTCAATTGCCCTGTATCGGTCGCGGGTAGTACAAATGCCCCTCTGTTTTCGATACTCCACTTCACCATAATATCCTCGTCACTCTTCAAGATAGTCGAATTTTCTATTCCGACAGGTGGCCATTCAATTGTCATCGTCTGATTTCCTGGAATTGAGTAACCTCCATTTCGCCAAGTTACTGTAGCAGAGTTTTCATTTGGATTGAAGAATGTGATGTTACCTGCAGATAGAGGTGCGATGAAATTCTTCGAAATGTAATTATTTTCTTGCCCCATTATCATAGTCTGCCCAGTGTTTTCATGAACAATCATAACTTGAGCATCGACATCTGTCACTATTTCGAGGAGTTTATCAGAACTAGTTTGAAATTGCTTAATCCAGGAATTTCCATATTGAATTCCTTCTGGCTGGATTACTACTTGTGATTGGAGATTGCCATCAATGGAGTATTGGACTAACATATCTGATTTTGACATTACCTCTACCGTTGTATTTCCTGAAGGAATTGGAATTGCCCAGTTCTGTCCCATTCCCGAAACCGGGTTAGTCTTGACTGGCGGGACTAGAGTTGCTCCGCCATTTCCATATAATTCGAGTCCACTCAGATCATGCGATGATGAAATCACGCTGTCGGTATTTAACCGCAAAACATCTCCTATAGAGATAGGATATTCATTTCCACCCTGTTCGACGATAACGGGTCCAAGAGGAATTGACAAACCATGTTTTGGTGTGACTAGGACAAAGTCCGCATTGTCATTTGGAGTAAACAAAAAGTGTCTATCTGGGCCTAATCGCATGTCCTCGTAACAGATTGCTTGGACATGAGATTCAGGATGTCTAATTTCAATTTCCCGATTCAAATCCAGTGCCCCTCGAATTCTAAAGGTTGTATCATCATGCCAAGATGCTGAGTACCACATTCCTCCTCGAATTCTATCCCACCTTAGAGTTCCATCAACCGGTATTAACTCTACTTCAGATGAATCCCCAGGGAGGCCGGATTCTGATAGTAGATTTACTTCATGATTCATAATTTCCATTTGGGATTGCATATCATTTCTTTTCAGCGACCCTTCTAATTCCTGAATAACTGGTACAAGTGACAAAAGCATAATCCCGATAATGGATATGACACCTCCAAATAGAAGAACAGTGGCGACTGCGGCGCTTACAGCTTCCTCGTCCCTGCGCAAGTTAGAGTTCATCATCGACTAACCTCCACTAGTTGAAGGTCGATTTCTAAATCAATCATCATTCCATCATGATCTATTGTCATACCATCGAAACCACTTTCTCTTAACCATGGTCTTATGCCTCTGTATTCCTCTAATGTATCAGACACTTTGTGAAGTTGGTAATCGATTAACCATCCCTCATTCATTTGGGGTGTAATTGTTGGCCCGAGGTCGGAACTGTACGTATAACGGAAATTCCATGCATCCCCACTAAAGATTTGGACAGGTCCTTTCGACCTGATATCAAAAGTAGCGTCCCTGCCATCTGGCACTGCACCTACCACCTGGATGTTCCTGAGGGACATACTCGAACGCATGGTGCCATCAAATAATTCTTCAATCTTCATATCAGGTGAGGAGGTTACCTTCCACGGCTCGTTTGAAAATTTGTCAAATCTTGCATCATTGATAATTCCTATCGAATGTTCACCAGTTTGGACTTTGGTATTTACTAACAGGCCTGAAAGCGATGCATGCGCATACTTGTGGATGGCTACATCGTGAACATTGTAAATGGTTACAATATATGTTCCCTGTAATGTTGTGTTATGGGATATTGTGATAGGTTCTTCACTCGGAGTAAAATTGACGTATTCTACTGATTCAGATGTCCAAATTTCTGCTTTTACAGCGGATTCATTTACGGCATGGATAGAAAATGTTGTTTGGTTAAGATATTCTACATTCACCCTTTCGTTCCATGTCAAATCAGCACTCAAAGTCCAGATTTCAGCATTTATCACTGGGGCAATTGAACTTGATAATGAATTGATTGTAGTGCGTAATCCAGTATTGTTGGCCGAAGAAGCAACAACATCTATCCTTGAGTCTAACCTTTCGGCTATTCCATTAGAATTGGCCCAAGATGTATTGTCCTGGAAATCATTAACGTAAGGTGTCAAAACGAGGAAAACACCACCCATCATAGTGACTACCATGGCAAGAAGCATAACTACGCCAATAACTTCGCTGACAGCGAGGTCATTGCGGCGACAAGTAGTGCCTCTCATCATGTTGAAGAGATAATTCCCCCCTCTTATGGTTTGACCAATTTAACATTAAAATTGGGCTATCCTCGGAGATATATTCCCTCTTGGGCGACCCTTTCTGATTCACTTTGACCTATGTGGTGGGTGAATTCAGGGCCGTCCTGTAACGAGATTTGGATATCTCCCTCAAATTGCTCTTGAATGTGATATAATACGACAGATTCAGCCAAGTGTGGTGCATTATTTTTTTCGGAGAGGTGTGTTAAAACCACAGACCTAGTCTCTGAATCGACGACTCTCGACAAAAATTGCCCTGTCTGGTTGTTTGATAAGTGACCTCCTCTACTTGAAATTCTATCTTTCAATTTCATAGGGTAAGGACCATTCATAAGCCTATTATGGTCATAATTAGCTTCGACTGAGATATGTTGGCAACCAGCAACATGGGTGACTAATTCTTCAGTCCAGGATCCCAAATCTGTAATTATTGCACCTCTCTCTCCGTTATGTGACGCAATAAATGCAACATTATCTGCGCCACTGTGTGGTACTGGGACAGGCAATATTGCTAGGTCACTTCCAAATTCTACAGCGTCTAAATTTTCGAATAAACTGACTCTACTGAGATCAAGATTCAGAGCCGTAGCAGTTCTATCATTACAAAAAACAGGTATGTCCCACCTCTTTTGAGCAATTTTTGCTCCACCTCCGTGGTCAGAGTGATGATGGGTTATGAGAATGCCATCGATTTCGGAGGGTTTAATATTCATCCTTGCCAATCTTGACTCGAGTTGTTTGCCACTAAATCCTTGGTCTATAAGGACCATTTTGTCACCACATTCGACTAGTGTAGAGTTGCCTCTACTCCCAGTTCCCAAGTGAGTGAATGACAAAGACATGTGAACAATCTATCGCCGTCGCGTATGGCCTTTGAATTAACCTATGTTTCATTTGAGAATTGGCAATTTTCACACAAAAAACCAAAGTGCCAGGTGAATTGCTGTCTGAACATTGTTCCATCACTCTATTAAGGCTGGTTTGATTGAGCAGAATATTGGGTGCAACCGCGCTCAAGGTGATAAGTATGCGTCGTTCACAGTCAACGCTTTTGATGACGGTAATGGTCGTTGCAGGTTTGTTCTTAGTCTCACAATTACCTGCAATTTCAAATGTTGGTACAACAAACCCAAATTTTACTGAGGGAGAAAGACCACCTGCTACCGATTCTGATGGGGACAAGATACCAGATGTACATGAAAATCTGTTTGGTGAATATATCAATTTTTCATCACCAGATGGTAGAGCAGTAGTGATGAAAGGATTGGATAGAGATAATGCATCTGATGCTTTTGTTGACTATGATTTAGACGGCATGAATTCAACAGAAGAATACTGTTGGCCGTATCCAGCTGAATGTACAAGTCCGAGCTTCCAGCGAGGATTAACAGGGATTGTGGAAGAATCTGGTGATAGAATTTATCTCGACCCACGAAAATCAGACACCGATGGAGACGGCATGCCAGACGGTTTTGAAGCACACATGTGTGAAAGACTTGGTGGATTTGATTCGGATGAAAAGAGGTTCACCTGTCTTTATTTCGACCCACTCAACGCAAGCGATGCAGATGTAGATTTGGATGACGATGGATTTGATGTCAATCGTGATGGTTTTCTGACAATCAACGAAATGCTTACCTCATCCGAGGAATATCAGTTTAATTCTCCTACAAATTGGACGAACGAATTAGACGGTCTGAGATGTTACTCGCCAGGACCCGGTTCTGCATCACTTTATGATTGGCCATTCATTTCCTCTGATAGTAACTTCACGTATTTTCCAAATTTACTATCTGCTTGTGCTAGAAATGGGACTGAAAACGTAGTTGATGAATATATCTGGTTGGGCACCAACCCTTTGGATGAGGATAGTGACAGATACAATTGGGACGGGGTAAAAAATCGAAGGTTATTTCCATCAAGTGGCGATGACATCAAAGACGGCTGGGAAATACACTTTGGACTCGACCCACTTAATCGCTCGAACGCACTCATTGACCTCGACAATGATGGATGGGATGCAAACAGAGACGGGACAATTAGCGAAGATGCGGCACGATCAGTGGAAGCATTAGCTGTTGGTGAACAATTGTCAACTTTGGAAGAATATCTTACTCACTTAGATGATGGTAATACAGTAAAAGCAGGAATGAGGTCCGTTGGTCTTGATTCTACCGCTGATAGTTACAAAGAATACATGCTGTATCAAGAGATAAATTCCAATGAAATATCGATTTACAATCATGATGTAAGGGATATAATGTCTATAGGTGATGAATTATGGGTAGGTACAAAATTGGGTGTTTCTATACTAAATTTTGAGGAAAACCTTGCAATACACCATGAATTGCCACAAGGTCACGACTTGCATGATATGATTCTTCTTTCCGAAAGTTTGGTGTTGATTACCGAAAAGGGTGTTTGGTTTGCACCATTAGTGGATGGAGATATTTCAGAAATTACTTCTTGGGATTTTTACTCTGGAAGATACACTGCCGGCACACAGTTAGTCTCGGATGGTTCTGATGAGTATGTCTTGTCTCTTGGACAAGGTGGATTCGGTTCGGTTTTCCAAGTAAATTCATTTTCCATAACAAAATACGACATAGGCCTTGGAATTTCAAATGCATTGAACAGCGGTAACGCCACTGCAACAGAAATATCTCATTCAGAAGTAAGCGATGGTTCCCTAATGCTTTATGTGGGTACTGATGTAGGTCTAATGACAGTTGAAACATCAAGCGCAAGAGACGCCGCAGTGCCAAATTGGAAGTTTTATTTCTCTCAAGAACCAACAACAATCGCTTCGAATATTGAATCATTGAGAGCAGTAGGTGCATTTGGTGGTGGGAATCCTGCTCAAGTCAACGCCTTAGTTGTCGACGGACCAGCTAATTCACCAGGACAAGTTGTTTGGATAGGGACTCCTTCCGGCCTTCACAAACTTGACATCCTTTCAGGTGCTCTAACCCACAGTGGCGATTTGGAACATCCTGGAATAAACGGATTCACGGTTGCAGGAACAAACGATATTGTTTCGATATTGCCCACAGATTCTGAATTGTTGATAGGATCTGCATGGGGATTATGGACCTTAAACGGGGGATATAGTGCCGTTTATGGTATGACAAATCAAGAATGGGTGCCGGGTATGATTTCTGCGATAGGTGTCCATAGTGTCGAAGGAATTGATACCATTTTCACAGGGATAGGGCCAGGAAAATACTCTAACTTAGAACTAATGCATCCAATGGCAAACGACTCTGATTCAGATGGAATGTTGGATGGCTGGGAAGTTAGATATGGGCTAGACCCAACTGACCCTTGGGATGCTTTACTTGACGCAGATAGTGATGGTGTGAATCTCGATAGCGATCCAATTAATGAGAGACTATGGAGGAACCTCGATGAGTTCAGGTATACCGCCAGAACAAATGCTGGCTACAATGCGACTGACCCAAGAAATGTAGATACAGATGCTGATGGTGTTAGTGACGGGTCAGAATATTTCGGAATTTTCCATGAAACTACGCCTCTTTGGTGCCATTATACAAATCAATATGATTACATCCATGTATGTGATGAATCTATCGCAGAATCGGTAAACACCACCTATCTTTCTTCCTTGGGAATTGATTTTGGAACTGATGCGACAAATCCTGACTCAGATGGAGATGGAATGCCTGATGGTTGGGAATTAGAACACAGGAGATGGATTGGTAGCACATTTACCGGTTCAAACAACTGGACAATGAATCCAAATGACCCTGCTGATGCAAATTGGGATGCAGACGGTGACGGATTATCCAATCTTTGTGAATATCAATGGAGTCTGATTAAACAATCAGGTTTGATTGGAGACCTATTAGAAAGTCACTTAGAAACAGAATCAGCTGTAGCATTGTGGGCTGATCCAGACCCCAATAACAAGGATTCAGATGGAGACTCACTTCCTGATGGCTGGGAGGCCAGAGGTGCATGTACTTGGGATGTTAGCAGAGTAGGAATCAATCCACTAAATGGTAGCGATGCATTCGAAAATCCAGATGGAGATGGTTTTGACATAAATCACAATGGCGTCATAGAAGAGAATGAAGCATTTGTAAACTGGTTGGAGTATAACATCAAGGATAACCTATTTTCACAAAACGAGAGTCTAGATGGGGAAGAAATACCCGATGGTTTCAGCACCGATTTGTTCCAAAATATTTCTGACAACGGAATGCCGGAAGACATATTTTCTGATGGAATTCTAACTGGTGACCCAACGAGCTCAGATAGCGATTCTGATGGTATGCCTGACGGTTGGGAAATTTGGTATGCAAGATGGAACATGTTTGATGGAATTTGGACATTGAATCCTCTTGATTCTGATGACAGATGGGAAGATGCTGATGATGACGGAATGAGCAACTGGGAAGAATACAATAGCATTGCACCAGGAATGTCTGAAACAAATCAAAACCGCTCCTCACCACAATGGTTTGTAACCACTGCAGGCCTTGGATACACGATTCAACAATGGCCAGGAATAACAAATACTGAATCATTTGGTTCTTTCATATCTCAAGATTTGATCAACATTTCAGGTTGGACAACTGACCCGAACAATCCAGATACAGATGGAGACGGTTTCCTCGATGGGTTAGAATTGATGTTTACTACATGGAATGATACAGCTCAGGTTTGGACGTTGAATCCACTTGTCCCTGGAGATGGTTCATTTGATGCAGATGAGGATGGATTGACTGACGGACAAGAGTTTTCACTGCTCACAACAAATCCTGAAAATGGAGGAAATCACCCAATCGATTCACCACTGATGCACATAGATGGAGACTTGAATGACCCAACACAAAAAGCTCAGAGAGTTTACACTATGATTCTTGAGAAAGGGCAAAGAGGAAAAAGACATCTCGCAGATTTTTCAGAATGGCAATCGACAGGAGTCGCTAATAATTTTATTTCTACGATCATGGGGATATCAGACCCAACTTTATCCGATACCGATGACGATGGGATGATTGATGGATATGAGTACTGGTTTACAAGTTGGGACTTGGAGAACAACAGATGGTCAATGAATCCACTCATTGATTCTGACCAGTGGTTGGACAGTGACCAAGATTCTGTGGATTGTGACAGAGATGGCAATATATCGCTGGATGAACAATTCACGAATAAACGAGAATACGAATCAAGAGTCTATGGTAAATATAGTCAGAGGCTTTCCACAGGTGCAGGATTAATTGGATTCGGTGATGACGCAATTTCCGCATATGTTGAGGATGGTAGCACCATTCTTGAAGCGAGAAGAGCAATTTTCAATACCTTTAGGAATAAAGACTCTATTTCCACACTTCGAATGGATTTGATTAATGAAGTGGACTCTGAGAATTTCAATAGAACTCTATTCGGGATAAGCGATCCAACTTACTCAGACTCTGACCTTGATGGAATTGATGATGGATGGGAGTTCTGTTATGCGGTTTATGGTCTACCAGACCAGACCACTCAAAATCACTGGTCAACCAATCCGATTAATCCTTTTGACATTGATTACGATGGAGACAGTGATGGATGGTACGGCCGTACTAGTTTTGACATCCCCGCAACTCAAGGAACATGGGAAGACCGTCAATTTACACCATCTGGAGTAATCATTCAAAACGGAATAGGTGATTTGCCATTCACAAATATCATGGAGTATTTGAACGGAACAAGGCCAGATTCAAACGATTCTGATTCCGATGCTATCACATTTAACACAGAAGTTGTTGCAGGAATAGTTCAATCTCACGAGAGGGATTGGAACATGTCAGATGGCAGAGAGGTTTTCAAGTACGGAACCAATCCAATGGATGACGATACTGATGGTGATATGTTACCAGATTGGTATGAATACGAAAAGGGATGGAATGAAACAAACGACAATTTCTCATCTCAAAAATATGTTGAAGTTCAGTGGATTGACATAGGTAATGGCTTACCTTGCACGTCTTCTACAGCATCATGTAGGCCATTGTCATTCGATGATGGAAATTACTCAAGACCGGAGCTGGGTTTAACTTGGGCTACATTTGACCCAAGAGACCCTCTTGACGCAAACGAAGATCCTGACCAGGACGGAAATTGGGATTGCAGTGGCGCTACATGCGAATATTCACCTTATACAAATTTCATGGAATTTTACGCGATTACTAATCCGAATTTAGATTCACCTAGTGCAGTAAGATTATCTGGGGAAACATGGAATGGAAGCTTAATCACTGAATGGTGGCAATTGCGTTCATATCTACTTGGTCTTGGTGAAATAGATGAAGACACGACCAATTATCTTGGTATGGTTAAGAAGAATATTAACGATGAAAGTTATGTGTTAATCCTAGATGATCAGGATTCAGACTTTTTGACTATCGTCCCCTCCGATGATGTCACGCTTAGTTCTGGCGACCTTACTGACTTGTGGGGTATTTACTATCAAGGAAATACAAACCGTGCTCCAACTTTGGAATATGGTGAGAGTATTTTAGGATGGTATATGCTAGATTTGGATGATGACCACATTGCGGAGGGTAGTGACCCTCTAAATTGGGATACAGACGGTGATTGGTTGGTTGATTGGTTCGAAGTAAAAGACGATGAAGAAGACGGCCTGAGAGGTGATTCATCACCTCTAAGATATGATAGCAGGGAATCGTGATTAGGAATAATTTGGAAAATTATCCGTGTGACCATTATCCGCATACTTCAATAATCATGTCACACCTCCCTGTTTTAAGGGGTGCTATGTTGCAAAAAACTAATTCTCGGTTTGCGCTTGGAATAATGGTATTCATTATGGTTCTCACACCAATGAGTCCATTTTCAGAAATGGTTCTCAGTGAGGCTTCTGCAAATACTGCAACACGTCACATTTACACATTTTCGGACGGTAGTGTCGAAAATATAGCTCTCTACCAGGGAGGCTCTGATAAAACATCAAAGGTCGCAATTCCAAAAGGAGCAGAAATATTAGACGTAGAAGTAACTCTTTCCGGTGCTTCATCGACAGGATGGTCTCAGGTGACTACTGATACATACGAGGAATGGATGGATGGAGATTCGAACTCAGCAGATGCGAGAAGTGGGGAATTGACACTAGGATTTTCAGATTTCGAAACTCAAATGAATTCGCATAGTTTGTCTGAGCAAGAAAACCCTGGAACCACTGCTTGGCTAGATAATGGTAGTTATGCGGTTAGGCAACCTCACACATCTAACTCGACTGAAACTAGGTTTAGCAACCAAGTTAGAATTTCTAGTAACAATTTGATGGCACAAGGACAAGGTGCAATCTTACGAAATCATGATTGGTTGTTCTTATCAACCTTCTCTGGAACTAATTTCGATAAGGTGGTACATAGAGTCCATCCAAATAATGTTTCAAGAGACATTATTGTCGACTTACAACAAGGCTCATGTGCGCTTCCACAGGACCCAACTTCAACATATTACAAGGGATATGGTTTCAAAGATTGGACAATCACAGACGATGAAATCCTGTATGGCATATTTACGACCTACAGGTACTTTTATTCAACCTCAATTCCAACTCAGTACCTACGAGTCTTGAAAATCGATGTTTCAGATGATTGGACATGGAAGTGTTTGGATTCGTATGACTTGAGTCCAGCGGGAACATATGGGGATTACAGTGGTATTTCCTATGACAGAACTACCGGAGAAGTATGGGTTGTTCATGGAGAACAGAGGAGCATTATCTCTTACGATTTTGGAAATAATGGTCAATTCACCAGGGGATCTACAGTTTACTCTTTCATGTCCTCAGCTGTTGAATGTGGAAAAACATCAAGTTCGGTTCACGGTCTTACAGTCCACAATAACGTCTTCTACATGCGTTGCATGAAGGGTAATTACTGGCAGGATACTGACGAAATGAGCGTTTGGGCGGTATCAGGCACCTCTACCTCTTTGGTACCACAAGCTGGAACTCGAGACATTACTGCTAAAGGTCTTGGAATGTTTTACGACGGGGAGAGAATTTTGACTGTGGATACTGGATATTCGACTTGGAGTTCAAAAACCTTGTATTACCGAGAATTTGGTATAGGTATAACATATCCTACCAACCCCGCACCTGGAACAACAACTTGGATTGGTGAAACCATTACATCAGAGGAAGACATTGTGGCAGTTAATGTGAAAAATCATTGGACTGCTCCAACACAAGGAGACCGAGTTGATTACTGGGTGAGCGCTGATAACGGAACTCATTGGGAGGCAGTAGAAACAAATCAAACCATACATTTCATGCACCCTGGAACTGAACTTGTTTGGAAAATGCAACTAATTGGTTCTTCAGCGGTCTCGTGGTGGATGAGTCTGGAATATGCAACTGCTTATTCGACCACGGGAGATTGGACTAGCCAAAGGGTTTCAACCGGAACAAATGTTGGAAAAGTCAGAGCTGTTTGGACTTCTGATGAACCAACGACAACCGAAGTTACAGTCAAAGTTTCAAACGACAATGGAAGCACTTGGGAAGACGCTTTGAACAATCAGGAAGTTTCTTTCTCTACACAAGGTGGAGGAAATGAAATTCTATACTCTGTGCTAATGTCCACGACTGATGATACAACAACACCAAAAGTTGACAAGATGATTCTCTGGTATGAAGAAGGCTACCCTGATGGCCCCAAACTTGATGTTGGTGCAGATAATACTTGGGAATGGGATTCAATTTTATTCCTCAATGAAAGTTCTGTAGTCGCTTCAGATGATTCACCCGTTGGAGTTGTCGTAGCAGATCCGCCAACTCTTGTTGATGCTTTTAACAATCTAATACCAGATAATGGAGTAGGTACTGTCGAAATACCAATCGGTGTTAAAGCAAATTCCCCCGGTAGGGTCAAACTTTCAGATATTGACATAGAATACAGACTGAAAACACGAGTTCTCGATGCAAGTCTCGAAGGAAATCTTGTGGCACCAGACGGTGTTTATCGTAACTTAGTAGTTAGAATGGCACATGGAGATTTAGTCGACAGAGTTACAGAAGCCACAATCGGACTTAACAATTCTAATGGGCCAAATCCAGCATTCAAGTGGATAAGAGGTGATACCTGTTCAATTGAGAGCGATGGTGACGGTATCGTGGAATTCGACGTAGGAAACTGTACTTCTTCACTCAGTGTGGAAGGAATACTGTCAGTGGTGATTCCTCTTCGGGTAGATTGGTCATGGGATGACGAAAGGAAAATGGAAGCAATCGTATCGGTTAGTGACGATCTAGGGCCACAAATTCAATCCTGGACTACTGATACCCTATCACTAAACGTGGAAAACGACATACAATTGAACGGAATGAGAGTTTGGGAAGAAACCGGTAGACAATTGTACTCTGGCGATTGGGTCAGAGGTGGTTATAATATCACAATTCTTGGCGGTATTAATTTCGAAAATTCGGCATTGTTCCCTCTCGCTGGAGAGTTTGAATTACAGGTAATGGGTCAAAATGTAACCTATGACGGGGACCCTATTGACGAACCAATTTTGTTACACACGGAATCAAATCCCGGTTTCGGACAATACAATTTGACCTTCATGTCGCCAACGGAATCTGCTCCTGGTGGAATGGTGTTGTACGTTTCAGCAGTGAACATGACAAACGGTTCTGAGTACGTTAATCCAGGATATAATTCAATTAAATTAATCTTTGATGGAAATGCTCCGTTGGTCATTTCAGCAACTCCGCTAATGGAATCTGAAATGCATAAAGGGCCACCATCACCGGGTGGACAAGCAATCGAAGTGATTATTCAAGATTCAGTTGACCCCCCACAAACAGTTGAATTGCATTATTGGATTGGTTGCGAAGCAGGACAGCATGAAAAATGTGACGACTCCAACTTTAATGGCCTACCTGAGCCTATCGAATACAGAACCAAAATCATGACAACACCTGAAATAAGACAGGGAGGAATGAACGTGTTCAACAGTTTGATCGATGACTCGATGCTTTACCACAAAGACAAGGTTGCTTTCTATGTATCTGGTACTGATGGCCAAGGTAATGTCATAGCGATGGGTGGTGGCCCGGTTTGTGATATTGAGGGCTTTGAACTATGTGGCCAAAGACCAGGAGACGTTGCCCCTGACTGGGATGCTTCCTTATCTTGGTACGAGATAAGAGAAGAATTCGAACCTCAGATGGATATTGATAATTCAACCATCTTGGGTCATGATGACAATGAACCACTCCACCCAGGTATTGCTTATACTGCAACTTTCATGGTATCTGATATCAACGGTTGGTGGGATGTAAATTACTTCCAATTAGCATTAGCAGAGGATTACGATGATGACGAGACATCCATTTTTGGCTACATTTCAAAGGACGAAGATGGTATGCCTGAACTCCACCTCGAAAGTGGAGGTCCCGGGTTAGCAGTTTCCAATTTGTACTCAGGAGTTATACTAGATCCAACAAATGAGTCCAGGATGATACTATCAATTAGATTCCAGTTAACTTGGGATTTCCCAGAGGTTTGGGACACAGATGGTCTTGTAACATTCATACCAAAGGTTTGGATTGAAGATAAATCATGTGGGTTAGACGAATCTATTCCGTGTAACGTCCACAAAGCGGGATTAGGTAATGACCTTTGGAGTTTAGATAACGACCTAAGGTTTGATACACAACCCGGCCATATTCTTGCTGTCGAATTGAGAGATGGAACCAATCACTATAATCCAGAATTCGATGAAACCCTAATTGGTGCAGGACAGGCATTAAGATTTAGTGGAAGAGTATTATTCTCTGAGGACGAGACTCCCGCCCCATCTGGAGCTTTCACCATCTCTCTTGGCGATTATGACCATGAGTGGACAACGACAAGTCGTGAGGGTGGATATTTCTCAATTGATTTGCTCGTGCCTTATGTTAGAAGTGGACATTTGGATTTGCAGGCTAAACTAATCGACTTGCCTGGAATTGCAGAGGATCAATCTGAGTATAAACCTAGATTACGATTAGCAGTAGATGGCGATAGGCCGTCAATCAACGCAATAACATTAGCCGGTTTAGAACCAGGTCAAGAAATCTCAATTTCACTAGCTGATAATCTTCAAGTGATGCTTGAAACAAGAGACGACCAAGGATTTTCAGACGATGATCCTGCAGTACTGCACTATCTCGTTCGTGCTGGAGAAGCCGAAATTAGTCGTGGTTCTGCAACGCTTCCTGACACCACACCTTTCGAAGACCAATACTTCTGGACTGGAATGATAGACCTTACCGATAACGGAGCTACCCAATTACTGCCATCATACAGTATTGACGTGTGGGTTACAGGCTCTGATGCATCAGGTAACCCATTCAACAGCGATAGTAACAACATCGATAATCCTCTTGCATCTTGGGGATTGGCACTTACTGGACCAGACGTGAGTTTGCGTTCTGCAGAAACTTTCTGGACTTGGTCAAATCCAACACCTAACCCTAGTGAATCAGTCCAGCTGTCTATCGAAACTAAGAACAATGGTGCATCTGGAAACGTCACTTTTGTTCTACAGGAATTACTTGGAGACCAGAATTGGAAAACTGTTGACAGTAAAGAAATCCAAATTTCATCAGGCTCTAAGGCTCAATTAAAACTTGAGACAATTGCAGAATTTTCTGTTGGAGAGACTATTGAATATCGGCTCCTATTATTGGATTCAGGTGTAGAAAAAGAGCGTATTTCCATTGCTCCGTTACTGATAAAAGAAGAAGTTCAGAGAGACGGAACGGCTTTGGCCAATCAAGTTGCCAATTCACAATTATCTGTAATCATGTATCTAATTGCACTGTGTGCAATGTCGTATGCTGTGTGGACGATGGTCCAAATACGAAGGATAAGGCGAGGAGATGAATTTGAAGATGCTGACCAAACTGAAGAAGTGATTGGTTCTCTTGATGGAAAACAAGTTCCAACAATAGAAGGGCTACAAGGTAACTCACAGCCAGAACCCCCAACCGTCCAAACACAACCGTCAACATCTACAGGACCTGTACCATCAGCTCCTCCTGCGCCTCCACTGCCTCCAACTGGTTTGCCAGATGGTTGGACTATGGAACAATGGGCAGCATATGGTCACCAATACATGGAAATGCAATCTAAATGATTGAGAGTTGATCATCCGTGACTGGTACTGACTCAATGGTTGTTCTGCAAGAGCGACTTGTAAATCTAATAAAACAATTGAACATGCCGATTATCGAGTCAAGCATGGTAATTTCTAGATGGACAAATCGGTTATTTACACAATTGAAAGACCATGCTGATGACATCCCTGAAAACTTGTCAAATCAATGGGAAATCGATGTCGAGATAAAACACAGTGAAACCAGTTTTGATTTAGAAAAAGCACTATCTCTTACAGATAAAGATAGAATGGATATTTTAGACACACTTATTCGAGTGACTATCGAAGAAGAACAAATGCTTGTAAGCGATGCGTTGGGAGTAATGCGTGCGTGGGAGCATCTCGTGAGGTCACAATTAGCCCAAGCCACTGGACCAGGCCAACTGTTTAGTCCTACGGACATCCCCGATGATTTTTAGGTGAAATTATGCGCTGGATTTTCATGGTAATGATATTACTAACATACGGATTAAGCGGATGTATTGGAGAGGATGAATTGTTTCCCGAAGAGCGAGGGATTCCAGGTGGTCTTGCTTTGGCTTGTTTGAAGGATAGCCAATTCAAAAAAATGGACATCCACTTCTTGTATGAAGAAAATTACGAACCGATTGCAATGAATTTAGTGAAAAATCGTTTGACTGAAGTTTGTGACAAACCAGATGGTATTAGTATCAAGTCAAAAGTTGTCGATTTTTCTGTTGACACAAAGTGGACCAGTGACGATGTGAGGGAAGTAAGGTGGAACTTAGGTGATGATGCAATGGATGATGACACCCTACATTGGTATTTCTTGTTTCCCAAAGGAACATATACAGATGATTCAGTTCTTGGAGTAGCTGTTGATGCATCAACAGTAGCGATTTTCAAAGATTCTGTAGAGGAATCTGAAGGTTTCCTTGGTAGGCCATCTGCGGAGGAAGTTGAAAGAGCAGTTACTGTTCATGAAGCAGGGCATCTGCTCGGGTTAGTGAATCTTGTATACACTTCCCCCATCGACCATGAAGATCCTGAACACAAAGGTCATTCAAATAACGAAGAATCAGTTATGTATTGGGCAATCGAATCCAATAACGTTGGAAATTTTATCTCAGGAAGTATTCCTGATGAATTTGACGCAGATGATAAATCAGATTTAGCTGGAATGGCCAGCGGTGAAATCAAAACCAAAAATCAGGTTTGGACTTGAGATTCTGAAACAATGATGCTTGCTTCTCTCCAAGCATCGAATATAGACCAAATGTATAGCCCTACCCACAAAATTAGGGTGAAGGCCAAGGGAATTTGTAGGAAGAAAAAATCAAATCCTCTTTGATGATTTCTGTTGAAGTGTTGTCCTAAGAATAGGAATGGAATTAATGAAAGCGTAACTGCGATAATAGGTCGGAATGTACCCCAAATTCCAACTCCACCAGTAATTTCATTCCAAATTGTTTTCCCAATAGCGACGGAATCGACTGATTTATCCGAAGATACCACGACCTCGATTTCATCATCGTCTATATCCATTAATCGCACCGTGTATGTCACCATTTGTCAATATGACGACAAAATTATGATTGAGGTATTACTTTTCGGAGCAATTATGCAAGCACGGGTTCTCGTTACCGGATTCGAACCATTTGGGGTACATGAATCTAATATTTCAGGAGATATCGCTCGAAAGATTGATGGTAAAACCGTAAGAGGCCATAAGATAACATCAAAAATATTGTCTGTGGATGAAATAGGTGCAAACATCGTTTCAGATTTGATTAAAGATTCCAATTTTTCTGCAATTCTGCATCTTGGATTAGCAGAAAAAGCGGAAAGCCCACGAATTGAGATTAGAGCAAAGGATTTCCTAGATTTTTCTATTCCTGATAATTCTGGTCGTTTGGTCAAAAACACTTCAATAACGGGTAATGGTGATTTATATTCTACAATAAAAATCGAAGACTGGGACATTGAATCAATGTTAGATGGGCCAGTGATTAGTGAAGATGCTGGGAGTTATATCTGTAATGAGACCTTATATCGAACCTTAGAAGCAAATAATGGGCAAATACCATGTTGTTTCTTACATCTTCCGCTGGAACAAAATAATGCTGAAGGACTTGTAATACAATGTCTTGACCGAATGCTAAGGCCACCATGTATCGATGTAGGAGCAGGTGCGATTATTTCAAACGGTAAATTTCTCGCAGCAAGGAGGGCTCAATCTGAGAAACATGCTGGTTGGTGGGAATTTCCAGGCGGAAAATTTGAACAGGGAGAAACTGCTGAAGAATGTTTAATTCGAGAAATCAAAGAGGAATTGGAATTAGATGTCACAGTACATGAGGATGTTGGGAAATGGATTTTTGACCACGATGACGTAGTAGTTCGTCTTCACGTAATGATTTGTAGAATTGTTTCTGGAGATTTGAAACTCTCGGTACACGATGAATTCAAATGGTGTGATAATTCTAACCAAGTAAATTGGTTAGGACCAGATAAAGAAATTGCTGATGCAATCAGTGCCATGTTACCGAGTCAGCATTAGCATCCATCGATAAATCATCTCCCACTCTTCTGGGAACATTATCTCTCCCTTCATGCCAAGTGGCCGCTTCTAGCCAATCTTTTACGTCGTTTCCAATCAATTGAATTGTAATTTCTCCGCCAAGTGGTGATTCATTTGGAAGTGGAAAAGAGATCTTTCCTACGAGAGCTGCTTGGCGTGTTATCCTAAACGTTGTCCCATTCGGACCTAAATCTGCTGACATATAATCAAGTGCAGTATCCAAAATAGATTGTTTATGTAATAGCGTTACGAAATTTTCTAATGATACATTTTCACAAGCGATTGAATCGGATTGGTTCGTGGGAAACTCAGGTGGGGCAGGCAAGCCACAGGTAAAATCTGGGAAAATGTTCTGAATGCACTCAAGAACTAGTTCGGGAATGTCTGCTCCCGTTAATTTCGATGACACAATTGTAGAGAGGCCCTCACCAATACCAGATAGTTTCAATCTCTCCATATAGGGGTTCAAATCTCCATATGAGATTAACTTAACAGGTAAATTTGACAAATCAATTTGAAATCGGGTAGAATATGGAGGTACGGGTTTGTGCTGTTGTTCCCGTACTGAATGAGGAGAATTACATTGCGAAGTGTGTTGAAAGTCTTCTTTCGCAAACGTTGCCCATCGAAATCATAATTGTCGACGGTGGTTCTACAGATAGCACGTTAAAAATATTGAAACAATTTGAAGGCAAAATCAAAATCCTCCACAACGAAGAGAAAAGAGTCTCACAGGCGCGTAATCTTGCGCTTGAACACGTTTCAGAAGATGTTACTCATCTTTTAGAAATAATTGGACACTCATATGTTTCATCAGACCACGTAGAGTTGAGGGTTCAAGACATGATAGAATTGGAAAAGAATCTCGGGTATGAAGTGGGGGCAATCGGTTGCAGAACGGAATCCGTAAATCCAGTTACTAATGTAGAGTATTGGATTGAGAGTGCTTTGTCGTCCCCGATAGGGTCTGGCGGAGGGCAATTTAAGAAATTCAAAGGTAGGCAAAAGACAAGAATTCCAGCATTTTGCCTTCATAATGTAAAAGCTCTCCGTGATGTTGAAGGTTGGGATAATCGTTTCATTACAAGCCAAGATAGTGACTTATCGATGAGAATGATTTCCAAAGGATGGGAATTATGGCGGTCTGATGTCAGTTGTGTGTATATGCACAAAAGGTCAACTCTCACGAACTGGTGGAAAATGTCCCATCGTTACGGATTTTGGCGAACAAAGGTTGTGCTCAAACATCCAAGCCGGTTTGATGTTAGGGAGATTTTGCCATTAGTTGGATTGACCTTGATTTTTGCTTTAAACCACTGGTGGATTGCACCATCAGTTTATCTCGGAGTTCTGTTTATTGTAAGTTTAATCTATGGCAGTCCCGCAATTAACTCTCGACAAAGAATAACATCAATTTATGGTATTCCTCTATGTTTACTTATTTTACATACGGCGTTTACTATCGGTCTTTTTGACGGTTTGATACGGTCAGGAAAAGCCCCAAGGGATAGAACATGATAAGGAAACCTTGATTGGTAAAGTGATTCATCGATTTGATATGGCAAGACAATATACAGGTGTAGTATTGTTGTTAATGCCGATATTAATCCTCAACACATTACGACTTTTTGTGAGACCTTTAGGTGAAATGTTAGAGATTTCGGGAACTTTAGATATTTCGTTGCACGTAATTTGTTTGGTGATTGGAATCTTCCTTTACCGGAAAACGACAATTGTCCGAGACCATGAGTGGCGTCGATCTAAGGCAGTAAAGTCGGTTTCTCATCATTTCAAAGCAGAAGAAGGTGGGGTTTGGGAAAAGAATGTTGAAATGGAATCCTCCCTTTCAGAGGAAGCTATGATTAATCTTCAGGGCCAAGTGTCATCGGTTACAAGTGGCAAGTATAATTCCGGCCAGGAAGTTCAAGGTGAGGTAGAGGTCGAGATGTTGATTGATTCTAACCGGGTAAGAATGGCTCAGGATAGAGTATCAGGTGATGCCCAATTTGATGAATCTGGAGTAGCCGCAACATATGGTGCTGTCCGACAACCATCACCAATGGATAGATTACTTGATTGGATTTCTAACCTAAGAGGAAAAGATAGTCAAAATTCAAGGGATGGTAAAATCAAAGAATCTTTGGAATTAAGAAGTCAAGAAGCCCCAGTAATCGCGCAGAGACCTATTGCTCCAATGACTCCAATTTCTACCGATAGGAAAAATCCCAGGCCGATGGAAATACAATCATTCACAGACAACGGTATGGAGACCATTAATATCGAGCAAGAGCAGGTGATCAACGCTCCAAGAGAGCCTACAATGGAAGAACTGGCCTATGGTCTTCCTCCAAGCGGAAATTCTCAATCCGTTGCTTCAGATCCAAATTTCCAACCCCAACCGATTTGCAAAATTTGTAGTTCCCCAAATCCAATCGGGGAGAGGTTTTGTTCAAATTGTGGAAGCAATCTTTAGCGTTGTAATGAAAAACCCCCTACTACCCGCAATAAACAATCGGAAGTGTAATCATGAGCGATAAAAGGGACTACTACGAAGTGTTAGGAGTTTCAAAAGAAGCAAATGAAACAGAACTGAAAAAGGCCTTCCGTTCGTTAGCAAGAAAGTACCATCCCGACAAAAATGATTCACCGGATGCAGATGAAAAATTCAAGGAAATTCAGGAGGCTTATGCGGTATTGTCCGACTCCGAAAAGCGCAGAAATTATGACCGATTTGGTCACAATGGACCAGGTGGGTCGCCATTTGGACCAGGAGGATTTCAAGGATTCAATATCAATCTTGATGACATTTTGGGCGGTGATTTTTTCTCGAATATTTTCGGAGGAGGAAGGAGAAGGTCTTCTCAAAGGCAAGGCCATGATATATTGATACGTCACTCAATATCAATCAAAACCGTACTCAATGGTGGGACCGACGAAATTGAAGCCGATTTACCCTCCGTGTGCATCGATTGTTCAGGTACAGGTGCAAAAGATGGTTTGACGGAATCATGCGATGATTGTGGAGGTAACGGTCAGGTTCGTGTTAGACAACAAATTGGACCATTCTTGTCCGATTCTATCGCACCCTGCAACAGTTGTAGTGGTTCAGGTAAAATTGCTAAATCAAGATGTAAACCTTGTTCAGGAGATGGCGTAGTTACTGAAAATCAGACTCTTCGATTCAATATTCCAAAAGGTGCACATGACGGTCTTCGATTAAGAATGAGAGGAAAAGGTCATCCTGCTCCACTGGGTAATGGAGTTTCAGGTGATTTATTTATCGAATTGATGATTGAGGAACATACCTGGTTCGAAAGAAACGGAATGGACCTAATCATGTCACTACCGCTTAGTTTCGCCGACCTAGCTTTGGGAACTGAGATAAGTATACCGCACATAGATGATGCTGATTTGAAAATCAAAATACCGAGCGGGACAAATTCAGGTGACACTATCACAATACACGGCAGAGGATTACCCTCAAGTCGTGGGGTTGGGAGAGGTGATGTGGTAATTTTATGCAAGTTATTCATGCCTAGAAAACTGGATAAGGCAACAAAGAAAGCATTAGAAAACCTTCGAGATCCACTCAATGGAAAAAGTGACACTATTGACAAGATAATCGACGACGCAGAGGAGCGGCGAAACTAATCACTCTTCTTCTGAGTCAATTTTCATCGTTTTAGTGGGCTTTGCCGCTATCGGTTCATAATTCATAATCCCTGAAACGTGAACGTCTAATGATGACGCGTTTCCTTCAAGGTCGAGTTTAATGAAAATCCTAGAGCCTGCAGCAATAGTATCAAGGAAAATTTCGTCCTTACGATACAATAGTTTTGGTTCTACTGATGTTACTGCCCAAGCTTCGCCCTCAGGTGCTTCAAATCTTATTGCGGCTACACTCCATTCGCTTTCTTTTGCCATAATTCCTACCAAAATTGGGATTCCATTGGTGTTTGAAAGTCTTCTGTCCAGTGTCCATAATGCAATGTCGATACCACTTGTAATGTGCCTTATTTCTGGTTTCCCCCAAGTCCTGATGGAGTCTTCCCATTCAAGAGATGACATAGTTCTGAGAGCCCTCGATAAGTCTGATCCAATATCTTCTCCTTTGTCTAACCTTTCACTTAACCACTGTAAACGATTTTTCTTACTGGCAAATTCCTCAGCAAATTGCTTGTCTCTCTGTATTTGAATGAGGAAAAATAAGAATGGAAAAATCATTATTGCTCCCATTAGCCAGTAAAATACCCCTGCAGCGTCTTTTACTTCATCAGATGGAGGGAACCATGGTTCTTCACCCTCGTCGATTACAGCTGTAGTTATCCTTATACTCCACTCGACAGGTTCGCTGTCTACATCTAGCGAATCTGAACCATTAACATGCTGTATACGTACAAAGTGCGTTCCTCTCCCTACCTCTAGAGATGCACGGATATTATTCATTGAATATGATTTTGTAACACTGTCGAGTTCTTCCCATGAATTTTGGTCAATATCAAAAATCGTGACTTCTAAATCAAAAATGTCTCCTTCAACGATTACTTCGATTAAGTGAATGGATTCATTCCAACCTGTGGTTTCTATTCTAAGCATGTCTCTGTAGTCGCCCATATGTAGAGTTAATTCACCGGTCTCTATTCTTCCATCAAGTTGGATTAATGGGTAACTTGAATTGTTACTTGTAGCGGTTAAAGGACGCAAACTTGGTGCATCTTGTTCCCAGCCTGCATCATAGTGCCTATATCTTGACATTGAGGCGAACCAGATGCAATCACAATCCCAAGAAAATTCAACATAATCAGATTCAGAAATGGATCTAATTCTATCTCCTATAGTGGCATTTATCCATTCTGAAGAATAGTTTTCTGAATAAACAAATCTGTACAATAGAGGAATTGGTTCGAGAGATTCGTTCACCGAATTAGTAATGAGCAGTGATTCGAATGTTGGTAAGTGATGTTTAAAATTCATCTGTCCAATGCCAGCAATCGAATCTAAATGATTTAGTTCAGTCAAATCCTGTTTGTTGTACAGCTGCGTTCTTAGTGCCCAAACCGTGCCGATGTCAGGACTCGTAACTGAAATTATTATTCTTCCATCTTCAGGTATAGTGATTATAGATTTTTCATTGGAGTTTAATGATGTATTTACATTCAAACTGATGGTTTTTGGAATCATAATTTCAGAGGTTTGATTCTGGAAGTGAAATTTAACATCGATTGCAGCAGATGATGAAATAACCTTTGTAACTAAGATTTGTCCTGCAGAAACATCGTGCGCAAAAACATCTGCTGGGTCATCTAGCAAGTCGCCAGAAACATAAACACCTTCGCAATTATGAGTCGCTCCTGACAGATTACATGCTACAATATCAGTAGAATCAAATGAGGAACTTGGGCTTGGCCTCAGGTTTGGTAATTCAGATGTTAGGGGTACAACTCCTTGGCAATTATCCATATCTTCAAAATTCAGAGTATAATTGCCATCATCAATATGTCTGTAAATGTCTGATGAGTTGTTTAGTGACAAGTTCATCGAATCTTGAAGTTCGACATAGGTGTTTTCACAATCGAACCAAATTATGCCTTCTTCCGCTTGAAAATCAATTGTTGCGGGTGTTGCGGAAGTCATAGGTATTATCAAAATTGCAAGGCATATCACGATAGCCTTGCTCCCCATGAATCTAGGCGAGCGCTCATTAGACTTCAAATCATTCAAGGCTTACTTACATTTGGCGTGTGATATGGCGGGAATAGGTAGAACGGTATTATCTCGTCACAGATATTCAAGAATTTGGGGTCTTGGAGATAGAAAAGGTCCTGCATCAACAACTCCTGGTCTTGTTTTATCTCCATCAGAAATATTTGATCTGAAGTATGCACCCTTTGTATCACGTTCAGATGGTGGAATTCCTAGAGGCATAGAAATTGAATCAAGAGCCCCATTTGCTCCTTGGGTATCTCCAGAAAACGGACCCAACATGTCCGCATCTATTGGACATGTTTTGCCACCATCATTCGAAGAAGCAGATGCTGGACAATCTGCCACGAAAGGTGATATTCTACCTATCTCCTGGCAGGCAATGAATCATGATGAGGAATTGCTGGCAGATGACCTAAACCCGATTGTTGTAGTTCTAACCGACGCATTACAATTGGCTAATCGACCTGGTAGACTTGTCGAAGCTATCTTAAAAATCAAGCACACCTATCCGTCATCTCTACTATGGACTCCTGGAATAGGTGGTCCGGATAATTGTGCGGTACTTGCATGGTTTGGGGTGGATTTGTTTGACACTGTTAGGTCTAGGCAGGCTGATTCAGTCGGGGCTGTGCTGACATACAACGGGCCAAGATTATCAGAAGATGAAAGTGAATATTTCCAACAATGGAAATTTGCATTGGATGAAGTTAGATATGCAATCAAATCTAACAAACTACGAGAGTTAGCAGTAGCCCAGTCCCTATCAAGCCCCCGACTTGTCGAGCACATGCGATACCACGACAAGTTGGTTTCAAATCAAAAAGGAGTTTTAGAAAGTGTTGTCTCAGAATCCACTACTCTACAAATAAATTCATCGGAATCCCATGATGACCCAATAATTGTAGATTGGGTTGATTACATTTCAAATGAATATGTAACTCCTGAAAGTTTGGACAAAGTCCTAATCTTATTACCATGCTCTGCGCGAAAGCCATATTCATCATCAAAGTCTCATAAGATGTTTAGAAATGCAATTTCTCATAACGCAGTCCACGAGGTTATGGTGACCTCTCCACTGGGATTAGTTCCCCGGGATTTGGAAGCAGTTTGGCCAGCAGGACATTATGACATACCCGTCACAGGAGATTGGAATCTTCAAGAATTGAGCCGTGTAAGATCTATGTTGATATCACTAATCGCAAGAAATAATTACAGAGTTGTCATCAATCACTCATCGGTCAGTTTTGACCTTGAAATACCAGTAATTGATACCAGGCAAGGAGAAAAAGCCACCAAGAATTCTGCTCTTGAGAGATTGAACCAAGCAGTAATATCTAATGTCAAATCAAAAAAGAGAAATGGCACTGTGGCAAATTTGGATACATACAGGTCAATATCTAGGTACCAATACCTCAACGACAAATGGCTTGAAGGATGTGACATAAGCGGAAGATTCCCCCGATGGAAAATAATGCGAGAGGGTAATCAGATTGCAATGTGGGCTCCTGAAAGGGGAAGTTTCTCAATATCAAAAGCAGGTATTCAAATTTTAGATGAATTGAATTCATTGAGAAGGTTGGAAATTGTAGATGGAGAAAAATGGAAAGGAGATATAACCCTTAACATATTGAAATCATATGATTCTAAGATTAGATTAGGAGATGACATTCTTGTAATGCAAGAAGGTCGATGTGTGGGCTCTGCGAGGGCGTTAGCACCTGCTTGGGAATGGAAAAATACTCCTGGGAAATTAGCAAAAATGCATCAGAGACTCTAATTTTGACACATTTTCCCATGCGTAGTGGTTAATAACAGGTGATAGGTCGGCAGACTGCTTGGAGGTATCGATATGGCACGAATGTATGCTAGGAGAAAAGGCAAGTCCGGTTCAAACAAACCTCATAATGAAACACCTCCTGAATGGTCAAACACCGATTCAAAAGAGATTACTAATCTTATTATTGAACTTGGAAAAGCGGGCCATACAACAGCTCAAATTGGTACAATTCTGAGAGATCAACATGCTGTTCCTGATGTTAGAGCAGCACTTGCTGGAAAGAGAATTGGTGCAGTCCTAGCAGAAAATGGAATTGGAGGGACCTACCCTGAAGATATGATGAACCTAATGAGAAAAGCAGTAGGTATCATTGAACATATGGGGTCTGGGAATCATAAGGACCTACATAACAAGAGAGCTCTCGAACTTACCGAGGCGAAAATTCGCCGTCTTGCAAAGTACTACATCAATGAAGGAAAACTTTCTTCCGACTGGAAGTACAAGAGAGACCAACTAAGATTGATGGTAGAGTGATTTCATACTCAACTTCATGAACCCCTATCTCCACGTAATAACACGGTGGAAATTTGCGTAGTCTACTTGAATCTCCAATCTTCTCGAGCGTTGAGGATGTTGTAAGTCAGATCAGCGGAAAAATATCAGAAGCTAAAGTTGTACAAATCATTACACCTGCTGACATTGAAGGAGTTCTATCTTTGGTTCAGGTGGAATCATCATTTTTGGATTCGAAGATAAACTACCGCCGTAAGATATTTCCTGAGAGAAAACATGTGACAAATGATGATTATGAGTTGACGAATCTAGAGGGATTAAAAATAATAATCGCCCCATTTGATGAAGCAAAATCCAATATTGAAATTAAGGATGATGTGATTTATTTATCACCTGTTTCAGTTGAATTTCAAATAGACAATTCCAACAAAAAACACATAGGAGTAATCGATACTGTCGCTTTGTCTGCTTGTATTGCATCAACTATTGCGCCACAGGGAAATAGAGTGAGAAAAGTAAGGCCATTGTCTATCGCAGGAAACTGGTTACGACAAGGTGTTGAAGTAAATTATGACCCGGTTTATTCAATATTCAGAGATCACTTAAACGAAGAAGGGTCCATCGATGTTAGACCGATTACTGAAACAATCGAGATTGCAGATGGAATGATTCCGGATTTACCTACGAGGATGCTAAAAAAATTGAAGGGCAAATGGGGAGAAATGAGTTTCGATGAAAGAACATCTGCCCTTTCAGAATTGGTTTTACCACTATTACGAAATACTACAATATCGACAATGCGTCTAGAAGAATTAATTTGGCACAGGATGCTAATCCCCGGTTGTGATATAGATATTGCAAGTCAACTGAAAATCGCAAACGATGGTTGGCCTGATGAAGATAATGCTGCAAGATTGCACGCAAGTACAGTATCGGATAAGCTGATATCGCAAGGATACTTTTGACTACTCAACAATTTTCAATACTCTACTACATCCGCTACAAGGCATTCTGTAAGGTCTCTCCTGTGACGTAATCATGTTTGGAGTATCACAAGCCGGACAGTCAATCGATGGATAAGTGAGTTGTTCGACTTGCGCAATTTTCTGTTTGGACTTTGGACTCGCTACTGCTGTAATAACCCATACCATCGCCGTGACGGTGGATAAAACTCCGATAATGAATGGCTCGTAAGCAAGATAAAGTGCCACTAAAATTACTGGAATAAGAGACATTTCTACCCATATTACAGTTCTCTTTTTTGTTCTTGTCAATTTCATGGAGAAGAATAGGCCAGCCAGAATTACTCCTAAAGTCACAATCGAGAGTGAGATAGGGGCATTTAGTGGATTAGTTGACGGGAACGCTTCAATAACGAACGTAGTTCTAGGGCTAATGTCTGTAGCGGTTAGCGTTATTGTCTCACCAAAAGGAGTTCTCCTTAGGGTTAAATCAAGGTTATCTTCACCTTTCAGGTTAGTCGCTGTTAGGCTTGTGAACATGCTTGTTTGAATCTCGATATTTAGGTCGTAACTTTTGAAGGTCGGCATCTGAGGATTGAATCTGACGAAATCCCTGAGTAAATTTGATTTAGAATTATCTTTCATTATTTGCACGGTTGATATTTTCAAAAGTATAGGATGAGGAACAACCCTCGTCTCTCCTTGCAAATCAATTGAGAATCTTGCACTTTCCAATTCGCTGAAATCAGTGCCCAGCAACTCTTCCAATTCAATATCTAAGCCTTCATACATGTAGGTAGTTGCCAATCCGCTAGCCAACTGATTTTGGAATTCATTTACTTCAACTCCGTCGATTTTTCTATTACGTCGGTCATCCTCACTAACCATTCCCTCACTAAACATTGAAATTGCAGTAGACAAGGATGAGTCATCGTGTCCAATGTTGTCAAGACCCCATCTGATCCAATATGCAATTTCTTGGTCCATTCCAAGGCTAATTTCTCTTCGCATCACCAAGAAATCATCTTCTATGTCTAGTGACATGTCTAAATTTACAACCAGGTGTGAACCTACTCCATCAGAACGAAGCGGTTCTTCATCTGGGTAGAAGCCCCCGTTTCCTCCTCCGCCATTTTCTACAGGATAGATAGTAAATTCAGTTATGCCTGAGCGTATTGGAGTAGATGACTGGATTTGTATAAAGGCTTCAATGCTGATTATTTGCTCCCCTTCTGTAGTTGCAGTCCATGTCCATGTTAATCGAACAAAGTCTCCGTTGCTTGTCTGAATTGGGTCTGAAGTTATGTCCAGGCTATTTACTCTAATTCCCAAAGAATTTGCATGAGCCGCAGTTTTTTGGCCAAAGGGAGATGCGACGGTCACAGAAACATAAACATCCATACCTTCAGTAACGGGCTCATCAACGATTAGGTCAACAATTGGTATGTCTGCGGTTATACTTGATTCATGTTCATTGCTTCCCCAGAAGAATTCTAATGCGGCGTCAGAACCTGGTACGGTGAAAACTATGGTCTGTGCTGACAAAGTTACTTTCACTTTAGATGCAGAGGGTACAGAACCTGAATCTACATCTACGTCGATTGACAAAGTCCCTGACCCAGTTGATAAGAAAGAGTTTGATTGGTCTGTACTTCCACTGTATTCTTCCCCGCCAATTTCAACGACTACAGTAGCGTTAATTTGCGCTCCACCTGCATTTTCAAGTTCGTATGATATTTGAAATTCCCATGTAGATGAAGGGTAACTACCTGCCCAGGAGGGGTTTATCTCCCAGCTTGCAATTTCAGTTTGCTGAGCGACAGAGTTTGTTATTGTTTGACTTTCAGAATCTTCGAGTAGGTCTGTAATAAAAGGACTTAATTGACCATTGGCCGACGAACCAATTAGAAATAATTCTACGGGAGTTGAATCACAACAAACATCAACACTTTCTGCGCTTGAGTTGGGTATTGGTACCGATGAAAAGGCGAACATTATGCACAAAAAGATTGGCAGTGCATTTCGCTTCATCAATCCACCCAAATCTATCTGAGACAGTAAAGCACTTGAAAACTATGGAGGAATGTCCCTGAAAACATTCAAAGAGCCTTCTCTAAAAGATTACCAAGTTCCTTTTCAAACAACCCTACAAGTGCCTCTCCGACTTCTCCCTGCAAATCATCGGGTAGGATTCTTAAGCCAAGTCTGGCGGCTGCCCTGCTTGCTTTCAATTCAGCATAAACAGAACGTGCTTTTGCATTGAAATAGTAAGTAATTGCTTCCTTCAATTCCGACTTTAAGTCCTCATCGGCTTCTACTTTTTCTCGAATGTAAGTTTTTATTTCATCCTTTACCAAGTCTCTTAGTGCTTCTAGCATTATATCTTCGGTAGCCATCAATTCTTTCACTTGGTCGCCGAGGTTTCCAGTTAACAAGCGTTCAATTGCCATGATTAGGCGTAACAGTCAATTCTTTTGAACCCACCTATGAAATAATAAATCTCCAGCCACCAGTTAGAGGCATGGAATTTTCCACTATTGGCTATGAAGACTCGATAGAGGAGGCAACTGTTAGGCTTCAACATGCAGACGTTTTGGTAGTATGGGGAGTAGATTCAATCCTCGGAATTATTACTTCCGAACAACTGACTAGAAATGGTAATTGTGGACAGATTTGCGAACTAGACATTTTGGTTGACCCCAATAATGAAGATATAGAAAAGTGGAAGCCAAAATACTCTGTTCGTACAGATGACGGTGAACCGATTTCAGTCGTGGACCATCAATAAACCATCATCTTCGATAATCGCATATCCTATCCTTTCTAATTGCACAATGGTGCCTTTTGGATAAGAATGGGTTTCTAAAATACCCGTCACCTCATTTATTTCTTTGTCTTCAGCAATCTTTAGTGTGGTTTCCTTACCTTGGGAAACCCAGTGGACTATCGGTCGTTTATCGGAACGGTCTATTGATTCAACAACTCCATCAGCACTAATGTCACAAAAATCTTTCAACCGTATGGATTTATCTGAATCCTCCTTTTCTACAAAAATTGAAGATTGGATAATGATTTGTCTACTATCCATTTCTGTTTCCGGGTGAGAGCTGAGTGATAGGTTGCTAGGATATTTACCTGAAAGTTGAATTTTTACTGGATTCCTAACAAATGCCAACCTTGGAGCTATGGGTTCTATCGCCTTTGTATTGTGTGAATATAATGTGGAAAGAGGTACTGCAATATCCTTTTGAGTTAATCCTAATTCAATCCAGAATGACCTAAGTGCTTCTGGTTTTATTCCCCTCCTAAATAGGGCTGATAATGTTGGAAGTCTAGGGTCATCCCAATCAACGAATATTCCTTCTGCGATGTCTTTCTTCATTTGAGAGGTAGAAAATGACCCAAATTCGTGTACCTTTACTCGACCCCAATAAATCGTCTCAGGATAAGTCCAACCAAAATGTTCGTACAGCAATTTTTGCTTTCTTGTTGAGTCCATCAAATCTTTTCCTCTGATAATGTGTGTCACACCTTGTAAATGGTCTTCAATTGCAGATTGGAAATCTAATAATGGCCACACACGCCACTTATCTCCAACTCTTGGATGAGGGTTGATCTGTATTCGTGCGGCAGGCCAATCTCTTAATGCTGGATTCTTCTGTTCCATCCCAGTCTTCATTCTGAGGACGGCTTCTCCTGGATTAAAGCCGTCTACTCGATTCATTTTATCCCACAACTCAAGATTTTTTGCTACACTGTTTGTTCGACATGGACAATTTTCATTTTTCAACCTGAATTCTCTAAAATCATCTCCAGAGCATGTACAGACATAAGCAAAATCGGTTTTAATCGATTTCTTTGCATATTCATGGTATTCATCCATCCTTTCGCTTGCAATTACTATCCTATGAGCAGGGAATCCACACAGTTCTTCTTGTTGTTTTGGAATCGATTCATATGCGGACAACATAGGAGGTTTTACCGTAGTGTCAGTATCATCGAATCTTAGAATTAGTTCTCCGTCCAAATCTTTAGCATATTCACCGTTGATTACCAATCCTCTCGAATGACCAAAAGATAGCGGGCCGTTTGGGTTAGGTGCAAATCTTAACACAGGCTTTTTGCTTCCTAAGTTTGGTAATTCGGGCAAACCTTCTCTTCTCTTTTGTTCTTTTTTTTCGAGTAATTCAGGTGCAACAGATTCAAGGATTTGGCGGATATGTACCACTCCTTTTTCCTCTGCTAATCTATTTGCATTAGAGACTTCTTTAGCAACTAATGGGGCTATTACTTTCCCATGTTGCCTTAGATCTGCACGGGAACCCATTATACGACTTATCACGGACCCAGCCTGACCTTTACCGTCATATTGGAAACTATTCTGGAGTGCTAGATTACGAATTAATTCTTGGGTTTCGTCATCTGGCTCCCACGACATGGTCATGGGTGGGGGGCCGAGTTTTTCAAAACAAGGTTTTCTGATTGGAATTAGGCCTTATTGGAGTTTTACCTCCCCAAGCCTTCTCCACAGTCTTCCAAGACCACCTTAAGCATTCATGAGGTGTTTCTCCAGACACAAGTTTTTGCACTGCTTTGATTGTTTTTGGATCGGATGGATATCCACTGCCGATATCGAATCCTAAAGAATCGGATATCTGTTTAATGATATTATCTCTGGTAACTTTAGCAATAATACTCGCCGCTCCTACACAAAGGAATTTTTCATCCGCCTTGTGTTCAGCTACACATTCTCTATTAGATAGTCTTGAAACATTTTTTCCAAATCTATCAGCATCAACATCACAAGCGTCAAGAATAACGGTCCCTTCTGGCATATTTTCCAATGCTTCAGCAAACAATTCTACTTCTAAGTTGTTTAGATTATCTGAAATGTCTATTCTCTCTGGTGGGCAGACCACTACCTTGTGTGGCATTTGAATCAATTTTTCATAGATTTCATTTCTCTTTTTTACGGACAGTAATTTAGAATCTTTTACTCCTAAATCTGAAAGTTGGTTCTCGGAGATTTGTGCAAATGCACAAACCACTAGGGGTCCAATAACAGGTCCTCTTCCCGCTTCATCAACGCCTATTTTCATTATATCACTACAAATCTAAATCATCTAAATCAAACATCGATGGAATTTCGTCTTTTGGTTTAGGGACAGTTCTATCCGTTACTGGAACAATGTCATCCGGTAGCATGACATTTGCGTTATGGGGTTGGCTTATATCGCCTTTTGATATGCTTTCACTCAAACTTTCGATTTGGCCCTTTATCGAATTTATTTCATGATGGTCTAAGACGGTACTAGCTGCCGTTACCAGACGTCCATCCACGGGTTCCAATGCGGGTTCAGAAGGTTTACTTGACGCTTTGAACATGCCAGTGAATGCATCAGAGGGAATTTGAGGAGATTGTGCGATTTCGGGAGGATTTTGACGTTTTCGAGAGAATTCTGCCATCCAATCTTCGTTATTCTTATCAGGATTTGTTACTGGATTTTCAAGTCGTATTTTCTCTAATCTTACCCTTCTGTCTCTCAGCGATTTGTTTATCATCACTCCGCTTGCGAGAATAGCTAACAGAACTAATTTCCAAGCCCAGATTGTTTTCAGAGCGTATGATATTCCAGATGAAAAAGCATCGATGACAGAACCTTCACTACCTGCTTCTTTTTCAGCGGCGCTAAAACTTGAATTTGCTGAATAAATGAAGGGATTATCCTCTGCAAGGCGACTATTTGCTGTAATATTTAGGTAGAATTCGTCACTTGAATATTGGTCGTCAGGTAAATCTGCCCATCCACGGAACGTAAAGTTGGCTCCAACAGGTATGTCAATAATTTCAAACGATCTAATGTTGCCATTTGTATCTTCGAATATGGCTTCAGTTGGCGGTATGAATGACATGTCTGTGTAATAAGAGGTCGACATCTTTACTATCAAACCATCAATTATGTTACCCTCATTTCTGAGTGTCATAACGACTTCTAGTCTACCATTATTAACATCGTGCGCAGAATCTTCCCAAATCCAGTTAACATATGGAGCAGTGGTTGATGTAACTACTAATTGGTCTAAAATCTCCCCTTCTAGATTTTCTAACAATAGCGTGACACTGCCTTCCTGGAATCCTACTGCATTTTCTAAAGTTGATATGTTCAACGGTATTTGATTACTGATTTCCCCTTTTGTTAGCCCCGTGTAATCAGAGGTAATCTCAAAGTTCATTCCACTTTCATTCACTAGAGATAATTTGAATTGGTCAAAAAAATTGCCAGAATTTTGAATGGTTACCATGCTTTGACATACTTCATTTGCATCAACCATAGGACAGGCTAAATCATTTATCGATAGACTTGCGGAACGAGATAACTGAATTTTTGAAGATAACGTAATCGATTCTGCTCTTTGCGGGAAGTTTAATGGTTGTGCGATAAGGGTGATGTCGAGTTCGCTATTAGGAACGTTTGGAGAATCAAATCCAATCTCTAATGTCCTTGATTCATTCGGAGATAAGGGAATTAAATCGAATGCATTAAAAATTGCGACCGTCCAACCATTTACTTCAATTCTATCTGCATCTTCAGAACCACCGATACTCAATGTTGTATCCAAGTAAGTGTCGATGTTTCCGTTATTCCTTACCGTTACTTGTAGGCGTCCATCATCACCTGGATCTAATTGTAAATCATTTTCCGCGTGGTCAATTGAGATGTTGTGGAATGTTTGCATCTTTAAGCCGAAAGTCCAAGTTTCAATTCTTTTATCGAGTTCAGATTGGGCGGTAAGGGTAAATGTTGGACCTGTCCCAGCAAGAGGTGCTCCATTCAAAATCAGAGGAGTCTGTATGAAGAAATATATGAATTCATCAGAGTCGTTTTCCAATTGAATCTCCAGATTCTTATCGCCGTCGAAATCTCCTACGAAACCATAGTCCCAATTTGAATCTGTTTCCATAGAAATAGTAACGTTATCCATGTAGCCTGCCGTGTTTGTAATATTTACTGCTAGAGATGTGTTTACATTTTGCTGGACAATAAATGTTGAGCCATCATTTGCTCCGAAATTAAGATTAGACCACCTCGAAACTTTAACGCTTAACTGATGGGTTAGCCTATAATTTACGTCTTCTAAACAGGTAATGTCAAATGAAATATTTTTTACACCATATGGTGAATTTTCATCAGCTGTAAGATTTAGGTTGACTTCACCCAACCTACCTGATGCAACACGTGTGTAATTAATTTCTAAATTACTAACCGTTATGTCCGAATCTGATTGATTCAATTCGATTTTGAAATGTCTTTCATCATTTGCAATGTTGTGGTATGCAATCCGTAAATCAATCGTCTCTGCGGGATGAATTATTACTTCTTCGTCAATGTAAAAGTTGAACGGATGTTCATCAGCGCTCACCGAATAGTGAAATGGCATTAAAATGAACAACACCACCAAAACCATTCGGCGCATGGCCTCTGTAAAATGTCTCATCTATCAAATCCACCCTGTTTGAGCATCAACCCATGTTTAGAAACGAAAGTGTATATACTCGAAAAAATGGCAATAAACTAATGCAATCTAAATTTGTAGTAATTTTGACAGCCCTGTTGATCGCTTCAGTAATTCCGTTTGGTGTTACTGCTGAGGAACCGACAGATAACATAACAACAATAGCGCAAAACACCGGAGCACACAATACGCTCGTTAGTGCCCTGATCCACACTGGATTGGTTGATACCTTGAATGAGGTTGGACCTTTCACGGTTTTTGCGCCAACAGATGAAGCCTTCGAAAATATCGACTTCAATTTGACAGATTTTGAAGACGAAGAAAGCAACGAGACGTTGAAACTTATCTTGCTTCACCACGTAGCAATCGGCCATGTCAACTCTTCTGATATTACAGATGGCATGGTTGTTACAATGGCCAGCGGATATGATGTTGTTCTATCCGTTACTTCCGCAGGGGTAATGGTCAACAACGCTACAGTGACCACTGCAGACGTTCAAGCCACGAATGGAGTAATCCATGTAATAGACTCCGTCATTGCGCCAACCGACGAAGAGGTTGAGTCCTACCTAGGTCTGCGAATGCTTGATACAGACGGCGATTCGATGGTTTCCCTCGACGAGTTCTTGTCAGCTTGGGAAATGGAAGAGCCATTAGACAACAATACCAGGGATTACCTTACAGAACAATTCAACGAATATGACCTTGATATGGATGGCTTGCTAAACTCTGATGAATTAATTGATTTCATTGCTTCCTTTGAAGATGACTATGACGGTCCAACCTACATTTGCGATAACGGTGAAGAAATTCCAGCAGATTGGGTTAACGACGGGGAAGAAGACTGTGAGGATGGTTCTGATGAAGGTGTATCCGATGGTCCACCCGGCGAAATATGCTACAACGTAGTTACCCACTCTGTAGATGTACTTGCAGACCAAGCTACATGTGAGTCTTATGTTTACTTTGAAAACTATTCGGGTAACGGAATGGAAAACTTCACTGGCTGTTACAACATGATTTCTCACGCAACCAGTTTCGTTTCACAGGACGCTTGTGAAGGATACATGTGGACTCCAGCAGTTTCGATTGCAATGACTGCTGGTGCTACTGGTATACACAATTCACTAGTTGCGGCTCTGGAGCACGCTGACCTAGTATCGACACTTTCGGGAGATGGAAACTTTACTGTGTTTGCACCAACAGATGATGCATTTGCTGAGTATGGACTAGATTTGGATGACACTAACGTAGTAGCAGGTAGCGATGGGCCACTTGCCTCAACGTTACTCTATCACGTCATACCCTCAAAGGTATTATCTGGAGATTTACCAGAAGGTAATACTACAGTTGCTACCGCAAACGGCGAGAATATCACAATAACAGTTACTTCTACCGGAGATGTAATGATTGGTGATGCTAAAGTTGTAATTGCTGATGTTCCTGCAAGCAACGGTGTTATCCACGTAATTGACAAAGTATTGACACCACCAGTAGATGAACCTGTTGAACCAGTAGGGCCAACTTGTGACCTAACAATTGGCATTGCATCATCTGGGTTCGCTTTCTCTCCAGCATCGGCCTCAATCGAAGTTGGTCAAACAGTATGCTGGGAATGGGTTGATTCAGAATCAGCGCACAACGTTGTTGAAGTTGATGGATTCAAATCTGCAACCTTGACAGATGGCGGAATCACCTCTGGCGCATCTGCTACAACCGTAAGTTTCCACCACACATTTACTGAAAACACCACTTTCTATTACGCATGTCAACCTCACATCGGAATGGACATGTTTGGAAAGATTGTTGTTGGAGATGGAGGAGAATCTGAAACTAATGAAGTAACAGAGGATAAGGTAGTCGAAGAGACACCTGGATTCTTAGGCATCACTGTTATCATAGCAACTCTGGGAGCAGTCCTATTTGCAAGGATTAACCGTGAAGAAGAGTGATAAATTGGAAAAGGAGAAAAAATCAAACCGCACTACTATTATCGGAGTAACTTTAGCTCTGTTTTTGGTATGTAGTGCGGTTTGGTACTCCCAAATTGTCGGCTATGAGTCAAATCTTGGTACGGATAATGTGGTTTTAGTTTCTATTGAAGAAGGTAATCATAGTAACGGATCTGACGATAATATACTCTCGATGCAATTCGAGGAAGGAGGTGAAAACCTTTCATGGTCCTCCTTAGAAATCTCCATCTCGAGTGGTGAATCTGAATACATGTGCACGTTTGGAGCCCAATCTACCGATGGCGAAGAGGGTGGGAAAATCCTGTCCAAACTTAGTGCCGACGCTAAGACATTCACAGCTGTGATAGACGCAACCTCAGAAGATGAATTCACTGCTCTAAACATACCTGAAATGACCGAGTCCAACATGTCAGAACACTGGATAAAGTTCTCGAAAACCGATGTATTTTTTGCTGAAGGTTTAAGTTGGAAGTTTTTTACAAACGCTGATTTCGACCAAATAAATTCTGTCAACACGTCAGATTTTTCAAATAATACAGATGACAGAATAGAGTGGTATGAGTATGATTTTTCGGTTCATCGAGTAATTCCAATCGATGGAATATTTGTTATCCAAAACGGAGAATCACTGTTCAAAGTGCAATTTATTTCCTATTATAACTCGGATGATGAAAGTAGATTTCCAACAATAATGATTGCTTCAATTAATGATTCTGATTTTCCAGCACTTGAAAACCCGGATTTGGTAATCCCCTCCCCTTGTAAGATTGTAGTAAACGATTTTGATGAGAACAATTGGAACTACAATGAAACTGTAGTCCTTAAAGAAAACGATGTGAATATATGTTTTTCAGAGTGTGACTTGGAGATTTTTGTTCTTTATGAAAAGCAAAGAGTTACCGTGAAGTGACATGTTCAGTGGACAGGATCTTTTATTTGGTTAATCAAAATACTCAAATCGATTTGAGCACCGCTCATTGGAACATTCAGGTCGAATGACTCAGAAACATGGGGGTTTAATTCACCACATTCTCCCACCTTAGTATTATTAACCAAAATATTAGCTGACCTTCCCTGTAACCACGGACCTGAATTGTTTTCTTCCAAATGCCAGTTTTCACATCCTAAGTCTCGCATCAACGCTTGAATCCTTCCTCGAAGTGAGGCAAAACCACCAGAATTTTCAGCGACTAAGAATGCGAATCTGTCACGGTTTTTGTGGTCGATAACAACACTGCCTAGTTCATACACGCCCTGAGGAAGGTCGTGATGCCTATTTGCTGCAAGCAAACGCAATAACCCAGGAAGGATGTTCTGTCGTAGAATTGTATGTTCTGTTGTTATCGGATTAGTCATACGAGTAATTTCTCCGTCAGGTGACCAGTTGACCAAATTAAACTGGTCATCATCATTTGAAAGCGTAAGTGATTGGATCTGCATCAATCCCAACCCCTGCAAAGCATCCCTAATCCTTCTTCGCAAATGGCCATCACTTCTTGGTAATCCGGTAAGTGGGGCTTTTGGTACATCATGTGCTAAGTCATCATAACCATGGCCGATTGCGATTTCCTCAACTAAATCTATTGGATGTAAAATGTCAAATCTCCACCTTGGCATTGAAATAGAGAGGCCAAGTCTATCCTCGCCATTAAAAATACCACCCATTCTTCTTATTGCGAAATTTATTTCCTCATCACTGAATGAGTTACCCAATATCGATTCAACCATATCTCTAGGGACATGATGTTCAATTGGACTACCATTTAGATGCCATTCTTGTCCTTCACATGTGTTAACTCTTACAGATTCTACTCTTCCTCCTAGAATTGACAATTGTAAACATACCAGCATCAAAGCGGATTCACACGCCCTGATGTCGAGGCCAGTTACATCGATGAATATGTCCTTTGTTTGGGTTGTGACGGTAGTATGGTCCCCGTTTATTATTGGGGGAAATGAAAGTACTTCCCCATTTGAATCGAATATGATTGGAACTTTATCCATGCCGTTCAAAAGATGGGCATAATCTATTCCTTTGGGATGGTTTGTTAATATCTCATCTATCGTCATTTCATTTTGCATAGATAGAGGTGTAAATTTGTAACTTCTGTCAACAGCTTGTACATTAAATGGTGGAGATATTTTCTTCAGGTCATGCACTCCAATTGAGGCTCTCTTCCGGCCTCTACCTAAGGCGAAATGTAATTTTTCTTGGTGGTCCATTAAGCGTTTTATTACGTTATCATCTATGTTTAGACCTCTAACTACAGCGCCTAAGATAACTGGCCTGATGTTTCTTAAATCTTCAGATACAGTCATTGAAATCGTGCCTGGCTGAACATTCAGTCTTGGTCTAGGGGGGGCGTCATGCAAAAATGGCAACATTCCGTGAAACAAAGTTTCAGCCGATAGCAAATCAGGTCTATCGGGAAAAATTTCAATTTCAAGTACTTCATCGTCACATTTGTCAATATCTGTACCCATAAGTGGAAGCCGAAATGCTAGATCGTCAACGTCATGTTTTCTTCCTGAATTTACAACAAACTCTCTAAGAAGCTCTTGGTCGACGCTTATTGTAGGAATAATCTCACCTCGCAAACCAGTGTGGCATTGGCCTGTCATAACCTGCAAGTCTTAGGCCACTTACTGCCGCTGTATCTTGGTCACAAGCTCTTAGATTTCCTCTAGTAAGTGAATCAATCGAATTGACTCCTATTCTGTTTAGATGAGCAGAAAGGTCTGCTGTGATTTGGTTAAGCCATCCCAACAAATTGTCATCTGGTGGCTGGCAAATAACAAAGGAAATGTTTGAGCTACATGCTACGATTAAATCTTCACTTGTTGCCGACCAAGGTAACCAAATTGAGGCGAGCGATTCTTCCGTGAGGGACGATGCTGATTTACCTATTATTGGCAAAGATGCGGCGGCACTGATTCCACTACCATCGTCTAGTACAGAAATCGATGCATCACAATCGTGGTACTTCGCTTCGTTATGCAACGAGAGAGTTTGGTTTACGCTTCGGATAAGTAATGCCTTTGCGTTAGATTTCGCCATACATCGCAATGCCACTAACAAACCATCAAGTGCAGCGCTATCCAATCTGGGTAGCGAGTCTAAATCAATCGCAAATCCTGCACAATTTTCGACAAGTTTTGCTGCATCTGGGAAGTTTTCACAATCGAGCAAGGCAATGTCACATTCGCGAGGGCTCTTTCTGACTAAGCAGGGATGAAATAAATCATCTGTAACACCTTCTGGCACATACGGCAATAGTGGAGTTGGTAATGCCAAGCTATTTTCCTTTCCAATAAGGGTTACAGTATCACAAGTAGAATGTAATGGATTGTGATTGGTACTTGTTGGAACTATCGAAATTCCACTGAAGTCCTCCGTGCATGAAGCCATCCGACCCTGTAATAAACTACCATCTGATTCTAGGCATACTGCATCGGCAGGGATATGGAGGTCTTCCTCACCAAGTAGTTTGTTAATCTCCTTTAGTTCATCTTTCTCGAGTGGCCTAAGATTTACGCCGGGAGGGGGGGTTGGACACCTACCGTTGATGATAATTCTACCACCATTCATTCCAGCACCTGGGTCACTACCAACATCGCCGTGTACAATAATGTCACCACCGGACATTCCACCGCCAATTCTGATTCCAGCACTTCCTCTAACTATCAGTAATCCACCACTCATCTTCGAACCCGCATCATCACCTACGCCATCAAGGACTGTTATACGTCCAGAGCGTTGAGCAAATGCAACGCAATCTCCGGTTCGACGCTCGCAAGTAATTTTGTTTCCGTCGTTTCCAGCACCGAGGAAAGAATCGGTTTCGCCTTGGTGAGTAAACGAACCACCACCTCCAAAAGCGGCTGTGAATGATCCTAGATATCCCAAACTTCTGACCTTGGAACCATCGGGTAGATTTGGGCACAATCCCAACTCTCCTTCTTTGGGAACAGGTTCGCCACTAGTGGTCCAACCTATTCGTAGCACTATGTTTCTTTCAAGAGCTTTCTCAAGTTGAGCAGGGAGTCTTGAATTGATACTCATCGAGCTCGCTACCAATTCATCCACGCTTGCCATATGTCGCCGGTGAAGTTCTCTTTCATCAAAAGTTTGCTTCTTTTTCCCGATATTATTCCATGACAAGGTTCATTTGAGTCACGCGTAGGGGCAAGTTTGAGAGACATGTCAATTAAGGTTGCAATAAATGGTTATGGGACAATAGGAAAGCGAGTTGCAGATGCCGTTGCATGTCAAGATGACATGGAGATAATAGGAGTAACAAAAACAAGGCCTTCCTTTGGTTGCGACCTCGCTGTAAGAAAAGGATATCCTTTGTATTGCACATTTGATGATGAAGACAAAATCTCTGCATTCGCAAATGCAGGGTACCAATGCCAAGGTGGATTGAGCGATTTACTCTCTGTAGCAGATATAGTCATAGATTGTTCCCCTGGCAAACTTGGCGCTGAAAATAAAACAAAATATCAGAGTGCTGGAGTAAAGTGGATATTTCAGGGAGGAGAGAAGCATGAAATGACAGGATTGTCTTATACTTCTTGTGCAAACCATTCTGAGAATTTGAATAAAGAAGGAACAAGGGTTGTTTCTTGCAATACTACTGGATTATCGAGAACACTCGTTCCGCTTTATGATGCATGTGGCTCCCTGAAGGTTGAATGCACAATGATTAGGAGAGCTGCAGATCCAGGAGATTCAAAGAAGGGGCCAATCAATGCAATCAAACCTGTTTTGAAAGTTCCAAGTCACCATGGACCTGACGTAATGACGGTGAAACCGGAGATTGAAATCAATTCATTAGCAGTTGCAGTTCCTACAACAATTATGCACGTTCATTCTATTGTCGCAACTTTACCCGAAGGCCATGGTTTGACAACTGAAAGCATCATATCTTTGTGGAAATCAAGCCCGCGAGTTATAGTAATGAATGGTAATGAAACCGGAATTACAACAACAGCAGAAGTCATGGAATTTGCAAGAGACATAGGCAGAACTTGGGGTGACCTGCATGAGATATTTGTATGGGAGGATGGTGTGAAATTAGTTGGTAACACTCTATACTATTTCCAAGCAATCCACCAGGAATCAGATGTTATTCCTGAAAACATTGACGCCATAAGGGCATTGATGGGCACAGAAACAGATTGGGAAAAATCAGTTTCCAAAACAGATGCTGCAATATCTGCTATGTTCAATTGAGCCTTCATAATCAAATCATGCTTGCATTGAAGTATGGAAAGTATTTCGGGATTATTATGTTGGCAAGTAAGAGAGCATTATTCTTGGTCTCTATCATGCTTTTATCTCCTCTTGCAAGCGCTATTCAAACCGAAGATAAATCCCAATCCATTGATCTGGCTGAAGTAGCATCTAACTGGCGTGTAATTGAACCGATTGATACCTTTGAATCTGGACTGAAACCGGTTGATTACAATATATACTTCCAATCAGCATCTTTTGACCCTGTAAATGATGAAATACCAAAATCAAATTTTGACAAATCAAACGATTATTTGGATACGGGGATGGCTCTTATCCAATTCCACGACCATACACAGATTACTTTTGATAACGTGGTCAAAAAATTCAATCTATTCATCTTAGATAATCTAGGTTCATCAACTTGGTTAGTCCGATTACAATCTCCCAGCGATTTGATGAAAATACAGCATGAAGAGGAAGTAAGATGGGCCGGTCAAATGATGCCAGGATGGCGAATTTCTAACGAGATAGATTCTCAGACTGAGTACATAGCCGCTATCCCTGCTCCAGATTTGAAGGAAGATGCATTAGACGGTCTAGCCTCAGACCTTGTTCTGAAAGGTGCAGACGAAGTTTGGTGTGGCTTACATTTGTGTGAAATCAAAGGAGCAGTAGATATCAATTATCTAGCTCAGGACGGACGAATTATTTGGTCACAACCCACTGTTGACTTACGCCTTACTAATGCAGTGGCGGGGGCAATAGTTGGGATACCTGCAGTTCTCAATTCATCTCTAGGATTAGATGGCTCAGGAGAAAAGATATCGTTTATAGACACCGGAATCGATCAAGACCATCCAGACATATTTGGAAGAGTCGCTGGAGTATATACGCAATTTGGACTTGACCCAAGCCCCGCTGATTCTAATTCAGGACATGGTACACACGTCGCTATAACTTTGGCCGGTGATGGTTCAGGAAGTTCAGACGGAAAGGGAATTGCGCCTGGTGCTTACATTGTAGCATATGCACTCGAACATGACCCATCAGGGGCATTTGGTAGGTTAGGTTCGATATATGATATGCTAAAACATGCAGAACAGGAAGGTTCCCGCGTGTCTGTGAACGCATGGGGCCTGAACGGTTATTATGGGCAATATACTCCTGATTCAAGGACTGTTGATATTTTTGTAAAAGACAACCCTGACCTTCTACCTATTTTTACAGCAGGTGATGATGTTAATCAGCAATCCTCCAAGGTCATGGCACCTTCTACTGCGAAAAATGCTCTTTCAATAGGTGCGTCAACGACTAATCCATCCGGAAGCGTTGCTAATTTTTCTGCTAATGGATTATCCGTTGATGGAAGAATTAAACCCGATTTAGTTGCACCCGGAGTAATGATTTGTTCAGGGCGTGCACAAGAGGCTACTATCGCATTAGGTGGTTCCTGTGGTAGTGGAACTCACGCAAATGGCAACGGTATGTACATGACCCTGTCAGGAACTAGTCAAGCTACCGCTGTGGCAGGTGGGTCCATTTCACTGATAAGGGAATTCATCAGAGAAGAAGTGGGTATCAGTTCACCATCCGCCTCTCTATTGAAGGCGGCGAGCATAAACGGGGCGATAGATTTGGGCGCCCCCGATATTCCAAATGGCGTTGAAGGATGGGGTCAAATTTCAGTATCCAATTCCGTAATGCCAATGAATGACGGCAATCAACTACAGACTTATTTTGAAAATTATAGAGTCATTTCAGCCGGATTTTCAATGCTATATCAGTTTGATTTGAATCCAAACTCAGGATTGGATATTACCCTAGCTTGGACAGATATTGCAGGTAGCGCAAATGAAGACCAGAATATTTCTAAACTGGTCAATGACCTTGACCTTGAACTGATTTCACCAAGCGGAGTGGTCTTTAAAGGAAATGTCTTCGCTTCAGGAGAATCAATTCCAAACGGGGTTAGCGATTCACTAAATAACGTTGAAAGAATTAAATTCTATCCCAATAATACTCTCACTTCTGGTAAATGGCAGATTAAGGTGTCTCACAAAGGAGGTCTTGACCAATCGTTCTCACTCGTAGTTACTGGCGATGCAACTATTGATATGAAATCTGATTTAACCACCTTTGATGGGTCGATATATTCATCATCAGAATCTCCTCTCGTTGATGACTTGATTGTCTTAAGGTTGTCATGGTTAAACCAAGGTAATACCGATACTGGACAGTTTAGAGTAATTCTTGAGGATTTGACAGAAGGAACAACTTTGTTTGACGGATTAAGACCATCGGTAGGCCCAGGAGAAATAGATTCATTCAATCTCTACCATTCATTTGATTCAACTGGTGATCATGATTTACGATTATCCGTTGATGTAGACGATGATGTCACGGAAATTAACGACGAAAATAACGGAGTAAATAACAATGTAAAAGATACAACGATTGTTGTTTCAGCACTTGGAGTTAGGTTGGTAGCATTAGATGAAAATGGTCAGGAAAATAATGATTACGTAAACCAATCTATTAGTCCAAACCAAGCTGAAGGATATACATGGCCTGTGGTTTTGAAACATGAGGGCACTGGTGATCAATCCGTTAGTTTACATATTTCTCAAGTGCAGTCGCCAAGTCCGCTAAGAGATGATGTCTTACTTCCAACAATTGACACATGGTCAAAATACTCAGACCAATCAGGGCCTTTTGTAATGTCGCCAATGGGCGAAGAGGGAGACAAATTATATCTCAACATTACAATGAATGATGACGATGCAGACCTCTCTGGTCAAACCCCGAGGTTTGCTATGGCAGGAACCTTTGTCATGGACGTAACAGCAAAATATTCGAATAACCCGACTGTCAAGCACGTTATTCGATTGAGATTAGTCGTTGAAGAGGTCAAGGATGCCCAAGTAGCGCCAGCAGGTACAAGCGGGTTAGAAGCTCAGCCCGGAGGATTCACCTCATTTTCAATTTCGGTAAGGAATGTTGGCAATTCTCCAGCGATTTATGATTTGGATTGTTTTAGTGAAAACAGGTGGCAGGTCCAATTAGGCCAATCAAATTCTTCTTCATATTCGTTTGAAGCTTTAGATATTCTTGAATATTTACCGATGCAGGTTCGACTTTATGTTCCGTCAGTAAATAATGGGACACCTCTAGCAGGAAGCACCGATTCAATTAGTTGCTATGTAACAAGTGAAGCTGACCCTAGTTTGAATATTAGTGAAACGGTGTTGCTAACGGTAAAGGCGCTAGAATCGTTTGAAACCCACCTATTCGACCAGCGTGGAGTCCCCGTAGGGCCCTCATCTACTGCTAGAGATGTAAATGTGGAAAATTCTGAGCGACTAAATTTAACCTTGGACATAAAAAATACAGGTAATGCTCAATTATCCTTGATTGTCCGAATCTCTCCAGAACTTACAACATGGACTCTACAAGTTCACCATGATGAAGAAACCAAAAGTAGAGAGGTAGAGGTAATCCTACAACCTGGCGAGCAGTCCTCATTAAAAATTGAAGTGTTGGTGTCACCAGTCGCCGAACGTAATGATGAGAACCATTTATCGATTAAAATCAGCCAAAGTCCGTCAAACTTCATTATCAATCAAACAACTATGGTAGTTAGGGATGAACTTAGCCTCACAATCAATAATCCAAACGACGATCGTTTGGATGTGAATGTTAATGGTGACTTTTCCTACACCACTCTTAAAATCGAAAATACAGGTAATTCTCCAATCAGTATATCGTGGTCGAATTCCATCGCTCCTGACGGTTGGGAAATCGGTTTTTCAAATCCACCTTCATACTTGGAGCCAAGAGAGGAAGTTAATCTTGAAATTGGAATTAAGCCACCGGTGAATCAACCTGCAATTGGAAACGCCTTTGAATTGGGAATTTATGCTACGATTGACAATACTTACGATACACTGCAAGTATCGCAAAATTACATTATTCGCGTCTTGGAATCATCCGAGTGCCAAATTGCATATGATGAGTCAATCAAGCCATTGCTAGGCATAAAAAGAGGAGAAACATCGTCACAAGATATTGTTGTCACGAACGTAGGGAATGTTCCATTAGACGCCGTATTCGGATTAGAAACGGACGCCTCTAATTGGAATTTAGATCTCGATACTGACTCTGTAAGTGGACTTGTACCTGGTGCATCAGAATCTATTACCATATCAGTTACTTCCGAGGAAATAACCAAAGCTGGAAAAGAAAATCTACTGTTTTCCTGTGGTAATTCTACAGTTTCACTTGATATGAGTGTTGAAAATACTCAATCTCAAGGAGGGTTATTTGGAGTTTTACCTCCTGCCGTGGCCTACTCAATAATTGGGGCTATTTTGCTCATTGTAGTTGTAATAGGTTATCGCGTGAAACGCTCATCGCCTAAGGATTATTCCGGAGAAGAATTGGTATCCCCTGATGCTCATGTAATACCCGATGATGGACAAAGGATGCGCGATGTTATGGATTCAGTTGTAGGTCAGGAATCCCTTGCTAGTGGTGCTGTTTCTGCGGACGAGATAGCCCAAGCACTTGCGAGTTCAATGCCGAGTTTGCCGCCTGCTCCTGCGCCAGCGACTATACCACAAGGTCGACCACCTTCCGCTGTACCAGCTGGGACTCCACCATCTGTTGTACCAATGGGAAGACCCCCTGCACCCACTCTTCAATCTCAACCAGCTCAAGGGCCACCTCTGCCACCTGGAGGATTACCTCCCGGATGGACCATGGAGCAATGGCAATATTACGGACATCAATGGCTTTCGCAACAAGGCCAACAATGAAATCTAAGACTATCAACGCCTCAATATGGACAGCATAGTATTGTTCGGACCTCCCGGTGCTGGAAAAGGCACACAGGCCCAACGAATTATGGATATAACGGGTATGCCCCAAGTTAGTACTGGGGATATGCTTCGTGCTTCGGTTGCTGCTGGGACTGAAACCGGAATTAAGGCTAAAGAGTTCATGGATGCAGGTAAACTGGTACCTGATGATGTGATTATTGACCTCATTAAGGACCGGCTGTTACAGGGCGATGCCTCCAATGGAGTAATGTTTGACGGATTCCCGAGGACTATTCCTCAAGCCGAGGCCCTGTCACAAATTTGTAAGGTCAGCCACGTCATTGCAATTGAGGTTCCAGACGACAGAATAGTTGACAGAATTTGTGGAAGATTTACTTGTAGTGGTTGCAGTTCAGTATATCATGATTCTTTCAAACCAACTAAGGTTTCAGGCGAATGTGACAATTGCGGGTCAACAACTTTCAATAGAAGAGATGATGATAATCAAGCAACTGTGTTAAGCAGATTGAATGCTTATCACGAACAAACGTCCCCCCTTGCCTCATGGTATGAATCCAAAGGTATTCTACATACAATAGACGGCGACCGTGCGATCGATTTGATCACTTCAGACATTATATCAGCATTAGAGTGAGTTGAAATTATGGGGGCTAGAAGAAATCGCTCCAAAGCCAAAAAAGTTCGTAAAAACAATGCTATCATGGCGCAACAACACCTATCTGATGTTGTCAACACAGTTTCTACTCCACTAATAGTTAGAAAAAATGCGGTCAAACACTTGGTCAGGACATCATCAAGAAATCGACTTAGGTTACCTAAAAATACTTCACTTAGAATTTGTAAAAAATGTAAAAATTTACTGTTAATAGATGGCGCCTCACGTGTGAGGATTAAAGATGGTCAAAGGATTATCACATGCCTAAATTGTAATGCTATTAGGCGATACGGTGGAGGGCCGAAGTACAACGGGGGTGTTCTCAATGACAAAAATCCCAGATAAAGTGAAAAAAATCGCTATTGACAGAGATTTTCAACCTAGCGTTAGAATCGGTAAAACTGGAGTTACCGAGAGTATTATTCAAGAAATAAAGGATCAATTGGCAAAACGAAAAATTGTCAAAATCAAAATAAACAAGGGTATCTTTGAGCGTTCTCAAAAGGAAGAGGTTTGGAGTTATATTTGCAGTGAAACAAAATCTACCCTAGTTTCCGCAAGGGGAAATGTTGGCGTTATTTGGCTTGAAAAGTAAGCGAATCCTCATAAGTTGGATTCAAATCCACCAAACATGGGGACTAATAGGCTATTTCTGAGGAGTAATTCAAATCGGATTGCTTTCATTTCTTTGATATTTGCTGGTGTAATGGTTTTCATCAATAGTGTCAATGCAGGTGGTGGTGCCACAATCGACCTGGGAATAGAACTCAAGGATGGATTAGGAAAAGAACCGGTTTGGGTTGGCTTGGGGATTTTACTATTCGTATATGCCTTAATAATTTCAGAGGTAGTTCACAGAACATTAGCGGCTGCTATCGGTGGTTTGTCCGCTTTGGCAGCCCTGAATTATTACAAGAAGGGCGCAGCGTTAAGTCTCGCTGAAACTACTGCTTTGATTGAATGGGAAACTATTGGATTACTTCTTGGTATGATGATAATGGTAGGAATTATTGCTCATACTGGTATCTTCGAGTGGTTTGCAGTACAAGCGTACAAACAAAGTAAAGGAAATGTATGGTCATTGGTAGTAATCCTATGCGTAGTTACTGCAGTCCTGTCTGCATTTTTGGACAATGTAACTACAATGCTTTTACTAACCCCCGTTACGATACAACTCGCTAGGGTGCTCGACCTAAACCCAATACCTCTGTTAATATCAGAAGTTATATTCTCAAATATTGGTGGAACTGCGACGATGATTGGAGACCCGCCAAACATTATTATTGGTTCGACTATGAGTGAGAGTGCAATAGCAGGTAATTCAGACCCAGCAATTGCCGCATTGGCATCTGAGGGAGTTTCCTTCACCGACTTTATTGTCGAATTAGCACCAGGTGTTTTGCTGACAGCAGTACCTTGTTTGATGATGATTAAGTGGATGTATGCTTCCGAATTTGCTGGTGAAAGAATTCGAGATGTAAAGGAACTCGAAGCAAAGTACGGAGTTAAGGACGCAAAAATGCTGAAAATTTCAGGTTCCATTCTCGGTTTAGTTATCCTCGGGTTTTTCCTTAACCCAGTACTCCACATCCCAGTATCTTGGGTCGCATTGGTTGGTGCGGTTTTGATGGTTTTGGCTACTGATAGACATGAATTAGAAGAACCACTTGAAAAAGTAGAATGGACAACGTTGATTTTCTTCGCAGGTCTATTCGTTTTAATCCATTCTTTGATGGAACTTGGTGTAATAGATTGGATCGGTGAACAGGTTAAATCTGGAATTGAATTTTTCAGCGAAGAATACCGCTTGGTTGCTGCACTAGTAATTATTCTATGGGTTAGCGCAATTGCGTCCGCCTTTATTGATAACATACCTTACACTATTACCATGGTTCCCGTTATTTTACAACTATCCAGTAGCCTTGATCTAGAACTAGGTCCACTTATCTGGTCACTTGCTTTTGGAGCATGCCTAGGTGGAAATGGAACTCTAATTGGTGCTTCAGCAAATGTAGTGACAGCAGGTATGAGCGAAGAAGCAGGTTATCCAATTTCGTTCAACGAATTTTTCAAAGCAGGTTTCCCTGTAATGCTATTATCTGTTGCAATTACTACAGCGTATATAGTAATGGTCTACTGGGTCGGAGCTGTTTGGAAGTTTGCTCTCTTGGCAGTAGCACTAATGGGAATCATATGGCAGTACTCTAACGGAAAAAAGAAGGGAAAGACCTGGTCTGAAGCATTAGTAGATGATGAAAGCATCATAACCTATTTCGAAGAAGAATGACATAATCATTCGAGCGGTGTCTTCAAAGACTTGACCTCATTGTGCCATGTGGGGAGAGTATGCAGGAGTGCCAAGTGTGTGGACTAATGTTCCTTGGGAAAGGTTCCTGTCCTTCCTGCGGTTCAAAGGTCGCAAGTGACATAATTCTAGATGATGTAAACGTGGATGATGATTATATTCCTGGTCTAGAAGATGTGGTTGAATCATTAGGTAGTACCGAAGATGAAGTTACAAAGAAAGAAATCCTTCCTTTTGGCCTCGGCGCTGTAGCGGAGACAATTGAATCTAGTCTTCCTTTCGATGTGGGCTCGTTCACAGATGAAAGAGTGGAGTACGTAAAACAGGAACAACTAGTAACCATTCAAGAAGATTTACCCCTAGAAGGTGAACTTCCTGTCGATGAAGTATCCCTTCCAGAGGAACAAATTTTCGAACATCAACCGGAAGAAGAAACTCAGTCTGAAGAGTTGTCGGAGTTACCATCTGTACACGGTAATGATGATGAATTAATTCCCGGAATTACAATTCCAGAAGTTCAGATTCCAGTGCCCGAGGTTCAGATTCCAGTGGCCAAAATTCAAGAGAATCCCTTGGTTCGCCTCGACGCAGAACCGATATCTGAGGGTGTAACAACTACAGAAGATACATTACTCAAGGATGAAATACCTGATATGTGGAAAATTGACGCTGCAGAGGTAGATATCGATGAGATTTACTCGCAAGAAGAAAAAATTGTAGAGGTGTCATATGATGATGACCAGTATACGTCAGATGTCGAAGTTTCATTTGACGACTTCCATTATTCACCTAATGAAGAATCATCAATGTCTATGGATGATTCTCCTCAACTCCATCCTGCCAAAGCATTAGCAATCGATTCTAGCGCATCTCCAGAGTTCCAAGATTTAGTAAGTGAAGGATTTGATATGATGGCAAATCAATCATGGATACAAGCGGCACAGGTATTTTCAAGATTATCAGCCGGAATGCAAAACGATGCTAATGTTTTGAACAATTTAGGATTATCAATTCTTCAATCAGCCCTCGAAATGGATGCAGACGGGGACACGATGGCAGATTCTCAATACGAAGCTTCGATTATGGCTTTAAGACAAGCCGCAAAAGTAGATCCAACAAATAATGTAATTCTTCTAAACCTCGCTCACAGTCTTCTTGTAAGTGGTAGGGCAGAGAAAGCTCTTGGAATAGTTAATGTCGTTCAGTCTAGATTGAGTGGTGAAATCGAGGTTGAAAACCTGAAAGCCTCATGCTTCATACAACTAGGTAGAAACGAAGAAGCGAGGGCTATTTTGCAACCTTTTGCACATGACGCTGTTGTTGCAGGAAATCTGGCTCTTATTTGAAAATTCATATTATCGATAAAATATGGATTTTTTTAATTACAAAAATTAGTCCAAAAGGCTATACTGAGGCCCACCGAACTTCAATCTATGAATGGTTAGCGCATACCTTCAAACCCGATGACTTGATATATGGGGGGTAGGTCGGGTGGTTGCTTATGCACTTGGGCATGCCTATGTCTGAGGAAGATTGACTAGAAGGGTCGCCCTGCGGGGAGACGATCTTTCAATGATGTCTAAATTGGCATGACTGGATACCGAAGGGTTACTCGCACAGGTGTGGTACATACACATTCTGTTGCTACAACCCATCTGGGGGATCGCTCGGCTCGAGTACCGAAGAAGGTCGTGACAAGCTGCGATAAGCTGCGGGGAGGCGCATGAGTGCCTCGGATCCGCAGATAGCTGAATGGGACTTCCTATCCCTTAGGGGATAATCGCTTATGCGATAGGGAACCCCCCGAATTGAAGCATCTTAGTAGGGGGAGGAAAAGAAATCAAAGAGACTCCGTGAGTAGTGGCGAACGAAAACGGACTAGGACAAACCGAATCTCGACTGGAAACTGAGAGACATGTGGTGTGATCATTTTTTGCCTAAATCATTGAAGTAGAAGTCGTCTGGAACGGCACAGCCATAGAGGGTGAAAGTCCCGTATACGTAAATGACATGGCCACGTAATGAATCGAGAGTAGCATGCGTTGGATATCGCGTGTGAATATGGGAGGCAGAGACTTCCAATCCTAAGTATAACTCGAGACCGATAGTTTACAAGTAACGTGAGTGAAAGCTGAAAAGAATCCTTGGCGGGATGTGAAAAGAACGTGAAACCAGATGGGTACAGGCTGAATAGGCGTGAAAGCGAAGATATGAGCAGCGTCTATTCGTGCGTTTCGAAAAATGCCCCAGGGAGTCTTGATCATTGGCGAGGTTAAGGAGTTGATCTCCGTAGCCGAAGGGAAACCGACAAGTCCGCAGCAGTTTACTGTGAGGGACGAAGTGTGCTCGCTTGGAGTCAATGGTGGAGGACCTGAAGCCCGACGATCTATGCCTGGCCAGATTGAAGCCCGACGAAAGTTGGGTGGAGGATCGAACCGTTGCTGATCTGCAAATCGCTCGGACGAGCTGGGTATAGGGGTGAAAGTCCAATCGAGTTGGGCAATAGCAGGTTCCGCGTGAAACTACTCGTAGGTAGACGTCCGTGAAGATTGATTACGGTGTAGAGCACTGATTGTGCGTTTAGGGGATTCACGTCCTCGGCGTGCTGCCAAACTCCGAAGCTGTAATCGTCGTTGAAGCGGGCAGTGAGTCATGGTGGGTAAGCTACCATGACGCAAGGTGAACAAACCAGCCTGAAGTTAAGGTCCCTAAATTCCAATTAAGTGTCACAGACAAACCGTGTCCGTGGTCGAAAACAACCAGAAGGTGGGCTTAGAAGCAGCCATCCTTGAAAGAGTTCGTAACAGATCACTGGTCTAGCTTGCGGGCCGGGAAAAGGGACGGGGCTAAAATTGGATACCGATACTTCAGACCATCGAAAGATGATGTGGTAACGCGGCGTAGTGTTTGGGTGGAAGCAAGGCTTTGAGGTCTTGTGGACCGGATACTAATGAGAGTCTTGGGAAGAGTAGCAGCACAGTGTGGTGAGAATCCGCACCACCGGAGGGGCCAGGGTTCCTCGGCACTGTTTATCAGCCGAGGGTTAGCCGGTCCTAAGGCAATTCTTAATCGAAATTGTCGAAAGGGAATGATGTTAATATTCATCAGCCCCCCCTGTAATCTATGGTGACGGCTCAGGCAAAATCATGAGATCATATGTCAGGTCTCATGACACCAAATTTCTGGAGAACTGTTATAGTGAGAAGGAAACTAAGTCCTGGGTCCCATGAAAAGCCACAGGGGGTGACCGTACCGAGAACTGACACAGGTGCCCCTGGGTGAGTAGCCTAAGGTGTATCGGATACAAATATCGCGAGGGAACTCGGCAAAATAGCTCCGTAACTTCGGGAGAAGGAGTGCCAGCTTAGGGATAAGCTGGTCGCAGTGACCAGGGAGCTCCGACTGTTTAATAAAAACATAGGGGACTGCCAGATCGAAAGGTTGTGTATAGTCCCTGAATCCTGCTCAGTGCTGGTATCTGAAACCGGGTTTCAACCTGGCGAAGGACCAGTAAACAGCGGGGGTAACTATGACCCTCTTAAGGTAGCGTAATACCTTGTCGCTTAATTGGCGACTTGCATGAATGGTCCAACGAGGGCTCCACTGTCCCCGCGATATGTCCGGCG